>Ga0160454_100074_pt1 | contig 138793 bp, 126 predicted proteins | sample HID1971M_E6MG_FD_108218 | JGI IMG/M metagenome (GOLD analysis project Ga0160454, IMG submission 108218) | Enriched millipede-associated microbial communities from UW Madison campus, WI, USA - HID1971M_E6 MG | ecosystem: Host-associated > Arthropoda: Insects > Digestive system > Unclassified ...
ATGTAAAAAAATTACCAAAAAAAAAAACCAAAACACCAAGGAAAATAAAAAAAAAAAAAAATTAAAAACATAATACAAAAATGCCCCCCCCCCCCCCGTAAATATTCTGCCCCAACACAGAAAAAGCCGACCCACGGGAACCTGAGGGTCGGCTGTTTTAGCCATTCGTTACTGTATACGTTCCACCCAGATCGCATTTACCGACGCTTGATCGAATTGACCCGCGAAGTTCAAATTCAATTGTCCGTCCGTCACAGCTACCTCAAATGAATAAGGGAAACTGAAGAAGCGGCCGCGAAGAATTTTGAACATGTCGTATCCCGAGATCAATTGCTGCCCCTCCGCTTCCACTCTGAACAGCCTTTCGTCTTGTGCTGTTTTGACCAGCTCCGCAAAACCGAGAGTCACACGATATTTGCCGTTGGCGACGTCAAATTGATAAGCAAATTCAGATCCTTTGCGGGCTGTCTTAAACAATTGGACGTCCAGTGCCGAGCTTGAATCCCTGGATACGATCGCAGCCGTCGTGCTGTCGGTGGTTGTCGTGCCGACATACCCCCAACCAGTGCTCGAAGAATAGGCAGCATCCGCTGACCATGCGTTGCCGTTCGAATCGGTATAGGCTCCTCCGCCAACGTTGACGCGCTGCGAATACCCCGTCGTAACCGTAATCGGTATTGTCAACGTATCGCCGAAGAAGGCGACTCCGTCATGCACCATGCGCAACTCCAACATGTAGCTGCCGGGCGTCGACGGCGCGACGATCGTAAAATCGAATTGCTTGCGCTGGCCGATACCCATGACATCTTCCCCGTTTAAGTATACCCGCTGGTTGTTCGCAGCTGTGCCCTCTCCGCCGTCTCTTGAATTCACAATCTTAAAATCGTTGTTCGTCAGCGTCGCCAGTCGATATAACGAGGACTTCTTCCACTCGTTTACACCTTCGTTCAACGCTTCGACCCGGATAGAATAACCCGCGCCCGCATTCATAGTATTGGGGATGTTGTGACTGAGGATACTTGAGTCATCCGTATCGGCGACTTGAATCTGGAATGTGAGCGGATGTCCGGCCCAGGCGACGCCGTCATGAACCATATCAACCGCAACCGTGTAGGTTCCTGGCGCGGACGGTGCGTTCAACGCAAAGGTGAAGGTCGTGGCTTTCTCCTCGGCGATCGCATCCCCGGCACGTAAATAAGCGCGTTGGTTGGCGATCCCGGCGCTGCTGCCGCCATTCTGGAAATCGCTAAATTCGAACTGGTTGCCAGATGCGGCTCCCAATCGATAATTCGCGCCGGCTGTCCAGGCTTGCGTCCCTGTGTTTTTCAAGCTGATCGATACGAGCTGCTTGGCCCCAGCCTTCATATATTGGGGCACGGTTGAGCCAATGAGCGTGAAGGCGAAGCCCGATCTACCGGACGGAACGACCTGAATCTCTTTCTCGAAGGCAGGACCGAAGTACTCAACCCCATCCCGCACCATGCGGCCGGAGAACACAAAGCTGCCCCGCTTTGAAGGCGCTTGAACGCTGAAATTGAACGTCTTGCTCTGGCCGGGGGCAATTGAATCGGTATCGGAGAGATAGGCTCGATAAGTAGAGTCAAAGCCGCTTGCTCCGCTGTTTTCGAAGTTCGTCCAGTCTACTCGGTTGGCCATCCAATATTTATGGGGGAGGCCTTCTCTGAAGGTGCCGAGTCGGTAGCTATTGGCTCTCGTCCAGGTTGTGTTTCCGACGTTCTTGACGGTAACGGCCACCGTCTCCGTCGTCCCCTCCGTCATCACGTCCGGAACGCTCACCGAAGTGATGATCGCCTGGTTGCCTGTTGCATTCACAACCTCAATCGGTTGCGCAAACTCCGCCCCTAGAAATGCGACGCCATCCCTCACCAGCCGGTGAGCCAACGTATAGGTACCGGCCGTTGAAGGCGCCGTTACGGAAAATTTAAACGTTGTCGTCGCTTGAGGAGCTATGCTGTCGCCGGGGGAAAGAAATACCCGTTGGTTGCCCAGACCCAGCGAGTATCCGCCGTTCAAGTTCGACCAGATAAAATGATTGTTCGCGGTATCGGAAAGGCGATAGAATCCTTCCGGCGACCAGGTATTGCTGCCGATATTGCGAACCCTTATCTCCACGTCGTATGTCTGTCCCGCCACCATCTTTTTTGGCGTGTCAACAGCCAGCACGATACCGTCGTCCGCCTGTGGAATCACGCTCTGCCGCGCCAGGGAGAAATACGAAAATGGATCGATCGCTTCAAAGTTGTAGCCCGATTGCAGCTCCTGAATTCGCTTATGGACCGCCTCAATGAATCTGGGAAAGGCGAAAGAAGATCGAACATGGATGAAATTCGGCTGATTTCCGATATTCGGCATAGATGCTGCCGCGGCTACGATTTGATTGGCCGCAGCGTCTACATTATAGTTGCTGGTCGTTCCTAACGTATTCTCGACGACAATCATATTGCCGTTCCGCACGGCGGGAGTCGTCCCTGCGATACTGTCCGGATAGCCGGCCAAGCCGTCGCCGCTGAAACGGGCGTATGCTTGTTCTACGGTATTGCTGATCGCACCGGCGGAACCGTTAAGCAGGAATCCGTTCATCGTATACCCCGTTCGCCCGAATAGCAATTCGTTCCACTGTGTCCACTTCTCCAGGTTCGGTACCAGTCCCGGGTCCAAATAACCCGCTCCGGACGCTCCGGCCACAAAATAATCGTTAGGCGTAGCTGTGTCGTACAAATATTGGGCGACATCCGGGTAATCCCGCATCATGTTCGGCACGATGCCCCAAGCGAGCGGAATGGAACCGCGCCGCTTGTCCTCCCACATCATCGGCATGAGTTGATGAATCGTTCCGCCGTCATGGTCGCCCATATAATACAAGATATACGTCTTGTTTGCGAGAGTTGGTCTTGCCGGCGCTTCCTTGGCTCCGGAAAGGCCGATGCCGATCGGCGCCCAGGAATGAAACGATGCATTGGAATACCCGATCGTATCCATGATGCTGGACAGATGCGCATTGTATTGAGAGAACAGTTTGATCATCTCCCACTCTCCCGCCACCGGGTCATGGGCCTCTCCATGGAGATCGCTGTATTTGCCCCACCATGGGAAAAAGCCGAAAACTTCGATCGGCCATTCGACGCCGTAATTGTTGTATGCCGACTGCAGGATCGCTTCCAGAGTTGCCTTGTCTCGGCCGAGCGTCTCGTTAAGCGCATCGTTCGGCTTCCCGGTTCCCCAGGGGGACAAGTCGAATACAAACCCTTTATTCTTTACCGCGTAATCCCGGGCAATGGCGTAGTTTTGCGCCCCGCCCGTTCCCGGATGCCGGATGAAGCCGTCTTCCACATACGATAATACGCCTGCGTTAGCGCGACCCGTATCCAGATAGGCGGTTTTGGCCCACATATAGGCGTCGGTTTTCGAGTTTGCCCCGGTAAATTGCCCGTTCAAATCGATGACGACGGGCATATTGTAAGGCGCCGAAGTCATCTTATGATACAGGCTTCCGCCAGCCATAACGATCGGAGCCCGTTCAATGCCGGCAATGGTTGTCGCGACGTTGACTGTGGATTCAATCCGCGGATCCCAGACGACGATGCCGGACAGTTCCGAAGCGAACTCGGCAATCAATTCGTCGACACTTGAGATCTCAATCACAGTCATCTCGCTTAACCATTGTCCGGGCTGACGGAACTTCTCAAACCAGTAATCCCCGATCGAGGCCATCTCTGCATTCGTGATCCCCATGATCGGCACGCCATGCTGATAGTCGCGAATATAGAGCTTAGGTCCGGCTTGGTTAACAATCCCTTGCAGGGTACCGACAAACAGGGTTAAGTCGTACCAATCCGCCTGATTCGTCGCAGAACTGTACTCGTCCAAATCGAATACAACCATTTTGGAAACTTCCTGTGCTTTTACAGAAGACGATGGCGCTGGAAATACGCTAAATACCGAAGCCAACAACAGGAAAACGACTAGCGAGCGAATCAAAGCGCGAAATCTCATCATTTTATCCTCCTCATAATTTGCGGATGGATTACTGTAATCATTTTAGGCGAGCCTTCCTCCAAGCGACATTCAGGATTCTACACCAATCTGTCAATTTTCAATGAAAACGCTTACCTCCATCAAAAACAAAAAGGAGCCCCATGTTAAAACCTGGGGTTGAGTATATAATGGTAAAGTGAAGGAGGCGTTATATCTAATGGAAGCTATAGAAACAGGACTGAAACTATTTGCGTATATAATAGTTATTTCACTATTCTTTGCTGTGGTAGGTTTTCTAGTCCAAAAATATTTAAGCGATTTCTTTGACAAAATAATAGTAAAAATATTTTCTTCTATAAAAAAAGAACGCCTTTAGTCGGCGCTCCTTCCCATAATTCGCTTATTCGAGAGTACACGCGAACGGTGTACTCTGCGTGAACAACCGCTCCATAGGGCGGCAAGTTTTCCGGCAATTCTGTTAACAAATACAAGTCTTTTTCTTGCTGCCGATTCGGCCCATCGTCTCGATCTTGCCGATGTATTCCGCTGCTAACGGCACAATGCAAGCCGTATTGCCGACATCTACATCTACTTTACCGATCGCCTCGGCGACTGCCTTCGCTTCCTCCGTTAACGGCTCAACGTATGCGCCCACCGAAATAACGAAAGTATTCATAACATAGCGGACCCAGTTGCGCTCGTCGTGGATGGTATCGCGCGCTCTTGTCAAATAACCGCGTATCTCCTCTATATCGAGCGCATCGTCTGGCGCAATCGATACATAATTGGCATACGTGCTCCATCCGCTCACTGCAACCAATTCCTCCGGCGAATCAATCCACTCCACCGCCAGCTCACGTGCATAAGGACTTTCCGCAGCAACTCTCGCTACCGTATACTCGGCGGGCGCATGCCAATTGGCTCCTGCCACCCACTGCTGCAGCTGTTTTTTGGTGATCGTTTTCGGATTAATGCTCAGGCCTGCTAGATACATCGCATCGTAGTTGCCCGAATCATACAACTGCAGAGCGAGAGCTTGGTCTTTTTTCACATACTTGACGAGCTTCTTCATGTCTCCGATCTTAACGCCAAAGAATGGTTCTTTCGCACCATGACGAAGATAAGTCATTTTCGTCTGCTCGCTGCCCATGCCGGACAGTGCCTGCATGACTTCTTCATAGGTCATTTATCGTTCACGCTCCTGAACACCTAATTCTGCCTTGGACATTTTATGAGCCAATACCATCGCATTAACCGCTAGTACGATATCCTTGGCCGCCGGCTGTTCCTCCAGCTTCAAATGAAGTTGTACGTTAGAGACTGGTGGATTTTGAGAAGAAATCTTGAGCTCAACCTCATGAGATGAAAGCACCTTCGCTTGCATGATTTGCAGCCATGGGATACGATCCGCTAATGATTGATTGTCCGAAGGGCCGGTTTCCAAGCCATCCACCGCTATAGGCGAATGCCCACCGAAATACTCAATCCTGCACCCCGCATATGAGGGAGTGCTGCTCCTCTTCTGAGTCGTGGCCTCCTCCGGCAGATGGCGGGAGTTCTTTTTAGGAATCCTAGTCCACAATACGATAAACAGAGAAGGGACGAGGAAGCCGAGTACCGCCAAGCCACCGCTGGAAGTACTGACATAGACCGCAAAAAAGAGAGCTGCGGACAGTATCGCAAGTCCCCATAGGTAGAGCTCCTGCCGCCATTTGGGCTGACGCTTTCCAGATGCTGGGGGTTTGGGCGACGCCGGTTCAATTTCCGGAGCTTGCTCTGGTTCAGCTACCGTACGTTCTCTCCACGACAGATGCTCCCCAGTCAGCATATAGAAGTTATCGCCTGCTCCCTGCCAAACCTTCTCTTGCGAAGGATGCGGCGAATGCCAGAGGCTAACGTATTCTTGAATGTCCTTCAGATAAAGGGCGGGATCGCCTGTGAACGAGAAGTATTGGGAAAGCTCCAGATGTATGACGGCAGCAGAATACTGCTGTACATGGGGCGATAACGCTTCTAGCCACTCGTGCACGGGAGCGGCAAGCGCTGGGAAATGAGCGAGCGTACCGGGTAAGCTCAGGCGCAGCTGCGCTGCAGCATCCGCCCATGGAATCTGCCATTGGAATGCCTCGGAAAAGCGTTCCCACTCAGGCAGATCCTCCACATCCGGCTGGTCTATATAGGGTTGAATCTTGCTCCAGGCTTGCATAAGCTGCCCGCTATAGCGCTGGAACTGCTCCTGACTGACCAGACAAAACCATACTGGAGCGAGAAAATTATTCGTCTCGAAAGCGATATTCTCATAATCGACTGAATCTGTATCGGCACTTGTAATGCTCAGGAATGTCCGGTTTCCCATGTAAGATCCTTTCTATGTCAAATATAAATATCGGCTGCGCAAGTAATTCCATTTAGGGGCGAAACGCGATGAAGCTTAAGCATAATGCCGCTCTCTGACTATGTCATGTGCTGATTTTACCATTTACTGATACTGGATAAAAAAGAGGATTTGGTCCTACTCCGTTAGTTCCTCCTCCTGGCTCTCGGCTGGTCATCCGTCGGGAAGTAGCGTTGGTCTATTTGCATATCCATGCTTTATGAGTTACGATATTTATATCGACAAATTTGCAGGTCTAAACAAGGAGGTTCACGCGCCTATGTGCCCCCGTAGCAAAGAACAAAATGAGCTCATCCGCCTGCAGCGCAGAGAACAGATTCTGGATGCCGCCGCGCGCGCCTACTTCCGCACAGGCGGAAGCTTTGATATTCGCGACGTCGCCCGGGAGGCCGAGCTCGGTTACGGCACGGTATACCACTATTACCCCAACAGGCATTTATTAATAGAAGATGTGTTGGGAAGCGGCTTCGAGCGATGCGAGCAAGCTCTGACAGAATGGGCACGCAGCGGCAGCCCGGATGACAGGCAGCTGTTGACGTATTGCAAGGCACTGCTCCGGCTGTGGCAGTCGGACGCCCGCGCATATCTCGTCTACAAAATGGCGGCGGAGCATTATGTAGGCCTGCCTGACAAAGATCGGCGCCCCGCCAAGAGAAGGTTTATGGAACGGCTATATGTTCCGCTCCAATCGATCTCCCAGTGCGAAGACGACAGCGTCGACCATCTGCTTGCCGTGCTGGTCGGCTGCTGCGGGCTATATTACTATGCGGGCACTTCGGAGCTGGACGCCGATCGAATCGCCAAGCTCGCGATGCAAGCTATTACAAAGGAGTCCTGATACAAACATGGTCATCTTAAAAAGCAAACATGAAATCGAAGCCATCCGTAAGGCATGCCAAGTGGTGGCCGAATGCCACCGTACGATCGCCCCTCTTATCAAACCGGGAATCACGACAAACGAGATCGAGCGCATCTTCGAGGACCTTATCTTGAAGCACGGCGCCAAGCCCTACACGAAAGGCTACAAGGGCTATCGATATGCAACCTGTGCCTCCGTCAACGATGTAATCGCGCATGGCTTCCCTAGCGATAAGCCGCTTGAGGAAGGCGATATTGTGACGATCGACACGGTCGCGGAGCTCGACGGCTGGCTCGGCGATTCGGCCTGGAGCTATGCAGTAGGGAAAATCTCGCCGATGGCCGAGAAGCTGATGCGCGTCACTAAGGAATGCCTCGACCTCGGCATCGCGAAGGCGCTGCCCGGCAATCGGCTCGGCGACGTGACGAGCGCGATCCAGCGACATGCCGAATCGAACGGCTTTGGCGTCGTCCGCGATCTTCTCGCGCACGGCATCGGCCGGAACCTGCACGAGGAGCCGAATTATATGCATGTAGGCAAGCCCGGCAAAGGCCTCCGCATCAAAGAAGGTATGGTGTTCACCATCGAGCCGATGATCACCGAAGGCACCTACCACATGACGATCGATTCGGACGGCTGGACCGCGCGAACGCTGGACCGCAAGCTCGCCGCCCAATACGAGCATACGATCGCCGTCACGGCTGAAGGTCCGCAAATCCTGACCGCGCAATAGAAGAATTAGAGGCTGCCACTTAAGCCAACCAAGGGACTGTACCTCTCTTCGATGCTATACGCTCCTGAAATGGAAATGAGGAAACCCGTAAATAGTTGATTTCAGGAGCGTATGAGGCAGTCTCCGGGCTACGCTTGACCCACAACCCTTCCAGATAATCCCCAGAAGTTATTCGTATAATTATCGAAGACGCTTTAGTGGCATACAATCCCTGATCTTGGTTGATTTATACGATTTTCCCTACAAACGTTCGTCGTTGGAGTCTGAGCCGAGTTGCTTTGTGCGGTTTTTCCTACAAACGTTCGCCGTTTAAGCCTGGTTCGAGCTGCGTTGTACGAATTTCCGACTAAACTTCCCTGCGTAAGCTCATGTGTGCAAATAGATCCGTCGTAAAAGTTTAATATCCGATAAATTGGAAACGTTGTGGGTCATAATTAGGTCTCCGGGAAGTACATCCCCCTTTTTTGTCTATCGATTATCTAAAACAATTCCGCTTATGGGACAGCCCCTACTTTTTTGCGTAGCGGCCTAGTATTATTTAACGCTCTCCATTCTGGAAAGACAAAAATCTTCCCAATTATCTCTTGTATGCTGTGAATGCGAGTTGGCCGGAATTATTATTTTTTCCGTTGGCAAGTAGAAATAATTTTTTTGGGGATGCTTTTGCAAGCCTGAAATTTTCTTCAAATCTCTTTGCAATGCGCGATAAAAAGATTGGATTTGTTTGTTAGGATTCTTTGATATCATCCGCATCTGTATAAGTTCTCGACTTTTATCGGTTTCTCTACCGCCATTCACTTCAATAGAATCGGAACTAGCTACATCGAAAAAATAGCCAAACTCATTCAATCGCTTGATATCTTGAATCGGGTAGCAGGAAAAGAAAAAAGAATTATATGCAGTATCGTCAAAATAACTGGCGAACAATTCGATTTCTTTGCTTTCAAAAGCTGAATATTGACGTTCACCCTGTGCGTCAACGAATATTTCTGCATATAGTTTAACTTCATGACTCAACATTGTTTTATGGCTCTCCGTAAGAAAGTCCATAACAGGCATTGAAATATTAAAATAGATAGCCATACAATCCTCCTCCTTATTTATAGTATAAATTACAGCAAGTTAGGCTTCCTGTCATTTCTATATTTGAAAGAGGCCGACCGAATCATGCTTCGGTACGGCCCCTATTCACTCCTAATATTTCATATACATATCATCGGCACGGAAGTTAAGACTTGGATTATAGAAATAGAACTGGTAGCGCAAGATCCTGGTACTAGACAGAAGGCTGCCCGATTTATCAAAGGTGGTCCAATTGGGGCCTACAGACAACAGATGTTGATCCTGTTTCAACACGTTATGATTGAGATCCATTTGATAGACGCTCAAGAGTATGGAATCCGCGCCTCCCACGGCCATAAATTTCCCGCCGAATTGAACCGTGCCTGCAGTCCCTCCGGGGATCGTCACATCTTGATAGACACTGTTAGCCCCTGTACATGAACCGCCACAATTAAATTCCATGTATTGCGTTCCATCCCAAGAATTGTTCGGCGCTCGATAGACGACCATGTTCGTACTGTTCACCACTTTAGTCCAATTGGATGCATCTGCTGTCCATAGATCGCTGTTCTTTAACAGATTTTTGCTCTTCTCCAAGCGATACCAATATACCCCTTCATAGTTCGGATCCGCCGATCTCCGACCGTATGACAAATAGATGAAATTGTTGGTCGGATCCTTGAACATCCCCATATAGGCCGCAGGGCAATAGCTTTGACCTCCGGTCTCCGCCTTGCTAGAGTATACGATCGGATTACCGGCCGGGAACGGAGTCCAACTGGTACTCGTAAGCGAGGTGCTCCGATAAAGCCCGAAATTCCAGTTTTGGTTCGGCATACATGACAGATTAATATCGGCAGCTTCGACCAAATTGTAATAATAACTGCCCTCCTGCAGGATGACACCTTTCCCGCCGCCGATCGACACGCCGCCGGCCCAGTTTTCGCGCCAGCTCTGGGAATCCAGGCGATCGAAAATGGCATCGTTCGCCACCCCTTGGCTCGCGTCTCCGGCGATCCAAGTCTGAAAATCTATCGTCTTGGCGATCCCTTGGTAGCCGTTAACGCCATCATAGCCATGGAAGGCCACCCAATAATAGGTGCCGTCATACTTAAAGATATTGTAGGTCCCTTCACCATCGACTTTACCGGGACCGCCGGCTAAGGTCGAACAATCATCGGTTGAGACATTACAGATAGAATTCCAAAGCTCTCCCGGATCAATTGTTGGATTTCCGCCAGTCGGCTGGAGGGTGAAAGAACCCATCGGGTCGGAACCGGACCGCTCGAGTTCGCATCCTCTTGAGGTTACGCCATCCCAACATTGGAATAGATAGTGCCACTTGTTCTCGGTTGGATTGTACCAAGCGTCTCCGTCGGTCGCATAACACGAATACGCCGTTCCGGCAGTTGGAGCGATAATCGTGACCGGCGCGGACCACGTGGCGCCTTTGTCAGTCGACTTCCTTACCTGAGTGCCCAGTCCGTCATTATTCGGGCAGCCTGCGTTATAGGTTTTTATAAGTATGCGATTGAAGTAATACCAGGTGCCGTCCGGCATGACCTCGGTGTGATTGCCATAGGAATAGTTTTCTTGTCCCGTACTCGTGAAGGTATCCTTTTTGAGATAGACCCAACTGGCATTTCCATTCCAATAATCATCCAAAGTTCCAGGAGTCCCTTCCCCAACCGCAGCTTGCGCGGTGCTCGGAAACGGGGGCACATTAAGAATGAATCCGCAAAATGCCAGTGTAAAGATCATGACGGTCAACACGATACGTTTCATGCTGGACACCATCCCTTATTTATTATTGAAGATTATTTTTGGCTATATATTCGTCCAACTGCTTCTGAGCTTCGACCAATACTTTCTGTATGCCGGCTTTGTTCAATTGATCGAGAAGCTTCTGATAATCGGCGTCGGATTGCAGAACTCCTGTAAAAACGGGCATGGCAAGCTCTTGTACGACTTTCTGGATCTGGGCATTTTCCGTCTTTACCGGGTCCGCATTAAACGAGAAGTTCATGAGCGGATTATTTTCGATTTTTGCCGTCTTCCAGAACTGCAATGCGTCAGAAAATTCCACCGGATCTGTTGTTAGCGCCCTTTGATACTTCATATTATAAATAAACCAAGGCGTCGGGTTGTAAGGACGGTTCGCCAGATCGGTACCTTCAGGCAACTCGATCAGATCTCCCTTGAGCGTGTAGTGCTTCTCTTTAATTCCGTACATAAACAGATCGTAATTCTCCTGGCTCTTCAGAAGCCAGTTCAGGAACATCATTGCCCGTTCCGGATGCGCGCTGGTCGCGGAAATCGCGGAATAATTGTTGGTCGGTGCTGTGTTTGTCAACGGCTGATCCTTCTTATACATGACCATTTCCAGCTTTGCACCCGGGATGTTCTTTTCCAACTGCGGCACCATATTCGACATGCTAAACAAATCGCCTGGCACAGCGCCGGCTTTACCGGAAGTAAAATTCGTTTGATCGTTCTTCTCCATCAGAATGTCCTTGGCGAACCACCCGTTCGAATAGGCTTTCCTTCCCCAATTCATCATTTCCTTGAACCCGTCGGTTTCAAAATTGTTGACGACCTTGTACGGCTTAGTGTTAATATCGATCGTATAAGGATGCTGGGTGTCGGAACCCCAGCTAAACCACATTTTCCCATCATACACTTCCCGCGCGATGGCGGAACCGAAACGTCCTTGATTCGCAACTAATGGGGTCATTCCCGGCTCATTGTTTTTGACGGCATCCAGGTACTGTTCGAACTGATTGAGCGTGGTGATTTCCGGCAGCCCGTATTTTTCTCTCAGATCCTTACGAATGATGACGACGTTGCCAATCTCCGCTCGCGGATAAACCGCGGGTACCCCGTAGATTTTGCCGTCAATGGACAACCCGTCGAAATCGGCCTGGGGAATTACTTTTTTCAGATCCTGTCCGTACTTGTCCAGCAGCTCGTTCAGCGGTATCGCCTGTTTACGAGAAGCCGCGGAAGACAAATTCCCGAAAAAGTCGAGGTAAATGTCGATTGGTGTCCCGCCTGCCGCCATCACTTTAATTTTCTCCTGGTAGTCGGCCCACGGGATATATTGCACCTTCAGATTGATATTCAGCTCCTGCTCCGACCGTTTGTTGATTTCGGCAAGCACCTCATTCTGCTCCGGCGGCTGATCGCCGGCCAAAACCAAGGTTAAATCCACTTTGTCCAGCTTGGGGGCTTCAGATGTTCCGGCTGTGCCGGAAGCTACGGAAGAAGTCGGCGCATTCTGCTCATTATTTGTTCCGCAGCCCGCTGCGACCATGACCGCCAAACAGCCCATTACGAGCAACTTGACCCATTTTGACACCCTGTTCATTTAGAATCGCTCCTCTACTTTATTTATCGCTTAACCGGCTGCTGCCGGATGAAGCCTAGCCTTTTACAGACCCCAAAATCAAGCCTTTGATAAAAAATTTCTGTATAAACGGATATACGAAAATGATCGGTCCGACCGTCAGTACACAGGTAGCCATCTTAATGCCTTCCGCCGGAAGCTGCCCAACGTTGGTTACCATGCTATCGGAGGATGTCGCGTACAGCACAGTGGATAAGATTTGTCTCAATAGAAATTGCAGCGGATACAACTCTTTGTTATTAATGAGCATGAGCGCGTTCCACCAATCATTCCAGTAACCAAGCATGTAAAACAACGTGATCGTGGCCAGACCTGGCAGCGCTAACGGGATGACGATCTGGAAAAAAGTTCTCAAATCGCCTGCACCGTCAATCGTTGCGGATTCCATGATCGCATCCGGAATCGCTCTGAAATAATTCCGGATCAGAAAGACGTTCCATGCATTGACCAGCAGCGGGACAAACAGCGCCAGGATGTTGTCGACCAGCCCCAGTTTGCTTACAATGATGTACCACGGCACGATACCGCCATTAAAAAGCATCGTAAAGTAAACAAATAAGGCGATTTTGTTGCGGTATTTCAAGTGTTTGCGCGAGATGGCGTAAGCCAGCAGGCAAGTCACAAGAACGGACAGCAGCGTCCCCAGCAACGTAATCGTTATCGATATTTTGTAGGCTTGGAGAAACGTTGATCCGTTCATGAATAGCGTGCGATATGCCTCTAAGGACCCCTTGTCGGGAAACAACTGATAGCCGTTAAGGGAAATGCTTTTTTCATCGGTGAGGGATACCGTGACAACCAAATAGAAAGGAATAAATGCAGCCAGGGACAGCAGAGTCAAAACGAAATAATTGAAGAGCCTGAAAAGTTTATAGCTTGCGCTAAGCTGCAAGATTCTCCCTCCTTAATAAAGCGCCATGTCTTTGTCGTATTTCTTGACAAGGAGATTGGAAGCGGAGACCAGCACAAAACCAAGCACCGCTTGATACAGGCCGACTGCCGTGGCCATTCCGAACTCCCCCGATACTCGCATGGCTCTGAACACATAGGTATCGATCACATCCGTGACGGGCAGCAGCATACCGTTGTCCCCCACCAGCGAATAAATCATTTGGAAGTCCCCATAGAATATTCTGCCGATGCTTAGCAGCAGCATGATAACAATCGTCGGTAAAATGCCGGGAAGCGTCACATACAGAATGTTCTGGAATCTGTTCGTCCCGTCGATTTTCGCAGCTTCGTACAATTCGCTGTCAATCCCTACTATCGCGGCAAGATAGACGACAACATAAAATCCGGTTGATTTCCACAAATAAGCCAGCACCAGGATCAACCGCCATTTGTCCGTTTCATTAAACCAAGCCACCGTTGGCAAGTTCATGATCTCCAACAGGGAATTCAAGGTGCCATTATCCGAAAGCAGATTATAAACGAAAGCGCTTACAATGATCCAGGATAGAAAATAAGGAAAGAATAATGCGGACTGAAACCATTTCTTCGCTGCTGCGCTCCCGATCTCGTTTAACAGGATCGCGATCGTCACTTGGACGACAAGACCGATTCCGATGAACAAGCCGTTTAAGAATAGAGTGTTGAAAGTAGTCTGTGCGGCATAAATCGATTTGAAATAAAATTCGAAGTTCTTCCACCCGATCCAAGGGCTGCCGAGAATGCCGTCTTGGATATTGTAACTTTTGAAAGCGATTAACAATCCATACATGGGAACATAGTTAAATATCAAAAAGAAAGCAATTCCCGGCACCGTCATCAAATAAAGCATTTTGTTTTTCAAAATTTCCCTTAAAAACCCGTCTCGCCTTCTCTTTCGATTCGTAACATAGGCCATAACGGCCATCCCCTCCTTCTCGCCCTGACACGACTTATCGTAATCGAGGTGCGGTTTCGGGGTAAACCCAAATGATTGATGATTCTTTCTATTTTTCAGGAAAAAGCCCTTATGATTTTTTCGGATTTTATCATTTTTTTGTCTTAATGCTCCGTTTTCCGATGCTCCGAGCGATATTGATTCGGCGTCATGCCTGTATGCTTTTTAAAAATGGTCGTAAAGTAGGCCGGGTTGTTATAGCCGACACTGGCTGAAATTTCAACGATGGGATGAGAGGTAGTCACAAGCAGCCGTTTACTCGTCTGCATCCTTAACTCCGTAATATATTCGTTAACCGTCTTACCTACACTTTCGCTGAAGATTTTGCCAAAATATCCGGGTGAAAGGCTTGCTCTTTCCGCAAGCTGCTCAATGCCGATATCGCTTTTGCGATAATTTTCGGAGATATAGTCTAAAATATCCTGAACCGTGGACGTTTTTCGATTTAACCTCCTGCTCTCGAGCAACCGAATGATCTTCTCACACAATGTGATGAACCAGGTTTGCAATTCCGCCAACGTGTCCGCCTGGTTCAATTCGCGATAGATGTTGTTGAACTCGAGTTCCTCGAAATCCGCATCGAAACCCGTCTCCACGGACTTCAGCAAATCCAGCGAGAGTTGGTTGAAAATAAGCAGGATATAATGCTGAGGATATCCCCTCATCCCCTCCATGATCCCGTCCAATTCCCTTTTGACCTGCTCCGTGTTCGACAGCATGCATCCTTCGATCAGCCGCTTCTTGCGCTTATCGAGGGAAGTGAAATCCATTGTCCGTTTGCGCTCGATGATGTCGTTGTACAAAACGGAATTTGGGCCATGCGCGAACTGGTAGGGCAAGAGCTCCAGGCAGTTACTGTAGGATAAGTAGGCGTCCTCCAGGCTGCTTACGGATTGTCCAATCAACACGGACACCGAAATGCCCAAAGTCAGCTGGATGTTTTGTTGAATATTCGTCACTGCGCTTTGCGCATCGGTGTAGTATGCCGTTTTATCCCCCACGTCCACAAGGACGGTATATATTTCCTCATCGAAATCGACCGGCTCAAAAGCAAAGTATGGCGTCAGAAGCTTATGTACGATGAGCTCGACGGAGGTTTTGATTTCGTTCTGCTTCTGTCTGTCGTGGATTTTGATAAACCGGGAATAATCGTCCAGGCAAAAGGCAATCACGGAAACGCTTTCATAAAAAGAATGAATCTGAAATAGGCTGGTTTTATCCTGTATATCCTTCTCCATTTCGATATGTCCGGACAATAAGCGCTTCAAATAGTCTCTTTTCAAAATGGCATTGCTGTCTTTGACCGAAAGCGCCAAATGATCCGCATGCTCTAAAACATTCGTGAACGCGTCGGAAATATACCTGACGTCATCCGATTGCGCGCGATCCGCACCTGGCAATTTGCGCGAAAAGAGTTGGTTGTCGATCGTCTGGATCAGTTTCCCGAACGGCAAATAGATGTTCCGGGCCGCCAGCAACGACAAAACGATGCCTACGCAAAGAATCGCTGCGCAGAAAATTGAGATTGTAAGCAGAAGGCTCCGCTGTTTCTCGAACAGCATGCTGTACGACGAGATGTTGACGAATGTCCAGGGAAGCGATTCCGAGCGATAGTAAGATACGACCGCCTTGCTCCCGTCGATATGTCTAACTTGATAGCCCCAATCGGCGTTCGAGGACAGGATGTCGGAGATAGAGCTGTCTCCCCCTCTATTTTTACCGAAGTCCCGGAGGTTAGAATCGCTGACGACCAGACCGTCACCTTCGAGGATTGCCGTGTAGGAGTCTCCGTCTTTCACCGCCGACTTCATGCCGTTCTGTACATCTTCCGATTTCAGATTGATGACTAGCGCACCGTCTGCCGGAAGCTTGGTCGAGCCTTCGTCGGAATGGATTCTTTGATTTACACGATCTGTAAAGATGACTGAAATGATTTTCTCTTCCCCGCGCTCTCCGTCGGGCTCGTAAACGGATACAGAACGAGGAATAAACCGGAAGGTTTGCCCCGTATTCATCTCAGTGAGCTCCTTTACCATGCCGGGGTCTTCGTATAAGGGCGTATTATGGGATAAATCGTACTGGATGTCTCCCGTTTTGGCATTATACAGATAGATAGAATGGATGATCGGATTGGAATTGACAATATTGGCGATCTTCAGCGAGGTCGTATATTTCTTAAGTTCCGGTACTTCACTGCTATAGATGACGTCCATTACCTCCGAGTCGCGCATCGTCTGCAGCCCCAGGGAGAAAATATACTCTCTGATGAAGCTCATATGTTCGGCCGTCTGACGCAAATTCTCCCGCTGGTTCAACTGAATTTCTTCTAGACTGCTTCGGGAAAATTGAATGTACAGCACACTGGACAGAAGTGTGATGGATATTAATACGATGGCCAAATAAGAAATAAAAATTTTCGAAAATGTCCTGTTTAAACGGATTTTTCCTAATCCCGCAAATCTATTCAAACGATCTCCCCCTAGCGTAGAATTCCGATTTCTCCCTTATTACTGTTTTTAACGCAAGTATACATGTTGTTTTAAAATCACTCAATTCCCCATTATGTTATCTGATGAGTGATATAGATTTTTCATATAAGCACAACATCGCATATATCGCTTGCCTCTACTTCGGGAATCGGTATGCAGCGCTCTAGTAAATCTCTTTAATGGGTTGAAGCAGCCAACACTGCGATCATTCCAACGCCTGAACTGGAGGATAACCATTACGACTGGCGCGCGCGCCACGAGAGGATTTTATCCGTCAAGCATCAAGTCGATCCGGAAATCGTGCTCATTGGCGATTCTATCACGCATTTCTGGGAAGGAGATTTCGAAACGGGGACCATTCACGGGTCGAAGGAAGCTTGGAACTCCTTATTTGCGCCCTACCGGGTACTGAACCTCGGATTCGGTTGGGATCGAACGCAAAATGTACTTTGGCGGCTCGATCACGGCGAATTGGAGGGTCTTAATCCAAAGATTGTCGTAATCCTGATTGGAACAAACAACACGGGCGAAACCAATAACGCACGGGCGAACGACCCCGATGAAATTGCCGAAGGTCTGAACGCCATCTGCGACCGTATAAATGTCTATGCGCCGCAAGCGACGATTGTCATCATGGCCCTGCTCCCACGCGAAGAAAGTTCAGTTCATCCGCGCCGAAAACTGATCGAAGAGATCAACAGGCGTTATGCTCAATTAGCCAATGATCGGGAGTACAACTTTGTGGATATTGGACCAAGTTTACTTGAATCAGACGGGACACTCTCAGAGCGTATTGCCTTCGACTTCTGTCATCTGACGGAGCGGGGCTATCAGATATGGGCGGATGCTCTTCGGCCGCTGCTTCATTTGCACTTGGGGCGCAAGTAAGAACTTCAGGATTGACAGGGACTAACAATGAGCAGGTGCGGGAGCTGCTGCCCCGCCCCCCGCTCCCGTTGCTGCTCCTGCTACTGGCTCGAATAGTTAAAAGCTACCCTCTATTCGATTGTGAAGAAAATACCATCCTCGCCACTGTCAATATCGAGTTTAATATCATTTACAATCCATTCATCGCTCTTCTCAACGAAAAAACGGTAACCGCCAAGAGGCACAATAATTGCGGGATCTACCGGCTCAGCACTCGCATTAATACCGACTGAAAAAGGGTTGTTTCCTCCGCCCACATACTTTGCATAGATCCGTACGTATTGCCCATTTTGCAAGCCCCATTCTTCTTTGAAGGTACGAATCGCTTCGCTTGTAACCAGAAATGACATGATCATTTCTCCCTCCTCTATCTTTTCGGATCAAAGCTTATTTATGGTAAAACAATCTATTTTTTTCGATATACGCATGCTCCGATGCCGGAATGTCGTCTTCGTAATAAATTGCGCCAACAGGACAAACCGCCTCACAGGCTCCGCAAGAAATACAGATTTCCGGATCTATAAAATACATATGTTCGCCGTCAACCGACGTACCTTCCGTTATACAATCAACAGGGCAAACGAGAGTGCATTCCCCTGCCGTCTCTTCAATACAAGCAGATGTAATGATATAAGCCATTATTCGTACTCCTATCGTATAAAATAAAAATCGCTGCTAATTCATCTGTTGCGAGAGTTAATCAGCACTTTTGCGCTTTTCCTCTGTATGTTGCCGTCCGGAAACTCGCGCCACAGCCGCAACTTGCTTTAACGTTAGGATTGTCCATTGTGAATCCTCCTGTCATCCCTTGGACCAAGTAGTCGATCTTCAGGCCCTCGAGAAACTCAATGCTCCTCGAATCGACAAGTACTTTAACTTCTCTTATTTCTAAATACAGATCATCTTCTGTTTGGATATCGTCAAGTTTTAAATCATACGACAAACCGCTGCACCCTCCATCAACGACACCTACTCGCAGGAATAAGTTATCATCGTTCTGGGCCAGCATTTCTTTAATTTGCTTGGAAGCAAACTCGCTAATATCTATCAATTTTCCCACCTCGACTCATTTTATTTGTCTTTCACTTTTTATACAATGTAGTTTACAATGTATACTAAAGAATATAGACCGAGTTCTTCGTTTAAGTCAATGTTACTTATCAAATAAATGAAAAAGCAGCCGATCGTTGCGATCAGCTGCTTCGGCTTTTCTATCCAATCAGTAAGTTTCGACTACATGAGCGGTAAGTTGCCGATTGGCGAAGTCGAAGACGAATTCCACGACTTCGTTATCCCGTTCTACTGTCAACGTCGACTTTGTCGAAGACCCGCTTCGAGGGTAACTGTCGATCGAAAACGTCTGAGACAACGTTCCATAAGGAGCTACGGCATAATCGAACGTGCCTCGGAACGGAAATACGAACGTACGCCTATAAAGACCGTTCCCCGCATAGTACATGCGCGTTGTCTCGCTGTTGGAATCGTTATTGATCGCACCGACCTGGTGCTGGAAGCTGCCGTAAAGGATAACGCGGGCCGGAAGCTTGACGCCGGTCTCCGGATCAAAGTCGTCTGCCGCGCCAAAGGATGCATTTGGGAGCGGGTTGCTTGCTTGGCCTCGGAGATTTTGCTCCGCCTGCCACAGCCGCTTGATCGTCTCTTCCTGACCGAATCCGAGCGGACAGCCGTCGCTTGCCTGATTGGCTTGATAAACGTCGGATACCGCTTCGCCTTCGCCGCTTGTCGGCATCGGGATTTGGCAGCTGCCTAATGTTCTGCGGATCGGCATTTGCAAATAAGCATGGAGGTTGTTCACGGCCGTCCATTTGAAGGCATAGTCCAAAAATTGATCCCGGCTCTCCGAATCCTGCGAGGCAAACCACGCAATTTGATCGTAGCCCCACCACTCCTTCCAGGCTCGGCGCTCATACGGAATGCCGTCGTTTTCGCTGAAGAACTTCCCTCCCCAATTATCGAGCTCCATCAACATCGGCAAAGTATCGCAGGTCCAGCCGCTTGGCGTTACGCCGCCTTCGCTGAATCCCTCTTGCACCAGTGCGAGCTTCTCTCCTGTCCGATCCAGGATCGGCATCCGCGAATAAGGCATGGAATGAAAGTCGAACAAAAGCGTGCCGTTAATATTCACCCCGTGCGTATGCGCATCAAGCAGCACAATGCCTCGTCTGGCATGGTTTCTGGCGTAATCCCTGATCTTCCGGAACAAAGCGGCCGTTTTCTTAAACCCGTTGTCTTCAGCGGTATATAAATGAACTTGTCCCATATGGATCGCTTCATACCCGGCATCGATATAACGCACCGCCCTGTAGTAGAACCATAGCTGCGTCTCCAGCTTATTCAAGTTCGGAATGCCGCCGTCCCCATCCCATACGAACCCCTGCGGCTTCGAATCAAACAGCATGTCCGCATAACGGAACGTACGCCGTTCGACCGGCAATTGAAACGCCTCGAAAACCCAATCCGGGATTTCAATGTTTTCCACGCCGCTGTAAACGGCTTCAAAAATGCAAGTCTGCAACATAATGTCCGGGTCGACCTCATGCACACGTTCCGCAAGCGTCCGCGAGTTTTGGAAATGAGCGTCGTCATCCGGTTCCAGCAGCCACACGCCCGAGGCGCGGCCGAGAAACTTGGCGCCGATGCGGCCTATCATTCTCAAATCGTCATCCAACGTCGTGCTGTTGACCAGATCCGCGGCCGTAACCGCTCGCGAAAGGTAGCTTTCCAGCGTGTCGCGACTAATCGTTCCATTAAACATAATCTGGGTCATAAGTACCTCCAACATCGTGATTTGTCTCTAGGAAAAGTTGTCCACGATCCGTCTGGTATCGATTCCATATAGACGGATATTACTACTATACCATCACTTTTATCAAATGAGAGCTATTTTTTCGGGAAAATAAAAACCCGGTCATTGACGTGCCTAACCGAAAAAAGCTCGTGTTGAAAAGCCTGAATTTCCTACTGTCTAACGATGCATTTATTTTCAAGGTGGAGGCATTGCCCTCAACCGGAACGTTTACCGTTCGCGGCGGTGCCGGCGATTTGCAACCGAACAAAGTGCTTTTCAACAACCGGACCGGAGACGGGGTCCGGATCTTCCTAAACATTGCCGTCATCAACAGCGCGCGAAATACACGTACTCTGGACCGTACTTCCAGTTGGCTGCTGAAGCTTGCGCGCGTCTGAAGACATTCGAATGATTCGGGGTGCAATACACTAGCACAAATCTTTCTCATAGGAAACGAGTAAGTTGCCGTCTGCGTCGGAAAATACCGTCCCGCATTCCTCGCACTGCTCGTCCGCTGGAAACGGGGCGTTGATCGGCAGTTCCCATACGCTCATGTTTCTGCAACTCGGACAGTAGATCGTGAAGAGCGCTTTCGTCTTTTTAGCTTGCAAGGAAAGGAACGGTCCGAACTCGCATGCGGTTTTCCGAAGCGGCTTGGCTTGCTCGACCGTCGTCAACACCACATAGTAAGCATCGTTGCCACAATCCAGCAGGCTGATCGTGTAGCCGTGCTTTTTAAGCCGCTTGTCGAAAAAACGGAGCAAATAGGGAACATGATCGCCGCGTTCCAAATCTTCGTTCTCTGCGGCGGCATATGCCCGTTGTTCTTCCAATTGCAGCGTGATATCCCCTTTGGCGAGTGCGGCTGCACGCGTTTGCAAAAACCGGCTGATCTGGTGCTGCTCCTCTTCGCCGGACCAATCGATCTGCAGCAACAGACCGTTTCGGATCAGCGTTTGCAACTGCTCCTCCGCTTGAGACGCCGGATCGGTTATAGGCATTTGACGCTGCATTGTCTCCAGTTCGTCTGCCGTCATGATGAGCGGCAACGTTTGGACAAACTTCATTTGTTTCATATGTCGATTCTCTCCTCATTTCAAAATGGCACCTGGGAGCGGCAACAAAGCCGATTATCTTGCGGTCAACAGGAGATGAATTGCGGCCCCCTGCCAAACAAACGTTCCCGAACCCTATGTTACTACATGACGAAACCCGCTTCTATCCTTCCAATCGACTAATTTGGTCCTAGGGAGAACGTAGCAGGAAAATATCTGCTGGATCAATTGCTGAAATATGAGTTAGGTCTAGTCGTAAGCGGCAACAAAGCTGCTGCAGCCAATCTCGTGGAAACTTCTTCGGCCGATCCAATGCTTAATGGCGCTCTACAAAGGCTTGTCTGAAATCGAAGTTTTTTTAGAGCTGCAAAATTAAACGTGCTGCCGGCCTTGGATGACGATCCTTGGGCTGACAGCACGTTTTTTTCTGTTCCACTTTAATACACGATCCGAACTCACAAAGACGCCGTCTATTGGGCAGGTGCCTGAATGGATTCCGGTATGCGCCGGTCTTCTCTCTTTTCGACGAATAGCGGATCCATGTATCCGAGCTCTGTCTTAATCGCGTTCATCTGCGCTTTCGCTTCGGCTTCCGTGTCGTAAATTCCCGCCTCGACGAAGTATAGGCCTTGTTTATCTTTAAGCACGCGCATGTTTTCTACGCCGAACAGCATTTCTTCCGCGATCCCAACGGACTCTCCAAACGGGAAGGAAGCCGTACGCACAGAGTATACCGGAGGTCGATCGACGTTGCGCTCCGGATCCGAAGCGATTGTAATGACCACCTGTGCGGGCTCCTTGTACTCATGGACTTCGTAAGTTACCGCTTCTTTGAACGTTACGTTAAACCGAACCATCGAATCGTCCAAAGTAATGAGCTCGTATGCGTCCTCGATCCGTTTGCTCTTCTTTAACGCGGCGAAATCTTTAACTGCGGAAAATTTTCTGGCGCCGCCGACCGTAAAAGTCATCGTATGAGGATACTCCGAGAACGAGACGTGGAAGGAGCTGGCCACCTGCTGCGCCTCGCCGTTCTGCGCGAAGTTCAAAATGATGTTTTCCTTGTCCCCCTGCTCCTTCACCGTTATAAAGTTAACGTCCGTCGCATCCTGGATCGTTCCTCCCCCTGCGCTCCCTTTGTTGAACTGTAAAATTTTCACCAGTGTGCCCAGTCCGGGAACCTCTTGCAGGCTATTCGCGAACGCCGGAACCGTATTGATGCCGATTGTAAAAACGATGAGCAAAGCTGCCGCGCTGGCGCTTACCCGTCCGATCCACCGCCGGCTGCGCCGTCTCGCATTCGGTTGAACCCGCTGCTGTTTTCCTCTCTCTATTCCTTTGACAACGGCTATTGACAACTCATCGGGAATGTCGATCTCGTCGTAAGCTTGCTTCATTCGTTTGAGCCTCTCATCCAATGGACTCACTCTCCTCCAGCTTGATTTTCAACCGCTCCAGCCCCCGGTAGATGATCGATTTCACCGAACTGAGCGGCGTATCAAGCACGTCCGCAATGTCCTTGAGCTGCATGTCCTCGAAATACCTTAACATAATAGCCGTTCTGGATTTCTCGTCGAGACTGCCCAACGCTTCGCGCAAATCCATCGCTTCTTCGTTATGGTTCGGTTCATAGCTGCCTTCGGCTCCCGGTTCCGCGTATACGACTTTTTTCGATTTGCGTACGAAATCCAAAGCGCTGTTAATCGCAATTTTCGTTAACCATGTATTGAAATATTGCGGCTGCTGAAGCTTGTGGACGGCCAGGAAAGCGCGATATACGGTCTCCTGCACGACTTCAAGCGCATCCTCCCTGTTTCTTACGTACGTATAAGCCATACGGTACAGTCGCTCTCTCTTGGACTGGATCAAGATCGTGAAGCTATTTTCATCGCCGGCTATCGCTTTTCTCGCCAGCTCCGCTTCTTCCATTGCACCAACCTCCCGTCGCCAGAATTCGGAAAGACGCGTTTAACCGTGTGACTCCCCGCGTCGTTCGAGTGCCGCAATGCCGCGGGGAGATATCCATTGAAAAAACTTATTTTAGTTCGTATACGACTTTATTAACCGCATCGCCGGATTCCATGTCGATTTCGTACAGCTCGAACGTCAACGGCTGATCGACGGACAGCTTGCTTGCGGGAATTGAAACTTCCTGAGTGAACGTTCCCCATTCCGGAGCGCCCATCGATGCCGTGCCGAAGCCTTCCGCTACGACGACGTCGTCTTGTTTCACGGCGTAATTGTAGGTGCCTTCATGGACCCGCGCTTTGCCCGTCACTGTATATTGAACGTTGGAGTCGGACACTTTTATGCTGCGGAACGTTTTAGCCGCTTTCCTCGTACTTACGGCAGATTCCTTATTCAAATCGAAATTCGTTTGGTTCACGGCATCGCCGGATTCCATGTCGATCTGAAACAGTTCCATCGTCAGAGCTTGATCGTCGGACAGCTTATTCGCGGGAATCGAAACTTCCTGAGTGAACGTCCCCCATTCCGGAGCTCCCATCGATGCTGTACCGAAGCCTTCCGCAACGACCTCTCCGCTTTGCTTCACAGTGTAGTTGTAGGTGCCTTCATGGACTCGAGCTTTGCCGGATACGATATACTGCACGATGCGATCCGATACTTTGACGTTGCGGAAAGCTTCTTCTTTGGCTGTTTCTTCGGCGGCTTTTACGGCAGGCTTAAGGAAGCTTTGGTCGAACTGTTGCGAAAATTTCTGCGCCCAGGACGTGTTCAGGACTCCAAAAAAGGCGGAGCCTCCGATAACGACAGCCGTGCTCAATGCGATGATTTTTTTATTCATGGTTGTGTACTCCTTATATTGTGATATTTTTCGCAGCTTCATGAAGTTACATTCGTTAGACGCAGAGGTTGTTCGAAAAGACGCAATAAATCGGTTGGGAATTTCTTGCTGCGAGGAACGGCGCACTTGCGATGACTTTCCATGGCGCTCTTCTATCCATCTTTTAAAAGATTAAATCTGCCATGCACCCTCTGGCTATGGTCGGAAATGGCGGGATTGTAATGTCCGGTATTCGCAATTATGCAACCAACCTGCACAATGAGTTGAAAGAAAAAGGGGTATTCGTCGGTCACCTCTCCATCGGCACGATGATCCAAGTCGGCACCGCCGGAGATCCCGATGTTATTGCGGATACCTGGTATAACCTCTTTCAGAAAAAGGATCATTTCGAGGAAACATTTCCTGCAAATTTCTAACCTTTCATTTCCGATAATCAAAAAAGCAAAGAAGCTGTCCCAAGTGTAAGTTCTAGCTCACTTTTAGAACAGCTCGCTTGAGAAAAAAGGTGCCTAATTGAAAAATGACGGTGTTAAGGGTGCTAACCCTGCGCCGTCATTTCGTATTTGAGGTCTACTGCGACCTTCTTGAGCAAATTTATGGACAAATTTCAGGACAGCCGTGAAGACAGGTCTCGAGCGCGTCTTTCATGCGCTTGGAGCGGAAGCGGTTGATGGTGGGAAAGTCCGGACGTTGATATACAAAGAAACCGTTCCTTTCGAAAATGGTTGGGTGGTACCTCCATTTTATTATGAAAGAACGGTTTCTTTTTGCGTTTTTTCAAAGGTAATCTCGATAAAAAAAGGGGAGATACATCCCCACAAAAACATTAATCGAGATAAAGCAAAGGCTCGCTCTTACTGATTAAATAGCTCATAATAATCCATCGTCGAGGTCTCCACGAAACCGCAGGATTGGTAGAGCCGCAGTGCATTGGCGTTCTCCACGGCCACTTGCAGCATAATGTCCCCTGCGTTCGCTTCCTTCAACTTATCTATTGCATTTAAGAGTGTCGCTCTTCCGTATCCCTTGCCGCGATACTCCGGCAATACGCCAAGCCCATAGATGCCTCCGATGTCGGAAGACAACTGGATATGGACCTTTCCAATGATTTGTCGGTCAGCTTCGGCAAGATAGATAATCATGCCCCGCTTTTCTTCCTCCTCAGGCAGGATCATCCCCTCCTCTTGCTCGCTTGTCCCCTCTTCTCCTAGCTTGTCGCCAAAGTATATCGCATTCTGCCGGTGAATTTCCCGCGCGTCGGCATTCGTCGCCTTACGAAATGTAATGCCTTCTAGGTCATTGCTTATCTCCGGCCGGTTCCCCCGGTAATACATCTCATACTCCGAATGTCGGTACTTTGCTCCGGTGCCTTGGACGAACGCTTGCCCGGCTTCCGATTTCCGATCGCTTAGAAGAAGCATGCTTTCGGGGGATCTATGCCTCCCCTCTGCCACAACAAGCTTATATAATGTCCCGAAGACGCCTTGACGCCTATAGTCCGGATTCACCATGCCGTTTACCTCGAGCGGCGCATCTGCGCCGCCGAATTCACAAATCCCCATGTAGCCAATTAACTCATGCCCATCGAAGTACATGAATTCATTGATTGGGCGGATCCCCACGCATTCTTTCTCTGAATATGCGCGAAGCTTGTAGTCCAACTCGAGCTTCAGCGTCGTCCGATCTTCGCGGATGCACCGCTCTTGGAGTCTATTGATCAAGTCAAAGTCTTCTTGGCAAATTCCCTCTCTGAGCTTCAACCACGGATTGCGAATAGTCTTCATAGGACACCTCATTGGCTCGATAAATGTACTTATTTTAATTCTTGCATAAATTGTTTGAAGTTTTCGGCGATTTCTTTTGACCGAAGATGGTGTAAATAATGGCCTCCTTCGAATGTCATCATTTTTCCCTGTACGGAATGATTGGCTTGCTCCTCATGAAGAGGTATCCATCCCTCATTACTTGTGTTACCCGCATCTACAAACAAAATAAGGGGAAGCTCTTTGGGGAATTCTGAATGTTGAGCCCCATTAAAGTTAGAAGAAATATTCTCCATTTCATTCAGGACAGATTTATTATACATGTTTTTAAGCGTAATCATCCTCATTTGTTCTTTGGCTTCTTCGTCAAACGGCAGTTCGGCATAAGGGTCGGAACCTAATTTCAGCAGCAATCTGCCGAAGCCCGATTGCTTCAGTAACTTAAACGTTGTTATAGGGAATGTGACATCCATCCCCCCTTGCGTAGGAACACTGCTGTCGATTCCAGCAAATGCACGCACCTCGTCCGGATATTTGTTCGCGTAAGCCATCCCGTAAATGCCTGCAATAGAATGGCCCATTAATGTGTAACGGTCAATATTAAGCTGTTGTAAGGCTTCATGAATTTCACTTACAATATTGTCCGTGTTCCGCTCCTTATTCGTTCGATCGCTGAGTCCATAACCGAAAGGCTCGATCGCGACGACTTTGAAATCGAGCGAGAGCTTGTCGATGAGCTGCTTAAAATCAAGAACCGGTGCGGCTGTTCCGTAACCGGGCAGGAGCACGACGGTTTCTTCGCCGTTCCCTTGAATCAGAACATTCATTTTTTTCCCATCCACAGGCACTAACTGGCCATAGGCTTGTATTTTTCCTTGCTCTATTTTGCTGCTGATCTTATCAACGATAAAAACAATGGCTATAAAAAGTAAAATTGCGCCAGCTATAGCTGCCAGAGATTTAAGGATAATGCGAAGCGGCTTGCTCATCCTCTTTTTCGTTACCTCTTCTTTAAGTTCCATGCGTATCTTCTCCTGTTCTCACCGGTTAGTTCCGGCTATCTTATCGGCTGATAAGGAGAGTTTACACGACGAAAATGTACGGCCCATGACGGTAATATGAACGCAGTATGAACAAGCAAAAAAAATTACGGCTATACACGTACAAAAGCTTGCACATGATGCCGTGAAGTTAAGAATGAATTACTCTGCCGGAGTTGTAATGGGCAAGGTGACAATGACGGTCGTCCCTCTTCCGGGTTCGCTCTCCACTCGGATATCGCCTTGATGAAGCGATACGATCTGTTTCACGATAGCCAGACCCATGCCGCTGCCGCCATACTTGCGGCTATGGGAGCGGTCAGCCTTAAAGAACCTCTCGAAGATACGCTTCTGATCCTCGGGAGAAATACCGATACCCGTGTCGGTTATTTGGACGGTCACGTTTTTGATATCTTGTTTCATGTTGACGCTAATCATACCGCCATCCGCGGAAAATTTTATGCTATTGCCGAGTATGTTCGTCCATACCTGGTTTAATTGATCATGATCGGCCATTATTCGAACGGCCTTCAAATTGAGCTCGAAACGGATGCTGCGAGCCGACCATTGCGGCTGAATCGCGACGATGACTCGCCTGATCTGTTCATCCAGGCTGAACGTGGCCAACTGCAGCTGCTGCGACTGCGATTCCAGCAAACTCAGCTTGAGCAGACTGTCGCTCATCTTGGACATCCGGTCTGCTTCGGCGATGATGATATCGAGATAACGGCTTCGCTGATCGTCGGTAATGCCTGCTTGTTTGAGCGCCAGAGCATAACCGGATATCGAAGTAAGCGGCGATTGGACTTCGTGCGATACGTTCGACACAAATTCCCTGCGCATCCGCTCAAGCTGCTGCAGATCGTGCATCATTTCTTCGAAGCTTTGAGCCAATGTGCCCAGCTCGCCCTTTTGCTTAATGTTCAGCTTAACGTTGAAATCGCCGCCTGCGACTTGCCTGGTCGCTTTTGTCAGCTTTTTGATCGGTCTGACCAAGAACATGGCAGCAACCAGAATCAATAAACTTCCCGTAACCAATGCGAAGATCAAAAAGTTCCAAATCCACTTAATGATAAAAGGGGCCGAAGGAGGGCCGATCGGTTCTATAAACATGGCTTTCGTACCCGTATCTGTTGTAAACGGCAACCCTAACAGAGTAGTCGAGATCCCGCTCGGATTGATTTGAACAATTTCCCCGGCCAATACTTTTTTCACTTGTTCTACAGTCACAGTGGCAGGCTTATGTCCGTTGACCGTTCCATAAGACTGGAACTGGCCCGGTGCTTCGTAAATACGAAGATGATAGGATTTGAGCTGGTTCATTTCGCTTACGAATGCATCCGCTTCATGTAACGGGAGCTTCTTGTAAATCCGGGCAATGTCCTGGCCGAAATAAAGCAAGGGGATTTGCAAATTTTCATTTAATTTGTCTCTAAACACCCAAGTTGCCACAAAAAAGGAAAGCACCGTGCCCCCGATTACGGAAACTAAAAATGTCAGGACGACTCGTGTATATATGGATTTAATCATTCGCAAACCTCAAGCCGGTAGCCAAGCCCGCGCACCGTCTCGATACGAAAATCGGGCGTGTCTGCGAACCGTTCGCGCAGGCGTTTAATATGGACGTCTATCGTTCGGCTGTCTCCCGCATAATCGATCCCCCACACCTGATCGATCAACTGCTCGCGCGTATAGACTTGTCCGGGTGTTCCGGCCAGCTTATACAGCAATTCGAACTCCTTGAGCGGCAGCGTAAGCGACTCTGCTCCTCGCATTATCTTATAAGTCTGTCGGTCCAAGGTGACGTTGCCGAACTGGATCATCTGCGTGGTGCCAATCCGGTATCGTTTCAGCAAGGCCTTGACACGGGCCGTCATCTCCAGCGGATCGAACGGTTTCGTCAAATAATCGTCCGTCCCGAGATCGAAGGCCTTCACTTTCTCCCATGTTTCGCCTCTCGCGGTCAGCATAAGCAACGGAAGATCGGGATTGGCTCTTCTGAGCTCCTTGCATAACGTCCAGCCGTCCATAATCGGCATCATAATATCGAGCACGACAAGATCGACATGCGTTGAAGCATAGACGGCCAGCGCTTCCTTGCCATCCGCGGCTTCAACCGTTGCGAATCCGTCGTTGCGCAGAAATAGACAGACGAGTTCGCGAATGTTCGTATCGTCGTCGGCCACCAGAATCGTCGGCATCTCTTCCCTCTTTTCCCTGTTTCCGTCTCATGTTGAAGTATACCTATATCCGATACAAAACGGAAATCCCAAGCTCGGAAATATGGACGAATCGCCTCAATCCTTACAATATTTCAATGTACCCTTCGGTTCCGTTAACGCGAATTCGTTGCCCGTCTTGGATCAGCCTCGTGGCATTTTCCACCCCAACAACTGCCGGCAAGCCATACTCACGCGCGATCACTGCTCCATGGGTCATCAGTCCGCCAACCTCGGTGACAAGACCTTTAATGGATATAAACAAGGGTGTCCAGCCAGGATTCGTTTTGTTCGATGGCATTCCACATCTCTCCTCACCCTTAATTTGAGAAAAGCAATTGACAAGAGCTTAACGAAGTGATTAGATTAAAGTCTAATTTGAGATATTTTTGTTCATAATGAATGAAACGGTTGGCATTTGATTATGCCATCCTGTCTGTTTATGTGCAATATATAAAGAACCTGGGCAGCCGTGCCAGGTTCTTTTCTTATTTTTGTCTGATTTGCTAGCCTATGAACGGGGTAACAAATATCAACATAGGAAGAGAGGGTGATTCGCATGACAACCGATCAGCGCAACATTCAGGTTGAAGAGCGCCATATCGAGAAGAGATCGGATTCCAGCCGAGTGACGGCCACATTCATCAAGTATGCAGCTTACCTTATCATTTTTTTCGGCATCATGTACTTCCTGGTCAAGTATATTCTGCCCAAGTTCTGAGGACGATGTCGTGAACCGTTCAGTGCCTAGCATAAGGTTGAAACCCGATATTCAAAATATACGCCCTGCCTCCTTGACGTCGAACTGAATGACGTATTTGGAGCAGGGCGTTAATCGTTATCATGCAGATATGCAGCCTACATGCGTTTTCTACCTATATCTGTTGATCACAAATACGCCAAACAAAAATCGCTGCTACTCCTTTTTGCCGGAACAGCAGCGATTTTGTCGCTATCCTTTCATCGACCAGACTACGCCTCCGTCCGGACGACAGATGACAATGTTGCCGTCGTCCTGGACAGCGAGATGGCTATTCGGATTCCTGCCTTTATTTGTGAACCAGACGATCTGCTTGCCTTCGTCGAAAATGTACAAGTTCCCGTCGTGTTCCAAATAACATGCCCCTGCCGTCGCTGCGGTGCCTGTCGCCCAAGCCGCATTCCTCGTGATCCTAACTTCGGGAGGGTATGTTGCATTACACGCGGTCAATTCCCCTTGTCTGAGATCGATGATCGCTTTCAGTTGTTGAATTTGCTCAGTGATTGCCTCTTTCTCTCTCGGAGATGCGGTAGCCAACTGCGCTTGCAGAGTTGCTAATTGATTTTGCAGTTGGTTAATTTCATCTTGAATAGGACGGCACTCCTGGGCTACCCTAACTGTCGTTTTAGTTATTTTGTAGAGAACGAGATTTCCGTCTCCTTGAAAAACCAACGAGTATAGCCCGTTTGGCGAATGGATGGCCTGATCGACGCCTAAAGTTTCTCCCGGTCGAACAACGCTGCCCTGTGCTGCGGGGGCGTTAGGAAGCCACAGTCCGCGATCGGGAGTCCATGGATGACGCTCCCAGGTGTTGGACCAATCCTGGGCCTCCTCCGGAACGTATCCCCCCTTCCTTCTTCTGTCATGCACGAGGTCGCTTAGGCGGTTTTTAAGATCACGGACTTGTCGAATCGCATCGAGATTGTGTCCAATCCATTGAGGAGGATACTTTGGTCGGCCGTCCTCGTCGCATTCAAACCGATAACCGGTCGCCTCGTATTCCAGTTTCCAGATTTCATAACGCATGCGATAGATCAAATCCGTATTTCGGTCTTGCGAGTATTGGTTCGCCAATTGCCTGTAGTTTGTCGGGTCGGCTTGCCTCGCCTGATAAGTATCGTCCGCTCTCATATAACCGTAGGCCATTCGAATATCGATAAGTCCGGGATCAATGGTCATAATATCGTGAATGTCGTGCTCGGGCTGGATGATCATCACGTTTACGTTCGAGCTCCTGTTGGTAGTATACGGCTCGACTTCGTTTAACCCCACCTCATTGGCCATAATGTCGCTTGCAGCGCGATTCGCTACATCGAGCAAGTTAGCCGATCCTTTGCCAAAGGATACAATCGGTTCTTTGCTCAAAACACCACGCGCTTGATCAAGAGAATTGTCCGATGCCAACACGGCATATATTTCGGTTGCGCCAGCCTGAATTGCGGCTTGAATCGGTACAAGCTCACGAACGCCGCCGTCTACATAATGTTCATTGCCTATTTTAATTGGAGAAAATGCCAGCGGAATCGAGGCGGACGCTAACGTTCCTGCGCTCAGAGCGATGCTCAAAGGGACGGACTGAGGTGGATGAGTGATTTTACAACTTGTCATCAGCTGACTTTGGTACGAAATTTCTCCGTTCTTTTCGCGAATTTTCTCTATTATCCCCGCTTTATCTCTTGGCGCAGCCAGCTCTAATTCAGAGTAAAGAGAGACACGCTGCTGTTCTAACTCCTTGATCTTGACAGCAATCGGTAAACATTCCGGAGCGTAAGGGGGGACAGTCTGCACATAAGCGACGCAATCCCGCTCCAGCACATGACCCTTTTCTGTCACATATCGTAACTCTCCGCTTTCAAGAGCGACAATGCTCATACGCAGTTTGATGCCGCTATGCCATACTTTTGCAGGATCGAGTTTGGATTGATCGTTCAGTTTCGAGTAAATAGGACCCAAATTGTATAGCGATTGCGAATTTTTAAACCCCTCTAAGATCTCCTTGATATCTTTAATTAGTTTGTTCACTTCAGCGCTGGTAGAACCTAGATCGGAAAGCTTACGAAACACATGAATGACGTCCGAAAAAGGAAGTGGATTTGGAAATGGAGGTGTAACCACACTAACTGCTTTTGTTATCGTCTTCATCAGATCTAAATTTTTTACTTTTGTATACCAATCCTCTTCCACCCACATATCCGATGTCGTTTGCAGATCCCGCCAGATGCGAATTAATCCGCGAAGTCCTCGGGTTTCGTCATTGCCGGCCCCCTCTCCTTCCGCGAGTTTGACCGCATTGATGGCCCCGACAGACGTTCCCGTAATTACTGTAGGTCTAACGTTTCTCTCATACAGGTAGCGCGCTGCCCCAACTTGAAAGTTGCCGCGCGCTCCGCCTCCGCTTAGTACTAAACCGACTGTCACATGAATTCCCTCCAATGGTTTTTGGCTTCGGCTATATCGTAATCTTCCGCATATCCCGCTCTCAAGAGACACATTCCCGGGCAGGAAAGGAATTTTCCGGGAACGAATTTCCCTGTGCTGTCGGGAGCGCCAGAGATACATAAGGATTTTAACCGGAGGGTTACTTTCAACATGTGTCTGTAAAGTCCGCCATACATAAATTCATTCGAATGGAGAATACTGGTGAGTACCAGTTGTCGAAAAAAGAAGGTGGAGCATAAATGACATCAACCTCCAAGATCTCTGTGCGAGATGCCTATTTCATCCTTCTCCTTTCTTTAGGGATTACAAACCATGTCATTATGATTCCGCTCCTGCTGCATACAGCCAAACGGGATGCATGGCTCGGAATTGTTTTGACTCTGATCATAAACGTGTTCTGGGTATACTTGATCTCCTTTATCATCAAGCGAACCAATCGAAAGCCTATTTTCACCTGGCTGAAGGAACGATATGGTCCTTTTATTAGTTGGTTCTTGCTTATCTTAACTTCTTCCTTTTTCTTCTTAATGGCATTAATTATACTTCGTGAAACGGTAAAGTGGATCAAGGTTTCCTACTTACCTCAGACGCCCAAAGGGATCGTCGTGTTCATCCTCCTCTCTCTATGCGTTATCATCGCCTACAACGGGATACGGTCTATTGCTGTCATGTCGGGCGTTCTTTTACCTATCGTGTGGATACTGGGTAATTTTGTTGCTATTGCCAATCTGCGGTATAAGGAATATTCCTTGTTAACGCCGTTATTCGTTGAAGGCTACGAGCCTGTTTTAAGAAGTATGATCGTAGCCGGCGGAGGGTTTCTGGAATTGGTCGTGATTGTCTTTATTCAGCATCATTTGGCCAAACCAGTAAGTTATTTCTCGATTAGCATCATGGCGCTCCTGTTAGCTGGACTTACACTTGGCCCACTAATGGGAGCCATTGCGAATTTTGGACCGGTAGTGGCCGCCCAAGCTCGTTATCCAGCCTTTGATCAATGGAAGCTTGTTGTTGTCACTAAATATATCAATCACTTAGATTTTTTAGCCTTGTACCAATGGATGTCAGGAGCTCTGATTCGGATTACCCTTTTCTTGTTTTTAATCACGGATACTCCCCCGTTCAAAAGCAAAAAAAGCCGTTTAGCAGCATTGATGATTATAGGTGCAATACTATTCGGGCTATCGTTAAACGCTTTCGTCGATAAGCAGATCGAACGGTTTCTTTTTGGGGGATACTCCCTGATCTCTCTTGTGTTTTTTTCCGCGTTGACGTTAATCTTGACGTTTGCCTCATTTAAATTCCGGAGAGGAGAGGAAAAAGCATGAATCCAAAAAACAGGAATAACCTCGATGGCGGCGAGGTTGTAGATGAAGAGCGTTTGAGATCGCTATTCGCCCATTCAGCTGACGTAGTCCTAAGAGAACTCCCGCCAAGGCGACAAAATCCCATTTCGGGTCTAGTCCTCTACTGCGAAGGAATGATTGATGGCCAACTCCTCAATCAGCATGCGTTGCCGAATTTAGAACGCTTGATCGGTGAGAGTCGGCAGTGGGACGAGCTTGTTGAGGCCTTGGAACATTCAATGGAATGGAAGAAGCTGGACAAGCGCTCCAATGTGGAGAGCCTTCTTTTCGCCGGTCATTTGATCGTCTTTTTTGCCTTACAGGGTTGCTTTTTTTCCATGGACATCTCGCAATTGCCGCAAAGGCAGCCCGAGGAATCGAACACTGAAATTTCGATCAAAGGGGCTCGGGACGCGTTTACGGAAGACATCAACACCAACGTCGCTTTAATTCGTAAAAGGTTGCCTACCTGTTCGCTGCATAACGAACGATACGTACTTGGGACAAGAAGCGGGACGAAAGTATCTCTGTTATACATTTCGGATATTATTCAGCCGCAGATCATCGACGAAGCGAGAAATCGGTTAAAACGCATTGAAGTCGATGCGTTGGTTGCAAGCAATCAACTCGAAGAAGCCCTCTCGGATTCATCGCTTTCGATTTTTCCGTTGTTGGATTACATCGGAAGACCCGATTTTGCATCGACATGTCTTCTTAGAGGCCGATTTATTATTTTGGTCGACGGATCTCCTATGGCGCTTATCGCTCCCTGCAACTTGTTAGAACTGTTGAAAACGCCTGAAGATGCTTATTTCCCGTATTATTTTGTCATATTCGAACGGATGCTTCGATTGCTCGGCTTGTTCATCGCTATCTTCTTGCCAGGGTTTTGGATCGCTTTAACCTCCTATGATTTGGATCAAATTCCGTTCCCCTTGCTCGCGACGATTACGACTTCCAGGTTCGGGCTCCCCTTCTCGACTCCGATGGAGCTTTTACTCATGCTAGCCATGTTCGAACTGTTCAGGGAAGCCGGCATTCGACTGCCGAAAGCGGTCGGTCAGACGATAGCCGTCTTGGGCGGATTAATCATCGGCGATGCGGCAATACGGGCCGGCTTGACGTCACCGACCATGCTGGTCGTATCGGCAACTACTGCGGTGGCCACGTTCACCTTGGTTAATCAAACCTTGACCGGAACGGTTAGCCTTATTCGGATCTACGTTCTGCTCTGGGCTTCTGTCCTTGGGATGTTCGGTTTTTTTATCGGGATGATGAGCTTGCTTGCCTATCTTTCCGTTCTGAAATCGTTCGGACTCCCCTACTTATCTCCAGTATCGCCACTTGTATGGAAGGACGTTGTTGCCGGCGTGCTTGCGAAACCGTGGTCCTTCTATAAAAAAAGACCGAAAATGTTGAATACGGTGGATACGACTCGCCAAGGAAGGGACAACGAATGAGATGAGGACTCTCTCTAAGCTGATTTGCGTTATGCTGTCGCTAGGGATGACGTACGGCTGCTGGGACATTAAAGAGATCGAAAACGTGAACTATATAACGGCCATCGGAATCGATTATCTCGACAATTCCTTCGTCTTATATGCCCAGATGCTCGACTTCACTTCCGTAGCCAAGACCGAGTCGGGGAAATCCGGGAAGAGACCACAGACGTGGATAGGCAAAGCAAAAGGAAAGACGTTGAAACTCGCCATGAACGATCTCTATTCAACTTCCCAAGAATTGACTTCATGGAGTCATGTTTCAAGCATTATCATCGGAGAAAATGCCTTAAAATCCGGTATTCTCAAAACTGACGATCTGATCGGCCGATTTTGGGAAATCCGACTAACGCCATGGGTCTTCGGTACTCGCGAACCGATAGAACGTTTGCTCTCCGTTCCGGCATTTTTCAATTTTTCCCAAAGGAATACACTTGCTCAAGAACCTTTAGAAGCTTATGATCAGAGGTCGTTAATCGAACCCATTCGCTATTTGAAATTTCTGTCTCGATTATGGGAGCCCGGCACTACCGTGCTATTGCCCACGCTCTCGATTGACTCGGCGACTTGGAAAAAAAACGAGAAAATAGATCCCAAAATGTTTATTGACGGTGCATACGTAATAGATGAAGGGAAACTTCATGGAAAGCTCGAGAATAATAAATTATTGGGCTTAAGATGGCTAGATAAAAAAACGACTCGATCACCGATTGTTATCACGAGTCATGGAGAAGATGCTGCAGTAGTGTCTCTTGGGAGTCCCAATGTCCGGATGTCGCTGAGTTTCAATAACGGGACTCCGAATTATCATTTCCATATCAAGCTCAATGGAGACATCATTGAAACCCTGGATCAGTTAACAAGAAGCGAGATAGAAAGTAAAGCCGAGGAAGTGGTTAGAAACGAAGTGATGAATACGTTCAGGAACGGCCTGAAGATAAAATCAGACATATATAGTTTGGAATATCTCCTATTTCGACAAAAGCCAGCTGCTTGGAAGCAGTTAAAACGTACAAACGATTTATTATTAAACGAAAGCTCCATTTCTTCGATCACGGTTAAAGTAAATATTAATCAAACCGGAATGAAGGTCTATCCGCTAAAATAAATGGTGATATGGAAATTCGGATAATTCATGGAGCAATTGCCCGTTCCTATTAGGAGGTCAGCCAGTTGAGACTGGTCGGCCTCTTATGCTTATTTGGGCTTTTTCCGGAAGATTGCTTCTAACCGCTTAGTTCTTCGGTAAGCCCTCTTTATTCATTGACAAATTTTTCAGTGTTTTTCTAGCCCCAATTCTTGCTCAGTTATTATTCTAAACTTATCTAATCTGATATTCAGTTTTTCTATTGCTTGCTTATCTAAGCCTTGAGTGTTTAATTCAAATGATCCGGTAAATATTTCTGAAGTACTTCCGTTAATCGTTCTATTAACTTCATTTATAATTTCATTATCTATTAATCTTTGCTGAAGAGCATCGCTTAAAACGGGTTCAATAGATCTTATGAGGACTGTATTCCTCGTTTTGTTCCAAATATTAAAGTTATACGTTACGAGCGTTTTATTGGGTTCTCCACCAAGACCAAATGAAATTGCATTTATAACTAGACCGTCATTCACAACGTCAGTTTGGCTGCTTTTACTGCATGCACTAATCGGAAAGGTACAAATTATGATGAAAAATAGGAAAAATCGAATTGTTTTTAAGCTTCTCATCTAGTCACTCCTAGCGTTGAACTCAGACTTGCGAAGGCCATAAACTATTTTTTACGTGATTTGATTATTAAATAAATACTTTTAACAAACCAAGACACTCCGACGATAAACCCTAAAATAATGGGGATATAAACAAATCGAGAAATAGATCCATCTCCGACTGGACCGATTCTCGGCTGTTGAATCGACCAGAATTGATAGACAGTAAGACCAATTAAAAAAAGGGATACTATAAGGATTATATAATAACGTTTCATCGTAGCCTCCCTTAGTACTATCATTTCTCTAGAATGACTAAAGAGCACGATGCATTACTCTGACTCCCACTCATTCCACTCTGACTGACTACTTTCCAGCCTTCGGAAAGCATTTGATTTAGCTCTTCAAGATTATTCTTTTTTTCCGTCAAGAAGTAAACAATAATTGCTCGTTGCAAGTTTGCTCACCCTTTCTTTAATTTCGACAAGTCGTCGGGCTCAATAGCTAAGTCGGTACGGAGGGCTACCCCGATCCTAAAAAATAATTATTTAAAGAATTCTATGCCCCCGATTTTTTGAAAACGTCTTGTCTCCTTAAGTTCTTCTATATATCCGACGATTTCTACATAGAAGTTTTCTGTATCTAATTTAGGATTCTCTTCGTATACTTCAATTGGTGCAAAAGCAGCTAAAATAATCTCTTCCTCGGATCCAATTTTATAATTTATTATTCGTAGCTTCTATTTTAAATGGATTGTTCTTAGATCCAGTTGACGTTTTTATTGGGTAACTTATGTATACATTATTTTGTGCAATTGTGAATTGCGACAAATTCTTTAGTTTGAGCGAATAAGCTATTCCTTGAGGCATGATAGATGTTTCTATTAATTCAATTTTTATTTGATCTATGTCTGATGATTTGACTTGAGGTTCCGGATTACAGCCTGTTAATAAAATATATATGAGCGAAGAAAATGCAAAACCTAAAATTGATCTTCGCATGGCTACTGCTCTCCTTTCTTCTTAGCATTTGTCGGTCTTAGATTCATTGATTCAAAACCACATAGCCTAACCAACCAATAACAAGATATACTGGTGTATTTACTAGAAATGCCAATGTGTATTTGTTCTTTCTTATTAATATTGAAGACCCGATATAAAACAAAGGGAATATTAAGCCCCAAATATGAAACCTTGGCGATACCGCAAGATAAATAGACAAGGGTATTATTAGAACAGCAGAGACGTATAAACTGCGAGGGCTTCTAATCAATATTCCTAAAATAGAACAAATTATTGATGCAATCATAGCAGGCCAGAAAAACAAAGTAATCATGTCCCTCATACCTTTATCATCATTTTGGAAAAATGCCGGAAGTAATCAATGTGAACAGGAACATAGATCTCACCTCCCTATACCATTATACAGAATGTTCCAATTATTAGACGCTGAAATTGAGTATAAGTTTCATTGGCTTGCCCTATTCGTTTCGATTCCTTGCTGTTCCCATAAGCCAAGTCGCCTGAGATGATCGATACACACAAAGTAAGGGGTATGCCTCTCCTGCAGATTGCCTCCTACGCTCCTGAAATTGCTCTGTAACGGGTTTGCCCATTCAGATTTCGGGAGCGTATCGCATCGGAAGGAGGTACATACCCCTTGGACTTTTAGTATGGATCGTCTTTGAAAGCAACTTGAAGCGCTTAGAGGGCAGCCCCTTTCAGGGTAGGCTGGCTATTAAGTAATGGAAGCTTGGAAAATGGATTGAATGGTGTCGCCAAGCCGCTCTTCAAATTGGGAATCTGTTTGCTGGGAGGTCAACCCCTCAGCCAGTGCGCGTGAGAAGCTGGCAATCAGCCCGCGGTTACGAGCAAGCCTTGCATTGGCGTCCTCCATTTCGTATCCTCCTGACAAAGCGACAACTCGGACGACATGGGGATTTCCCATTAGATCTTCATAGAAGTTGTCGACGGACGGAATGGTAAGCTTCAACATAATCTTTACATTCGATTCGAGACGCGACAATTGTTCCAGAATCATCTCTTTAAGCAGACTCTCCGATTCAACCTTATCCGTGCTGTTGATATCTACTTCGGGCTCTACGATAGGAACAAGACCTGCTGCGAATATACGTTTCGCAAGGTCGAACTGCTGCTCGACGAGACTTCTAATACCGGCCGAATTCGCTTCCTTAATGACGGATCGCATCTTCGTTCCGAAAATATTCTTATCGACAGCTTGAGCTAAGCGTTCGTCCAATCCCGCCATGGGTTTCATGAGCTGTACGCCGTTCTCTAGACCGGCGAGTCCTTCGTCAATCTTTAGGAAAGGTACGATGCCCTTCTTCTCCCAGAGATAATCCGCCGTATATAGACCGTCAATGGTTCGATTCATCGTATTCTCGAACAAGATGGCACCTAGAATGTATTTCGAATCGAATACAGGGCAAGTGATTATTCGCGTCCTCATGTCATGAACTAACTTATACATCTCTTCTTCGTTCGAATAGCCGGATTCCTGGATACCGTATCGAAGCAACGCTTGTGGTGTGCTGCCTCCGCTTTGATCCAATGCAGCAATGAATCCTTGGCCAACACGAATTCGTTCCAGTTGTTCATTATTCATTAGAAACCGTCAGTCCTTCCATGATTGATTTGGTTAGGTTACTGAGTCGAATTCCCCCTAAAGGGATTAAGAAAAGTATAAAGATTAGCGCTCCTGCCTGTCAAATAAACGGCAAATTACCAACTTGCCTCCGACACTGCCTCGCCCTCTCAAAAGGGACCAATTTGATGGGTTCTTAAGTAATAGCCAACAATAAACCCTAATATTAATACAGGAAAAATATATAAAAGATAATATTTTTTTCGTACTCCAGTAACTCGTATAAAATTTAGGTTTGTATAGATCATTAAAGGAACAAGTACGACGCTTATGGATACTGCTATAATCAATCCCAAAATAATTCCGGACCATTCTTCTCCCGCCATATCTGAACAACCCTTGACTAAGCAATTAACCGAATACAAGGCAATTGCCCACCATAAGAAAGCATACATAGAAATAAAACCAAAAATAAAATTAACGGAAATACTTATCCCTATGAAAATCTTCTTCATCGACTGCTCCCAGTGATCGGAATTTTGATAAAACCTACCCCTACCGACCTCACGCCGTTTTTCATTTCGGAACCAATGGTAACCAAGATATTAAAAGTTTCCGCTGGCACTATCGCTTTGCGATCGGAAACCAAATCAATCATTACCGTTCCCGTTCCGCCTCCTGAAGGTTTAAACGAAGGATCTACACCGATTTCCATTCGATTTCTCCATTCGTCAAGCATGCGATCGCCTTCTGAAGCAGTTGGCTGTAGATTTGTCCTTTGGTTCTCAGGTGTACTGCTTAACATATTGGAAATATACCATTTCTTCGGGATGTGAATCGTCAGCCCGGCGAAATCTTCCGGATCAATCTCATACGACGCCACAATCCTCATGCGCTCGGGCACTCCCTTGTCGCCCCATACAAAGATCGTTCCTTTTACCGATGAGTTTTGATTTGGAGTCGTGGACTTTACGCTGAATTCCTTGGTGAGCACAATGTCATCATTAACTGCAATATGATCGGAAAGCTTTTCTGGAAATAAGCAGCGCTGCACGATCAAGGCTGCCGCCACAACTACAACAGCTGCGAAAATGTATTTGTATTTTGCAAACGGCTTCAACTTCATCTCTTCCCCTCAATAAATTTTTACATTTTTACCACCCTCATTATAACAGGAGTCTTTAATCCGGAGGGCCCATCGCCGAATAATAAGATTATCCGGTCGTCGCCTAAAGAAAAAACGGGACAGCTGTCTAGTCTTAGCTGTCCCGTTAGTAATAAGCGATTGGTCTTACTCGAATAGATCAGTAACCGCTCCTTTGGCTGAGGAGGAAACCAGTCGTGCATATTTAGCCAGAACTCCGGAATTGTACTTCAAAGGAGGAGCTTGCCAAGCTTCTTCCCTTCTCATTAGTTCTTCTGTTGAAACGGCAAATGAAAGGTCCTGCGCGTCGCTGTCGATCGTAATGATATCGCCTTCGCGCAACAGCGCGATCGGCCCTCCAACCTGTGCCTCCGGTGCGGCATGGCCGACGACAAATCCATGCGACCCGCCCGAAAAACGACCGTCTGTCAGCAAAGCGACTTTGCCTCCCAATCCTTTGCCTACGATTAGCGCCGTTACCGAAAGCATTTCCGGCATGCCGGGTCCGCCCTTCGGGCCGCAATAGCGTATCACCAGCACGTCGCCTTCCCGGATCTCGTCTCGCATGATCGCTTCCGTAGCCGCCTCTTCGCTGTCATATACGCGTGCCGGTCCGCTGAAGCGCGAAATCTTCATGCCGGACATTTTGGCAATCGCGCCTTCGGGCGCCAGATTGCCCCGCAGAACGACCAGCGGGCCTGTCGGTTTGAGGGGCCGGTCCAGCGGGCGGATAATCGTCTGCTCCGGATGCAGCGGATCGACTTGAGCCAAATTTTCGGCGAGTGTCCGGCCGGTAACGGTGAGGCAATCGCCGTGCAGATAGCCTTGGTCGAGCAGCATTTTCATTACGCCATGCACTCCGCCTACGTCGTTGAGATCCTGCATAACGTGAGTTCCGCTCGGCTTCAAGTCGGCTAAGTGCGGCACGTTTAATCGAATCCTCTCAAAATCGTCGTAAGAAAGATCGACACCGACCGAATGCGCAATGGCAATCAGATGAAGAAAAGCGTTTGTGGAACCGCCAAGCGCCATGACGACCGTAATCGCATTCTCGAATGCCCGTTTTGTCATGATATCGCTTGGGTAGATCCCCTTCTCCAACAAATCCAATACCCGTTCGCCGGCTTGCGCACATTCCTCCGCCTTCAGTTTCGATATGGCGGGTGTCGACGAGGAGCCGGGAAGACTCATTCCCATCGCCTCTGCGGCCGCGGCCATCGTGTTTGCGGTGTACATACCGCCGCATGCACCCGGTCCCGGACAGGCAGTGCATTCGACTTTGTGAAGCTGCTCTTCCGTGATCCGGCCATCGTGAAATTGCCCGACCGCTTCAAACGCACTGACGATATCCACTTGTTTGCCGTCCAGATAACCTGGCTGAATTGTCCCGCCGTAGACATACACGGCCGGCAGGTTCAATCGGCCGATCGCCATCAGGCAGGCCGGCGTATTTTTGTCGCAGCCGCCGATCGCGACCAGTCCGTCAAACCGTTCCGCATTCGTAACGATCTCAATGGAGTCCGCAATCGCTTCCCGACTGGGCAGCGAGAACGACATGCCGGCATGCCCCATCGATATGCCATCCGATACTGTAATCGTATTAAAAATAAGCGGGGCGCCGCCGGCGGAGCGTAAACCTTGCTTAGCCGCCAAGGCAAGTTGATCAATGTGCATGTTACAGGGCGTTACTTCGCTCCACGTGCTCGCGACGCCAATCATCGGTTTTTTAAAATCCTCGTCCTTGAAGCCCACTGCACGCAGCATCGCCCGATTCGGTGCCCGATTTGCGCCCTCGCTAATCACATGACTGCGGATTCGCAAGTCTTTTTTGTCTGTCATCTCGTTTCATCCTTTCCAAATTTTTTAGAGTACTGCATAGAGTTCGTTCATCGGCCGTATCAGGTTTTGTTTCATCATGGTGCCGGCAGCCACTACGTCCCGCTTCTCTAACGCCGCAATTATGGCGGAATGTTCTTCCACCGATGCGAGCGTTCCCGCGACCGGTTGACGGAGAAACACATACTTGAACCTTCTGATATGGACCTGCAGGGAAGAACTGAAAGAGGCGACATACGGATTGTCCGCAGCCTCGACAATCAGGCCGTGGAATTGTTCGTCGAGCTCCATTGCACGATAAGGCTGCCCCCCTTCGATCGCTGCGGCAAACTGGACATTAAGAGACGCTAGCAGTTCAAGCTGCTCTGCCGTTACGAGAGATGCGGCGGTCTCGGCAGCCAAGGCATGTAGCGAAGCTAATGTGGAATAGAGATGCAGAATATCATCTTTCCTGATCAGGGTGACACGGGTTTCTTTGCCTGGATGCATCGCGACCAGCCCTTGAATCTCCAGCAGCTGCAGAGCTTCCCGGATGGGCGTCCTGCTGACGGCCAGCGATTCGGCCAACTCGGAATCAATAAGCTTTTCGCCCGGTTCAAGCGTTCCCTCTATAATCCAGCGTTGAATTTGGGCAAGCGCGCGCTCCTTGGCAGTCAGACGGACGGGAGAACTAAAGTTTCTAGGGATCGGCATCTCTAATCATTCCTCAATTAAGGTTATGTATGCAATATATCGCATGCAATATGCATTTGACAAGGAAAAAGATTTTCTTGCTTCCTAAAACCTCCCCATTAGAGTCAAGCTAAAAAAGCCCTTATTCCTGTTGTCGAGCCGATTTTCGCTCGCCAATCCGGAAATAAGGGCTGTAGTACGGTTTACGGTGCAATCGGCAATATCGCAGCTCCGGCTGCCTTGCCGTCAACGCCGAGAACTTCGATCTCATCAAGGAAAACCCAGACGTTGACCGGGAATTCAACTTTGACATAACGAGCGTACACTTTGTCCGCTCCCGCTTTCCCCGGCACACCGTCGGTTATCCCGTTCCATCTCACGAACTGGGCCGTGGCGGCATTCGGAGCCGACGACGGAGAAACGGTGGCTAGCGTGCTCCACGTTTGACCGTTAGTCGAAACTGAAAAAGCGGCGTTCTGCGGGAAATAGATGCCGGGCCCTGTATCCTGAAGAAAATGGGCTCTTATTAGTCCGATCGATTTGTTGCTGCCCAAATCAAATGTGATTGTGCGGCTTCGCTCCGCAGGGTAATCGCTTCCCGCATGGCCCTGCCACTGCCCGTTGCCGTAATCCATCCCTCCGAACAGGCCGTTCGTAAGTTCATTCCCGGAATCGGGATAGTTGGCGTTAGGCGGCCTTGATAGGGTATAGCTATGACCGAGAACCAGGTTGCCAAGGCCCCAGCCGTCGGACCAAGTTTGGATGAGAACTTGGGCATAACTATCAAGCAGCGTTGCCGCCGAAGCCGAGATCAATCCTTGCGCCTGCACGGCCGGGTCATGAATGTGCGCGAGAAAATCCTGCATGTACGCAACGGCGTCCTTCGGCTTGTTTTGGTCCAGAAGAAGCTGGATAATCTGCAGACGGTACGACAACTCATTGCCGAAAACTGATTGGATTTCGTTCGAAGAGACGTAATCCCCGACAAGTCCTGCCATCGTCTCGGGCGTCGGGTTGTTGTCGGTAGCATACTTTCCATTTAAGTACTGGTACAGCCAGTCGTACATGAGACGCAAACCCGGATCCTTGCTTACGCCTAGATTGTATACCGCATTGTTGCCTTGATAGTAAGCTCTGAACCCGTTTTGCATCAGGCCGTTTCTGACGCCGCTGTCCAAATATTCGATAAAACGCTGGCGCAGGACGGGGTCCGTCAGCATCCCGTCATCGAACTCGATTTCTTCTCCCATCCCGTACCGCTTCGCATTATCCGCAGCGTCTTCCAGACGGTCCGGATCCATTCCGCCGAAGAAGTAATTCGGCTGGTAGGCGGCGGCGTCCACTCCGACGTCTTTCCACATAAACATTTTGTACGCTAAGGAGTGAGGAATCCAGAAAACCTTCAAGTTCATGGCATGCACCTTTTCCGTCACTGCGCGAATCATATCCGGTCCCGATTCGGATATCTCGATTTGCTCCGGCATCCAGTACATGCCGACAAGCTCAAGATTGGAGTAAGCGGCGGTCTGCCATCTTTGCTGGACCTGATCCAGCCACCACTGCACCGCTTTTTTCCTGTTGGCAAACGCTTGTTCTTCGCCTACGGCGGAGTCGTTAAAATTTAAGGAACCACTGCCGTCGATGTCGCCGAAATCGGTTAAAAATTCCCCGGGATTTGGAATCATTAACACAACCTTGACACGATGAGCGGGCTCGTTCAGCTTGGCTCCGACTTCCTTGGCCGCCTCATTTAACTGCTGCATATCCCCTGTGGCAGCAAACGTTTTATCCAAATACCAATTCCAGTCGTCCAGGTTGGTTTGCCCCAGACCGAAATCGCGACCGGCCGGCGAAGCTATTCCGAGATAGAGAATGCCGTCAAAAAGCCAATCGACCGGCTCGCCGTCTTTATTCACATAGCTGATGTTAGGGATAATCCGTTCTTTGTTCCAATCGCCCAATCCATTCGCGTATTGACCGTTATAGAACAGATTCAGATTCCGGATACCGGCCGTAGCTTCCCCCGGCTCCAAAAATTGCGGCTGCTCGGCAGGAACCTTTACCGCCCCTTCAACCTTGCCGTCCGTACCGATAATTTCGATTTCGTCAATATATTCCGCTAGCGAATGATGCATCGTAAAGGCGACCTTCACATAGCGGGCATAAGCCAATGTGCCATCCGTATTCCCGCCTTTGATGCCGTCCCGGCTGCCCTCCCATTCAAAGGTCTCCTGCCTGGGCGGTCCTCCTCCCCATAGCAGCTGCGTAGCGTTATGGGAAAGCAGTCCCCAATTTTCCTTGTCGTCGGAGACATACATGGATACCGACAAAGGCACGAGAATCGAGTTAGCCGGATAATCTTGAAAAAAATGAGCGGTTATCCTCCCGACCGACTTTTCCTGCCCCAAATCGAATACGACTTCGCGCGTCTTGCCGCGCAGATGCCCCACCCAAGCCGGGTCGTTCTTATCCAATGCGGCGTATACTCCATCTGTAAGCTTGTAGCCGTCATCGGGATGAGAAGCTTCCGGCGCTTCGGACCATTCATACGGGAGACCGGCCGCAAGATTGCGGAAATTCGTCTGCTCCTCTGCCGATGGCGCCTCCTCCAGGTTCGCGGCCGCAGCCGCAGCCGGAGAATTCGCCTGGATCGCAGAAACCGGAGTTATCGCCAAAGCTGCTGCCATCAGGATCGATCTCCATTTTTGGGTCGAAATCATCTTGATCAGCTCCTTTTTTAAACGATTCCGTTCTATTTCCCCTTAGCTGCCAGAAACTCGTCGATTTGCTTTTGCAGCTCCTGCTGAATTTTTTGGAGTGCGGGACCGGCCTCCGCTTCGAATTTCTTCAAGGTGTCCTCGGTATCCATCACTCCGTTGAATAGCGCAGTATAATATTGCCCATCGACGATGTTGTACTGGCTGACCTCGTTTTGCACCGGGGTACTGTCGAATTCGAAGCCGGCTAAAATATCTGTCGTGAACATATCGGCATTGCGAAGCACGGCATCCAGTTCATCGTTCTTCGGATCGCCTCCTACAACAGTGCGCTCATCGACCGGATTCCACAGCCAGACATAGCCGAATGCATAGTAGCCGGTCGTATCCAGGTTTTTCATTTTGTCCTCTCCTACCGTCTCCCAATGCTTGCCTTCGATGCCGTAAGAGAGCAGGTCGTAGTTTTCCTTCTCATTCGCCCAGTTCAGGAACATCATCGCCCGTTCCTTGTGTTTGCTCACCTTCGGAATAGCGAGGAAATTCCACTGTTTAAAATTGGTGATGTTTGCGCCCTTGTCAGGGTTAAAAAAGGTGACCGTTTCCAGCTCTCCATTCGGCACATTGTTCTTGATCGTGTTCTTGTGGAAGTCCGAGATGCCGAACGCGCCGTTCGTGACGATTGCCACTTTGCCTGCCGAGATCGGCTGTTGAAAATCCTTCGTCGTCAAAATATCCTTGAAAATCAGTCCGTCTTTAAACCATTTGTTCGCATTCGCCAGCCACGTACCGACAGGCTCCCGCTCCTCCAGCAAGTTGTGAACTTTGCCGTCATTGTTCGTGTAATAGAGCATCAGGCTGTTGCCCAATGCATGGGTTGGTCTGACATAGGTTTCGTAATCGTTTAGCGCATGGTGGGCGACAAATGAATACGTGGCGGAGCCTGCTGTCATCGGGATAATGCCCTTCTCTTGCTCTTTCACCTTGTAGGCGAATGCGATCAAATCTTCATAGGTTTTGATCGGCGGTACGCCGAGCTTCTCGCGAATGTCTTTGCGCAAAATGTAAGAGTTGCCGGACATGTAGCTGACGCCAAGCGGAACGGCCATAATTTTGCCGCCGTACTTGTTGTAGTCCCACATTTGTTGCGGCCGTTTGTCCAGCACCGTCTTGCCGTACTCGGCCAACAGATCGTCGAGCGGTTCATAGAAACCGCTTGCAATCATCTGATTGATGTGCAGCCATGGCGCGTCGAAGATCAGGTCGATGTTTTCGCCGGAAGCGAGCGTCACCTGCGTCTTTTGCGCCAAATCCGACCAAGGCACGAACACGACGTCGAGCTTGACATTGATCGTGTCCTTCATTCGTTTCTCCGCTTCGGCGATGACCAAATCCATATCCGGCGGGCGGTCGCCGGGAATCATAATTTTCAGCGTGACCTCCTCCAGCTTGGCGTTGCTGCTGAGTTCGGTACTGTTTTTGGCCTTGACGGATGGTTCCGACGGCTTTCCTTCCCCTTCATTCTTGCCAGCGCAGCCTGCGAGCGCGACAAGCGCGATCAATAGCGCGAGCGCAGCGGACATTCGTCTTTTCATGCTTGATTCCCCCTGTGTATTGTTTTCCTACCCTTTTACCGATCCAAGCGTCAAGCCTTTAATGAAGAAGCGCTGAATGAACGGATAGACGAACACGATCGGGCCGATGGTCACGCAGACGATCGCCAGCTGCATGCCATAGGTTGGCACGACGGCATTGTACTGTGTCTGGCTGCCGCTCACATAAGCCATCACGTTCAAGTTGGACATCAGTTGGCGGATCATCATCTGTAGCGGCAGCATTTTGTAATTATCGATAAATAGCAGCGACAAGTACCAGTCGTTCCAATATTGCAGCGCATAGAACAGACTCACTGTAGCGATGGCAGGCAGCGAGATCGGCCAAATAATGCGAAAGAAAATAGAGAAATCATTGGCGCCGTCCACCGTCGCGGCTTCATTCAATTCATACGGAAGCGTCCGGTAGAAAGAGATGAGAATGAAAGCGTAGAACGGATTAAGCAGATAAGGCAAAATGAGCGCCCATATCGAGTCTTTCAGATGCAGCCAGTTGGCGATCAGCATATAGAAGCCGACCAGCCCGGCGCCGAACAGCATCGTCAAGAAGGTCAAAAACGATAAAATGTTGCGGTACTTCACCCTCCGATGGCTCAGCGTATAGGCATAGGCGGCTGTCACCAGGACCCCCATCGCCGTGCCGACGGCCGTTACCATAATCGTAATGCCGTAGCTGCGGAACACCTGTTTGCCGGAGAGCAGAAATTCGTACGCCTGAAGGCTGAATTTGTCCGGCAGCAGCTGATAGCCCGCCGTTTGAAGAAGCGATTCATCTGCGAACGAGTTGATGAACACGATCCAGAACGGAATGAAGCAAAATAGCGCAAACGCGATCAGCACCGCGTACATCAAGACAAGAAACAACCGTTCTCTCATATCGATCACACCTTAAATCCTCTAGAATAGTCTTGAATCCGCGTCCACCTTGCGCGCAATCGCATTGAAGATCAGAATCGTGACCAAGCCCATGCAGGATTGGTAGACGACGACGGCGGAGGACATGCTGAAATTACCCAGCTGCCGCAATGCACGGTACGCATACGAATCGATGACATCCGTCGTCGGAAACAGCACGCCGTTGTCTCCGATAATTGCGTAAATCATGCCGAAATCGCCGTAGAAAATGCGGCCGACGCCAAGCAGCGCCAATACCATCACGATCGGCCGCATAAGCGGCAGCGTAATGTAGAGCATCTGCTGCAGCCGGCTTGCGCCTTCGAGTCGCGCGCTCTCGTAATATTCCGCGGAGATGCCCGTAATGACCGCCATAAAAATAATGGAATTGTATCCGGCAATCTTCCAGGCGCTGATTACGGTCAGGATATACGGCCATACGCCGGGCGTGAGATACCAGTCCACGCCTTCGAAGCCGACAGCGGCAAGCGTGCGGTTAATGAGCCCTTCCGATGTGCTGAACAGCGTTAGCGCCATCATGCTGACGACAAGCCATGAAATAAAGTAGGGTAAAAAAATAAACGATTGTGCGATTCGCTTGAACAGCCTGTTCCGGACTTCGTTCAGAAAGACGGCCAGCACCACAGCGCTGCCCAGGCCGGACACGAGAAACAGCGCATTGAGAAATACGGTGTTCAGCGTCACGCGCAGCCAGTCTTTCCCGTTAAAGAAAAACTCGAAGTTTTTAAGTCCAACCCATTGGCTTCCCCATATTCCATCCGACAGCCGGTAATTCTGGAAGGCGAGCAGGTGCCCGAGCATCGGCAAATACGCGAATACGACCAGAAACGCGATGCCGGGCAGCGCCAGCAGATACAAATATCTGTTTCGCGACAGCTCGTGCACGAACGCCCCGCCTAACCTTCTCCGTTGCTTCAAACAGCGTTCCTCCTTTCTTGTTGGCTTATTGGTTTCGAACGACGTCATCGTAGCATTCGCAATGAGAATCCGCCTAGTTCTCATTGGCCTTATTCGGTTCTCGACCCGCCGATTTGCAGACTTCGGCAGGTTATCATTTGACCGTCAAGTTCGCAATCGACCGCAGCACGCTAATTCGCCGAGTTATCGGCCGTCCGCCCCAGATCCGTCCGCCCTCCTGCCATGCTGTCGCGGTATTGGGTCGGCGTCATGCCGGTCGCTTTTTTAAAGGCAGTAAAGAAGTGGCTTTTCGTCTGAAACCCGGATTGCTCTGCTATATCAGTGACTTGCAGGCTCGTCTGCTCCAGCAGCTCTTTGACCTTGCCGATCCGCTCATTCAAAATAAAATTCGATAACGGCATGCCGTATTGCTCGTGAAATAAGTGGCGAACATATTTGCCCGTCAACGCAACATGATCCGCGATCTCTTCCACGGACAGCATCGGGTCATGAATATGGTAACGAACGTATTCGATGATCTCCTCGATCAGCTTTTCCTTGCGGTTGAAGCCCTTTCTGTCGCTAAGCAGCCGAATGATCCGGCCTGTCTCCTCCTTCAGCCATTCCCTGACATCGGCCAGCGTGGAAAACTGCCTTAAGTGGTGTTCGATCCCTTCGACGCTTTGGATGGACGTCATTTTGCTGAACGATTTGACAATCGCGAACAGCAGCAGCTTTAGCTGGAATTGGCACTCGGTATATTTCATCGTCTGCAAGCGCACGAACAACTCGTCCAGCATCGTCAGCGCCTTCTCCTCCTTGCCGCCGCGAATGGTCTGGATCAGGCTTTCGTGCACAGCCTCCTCGATCGGAGCCTGCAGATCGGCATAGCGTTCAAAGTCCTGTTCGATATAGATTTTGTCGTCGCCGCTAACAAACTTGAACAAAGTCAATTCATTCATATCGTCGTATACTTTGCGCAAATCGTCATGCACGCGGCGGGCCTCGCTTTCCGCGATCGTGACGTCCAATTTGACATAGCCGGCCACTTGCCGGCGCAGCTCTTTCAGTTCTTGGGTCAATTCCGGATCAGGCGAAGAACTAGAACTGGCCGAGCCAACGATCACAACGAGATGGTCGGAGCCGAAATCGACGACCTCGATCGACCGTTCCGGCCGGCCCAGCAGTTCCTCCGCGATATTGCCGATGGCATATTTGAGCAGCTTGCGCGAGACAAAATCGTACTGCTCGGACAGCTCGTAATAGGAATCGATTTTGACGACGACCAATCGGATCCATTCGTAGTTCAGCAGACCGGACTCGCGGACAATCGCCGCTCTGGCGCTATCGGTAAGCCTGCCCTGCAGCAGCCACTGCCGCAAGTATTCGGTCTTGATTAGCGGATAATGATCGCGAAGCATGACGACGCCCTTTTCAATGACGCCGTAATCGTTCTCCCCCTTCACGCCCAGCATCCGCTGCAATTGGTCTGCCAGCCGGCGGAATGGCCCGACGAAACGGCGCGAATTCCAATAGGCGATCAGGAGAAGCGCCGCAAGCAGCAGCAGCGAACAGGCAATAATGACGGTTTTGAACGCATCGGCCTTCTCCCGGAATTGCTTCATCTCCGTTACGGATATAAGGGTCCATCCCAGCGATTCAAGACGGGCATAATTGACGAACGTCTCCCCTCCGGCACGGTTCAGCTCGAAGGATCCCCGCTTCGAATCTGTCCAGATGTTACGGAGGCTCTCCTCGATCCGCTCATCCGATTCCCCCAGAATCAGCCTGCCCTGGTCGTCTACAATCGAGAGCAGCGCATCCGCCCTTCCGCCTCCCGAGATCAAATGCTTTTGCAGCTCCTTCTTGTTGAACAAGACGACAAGATACCCGTCGCGATTTTTCTGTATGGGAGTCGAAGGAAGCTGGAGCGCCAAATACGAGTTCCCCCCTATCCGATGATCAAAGTAGCGGAGGAAGGACCCGGGATTGCGCTCGATTCTCTGCAGCATCGGCTGATCGACAAACTCCCCGAACGGGAGCAGTCCGACTTTGGAGTCGATAACCTCTCGTTTGCGCACGCTGAATAAGTAAGCGGATTCAATAAAGGGCTCATTGGATAAGTATTTGGTCAAAACCCGCATCGTACCGGCATTTTGCAGCAGATTATCGGCGGACGCATAGATCCAGCTTTGAACGGCCTGGTCTTCGTACATATTCAGGCTGTACCATTTCAGCTTGTCCAGCATAAACTGCGTTCGCTCTGCCATTTCATCGATGCGGTCCTGATTAAACGTTCCCATTTGTGAGTATGCGAAGTGAGAAAATCGGTTAGCCAGAAACAACGAAAACGGAATAATCGTAATGGCGAAGAAAATGCCGCTGAATACAAATATGCGCCAGGATGTCGATCTGAACATAGCTGTTAACCCCTCTCCCTCTTCGTCGTTAAAGGTTCTCTTTTGACTGGTACGTTCTATCTTAGAGCACCCTTTTCGGGTTTGCCTAGTCCTCATTTGTCCGTCAAGTTCTGGTTTTCCGTTTATGCCGTGTTCTGAGAGAGAACGATAAGGTAAGGCATGGGGGTTCAATGGGTCTCGCATGTGAAGCGGTTTCAGTTCGAGGCAGATTTTGAGAAAATAATTGCAATATCTGCAACATAGCAATCCAAAAAAACTATTATATTTAATTTATGTTATCATAAGCATCATACATAAATTATTCCAGTTAGAAAGGGGTAAGGCATGGCAAATATCGAGCACTTGCAAACTGTACACGCTCCAGCATCGAAGGTGTATGAAACGCTAACCACCGCTGAAGGACTGTCGGAAATATGGACCAATGAGCTCATTGTTAATAATCAGGTTGGCTTTGTTAATGAATTTCGATTCGGCAGCGATGATGTAACTAAGATGAAAATAGAGGAATTGATCCCTAATAAAAAAGTCGTTTGGCATTGTATAGATTCAGATGCAGAATGGATTGGTACGATGATTTCCTTCGATATTGAAGAGAAGAACGGGAAGTCTTTTATTACTTTGCGTCATATGAACTGGAAAGAAGTAACGCCATTTTATCGCTCCTGTAACTACAACTGGGCTTTTTTCCTTTATAGTCTCAAATGCTATTGTGAAGATGGCGAAGGTATTCCCTATCATAAACGTAAGTTTTAACATTTTATGTTGTACCGTCAGGGCTGTCTCATAATTGACTTATGAGCAGCCTCGCTTTATCTCGATTAATGTTTTGTGGGGATGTATCTCCTTCCGGTTGCCTGCTCCATCCCACAAAGTAATTCAATTACTTTGCGGGGACCCCGGGTTGGACTCATGAAATCGGAATAGGTTAACTCGTAACAAGGAGATTTCACGATACTCCGCTCCTCCAGGAGATACATCCCAATGTTGCCAACCTGAGCCGCGGAGTGAAGGCCAATAAAGTGCCTCGACTCCACCCGAGCCGCGGAGTGAAGGCCAAAAAAGTGCCTGAATGCCCACCCAACAGACGCGATCGCTCATAGTTCGCCTAACCAGACAACGTTGGATCCCCCTCCCCTTCTTTTCATCGAGACTACGAAAAACGCAAAAGAAACCGTCCTTTGGCAAAATGGAGTTGCGACCCACCATTTATGAAAGGAACGGTTTCTTTGTACACTTAATACACAATCACCAACTTTACCTGCCAATGGACCTTGAGGAAAACATCCCTCCTCAGCATCGTTCAGTTCGCCTCATCCGCCTACCAGATCCAAGCTTACTTCTTTTCCGTTTTTATATATCCGTATTTCCCCATACTCATTGACACAGCTTAGTTTATAAATTCGTATCGTGTCTAATCTCTTATCCTGATAATCATGTGTACCTTGTTCTTCTATACTTATGACTAAGACATGATCCAGAATCTGGGCTGTAATCGATTGAAGAAATTTGGCTTCTTCTCCGTCGGGTACATTAGGATACTTAGCTACCAGATATTGCGTTTCTCCTACTGGTGAATATAAATATAAACCATTTTTATTCTCAAGATTATTTACAAATAGCTGAACATCTTTATTGAGCTCCTGCACTTTCGCTTCCTTTATTACAGTGGAAGCTTTGCTGCATCCAACTAAACCGACTACAACTAATATAAAAAAAGAAAACCGAATTGCTCTCCGAATAAGCAACTCAATCACTGATGCCTATCTATAATTTCATTTATTTGTTTCATGTGCCTTTGTTCATGCAAATACAGTGACTTAACCCAATCAATTAATAGCATCTCCTTAAAGACCGGGTGTGTAAAATATCTTCTGCTCAGTATTGACGGGTCTTCTATCGTATTTAATAGCTCAAGCAGCTTCTTTCTTGAAAGGTTTAGTTTCTCTACGATTTCTTGGCGTTCCATAAGTTCATCCGTTGGTTTAGCGATGTCAGGAGCATTCCATTTTTTACTTCTATCGAGTAGAAATTCTACGGGTTTATTTTCTAGAAGCGAATCTTCCTCGCCCTTTAATCCTTTCTTTATTGCTACGACATACAATTCTTCTGTCTTAAATAGATGTTGACATACCTGACCGATCCTCCAACTGTTCGAATCTTCCTGCTTGTTTAATTGATCTTCACTCAATCCGGCAAGAATTTCGAGTAATTGGCCTCGGGTCTCTGTTAAATTGTGCTTAATTTCTTGAAGCTCCATTATAAAACTCCCTTTCTTTAAGCTTGTCGCCAATTTGGTTGCATTCGTTTTTGAGAAATATCGTCAGTACCTCTGCCCTTCCATCTTATCAAAAAATGATATTTCTGGAAAATGAACGCCGCTACGCTATGTAAATGAAAGAAGCCGCGATTTACGCGGCATCGAATTAAAACGTATTATATACATTTTCACATTCTTCTGCGGTCGGTTCATAAAAACAGTGCTTCTTCCATCGTCCAACGAACGGCTGATTATACCAGGTTGGCGGACAGGGTCCGGGGTTTTCGAACGATCCTGGACGGAAATACCACAGAGAGTATTTGCCCGGCCAGTTCCGCTCCCCATTCACGGCCCGTTGCGCCAGACGGCGTTCCCTATCTCTTGCGCTTTGATAGAACATCCCGTGCTGCAATGCTTCGAACGCATGCGGCTGGTTAATCATTTGGGGGATTGTCCGAAGTCCTTTAAAATCGGAGCAATTCGCTCTTACTCGATTAATGCCGACGTTTCCAACAAGGAGCATGCCCATTTCGCCTTCGGTCTCGGCCTCGGCTCGAAGCAACCTTGCCAACATATCAATGTCCTGCTGCCTGGCCTTTACGACTGCCATTGCCTCACCTCTTTAGATTTCTAGACTCATCATATTGTAGGCGAAGCGGAAGTGTTACTCTGGCAAAATAGAGGGCGATTTATTTTCCGATCCTGACCAGCTCGTGTTGGAGTACGGTCCCCCCTTGAAGCGGCTTAAACGGAGATCTCGTTACACCAAATACGTTGGTTACGAAGCGGCGGTTAACCGGCTGCGTAATCCGAACTTCATACTTGAACTGTACCTTGCTTATGTCTGCATACAAAAACACAGACTTGTTCGGCCCAACCCGTTGCGTGCATTTCGTCCTATTGCAGGGACTTACTTTTAAGTGAACGGGGGAGCCGCTAGACCAATCTATCACCTGAACGGTAATATCCTGTGACCATCCCGTAAGATTGACTGCGTCTACGAGCGCAAACCGCATCAGCGGACTTTTCCTCAGAATGCCTGTCGTATACACGACTCTTCTTGCTTTACTGTTCGCCGAAGTCCCCATTGTCCTGTTTATTCTCCCTTCGTCTTTTCTACTTATTAGATGCACTCATTGCCCGAAGGATTGGACTAAATGAAAAACAAAAACCGAACCCGTCACGTAGGGACAAAGTTCGGCTTTTCTTCGACTCGAGAGCACTCACGCTACATTGCCGCAGTGGCGCTTGATTCCCCTTGCTTAGGCGAACGTATAAAGAGCAGCGCTAAAATCGCTCCTGCAAAAGCAACCATACTGGACCAGAAAAAGGCTTGATGAAATCCGGCATTCAAAGCTTCTATAGAATCAGCTGCCGCTTTGGACGCTGTTGTGGAGGCAGCGATCGCAACCATGATAGCCAAACTGATAGCTGAGCCAATCTGATAACTTGAATTGGCAAGACCGGATGCCAGCCCCGCTTCTTCCGGCTTGGCGCCTGACATCGATGCCATCGTTGCCGGGATATAAGCAAGCGACATCCCTAGCGCCCCCAACAATGAAGCAGGCAGTACATTCCCGGCGAATGTACCGTCGATCGGCGTATTTCCCGAGAACAGAAGCATAGACAGCCCGAGTGCAATCAATCCGACGACCAAGCTGACTTTTAACCCGAACTTCCCGATCAATTTCCCCGTTATAAACATCATGAAGATAGCAATCAGAACCGTCATCGGAAGCAATGCTACTCCGCCGGCGAAAGCGGAAAACTTCAATACCTGCTGCATGTAAAGATTAAGAAAATACCACAGCGGTATCCATCCTCCGGACAGCAGGATGAGCGCGATATTGCCTGCGGCCAAATTAGGAGCTCTAAAAATCCGAAGCGGTACAAGCGGATCCTTTTTCACCGATTGAATGATCAGGAAGAGAACAAAAAGTGCGGCTCCCGAAAGGATAGTCCATAGGGTGGAAGACGATCCCCAACCGTTGTGTTCAGCTGTCACGATGCCATACACGAGCAGGACTAATGCAGTTGTAACGAAGACGGCGCCGAGGATGTCAATGCTCCCTTTTCTGCGTATCCCTTTCGACAATAGGCTAGGCGCAACGAGCAAAGCGACAATCCCGACCGGAACATTAATTAAAAACGTCCATTTCCAGCTCAGCCATTCGGTAATAACACCCCCGAGAAAAACGCCAGCCGATCCGCCAGCCGCTGCCGACGCCCCCCAGAATCCAAGGGCCTTGCCCAGTTCCTTAGGGTTTCCGTTGAACAGCATCATGACGATCGTAAGTGCTGAAGGAGCGATCAGAGCGGAACCAAATCCCTGCAGTGCGCGCCCCACATTCAGCGCCTCATCGCTCCAAGCAAAGCCCGCAAGCAGAGAGGCCAGCGTCAGGATCGAAAATCCCCACATAAATATACTTCGCTGACCGAAGAGATCCGATAAGCGGCCTCCAAGCAGTAGCAAACCGCCAAAGAATATCACATAAGCGTTAAACACCCATTGCAAGCTTTCCTGCGTATACCCCAGCGATTCCTTGATCGCCGGCAGCGCTACTCCGATAATCGATGTATCCATAATGACCATAAAATTCGCAAGGCAGAGTAAAGCCAATGCTTTCCAACGTTTAGGATCGGCTTGTGAAAATGCCTGGGATTGCGTTGACATGAGTATACCTCCATCTGATCAGAATTCTCCGATGGTTCTCTGCTTCCCTTAAGCGCTCGTGACGGCCGTCATAAACGAGAGTTATTGGGAACGGATTCCACTGTAGAGTTCGATTAGATTATAGTATAGCCCCCTACCCTATTGTAAAGGATGATTTTAAGCTGAACATTCAATTGCCCCGCTCCTTCTCTCCCTCCCATCTGCCCACAAAACAAAAAAGCCGCAATTTACGCGGCTTCTTAAGGGACTATTTTTCTTGTCAAGATTCATTCCTTTGCGGTTCGCACGATACTAGTCATACACGATGCCGGCATAGTATTCCAGAACATCTCGCATCAATAGGAAAGCTTCGCCGTTCGTCAGATTTTCTCTCTTTTCAATGGCATCTAACGTATTCGGTTTAATCCATCCGCGCTGAAGCATTTGATCGAGATCAACTGTTTCGTTCGGATCGTCCGAGATGACCAGCGAGATCGTACGAACGGCTTGCTCGAGAGAAAGCGGGATTTCGCCGGGCTTGTCCAATCCCTTCATCGCTTCTACCGCTTTTCCGGGAAAAGCCTTCGGATGAGCCTTGTTCAATCGCGTCAGTTGATAGGCGTATCTTTGCGCGTTGGAAGGATCGTCGAGCTTAAACTCCTTATTATTCGACGAACCGCTTGTCATGAGCAAGCTCGCCGCGGCCAGCAAGCCTCTATAAGCTTTGTGCTCTGAATATGCGGGCTTCTTAAATTCGTGGACAGTGAGATCCACGCCTTGCCCCGTCAAGTCGGAACGAAGCCTGGCAATCAAATCCTTCGAACGCGACAGTTCGCGAACGGTGATCCCGTGCTCCTTCGCTAACTTTACCGCAACGCTTGCGGCTTGCCCAGTAGCCATGCCGACGGGGATCACCCGCGCACTGCTGTGCGGAAGCGAGTCGTAGCTGGCCGAACGGCCGACGACGAGCAAGTTATCGACCTGAAGCGGCACAAGCGTTCGGAACGGAATGCCGTACTGGTATGGCGACATGAGAATGTAGCCGGCATTCGTATGATCGGTGCTCTGAACGTCCAGATCGTAGGAGCCGTAGGCGATCGCGTCCCAGTGATCGCGATTGTCCATCACGTCCGCCAAGGTCAGGCGATATTCCCCGAGAAGGTGTCTCGTTTCCCTGACGTACAGCTCGTCGGCCGTACCGGCAAATTTCAGATTTTTGAACTCCTTAATATTTTTCGTCAGATAATCAACAATCTTCGGGGCTTCGGCTTTACCCGTGGCCAAAGCTTTCTCAACCGAGGAAGGATCAAGCGGATCGACGTTAAAAATGTGCATGGCGTTAATGAGCATCGTATCGTCGTTCTGCCTGCCGATATTGAGCCCCCGCATTCGAACGCGTTCCGGCGTATCGGAAACGTAATTTTTGGCTTCCGAGAAGCCCCAGGCACTCATGGCGTCAACGCCCGTATTCGGATGTCGGGAAAATGAATTCCAGACCGACGGGGTCACGCCGCTCATCTTGAACACGAGCGTGACGGCCATCTTCGCGTCGGGCTCGCCAAGGTCTTCTCTTCCGAACGTAAAAGGCGCACCGGCGGCAGCCGCGATATCGGCATCCTGCGTCGCATCGATGACCGCGGATGAGGAGATGGTCCGTTCGGCTCCTTTGTCCGTCTTAAAAGCAACGCCGGTTACTTTAATTTGTCCGTTGTCGTCTTTCTCGGTTAAAGGCTTCAGTTCCCGAGCGTTCATGACCAGATCGATATTCGGCTCGTCATTGACCATTCTGGCGAATGCATTGGCGGCGGTCGTCAAGTCGAACGAGGAACCCTCGATTTGTTCGTAAAATTCCTGAAAAATCCCTTTATTCAAAAACACAGGGTTGTTACGCGAGGTCGAGCTTCCCGGCGCATAGATCAGATCGATCGAATTAAGGCCGCCGTGGGTCATTAAGCCGCCTAACATCGTGCGATTGCGGCCCTCGACAAGCAGGACGCTTAGCCCGTTGCGGGCAGCCGACACCGCCGCGGCCACGCCTTCCGGGTCTGTTCCGACGACAACGACATCGTACGATTCGGTGAGTTTGTCCGTCGTGTTTAGAGACACCTCCGCTTGCTGAACGTTTGGATTGCGAATTTCTTCCTCTTTTTTCACCCAAATTCCGATGGCTACAATAGCCACCGCCAGCACGGTCGCTGTGCCGGCCGCAGCGAATTTTCGGATAGAGACGTTCCGGCGACTCCCCGCATGATCCGGGAGACGGCCGAATAACATCCAGGCCCCCGGAAGGAATTTGGCCAAGAACGCGACGACAGCCAAGGAGGCCGATAGCATAACTGCCCAACTGCCCAAATACTTAAAGTGCGACATCCAGGATATGCCATAATCCGGCATGAACCGATCGTAAATATACAGGAACAATAAATGAATTAAGTAAATGCCGAACGAATATCGGCCTAGCGGCTGCAATAGCTTGGATAGCGAATTCGGAAAGCGGCGATAGATGTAGAAGGCCGCCTGAACGATCGCCAGCGCCGACGTTAGGGAATGGAAGTTCCACAGAAACTCGTACAGCGTAGAGTTAAAGCGAACGCCATTGGCGCGAGCTTGATAATAAACCGAGACGTGAGCCAGAGCAACGGTTAGCCAGGCCGTCCACAAAAGCGCCCATGCCGATACGCGGGTCAAGCTCGCGTTCGCTTTGGAGACGACAATCCAATTTTTGATTTTCGGATAATAAATGCCCAGCGCCGCCCCGAGAAAAAAGAACGAGAAATAAGACAGCGACCAGCTTCCTTTATTCGTCACATGCCAGTAGTGCTTATTCAGAAGAACGAAGCCCCATTGAACGACAAGGCCGAGCGGTATGAGAAAATGCACCAATCGCGTCCAGCGTTTCGTTGCCCAAAGCAGTACAGGGAACAAGGCATAAAACTGAATGCTGATGAAGATGAAGTAAAGATGAGCGTAAGCTTTTCCGGTGAGCAGCTTTTTCCAGAAGGTGGCCAAGGCTTCAGCATCGAATAAAGCCTGATTCGAGCCGTAACGCACCACGACGAAGTAAATCGCCGAGAAAATAGCATAGGGCACGAGAATGTACAGCAGTCTCTTTTTGTAAAAAGAACTTATTAGTTTACGATCTAAAGGTCTTCGATAATAGCTATAAAATAGGACGAAGCTGCTTAGAAAAATAAACGTGGGCGTTCCGACTCTCATAAAGACGTTGATAAAATTGTAGATCCAGTAATAGCCGGAGTTTTGCATCGCGATCGTTGCGGATGCACTGGCATGCACGGTCAGTACGCATAAAATAGCAAGCGCGCGCACAAGCTGCAGCTCCGGTATGCGATCTTGGTCGCGTAAAGCATTCGTGTTCACAAGCTCAAGCCTCCCTCTAAGATGTAAAGTAAGGCCAGTATAGAGAGAAGTTCTTACCGATTTGGGTACTCATAGCTTTGGGTCCGCTTAAGAAATGCTTAAAAAAAGAATAGATTTCGCAAGCTCCATTGGCCGAACACGGCTCCATGCCATCCATTATCCGTCTTAGTCTCATTGAATTGTTCAGCGTTAAATCGACAAAAAACCGCAAAGCCTAATGGCCTTGCGGTTTTAATTAACCCTATTAACTATTTGGGCATATCAGTGTGTTACGTTCCGCGACGCGAATCCTTAACTTATCCACCAATGACCTCCTGCTTATAGAAAGCATACAATCGTTCGATTGAGGAGCTGGATAGAAGCGGAATCGCCTTTTCAACCCAGGAACGATCCCAATCGAACCAACGCATCTCCAGCAGCATATCGATTTCAGATTCGCGGAATCGTTTTCTGATCTCCTTTGCTGGGTTTCCGCCAACGATCGTATAAGGCGGCACGTCCTTGGACACGACCGAGCCAGCTGCAACGATAGCTCCTTCGCCGATGGTAACGCCGGGCATAATCATGGCGTTCATGCCGATCCAGGCATCGCTTTGGATGACTGTGTCGCCCTTGGGCTCGTAAGATTGTTCTATCTGCTCGGCAAAGGGATAGACCGTAATCCATTCGGGATGGTGATTATGATTGCCTCCCATCAGGATGACGGCTCCGCTGGCAATGCAAACATAGTTGCCGATCATCAGTTTATCGAGCTTCCAGCCGAATTGTTTAATGGGATTAAATAGTTTTCGCGACTCGATATCTCCCCACAAATATCGTACGCAGCCATTTTCGAAATTCTGATTTCCATAGTAGCCGGAGTAATACGAATATTCTCCCACTTCAATAAGCGGATTGGACACAAGGTCCTTCAAATACTTGATCTCCGACCAATGGTGAAATAAAGGATTGTTCATCTTATATTGATACCTCGCTTCTAAGTTTGGGGTAGGAACTTAGAAGCTGCAGCGAACAGCGACATTTTTGAGCATTTTCAAACGACGAGCCAATATCCTCATCCTTTCTATAGGTTACAGCCTCTATCATAACATATTTCCCGATTAACAATCGCGAACCCACACGGCCATCTCGCCGACGTTTCGATTGGCCCAGGCGAAATACGGAATGAATCGCCCTATGAACGACTCGGTTTTCAGTCCCGCGTGGCTGCCGAAAGAACGGCTGCCCCATCATTATATTCCCCGTTAATTTAACGGGCCAGGTTACGTTTCATAAGTAAAGCGATTTTTTGCTCGTCGGTGTTTGGGATCTTCTCTAGCTGTTGAACAACGAATTCCTGTCGTTGTACGGAATGATTTTGGCTTAACTTGGCTTTTCCTTCCACCCTGTTTATTTTCATTTTAAAAGCTTGTACACCTTTATTCATGGCGCTCAGAAAATCAGGATCTATATCCTGCAACCTGTAAGAGCTATTAACGGCTTCATACTTGGATACCATATCACTCAAGGAATCCATCAATTCAATTTCGTCATCTATAAATTCGACTTCTCCATATACGTGAACGGTCACATAGTTCCATGTTGGTACCGCTTTGTTGGTTTCGTACCAGGAGGGAGAAATATAGCAATGCGGACCATGAAAAACGGCCAACACAACTTGATTCCTTATCTCTTTCCAATGAGGATTTGAACGAGCAAAATGCCCATACAAGTACAAACGATCCCCATCTAAAATTAAGGGCAAATGGGTCGCATAAGGTTCTCCGTCATGCTGTGAGAATAATGTAGCGAAGCTGTGTTCTCTTATAATCTGATGAGCGACTGAGATATCGGTAATCTTAAAATGTGCTGGTGTATACATAATGAGTCTCCCTCCTGTTCCTAAATAATAAGCAAATAAGCGGACTTACAAAAGCTCCAATTCCCATCTGTTCCACTATGCCAATTTCTCTGGTAACATGCAGCAATCGCTTCTCGGTCATGCGGCCAAGCCGGTATCTTTTTTTATTTAATAGGCATTCGCTGAGATTTGTTTACTTTGGGTGATTGTACTGAACCGTTTAGTCAGTCGTACATAAGCTAACGGTGTGATGAATAATCACAAATAAACAAATCGGTGGTGAATACTTTGAGCGGAGTTTATGGTGGTATGCAGGCTGCTGCTTTTGTACTTGTACTCTTCATACTCTTGGTGATAATTTTAAGAGCTGGCTACTAATAAATATCGTTCAAACCCGCGATGCAATAAGAGTCGCGGTTTTTTTTTGCGGATGTACCCTTATCGGCGATGGCCGCTTTTAACATTTGTGCCTCGTACCGTGCTGCGCTGTTTATTTTTTGTTTGCGACTTCGACATCGTGACATCAGGAATGTTCGGACTGATCGGGATCGACGCGCTGAATCGAATGTCATCAACTGAGACCTCGTCGGTGTCGCTTTCGGTTGATCCTCCGTCGTCATTCGACGCGCTGCTTGGGGAATTATTGCGTACATTTCCGAAAATAACCGTACCTTCGTTTTTTACAATAACAACCCTTCCGATATGACAAGACATAAATAATCAGCTTCCTTTTACTTTGTCTGCGTTGTCGGTACATGCTATTACTTTATGTGAGCGTGTTAGCATCGGCATTGGCTTTTCCAACAGGAACTGGAGCCCGATCTTCTGTTGCCGACTACTCATTCAAATAAGTCGTCACACGGTTCGCGACCAAATCGGCAACCGCTTGAGCCGATTTCTGACCGCTGTAGAAAGCCTTTGCTTCCTCTTTGATGATAGCTTGAATCTTCGAATCATTTTGTTGCGGCGTGACCGCCTGCGATACCATCTGCCTGAGCCTGTCGCCGTCTGCCTTCTGAACCGGGATCGCGGACCCCATTGGCGACTCGACGGCGCCTTTGTCCTCAAGCTCCTTGAACATTTTCTCATTTACTGATTTATTGACGGAGAACCCTTGCAGATCAGGCATCGTCTGGATCTCGTCAGACATTAAGTACTTCATGAAATCCCACGCTTCCGCCTGTACCTTCGAATTTTTATTCATACCCCAAGGTCATATTCATGACAAAGGTGCCTCCAGCCTGTTGCCCTGCAGCGAGCGGCTTATAATAAATCTTCCCCTGCTCATAGAACATCGCCGGCCCAATGAAATAATCTTCAGGCGACAGGATCAGAGCAGGTGCAAAGAAATAATCTCCCGCGTTCACTTCGGCATCCGTGATCACCTTGTCCGCATACATCGTCCTCACCTGCTCCATCAGCTCAACGAATGCATGGGCATCGAAGCTGGCAGAGTGCTTCTCTGTATGGACAATGCGTGTATAGTTATCGACGAACAGATTGTTCAGCATCAGCTCGGGCGGCGTATTCCCCATCGAATACGTTCGATAAATCGATGCGCTGCCGAGGCATCAGCCTGGCTGTACCGTGCCATGTTGTCACTAGCGCTCCTTCCCTTCCTAGTTCAGTTCGTACCTTTGGCAGGTTTAATATCAACAACGTGTTGCTTGCCAGGGTAAGAAAAAGGAGCGAACCGAACAACAGACCGGAGAACCACACGATTTTTCGTTTTTTCCTTACATTTAAATCCCCTGTGGGCGCAGCAGTCATTCTATCCCCCCTCTCGCTCTCAGGGCTACCCTTTAATCCCCGACATTTGAACCCCTTCGATAAAATAAGCTTCCGCATATAAAAACAGGAGGACCATCGGCGCCATATAGATCAGCGATGCGGCAAAGCCAATGCCTTGGGCTTCCTTATGAAGGGTGGACAAATAAAGCGATAAGGGCTGCTTAAATGCATCCTTCAAGAAAATCAAGGGCTGTTCGACCATATTCCAATAATCAACGAATTTGTGAAAGTAATCACAAATGGAGAGAGCATCAAGAGCCCGATGCATGCCATCGCCAGCGTGAGCGGTAATATTCGAGTTAAACTCTTCTTCATTCATCCTCCCGCATCATTCCATAAATTGCGTGTATCGTTTCTCTAAGCGCAGCAATGCGGTCACAAGGATGAAGATACTATCACCATCAGCGTTGCCGCCGCAGACAGCTTCTGCACATCCATCGCGAGGAACATATTGTTCATATAGTGTTGAAGCGTATAAATGCTGTCATGCGGATAATCTCCTGCGATCAGGTACGTTTCGCGAAATATTTTGAACGTATTCATCACCGACATCAGGACGACAAAAACCATCGTTGGCGTCAAATAGACAAGCGTAATCTTCTTCTTGAAAATCCGAAATCTCCTCCAGCTTTTGGTTCTCCACTTCTGTATTTGTTTCATTGCGATACCGTACAGCCACAATCGGAAAGGACGATTTGCATCGTAATTGTCGATGGACCGCCACAGCTGAAAATAAATCTCGTTCATTACATCTTCGATCTCATGCTTGTCCGTCATCAGAAAGACGACGGAGCGGTAGATTTCGGGAAACGACCATTCGTAAATTACTTGAAATGCAGAAGGATCCCCCTCCTTCAACCGTTTGATCCAGTGCTCGATATGGATGTCTTTCACGAAAAAAGGGCCCTCCCTAGTAAGCTTACAATCTATATTGCCGCCTTCATTGGAAAAGGTTCGATTTATAGCTAAAGTTTTTTGGGAAATGTCCCCGTTTCTAAGTTGTAAGATTATTGTTGCTATTTCAATGATATGAGCATATATTTTTACCTGAGGAAACTTTTTGTCTGTCCAGAAAAAGTATTTGGGTCAGGCAAAAATACGCAGTAAATGTGAATGGAGATGTTCGTGATGAGCGATCTGTCAAATACTCAAGTGATGTCGTCAACCGGGCGTGTTAAAGGAATTAGAAATCTATTGCCATTCCTCGGCCCCGCTTTTATTGCGGGTGTAGCCTACATTGATCCAGGGAATTTTGCCACCAACATTGCTTCCGGTTCACAATATGGCTATATGCTGCTTTGGGTAGTGCTTGTGTCTAACGTAATGGCCATACTGATTCAAGTTTTATCGGCAAAGCTAGGGATAGCGACGGGCAAGAATCTGCCAGAGGTAGCCCGTGAGAACTTACCCAAATCGGTTTCGTTCGGTCTTTGGATTCAAGGGGAGCTCGTCGTTATGGCCACTGATCTTGCCGAATTTATCGGAGCAGCCTTAGGCTTGTATTTATTGTTCGGCATTCCTTTGTTACCTGCAGCTCTTATCGCCGCAGTAGGATCCTTCGCCATACTTGAGCTACAGCGCAGAGGATTTCGCCCTTTGGAAGCCGTAATTGCCGCAATGGTGTTTATTGTGGTTATCGCATTTATAGTGCAGGTTATTTTTGCACAGCCTAACTATTCAGAAGTACTTCAAGGATTTATAACACCACAGTTCAAGGGCACAGATAGCGTAATGATGGCAGCGGGGATTTTAGGTGCAACAGTAATGCCCCATGCCATTTATCTTCATTCTGCTTTAACTCAAAAAAGGATTGTCGGGAGGAACGAGGCTGAACGCAAAAGGATATTCCGTTTCGAATTTATTGATATCCTGATTGCGATGTCGATAGCAGGAATCGTCAATGCCAGCATGCTCATTGTTGCGGCAGCTCTCTTTCATAAAAACGGTCTAAATGTTCAGGATTTGGATGTGGCATTCCAGCAGTTTGGCGAAATTACCGGAACTGTCTCTGCATTGTTATTCGGCATTGGTCTATTGTCTTCCGGCTTGGCCAGCTCAGCCGTTGGGACAATGTCCGGAGATATTATTATGCAAGGGTTTATTAGGCGGCGAATATCTTTATATCTAAGGCGGGCCATTACCGTCATACCGCCTATTTTGTTTATTGCAATCGGAGTCAATCCGACTGCGGCTTTGGTTATTAGCCAAATCATTCTGTCTTTCGGCATCCCCTTTGCCCTGATTCCTCTGATCGTATTTACAAGCAGCAAACGAATTATGGGCGATCTTGCGAATCGTCGGTTCACAAACATTTTGGCTGTCGGGATTGCAATGATAATCATCTCGTTAAATGTTTTCCTCTTGGTTCAAACATTCAGCAGCATTTAAAACGAGTAAAACGACCTCTTCAACTAAAAAGCCAGCTTTCACAGCCAACGAAAACTGGCTTCTATATTGAACTAGAACATCTATTTCTCCTTCGGGAGTCGAATCGTTGTCGAAAGCTTCGGCACGTAAAGCCAGCGGTAGCCCGCATAAACGGTTATAAGGAAAAGCGTATAAATAATCAGCGGCCACATTATACCGGAAACGCTCGTCAACAGCTTGTCTCCCATTACGGAAAACAGCACCATAACCGGAAATTTGCCTATTATCGTTGCAATGAAGAAGCTGCCGAAGCTCATACGGCTAATCGCAGCGGCTGCATTAATCGCCGGAGCCGGCACAAAAGGAAGGAGCCGAGCCGTTACTACTGCGAGGAAGGCATTGCGCTCTAAAAATAAGATGAAAAGATCGATCCGTTTGAACTTCGATAAGAACTGACGCCCCTGTTTCTGTAACAACACCCGAACGGCAAGGAATTGAAGCGCTGCGGCTATTGCGGAAGTCATAACATTAATTAAAGTACCCCACACCGGTCCGAATTGAGCTCCCATAATCCCGGCTACGATACCGAAAGGGACGGCGGGTACTGCCGCCAGCAATATCGCAGCTCCGATCATCCAAGGGAGACGTTCCATATCGCTATGTGCCAGCCAGCTAAGCAATGGCTGTTTGTATATCAGGATAGCCGCAATTCCAGCCACATAGAGTAGAAGGATTATCCCCTTTTTTATCATTTTAATATGCCCCCGCACTGCGTTATCTCCATTATTTCGCTGGTTCATAATGAACATGGACCTCAATGACTTCCGCCGATTTCTTTAATTCATCTTCTACCCTTGTAGCAATATCATGCGCTTCTCTGAATTTCGCTTCTGTTCTGATCGAAAGGACAACGTCAACGACAGCATTGCTGCCATATGATCTCGCGCGCAGTTGCTTGACGTCTTCCACCCCTTCCACCTGCTTTACCTTTTCTCTGAATTTCTGGATCGTCGTTTCATCGAACCCATCGGACAAATGATGGGAGGCTTCACGGAAAATATCCAATGCCGTTTTACATATAATTAGCCCGATTAACACCGCAGTAACTGGATCTAACCAAGGGAGCTTGAATTGGGAGCCGACGATTCCGATGACCGTTCCGATGCTTACTAACGCATCCGAGATGTTATCCTTGGCCGCAGCCATAACGGCTTGGCTCTTTGTTTTGATTGCAAGACTTTTATTGTACCGGAACACACCGTACATCACGGCCGCGCAAAACAACCCGGTCCAAGCGGAGATCGGGTCAGGCGACTGCTCGCTCCCTTGAAATACGATCCTAACAGCGTTGATTAGAACTTCGATCCCGACGGCCATCATAATAAAAGAAGCGATTAACGAAGCGATCGTTTCCGATTTCCAGTGCCCGTACGGATGATCTTTATCGGCCGGCTTCTGAGCTAATTTTAGACCAATGAGAACAGCGATCGACGCGACGATGTCGGTAGCATTGTTGAGACCGTCCGCCCTTAAGGCTTCCGAGCCGGATAAGTTCCCCACGATTAATTTCAGCGCCGACAGCCCTATGTAAGCAAGGATACTTATGATGGCTCCTCGCTCGCCTAATTTCAAATTATCGTACCTTTGCTGCTGCTCCATCTTGCCGGCCGCCCCCTTCCGATTGCTTCGTGATATCCATGATATCAATCGCAAATCGTGTGGGTCTAGAGAAACGTTTTTTCACTGGAGTCAAAAAATAGCCGTCGCCTAACAAGTTTGCAGAACGCCAACATGATACCGAAGCTTCCCGACACGAAAAGAAACCGCGATTACGCGACTTGTTAGCTCTTGGGCGGATCAATATTAACGGGAAGCTGGATGCCCCGCCAGTCGCTTACCTCGCATTGGCCGTATTCGTTATCGCCCGCAGCCGCTACTGTGCCGTCGGATCTAAGACCGAGAGTATGAGCGCATCCGGCCGCAACTGCCACAATGTCGCGCCAGTCGCTTACATTGCACTGCCCCTGCATATTCAAGCCTGCAACTGCGACCGTACCATCGGCTTTCAGGCCGACGGTATGATAACTCCCCGCCGCAATTGACACCATATTGCGCCAACCGCTTACCTCGCATTGGCCATACTTATCCAAGCCTGCAGCCGTCACCGTTCCATCCGACTTAAGCCCGACGGTATGCAAGTAACCCGCCGCATTTCAGAAGCGTATGAGGCAGTCTCCGCTTTAACCGATTAATTTGCCGATTTCAGCAAGATTTTCAGCAAAGCCAATGAAAACCCGATCTCCAATCACAATCGTTGGGACGATCTGCTTTCCAGTCAGGTTCCAGACTTCCTCGGCATACTTGGCGTCTTCTTCGCAATTAAGATCCGTATAGGGAACCCCATGTTCTTTGAAGTAACGCTTCGCATAATTGCAGTCGCTGCAAGTGGGAATCGTATAGATTTTAATCGATTGTTTCATGACCGCCACCTTCCTTTCCCATTAGCGTGATATCTTTTAGCCTGTCTAGCGAGATTCGATCTACGAATTTGCCGAACTTTTCCTTGCCCTTTGCATTTTCCTTGTAAAAATCGATAAGAGCAATAACGGTGGGAATAAGCTGCTTCTCCGTCACTCCGGAGCGAAGCAGCTTGGCGAAAGAGGTTTTAAGTCCCTTTGGCTCACCGCCTACGTAAATGTCAAACTTGTCGCGCATTTTGACAACGCCGATATCCTTAATTAGCGGTTCGCTCGTGCCTAAAGCACACCCGGCGTATCCGATTTTCAGCGGCGTAGGCGTTGCAATGCCTGCTATTGCTTCATTTAAGGCAACTGCGGTCTCAAGCCCCGCTTCTTCGGCTCCTTTGCAGAAGTTACAAGCGATAAGACTTTTCGTTACGAAACCTGCCGGGTTCACGTCAAGCCCGATTTGCTCAAGCTTCTCCTTGACGGCATCCCGTTGCTCGAGCGCCACCTCTGCATACAGCTGCTTGAAGGGGGTTACTTCCACTTTGGCATCCGCGCCAAGGACATGACCGATTTCTGCAAGTTGGTTCGGAGTGAACAGGCTGCCTCCGAGTTGAATCGATGGGCTAATGGCAATTTTGACTGTCTCCCCCATAAGCGTCGCCCTCCCGTTCCGAATAATCAAATCAACTAATGTTTACTACGAAAGGTACAGTGAAGACCTTACCTTGATGTTGAAATTGACCCCATATTTTATAGGTGCCGCTTTTCGGGAAAGACGTCATGAATTCAGCCTTAGGACCGGTTGCCTTCTCTTCGACGGGGTGCACATGGAGATATTGCTCTGCATCTTCCGATAAAATGACGACATGACCGACTGCGCCGAGATATTGCTCCAGATTGCGGATTCCTTCTTTTGTCTGCGCGTCAGTAATATTGAATACAAGCGTGACTTCTTCATTTGCCTTCGTACTGCTTAAGGTAAGCTCGATTTCTTTGTCGTCGATCGCTTTCGTAAGCTGCGCATCAGCCTTAACAGGTTCTGCCGACTTTGCATTACCCTCTACCTTTACCCACTGACTGAGAGTCGTATTCGTGCCTGCTTTCGGAACAAAATCGGCAAAAGCCTTATACTCTCCTCCATTTGGGAACGACATGCCGATTGAAAATTGACCATCGCCCTGATCGTTAGGATGGATATGGTTGAAATAGGAAAGGTCCTTGCTTACGACAATAAGATGCATCAATTTTTCATGGTTTAATTCGAATTCTTTTACTGCATCCCCGTCGGAGTCTGTGATCTGAATATGCAGTTCTGAGTTTTCGTTTGCTTTCACCGATTCTGTCGAAAACGAAAACAACGCTTTATAGTTTGCCGATTGTTCGCTCGTTCCATGATCGCCGTGGTCGCCGTGACCCGCACTTGGCGTTGCGGAGTTTTCTTCCTGATGACTTGTGCTGCCGTGGCCGTCCGAATGGGCATTCTCTTTTGAACCTCCGCAAGCCGATAGCACACCGATAACCAAAGCGCCCGTTAACATAAGCATCGTTTTCTTCTTCATCTTAAATTCACTCCTGTTCAAGTCATGTTTGGCGAATTATTTTCCTCACCTATAGAATACCCCACCACCCTATAAATAATCAATCTTTTTTTACCCCCCACCCCTATTTGGGTATGTCTCATGCCAAATAACCCCCGCGGCTGCGGAGGTTATTCACAGGCTATTGCATAATAATCATGGATTTGCGTCAATTGTTGGATTACTTGTAACGGCGCGAATCGTAACGTCAGGCAGCATTTGTTGAATTCTTGCTTTGGCGTCGGCAATATCTGTCGCTTGGACATTCCCATAATACACAACGCCGTAGCGATCCTGATATTCTACCGTATATTCGGTTTGTTCGTTATCCGTCATTGCAGTTCCCACCTGTCGTTTTATTTTGGAGTTTCAATTGTATACAAAACGTCAATGCGTTTCTAGTTACTTTGCGCCATATCTTACTAACAAATCTAGTATCTCGTCCGAATAGTTATTTGAAATGGCCAGGGATAAAGCTGTAGCCCCGTTACCATTTTTAATATTTAAATCTGCTCCCTTACTCAAAAGTAATTCCATAATTCTCAGCATGTTTTCCGCTCTAATTTCAGAAAAATACAATTGTTTTGACAGCATTAACATAAGAATAGAGTTTCCGTCTCTGTCCAGGTACTCAATATCGGCGCCATATTTGACTAGGCTGGATACGAATTCGAAATTTAAATCCATCGCATATCTTTGCAAAATGCTACCGTAAACATTATAAGCGTTTGGATTTGCTCCTTTCTCCAACGAGTAATTTAGTAAGTCTATATTCGTTATTGATAATAACAAGCTTTGTCTGTTGGGTCCCAATCTTACATTAGGATCAGCTCCATAATCGAGCAGCAACTTAAATATCTCGTCTTTCTTCACTAAGACTGATGAGATAACAGGGTATCCATTTGCATCCAGAGCATTTGGATTTTCTCCTTGCTCCAACAACCTCTTCACTTGGGAATAATCATTATTTCGTAAAGCTAACAAAAAATCATTAGATGCTATTGTGTTTGGCGAACTGACTTCTATTTTATTTTTTCCAATTTTGATACCAAAACCCCAAGCCTTCAAGATCGGCTCTACTTGTACATAATAACTGTCTATGGCACCTGAACTTGTTCTTAACGTCAGTATACCTTCTTCGTTGATCGTCTTTGAATTAAATGTAACTTTTTCTTTATTAATGATAAGTAATTGATTTGTGTGGTTTAGTATAAATTCAGTTTTTTGCTTATCATATGTATAATCATATTCGTAATCAAACACGTGAGCCAAAACATCTGGATCAATATAGAGTTTGTTCCTTATCCAATAAAATAAATTCATATTCTCCTGGCCGTAAACGAACACCGGAGCTGCGGGCTTGATATCACTTAAAGACAGCTGAGATGTATCTTCCGCAGGCTGTCTTTTTGATGAGAACTTCAAACTATTATTACTTGCATCATATTTAGCCGTATATCTCAATATTTCCGTAAAAAACCGGTAATCTACCATTAGTGTGCCGTTTAAGATTCTCGGGTAAAGATCGAGGGTAAATTTGGGTTCACCATTCACTAGTATTTCACTCTTATTGGGCATAAAAGTATACTCTGTGTTATCAAGAATAATGCGATACCCCTTATGACCATCGTACTTAAATTCATATTTTAATTTTTCAGCCATGAGTTTAATAGGGATCATCGGGCCTTCTTTATTTAACAATACAGCTTTATACTTTTCTATTTTATTATCGATGTAAACTGTGATGTTAGTGCTGGCTGCTGCCATTGTATGGTTTGAAGCAACGAAAACGTAGCTAAAAACAACTAAGAGCATAATTGTTAGAAAGTTTTTGGAGCGCATTTTTAACTCTCCTTGTTCTATTAAGACAATTGGTAATTTATATCATACAGTACTTTGAACAAAGTGCAACAAAAACTCCGTTTCAGAACAACACTCCACATTCTTTCTTTGGGGGTTCCTCTTTTTTCCAGTATCTTCTGCATAACGGCGTTATCCTCTATATAATATAGTCTGTTAGAGGACCGATGCAACTGAATTCATTTGCTTAGAATCGCTGAACCCCATAGCGGCGCGGGTAAAATCTGAAATAATTTGCGCGATCGTTTGAGGGCTTGTTTCTTGGGTCGTTGCCAGCCATTGATCAATAATCCCTGCAGATCCATAAACCATATAAGTGAAAGAATAATCCATATGGGGAGTTCTAATGCCATCGTTTTCGGCTTCCTTTTGACGATAGAAGTCCTCTTTTATGTCATGGAGAATCTCGGGCAATAAATTATTTTCCTGGTTTTCAGAAATCATAATGCGGTAGATTGATTTTCTTTCATAAATAATGCGCAATAGCTGAATCATAGCCTCCTCTTCAACGCATGGTTGTTTGTTTTTGCCCATCAATTCCTTGACCTCTTGAATAAATTCCTTTCTCAGTACCTCAAATAAATCATAGGGATCTTTATAATGCAGATAAAAGGATCCGCGATTGAGATCCGCCTGCTTGCAAATCTCGGTAACCGTAATTTGAGACAACTTCTTGGTCTCCAACAGCCCCAGAAAACAACTTTTGATCCGATTTTTGGACATGGGATTCCATCATTCGGTTAAACTTATCCAGCGTTTTCTTGATGACAAACGCGATTTTGCCAGTAATGAGAAAGCAACAATACGGACGGATCGTTTCGATTACGTCTCAAATGGCCTCCTATAATTACGAATCCTTAGGAGCTTATTCTTCCGCAAAAGCCGGTATGGAAGCCCTTATGAGATCCATAGCATTAGAAGAAGCAAAACACGGAATACTAGCCAACCTGTTCGATCCGGGTAATCTAAAAACAGAGCAAAACCCCTATGGTCAAGGCGATCCCGCAGATGTGATCGACATGTTGATACCATTAACCGTACTAGCTGCTGACGGTCCAACAGGACAAACGATAAGGGCATATTAAACGAACAAAAAGAAGAGCGCCGACACGCGGGGCTCTTCTTTCTTGCTTCTAGTCATTCTCCGGTCTTTTTATTTGTAATGGGGGCGGTATTAGCCAGCCCTTTTCCTTTTGCATTCTAAGCATTCTCGCGGCTAGCCCTACTTTTTCCGTATGGTATTTTAGATACAGGGCTGCGATATCTTCTCTAATGCAAATACTCATGGCCGCACTGCAAGCCCCTAGACCGCCGGCTAAGTTCACGCCGAGAGCGACTGCGATCTCTTGGTCCGCAAAGCGTGCTCCTTCCGGAATGTCCTCCAATTCCACGCTAGGTTTCTCTGCCATTTCGTGTGCAGGGGTGATGCCATTATCAACCAGGAGACGATCCAATTCCTTGATCTCCGATTTGGCTTGATCGATGTAATCGGAGATGAACTCTTTTAAGTCATGATCTCCCGCATGGTTGCGATAAATTTGGAAGCACGAAACTGCTCCTTTAGCCGCTGCTGAAGATCCCCATACGCCGAATATTTCTCCGTAATGCATCGGTTCGTGTTTCGGGTTGCCGCTTAAAATTCCCAAGGTCCATCCTCATTTCTGTATATATTTTCCGACGTAGTATGGCACTGCACGATCCAGATTATCCATAAGGTCCGGTTAACGAGTCCATAGTCTTGCCCTTGCCTGCCGATCTTAGGCGCCGCTCCACGACTTTCGTCGGGTCCCTTCACCTTCTTCGGTCTGTTTTGCATAACAGTATTATCCGGTATACTATAGCCGAGTCTTTTAGAGGAGCGATTGGCCATGAATTATGAACAGAAAGCGCGCGCAGAAATCGCCGCTTGGGAGCAGCAATTATTCCAGCCGCCCGGATGGCTGGAGAAAACCTCGAAAGCGATCGGTAATCGAATTAACAACCTGATTCCTGCCAAAGCGCAAGACATCATTACGACCACGATAAAGTCGATCGTGCGCACGGCACTGTTCGGCGCGGAATATACCCCTCAGAGGCCCGTGCAGCGCACGCTTAATCTAGAGCTGAACGATCAAGAAGCGAAACAATTGTTTTCCTTGTATCAGAAGATCGCAGTTGCCGAAGGCGCAGGCACCGGAGCGGGCGGCATCCTGCTTAATGTCGTAGATTTTCCTGCCTTAATCGCGATCAAGATGAAATACTTGTTTGAACTGGCCCATAACTACGGGTACGATACGAAGCATTTCTCAGAACGAGTATTCATACTTAAGGTTTTCCAACTGTCGTTCTCCAGTCCGGAACAACGCGCCAATTTGCTAAAATCGATCAAGAATTGGGATGCTGAAAAGGAATTGTGGTCCGCGGAAACCGAATACTCCGAACATATGAACTGGGAGACGTTCCAGAAGGAATATCGCGATGCAATCGATTTTCGCAAGTTATTGCAGATGGTGCCCGGGATCGGGGCTGTCGCGGGAGCTTGGGCGAATTACACCATTCTAGAGGAGCTTGGCCAATCCGCAACGAACGCCTATCGTTTGCGACGATTAAACGCCTCTGCAGAGAAACGAAGCATTCAGAAAACGTAAACCAAATAAAATCACCTTCTCGCCATTTCACTCTGACAAGAAGGTGATCAATGCCTTAAAATTTTGCGGGAAACTGCTTAACTATTCCCTCTGTCAGGAAGTCCGCAAAATGGATCATATGGGTCTCATTTTTGTCAGTTGCTGCAATATCCGCTTTCCAGTCCCCTTTGAGGCAGCTAAGCACGATTTCCGTGATCAGCTGCAGGTGCGTGTAGAGCATATCCTGCACCGCTTTGAACTGCCAATAGGGATTCGCTCCGCTTAGAAATTTGGAGATATCGTCTGCGTTCCTGTGCCAATCCGTCTCCAGCCTTTGCACATCCGCCTGATTTCCCGTTTTGGCGGCCTCTACAATTTTCCCTGCGATGAGAATATGCTCAGTCAGAAGCTCAGCCAGCTTATTGCCCGCAGCTTCCCCGTAATAAGGCTTGATCACATTGCCAATGTCCTGCTGGTTCCGCAAGAGTCGGTCCAATACATCCTTCTGGTCAGGACGATTGGATATCGCGCTGACAATATAGCTTCTCGTCCAGATCGTATGATCGATCCATACTCTTTGCATTTCGCCTTTCAACTGCACCATTTTAGGGCTTAGGCAGATCGCAGCCTGTTTTTTCTCATGCGCGGATGCGGATATTACGGGCGATGTCAGGCTAAAAACGAGCGTTAAGGCTAACGGCAGCGCCAGCAACCACTTGGCTTTCATAATCATCTGCTCCTCTGTGCGTTTATATAACGATCAAGCTGTGTTATTTTTTTCGTCCTGTTCGGGCTTGATCAAAAACCATGCGACTAATGTTGCCGCGAAGCAAGATGCGCAAAGGGTTAAGTAAAAAACCGATGGCGAACGGGAAATGATCCAAGCCGTAAACGGCGGTCCGGCCGCTACGCCGAGGAAACGAATGCTGCTGTAAAAAGACATAACCGTTCCCCGCTGCTCCTTATCGATTCCTTCGGTCAACAAGGCGTCAATGCACGGAAGCGCTGCTCCCAGGCCGATGGATGCGGCGAATAGGAAGCCGATAATGACGATTGTCGAATCCTTTTTCAGCAGTCCTAACCCGAGTAAGCAGGCTGCGGCAACCAAGAAGCCTGCAACTCCGATCCATTTCATAAGCTGCTTTTTTTGTCCAATCCATTTGCCGACAAGCCACGATGCCGTACATAAGCCGGCAAGAGGAATCGCAAGAAGCCCCCCTTTTCCGATCCCGTCGATGCCTTTTTGCTCGAGCGTTTCCGACAAAAAGAACAAGGTGCCGAACAGGACGAACATGCTGATTCCGCCCGCGGCGTAAATCGCCCAAATCCAACTTCCCTTCTGGCGATAAATCGACTTTATCGAGTCGACGAATGGCTTGAAGGGCATCGCCTGTTTCGATTCCTTCGGAACCTTCACCCACGCCGCAACAAGAATGAAGGATATCAGGCTGATGGCCGGAATCGCCCAGAAAGGAATGTACCATGCCCACAAGGCTAACGCCGAACCTAAGACCGGGCTGAGAACTTTGCCGAACGTATTGGCCGTCTCGACGATCCCGAGCCCGTTGCTGACATCGTCCTCGTTGCGAAACAGGTCTCCGACAAGCGGTAAGACGACGGGAAAGCATGCCGCTGCGCCGAGACCTTGCAGCAATCTGCTCCATAGGATCAAACGGTACGGATGGTCGCAGAACGTCGCCGCCCAGCCGGCAAAGCCCCCTGCTGCGGCGACGAGGAGGAGCCCAGGCAGTATCACCTTTTTTCTCCCTATCCGATCTGAAAGATATCCGGTCACGGGAATAAAAAAAATCGCAATCACTGCATACGAAGTAATGATCAAGCTCGCCTGCAGCGAATTGATCCCTAATACTTTCTGCATCATCGGGATAACCGGAATGAGCATGGAATTGGCCAGCGTCATCCCCAACGGGATCGTCGCGATAGACGCCAGGTCCCTTTTCTTCTTGGATTCCATTACGGGACCTCCCAGTCAATTTCCGCAATTGCTTCCGTTAGTATGGCCTGCCGGAGGAAAATTACCACAGACGAGCTCTTCCTACAAATTTCTCCGCGCTCTAATGACGGTTTATTTTAGGGGTGTCCCTTAACAGTTCTAAAGTACTAATTTTTTTCTTCGTTTCATATTCTTTCACGTCATGTTATACATGGCGAAGCAAACAGACCTAATTTTAGAGGGGGTGAGCATTCTCTAGTGTAAAACCTTGTAGAGGTTTTGTTTCGGTTCAGTCGGGAATTGAAAAAAGGAGGAATGGGATTGTTTAATTTAGCTTGGACTTCTCTGAGGCAGGTAAAGCTTTTCTTTGTAAGCGGTATTCTTTGCGCGCTTGTTTTTGGAATGTCGACTGCGGTGTTTGTGCAAAAAGCTTCCGCTCACGGCAACGTAACGAACAGCCGGGCAGCGCTCTGCGCCAATGGTCAAAACCAGAACTGCGGACAAATCATCTACGAACCGTACAGCTTGGAAGGACCCAAAGGCTTCCCGACGGGAGGGCCCCCGGACGGAAAGATTGCCAGCGCCAATACTTGGTTTACGCAGCTCGATCAACAATCCGCCACCCGCTGGTCTAAAGTAAACATCAGCGCTGGGTCCTACACCTTCAACTGGTCTATTAAAGTCCCTCATGCCACGACCAGTTGGAAATACTATATTACGAAGCAGGACTGGGACCCGAATGCTCCTCTCTCGCGCGCTTCCTTCGATCTTACTCCATTCTGCAGCGTAAACTCCGGCGGGGCGCTGCCGGGAGGAACTTATTCGAATACTTGCAACATTCCTAGCCGTACAGGATACCAAGTCATTTTAGCGGTGTGGGAAATCTACGATACCAATAATGCGTTCTACAATGTCATCGACGTTAATTTTATTAACAATCCTGATCCAATTGCTCCTTCCGCTCCATCGAACGCTACGGCATCCAATATCGACACAACCACGGCAACGATATCTTGGGGAGCTTCCACCGACAATGTCGGAGTTACCGGCTACGGCGTTTATAACGGCTCTAACCAAATCGCGACAACGAACGGAGCGCTTGTGGCGAATTTGACCGGTCTGACGGCAAATACGACCTATAACCTTACGGTTAAAGCGTTCGACGCCGCAGGCAATGTTTCCACTGCAAGCAATACCGTTACCTTCACAACCCTGCCGGTGATCGGGCCTGACTTAGAACCGCCTACTGCCCCATCCGTTCTTCATGTGATGGGTACGACCACCTCCACCTCTGTTCCTCTGATGTGGGCCGCATCGACGGACAATGTCGGGGTGAAAGAATATCAAATCTTTAATGGCGGCGCTTACGTAGCAACGGTGCCTGCACCGTCCGTACAGCATACCGTGACGAACTTGACGCCCAATACTGCGTACGCCTTCACAGTAAAAGCCGTTGACGATGCGGGCAATATTTCGACGGCAAGCAATACGCTGAACGTGACAACGCCTTCTGCGCCTACCACCTATCCGGCATGGAGCTCGACAACTGTCTATGTCGCAGGCGATAAAGTCACCTACAACAACGTCAATTATGAAGCGAAATGGTGGACGCTTAACGAAAAACCGGGCACATCGGCCGCTACTGTGTGGAAGGCGATTCCTTAAACCTTATGTGATCCAATGAAACGGCCAGACCGTATTTCGGTCGGTCTCGGACTGTCGAGCTAGCGGCCGGAGAGCTGGCTTTTCACCTGCTGTAATGCACCAAACCCGCCTGTTCTCATCCCCAGGCGGGTTCTTGCTTCATTGGATAAGACTGCCGAGACAGGTGCTCGACAGTCTGGGGGTTCGTTCGGCTCTTACTTAGAGAGCGACGCATACTTCTCGCGGGCAAGCTGCGCGGCTTCAACCATGTTGCGGAGCGAAGCGACGGTCTCCTCGCGGCCGCGCGTCTTCAAGCCGCAGTCCGGGTTAATCCAGAACAGCTTCGGCTCGAGCACGCGCAGCGCGCGGTCGATCATGCTGCTCATCTCCTCCACGCTTGGAACGCGGGGACTGTGGATGTCGTACACGCCAAGGCCAATGCCAAGCTTATAGGTGTTCTCCTCAAAGCTCTGGATAAGCTCGCCGTGGCTCCGGGAAGTCTCGATCGAGATGACATCGGCATCCATCGCCTCAATCGAATCGATCATGTCATGGAATTCGCAATAGCACATATGCGTGTGAATTTGTGTCGTAGCCTGTACAGTGCAGGTCGCGATTTTGAACGCCTTAACCGCCCAGGCAAGGTATCCGGCCTGCTCGGCTTCCTTCAGAGGCAGCCCTTCGCGAACGGCCGGCTCGTCGACTTGAATCATGCCGATGCCCGCCTTCTCCAGCGCTTCAACCTCTTGTCTGAGCGCAAAGGCCAGTTGGTAAGCGACCTGCTCACGCGAAATATCGTCCCGCACGAACGACCAGTTCATAATCGTAATCGGTCCTGTCAGCATGCCTTTTACCGGTTGCTTCGTCTGAGATTGCGCATAGACGGTTTCCGCAACTGTCATCGCCTCGGCGAAAGCTACATCTCCGAAAATAACCGGAGGCTTCACGCAACGCGAACCGTAAGACTGCACCCACCCGTTCCGGGTGAAGGCAAAGCCCTCCAGCTTCTCGCCGAAAAACTCGACCATATCGGTCCGCTCGAATTCACCGTGAACGAGCACATCGATGCCGATCTCTTCCTGCAGCCGCACCCACGTATCGATCTCTTCACGAATGAAGGCATTATACTGTTCGTTCGTCCACTCGCCTTTGCGCCACAGCTGACGCGCCTTGCGAACTTCGACCGTCTGCGGGAAGCTGCCGATCGTGGTCGTCGGGAACAGCGGCAGACGCCACTTCTCCTGTTGAGCGAGATAGCGCGCTTCAAACGGCTGGTTGCGGTTAGGCTCCTGCTTGGCAATCGCCGCTACAGCCTCCTTCACATCGCGACGATTCCGCTCTGCGGAATTTCTCAGCAGGCCAAGCGCTTTCTCCGCCGCATTCAGCTGCTCCCGCACGGCGTCCGCCCCCTGCGAGACGGCCTTCGTCAGCAGCGCCAGCTCATCCAGCTTCTCGTCGGCGAAGGAAAGCGCTCCTTTCAGCTCGTCATTCAGCTTCGTTTCGTACTCCGTCGACACAGGCACATGCAGCAAGCTGCACGACGATTGTATAATCAGGCGATCGTCCGTGACGATTTGACGCAGCTCGTCAAGCAGCGCCAGCTTCTCGTTCAGATCCGCACGCCAGATGCTCCGCCCGTCGATCACGCCCGCGCCCAGCACCTTGTCGTCAGGGAAGCCATGCGCGCGAATCGCCGCCAGGTTGCTGTTTAAGCCGTGGGCAAAGTCAAGTCCGATGCCCTGAACCGGCAGAGTAACGAGCTCGCGATAGCTCTCTGCGGATTCAAAGTACGTCTGCAGCATAATGTTGAGCGAAGGAGCTGCCTGACTTAGTGTCGCATAGATCGTTTGCAGCCGCTCTACATCTTTGTCCGACAGCTTCGTTACGGCGATCGGCTCGTCGAACTGCACCCATTTCACGCCTTCGGCCGCAAGCTCGCGAACAATTTGCACATACAGCGGGAGCAGGCGCTTCAGCCAGGCATCCATTTGGCTGGCATCGTAGCCTTTGGACAACTTCAGGAAAGTCAACGGCCCGACGATAACAGGCTTGCCCTCAATCCCGAGCTTTTCCTTCGCTTCGCGATAGGCGAGCAGCGGGCGATTTTCCGTCAATGTCGGCTCTGCACCGTCAAACTCAGGCACGATGTAATGGTAATTCGTATTAAACCATTTCGTCATCTCGCTTGCCGTCGCGTTCTTCGTGCCGCGAGCCATTCCATAATATACCGACAGCGGCACGACGCCTCCGTCGTATTGGAACCGCTTCGGAACGATCCCCAGCATAACGGCCGTATCCAAAATATGATCGTAATTGCTGAAGTCGTTAACGGGAATGAGGTCAATTCCTTTGGCTTGCTGCTTGCGCAAATGATTTAAGCGGATTTCCTGTTGCTGCTGCTGGAACGTCGACTCGTCGATTTTGCCCGCCCAGAACGCCTCAAGCGATTTCTTCCATTCCCGCTCGGCGCCAATGCGCGGGTAACCCAATATACTGCTGATTGTCATTTGTCATTCTCCCTTTGTTGAAGAAGTTGTCATTTGAAGCGCTTGCCGCTTTAATCTAACGAAGCATCTTGCTCAATAGCTCCCGCCATCTTTCCTGCGTATCCGGCGACGTAAATTGCAGATGATGCAGCAGGCTCTCGAACGCTTCGGCATTCATGCTCGCTATGACTCGGTTCATCGTTTGCTCATCTTTGACATGAGACAAAAAATGAAGGATTTCATGCCGCATTGATCCATCCCTCCCCTACCGCCTTCCCTGCATGACCGACAAAAAAGACGTCCTCCCTAAAAAAGCATAGGGAAAGACGCCTTCATAATAGAAAATTATGACAGTTCATCTAACACCTCCCTATCTCCCGTAGGTACAGCAGTGCTGTCAGAACAGGCAGGTCTCCTGGCTCCGGAATCTTCACTCGGCAGCGGCCTTCCCGATCGCGTTCGATCAGTGGCGGGTATGAGCTGCCTGCTCCTCCGTTACAGTGGCGGGACCGCGTCGGTGTTGCACCGACTTCCCTTTTAAGTCTGATCGGCAAGCAAGCTTGCCGATCAGACACCTGTTCCCGAATATGCAATTAGGGTAAAATCGCTGGCCCTTCCATCATAGTCGATCATGAAGGCTAAGAGCAAGTGTATTGCGGTAGGCGGATTGCGCCGCTCAGGCGCCCAACTTAAAACTTAAACGTAAGGTGATTTCAGGAGCGTCTTGGTTGGACCCCTTTAATAAATCTTCTTCAATAGCTCAACAACCTCATCCAGGGTGAGGCCAAACGATTTATAGTAGGCAGCGTCGTTCTCCATTTGCTTTAAGATCATTTCATTGCGTATTTGCCGCGTCTCATCGGACGAGAATTCCGCCACAAAGCATCCTTTGCCCGTTATCGTATGAATCAACCCGCATCTTTCCAGCTCTTCCCATGCTTTTTTAACGGTGATGACGCTAATACGAAGCTCTTGCGCCGCCTGTCGGATCGGCGGCAGACAGTAGCCGCTCTCCAATTCGCCGTTCAATATTTGGGCGCTGATTTGTTCGAAAAGCTGTTGGTAGATCGGTTTTTCGGAGGTGTTCGAAATCGCTACATTCATTGGGCTTCCACTTTCTGAAAGCGCCGGACTCCAATTCGGTAAGCGATCATCGTAGAAGCAATGAAGATTAGCACTCCTGCAGTGAAAATGGAGGCGTGAAGCGCCGTATCGTTCATGCCGCTGCCCACGAAGATATCAGCTACATAGGAGTTTTGGATTCCGACCCATTGCGCGATTAAGGCAAATAACATTGCGACCGTAATGGATGCGATCGTCGCGTTACCGTACTTATAGGCTGTTTTATAATATATCGGTATAAAAGTAAGGTTAAAGAGCGCGAGCATAACGAAGCATATTCCCCAGAAGCCCATATTCGGCGCGAAAAAATAATAGATCATTTCCGGATACAGACGAAGCGTAAATGTCCCGAAAATCATCGCAATGACAAGATGCAATAATTCGAGAATAACGATAACGGCTACTCTTGCTTTTACCATGTCCTTCTTAGTTACTGGCATCATGGTCGTAAAGATCAAGTCGTTCTGAACTTTAAGTCCGGCAAACATATTCGGAATCGTGAGCCAGCAAAAATACAGGGGGACTAGAAGATAGATCCAACCGGGAATCAGCATTAAAGCACCTGTTAAAAGGGGCAAAAAGAAGAAAAAAGGACTTACTCCCAATTTCAAATCCTTCATGACTAGGTTATACATTCAGATCCTCCTTTTTCGCGAAGTATATCATAATTTCCTCAAGACTTGGCGTAACGGCTTTAATTCCGGAAGTGGGAACGAAATCCCGGAAGTGAATCAACCCGGTGAAGCCGAACGAATTTACTTTGTAGGAAATCAGCCGCTCTTTCACCTGTTCCAGTTGGCTTTCGCTACCGTTTAATAGGCGATAAGACTCGACAAATTCGTTCTTCTCGGCGCTGCCGACGATCTGGCCATTGGCGATAAACGTAATAAAATCCGCGCATTTCTCCAAATCGGACGTAATGTGGGTGGAAAAAAGAATACTGATTTCTCCGCCGGCGACAAGCTCTTGAAAAACATCCAGCAGATCGTCTCTTGCGACCGGATCGAGTCCGCTGGTCGGCTCATCCAGAACGAGCAGCTTGGCGCCATGAGACAAGGCAAGCGCTAAGCCGTACTTTACTTTCATCCCCGTAGACAATTCGGCAACTTTCTTGTTCTCATCCAATTTGAATCTTCTCAGATAGCTTTTGTAGGTCCCATCGTCCCAATTCTTATAAAATTTCTTAATTACTTCGGTTAACGTTTTGATTTTGCTACGGGTGTAGAAATCGATGCCGCCAAACGCGCACCCGATGTCTTGCTTCAATTCGAGTTCGTGCTCGGACATGCTCTTGCCCAATATGCTGACCTCGCCGCTATCGATATGAATCATGTTCAGAATCGATTTGATCGTGGTTGTTTTCCCCGCGCCATTGGCGCCGATAAAGCCCATAATATATCCCTTTTCCAGTTGGAACGATACATCTTTGAGCTGAAAGCCTTCATATTTCTTATTTATGCTTCTAATTTCTAATGCCAGCATAGCGTGCCTCCCTATTAAATTGTGTATGTTGTGTATGCACAATATATCACGAGCGGAGGGTAACGTCAATTGCATTCCAGTGCTGCCCGCACACAAAAAACGCCTTTCCCTGCAATAGGGAAAGACGTCTGCCGATCTTCTGCTCTTAAAAACGAAACGTATCGTCCGTAATCGGGGCCACCTTCGCCACCGCATAAGTAGAGCCTTTTTGCGAGAAGAAATCGTAGGTCGAGCCTTCGTTGCGAATACCGTTCATGACGATCGGATTGACTTCTTCGTCCGGGAACATCGTCTCGAAGCCGATGTTCATCAGCGCTTTGTTCGCATTGTAGCGAACATAGCTTTTCACGTCTGGACTTAGGCCGGTTTCGGCATACAAATCGTTCGTATAGTTCAACTCGTTATGGTACAGGTCCAATAAATACTCGTAAGCCCATACGGTCAGCTGTTCCTTCTGTTCGGCCGAAAATTGCTTAAACCGCTGCTGCGCAAAATAGCCGACCGCAACGCCGTGAATCGATTCGTCCCGCAAAATCAGCGAGATTACTTCGGCGCTGTTCCGAAGCGTGCCCTGCCCGCCCAAGTACAGCGGAAAGAAGAAGCCCGAATAGAACAGGAACGATTCCAGCATGACGGAAGCGAACATCGCTTTCCACAAGGAGACCGGATCGCCCTCTTCAACCGCAAGATAGACGTCGCTGATCCGTCTGGCCTTGTACTGCAAATATTCGTTATGCTTCACCCATTCGAAGATCGCATCGATCTCGCTATTGGTGCACAACGTGGTGAAAATGTACGAGTACGACTTCGCGTGAATGGCTTCAAACGAAGCAAACACCGTATAGAGCGCCTTCTCCTGCAGATCCGGAGCGTGGCGGGCAATCTCGTTCATCCCGATATTGGTCTGAATCGTATCCAGCAGCGTGAGGCCGCCGAACACCTTCTTGTACGTATCCTGATGCGCGAAATCCTGCCACTGCTTCACATCTTTGCTGACGGCGATTTCTTCGGGAAACCAGATTTGCTTCCACTGCTGATCCCAGAAAATCTTGGTCAGCTCCTGCTGGCTCTGGTTCCAGTTGACGGCTTCAAACACTTTTAGATCGAACACGATACACACTCCTCGATGGTCTGCAGACGCTGGCGCACATAGTACACCGTCTTGATTCCCTTCATCCAAGCATAGATGTACAGACGCGCCAATTGCTCGGTCGTCCATTGATCCGTCACGTACAACGTCATCGAAATGCCTTGATCGATATGGCGCTGCGCCGCCGCATACAAATCGACCATGCGGTATTGATCGATCTCGTAGGCTTCCTTGTAGAGCGAAATGTTATCGTCGTTCAAGAACGGCATCGGGTAGATGGTGCGGCTGTCGGCATAGTCCCGAATTTCGACCTTCTCCGTACAAGGCGCAATCGAAGCCGTACTGTTGCGAATATAGGAGATGCTTCCCGTAGGCGCGATGGCCAGACGGTACGCGTTAAACAGGCCGTGCGTCATGACCTGCTCCTTCAGCTCGGCCCACATCTCCGCCGTAATCTGCGGAACGCTGCCCAGCGCTGCGGCGACCTTCTCCGGCAGCTCCGCAACCGTTTTGACGACATAGGAATCAAAGTAGCTTCCATTGGCGTAATCGCTTTGCTCGAAGCCGTAGAACGTCTCGTTTCTTTCTTTGGCGATCAACATCGAGGCGCGCAGCGAATAATAATTGAGCGCCTCCATGAACGTATCGATGAAGAGAACGGAATCCTTCGACCCGTATTCCAGCCCTTGCGAGATCAAATGTCCATGCAGGTTCATCACTCCGAGACCAACGGAGTGCATGCTGCGGTTCGCTTTCGTGACGGACGGAACATTGCGAATATCGGTCATGTTCGACACATTCGTCAACAGCCGCATCGACGTTTGGATCAATTGCTCGAAGGACGCTTCCTTCGTCGCGTTATGAATGTCGATGGATCCCAGGTTGCACGATACGTCCATGCCGATTTCGTTCTCCGTCCCGTGATCGTGAATGATGCTCGTTTCCTGTACCTGCAAAATCTCCGTGCACAGGTTCGACATTTTCACGCGGCCGATATTGCGCAAAGCATGATTTTCGTTCACATGGTCGATGAACACTTCGAAAGGATAGCCCGATTCGAACTGCGCCTTCTTGATTTCCGTATATAGCCTGCGGGCGTTGATCCGCTTGATTTTCCGTATGTTAGGGTTGTCCAACAGCTCGTAGTACATCTCGGTGATGCTGATCTCGGACATGCGTTTGCCGTATTCCTTGTAAATATCGTACGGGCTGAACAGCACCATGTCCTTGTCGCGCTTCATCAGGTCGAAGAAGATGTCCGGCACGATAATTCCCGTCGACAGCGTCGCTAGCCGAATTTTGTCGTCGGCGTTGGGTTTCTTGGCCGAAATAAAGTTCTCGATGTCGGCATGGAAAACGTTCAGGTAGATCACACCGGAGCCGTTCCGCTGACCTAGCTGATTCGAGTAAGAGAAAGAGTTTTCCAGCAGCTTGGCTACCGGCATAACGCCGCTTGCGCGGTTGAGAATGCCCTTGATCGGATCGCCCAGCGGACGCAGGTCGGTGACGTTAACTCCGACTCCTCCGCCCAAGCGCGAAAGCTCCAGGCAGTAGCCGATATTTTGGGAAATGCTGTTCATCGAATCGTCCATCGTCAGCTTAAAGCAGCTAACAAGCTCGCCGCGCGCCATCTTGCCGCTGTTCAAGGCGGTCGGCGTCGCCGGCTGATAGGACGACATCATCGCTTCCACCGCATGCTCGGCCAGTTGTTCGTCTCCCTGGGCCAAGTACAGCGCGATGATCACAATGCGATCTTCGTACTTCTCAAGAATTTCTTCGCCGTCCCTGCTCTTCATCGCGTAGCTCTCGTAAAACTTGCTGGCGCTCATGAACGAAGGGAAACGGAATTTGTATGCATACGCCTTCTCGTAGAGATGCTCGATGAATTCCATCCGGTATTGCTTCAGGAAGCCGGGCTCATAGTAGCCTTCATCGACGAGATAGCGGATTTTTTCTTCTGTATCGATAAAATAGCGCAATTTTACGTTTACGTGTTCCAGGAAGTAGCGACGCGTCGCTTCTTTGTCCTTCGCAAGGTCGAGCTTGCCCGTCCTGCTGTACTGATTAAGCACCTCGTTATTTAACTTCAAGTAAGACTTCATCGGACTTTCTCTCCTCCCGGAAACATTGCTCGTAATAACGGCGGATCGCCTCGTAGTCTTCGGCAAAGCCTCGCATGTCGACTTTGCGGACTAGCGGAACCTGCCACTGTCTCGCAAGGGCGTCGCCGGCCGCTCCGAATACGCGATGGCCGAAGTTGCTGTTGCCGCTCACGATTACTCCCTGGCAAAGCTTGCCGCACCGCTCCATAAATCGAGCCACCGACCGCGGCACATCGCCAAACCCGTCCGTGTAGGTGAACAGCAAAAAAGGCTTCGCCAGCTTGATGTCCTCGGCGATTTCGATTGCAGGCAATTGAAGCCGCGAAACGATATACCTCACGTTTCCTGTACGGCTTGCAAAAGCGATCATACGCTCAGGCTCTCGAGCTGCTTAACCATTTCGTTCGTATCGAAAATGAACTCGCCGTCTACCTCCAATACCGGAACGCTCATCGCACCGGCCGCGACAAGCTTTTCGAACGCTTCCGTATCATGATCGACGTTAATGATCTCAACTTCTACTTCCGCGCGCTGCAGTTCAGATTTGATCCACATGCATTTCGGGCATACCGTTCTCGTATAAAGCTTCATTTTTCTCGTCTCCTTTGATATGTATATTGCAAAGAAAAAGAACACCCCCGTCTCCGTGGGTATTCTACCGAATAGCAGCTTCAATTCCGGCAACGACTCTATGAAATTGAATAAACCAATTGTAGCACACGCGCAACGACATTCCAAGATACAGTATGTATAGACACATTTATCTCTGAATTGAATCAACATCTAGATTTTTCTGCGCGATATTTATTTTAGCATATTAACTATTCGCTCGTAATCGTATAGATTATGAGTTTTGAATTCTAATTTCTGAATGCGGCTTCCTTCTTTGAAACTATAAACAAAATAGTCTTTATTCCGCTCATAATCAGAAGAAAGATCGCTTTTGTTAATCACCTTAACGATCTGCGCTTCGGACTCGGATTGGAACGCGGACCTCTTTACGACTTGGACTTCGGAGGCGGTGATCCAAAGCTGGCCTTTGAAGCGTTCGCCATCGAGGACAAGGGTTAAATCCTTGATCTTCCCTTCCGACACTTCAGTTGGCGGTTGAGCTTCAGAAGCGTTCGAAGAGACGGCTGTTTTTTCGCGAGATGCAGCCGTTCCGTTAGTAACAGTTATTTCGCTGCTGATTTCTCCTTCACGCTTCAAGGATTCCGCTGACGCAGACGGCGGTGCGGCACTTTTGTCCAGTAGCCTTTGCAAGAGATGGACGATTTCAGACAAGCCGATAAAGAAAAAGCCCGCGATAATCGCCGATAGCCACCAGTATAAAGCGACGATAAACCGAAATCCTCCGTCCCCCTCCTGCGCTGCAACGATTCCTGTAATAAAGCCGGCGGCAAATAAAAATACGCCAATTCCCAGAAGACACGTCGAGACCGTGTTTCTCATCTGGAGGACCTCGCTTTACGTTTTCTATGAAGCTATCGCTCCCACATGGGCAATATATATCCTATCATAGTCTCGAGCGACGCTCCATATAAAAAAACTCCGCGACGGCGCGGAGTTCATTTTTGGCGAATTCCGTGAAAATGGGGCTAATCGTCCATCCCTTTGCCATCGAGAATGTGCGGCAAGTACTTTTCGATTCTGGATTCCCGAGTTTTGGACTGCTTGGCTCCCGAAAAATAAAGCAAGTACCCTCTTTGGCGTCCCGGCGTCAGCGCTTCGAAAGCGACTTTCAGATCGGGAATTTCAACGAATTTATTTTGTAATTCTTCGGGAATGGCATATTCCGTATTCTTTTTAAATTCGACCTGCAGCCCGGCCTTTTCGACCTCGATCGCTTCATCGATATACGTCTTAATAATAAGCTGCATCTCGTCGATCTGTTCCACGCTGGTAAAACGAAGCTGACGCGCCGCCTGCACGTTCTCCGTTTGTTGGATGAGGATCTTATGGGGATCCTTCAACAAGGCGCCCTTATGAAACAGCAGCGCGCAGTACTCTTTAAATCCGTGAATGAGCACGATATTATCATTCTTATAGGTGTAGCAAGGATGCATCCACTTGAAGTCTTCGGTCAGTTCGCAGTCTAGAACGATCTCTCTAAGCTTCTGGAATTCATCTTTCCACTGTTTAGCCTTGCTGAAGAAGGGATCAATTTTTGAGTTCTTTACGCCTTTCATAATCGAGATACCCCCTCTGTCTTTTCCTGTCCCTCCGAATGGACCGATCAATGGGACACCATTTGGTGACCATTAGATTATATGACACCTTTCGATTTCTTGTAAACCGCCTATTACTTTTTCAAGTGATAAGGAACGGTTGTCACAATTACATCTTTGCGGTGGAGCAAGTAGGTGCGGATCATTAAGCTCGTTTGGTTATGCAAAATATTGTGCCATCCCTTTTTCGGAATGAACTGGGGAATAATGACCGTAACCTGGTAGCTCGATTCGCCGGCTTTATGCTGCACAGCGTCGATAAATCGGCTTAACGGCTGAATAATGCTTCTATAAGGAGAATGAAGGCTTACCAATCGAATGTCCGGCCTCCACTTTTTCCATTTTTCCGAGAACCGTACCTCCTCTTCCCTTTCAAACGGAACGTACACGGCAATAATTTGATCGGCTGCAAGCGATTGGGCGTAGTTAAGGGAATGTTCTACAACATGGGTAATTCCCGATACCGGAACGATAACCACGTTTCCTTTAATCGGAGGAACGGGCTCGCATGTGGCTAAACGCAGCTGATCCCCTACAGCTTCATAATGCTTTCTGATACGGTAGAAAAAAAGCAGAATTAACGGCAGAAACACCAGAACAGCCCAAACCTGAGCAAACTTCGTTAAAAAGAACATCATAGTGACGGTGAAGCTAATCAGGGCTCCGGTGGCATTAATGAGTAGTCTGGGGAACCAGCCCTTCGGCTTTTGCCGAATCCATTTCAGGATCATGCCCGTCTGGGACAGAGTAAAAGGGATAAACACGCCAACGGCGTATAACGGGATTAACTGTTCGGTTTGACCTCCGAATGCGACGATTAGGACGATCGACAGGACGCCAAGCATAATGATACCGTTGGAATACCCCAATCTGTCGCCTCTAACGGTGAACATTCTCGGAATAAACTTATCCTTGGCGAGATTAACCGCCAGCAGCGGGAAGGCCGAATACCCGGTATTCGCCGCAAGAATCAAGATCAGAGCGGTTGTTGCTTGAATAAAGAAGTACATGAAATGACGCCCGAAGGTCGTTTCGGCGATTTGGGAGACAACCGTAACCTGAGCATGCGGAGAAATTCCGTAGTAATAAGCTAGAAACACAATACCCGAGAATAAAAGTGCCAGCAAAACTCCCATGGACATCAATGTTTTTGCCGCATTATGCGGAGCGGGTTCCTTGAAGTTGGGAATCGCATTGGAAATCGCTTCGACCCCGGTCAGTGCCGAGCTTCCCGAAGCGAACGCCCGCAGGAGCAGAAACAGGCTGATCCCCGCCACCGGCGTGCCGATAGAGGCGTGCAGGTCGGGCGAGACCGCGCCTGTGGCAATGTTATAAAGCCCTACCCCGATCAGGATGAAAAAAGCCAGTACAAACAAATATACCGGATAAGCCAATATGGAAGCGGACTCCGTTACGCCGCGCAAATTCAGAATGGTGATCAAAATGACGAACACAACGGCGATGACAACTTTATGCTCATGTAATGAGGGGAACGCGGAAGTAATGGCATCCGTACCTGCGGACACGCTTACCGCTACGGTTAAGATGTAATCCACTAACAGGGAACCGCCGGCGATCAATCCGGAGAAAATCCCTAAATTCTCTTTAGACACGACATAAGCGCCGCCGCCATGCGGATAAGCATGGATGATCTGGCGATACGACAGGATGAGGGCGGTTAATAAAATCAGCACGCCAATCCCAATTGGGATGGAATACCAGAATGCAGTTGCGCCGACCGTGACGAGCACCAGCAAAATTTGTTCGGGACCATAAGCGACGGAAGACAAGGCATCCGAAGAGAGAATCGCCAACGCCTTTGTTTTCCTAAGCTTCTGTTCCCCTAATTCCTTGGATTTCAGCGGCCTTCCTAGCAGCCATCTTTTCACTTGAGATCCCATTTGCGCCACCGCCGATTGTTATTCTTATAAAATGCGCTGGTACTTCACTTTCAATTCGGCCGTGACGATCAGACTGCGGGAATGGATCCTTTTGCAGTATATTCCTTGCTTATTAGGCAATCAAACGCCGTTTTGAGGCAAAGTAAGCGGGTGTTGTGCATTTTCGGACATTTGGCGGGATGGAGTAAGGCTCGCGCATTTATTATTCTGCATTTATCTCTTGGTGACACAGCAAATGAAAGCAAAACGCAGAGATATGGACCTATAACTGTGAAAGACTTGTTGTATGCGCTTACTAAGGGGAATTTGAATAAAAAAAGAGCTCGCTTTTCACGTAGGAAAAGCGGACTCTTCGATAATGCACTTGCCCCAGAATCGCCTGATCGGCACCGGGGGTGGATGACAGCTTTATGTTTTTCTCATTGGCCGCCTGTCATTCGATGCTTACTTCTCCATCGCCTCCAGTAATTTTAATAAAACAGTTACCGCCTCAGCCCTCGTCGCCTTAGCCGCCGGAGCAAACTCGCCGTTCGGGCTGCCTTTCATAATCTCTTTCGCTTGAATAGAGACTATTGCTCCTTTCGCCCATTCAGGGATGGCTAAGTCATCCTTGAATTCGGTTGCGAGGCCCTTTTCCGATGACAGACCTAGAACCTTGGCGACCATGATCGCCATCTCCGCTCGGGTGATCGCCGAGTTCGGACGGAACGTTCCGTCCCGATAGCCGTTAATGTATCCCGCTTCTACGGCAAGCGCTACGGCGTTTTTCGCCCAACGGCCAATCTTGGATGCATCGGTGAACGGCAATTCGCCTCCCTGGTTCGTTCGCTTCAATGCGTTCATCAGCATCAATGCGAACTCTGCGCGGGTGACGATCCGATTCGGTTTGAACGAGCCGTCCGAATATCCCGCGATAATCCCTTCTCTTACGGCTTGTAAAATACTCGATTCCGCCCAGTGGCCGGCAATGTCTGTTAACTTCACCAAAGGCTCCTTGTTTGTCTCCTGATCAACAGGGCTTTGGGCGGCGAAAACGGCGAATTGGCCCAATGAACGCACCTTGACAGAAACGCGATCTCCGCTTACTTGGCCGTTCGGTACCTCCATCCATCTCTTTTTAGCCTCATCGTATAAAAATATAGCGGGCGTTTGTCCAGCCGGAAGCTTGGCAGAGTTGAACTTGATCGTAATCGTAACGGGATTTTTGAATTCATCCTCAATGTTCTTTAGAACCTCGAATACTGAGCTTAGCAGCACATCGTGATCCGAAAGCAGCTTTTGCGGGTCCGTTTCCCTATTGATCGTGATAATCACTTCTTTGTCGAAAGCGTCAGACGGAACAGTGACGGTGATCTCCCCAAGCAAGCTCAATTCTCCGGATTTGCCTGGCTGAAGAATCAACTTGTTGCTCGGTGGAGTATAGCTTCCTCCCCCGTTCCCTCCTGCGGTTGGGTTAGACGGAGCTGACTTTACGGTGACGGTATAAGTAACCCGGGTTGTTCCGTCTTGAGCAGTGACGATAACTTTGTAGCCGGACACTAACGAAGTCGCCACGGTCAGACCGTCCGCTTCATAAACTTCAAACGACGCATTGGTCGCCGGAGTAATTGCAGCTTTGAACGCAGACAATGTTGTGCCGTACGGTACAGCCGTAATTGTCTCACTTGCCGTTCCATTTGTGCTCACTGTTCCAATCGATGAAGTCAACGTCGCATCGCTGCTTGGCGGAGCCGGATCTACCGTAACGGTATACATCACTTGAGTGGTGCCATCCTCGGCAGTGACGATTACCTTATAGTTGGATGCCAACGAAGTCGCCACGGTCACTCCATCTGCTTCGTACACCTCAAATGTTGCATTGGCAGCCGGAGTGATCGCAGCCTTAAACGCCGACAGCGTCGTACCATACGGAACATCTGTAATCGTCTCGGCCGTTGATCCGTTTGTGCTCACTGTCCCGATCGAGGAGATTAGCGTCGCATCGCTGCTGAGTGTCACTGCGATCCACTGGGCATACAGCGATGTATTTTTTCTTACCTTATAAGAATCGCCCGGACTGTAACCCACGCCGCTTCCGTCTGCTTTCTCGTTCCAACCGGCAAAGGTATGACCCGTCTTGACGAGATCCATTGCCCCAGGCAAACTGACCTCTGTTACAGGTACGTAGGATTGGCTAGCGGGAGCCGTCCCGGTTGTGCTATCGTTATCCTCATACTGCAAAATGACAAGGCTGGATTTGAGATACGGATAGCCCCCGTTCATTACAGGATCAATTCCCCAAGTTGCTGCGAAATCCCACGCATTAACAGCATCCGCTTCATATGAGCTTTGACTTTGCATCTGGGCAGTAATAAGGCCAGCCCCGCCTTCCGATATGCTCAGTCCGCTCTTCTCAGTATCGTAAAAGCTGTTGACAATGGTCGCTGAGCTTCCGCTTCCCACGAAACCGCCCGTGTTTGTACTCCCCGTAACTTCGCCATAAGAATAACTCGTCCAAATCTCCGCCGAGTCACTCCCCCCGGCTAACCCGCCAACAACATCGTTTCCGCTCACCTTACCGGCCGCGTAGCTGTCTACAATCTTCCCCCAGGAATTATCGCCGACCAGACCGCCGATGTTCATGTTGTCGATACCGCCGCCCTCAACGTCGCCAATAGCGAAGCTTCGAACGATCTCTCCCCCCAAATCGCTTGGATTATTGCCGACTAGACCCCCAACGATATAGTTTCCTCTCACCGTTCCTGAAGCGTAACTGTCTTGAATCGTTCCGTAGGTGTTATCCCCTACAAGCCCGCCTGCGTAGTAACCGGTTTCTCCCGAATTCCGATTCACGTCGCCCGAAGCGAAGCTATTGCTGATCGTGCCGTTCATATTGACTCCAACCAGACCGCCCACATTAAAACCGTTCGTTCCCCCATCCACGTTTCCCAAGGCGTAGCTGTGGCTTATCTCCCCGAAGCCCCAGTAAGAGTTTACACCGGCTAGTCCTCCGACATTATTGCTATCCTCTAGCCCGCTGACCTCTCCTAACGCATAACTGAACAAAATTTTGCTATCATTGCTGTATCCGATCAGTCCGCCGATGGAGGTGCAGTTAGCATCGCCGCTCACGTTACCGGCAGCATGGTTGTAGCTCGTTGTCACTTTGATCTGAGTGCCAATTAATCCGCCGACATCCATATTTCCGCTGACGTCTCCGGTAGCGTAACTATAGCTAATGTCGCCTTCCTCGATTCTGCCGATCAATCCTCCAACCTCATCCGTACCGTACACTTTCCCCGAAGCATAGCTGCGCTGGATTTGCCCTTCCTCGGCATAGCCGATCAACCCGCCCACATTTCGATCTCCGCTAATCTCTCCCGTCGCGCAGCTGTCGTTCATCTCCCCCATGAATTCGCCGATAAGGCCGCCTACCTTTTTTTCCCCGGTAATCTTTACCGCTGCGCAGCTATTGGAAATCGTTCCGTCGTAGCTGTAACCGACCAGGCCGCCGAGCCAGTCGACTCCGGTAATCTCGCCCGATACAGAAACATTGTCGATCGTTCCCTGATAGTTATCGCCTACAAGCCCGCCTACCAGACTGTCTCCGACAATGGATACGTCTGTCAGCTTAAGGTTGCCGATCCAGCCTCCGGTCGATAATGCCCCGAATAGTCCTAGGCTGTCCCCGTTATGATTCGTAAGCCTGCTGATGGTATGACCGTCTCCATCGAAATGGCCGTAAAACGGGGTAACGCTGTCCCCGATAGAATTCCATCCTGCAGCCGCATATCCGCCTAAATCAATGTCGGAGATGAGCTTAAAATAAGTCCCCGTATCCAGATATGAACCCCGTACCTTATCCAACTGGTCGGCCGTTTCGATCAGATACGGATCGACTTGGGCTCCGGTTCCTCCCGCAAAATCGCCTCCGGCTGCATAAGCTTTGCCTTCTCCGAAGCTGTTTCCGAACACTGTGAACAGCAGCGCCAGCGTCAACAGCCAGATTTTCGCTTTTCTTGTCGTTTCCAACATCTCGCTTACTCCCCTCGAAATTCTGTTTCCTATCTTAGGGTCAGTATAATGAAAGCGAATAAAAGAATAATAAAAGAATGTCGAATAAATCGACAAAAGCCGCAAAGCACAAGGCTTCGCGGCTTCCTCCAATACTTCTATTTTCTCGGGGCGGCGCCTATTCAAAGTCGCTGGCGGAACAATGCAATTACGCTCTCGATTTCTTCCTTCGTCGTATAGCGGCCTAAACTAAACCGAATGGCTCCCAACCCTTCATATTCGCTTACCCCCATTGCCCTCAACACGGGAGAAAGAGTCGCGCTTCCGGAATGGCAAGCCGATCCGGTGGAAGCGGCGATCTCCGGAAATTGTCTTAAAATGTCTTGACCGTTCCGGCCTAGAAAACTCGCGTTTAACGTATTGGGCAGACTGTGTTCGGGATCGCCGTTAAAGCGAATCTTCTCTCCGAAAACATCTCGTAAGCCTTCTCTTAAAATTTCTTTAAGTAAGCGAACCTCCGAGGAAAACGCCTGTTCCGCAGCCAGCTCGGCAGCTTTGCCCAGTCCAACCAAATAGGGCACGTTTTCCGTTCCCGCACGTCTACCGGATTCATGTCCTGCTCCATGCATGAAGGGTTCGATTTTCGTTCCTGCCCGAATGTACAGCGCTCCGACGCCTTTGGGCGCATACAGCTTGTGGCCGGCAATAGACAATAAATCGACGCCCAGCTCCTCCACATTCACGCGAATTTTGCCAAAGGACTGCGCAGCATCGGTATGCAGAGGAATGCCGTAACGTCTGGCAGTATCGGAGATTTTTTTTATCGGTTGAATCGTGCCGACTTCGCTATTGGCATGCATGACGGATATTAGGATCGTATCTTCTCGGATGGCCTCTTCTATTGCTTCGGGCGATACCCTGCCCACTTCGTCGACCGGAACGTAAGTGACCTCCGCTCCAACCGTATGAAGAAAAGCGCAAGGGTTCAGAATCGCCGGATGCTCTATGGCAGTCGTGACGATATGACGGCCTCGATGCGGGGACGCATAGAAAACCCCTTTTAGAGCGTGGTTGTTGGCTTCCGTTCCCCCGCTCGTAAATACAATTTCGTCAGATGAGGCTCCCAAAGAGGCGGCTACCCGGGATCTTGCCAGCTCGATTGCCGGTTTGAGCGATTCCGAGGCCCAATGCGATGAAGAAGGATTGCCGTAGAATTGCTGCAAATAGGGCAGCATTTCTTCGAACGCTTCAGCGGCTAAGGGTGTACTGGCATTGTAGTCCAAATATAATCGTTTTACTGATGTATCGCATGATACTCCCGCCACTCCTATTTCCTCCTCCATCCGATATGCGGTAGCGCGAATGTTAAATCCAATTAATATCCGAAAAAGGAATCCTTCATAATGTTCTGTTTGGAAATCTCATTATTCTTCAAATAAGTCGTAGTGGAATCTACAAATGACTTGGATCCGGCAATCAAATATTTACCGTTGTTCTTGTGCAAGCCGATAAACTTATTCGTCTCCTGATGCAAGTCGTCTCTTGAATCCAGATAAGTTACGCTTATCGAAGCGTTGTTCGCTGCCCGGTCAAGCTCATCTTTAAATACATACGATTTGCCGCTGTCTATATAGAGCAGATGAATTTGGTTCCCGCCTTTATTCCCTTCCGCCTCTATTTGTTTGAGGATCGACCGAAAAGGCGTAATTCCGATACCGCCGGCAATGAGGAGCGAAGGGCTGTTATCCCGGAGAGAAAAAGCCCCTAAGGGCCCGCTCATTTTAACTTTCATTCCCGGAGTCAATTCCAGCAAAGCTTGCTTGAATTCGCTTGGATTGTCACGGATGACCGTTGTTATTCTGACGACATCCTCAACGGGAGCAGATGCCAGACTGAATGGTCGCGTAGCCTTCCTAACGTTCTTGTGGGTAATGCTGAACAAGCCGTACTGCCCCGGGTTCCAGGTCAAATCTTTCCCTTTTTCAAACAGAAACGAATACACCTCGTCCGTTTCCTTCCGGTTTTCAATAAATACTAATTCTCTCTTTTTTAGCACGGCTATAAAATCCGCGAAAAAGCCCATTCCCGTCTTCTCCTTTCTATTTCAAATATTTGCCCGTAATCGACTGCTCTGCATGGACGATCTGCAAAGGCGTACCCTCGAATACGACTTCTCCTCCCTTGCTGCCGCCGTCCGGTCCCATATCGATGATCCAATCCGCTTGGCTGATCACTTCGAGGTTGTGCTCGATTACGATCACTGTATTGCCGGCATCTACCAAGCTGTTCATGATCCCCATGAGTTGGCCGATATCGGACATGTGCAAGCCGGTTGTCGGCTCGTCCATCACGTAGATACTGCCCTTCTTATGCAGCTCGCTGGCCAATTTAATCCGCTGGCATTCTCCGCCCGAAAGCGTGCTAAGCGGCTGCCCCAATGTAATATAGTTCAGACCCACGTCGCTCATTGCCTGAAGCTTGCGCACGACTTCTTTTTGCTGGAAAAATTGCAATGCCTGCTCGACGGTCATCTCCAGCACGTCTGCGATCGACTTCTCGTTCAGCTTGTACGCAAGCACCTCTTCCTTGAAGCGTCTTCCTCCGCAAACTTCGCACGGCAGGTCCACGCTGTCCAGGAAAGAAAGATCGATAGACACGACGCCCTGGCCTTGGCAGTTCTCGCAGGCTCCCTTGGAGTTAAAGCTGAACAAGCCCTGATTGACCTTGTTCGCGGATGCGAATGCTTTGCGCACATCGTCCATTATGCCCGTGTAGGTCGCGGGATTCGAACGCGTGGACACGCCTACCGCCGATTGGTCGATAACGATCGCGTCGGGATGCTGGCTGAGGAATACGTCGTTTATTAACGTGCTCTTGCCGGAGCCTGCCACACCCGTAACGACCGTCAGCACCCCAGTTGGAATATCTACGCTTACGTTCCGCAAGTTGTGCAGCGCGGCGTTCTTGATCGATAGCTTGCCGCTTGGCTGCCTGCACTCTTGCTTCAGATGGAGCGGCCGCTTCATATGAGTACCGGTTAACGTAGCCGCCTCCAGCAAGCCCTGGAAGCTGCCTTCGTATACGATGTTGCCGCCTCGGCTGCCGGCATGAGGGCCAACGTCGACGATATGATCCGCCACCTTGATCACATCGGGATCGTGCTCGACGACAATGACAGTATTGCCCTTGTCGCGCAGCTTCTGAAGCAATTCGTTTAGCCGGTGTACATCGCGGGGATGCAAGCCGACGCTGGGCTCGTCGAAAATATAAGTGACGTCCACCAAGCTGCCGCTCAGATGCTTCACCATCTTGACCCGCTGCGACTCTCCGCCGGACAACGTATCCGTCTCGCGATTAAGCGTTAAGTAGTCAAGTCCGATATCCACCAGATGCTGCAACCGGTCCGTCAGCGATTTGACGATGGGCGCGGCGACCGGATCGTCGATCTCTCGGGCGACGCGAATCAGCTGACCGACCTCCATGGCGGACAGCTCCGCGATGTTAAATCCGTTGATTCTGCAGCTAAGCGTAGCCGGGCTGAGCCTTGCCCCGCGGCATCCAGGACAAGGTCCCTCGGAAATGTACGGTGCAACGGTTTTTTGTGTGCGCTCCGATTTCGCCTTCAAGTCCTGTTTAATATATTTGTTAGTGAACTTCTCAAGGACGCCTTCTACCGTAATATTCATAGCTTTGCCCGCGAAATCCATCTGGACTTTCCTGGCCTTGGCGTACAGCAGCTGTTCCAGCTCTTCCTCCGAGTAATCGCTAAGCTTCTTATCGAAATCGAAATTTCCCGACTGCACGATCATGTTCCATTCCCAGCCGCCTATCGAATAGTCGGGCAGCATAAGAGCTCCTTCATTAAGCGACTTCGACATATCCACTGCCTTGCTCATGTCGACGCCCAGCTTGCGGCCGATCCCGTTGCATTCCGGACACATGCCTTGCGGATCGTTGAACGAGAACATATTGACATGACCGACATAAGGCTGGCCCACTCGAGAGAATAGCAGACGCAAAATGGGAGAGATATCGGTAATCGTCCCCATGGTGGAATGCGAACCGCCCCCTAGACGCTTCTGATCGACGATAACGGCCATGCTCAGATTCTCGATCGCATCCGTATCCGGCTGCGGAACGCGGGGCAGGAAAGTTCGTACAAACATGCTGAAGTTCTCGTTCAGCAATCGTGTGGATTCTGCGGCGATCGTATCGAAGACGATCGAAGATTTGCCGGATCCGGATACCCCGGTGAAGATCGTGATCTTCCGCTTGGGAATCCGCAAAGAAACGTTCTTCAGATTGTTTTCCCTGGCTCCGGATATGACGATATACTCCTGATTAATTTCGCTCATGTACAACACCCTTCCATTACTGTTGGATTGTCCGAACCGAGATGAACCGGCTGCTTACGTCGCGCAGCCGGTTCATCTCGCCCCTGTGAATGATTCCTGGTTCTTTCGCCGCAATTGCCCGTTGACGATTATTGCGATAACAGCTTCTCCAATTCTCCGCACCATGCGCTCCAGCCCTGCTTTGCTCCTTGTACGCCATACGGATTCGAGAAACCGGTTTGATCGAGATGGAGATTCACCTTCCCGTCGCTTAACTCCTCGAGCGTCCAGACGACCGTATGCTTCTCCCCTCCGCTGGCCCAAGAATAGGATAAGCGGCTTGGCGGTTCTACGATAAGCACTTCGCCCTCGATAATGCCGTCCCAATACTCGTTCGGCTGGGCGCGGAACTGAAATTGATGGCCTACGACGGGCTTAAAATCGTTTTCCAATACCCACTTGGCAAGCTGCTTAGAGTCGGTCAGGGCGGACCAAAGCTTCTCGATCGTCGTCGTATATTGAAAATCCAGGGATAAGGATAGACTCATTCTTCTTCCTCCTCTAATAACAGATTCAAGTTAAACATATTCATGTTCCAGAACTTCCTGTAGAAATCCAGCCAATCGTGAACTTCTCTGAGCGGAGCTGCGTTTAGTCTATATCTCGTTTCTCTGCCGACTTTGCGATCAAGCACCAGTCCGGACTCTTTGAGAATCGTCAAGTGTTTGGATACCGCCGTCCGGCCCATATCGAACTGTGAAGTCAGCTCGTGAAGAGGTTTCTCTTCAGCTTCTGCCAGCATACGAATCAGTCGTCTTCTGGTCGGGTCTGCAATCGCGTCGAATACGTCTCGCAGCGGATTGTTCTCGTTCACAACACCCTCTCCTACGCAGTATTCCCAAGGAACAGCCGTCAATTTCTCCGACTGGACCTGACTGATTGGACACCTTTTGGTGACGTTTTGATTATAGGACACCGTTTGGTGTCGTGTCAACGTATTTTCCTACGGCTGTCCATTCTTCATACATGTACCTTACGATACGCCTCTGGACAGCTTCTTACAATTAAAGCATTTACAAGTTTAAAGCATCATGCTACATTAAATGAAACCAAGGTTTTATTCATCGAAACGACCTGTTGCAAGCTATTAGTCGACAGCATTCATCCCATTCGTAAAGGAGTCTATGACCCATGTCCCAACAAATTCATACGGATCAAGCACCGCTATTTCCGCTTCCTTTCTCGCAAGCTCTGCGCGCAGGCGATTTCGTTTATGTGTCCGGACAAGTTGGCGTCGATCCGCAGACGCGCGAGATCGTCGGAGATACGATTGAAGAACAGACCGCGCAATGTTTGCGCAACATCGAGATCATTTTGCAGGCGGCGGGACTGACTTTGGATCATGTTATTAAAGTGAATGCTTTTGTAAGCAGGCCGGAGGATTTCGCCGGCTATAACCGCATCTACTCCGAAATGTTCAAACAACCCTACCCTGCCCGCTCCTCGATTCAATGCGGAATCGGTCAATACTTGGTTGAAATCGAGGCCGTTGCTTTTGCGCCATCCATACGGGGTGAAGCTTAATGGCATTACGCATCGCCGTCTCCGGACTTTTGCATGAAACGAATACATTTGCCCCGGGACTGACTCTTCTTGAGCATTTCAACAATGAGCGAAGCGTGACAAACGAGGAGTTCGAACGACGCTATTTGCATACCCGTACCTCTATGGGCGGCGTTATAGACGCTGCGGTGCAGCATGGCGCAGAGCTTAAAGTCGGAATCTATACATCCACAACTCCTAGCGGCATGATTGAAGCGGAAACAGCGGATAAATTAATCGACGATTTGCTGCGAACGCTGCCGCAAGAAATAGACGGATTAGTGTTGATTATGCATGGAGCGATGGTCTCCGAGCAGTACCCGGACTTCGAAGGCGAATGTCTTCGACGCTTGCGCGCCAAGGTCGGCGATCGCTTCCCGATTGCCATGACGCTTGATCTGCACGCTAATGTCAGCGAAGATATGACGCGCCTGGCAGATATTATCGTGGGCTACGATACCTATCCGCATGTCGATATGTACGAAAGAGCTGTGGAAGCGTTCGGCCTGCTTGCAGATACGATCGGAGGCCAAATAACCCCGACCCGCAGCAGCAAACATACGGGCATGCTGATTGTGCCGCAGGCGATGATGACTGAGGAAGGCAGCATGAAGCTGATTATGGAGCGCGCTTTCAAGCTGGAGGAAGACCCTCGCGTTCTAAACGTAACGGTCATAGGCGGATTCCCCTATAGCGATGTGGCCGATGCCGGCATGACCTTTATCGTGACCACGAACAACGATCAGCGGCTTGCGGACCAACTTGCGGCAGAGCTTGCACGGATGGCTGTAGATAGAAAAGAATCTTTTGCAATCGAGCAATTGCCGCCCAAGGAAGCGGTCGCGGCAGCTCTGGCGGAGCAGGAAGGCCCCGTCATTCTGGTGGAAGGTTCGGATAACGTGGGCGGAGGAGCTCCTGCCGATGCTACGTTTGTGCTGGAACAGCTCGTGTCTGTTCAAGAGAGCGCCTTAATTGTCATTCGTGACGTTGAAGCGGTCAATGAGGCTTTTCGTCTTGGCGTCGGAGCTTCGTTCACCGGACAAATCGGCGGTAAAAGCGACCGACTCCACGGCAAACCTGTCGAGGTGAGCGGCATAATCAGACTATTGTTCGATGGCAAGTACCGTCATCTTGGCGCTTATATGACCGGACATATGGCCGATATGGGACAGACCGCCGTTGTGGAGAGCGGAAACCTTACGATCGTGCTGACGGAGAAACGCGTCGCCCCTTGGGATATCGGGCATATCAAATATGCCGGAATCGTCGCCGAACAGTACAAGATTATCGTCGCCAAATCGGCGATCGCTTGGCAAACGGCTTTCGGCTCTATAGCCAAAAAGACGATCTACGTCGACTCTCCCGGGTGCTGCAGCGCTAATTTGCATCATTTTGAATATAAGCATCTGAACAGACCGCTTTATCCGTTCGACGAAGTCCCTAGTCACGTTCGAGTATGATCGAATCATCGACAATACCGTCCAACAAAAAAACGATTGCTGCGTACGATGTGTACCGCGATCGTTTTTTTGCACTTCCGTCGAGCCTACGCTAGCAAAGATTGAGCCACATCATCGACGATACGGTTAATCCCCATCGGACCATAAGAGCCGATCCAGTTCGACGCGTCCACCGTATAGACATGCCGCTTCTTCACTGCGCTTAACGAATTCCATACGACGCTGCGCTGCATGTCGCTTACCCGCTCCTTAAACATCTCGTTGCTAAGCAGAAAATAATGATTGGCGTTTACTTCGGGCAACGACTCCAGCGAAATGTGGTATGCGGTATCGGACACGAAATCCCCGGCAATAAAAAACGGCGCGGGCAGTCCCAAATCCTCATATAAGATGGCCCCCGTGCGATGAATGACCGTATGAAGACGAATAAACGTGTCGCGCGGCCGAATGAGCGCTACGCGCTGGCCCTGCAGCTTAGCGGCCAGCTTGTCCGACAATCGCGCCGTCTTGTCGCGGTACTCCTGCAGCATTTTGTCCGCCTCATGCCGCTTGCCTGTAAGATCGCCGAATAGGCTCAGCATTTTGCGCCAATCCTCGTTTCGATGGAACATCAAGGTTGGGGCAAGCCGGCTTAACTGTCCATAAAGCTCCTCATGCATCTGCGTGCATACAATGAGATCGGGCTGCAGCGAGGCAATGGCCTCCAGATCGGGCTGCTCGCACGTTCCCAGCGCTCTGAACTGCCCTAAGCGGGTCTGCAAATAATCGGGAAAACAACTGATCGCCGAGCCTCCAATCCCCACGCTGCCAGCTGGCAATTCATTCAGCGTAATCAACTGATCCGCATATTGAACATCAAGCACGGCAATGCGTTTTGGCGACCCCTGTAAACGAAGCTCCCCTTTGGCGTGTCTAACGACCAACCCGTCGTTTGCTCTATAGCTGGATACGGCTCCGTCGCGGGCTGCTGAAGCTGGCAAGGCATGCACTTGAATAGCAGCGGCAGCGCGGCGGTAATCCTGCGGCGCTGTTCCGTAATATTTCTTAAAAGCATTGCTGAAATAGTACATATCGCGGTATCCGACGCTTAAGGCGATTTCCTGAACGGTTGCCGAAGTATGCTGAAGCAGCTGTGCCGCGTGATCCATTCTGACCTTAATGACATACTCCATCGGTCCGAGCTGCTTCTGTTGCTTGAACCACCTCTGCAGCTGCCTTGAGCTGCAGTGCACAAGCTCCGCCATCGTTTCCAGCTTTAACGGCTTGTTGTAGTTCGCGTCAATATGTTTCGCAACAAGACTAACCGCCTCTGTAGGCGTTTGATAGCCTTCCGTCTGCAGCTGCTTCAGCAGTTCGTAGAGCAGGCTTTGAAGAAGCGCATGGGCATGGAAGCTTTCAAGACCTTGTCTTGCGCTCCACTTGTGCTCGATTTGCTCCACAATCTGATGGTGCGACAAGCGCTTGGCCGGACTGAATCCGAACGAAAGCTGCAGCGCATGGCGTTCCTCATAGCGAAAAGCCGGGTCTCTTGCGGCAGAATGCAGCAGCTCGGCGCTATAATAAATCGCAATATATTCAATCGGCTCCGCAGTCGCCGCAAGATTGATAACGGCATCCTTGCCTGCGTGGCATACAAAAAAGGGAGCAACCGTATAAGAAGTCCCGTCTACTAGCAGTTTTCCGTGACCGTTACGCGCAAAAAACAGCAGGTTTGCCGGCAAGCTATAATTGCGCAGATCGTTGCCCGGCAGCACGCTTAGCCGTTGAACGTCAAGCAATCTGATTGCGGTATCGTTCCATAGCGACAATTGTTGCAGCAGCTCCATCTCCCACATCTCCAAACCGAGTTTCATCATGGAATCGTTCTATCTTAGCCTTTTGTTCTCTTCTAACATTCTAATTGATAACGATTCTCACAGTCAATTCCTATGCGCTATAGTCCGAACCGGTAATCGTATGTCAATTTATCAACTCCGTTTCGTTGAAAAAACAGTCCGGCTGTTGTAGAGAACAACGCCGGACTGCCGGTTACAGCTAATTATGGTTTGGGGCACTTTAAGCAATATTCGGGCGCCATTTGATAATAGAGACAGCAAGTCAGACGCTTGCTTCGCCCCGTAATGCGATGTTCTGCATCCAGCTCCGTAAAAGAGCTGAGCGGATTTCTCCTCATCCCGAACTGCTCGCCCGAAGAGCCTATCGTTATAAAGTGGAAATCGTCCTGCATTCGCCGCCATTGCTCTCCCTCTTGAGCTTCGTGGTGTACATACACCGGATTGATGCGCGCCATTACGTTTTCCCACAAAATCGCCTTCGATACCGAGCCTGCTGCGGCTAATCTTTTAATGATTGGACTCAGACTTTCGACGAATAATTGTCTGACGACCTCTGCCCGCCATGCGTCTCTCTTCCCGACTTCGGGTGCCGTAACCTGGACATCGGACAGGGCCATAAACGGAAAAGCGGTACCGGCAGCCGAAGCATTCGGATGAAAAAGTCGGCATTGGTCCAGCTCAACCTTAATCCCTTTATCGTAGTAGGTCATAGCGCTGAGAATCGGAGCGACGAGCAGATAGGCCACCCTTTTCACCAGCATGGAGGAAGCAACGCTAAGGCTCGGAGAACCGATATGTTCCTTAAGCCACTCCAAATACGCTCTGCACGGCTCCTCTATAAGCAACTCGCTTAAAGCCAGCGTTTTGACGCAGGACGATGGAGCATCCCCCATCTTCAAGCTGTAGTCGCCGGACAGTTCTTGCCAAGTATCGGAGGTCAAAAAAGGATCCATCTCTTACGGCTGCCCCAACAGAGCGGCCGCGGCCTGATCGACAATCAGATTGTTCGCGATCGGCCCGTAATAGGCAATCCACAAGGTACTGTCAATCCGATACACCCGATTGCTCTTCACAGGTTCCAAGGAGCTCCATACCTTCGTGCTTTCCAGTTCCTTGACTGCTTCCGCGAACATGGCATCCGACAACAAGAAATAATGGTCGGCGCCGATCTCGGGAACGGCCTCCAGTGAAATCTCATAAGCTGTGTCGTCTACTGCCGCTACAGATTCAGGAACCTTTAAGCCCAGATCCGTATAGAGAATCGAGCCCGTGCGATGCTGGGAAGTATGAACGCGAATCCCTTCCGTTCTTGGACGAATCAGCGCTACCGTGTCATCCCCCAGTTTGTCGGCAAGCTGTTGCTTCAATTTTGCGGTTTTCTCCTCATAGGCTTGCTGAACCGTCTGCGCCTCCGCTTGCTTGCCGGTTATTTTCCCCATCGTCTCCAACGTCGCGCGCCAATCCTCATAGAAATCCAACACCAGAGTCGGCGCGATTTTGCTAACGCTGTCGTACACCTTCTCTTGGAAGTCCGTCATCAGAATCAAATCCGGGCCAAGCGCCACCAATGCTTCCAGATTAGGCTCATCGCGCGTGCCCAATACTTTCACGTTCTCTAACCGATCGCTCAAATATTCCGGGAAATCGGTATCGGAGCCGGCGGCCGTGACGCTTCCTGCCGGCTGTTCGTTCAACGCAATCAACTGGTCGACGAACTTAGTATCCAGAACTGCAATAACCTCAGGTTTTTTCTCGAGTGTATATTCGCCCTTCATGTGCGTAATAGTCACGGGAAAAGCGCCTTTATCTTCAGATGCGGGAGGAGCGCTCTGAGTCTCGATTGGCGAAGAAGACGGAGATGCCGCCGGGGTCGTGCTTGGAGAGCTTTCGTTCTTGCCTTCGTTACTCCCCGAACCGCACGCCGTCAGTAAAAGCGCGAAACAAATGAACCCTATTGCGAATTGAGCCGATTTACGAAATCTTTTCACTTTCTAATCCCCTTTTTTAAAGTTTGTGATAATGATTCTCATTGTCGTAGCTAATTTTACTTGGTTTTCGGCTCAATTCGAATGAAAGTTCGCGACAGACCGCTTGTAATTTTGCGACAATCTGAACGGGTATCCTCTGCATCGTCGACCTTTTTACTTGCCGTCCGACGCGGATAAATACCGCTCCAAGATCAAGACCGCTTTGGCGCGGTCATTGGTACCGATCTTGGCATAGATGTCGCTTAAATAGTTTTTGACCGTCCCCTGCGTCAAAAACAGCTTTTCGGCCATTTCCTTGGCATTGTGTCCCCTCACCAGCAGCCTGGCAAGATCAAGCTCCCTCGTCGAGAACTCAAGCTCCTCGCCGAGTTGACCCAACCGATTGTTTTGTTTGCGGATGTTAAGCGCAAGCTTGTTCGCCACTTTCCCGGTCAATAGCAAATTGCCGGACAGCGCTTCGTGGATCGCCTGCACCAGCTTCTCCCCGTCGATATCTTTAAGCAAATACCCGGAAGCCCCGTTGCTTAACGCTTCTATAATATAAGCGTCGTCGTCGAATGTCGTCAGAATGAGAATGATCACGTGAGGGTAGCGCTCCAGTATCGCTTCGGTCGCTTTCACGCCCCCCATGCCCGGCATGCGAATATCCATCAGAATAACATCCGGAACGACCTCGCGAAGCCGTTCCAACGCTTCTTCGCCGGATTGCGCCGTCCCAACGATCTTGATGTTCGAGCGCAACGAGATCAACGTCTCCAGCCCTTCAAGCAATATTTTCTGATCGTCCACTAACATAACGCTGATTTCCGCCGCTCCGTCCATTACCCGTCCCCCTTTGCGATCGGCATTCGGATATGAAGCTCAAACCCCTTACCGGGTTCGCTTTGCACGCTGAATTGTCCGCCGACCGCCTCGATTTTTCCCTCCATCGATTTCAGGCCAAAGCCGTAAACAATCGAAGCGCTCCCTTGCCCATTGTCCTTAACGTTCATATGAATCGTCTCCTGTCTCTCCACCACGACAATCTCGATTACGCTGGCCCGGCCATGTTTAAGCGCATTGGTGATCGATTCCTTAACGACATTAATCATTACATATTCTTGAAGAGAAATCAGCGCAGACTTCACCTCGTAACCCAAATGAAAGCGAACGCCCGTCTGTTTCTCGGTATCGATAATGAGGGTGCGAATCCCTTGCTCCAGATCCAGTCCGCCGGCAATCCCATCCGTTGCTTTCAACGTTTTGACGACCTGGCGGATGTTGCCGAGCCCCTGCTTTAATTGCTCGCGCGCGACGCGGATTTTCTGGCGGGCCTCCTCCGGGCGTTGGTCGAATAGCAAGCCTGCGCCCTCCAGAGCAACGATCGCTGTCGTCAAATTGTGTCCCACCGTATCATGGACTTCTTCCGCGATCCGAGTTCTTTCTTTTAAGGCCGCCATCTCCTCCCGCGTTTTCGCTTCCTGCAGCAGCGCTTCGTTTAACCGAAAATTTATATCCCTTTGATTAAGCAGAAGCTTCGTGCTCCAGATCGGAATGACCAGACAGGAGTAGCTCAGCAGATCGAATGCATGCTGCCACAGGTCCGAGCCGTCCTTGGGCCACAGCACCAAATAGGTCACAAATCCGCCATAGGCAAAAGGAAACGCGTACCACGACTTGTAATGAAGAATGATATCCGCCGCGAAAAGAACAAAAACGATCGTCTCGATCCCTGTTCCGCTTTGCAGAAACAATACGAACAGGATGACGATTTCGGCCAATGGAGAGACGACTGCGATCGGGTGATACTTGGGATGATTCAATACGCGTTCCCAATGTCTGGCGAAATATAGCGCGATTAGCACGCCAACGATCGCGGCCCCCTTCGCTTGCGAGAGGGCAACGTAAAGCAACAGCAAAACCACGTAAGCGCAAGACAACCCGTAAAAAAAGACCTTCGATAGTTTTGTATCGCTAAGCGTTTGAACGGTTGTAATCTGCATGAGTCTCACACATCCTGTAACGGTAAATGGCTTCAGATCAAGCCTAGAACAACTGCAGCGACAGCCGCCAGCAGCGGGATGGCTTCCACCCCGTGAATGATGACGGACGGCCAGAAGCTGCGATATTTGACGTTTAAGAAGCCGTAGAAGAGCGATCCGACGAGGAATAACGGGATTTCCGAAATTTTATGAAGGTGATAGGCTGCAAACAATACGTTGTTCATTGCCCAATCCCATTTTCCGAATGCTCCCCTCATTTGCGGCAGCAGCACTCCGCGAAAAAACAGCTCTTCCCCCAGCAAGTAATTAAACAAACAACTGATAAGCGCGATGCCAAGCAAGTACCAGGCGCCCTCAAATTCGGGAGTCGCCAAATTTTCAATCAACGTATAACTCTTGGGCGCCAACGCAGGGAACAGCCGGTTAACCGCCTCTTCCATAAACGAAAACAAGCCCGAGCTTTCAAAGAAAAAAGCGTAAAGGATGATCGGAATCGTAAATGAATAGGCGAGTTTGTAGGTTCTCTTCGTTTTCGGATGCACGGGATGATTCAGCCATAATCGCTTTTGGAGCTTCCGCCAAGTCAATCGGCCTAACTCTCTTCTTAGAATCAAGACGGATAGCGCGAACTGCCAGATCATGCCGAGAATCATAAACAGCCAATACAGAATGCCGGGATGAATGCTGACGACCGGCGCCAAAAGCGGCATCAACACGAATCGGAAGAAAGCCATCGGCAAAGCTACCAATGCCCATAAGCCTATTATTTTACTAACGCTGTATTGCTTTACTTCTGTTTCGTTACTCACTCTTCCAACTCCTCCTACGACGCTTTTATTATGCTATAACCATAATAAAAAAGACCGTCATATGATAATTGACGATCGTCATAAAAGCGAAAAGGTGAAATTGAAAATAAAAACTGTTCACTTTTATTCCTCTTTTCTCTCCAGCATAATGAAGCCATAACTGAGAGCAAGGAGTGAACCATATGTTAAACCATCTGAAAGAATTGAACGATATTCGTCAAGCGGAGATGGAGCAGTTGATCTGCGAGCTCGAATTGGCGCGCTCGGCTCGTGAAGCAGAGCGGGAACAAGGCAGATCGCGCCGTAACGGCGCGGTCTGGCTTCGGAAACTATTCGGATACGGGAGAAGGAGGCGCGAGAGCGACGACTGCCCGCATCTGGAATGCCCGCTGCGTTCCAGCCCCTCCTCACCTCGCCTCTAAAAAGCGCGTAAAGATGTCCAGCATTCGGCCGTCCCCATATCCTTATTATCCGCTTGCCCGACGACGACCGCCTTCTGAACCATCGGCTCGTCTCCGATGAGACGCCCCCTGCCCCCTTGCTCGGGAGATGCCGCCTGACAGCCTGCCAACCCCATACATGCCAAACCTATCAGACCTATCGCGATCGCCTTTTTCATTCCTTGTTCCTCCACCGCCGCTTTCTCTTATAAGCAGCCGTTCTTTTACGCCTATAGACGTGCTGGCGAAAAAATAGGTTGCCGAGCGGATGGTGGTAAGATTATCAAAAAATCTCCGAATCAAACAGGGCTGCTCCCACTCGTCTCCCGACGAAGAAGGAACAGCCCCGACATTAAATATATTTCGTTAAAATCGTCTCTACATGCTCCAAGTGGCGCTTCATCGTCTGAGCGGCCCGCTCCGGATCGCGCAGACGGACAGCCTCGTAGATCGCCGAATGCTCCCGGTAGAGCTGTTCGGCCACCCGTTGATTGGAGTAGATTTCGACTCTGCGGATGTCGCGGATCGCAGCTTCCAGCTGACCGACGATCGATTCGAACAATCGAACCATAATCGAATTGTGCGTCGCCTTGGCCAACGTGAGATGGAACAGAACGTCCGTGCGTTCCCCTTCCAGCTCCTGTCCGACCGTCTGTTCCATCGCGTGCATCAACGCTTCGAATTCGGCCATATCGGCGTCAGTCCGCTTGACGGCAGCGATGGCGGCATTGGACACTTCCAGCGACTGCCGCGCTTCTAGCAGCTCCAGCAGAGTGCTGCGGTTTAGCCGGAGCGAATCTAGCTCGGGAACGGCCGCTTCGGCCGGAGCGTTGCGAATCACTCGGCAGCCGCCGCCTTGTCGGATCTCGATGAGTCCCATCGCCTTGAGCGCGCTTAGCGCTTCGCGAGTCGTCGAACGGCCCACGCCGAAGCTTTCCGACATTTCCTTCGTCGACGGCAGCTTATCGCCGACCTTGAATCTGCCGTCCAGAATCATCCCCATGAGCTGATCCTTGATCTCCTCGTAATGATTCCGTTTCGTTAACCGGGTTATCGCCATTCGCCTGCATGCCTCCCGCTCAACCGACGAGCAGCGCGTATACGATGCCCGGACCGTGCACGCCGATCGTCAAGTCGTTCTCGATATCCGACGATCGGCTCGGACCGGATATAAAATGAATGCCCGCAGGCAGGCTTTCTCGCCCGCCTTCGTCGAACGTTGACATCACTTCGCCGAGCCTCGTCTTCAGACGATCAAGAGGAATAATCGCGATTAGCACGGTCGGCAGCAAGCTAACGGAGCGCCCCTTGTCCTTGGAGGACAGCACGACCATCGAGCTAGTGTATGCCGCCGCATGATCGACCAGCACGACGCCGATGTCGGCTTCAGCCGAACGCGCCTTCCAGTTCTCTTCGGCATCGGTGTTCCAGACCGAGATTTTAGCCTCGGGCAGACGCTGCTCCAATCCTAGCGCGGCAAGCTCCGGCTCGTTCTGACGGATGATATACTTCGCTCCGAGCTCGATTGCTTTGTCCGTAACAAACTGCTGCACGTCTTCCATCGACGATAGCCGTTCTACGTGACCGCCCACGCTTTTGAAATTTTCCGTAAACCGTTCGATGCGTTCCTGCTCGTTCCATTCGTAGACATTCCAGAAATCCGGAGACCCGCGGAACGGATGCTGCGGCGCTTCGGCCACCATCGGACGTCTCAGCTTGGAGGAGATGTTGCCGATAAATTGGCTTTGCTTAGCGCGAGACTTCTCCTCCAGTTCCTTCAACCACTGCTCCTGCGTTTTAACCGTGTCCATGACCGTGCGTCCCCCCTTTCTTGCGATTCGAAACCGCCTGCTCCATTCGCTGCTTGACGTCCGGGGACATCTCCTGAAGACCTGCGCGGATTTCCGCATCCAGCGTTGCCCACTGCTGGCGGAAGCTCTTCTTCGGCAGCGTCGGCGTAACCCTGTACGTGTTCCAGCCTTTGAGCGGTCCGATCTTGAGACGGATGCCCCCGTCGCGCGCGACGAACTTCTGTCCGATCTTGCCGAGCTTCAGCACCGTGCTCATCCGCCCGGACTTCGAGAACAGCGTCGCGAAGCCTTTCATTCCCGCATCCTCCAGCTTGTTGCTATGTCCGGCTTCTACCTTGCGCCTGCGCAGGTAGATCAGCATCTCGTGAAGCGGAATCTTCACGGGGCAAGCCTCGTAGCAAGCTCCGCACAAGCTCGAAGCGTTGGCGATATCGTCCCATTCGGCGATATTTTTTTGGAGCGACGGCGTCAGCACGGCGCCGATCGGGCCGCTGTACGTTCCGCCGTAAGCGTGTCCGCCGATATGCCGGTAAACCGGGCAGGCGTTCAAGCAGGCGCCGCAGCGGATGCAGTTCAGCAGCTCCTGGAATTCGGGATCTCCGAGCTGCAGCGAGCGTCCGTTATCGACGATAATAATGTGCATTTCGTCCGGTCCGTCGGCGTCCTCGGAACGTCTTGGCCCGGTGATGCCCGACATGTACATCGTCAGCTTCTGTCCGGTCGCCGAACGAGGCAGCAGCGTCGCCATCACTTCGAGATCGGCCCATGACGGAATGATCCGCTCCATGCCCATCAGCGTAATTTGCGTCTTCGGCAGCGTCGTCACCATCCGGGCGTTGCCCTCGTTCTCGAACAGCACCATCGAACCGGTCTCGGCGATCGCGAAGTTGCAGCCTGTCATGCCAATATCGGCTTCGAGGAACTTCGAGCGAAGCCGTCTGCGCACATAACCGGCCAATATTTTCGTATCCGCCTCCAGCTTCTCTCCCGCATCCTCGGACAGCAGCTCGGCAATCTGATAGCGGTTTTTATGAATAGCGGGGATAATAATGTGGGACGGCGGCTCGTCGGCCAGCTGAATGATGTATTCGCCAAGGTCGGTTTCGATCGCTTCTACGCCGATTTTTTCTAGCGCCGCATTAAGATGCAGCTCCTCCGATACCATTGACTTCGATTTGACGACGGTTTTAGCGCTTACCCTTTCGGCAATCGCCATAGAAATATCGACCGCTTCCTTCGCGGTTTCGGCAAAATGCACATGAACGCCGTTCGCGCGCGCGTTCTCTACGAACAGGTTTAAATAATAATCGAGGTGAGCGATCGTATGAAGCCGGATTTGTCGGCCCCGTTCGCGCCAATCTTCCCAATTGCCGTGCTCCTCCGTCGCCTTCAGCTTGCCGTTCTTCAGCCGTTCGGTCGTGAATTTGACGGCCTTGCGCAGGAAGTCGTTGTTCAGCGCCAGCTCCGCGCGTTCTTTAACCGTTGCCCCGCCTTTGGGTCCGTGGCTCATCTTATTTCACCCCTTCATACAGCAGCTCGGCCAAATGCATCACTCTGACCGGCTCGTTGCGATAACGCAAATTGCCCGCGATATTCATGAGACAGGCCATGTCCAGTCCGACCAGCACTTCCGCTTCCGTTTCCTTGACGTGATCGCTCTTCTCGTTGACCATCGCGCCGGAAATATCCGACATTTTGACCGCGAACGTCCCACCGAAGCCGCAGCAGTCCTCCGCGTGCGGAAGCGGAACGAATTCGAGTCCTTGTACGCGACTCATCAGCGCCATCGGCTCATCCTTGATGCCCATCAGTCGTGTTCCGTGGCAGGAAGGATGATACGTTACTTTATGCCGGAACGTCGCGCCCACGTCTGTCACGCCTAGCACATTAACGAGGAATTGGGTGAATTCATACGTCTTGCTTTGCAGCGCCAGCGCCCTGTCCAGCATACTCGGATCGTTCTCGAACAGCTTCGGATAATGATGGATCATACCCGTGCAGGAGCCGGACGGCGCAATCACGAAGTCGCTGTCTTCGAAGGCTTCGATAATCGTGCGGGCAGTCGTTCTCGCTTCGTTCCAATAGCCGCTGTTAAATGCGGGCTGGCCGCAGCACGTCTGAACCGGGGGGAACTCCAGCGTAACCCCGTACCGTGCCAGCAGGCGGATCATCGCCTCCCCGACCCGCGGGAAGATCGCGTCGCTCAAGCAAGTAATAAACAGAGAAACCTTCAATGTGCCGCACCCCTTTCGCTTCTATTTTTATATTATCAGGTTATCAGGTTGTCAGACAAGTTGAGAATGATTTTCATACGGAAAAAGCGTTCCTAAGAACGCACTCGCCTCCACCTATTGCCGAGAAGCGAGTGCGCGTCTATGACAGGAACCGCTTGTTTGAGAGCCGCACGCTACACCGTAACAACGGCGATGCCGCGGCCTTCCAACTGCTCTATCGTCTCCGCAGGCATCCGTCTGTCGGTAATGATCATATCGACCTCCGACAGATCGGCAACATGAGTAAACGCCTGTACGCCAAACTTACTGGAGTCGGCGAGCAGAATGACCTCGTCCGCCATGCCGATCATCCGCTCCTTGATTCGGGCCTGCAGCTCGTTGGACTCGCTGATGCCGCGCTCCAGATGCACTCCCTTGCAAGAGAGAAACACTTTATCGACATGGTAAGCATCCAAGGAGCGTTCCGCCAAGGGACCTACGAACGACAAGGAACGCTGGGCGAGAATGCCGCCCGTGGAGATGACCTGGATCTTCTCCTTGTTGCTAAGCTCCGTCGCGACTTTAATCGAATTGGTCAGCACGGTCAGATCGATGTCGGGCACGTCGGCCGCCATATACCAAGCGGTCGAGCTGGCGTCCAGCAAAATGCGGTCGTTCGGCGAGATGCGCTTGATCGCCTCCAAGGCGATCCGCTTCTTCTCGTCCGCGTTCGTAATTTCGCGCACGGCATAAGGAATTTCCGGATGCAGCGCGGTCGTCTCCTTGACGCTGACCGCGCCTCCGTGAGAGCGGCGCAGCCGCCCCGCTCGTTCGAGCCGGTCCAGATCGCGGCGAATCGTCTCCTCCGTTACCTGGCACAGCTCGCTCAGCTCGGATACCCGGATGCTTCCTCTTTCGTTGACCAAGCCTACAATTTTCTCATATCGCTCCGCAACCAGCATGTGTACCCTCTTTTCGCAACCGAATTTAGTCCGACCGGAGCTGCGACGAATTTAGCGGTACTTTATTCGTCGCAGTCTCCAAGCCCCGTTAGCGTCCGGAAGCGCTTGTATGCGCCTACCCATAGCTCCGAATCGCTTGGCTCGTACGTTTCCACAGGGAATGACTCGCGTATCGCCTTGCGGGCTTCCCAAATGTCGGCGAAAGCGCCTTGAGCGATCCATTGAACGGCAAGATTCCCGATTGCGCTTCCTTCGGAAGGTCCGGCCCATACCGGCTTGCCGATCGCATTCGCCGTCCATTGGCAGAGCAGCGTATTCTGAATGCCGCCTCCGACCATGTGCAGGCCGCCGAAGCTTTGTCCGGACAACCGTTCCGTCATTTCGAACACGTAGCGATATTTTAACGCCAAGCTCTCCAGGATGCAACGTACGATTTCGCCTACGCCGTCCGGCTCCGCTTGATTCGTCCGCCGGCAATATTCCGCGATTCTCGCCGGCATATCCCCGGGAGGCAGAAACAGGTCGTCGTCCGGATCGATGAACGTCGCCAGCGGCTTCGCGTTCGAAGCGAGCTGCACAAGCTCCGGGAACGAATAGGATCGGCCTTCTCGCTCCCACTCTCTCCGGCACTCCTGCAGAATCCACAGACCCATAATATTTTTCAGCAGCCGGAACGTATTGCCGAAACCGCCTTCGTTCGTGAAGTTGAGCTTCTGCGCCAGCTCGTGCAGCACGGGCTTGTCGACTTCCGTGCCCATCAGCGACCACGTTCCGCAGCTTAAGTAAGCGAACGACTTCTCCGTTGCCGGAACGGCCGCAACCGCCGAGCCCGTATCGTGTTCCGCTACCGCATACACGGGAATTGAAGCGACGCCCAGTTCCTCGCATACCGACGGCTGAAGCCGACCCGCAAGCTCCCCTGGCTTAAGCACGTTGCCGAACCAGCTCCGCGGCAAGTCGAGCAATCTCAGAAGCTCGGGATCCCAATCGTCCGTTACCGGATTGTACAGCTGCGTCGTCGTCGCGTTCGTGAACTCGTTGTGCATTTCCCCCGTAAGGAAATAGCGCAGCAGGTCCGGAATCATCAGCAGCCGGCTTCCTTCCTGTAGCACCGGAGATTTGGCCTGTTTCAGTGCGTAGAGCTGATAGATCGTATTAAAAGGAAGGAACTGAATACCCGTCCGAGCGAAAATAACCCCAGCCGGAATTTCGGCCATCACTCGTTCCATCGCTTCTTCCGTATGACGGTCGCGATAATGGTATGGGTTGCCGGCCAGTTCGCCGTTTTTGCCGATAAAGCCGAAGTCGACCGCCCAGGAGTCGATGCCCATGCTCTGCAGGTCGATGCCCCGATGCTTGGCCTTCAGCAAGCCTTGCTTGATTTCGTGATAGAGCCGCAAAATGTCCCAATACAGGCGGTCGCCCGCCTGTACCGGATCATTGGGGAAGCGATGCAGCTCCTCGACCTCGATCTTGCCGTCCGTCAGTCGTCCGAGCAGCGCTCTGCCGCTGCTCGCGCCCAGATCGAACGCGAGTATGCTTGACATCTCTCATCATCCTCGGTTAATTAATTGGCGCGCTTCAGCAGCACGTCTTGCTCGTACGCCTTCACTTCGCCCAGCCAATCTTCGCGAACAGGCACGCCGTTCTTCTCGCAGTAATAATCCCATACCGCGCCGAACGGATACGACTTGAACTCTTCCGTCAGGGCCAGACGCGTCGTATAGTCGCCATCGAGCTCCGCTTTCTTGAGCGCTTCGATCGGATCAAGCATGGCGCGAAGCAGCGATTTGATCGTGTTGCGCGTGCCGATCACCCAAGCCGCCACACGGTTGATGCTGGCGTCGAAGAAATCGAGACCGATATGCGTCTTGCCCAGCAAGTCGCCGCGCACAAGCTCGCGACCGATGTCGATCAATTCGTCGTCGAGCGTAACGACGTGGTCGCTGTCCCAACGCATTGGGCGGCTCACGTGCAGCAGAATGCCGTCCGCGAACAACGACAGCGAGCTCAGCTTGTTCGAGATCACTTCCGTCGGATGGAAATGGCCGGCGTCGAGACAGATCAGCTTATTGTTGCGCAGCCCGTAGCCCATATAGAACTCGTGGGAACCGACGACATAAGCTTCCGATCCAAGCCCGAACAGCTTGCTCTCAACGGCATCGAGATGGTGCGCCGGGTTCAGTTCTTCCGCGAACACTTCGTCCAAGGCGTCCTTCAAGCGCTGTCTAGGCGCCAGGCGATCAGCGGGAACGTCCTTATAGCCGTCCGGAACCCACACGTTCGTAACGCAAGTCTGACCGAGCTGCTCTCCGAAGTAAGCGCCGATCTTGCGCGATGCTTTGCAGTGATCGATCCAGAAGCGGCGGATTTCCGGGTCCGGATGGCTCAGCGTAAAGCCGTCGCTGGACTTCTCGTGGGAGAAGCAGGTCGGGTTGAAGTCCATACCCAGCCCTTGCTCCTTGGCCCAATCGACCCATTTCTGAAAATGCTTTGGTTCGAGCTGATCCAGCTCAACCTTCTCGTCGGTGTCGGCGTAGATCGCATGGAGATTTACTTTGTGCTTGCCCGGAATCAAGGAGAAAGCTTTCTCCAGATCCGCGCGAAGCTCCTCGGGCGTTCTTGCCGCTCCGGGATAGTTGCCCGTAACGGAGATGCCGCCGGTCAAATCCTGATCCTTGTTCAGGAAACCTCTGACGTCGTCTCCCTGCCAGCAGTGCATCGAAATTTTAATTTGAGCCAGCTTCTCCAGAACCTGATCGACGTCGATACCGTGCTTGGCGTACAGCTGTTTGGCCGCTTCGTAATTGTTAACGGTGGATTGTTGCATGCGCGTTCCTCCTCGGGCTTCGGTTTTATTTTAAAGGATAAGCAATGACGGACATGAGGGCATTCTCGGCTTGCGTCGAATCGAGCCGGCTGTACTGAACGATGATCGGGATATCGCTTACAACCTCCATCGCGTAAGGAACGCCGACCGGAATCGGCGTCCCTTCCTTGTTCAGCGAGCTCGTTCGAATATGCTTGGTTCTCCTGGCTCCGACGACGACCATGATGTCCTCCAACGGCTCGCGATCCTCGAAGAAAACCGTGATTTTGAGCAAGGCGTCCTCCGACGCCGTGTTGAGCACGCAGATGGATTCGTGGCTTGTCAGCTGCCCGGAGCTGATCTCGGGAATATAAGCGTCCGGAATGTACCAGACCTTCTCCCCTTGCGCCCTATGCATAGGAACGATCCCCTTCCGATGATTATCGAGTGAACGCTGCGGGAACGCCGCCGTCGATCGTCAGCATGCAGCCCGTCGTTTTGGCGGACTTGGACGATGCGAAGAATGCGATGCCTTCCGCGATGTCTCTCGGATAAATATTAACAAGCAGTGTCGTGCGCTTGCGGTAGTATTCTTCCAATTGATCCGGCTCGATGCCGTAAGCGGCGGCGCGCTCGTTGCGCCAGCTGCCGTTCCAGATCGCCGACCCTTGCAGAATCGCATCCGGCAAAATCGTGTTGACGCGAATGCCGAACTCTCCGCCCTCGGCCGCGATGCAGCGCGCCAGATGCGCTTCCAGCGCCTTGACGGAGCTGTAGGCGGTAGCGTTCTTGCCGGCGTATACCGAGTTTTTGGACCCGATGAATACCATGTTGCCGCCGATGCCTTGCGTCTTCATCAATTTGAAAGCTTCGCGGGCAACGAGGAAATATCCCGTACCGAGCACGTTCATGTTCAGGTTCCATTCCTTCAGCGACGTTTCGTCGAACGGGCTGGAGGTAGCCAAGCCTGCGTTGTTGACGATAATGTCCACGCCGCCGTAAGCAAGCGCCGTCGCGTCGTAAGCCGCTTGCACCAGTTCCTCGCTCGTTACGTCGACTTTAACGGCCAGCGCGCGATTTTCTCCCCACTTGGCGTTGATCTCGTCGGCAACCTTCTGCGCGCCTTCGAGGTTCAGGTCGGCCAGCACGACGTGCGCGCCTTCCGATACGAGACGGCGTGCCGTTTCGCTGCCGATACCGCCTGCGCCGCCCGTGATGAACGCGACTTGACGGGAGAACTCGGCTTCCGGCGGAGCCAGCGACAGCTTGTAAAGCTCCAGCGGCCAGTACTCGACGTTGTAGGACTCGTTCTCGGACAGCGAGACGAAGTTGCCAAGCGCCGTCGCGCCTCTCATAACCGCAATCGCGCGGTGGTACAGCGCTCCGCTCACTTGCGACATCGCCCAGCTCTTGCCGGTGTTGATCATGCCCACGCCAGGGATCAGAATAACGCGAGGCGCGGCTTCGAACATGACGTCGCCTTCGTTCTTATTGCGCTCGAAGTAAGCAGTGTATTGCTCCTTGTAAGCGGCAACGCCTTCCTTCAGCTTGGCGATCAGACCGCCGATGTCGTTCGCGTCGGGCGTCCAGTCGATGAACAGCGGCACGACCTTCGTATGAACGAGGTGATCCGGGCAGGCTGCGCCCACTTGGGACAGCTTGGCGGAATCTTGGCCGGAGACGAATTGCAGCACGTCGTCGGCATCGTCGAAGCTCAGAATCATCTTCTTGGCGTCGCTGACCGCGCCGCGGATCGTCGGCATCACTTTAGCCGCGATATTTTGACGAACTTCGGCAGGAAGCGTCTCGTATTTCGCGCCGCCGAATGTTTTTGCTTCGTCGATGCGGGCTTCGATGAACGCTTCCGCTTCGGAGATAATTTTGATCGTCTGTGCGTAGCAAGCCTCGGACGTCTCGCCCCAAGTGACGAGGCCGTGTTTCTCCATCAGCACGAGCTCGGCTTTCGGGTTGTTCAGCACGCCTTCCGCGATCATCTTCGACAGCGTGAAGCCCGGGCGGATGTAAGGAACCCAGACGAAGCGGTCGCCGAAAATTTCCTTCGCCAGCTCTTTGCCGTTATCGGCGCAGCACAGGCTGATAATCGAATCCGGATGCGTGTGGTCCACATGCTTAAATGGCAGGAAAGCATGCAGCAGCGTCTCGATCGAGGCGCGCGGATGCTTCGAATCGATCATGCAGTTCGCCAAGTAAGCGACCATGTCCTCGTCGGACATTTCCGGCTTTTCGAACAGCGGACGGATGTCGTCCATGCGCAGCCCCGTAAAGTTGCCCGCTTTCATCGTTGCCAGATCGGAGCCGCTGCCTTTGACGTACATCACTTCGACGTCGCGGCCGCGGAAGTCCTTCTCGATCGTTTTCGAAGATGTATTGCCGCCGCCGTAGTTGCAGACGCGGCGATCCGTGCCGATGATGTTGGAACGATAAACGAGCTGGTCCAGACCGGACTGCAGCTCGTCCGCTTTCGATGATTGCCACAAGCTTTGTACCATGGGATTACCTCCGGATGTTGTTTTTGTTTGGTTTTGAAATCATTCTATCACACCCGTTTGTTTTTGAATACTTTAAAATCAAACACAAACAAAAATAAATAGTGGTAGGCTCGGCCGTCCGCCTCTTACGGTCTCGCAGACCGTTGCGCGCGCAAATTCGGCTATCCGCACCCCTCTTACGGTCTGGCAGACCGTTTACACGAGCAAATCCGGCCTTCCGCACCCTCTTACGGTCTCGCAGACCGTTGCGCGCGCAAATTCGGCCTTCCGCACCCCTCTTACGGTCTGGCAGACCGTTGCGCGCGCAAATTCGGCCTTCCGCACCCCTCTTACGGTCTGGCAGACCGTTGCGCACGCAAATCCGGCCTTCCGCACCCCTCTTACGGTCTCGCAGACCGTTGCGCACGCAAATCCGGCCTTCCGCACCCCTCTTACGGTCTCGCAGACCGTTGCGCGCGCAAATCCGGCCTTCCGCACCCCTCTTACGGTCTCGCAGACCGTTGCGCACGCAAATCCGGCCTTCCGCACCCCTCTTACGGTCTCGCAGACCGTTGCGCGAGCAAATCCGGGTAGCCGGCCAGCGAAAAAAAAGGCTGTCTCATAAGTAGAGTCATAAAAGATTATCGATGAAAAAAAGTGTGCATGTATCTGCTGGAGACAGCTGGAGATTGCCTCATACGATCCTGAAACCTTACAACGGGTTTACCATTCCCATTTCAGGTTCCTATAGCAGCGGAAGGAGGTACATGCACAACAACATTCTTTATCGATCATCTTTTCGTACGACTCTTTTACTTATGAGACAGCCTCTTGGCTCACGCTCAAGATTGAATAAACTTTTTGTTAGGCAAGTAGTGCAAAGCCTTAATAAAACGAATCGTTCGCGTCTTCGCGCGCATCACGATCGAATGTGTCTCCGCCCGCTCGTCCGGCAAGTAGCGTACGCCGCCGAGGAACTCGCCCGGAGTAACGCCGGTCGCCGCAAAAATGACGTCCTCCGTGCCAACCATGTCCTCCATCGTCAGCACCTTGTACGGATCATCGATGCCCATCTGCACGCAGCGCGAATACTCGTTGGCGTCGGATGGCATAAGACGCCCTTGAATTTCGCCGCCCAGACATTTCAGCGCCGCGGCGGCAAGCACCCCTTCCGGCGCTCCGCCGGACCCGACGTACAGATCGATGCCTGCCTCGGGGAATGCCGGAGCCATCGCTCCGGCGACATCCCCATCGGTCAGGAACTTAATCCGGACACCGACCTTGCGCAGCGTCTTAATCGTCGATTCGTGACGAACGCGATCCAATATCATAACGGTCAGCTCGGAGACGTTCCTGTTCAGCGCCTCAGCCGCCTTCTTAAGCGTCAGTTCCAGCGGGTCCGTCAGTCTCAGCTTGCCGACAAGCTGCGGGCCGACCGCAAGTTTCTCCATATACATATCGGGCGCATGCAGCAGATTGCCCTTATTCGCAATCGCAATAACGGACATCGCGTTATTCAGCCCTTTGGCCACGATCTCCGTTCCTTCGAGCGGGTCGACGGCTACGTCCACCTCAGGGCCGTTCATGCTGCCCACCTGTTCTCCGATATAGAGCATCGGCGCCTCGTCCATTTCCCCTTCTCCGATGACGACCGTGCCGCTGACCGAGATCGAATCGAACATCGCCCTCATCGCCGAAGTCGCCGCCCCGTCCGCATTAATTTTGTCTCCTCGTCCCATCCACGGCGCGGAGGCCAGCGCGGCCAATTCCGTTACCCTAACGATCTCAAGCGCCAATTCCCTCTCCATGATGACCCCTCCACATCAATATCACTCGCATTTAATATATATCATATTATTATATATGACACCATATATACAAGACTGTTTTTCGATTTAGTGTGTCACAATTAAAAAAAGCCGCATAAAGCTTTATTTATCACAAGGAGTATATTGACGATTATTCTGTTCCGCGTTGGGACCGATGCCCTCTTTTCTGCCTAAGCCAATTCGGGTTTTTCGCCTTATTTTTATAATCAAATAGTCCCTTCTATGTTGTAAGCAGCAGAAATATTTAATATGATTGTTGGAGTTATTTCCAGCCCATGTTAACTTCGTAATCCCCAATACATCGAATTAGGAGCGTGAAAGCATGAAAAAGAAACTGCTCGCAGGAGTCATCGGCTTGTCCATGCTGGCCAGTATGGGAGCAGGCGCCTATGCTGCATCCAATCTACAAGAGATTAAAGCTTTCTTGAACAGCGGACTTAAATTCAAAGTGGACGGAGTGCCGGTTCAACTAAGAGACGGCAACGGCAGCACCGTACTCCCGATTACTTACAAAGGAACGACTTATTTACCCGTTCGGGCCGTGTCCGATGCGCTTGGCGTTGCTGTAAACTACGATGCGAAAGCCGGTACGGTGCACCTAGGCGAGAGATCCGAGGGCGTAGCGATTTTGGACGGCTTCGAAGATATGTACCAGACGAAGGATCCGTCCAAAACGTCCTACAACGGCAAAGACTATAAGGAAGTCTATTTGAATAACGCTACAGGCTCGCGCTCCGGCTCTTTCATGCTGTACCCGAAGAAGAAGTATCAGAAGCTCTATCTTCAGGTCGCCGCTGTCGGTAAAGATATTGAAGAATTGAAGATTCAGGAGAGCGGTTCTTTGAAGGAGCTGCTGCAAACCTCGGTAACGATGGATGAAGGGTTGAAAACGATCGAAGTGGATATCGGCGGAATCGAGGCCTTGTACATCAATGCGGACTTAGTCGACGGCGGAGCGATGTTCGTTCCCCTTATTGCGTCCTACTATAAGTAAACTAAAATAGGGGAACCCCTCTCTTGGCTCCCCAGGTTTGGCGAGAAGAGGCTATCCCACAAGTAAGGTCGTGCAAGATAATCGATCAAGAAAAAAGTGCATATATCTCCTGGAGACTGCCTCATACGGTCCTGAAATCACCTCTTAACGGGTTTACCCATTCAGATTTCAGGATCGTATAGTATCGGAAGGAGATATATGCACGATAACATTCTCTATCGATTATCTTTTTGTACGACTTTTTTTACTTATGGGACAGCCTCTTCGTTTTGTTGCTAGCTGGTACATAACGAATCGAGCTGCCGTCATAGGCGAAGGTTACGTTACAGCAGTCGAAGACCTGCAAAGCTTTGCCCCTTACTCCCGGAGCACCAGCTTTAACCGAATAATCTCGCTGCGGCTGCCCAGGCGAATCGGCGGTCCCCAGGAGCCGAAACCGGACGAGACAACAACGTGCATGGCGTCTTTGCGCATATAGCCCCAATCCAGCTCGAACAGCCGCCTCGTGAACAGATGGTTCGGCCAAAACTGTCCCCTGTGCGTATGGCCGCTAAGCAGCACGTCCGCCCCCGCTTCCGCCGCTTTGGCGAACTGCGTCGGCTGATGGTCCATTAGCACCACCGGCTTGCGCAGATCCACAGCCTGCAGCAGCTCGCGAACGGCAAGCCTGCCGTCCGGCCCCGACGCCTCCACGGTTTTATCCTTGCGACCGGCGACATACAGCTTGCCGGCGATTTCCACCATTTCGTCCTGCAACACGCGTATGCCGAGCGACTTCATTTCCTCCGCGTAACGGTCAATATGCCCGCCATAGTATTCATGGTTCCCCAGCACCGCATAGACGCCGTGCTTCGCTTGCAGCCGTCCCAGAACTTCGCCCATCCGGTTGCGCAGATAGGGCTCGATCGAATCGTCGATCACGTCGCCCGGAAGCAGAATCAGATCGGGCTCCATCGCGTTCATACGCTCGACGAGACGATGCAGATGCTTGCGCCCGACCAAGTTGCCGAGATGAATGTCCGATGCGACCGCAATCGTCCACTCTGTTGGCCCGCCGTCCGCAAACTTGTCAATCTGAAGCTCATGCGAACGGATAACGGGACTCCACGCGTTCCGCGAGCCGACAAGCAGCAGCACAGCGATCAAGCCCAGTACGACGCTTCCCGAGACGACGATATAGCCGTTGGACACTCCCGTCGTCAGCCACAGCGCTAGCCGAACCGCATCTGCAAGAAGAAAGAGCAGCAGTCCGATTTCCATGACGAAAATATAAATGGAACCCGCTACCTTCAGCAATCTACCGATCGGCCTTAATGGACCGGGGAGCGGGATTCTTCCCAGCACAAATCCGTAGGCGATCAGCGCGAACGGAATCCAAAACCCATAGGGAGAATAGCCGAGGCCCACCGCCGCCGACCATTCCGTAATATGCCATCCGATGTAGAAGTTAATAGCCGCATACACGGTAAGCAGCAATGAAACGAGGACGATAAACCGAGGTTGAACTTTCATCTGAAATGGGCTCCCTACCTTCACTATCAAGTTATGAGAAAAATTATATCATAGAAGAAGCCCTGAACCGAAACGGCTCAAGGCTTCTCTCCTTATCGGCGAATCATCCCCGGTCCCCCAGCAGGCAGCAGGGAAGGTCCAGCAGCACCGCTCTGGACCACCGCTCGACTTCCTGGCGGATCGGAGGGCTCTGACAGGCTTGGAGCTCGCGGCGCTGCCGCAGCATCGCCCTGGTTCTGAACAGCACGGACTTGACCGTCGGCACCGTAACGTCCATCGTGTCGGCCACTTCCTGCAGCGTATAGCCAAAGTAACGGGCGAGCAGCCACATTTCGATACTGCGCTGGGAAAATCGCTCGGCCAACCATTCCAGCGAGCCGCGAATTTCGGCGTAATCGCTGTCCGTATAGACAGGCTCGGGCATTTCCAGCAAGGCGGTGCGTTTGCGCCGACGTTTGCGGCATTCGTCGATCCACAGGTTGCGGGCGATGCGGAAAACGAAAGCTTTCATATTGGCCTCCGGCTCAACCTTGACGAAGTAGACGAACGCTTTAAGCAGCGTGTCCTGCAGCAAATCCTCCGCATCCCACTTCGAGCCCGCCAAGTAGCTGCAGTACTTTTCCAGCTCAAGCATGTGGGGATTTACCCAAGCTTCGTACGCCGATGAAGCATCCATTCGCTCACTTCCCTTCCCGGCATAGACGAACGCTCCGCTCACCGTTCTACAGTCTGCCCCTCTGCCAGTCCATGCTGACCGCTCACGACGATCGAATCGCCTAAGGCAACCCCGCTGAGCACCTCCTGATAAGCTCCGTTCACCCGGCCGAGCTCGACTTTTCGCTTGCTTGCTTTATTCCCGTCCAGAACGAACACGAATGCGTCGGTTCCTTCCTTCAAAATGCTAAGCGCCGGAACGGCGACGACGTTTTCTTCCTCCTGCGTCGTGAGTTGAATACGTACCCGCGAAGCCGGTTTTAGCGCTCCGTCGGCGTTGTCCGCCTCAAGCTCAAGCGCGTACAGCTTCGTGCTCGCATCGGGTACTCCGGCCATATATACGACTTTCGCTTTATTCGGTTTGCCGTCTCCGTCCGAGTCGATGTAAATCAGCTCCTTCTTGTTGCCGACGAGCTTGACCGCAGATTGCGTCAATTGCGCCTTGATTTTCACTTTATCGGTATTTTGGACGATGCCGAATGTGCCGCCTTGCTGCACGCTCATCCCGACATCCGCGCTGACATCCGTCAGCACGCCATTCGCGGGAGCGACGATTTGGCCGCCGTTCCATGCCTTCTCCGCTTGCTCCAGCGCCAGTCTTGACGTTTCGACGTTGGCTTCCAGCGAAGCAAGAGTCTTGCCGGAGTTTAACGTATTCAGCTGCTGCATCGTTGCCTGAAGAGAACGCTTCGTCTTTTCGATCTCGATCTCCGGGCTGCCTTGAGCCGTCTGCTCCTTCAATACCTGTTCAAGATCCTTGATCGTATTCGTAAGCGTAATCCGAGAAGATACAATTTCCGCTTTTGTTTTCTCCAGCATCGCTTCGTCGGCAATCAATCTAGCTTGGGCGCTCCCCCGCTCCAGCTTCCCGCTCTTGCTCTCAAACTCGGCAATCACGTCTCCCGCCTTCACGAGTTCACCGTTGCGTTTCACCAGCTTCAACAGCTTGCCGCCGGCTTCGGCCACGATGTCCGTCTTCGTCGATGCGTTCACCTCGGCGATTTGTTCGCGCGGCTCGCCCATGCTCTGCTTAACCGCTTCCTCTACTTTAATCGTCGCTTTCACATCCGTGTCGGTTTCGGCAGCCGGAGTCGGGGCCGCCGAGCATCCCGCGATATAAGCTGCGCAAATGAAGACAATCGAGATTCGCATCGCTTTTTGATAAACGGTTATTTTGGAACCTTGTGCATTCATGTTCAGTCGCTCCCTTAATGCGATTTATACGTTGAGTTCTTGTCCGGACGATACTTTTCCTTTGCGGTTAAACAGACGGCTCATGCGCGCCTTGAACGATTCAATCATCTCGTACACGATCGGCACGACGACCAGCGTCAGAATCGTAGATGTGATCAGTCCGCCGATGACGACAACGGCAAGCGACTTGGAGATCAATAGTCCCTTGGTTAAACCAAGCGTTAACGGAACCATGGCCGCGATGGTCGCTCCTGCCGTCATAATAATTGGGCGCAACCGTACTTTGCCGGCTTCGATGAGAGCGGGCCGCACCATATAGCCTTCTTTACGCAGCTGTTGGGCGCGGTCCAGCAACACGATCGCATTCGTGACGACGATGCCGATCAGCATAAGAAATCCGATCATCGACGTCATATTGAGCGATTCCCCGGCTACAACCAGTCCCAGCAAGCCCCCGATGACCGCTAAAGGCAAGGAGAACAAGATCGCGAACGGAGTGCCCGCGTTGCCGAAGCAGAGAACCATGATCAGATAGACGATCGCAACGGCAACGCCCATGGCGACGAACATCTGACTAAAGCCCTCCATCATATCGATGTTCGTACCGCGAATCGTATTCGTTACCCCCGACGGAAATTCGACTTCCTGGATCGCGCTCAACACCGCGTTCGTTACCGTAGCTTTGTCTGCCGAATCGATCTTGGCCGTCAGCGATACCATCAGCTTCTGGCTTTCCCGTTGGAAGGCTGTCGGAGAATCCACTTCCTCGAGATGGGCGACCTCGTTCAAATACACGACGCTGCCGTTTGCCGTCCGAATCGGCATTTGCCCTAGCTGCTGCAGCGAGTTTTTATCTTGGGGCGCAAGCTCGACTGCCGCCTGATACAACGTGTTGTCCAAGCGAACGTCGCCGAGCGGGGACCTGCCGATCCATTCGGCCGTCAAGCCTTGAATTCTCGGCACATCCAATCCGAATTGACGCGCCTTGTTCGGATCGACCGTAATTTGCACTTCCTTCTTCCCGTCTCCCAAGTTGTCCTTGATTTCTTTAAGCTCGGAAAATGGTTTCATTTTGCCTTTGATTTGCTCTGCGACCTGTGCCAGCGTTTTCTGGTCGTCTCCGAAAATGACATACGTAAAATCGGGACCCGACGGTCCGCTGCTGCCCTCCGAGAATGAACCGGGCATGACTTCCGTACCTTTCGGGAGTTGGGCCAGAATAAGCTTTTGATAGCGATCCTGGACGGCTTTCGTATCCGCGTCGGCATCGACTTCCGTAATGATCTGCAAATAACTCGGCACGCGTTCCTGCGCGTCGCCCGCATATCCGACGAGCGCCTCCACGAATGTAAATTGCGGTCCGCCGCTCTCGTTCTTTGCGTCCTTCAGCAGCGCTTCGATCTGCCTCGCCTGAAGATCGGTGCTGGCGAACGTCGTGTCGTTCGGCAGCTGGATCGAATAGTTCATTTGTTTCGGCGGCGGCGAATACGGCAGGAGTCCCATCGGCAGGAATGGAATCGTGCCCACGATTGTTACGATTAGCAAAAATCCCGAAAGCAGCAGCGTGACAACCTTGTGCTTTAAGCTCCATACGAGCGTCTTTTCATACCAACGCTCCATTTTGCCCCCATCGTGCTCCTTGGCGTCCGTCGACTTGACGTTGTTCAGCACCATGAGCTTGGCCAGCATCGGAATGACCGTTAACGATACGAGCAGCGATGCGAGCAACGCGATCGACACCGTTATCGCGAACGGACGGAACAAGGCGCCGATAAAGCCCGTAACGAGCCCGATCGGCAGAAACACGCCGACCGTGACCAAGGTGGACGAACTGATCGCCATGGCCACCTGCTTCACCGCGAGAATAATCACCGACTCGTTTCTTTTCTGGGCCTTTTGCAAATTTGTGTATATGCTTTCGATAACGACGATGCTATCGTCTACGACCCGACCAACGGCGATGAACATGCCGCCAAGCGACATAATGTTCAATGTAATGTTCATGTACTTCATCATAACTAGAGTCAAGAGAATCGATAGCGGAATGGACACGACGACGATCAGCGTCATTCTCAGGTTGCGCAAGAAGAACAAGATCATCAGGGCGGCCAGTACGATGCCCATTACCCCTTCCTTGATCAGTCCTTTGATCGAGCCTTTGACTTCGCTGGCGCTGTCGTACAGCGTCTTGAACGTCACTTCCGGATTCGTCTGCTCCCACTCGCGAATCAAAGCTTGAACGGCATCGGAAAACTCGACGGCGTTCGTATCGGCCGTCTTATACAGATGGATGCCGATTGCGGGCTTATCGTCCAGACGGGCGATAAAGTTGGACTCGTTCACCGCCTCGATCTTCGAGATGTCCTTGAGCTGTACCGTAGTGCCCGTGGTCGTGGCGATTTCCAGGTTTTTCAGCTCGTACAGGCTGTTCAGCTTTCCCGTTACGCGGGTCATCTGAGTGTTTCCGTTGAATTTCACGACCCCCACCGAACCGTTCGCCACGGCGGCTTGAATCGAAGCGTTCACTTCAGATGGGCTTAATTGATAAGCGGCTAATGCGCCCGCGTCCAACTGGATATCGAGCGAGGATTTGCGCGCTCCGATCGCATCCATATGGTCGATCCCGCCAATGGCGTCGAAACGAGGCTTCATCTCCTTCTCGAACAGCTGATCCAGCTCGGTCTGAGACATCGAATCCGTCGCGTACATCGCCATATAATACACGGGCTCCGATGACATTCCGAATGTAGAAACTTTCGGCCTACTTGCCGATTGCGGCAGGTTTACATCCTGAACGAGACTTTCCAAATCCTGCTTCGTTTTATCGATGTCGACCTTTTCGTTGAACTGGAGAAGTATGCTCGAGAAGCTATCGCTTGAAGTCGAGGAGAGCATTCTCAGTCCGGGGACATTGGCGATTTTGTCTTCAATCGGTTTCGTCACCTGACTCATGACGTCCTGCGGCGAGGCTTGATACGTGGTGGAGATTGCGACGAACGGAAACGAAAATTCCGGCATGTTCTCTACCTTTAACGAACTGCCCGAATATGCCCCCGCCCCGAACACGATGACGATCATAATGACCATCGCCGCGACTTTGTTCATGGAAAAATCAATGATTGCCTTCAAATCGGCGACCCTCCTGCAATTTCAAATTCGACATTCTAGCGGTTTCAGGCAAAGCTTTCCTGCATCCTTGCCTCAGTTTAATACACGAATATGAATAAATTATGACGCGACAAAAAAAGCCAACAGCGAAGGAATGAGATTCCCGCGCCAATTGGCTATAGTACTGCTCGGTTAATTCCGATGAGGCAACGTCACGGTTACGGTCGTTCCGCCGTCGGGATTGCCTCCGATCGTTACGGAGCCCTTGTGCCTGGTAACGATTTTGTGGACGATGGCCAGCCCGAGGCCGTTGCCGGTTTTCATTTTATTGTGAGACTCGTCCACCTTGTAAAACCTTTCGAACACCTTGCTCCGCTCCGCGATCGGAATTCCGATCCCGGTATCCGAAATGACAACGTCAATCTGTTCGGAGTGGTGAACGATGCGGATGCCGATGCGCCCGCCTTCCGGCGTAAACTTGATCGCATTGCCGAGCAGGTTGACCCACACCTGGTTCATCTGATCCTCGTCAGCCGTAATTTTCGTCTTCGGAAGCTGAAGCTGCCACTCGATCGCTTTGTCCGCCCATTGCGGCTCGCTTGCGACGACGGCTTTGCGAAGCTGCTCGTCCAAATCGTAAAGCTGCGGCTCGAACGGATGATGCTGACTGTCCAGCGAGGCCAGCTTCAGCAAATTGTCGCTCAGGCGGGACAGACGTTCGCTTTCGTTCTGGATAATGCTTAAGTAGCGGATCCTTTCCTCCTCGGACAACCCGCTCTGCTGAAGCGCCTTGGAGAAGCCGGAAATCGACGTCAGCGGCGATTGGATTTCATGCGAGACGTTCGACACGAAATTTTGCCGCATCGTCTCCAATTGCCCGACCTGGCTGGCCATTCCGTTGATGCTCTGCGCCAGCCTTCCCAGCTCGTCCTTGCGTTTGGACCACTTCAACTGAATGTTGAATTCTCCTTTGGCCATTCGCTCCGCCGCGGCTTTCATCCCGAGTAGAGGTTTGACGATATACCGCGCGGCTACGAGAATGATCAGCCCTCCTACGAGCAGATTGATGGCCAATGCAAACAGAAGCACTTTGGAAATCAGGGACAACGCCGTTTGCTCGGACACCTGCACGAACATCGCATAGCTCTCTCCGCCATACTCGTAAGGCAGTCCTACAAACATCTGATCCACGGAAATGTCCGCGCCGATATGCATTTTCCCGCTCAGCACCGAACGGATCGTCTGATTGGAGATGCTGTACAGCTCCAGGGGCGTATTCCCGGATCCGTCTTCCAGCAGACGAATGGAGGAGTCGTAGATTAAAATATCGTATTTGTCGTCCAACGTCCCTTTCCTTATCTCCTGCGCAGCCTTTTCCATGCCGTTCGCCACATACAGCTCATGAATCTTCTTGCTATCGCTTAGCAATTGGCTTTGCAGCTTCCCGGCATACCGATCTCCGACCGACGAGAGCAGCAACAGCGTGAGGAAATAAGTGCTGATCAACCCGATGAGAACCGCCGCCATATAGGAAAGAACGACTCTGACATATAGCGACTTGATCATTCCGCAACCTCTAGCTTATAGCCGAGTCCCCGCTTCGTCTCGATGACAAAGCGACAATCCAGCTCCACGAACCGATCTCTGATCCGCTTGATATGTACGTCCACTGTGCGGTCGTCGCCTTCGAAATCCGCCCCCCATACCTGCTCGATCAGATCGTTTCTCGTAAAAATCTGTCCAGGATGGCTCGCAAGCTTGAACAGCAGATCGAATTCTCTTAGCGGCAGCGCAATCGGCGGGGAGTCAAGCTCGTCTTCTCCTCCGACAATGGCGGCATAGCGATGCTTGTCCAGCATTACGTTGCCGATCTGAACCTTCATCTGCGATTGGATGCGATAGCGCCGCAGCAGCGATTTGACGCGGGCCGCCAGCTCAAGCGGCTCGAACGGCTTGACCAAATAATCGTCCGCGCCGAGATGAAATCCTTTCAGCTTGTGGCCCGTCTCTCCTTTGGCCGTCACCATGATGACGGGCATGTCCGGATATTCAGTCTTCAGCTGCTCGCAGAGCGCCCAGCCGTCCATCTTCGGCATCATAATATCGATGATTGCCAAGTCCGCCTTCTTCTCCTCCGCCAGCTCCAGCGCCTGAACCCCGTCGGCTGCGGCAACAACCGCAAACCCTTCGCGCTGCAAGTAAAAACGCATCAATTCCACGATATCCGGATCGTCGTCGACAATCAGGATGTTAACCGCCATAAATACAAGCCTCCCGTATCCGAGTTTCCTCTTTCTAATACGGGAGATTCGACAATCGGTTCCCAACCGTCAACGCTTCGACAAAATCGCCTGCGGCCGCTCCTGCATCACGGCTCGCGACCAACGCTCGATATCAGTGCGAACAAAGGTTCGCCGATCGATCCGCTCGCTGCGAACGCGCAGCGTTTCGCGTGTGCGATGAAGCAGCGATTTGACCGCGGAGACGGATATATCCGTCTCCAGGGCAATGTCCTGCATCGAGTAACCGAAATAATAAAACAGCAGCCAAATTTCAATATTGCGCCGAGGAAGGCGCTCGGCCAGCCATTCGAGCGTTCCTCTCACCTCGACGTAGTCGCTGTCTTCAAAGACGCCGCTCGTCTGATCAAGCGCCGCGAAGCGTCTCCCGCGCTGCCGCTTGCGGCAGGCGTCGATCCACAGATTTCTCGCCACGCGGATCAAGAACGGCTTAACGTCCACGTAAGGCTCCGTATGAAGGAAGAACACGAAAGCTTTCAGCAGCGTCTCTTGCAACAAATCCTCGGCATCCCACTTCGACTTCGCCAAATACGTGCAGTAATTTTGCAGCTCGCGAAGATGCGGCAGCACCTTGACTTCATATTCGGAGTACGCGCCCATGCCCGTTCCCTCCTTTCCTCCGCGTAGGACAAGCGTTATTCGAATCGGAGCGCGTCGATCGGCTTCAGCTTGGCCGCCTTGTTCGCGGGGAACATGCCGAAGACGACGCCGATGCCGACGGAGAACGCGAAGGCGATTGCGATTACATTCGCCGAAAACGAGATATCCATATTAAAGGCGGACGAAGCGCCTCGCGCCGCTCCGACGCCGATGCCGATGCCAAGCAATCCGCCCAAACCGCTTAGCACCATCGATTCGATTAGAAATTGAATGAGAATATCTCGTTTCTTGGCTCCGATCGCCTTGCGAATGCCGATTTCCCTCGTCCGCTCGGTAACCGACACAAGCATGATATTCATGATGCCGATTCCGCCGACAAGCAGCGAAATGCCTGCGATGCCGGCCAGAGCAAGCGTCAGCGTGTCGGAAACGGACGTCAGCGCCGACAGCGCGTCGCTCTGGTTGAATACGCGATAGCTGTCCGTGTTGCCGCGAAAACGGGAGCTAAGCGACTTCTCCAGCCCCGACACGACCGCATCCATCTGCTCGGTCGTCTCGACCTGTACATAGATCGTTCGTACGCCCTTCGTTTTGAACAGCCGCTCGAACGAAGTTTCCGGAACGATGACGACCTCGTCGTTGGAGCCGGTCATCGAGCTGCCCTTCTCGGCAAGCACGCCGACCACTTTGTAGCGCGTGCCTTGAATGAGCACGTATTCCCCGATCGGATCGGCAAAGCCGAACAGATCGGTCGCCGTCGTGTGGCCGAGCACAGCGACCTTCTGATAGACGTCCAGATCGATCTGGGCGACGAAACGCCCCGAAGCCACTTCGTATTCTCTGACGTTGGCATAATCCGCGTTCGTGCCGACGACGCTTACGTTTTCGCTTGAGGAGCCGAATTTGACCGTCGCGTTCTGCGTGTTCGCCGGCGCGATATATTGAATTCCCTCCACCTCGTCGCCGAGGGCAACCGCTTCCCCGACGTCCAGCGCGTTCGCCGATCCCCGGCCGAGAATGTTCACCGTTAACAGATTCGTTCCCAGGCTCTTCACCTGCTCGGTAACGGATTTTGTCGCGCCCTGCCCTAGAGCGACGAGAGAGATAACTGCGGTCACGCCGATAATGATACCCAGCATCGTGAGCAGCGATCGGAGCTTGTTGGACAAAATGCTCTTAATGGCCATTTTGAAAGCCTGCATGACGCTCATTCCGCTCTCGCCTCCTCTTCGTGCAGCCTGCCGTCCTGAATGCGGACGATTCTTTTCGCCTGCCGCGAGATGTCGGGATCGTGCGTAATGAGGACAATCGTATGCCCGAGCGAGTTCAACTCTCGAATGAATCCCATCACTTCGATCCCCGTCTTCGTGTCCAGCGCCCCCGTCGGTTCGTCCGCAAGCAGAATCGGCGGATTGCCTGCCAATGCGCGGGCGATCGCCACGCGCTGCTGCTGGCCTCCGGACAACTCGACCGGTCGATGATGAATGCGCTCGGCCAAGCCGACCTTGCCCAGCGCCTCGATAGCCTGTTGACGGCGCTGCCTCGCGGGAACTCCGCGATAGACGAGCGGCAGCTCCACGTTCTCGATCGCGGTCAATTTGGTCAGCAGGTTGAAGCCTTGGAAAATAAAACCGATTTTGCGGTTGCGGATTTCCGCGAGCTTATTTTCGCGCAGTCGGCTGATCTCTTCTCCGTCCAGCCAGTACTCCCCGGAGGAAGCCGTATCGAGGCAGCCGATCACGTTCATCAGCGTCGACTTGCCCGAGCCCGACGGTCCGACGATCGCCACAAAATCGCCTTCCTTCACCGTCAAGCTGACATTGTCCAGCGCATTCAGCGTTTCTCCGCCCATACGATATACTTTGTTCAGATGATGAATTCGGATTAAATCTGCGGGTGGCGCACTTTGCTTGGTTGTCATCAACGGCCACCGCCCGCCCCTGCTCCGCCGCCGAATTGACGATTGCCTCCGCCTCCGGCTCCCGACATACCGCCGCCTCCGCCCGCTCCCGGGAAAGCTCCGCCTCCTACTCCTAAGCCCGGAAAACCGCCCTGCATATTCATATTGGACGAACCGGAGCTTGAAGTCGTCGGCAGCACGACGATATCCCCTTCCTTCAGGCCGGACACAATCTCGATGTTGTCCTCGTTGTTAACGCCGACCTCGACTTCCACCCTGGTCGTCGAGACCGAACCCGTCCCCGCTGCGGCGCCCATTCCTCCCTGGCTGCGCTCGGACATGAAGCGCTCGCGCATCGCCGCCCGTTCCTCCTCGGACAGATTGGCGAATCGGTCGGCCCCGCCTTCGCCTGGGGTAAAGCCGCCTTGCCTGGTCTGCCCGTCGGTGCCTTCTCCGGAGGCCACCCCGCCTTGTCGAGTCTGACCGGAGGCGTCTGAGCCGCCTTGTCCTTGTCCCATCCTGCGTTGTCCCTGCTGGTCTTGTCCGCCCTGAGCTCCGTTCGCTTGAGCCGGAGGAGTTCCCGTCGCCGACGGCTCGCCCGAAGGAACTGCAGCCGAAGGCGTTCCCGCGCCGCCCGCTCCTTGCTGAGCGCTCGCCGGAACCAACACGAAATACTTGCCCTGCGAGGATTGAACCGCTTCAACCGGCACGTAGAGCGCATCCGTCTTCTGTGCCGTCAAAATGCTGGCCTCGGCCGACATTCCGACCTTCAGATTGTCTGCCGCCGATAAGGAGATCGTAACGTCGAAGGAAGCGACTCCGTTACTGGACGCTCCTTCGTCGGCTATGGAGACGACTTTGCCCGTGAATTCCTGCTCGGGCAGCGCCTCGACAAGAATGGACGCCTCCTGCTCCAGCTTCACCTTCGGAATGTCCAGCTCGTCAATGCCGACGACCATTTGAAGCTGCGCGTAATTGACGATTTCCGCGACCGTCGAGTTCGGGTTAAGAACGTCGCCCTCTTTGACGTTAAACGACGTCAGCATTCCGTCGATCGGCGCCACTACCGGATCGGCGTTGTCAGCCTTTTCCTCCTTTAACGAAGCAATATCCGCCTGCACGCTTTCGATATCCAGCTCCTGCTTCTGGATGCTGAGCGCGATCGACTCTCGGCTTTCATCATCCGGGGCGGATTTGAACTTCGTTTGCAGGTCCTGCAGCTCCAGCTTTTTCTTCTTCAAATCAATCTCCTTGCTTCTGATCTGGTTTGCATTATCCACTTCTTCTTCCTCGTATGTAACAAGCACATCGCCTTTCTTGACTGTATCGCCCTTCTTCGCATGCACCTTTTTCACCGTGCCGCTGGCGCCGGCCGTAACCGTCTCCCGCGCCGAAGGCTGAATATTCCCCGTTCCGCTTACTTTAACCTCGATCGTTCCTTTGCGGACCTGGGTCGTCGACAAAGCCGCCGCGAGCACGGGCTCCTTCTGACTGTCGAAATAGCGGTAGCCCGCCCATGCTCCCGCCGCAATCACGACGACTGCGACTGTCCACCCTAGCATTTTCTTTTTCATCCGACTGGTTCACCTTCGCTTCTTCTGATCTTGCCGCCAATTATGAGCGGAAAACCTTAGCTCTAGATGAGCGCGCGCTGAATGTTTGCTGAACATCCTTATGTAGGGGAGGTTCAAAAAAAGCATTTGCGCTTTCAGCATTCTTTCAGCTTTCTCTCAGCGCAAGTTAAGCTCTATCGCTCATAATGGAGAGAGGACGATAATGTCTCCGGGAGGATATAAGATGACGGTTGCAGCTAAACAAGCGCAAAGAATTAAAGTCTTGCTCGTCGACGACGAGCCGAATATATTGCAGTTTCTCGAGCTGGGGCTTGTTAACGAAGGCTATAAAGTGGCTGCGGCGCAGGACGGACAGGAAGCGCTCTCCCTCGCAGAGAGCTTCTCGCCCCACATCGTCATTCTTGATGTGATGATGCCGGGGATGGACGGCTTTGAGGTATGCAGCGCGCTGAAAAAGGAGCGGCCCGTTGCCGTAATCATGCTCACGGCGCGGGAGGAAATCGAGGATCGGGTGAAGGGACTGTCGCTCGGCGCGGACGATTACATGCCCAAGCCGTTCAGCTTCGCCGAGCTTCTGGCCCGCATTCAAGCAAGGGTGCGAAACCAGTTCCCGCATCTGCTGGAGGAGGTCACGATCGGGCCGTTCTCCGTCGATGCGGCGCGCAAGGAGTTCCGCTTCCGCGAACGCGAGTTGGACCTGTCGCCGACCGAATTCGAGCTGCTGAAGCATCTTGTCTTCCATCACGGCCATGTACTAAGCAAAAGCGCGATTCTTGATCGGGTATGGGGGTACGATTTCGGCGGGGAGGACAACATTGTAGAAGTTTACATACGCTCGCTTCGGGACAAGCTGCAAGATCGCGATCATAAGGTGATCCGAACGATCCGGGGCGCGGGTTACAGGTTAGATCTCGTATGAGCCGTTTAGCTTCTTGGCTGCAAGGCGTGAGGCCGATTTTGTTCCCCCGCTCTCTTCGCTACCAATTGATCTCTCGCATCCTGCTCATTCTTGCCGGGTTGCTAGTCATTATCGGGCTATCCCAGTACTTGTTCATGGAGCGATTTATTTATCAAAACCGGGCTGCAGCTATACAGAGACAGGTGCAATCGGTCCCTGGCGAGGTCTGGGGGCGGCTGACAGAGTCGGGACGTCGCATTCCCGCGGAGCCGTTCGTCTTCTTCCCCTCCGCGTCCGTCGCTTACGTGAACAAGCAAGGCGTTTTTACCGTGCTTTCGACTAACGGAAGCGAATCTGTGAACTCCGTGCCCCGCCTGTCCGACAACGACTATCGCCGGGCTGCGGAGAGGCCGCGCCGAGGCAAGCCGCTGTTTCGCATCGTGAACGGCGCCGGCGGGGAGCAGCTTGTCGTGCTGCAAGCCGTCCGCTCGTTCCAGGGCAGCGGCGGTGTCGTCCAGGTCGCCACCGGAACGGCTCCGCTAAAGGCAGAGCTTCGCCGTCAAGTGCTGCTCTATTCGGCGCTTGCTTTCGCTGCGCTGCTCGGTGCCCTGCTGCTGTTTCTGCCTGTCATCCGGCGCACGCTGACGCCGCTGTCTCGTATGGTCGAGACGGTAGAACGAATCGATTCGGGCAAGCTGAACGAACGTCTGCCGGAGCCCGTCGGTCCGATGGAAATCGATCGGCTGTCCCATTCTTTCAATCGGATGCTGGCGAGGCTGGAAAGCTCGTTCCGCGCGGAGCAGGAAAGCCGGGAGCGCATGCGCCGCTTCGTCTCCGACGCATCCCACGAGCTGCGAACCCCGCTTACTTCGATACACGGCTTTCTTGAAGTTCTGCTGCGCGGAGCCGCATCGGACCCGAATCAGCTGGACAAGGCGTTGCGCGGCATGTACGGCGAATCCGAACGAATCAACAAACTTGTGCGCGACCTGCTGCAGCTCGCCAAGGCGGATCGCATGCCGGAGGCGCAGTTGGAGGCAGCAGAATTAGGCCCCATTCTGCGCGAGATGGAGCCTCAGTTCAAGCTGTTGGCCGGAGAACGGCGAGTTTTATTCGACCTGCAGCCGACGAACCAGCTTCAACTGGACGCCGATAAGGTCAAACAAATTGCCCTGAACCTGTTCCAGAACGCGATTCAGCATACTTCACCGATCGGCGGAATGATTACAGTGGCTGTGAGGCCGCGCCAAGACGGCGCGGAGCTGGCAGTTGTGGACAACGGAACGGGTATAGCGCCGCAGCATCTGCCTCATCTGTTCGAGCGCTTCTATCGGATCGATAGCTCCCGCGCCAGAACGCATGGAGGAGCGGGACTCGGGCTAGCGATCAGCCGCTCGCTCGCCGAGCTTCACGGCGGTACAATCCGGGCTGAGAGCCGAGACGGAGAAGGCAGCGCGTTTATCGTTTTTTTCCCTTATCCAAGCGACGAGGACAACGGCAAGGCTGTTACGACAGCTTCTGACGTCGACTAGCGCGAAGCACGGTTAGCGTTCCATACACTGAATGCCTTCGAACAACGTCGCCATATAGTAGCACCGTTCGTCTACGTCTACGTCCGTCACCTGACAACCGATTTTTAATGCCATTAATGAAATACGTCCGCCGATCGAACTTACCCGATACAGGCCGCGATCGGTGCAAGCGAATATTTCCTGTCCTCGCGATACGATTGAGAAAATAAAAATTCCCGGCATCCGGTACCGATCAAACCCTCCGCGCCGGTTGCCGGTCAGCAATTCCCCGTGTTCCGTTGCGCCGATAAGCGTTCCGCGGTGCACGGACAGACTCGTCACGGCCGTATCCAGCTTGTAGTTCATCCAACTCGTCGTCATCCGGTCCAGAATCGACATGCCTTCATTCGTTCCGAGTACGACATACTGAGGCAAATACAGAAAATCGTACACGGTCACATCCGAACGCATCATCATACGCCACTCCTCGTCCTCCATATACCAGAGTCCGCATACCGTCGCCGCCAGTCCGATTTCCCCGAACTGCTTGTACTGGTAGCAGCCAAGGGACAATCCCGCAGACTGCCATTTCCCCTCCGAACAGTTGAATAAGCCTTTGTTGGAACAAGCGTACAACTGATCGTCGTGCGCTTGCAGACGATTGATATGCGTCTGATCCGTCAGCCCTTCGCTGATCTCCACCCAGTCCTTGGCCGTTTCCTTTTTATAGACAATGCCTTTTCCCAATGGGGCGGCAACCAATTCATTGTCCGACAGCTTCTTCACCGAAGAGAAATGAAAGATCAGTTCTCCCGGATTGGTCGATAGTTGCATCGTAAACTGACAACTCCTTTATATGAAGGTGGCTCTAAAAGTCCGAATTTGATCGTTTGTTTATCTCTTCTCCCCTAGTATGAATGATAATGATTATCAATGTCAACTTTTATTGCTGACGTTTTTCCTGATCTTCTAGCGACCCGCTGGGCAACCGAATTCGCACGTTTCCCTGCCTCTTACGGTCTCGTAGACCGTTACGCATCCGAATTCGTACGTTTGCCTGCCTCTTACGGTCTCGCAGACCGTTACGCAATCGAATTCGTACGTTTGCCTGCCTCTTACGGTCTCGCA
>Ga0160454_100078_pt1 | contig 129337 bp, 81 predicted proteins | sample HID1971M_E6MG_FD_108218 | JGI IMG/M metagenome (GOLD analysis project Ga0160454, IMG submission 108218) | Enriched millipede-associated microbial communities from UW Madison campus, WI, USA - HID1971M_E6 MG | ecosystem: Host-associated > Arthropoda: Insects > Digestive system > Unclassified ...
ACAGCAATTTGCCCGCATTCGCGGGTTTATTTCTACACTGCTGAAACAATCCCTCCCTTTGCACGAATCCCTCGTTTCCGTTCTTCGCGGTCAGTTTCGGTTTAGGGCTACGTAAGTAGTAACCGCCTCGCGTACTTATTCACACAACTCCGCCCCAGACCAACCACATTAGACCGCCACTACAGATACCTCAGATGTAATCGCAAGGTTTCCGAGGATAGCCCTAACTTTCCCGGAGTGACCTCAGACTTTGTAAAGCCGGTTTCTACTTCAAACCAGCCTTGTACTCACCCGGAGTCATGCCGTTGTATTTCTTGAACACTTTGGAGAAATAGGTGCGATCCGAATAGCCCAGCTTCATCGACACCAGCTCCACCGTCTCCTCCTTGCCGCGGAGCATCTGCATTGCCAGCTTCATCTTAAAGCCATGCGCATAATCGATAAAGTTAAGTCCCGTCAGCTTCTTGAAATAACGGGAGAAATAGCTGGGATTCAAGTAGAGCTTATTAGCCATCGCCACCGACGAAATATGCTCCGTTAGATGATTCAGAATATACTGGTCGATCGCCTTAAGCTTCGGCTCCGGCAGCGCCGCAGGCGCGGAGCGAAGACGGACGAGCGCTGTCGCCCTGTCCAGCGTCAGCCGGGTCGTCTCCTCCCAGCGCGAGGTATGGCGCAGCAGCGAATGGAACATTTCCTGCTCCTGATCCGGCAGCGCATCCCCGCTCTCGTCCTCAAGCAGCCGTATCGCCTCCGAGCAGCTTGCCGTCCATTGGGCGGCCGGCATCCGGCTGTCCCGCGCATGCTCAGCCGCCTCCGCGATCAGCTCCGCCACCTCCCGTTCATCCCCTCGTTCGAACGCCGCAAGCAGCGCGTCTCGCTTCTCGCGCAGAGATACGGACTCGCCCTCCGCTTTGTAAGCTTCGCCAGTCAATCCGGCAATCGCTCTCCCCAGATTCCCGTCGTAATAGTGAGCTCCCAGCTCGGAGCGCAGCTTCTTCAACACTACCGGAAGCGACTGCACCCCCGAGAACAGCCCGCTGATTTCGTAGCGGGTATCCAGCTTCAGAAACGTCCGCGTCTTGTCCTGCAGCTCCGCCAGCGCGCTCTCCATCCGCTCGCTCGGGTTAACCGCCAAATCCCGTTTATAGTTGCCAATCAGCACGAGGCGTGTCGGGTCGTCCATGAACACGGAGGCGCTGCCCGTCTGCTCCAACACTTCGAGAGCGATGTTGTACCAAGCGTATTTCAGCAGCTCGACGTCTTCCAGCCGATACTGTCCGCTTAGCGAAGCCAGATCCATATAGCCGAGGCCGACGATAAACTCCGAATGCCGCCACTCAATTCCCAGCTTACGCCCCATATCCATCGCGATGCCTTCGCCCCTGTCCGCCTCCAGCTGGCGCAGAAACGTTCTTTTCAACACATCCTTGTGCCGTTCGACCTCCTCCCGATAAGTCAGCTGCACCTCGTGGTCCGCCATCGCCCGCGCCAATCGAATCGACTTCTTCACGCTGGCCTCCAGCTTATCCGCGGTCAACTCGTCCTTGATCAGATAGTCGTCGGCTTTAAGCTGTACAGCTTGCTGTGCGTAATGAAAATCTTCATGGCAGGTCAGAAAAACGATGCGAACCTCCGGCTGTTTTCTGCGAAATTCCTCGGCCAGCTTAATCCCGTCCATCTGCGGCAGGCCGATATCGGTAATGACCAGGTGCGGCCGGATCTCGTCAAACTGCTTCAGCGCCTTGACGCTGGAATGAACGGCTCCGGAGATTTGGCAGCCGATCTCTTCCCAGGCCAGCATTTTCTGCAAATAGCGGAGCATCGGAACATCGTCGTCAATCAGCATTACTCTGAACATCTGGTTGCCCCTTCCTAACGCATAGTTACGAACGGGATTGTCAAGACGACCGAGGTGCCGTCCTCGCCGCTTCGCAGCTCCATTTCAGCCTTTGGCCCATAAGTCAGTTTAAGCCGTCTTCTAATATTGCCGAGGCCGATGGATTGACTGTCCGCAGCGGCTTCCGCCGTCTCCAAGGAGGCCGCAACCTCTGCCAGCTCGCCGGCTAACATCCCTCTGCCGTTGTCCGCCACCTCAATCTCGAAGCCCGTCCCTCGATTACGCACATCGACCCTAATTCGATCCCCATCGCCGCTCTCCTCGAAGCCATGAATAATCGCATTCTCCACCAGCGGCTGAAGAATCAGCTTAGGCACGCTTACGGTCTTCAACTCGTCAGGCAGCTCGACGACAAGCCGAACCCGCATGCCGTTGCGCATGTTCATAATGTCCACATAGTCCTGAAGCAGACGGCATTCCTCCTCCAGCGATCCCGGCTCATGCACGCGCATATACGCCCGCAGCAAGTGCATTAGAGCGTCGATCTGCCGGCCATTGTCCTGGTCGTCCGACATCAGCAGGTTGCATTTAATGGAGTTAAGCGTATTAAGCAGAAAATGCGGCCGGATTTGCGAAAACAGCGCCTGCAGCTCGATCATGCGTTTCTCTTCCTGCTCCTGCTCCACATTGGCGATCAGGCGGTTGATCTGATCCAGCATTTTGTTGAAGGCCGCTCCCAGTACCGCGACCTCGTCGCTGCCCCGGGTAGGAAAGCGCACGAGCCGATTGCCGCCTCCGAACTGCTCCGCCGTACGTTTGAGACGGTGCAGCGGACGATGCAGCGACCTGGCAATAAACACGGAAATGGCGAGAAACAGCACGATACACGCTCCCAGCAGCAGCGCAAAAAAGCGGAACAGCTGCGCAAACTCCCTCGTAATGTCTCCGCTGGACGTCTTGTGAACGAGGCGCCAATCGACTTTGGACACCGTTTTCTCGTATTGAATATCCTGTTTCTCCCCAGCCCGGGTCTGAGCCTCCTCGCCGGCAGTCGAATAGAGAAGTTGGCCCTCCTTGTCGTACAGCTCGAACTGGCCGCCGTCTTGCGCCGCAAATAACGAAGCGAGATACTGCATCGGGATGCCGACGTACAGAGTGCCGAGCGCTTGGCCCGACACCGGGTCGGCAATGCTCCTCACCGCAAAATAGTACGTCTCCTTAAACGGACCATAGCTGATCTTCAGCGGCTCCGATCGGATCCACCTCACCGCGTTCGGATTGTCCGAGCGATCTACAGCCGCCCCCGGCTTCGCTAACCACCGCTTTAACGACTGGTATTCGAGCGGGTTGTTCACGCCATAAATAACATAACCGCGATTGTTGACGAGAAATACCGGCGCATTTAAGCCCGAGGTTTTAGAAAAGGCGATATCCATAAATTCCGAGATGTTCTGATGGCTGCGATACTGTGCGGAGGTAGCGATCTTCGCGACGTCCTTGAAGCTGCGCAGATCGGCCGTCAGACTGCTGCCGCCGTAGCCGATCAAATTCATGGCATACAAAATATCCTCGATATTGCGGCCCAGGTTATCTGCCATAATGCCGACGACGTTCTGACGGGAATTGTTCACCTTGTCGACGACCAGCTTCTCTATCGTTCCATAAGAGAGCACGGATACGGCCGCAAGCGGCAGCAAAATAAAAATCCATAGAGAGAGCTGAATTTTCGTGTAGTAATTGAAGCGCCGCATGATCCCCATCGACGAACTCTCCCTTGAGGTTATTCGACTCCATGCCAGGGCGTGTCTGCATACTTCGAGGATAGCAGATTTTGCCGAATTTTTGTTCCATGCAAGGAACTTTTGTGAAGGCGTACCGGGGGTACGTCAAGCAAAAGTGACGCAGCAGGGGGCGAAAAGGCGGTGAAAGATGCCCCCGAGCGGGTTTGCAGACACGCCCTAACACGCCGCAGGCCGCCGGGGAAGCGCAAAACGGCGAAGGAAGGCGACCGTCCGGCCGCCTTCTCGCTTAATCTATTTTAATTTCTTCGCTTCGTCCATCATATATTGCTGAGCCTCTTCCACGGACAAATTATCCAGCAGGAACTTGCTCATTCCGTCCTCAAGCACCTTCTTCATTTGACTGGACGTAGGCGTAGACAAGCTTGCGTCGTAGATCGTCTTAACGCGGGCGTCGTACATGACGTTAACGAGCGAATCGACGTCGATCAAGTCCTTGTTGTCTCCGATCAGCTTGTCGATGACGAGCTTCGCATCGGCTTTTTTCCAGCCCGGCATATCGCGGATGACGTCCATCTGCGTCGACAGGTAGCGCAGGAACTGGTAAGATTCCTTTTTGTGCTTTGAGCTGGACCCTACAGCTCCAAAGTTGCCTCCGATGTAGGACAAGCCCGTCTCCGCATCCTTGGAGGATTGCGGAAGCGGCGCGAACACCGTCTTGAAGTCGTGCGGATTGTTCTCCCGATCCATCAACTGGCCGAGGAAAAAGGTTGCCGTCGGGACCATCGCCGCTTTGCCGTTCACGAACTCCGTCCGGTAATGCAGCTTGGCGCCAAGCGTGTCGGATAACGGGGCCGCCGACTTGTCCTCCTGCTCCATCGCTCTTCTCAGATTAAAAAATTGCGCGTACGACGGATCGTCGAAAATCGGCTGCTTATCGGCGTTGACGAACGGATGCGGTCTCTCCGTGTAGGCGATCAGATTGTCGTACTCTCCCCAAGTATGGAAGAACGCTCCGTAACGCTTCTGCTCTCCTTCGCCCTTCGTCAGCCGCTTGGCGAGATCGCGGTAATCGTCCCATGTCCAGCCCCATTGCGGTACGCTCTCTCCGGCTTCCTTCAGAACGCTCTCGTTCAGCGCGACGAGCCAGAGCGAAGCCAGATCCTGAACGCCATAGATTTGCCCGTTGATCATCGGGTTGATGTAGTACTCAGCGGCAGGATCGACGCCCTCTTCCTTATAAAACTCGTCCAGAGGGGCGAGCACGCCGCGAGCCGCGCGTTCAAGCAGGAAGTCCACGTTCGGGAACGAGGCGATATCCACCTCTTCGCTGGCGGCCATCATCACGTCCAGCTTCTTCAAGTAGTCGGTGCTGTCTCCGTTCGTGACGAGCGGCACGTATTCCACCTTGATCTCCGGGTGATCGCGCTCGAAGTTGGCGATAATCAGACGAAGATCCTCTTCTCCCTTATTGTTTAGCCAGCTGTGATACTTGATCGTCACCGGGTCCGCAGCCGGGGCGGACGAATCGTTCGAGGCGGAAGCGCTTGCTTTCTCAGACGGAGAAGACTCCGACGCCGGCGACTGCGAAGCCGCCCCGTTGTTGTTGCCGCAAGCGGCAAGCATGCTGAACACCAGCAATGTAGATAACATGACCCATAACCTTTGTCTCATTTCGTAACCTCCAATGGCAAGATGGTTGCAAAACCAGTATAGAGAATCAATTTTCTTGCAGGTGTGCATTTTTTTGCTATATGTGTGCAAGATTTTGTCTATCCTTTAACTCCGCCTACCGTAATCCCCTTTACCACCTGCTTCTGAAGCACGATAAACACGAGCAGCAGCGGCACGATCGCCGACAGCGACGCCATCATCAGCGCGGCATAGTTATCGCTGTATTGGTCTCGGAAGGACTGAATGCCCAGCGTAATCGTGAACAGCTTCGGATTGTAGAGGAAAATAAGCGGGCCCTGATAATCGTTCCACGTCCACAGAAACTTCAGAATGCCGACGGTCGCCAGGATTGGTTTGCACAGCGGCAGCATCAACTGCCAGTAGGTGCGGAAATAGCCGGCTCCGTCGATTTTGGCCGCCTCCATAAACTCATGGCTGATCCCCAGCATATATTGACGCATGAGGAAGGTCAGCGGGATCGAGAAAGCGCCCATCAGAATCAACGATTCGTGCGTATTGTACAAGCCCAGCCATTTAATCATAATGTATCGGGGCACTAGTGTCGCTTCATTCGGGATTAAGAAGAAGGACATGAGCGCTGCGAACGCCATAGCTTTGCCCGGAAAACGAAGCTTGGCGAAGGAGAACCCCGCCATCGACGAGAACAGCAGCGTGCACAGCGTCATCAGCATGGACAGCTTTAAGGAATTCCAGTAAAACAGATCAAACGGCACCTTGCCCATCCATACGGTCTTGAAGTTCTGAATCAAATTCCACTTCTCCGGAATCCAGCGCACCGGATACGTCATCACGTCCTTGTCCAGCTTCGAGGCCGCCGAGAACATCCACAGCAGCGGCGCGAAGAACAGGAGCGAGAACAGCCCCATAAGCGCGGTTAGCACCGCATTCGTCAATAGCTTCCGTTGCATTGCAATCCTCCTACTCCTGCTTTTTCTGAACTTTCCAGGTGATGATCGTGATGAAGGCGATAATGAGGAACAAGGCCCAGGATAGCGCCGAAGCATATCCCATTCTAAAACGTTGGAACCCTTCCTCGAAAATGTAGTACACCATCACGTTCGTCGAATTGTTTGGCCCCCCGGAAGTCAGGAATGCGATCAGGTCGAACACCTTAAAGGAGGAAACGATCAGCGTGATGCTGAGGAAAAAGGTCGTCGGAGCGAGCAGCGGAATCGTAATCTTCCAAAATTGCTGCAAGGACGTAGCTCCGTCGATATTCGCCGCCTCGTACAGCTCGTCGGAAATGTTGGTCAAGCCGGCGAGATAGATGACGATATTGTAGCCGATCGATTGCCATACGGCGATAATAATGATGGCCCACAGCGCAAAATCGGTATCCCCCAGCCACTTGGGCGGATCGGTGACGCCGAGCTTCATAAGCGTACGATTGATCGGGCCGAGCGAAGGATGGAACAGCGCCGACCATACGGCAGCCACCGCGACGGTCGTCGCGATGTAAGGAATAAAGAATACAACCTTGAAATACTCCTTAAGAAACAGCCGGCTATGAATAATGACCGCGAACACGAGCGCGATCGCCATTCCTACGGGAACGGTCGCTGCGGTGTAGATCAGATTGTTCGTCAGCGCCTTCATGAACTTGGTATCCTCAAACAGCGACTGGAAATTGTCCAGGCCCACGAACCGGATTGAGCCTAGTCCGCCAACCATATCCCAGTCGGTAAAGCTCAAATATAGCGAAAACAATAGCGGAAACGCGCCAAGCAGGACGATTCCCAGAAACTCGGGCAATACGAACAGCCAGCCTACAAGCGCTTCCCTGCGCGCCTGAGTCCATAGCGGACGAACAGCGCCGCTGCGCCCCGCCCGGTCGGGCATCTGTGGAGACGTCATGCGCTCACCCCTTATCAACTTCGATTCTAGATTTGATTATAGGGGCGGCACAGCAACGTGAATGCGGACGATTTGTACCAGAACGTGCACTATTTTGACCTTCGCTTTGGGGAAGCCTCCGGAATGATGACAGGCAGCGGATGCCGCAAAGCCGACACAAAAAAAGCCGTTGTTTTGTTGTTGATGCCAACAAAACAACTGCTTTTTCCGTGCTCAACTGTCGAGAACAATTCGCCGTTGGCGTATCGTTCGCGTTACCCTTCCGTCCGGCGCAGAGCTTCCGCAAACAGCAGCAGCGTCAATCCTTGACCGTATACAGTAGGAAATATCGGAACCTTGTTGTACGCCGCTACACTTTCCAGCACCGGCGTTCCCCCGGAAGCTCCGCGAACGGCGCCATTGTCGCTTATGTACGCAACCATCGCCAAGACCGTCCGGTCTGCGCTCTCTTTCAAGGAGACCGGGACAAGTCCCATTCGAGCAGCCTTGTAAATGCCGCAGGCAATCCCCGCCGAGCCCGACGTTTCCTCATAAAAGTCGGGGCGATCCAGTACGGTTGGCCACAATCCGCTTGCATTTTGGCGCAGCGCAAGCGCGTCGATGAGTCGGCGGTACCTTATCTTGATCTCGGTCAGCATCTCGTTCTCGCCGAAGTCGAAGCCGCTGCTTGCCAGCTCCTCCAGAATCATCGGAATCCCGCAAGCGTTCCAGGCATTCGCTCTGTTCCAGCGCGCAGCCGACATCCAGTCGCCCGCCTCGCAGTTCCATCCGTGGAAGAGCAAGCCCGTCTCCTCATCCTGCAAGGCGCGAAGATGCAGCAGCACTTGTCTCAACGCCTCGTCTGCCATCCCGCGATCCGACAGCAGCCGCGCGGCGCGGGCAAGAAACAAAACCGCCATGAAGATAGTATCGGCCCATATCTGTTCGCGGAACGAGGCCTTCTCCGTCACGGTATGCTCGAAGGCGCCGTTTCTCGTACGAGGGGACTGCGCCGCCATCCACTCCGCGATCTCTTTTGTTTTCTCCTTATAGTACGGATTGTTCTGCCTATCGTACAATTGCGGAAAGACGGCGAAAGGCGCCATTGCATTGATCACCCTGACAGCTTCGGACTGATCTCGATTTCGCGTTACCCAAGCCTCGACCTCGCCAATGACACGCTCCTCTCCCGCCGCTCTCCCGTATTCGGCTGCCGCAATAAGGCCGACCCCGGCATTCCAATCCCACCGATCGATATTCATCGCCCAGTCGATCCATTCATGATTGCCCCACTGCGTCCGTTCGCTGTGCATCATATATTGATAGACTTGACGCGCCTTCTTCTCCAAGGTTTCTCTATTCATGCCAAGCTCCTCTCTCCCCATCCCCGTTACAATAGTTGGTTGCGATACTCCGTGGGCGTCAATCCGTAATGCTTTTTGAAGCTCTCTCGAAAATGATCCAAATCTGTATAGCCGATCCGGCCGCAAATCTCATTAATCCGATTCGCAGGATCTTTTAATAACCGGGCAGCTTCCTCCATCCGAAGCCGAATGATCAGATGGTTGATCGTCATACCCGTCACTTCTTTAACGAGCAGGTTCATATATTTCTCGCTTAGTCCGACGGCAGCAGCAACATCGGATAAGGCCAAATCCTTGCGCATATACTGCTCCTTCACATACTGTACGGCTTGCTCGACCAGCTTTTTCTTCTTCAGATTTCCGGACAATTCCTCGCCATGAAGAAGCTCGGACAGATTCGGCAGCTTATTCCTGGATACCCGCTCCGCCAAATCCAGCTCTCGGCGTTCCTCCCGTTCTTTCTTCAGCGCTCGCACCGCGCGCGCCAGAACTTGCTCGATCTCGGCCGGGTCGATCGGTTTCAAGACGTAGTCGAGCACTTGAAGCTTTAAAGCCGTTCTTGCATGCTCGAATTCGTTCAGCCCGGATAGGATGATACAGCGAATATCGGGCTTGCGTGCTTGCACCGCCTGAATCAGCTCCAGACCGTCCATCTTCGGCATTCCGATATCGGTTAAGAGCAGGTCCGGCTCCTCCGCATCCAAACGGGCAAGCACCTCCTCTCCGTTGCTGAACGCGCCGCTCATGACAATCCCCAAGCTATGCCAGTCTATAGCGTGTACCAGCGTTTCGCGTACGGTTTTGACATCCTCGGCAATAAACAGCTTATACATTCGTCAACTCCTCCTGACCCGGTATTCTCTCTGCTATACGGAAGGGCATCTCAACCTCGACGCAGGTTCCCGTATCTGCAGCCACGTATCGCAAGCCGTAAGCCTCTCCGCAATGCAATTGGATTCTCCGATGCACATTCAGCGTGCCGTAGCCGGATCGGACTCCGCCTGCTTTCCCGCCGGAAGCAATTCCCGGATGATCGCGCAGCAGCCGATTCATCCTGACGGGGTCGCAGCCTTGTCCGTTATCTTCAACTCGCAGCACAAGCCCCTTATTTGTCCTTACGCCCGTTATTCCGATGCGGCAATTCGAGACTTGACCCGCAAACCCGTGCTTGATCGCGTTCTCCACGAGCGGCTGAAGAGATAAATGAACGACACTGGCCGCCATTAGCTCGTCCGGCACCTGAATATCCACTTGCAGGTTATCCATCATCATCTGCTGAATATGAAGATAAGCCTCTACCTGGTTCACCTCGTCCCTTAAGGAGATCCAAGCCTCTCCCCGGTTCAGACTATGGCGGAAAACATTGGCCAGCGAACGCACAATGTGGCTCGACTCCCGATCCCCGGCCATAATCGCGCGGCAATTGATCAGATCCAGCGTATTGTATAGAAAATGAGGGTTGATCTGAGCGTGCAGCAGCTCCAGTTGAAGTTGGCGGCGTTCCATTTCCTCAACGAAGGACTTCTCGATCAGCGCGTGCAGCGTAACGAGCATAGACGAAAATTTCTGGCCCAGCTCGTCCACTTCGTAGATCCCCGAATTTTGTTCCGGCAGCGGCTCCTTAAATTCCAGCACCTCCGGACGATGCATCGCCGAGACAAGCCGTGTAATCGGAACGGTGACTCTGACGACGATTCTGCGAAGAATAACGCCTGCGACGAGCAGAGCGGCAATCGCCGTAGCCGCGCCAATCGCCGATATGGCGAACGTGTATTGAGTAAAATGACTTTCCGGCACAACCGTCAGCAGCTTCCAGCCATTCGTGAACGTATCGAACATGACGCGATGCTGCTCGCCGTCCACCTTCGCCACCTGCGATCCTTTAGCGCCTTCCAATTCGCGAATAAACGGCAATTCTCCCACCGATTCCAGGAAGCTGTACCGCTCGCTGTAGACGACCCGATTGTTCTCGTCCAGCAGGAGATGATAGCCCTTCTCCAATTGCGCATTCTCGAATACGCTGCGAATGCTTCCCGTATCCGCGCCGACGATGACGACTCCGACGCTGCGGCCGTCCTTGATGCTCGTCTTTATTCTCGCGGAATAGATCATCGCGGAATTGGATTGTCCCGTCCGCTGCCCCCACCATTCCGTCTGCCGCGCGCCGCTCTTCAAGCTGCGATACCAGATTTGGTTTTGCAAATCTTCATATTTGTAGATCCCCGGTGTCGGATCGAAATGATCGGTTGCGATGCCGTATAACCCGCTTCCCGGCTCCAAGGCAATTGAGATGGCATAAGACTTCTGGGCCGTACTGCGCGAACCGGTATCATTCAGAAGAGATAGCAGGGATAAATTTTCCAGATTCGTCCGCAAAGCGAAATAATCCCCGACCGCATCGTAAGCTTCCTCGTATCTGCGATCTAGCAACCCTTCAATAGAAGGATTGCTCAGAATAAAGCCTGCCACATTATTCATCGTTTCGAACTGATACCAGATGTTTCTGTAGACGAATTTCATTGATTGATTCGCCATATTTAACGTATGGTCATTCTGTACCCGAATAAGAATGTAACTGGCTACCGTAGCGAAAAAAGCGATAATGATAACGATCAACGCAAATATAGGAAGACTGAGCCGCGATAGCAGCTTTGCATGACGTGCGATCATCCTGACCAGCCTCCTTCACCAGATGCGATTGTAGGAGCCCCCACAGCCGACTTCGGCCGGATGAGGGGCTCCCTACTTCATTATCCGTTAATTAATTTGTAAATCACTTGCGCAGCCTCCGCGCGCGTTGAATTGCCCTTCGGCATGAACCGACCTGACGCATGACCTCGAACCAGCCCCAACGCCGCCGCTTCCTGTACATCTTCAACCGCCCAGCCCGAGATTTGCGCCGCATCCGTAAATGCCGCACCCGTATCCTCCGTCGCTCGACCGCCGATCATTCGATAGGCCTTCATCGTCATCACGACCATCTGCTCCCGCGTAATATTGCCGTTGGGATTGAATGTCGCTGCGCCCGTGCCGTTGACGATTCCCGCTTCATAGGCGATAGACACCGCTTCCGCATACCACTTATCCGCTGGCACATCCCCGAACGGCATGACGCCTGTCTTCGTCAGCTTCAGCGCTTTCACCAGCATCGCCGCGAATTCCGCCCGCGTAATCGTCCGGTTAGGCTCAAACTTCCCGGCGCTTGTTCCTTGAACGATCTGCTTTTCCGCCAATTCCCGTATGATGGCATAAGCCCAGTGACTTGGCTTCAGATCGGCAAACTCTTTCGCGGGATTAGCTGGCGTTTCAGTGGTATTCGTGCCGTTACCGTCAGGCTTGAGCGGTGTCTCCGGTTCAGTTGTCGTTGCAGACCCGGAAGACGCCGGAGGCTGATTTCCCCCCGATGTCGGAGGCGTTGTGGATGAATTGCCGCCCCCATTGCCGCCATTCCCTTCGCCCTCTCCGCCGCCCGGAGTCGACGGATGGTGATCGATGAATTCGAATCGATCGTAGAGCGCAGGGCTTTTCGAGTCGGCCGTTCCCTGCGTCCACTGGATAAAGTTGTCCCGTCCGTTCTGGTAGTCCGCATCGTTGACTGCCACATTAAATCCAATCGTCTGACCGAGCGCCGGACCCAAATCCTTCACGTAGGCGCTCGGAATCATTAATTCATAATAGGTCATGCCAGCCGCTTCGTCTCGAATCGCTTCAAAAGGGACTTGTCCGCTTACGTCGCCATTCGGATTGGGCGGGGCCGAATAGAAAATATTCACCAGATGTCTGCCGTCATCCCCGAGCGCAAACCCCCATTCGGTATCGGCGGCGCCGTAAGGGGATTCCCGTCTATTCAACGGATCCAGACTGATCTGGATGGAATCGTTCTTCCACAGGTTCGCCGCATTCTCGGATTGCTTGTGTACATTGTCCCGCACAGCTACAGCGAAATACATCCCGTCTTCTGTCCACTTCGCATACGCCGTCGCCTCCAGGCCGTTCGGATCGTGGAACCCTGCCGCATTCTGATCATTCCTGCGCAGGTGTACAGGATAGGCATCGCTCCAGTCCTGCAAGTTTCCATCCACCGTGATATCGCCCGACGACTGAATCAAATTAAAGTCCAGAGGCATGGCCTCGTCGTGGAAAATGACTTTGCCGCTCGCCGACTCGTTCACCTGCAGATCGAGGAAATAGGCATTAAAAGCCGCAGGCTGACGATACGTCCAACGGAAATCCAATTGTATGCGTTCGCCCTTCTTCAGACCGCTGAACGTAGAGGAGGCGACCGGTTCTAATAAAGTGCCGTCCGGCCCTTTCAGGGTAACTTCCCCCGCCTTCTCCGCAGAGGATGTGCCGGTCAACACTACGGATACGACATCCAGATTTTCAATCGTCTGTTTAACCGGAAGAAGCTTCGCGGCCAGTCCTTCCTCGACGGTTAGCTCCACTTTCTTCGTGTCGAACGCCGATCCGTTATGCACAATCGTAAACTCAAGCTCATAGCGCCCTTTAACGGTTCCTTCCGGCACAAGCACTTGCAGTACCCGTTCAAGCTCGCTTTGCGCAGGAATCGTCAAATCTAGGCTATCAAGCTCGGTTTGCGCAGCTTCCCATCCATCCGGCAGCTTTATATGAACCGTTACCGGCTGCGGAACGTTCGTACTGTTCACGAAGGATAGATTAAACGCCGTCGGATATCCGGCTTCACCGTTCACCTGGGTCGGCGTAACGTTGGCCAGCACTCCAATGAATTTAGCCGGTTCGGATGCGACCATCGCCTCTACCGTTCCCGCAAACTCCCGCGCCAGCAAATTATAGGCATAGCTTTCCGCATAGCTGCCTCGCGCGAAAGCCGTTTCCGCCAGTCTGCCATATCGGTTCAGACGAAGCACCGCCGATTCGGATACGGGCATGACGTTATAATCGCCTTTCTTGGCATGGAATACAGCAACCGCAGCCTGCGCTGCATGGCTGTAATCCAAGCTATTCGCGCCTATGCCGGAGAGCGCGTACACTAACGCGACCGAAGCGCTCTCCGCCCAATTATATAGGGCCTCCAGCGCAACATAACCGGGAGCGCCTTCGATGGAGCCATTCTCGATCTGTCCGGCGATTTGCGACATAAGCGAATACACGGACCGGATGCCCTGCTCCAATTCCGCAGCCTGATCTCCATTGCCGGCTACCGTCTCGAATTGAGCAGCAATGCGCTCGATTTCGGCCACATCGTCGGCAATAAGCGCAGCGTTTTCCGCAGTCTGTACCCGGTTCAGCTTGGTTACGGCTTCTTGTTTCTTGTCTTGCAGCAGCTTAGCCGCAGCCTGGAATACAAACTCGTCCGGCGCTCCCGTCACATAGATCGGCGAACCCGATACATTCAGTTGTACGCGGCCGGCAGCCTCCGACACGGGAACGTCAACGCCGTTAATATCCGTCACCTGCACGCCCGCCGCGCCGAAGGGAAGCGTTAGGGTCGCGGTTGGCGGCTTAACCGCCGGGTTGTCCTTATGGTCCACCTTCTTCCAGGCTGTAAGGACGGGCTGTCCGTCATTCAGAAATAGATGAACGGCAGCATCCGGATTACCGGTATCCCAGGTTCCGATGTAACGCGCTTTATCCAATTGGGTCATCAATTGGTTAACTGCGGCATAAGCGAGCTTCGGCCGCCCGTTATTGTCGGTAATTCCCCAGAAAATATCGTAATAACGGTCGTCGGTTCCGTCGTTTTTGTAATCGTAATACTCGTATGCCTTCACCTGGTCCGTGATCATATAATTCAGGAAGGCGCGAACGATATAGTCTCGTTGAACCTCTTCCGATACGGATGGATAACCGCTCTTCGCAGTCGGCCAGCCGCCCTCGGTCAAATAGTAATCCTTCCAGCCGCCGTAAGCGTCTACCAGGCTTTTCACGCCGTTAACGAGATTTTGCAAGTTGCCGTCCGGCATGGAGTTGTATACATAGGGATGATAAGAATAAGCATCCGCATAATCGTATGAACCCAGTTCAAGCTCTTTGGGCAGGACGCTCAGTACGCTGGAAGTATGATCGCCGGCGAGCAGCATCGCATTCGGATCGGCTTTCTTCATGTTGAGATAGGCAATCTTCTGCAGTTGGACGAATTCCGCGGGAATGTACGGCTTGGAGAAAATCTCCGGCTCGTTCGGCATTTCCCATTGCCTGATCCTGTCCTTGTATTTGGCAACGACATTCGTCACGAAATCTCCCATCGCTTTCAAGGAGTCCGTCCTATTGATCGTGCCGGACTGATAGTTGGCGTTCTTGTCGATCGACAGCACGGTGATCTGATTGAATCCGTAGGAGAACAGCTTGTCCAGCTGCGGCTCCACTCGGCTGTAATCGTAGATGGGCGCTCCCGATAAATCCTTTACGTTTCTGTCCACATCCTCCCACGAAATGCCGGAGCGATGGTGCCGGGCTCCCATCTTGCGGGCCCCGTCGATAATATCGTCCTTCCAGTTCAGCGCATAATGAGTGTTTAATCCGAACTTGCTTTCATTGTCCAGATCCAGCTCTCCGATCGGCGCCGCGTTCTTGATGACCGCAAGTCGCATCCGTTTCGACAAGTCCGGCCGAATCGCGCCATCCACTATGAAATCGGTCGAAACCTCATAGGTTCCAATGGCTTGCAACTGCGGGTCAAACGGCAATACGTCAAAGCTGGATGCATAGGCAGCCAACGGATAGCTTTTCGTACCGGATGCGACGATCTCCCGGGCTCCATCCGCGCGGCTCACCGTGTAATCCATCTGCACATCGTGCGCTTGCGATCCGGAATCCAAAGCGAGCGCTAGACCGGGCACTTCGTCCTGCGTGTAAATTCCCGCATAATTGCCCGACGGCTGAAGGTCCACCACGAAAGGCGACTGCATCGGCTCGATAGAGAAGTCGTCGATCATCAGGTTAATCCCGCCGACTACGTTCCACTGAAAATAGCCCTTGATAGGCGCGAGCGAATCGGAATCCTCGCCGCTGGCGATTTCGACGCCGTCAATGAACAGCTTGTGCGTAATTCCGCTTACTCGAAGCTCGTAATCGTGCCACTCGTCCAGCAGCGACTTGACGTAGTTAGCCACGTAGTAATTGCCGCCCAGCGTCGTCTTGCGCATGATAAAATACTTGGAATTATGCGTCGCCCATTCCATCGCATTGTTGTTCGCGTCATCCGTTGCCCGGTAACGGAACCGCCAAGTATTTTGCACCGCATCGCTTGTTCTGGCATATTTCACTTTGCATTTGGCGATAAAATTGTCCACGTTCTGGTACACGGGAAGGTTCAGCTTGGCGCTGCCCGATCCGTTCAGATTAAGCACCTTATTGCCGTCCGGCAGCTCGACGACTCTTGTATTGCCCCCCACGGTCCAATCTGCAGGAACCGTATTCGCCGGCACAGCGTCGAAATTGTTCAGGTACGGTTCAATCTGTCCGACGGCGACCACCGCTTCTCCGGACTCCGGATAGCGTGCGGCATTGCCCTCCTCATCCTGAACGGCAATAAAATACCGGATTTTATCGGTTCGGTTCGAACCCGGGATCACTCCGGAATAGACGCCTTCCCCAATCTTAGGAGGCTGTAAAACAAGATCGAGCGAATCGTCACCGTAGCCATAGCGGATTAACGCTGTCGTAGAGGCTGTAGCATTCGCCACGGTAAAAGCTACAGGCACGTCGGCATTGTAGGGAACCTCTATCAACGGCGTGTGCGAGATTGAGTATGGGTCTGTCGCTGCGGCAACCGGCTTAACCGATACCTGCTCCACATTGAGATAGACAGCCGTGCTCGCTGTCAGACTTTTTAAGGAAAAACCGATTCCGCCGGCAAGAAGAGAAGCATCGGAGAAAACGGTTACAAGAGAATTGTCGATGTAGAGCTTAAATTCAGCTCCCTTCACTTCAATTCTGTACTGGTGCCAATCCGTCAGATTAAAGCCGGGCAGGACAGCGCCGATGTTCACAGGCGCTCCGACCATTTCTGTTGCCGAGAAGTTCGGATATTTCCACAACTCAACATAGCTGGCATTTTTGAATTCCAGAAAATAATAGCTTGTGCTGGACGAATAACGGAACATCGTTCTGAAGCGATCGCCTTGCGCCGTAAATTCGAGGTTGTAATCCGCGGCCGTGTAAGGCAGCTGCGTCTGCTTCACTACGGCACGCTGAGGCCCCGTCAATGACGTCGATCCTTGCAACTGGGCTTCCGTTCCGGTTCCTTGAACCTGCCATGCCGCGCTGCCGAACAAATCCCAATTGCCCAGCCCTCCGGCAAAATCGTCTTCGTACAGCGAGGCCGGATCCGCCGCTTTCGTCGCAGCCGGGAGCATCGGCAGAATCATAGCAACGATGACCAATATAGACAGGCTCTGAATAAGCCTTCTCATCCGTTAACCCCCTTGAATAATAGTTTGAATGGGACTGTCCCATAAGCAGAGTTGCTTGAGATGATCGATAGACAAAGAAGGGATATGTACCTCCCGGAGACTGCCTCATACGCTCCTGAAATCACCTTGCCACGGGTTTCCCAATTCAGATTTCAGGAGCGTATAGCATCGGAGGGAGGTACATACCCCTGTCACCTTGTTCATCGATTATCTTTCTGAGCAACTTGGTTGGCTTATGGAACAGCCCCTTCGTTCAAGCTGTTATTTTCCTGACTTCACTTTGAAGGAGGCTTCGAGCTCGCTCAAAATTTGCGAACCGCCTTGCGATTTCCACTTTTCCACGAAGTCGTCGAACTTCTTGATATCGCCGCCCATGATGATTTGCGTAAATACGGAATCGCGCATCGTGTTCAACTCGACCAGCTTGGCGATTTTCGTCGGAGATTCCAAGTAGTTGGAGGCGTCTCTGATCTGATACTTGTTATTGATCGCCGTGCCCAGCGATTCTGCAAACCGCAGCGGCAACGACTCCAGATAACGCGGCCAGCCGTTCAGCCCGGGAGCGAACAGATAGCTCTGGATGCCGCGGAAGTGTCCGTCCGGATCCTTCATCGTGGTCGGATCGACCAGATCGGTTACCGCCTTCATCGTGCCGTTCTCGACCTTGTAATCTTCCCCTTCGATGCCCCATACGGTCAGCATTTGGTTTTCAGGGGATAGCGACTCCTCGATAATCGCCAGCACTTTCTTGGGATCTTTCGTCTTCACGCTGATCGCGTTCATCTGGGAGAACGGCGCTCCGGCCGGCGCCACCGCATTCCCGTCCGGACCGACAAGCGAATCCGTCAGCGTCAAATATTTGTACGGTTCGTTGGACTGATCCGGGAGCGTGCCGTCCGCCTTGAGATCGCCGCTCTTGATCAGCATATTCGTCTCGATCTGCGTATCGTATCCGCCCGGTGTAGACCACCAGCCCATCCAGGAGAACAGCTTGCCGCTGTACAGCTTGGTCCGCAGCTGCTCCTCCTTGATCGTCGCAAACTCCTTGTCGATCAGCCCTTCCTTATACATTTGCTGCAGGAATAGAAGCGCTTCTCTCATTTGCGGCTCAATGTCATAGTTGCTGAACTTGCCGTCCTTCTCCGTGAAGAAGCCCGGAGTGACGCTGAATGCGCCGAAGATATTGTCAAAAGAGTTGTTGGCGTATTTCACGTCGCCGATCTGTGCCGTATATCCGCCAAGCGGAATAACGTCCGGATACTTCGCTTTGATCTGCTTGAGAACGTTGTAATACTCATCCAGCGTTTTCGGAGTCTCGGCGCCGATTTCCTTCAAATAATCCGTTCGCATGACCAGGTCCCAACGGTAACCCGCTCCCGGCCCACCTTGGTAGGGGATACCGTAAATTTTGCCGTTTACCTTCGCCTGCTCGAACGCTTCCGCCGATACTTCACGCATAATGTTAGGCGTATCCGTCTCATTGATCAGATCCGTCAGATCGACGAAAGCGCCCTGCTGCGCATACTTCTGGAAATCGTCGGCGAAGTCGATTCTGACGACATCCGGAATATCGCCGCCTGCCATCTTCAGATTAAGCTTTGTTTTATATTGCTGGACATCCACCATCTCGGGAATAATTTTAATGTTGAGCTTTTCCTCAATCGCTTGCTTAACGACATCTTGCGCAGGATCGTAAGGCTTGGAAATATCTTGCGCCTTCAGCCACTTCAGCTCATAAGGCTCCTCCGCTTGGGGCGTTTCCGACGCCGAGGCAGACGGGGAAGACACCGACGATGCCGACGGCGACGGAGTCGCGGACGGCGAAGCGTTGCCGCTGTTATTGTTGCTGCATCCCGTCACCATCAGTACGCCGGTCAGTGCGGCAGCAACGACGCCATAAGACCATTTTTTCTTTTGCTGAGACATGAACAATTGACCTCCTCATATAAAATCCGCTTGATTTATATTTACCCTTGTGGGGATAAACCGGAAATACGGCAATACGGACGAACAGTTAACCTTTTACGGATCCGATCAGCATCCCTTGTTCGAAAAAACGCTGGACGAACGGATAGATCACCATCATCGGCAGCGCCACGATTACGATTGCGGCCATCTGAATGCCGATCGTGGGCGGAGGAGCCGATCCGGCCGCCTCTAGCAATTCCGGCGGAAGGCTGGAGCTGGCGATGATGGTTCGCAGGACAAGCTGAACGGGCGCTTTGTGCCAATCCGATACGTAGAGCAGAGCATTGAAGAAATCGTTCCAGTACACGACCAGATAGAGAAGTCCGACGGTTGCAATAGCCGGCATGGATAAGGGCAGCACGATCCGCCATAAAATGGTGAACTCGGAGGCGCCGTCAATGGCAGCCGATTCTCGTAAGCTTTCGGGAATGCCTTCAAAGAAGGTTTTCATGATGATCATGTTGAAAGCGCTGTAGGCCATGACCAGGATGAGCACGATATTCGTATTCAACAATCCCAATTGCTTGATCGTAATGTAGGTGGGAATCATTCCGCCCCGGAAGAGCATCGTTAACACAAAATACACCATGATGATCCTTCGTCCCGGCAGCTTCTTCTCTGCCAGCGCATAAGCCGAAGTCATGGTAAGAAACAGCGCCAGCGCAACTCCCCCGACCGTGTTGCGGATCGTATTTCCGTAAGACTGATAGATCATCGAGCCTTCCTTCAACAAGTACTTGTAATACTCCAAGCTGAAGCTTGAGGGAAAAAGGATCATGCCGTTCTTCTCGCTGAATTGGGAGTACGGCGTAATCGATACAGTTAGGACATACCAGAAAGGAATTACAATAATTAAAGTCAACAGTGTAAGCACAACGTAGTTGGAGGCGACGAATGCGGATTCCCCTCTTGTTAGCTTCACGGGTTCCCCCTCCTTGTCAGAAAATACCGGAATCATTGACTTTCTTGGCAATCTGATTGGCGACGAGCACCAGTACGAATCCGATGACGCCTTTGATGACGTCGGCCGCGGCGGCAAGGCTAAGGTTGAACTGCTCGATCCCTACCCGGTAGATGTAAGTATCGAGAATATCCCCCACCTCGAACACCATCGGATTGTACAAATTGATGATCTGATCCAATCCGGCGCTCATCACGTATCCGACCCTTAAAATGAAGATGACAATGATCGTCCCGGTAATTCCCGGCAAAGTAACGTGAAGCATCTTCTTAAACCTCGTTGCCCCGTCTACTGTCGCCGCCTCGTACACCTCCGGGTTAAGTCCCGCGATCGCTGCGATATAGATAATCGCCGCCCAGCCCATCTCCTTAAGCGCATCCGTAACGACCAGAATCGTTCGGAAGTAATTAGGCTCAACGAGCAAGTAGGCCGGCGTACCGCCGAAAAACTCAACCGCCTTGTTAATCAAGCCCGTTTCCGGGGAGAGCAGAATGGTAACAATCCCTCCGTATACGACCCAGGACACGAATCTTGGCAAGTAAACGGCCGTTTGCAGCGTTTTCTTAAACCAGCGTTTACGAATTTCGTTTAGCGAGAGCGCCAATACGATCGGGGCCACGAACCCGCTGATCATTTTGTACAGGCTGATAATCAACGTATTCTTAAAAGCGTTGCGAAACATTTCGGACTCGAAGAGCGCATTGAAATGCTGGAATCCGACCCAACGGCTCGCCGGAAATCCCTGCACAATGTTGTAGTCCATAAACGCGATTCTGATCCCGTTAAGCGGGAGGTAATCGAAAATGAACACCCATGCAAATGCGGGAAGCAGCAATAGATACAGCAGCTTGTACTTCCAAATCTGCTTGAGCCTCCGCCTCGGCAGCGGCGTTTGTTTCTTGGATATCCCGGCGGCAACTCGCTCCATCTTGCTTTCCTCCTATCCTCTCTCTTAAGCCGTCTCCGACGTCATGAAAGTGTTTACAGTGCTAGCTTATCTGAAAAGATAGGGCCGGAAAACCGGAATGGAGAACGATAATACCCGTGAAAAATCCTATTTATCGGATCGGCCAGCCGCTAGAATCATGACCCCCGCGGGAGGAATCTCAAGGGCATGAATGCCTGCGGACAACCGCAATTCGGAGCTCTCCACAACGTTGCCCATGCAATCTTTGATTTCCATCGTCCGACTCTCGATTTCCGTCATAAGCTCGATATATACGCCCCCGCTCCTCGTTCCGTTAACGATGATCATCGCCTGTGACTCTTCAAGGTCAATCGTAAGAACCGTACGGTGATAGACAACCGCAATCCGCTTGTTCGCATCGCTTGCGACAACGAGCGGGTATAGCAGCTCGGGGTGATACGGCTCCAGACGGCCATTCAACAGAACGGAGCGATACTCGCGCCAGAAGGCCAGCCAGTAGGCGATCATCTTGACATGATCCGCCGGCAGGCGATCCAGCTTGACGGAAATTTGCGGCACCGCAAACAACACGTTGATCAACTGAAGCGCTGCGCTTTCCACAGGGTCTTCCGGATGCCACATCAGCATATCGGCGTGAACCGCAGTATTTCCGCTCAACAGACGGATGTCCAGGGTGCGCACTCTATTTTCCAAGGAGTCGTTCGGACAGTCCGCCGCCCTGAACATATTGCCGTATTTGCGCATATAGGGCCCGACATAGCTCTGGCGAAACTCGATCATGACCTCCGGGTTAACAGCGCGGAGCCGCTCCATCACGTCGGACATCAGCCGATCAACCGCCTCCGGCACGGAAACAAAATCCCGTCCGCCTCCGACTTCGCACTGCTTGCCCTCTGGCAGGTTAAAGCTGTCAACAAAGTCCAGCTTAAAGCCGTCAAGCCCCCATTCCCTCATCGCCTGCTCATAGATTCCGATTAAATAGAGCCTGATCTCCGGGAAGCGCGGATCGACGACTCCCCAGCCGCGCGATTCGACTGTATATAGCATTTTGTCGCGGAACCGTTCCCAGGCTTTGCTGTGCATGCCCACGTACGGCACGGAATACCACAGCATATATTTCATGCCAAGACGATGAACCCGATCGACATGGGCTTTCATATCGGGTATTTTGTCCGCGTTAACCTCCCAATCTCCGCAATAGGCATAGCCGCGCGCATTGTTGGCGGTTTGCCAGCCGTCGTCTACGATGACCGCTTCGCAGCCCAAGTCTTTTGCCAGCCGGCACTGCTCTTCGATAGCCTCCGGCTCCACGTCTTGATGGAAGCTGTACCAGGTTGAATACATCGGTTCATAGGCAGACTGTGGTACAGGTGATGGGAGCAATCCCGGAAGTCCGCTCCACCATTGCTGAACCTCGCTCAAGCAGTCGTAGTAGGGCAGATCCCGGTAATCGACTCGCAATGTCGCTTCATAGCAATCAATTGGCGGCGTCGGCTCTTCGAACAGACGGATCGCGCAGTGAAACTCGGCCGATTCCTCATGGACGCCGGCTTTGCAGACAATCGGGTTAAGCGTGTCCGAGAACGCAAAGGTCATTCGACTGCGTCCATTGCCGCTGAACAAGCTGACGACAGGCGCCGAATTTGTTGAATTGCTTTTATAACCGCCCGTCCAATCCGGGGCCAACCCGCGGTTGCGATAACCGTTCGGATGCCACACGCCGTGAATATCCGCAATCGGATGCTTCCAAATCAATTGGAAAACAGGCGGCGTCTCCGGCTCGCTCGCCGTTACCCGGATATGAACAAGAACGACGCCATCCTCGGGCGACTCTACGTTAACCGTTGCCTGAAAATTGCCCCCGCCTCCGGTCAGTTGATAAGCATCAGGTCTTAAATGGTTTGAAATTGGCATACTTGCGGTTCCTCCAGCCTGTTTTAGACAATAAGAAAGTTAGCCCGATTGCAGTATGGCTTCATCCGGCATCGTTTGAATGATTGTGGAGCGGATGCCTCCCCTAGCGAGGATGGCATCCGTCCTAATTCTATTGCAGGCTGATCAGCCCATAAATCATTTGTGCGGCTTCCGCGCGCGTCGAGTTGCCCTTCGGCATGAACCGACCTGACGCCCGGCCTCGAACCAGCTCCAGCGCTGCCGCTTCCTTCACGTCCTCAACCGCCCATCGCGAGATTTGCGCCGCATCTGTGAATGCCGCGCCCGCGACTTCCGCCGCTGGGCCGTCGATCATTCGATACGCCTTCATCGTCATCACGACCATCTGCTCCCGCGTAATATTACCGTTGGGATCGAATGTCGCTGCGCCCGTGCCGTTGACGATTCCCGCTTCATAGGCGATAGACACTGCCTGCGCATACCACTTATCTGCGGGCACATCTCCGAACGGCATAACGCCTGTCTTCGTCAGCTTCAGCGCTTTCACCAGCATCGCCGCGAATTCCGCTCTCGTAACGGTCCGATTAGGTTCGAATTTCGTCGCGCTCGTCCCCTGGATAAGCTGCTTTGCCGCCAGTTCCTGAATTACCTTGTACGCCCAATGCGCGGGTGCCAGATCCGCGAAGTTCTTCTTCACTTCAAGAACGGCGTATTTACTGAAGTGATGAATAAGCGCGCTCAGCTCGCCGTCGGCATATTGTCCGCCGATCCATTCAAGCTGTCCATCGTCGGCGATGTAATAAATGCCTGTCAGCTTCGGATTCATTGAAGCTTCGACCTTCAAGCGAATCACGATCGGCTGATCGAATGTCGTCAGCTTCTTGGTTGTGCCGCCTTCCGTTGTAAGGGTCAAGCTCAGCTCGTATATAGCGCTGCCTTGTTGGATGGCTGCGTTAGAGAATGGCTGCCCCTTGGCAAGAAGCTGTTGCGCATCGGAAGGCTTCAATGGCTCAAGCTTCAGCGAGATGACGCTGCCTTGCAGCTCTGCAGCAGAAATTTGCCCTGCCAACTGCTTGAACAATCCTGAGGGAATTTCAAGAACCAGCTCATCCGTCTTCACTTCAAGCTTGTTCTCTCCTAGAAGCGCTGCCGCATTCGAGGGAAGCTTAACCTCCGTCGTATTCGCCGGCAGTTCAACGACGCTTCTGCCATTGGAGCCGTTCTTGAGCGAATCCGCCGGAACGGTTACGATTCCTTCGGATGCAGCCGGAGGTGCCGACGGAACGGTAGTCGTTCCAGTCGCAGGCCCCTGAGGAGTTGACGTCTGACCGCCTCCCGTTCCAGGCGTTTGCCCCGAACCGTCATCCGGGCCTTCGTTTCCGCCTGGCGAGTTATCGTTTTTAGCCGTTACGGCGACAACGCAGGTTTCGCCGAATTCGCCGTCGACTGTCGTTACCGTAATCTCGGCAGTACCCGCACTAACGGCAGTTACTTTGCCGTTGCTGTCCACGGTTGCAATCAACGGGTCGCTTGTCTTCCAAGTAACCGCTTTGTTCGTTGCATCGGCCGGATTGACTGTGGCAAGCAGCGTCGCCGTATCGCCCACATTAAGCGCTAATGTATTTTGATTCAGCGATACACCGGTCACCTCAACCGTCACCGGAGCTGCGACAATCGGCATAATGCGAACCTCGTCTACGAGCAGGTTAACTTCCGGGCCGACGCTTTTCAGAGCGTATCCAACCCCTCCGGCTTGCAGCGATGCATCGTTAAAAGTCGCGATCAAAGTATCGTCAATAAATAGTTTGAACTCGTTCCCGTACACTTCGATCTCGTATCGATGACTCTCCGTCAGATTAAAATCCGGGATCAGCGCTTGGATATCCACAGTGGTCCCCACCTGAGACGGGCTGGAGGAATCCGCGTACTTCCACATTTCTACAACATCGACGTTCACGTTTCTCTTGAATTCCAAGAAATAATAGTTTGTTCCGGAAGAATATCGGAACATCGTCCGGAAGCGATCCGCGGCTGCAGTGAACGCAATGCTGTAATCCTGCGTCGTGTAGGGCAGCAGGGAGGCTTTCACCATGATGCGCTGAGGCCCCGTGAGCGTTGTCGAACCCGCTAGCTGAGCTGCTGCGCCGCTGCCCTTGATCTGCCATACTGTGCTGCTGTACGACTCCCAATTGGCGAGTCCCTCTTGAAAGCTGTCGTCCAGAAACGGTTCCAGGACTACAGTGACCGTACAATCCGCAGTGAAGGAGCCGTCTTCCGTCGTTACCGTAATGACCGCCATTCCCGGCGCGATCCCCGTCACCTTGCCGCTTGCGCTAACTGTTGCAATAGACGTATTGCTCGAATTCCAGGTTACGTCTCTATTCGTGGCATCCATCGGCTCGAAAATGGCTTTTAGGCTCGCCGATTTCCCTGCGGCTAACGTAAGTGTCGAGGGGCTCAGCGTAACGCCGGTAGCATCGACAATGACATTCGGATCTTTATTGGAGATCGTCCAGCTCGCAAAATCATAAGTTAAGGCTTCGCCGCCCTGACTTGCGGTAAATATCTCCGAATCGATATCCTGCTGCAGCCACGGCGTGTCGAAGAGCTTAAACGAAGCATAGTCGATCGCCGTTCCGTCGATCTTGTGCGTATTGTTGTAAGATCCCGAGGCTAAGTCAAACATAATGTCCATGACATGTCCGCTTAAGTTCGTATACATGAGCCGCGGGTTGGCATCGTCGATGTGCGAGCTGTCTAACGTCGTCCTCGTAAGAATCGCATTCTTGAAGCTGTCCAAGTCCGGATATTCCGAGGCATCGGCCGTCTCCAGCACCCAGCCGTTCTTATCCGCCTGACTGCGAAGAATGTTGTAGCTGTAAGACAGCTGCGCGGTCGGATGCAATTGAGCCGTCGTCTTGACTTTGTTCGACGGATCGGTAGGCGTCTGATAATACCAGGAATACGGCTTGATCATCTTAAAGGCAAAGTACATCGACCCCGTATCGCTAAACACCCATCCGGATTGCTCTTCCTTCTTCTTGATCGACCCCGTATCCGGGTACATGGCGTTAAGGAAATTGTCCGTCGCGCCCGGTGCGCTTAACGATTTGAACACGCCTACAGCCGCTTTTTCATCCTGCATAATTCGGTGGTTCTCCGGCTGGTCGTAGTTCCCGATCGGGCTGGTGCCCTGATCGGCGTTAACTCTGAATAAGGAAGCTGGCGAGGAGGAATGCCAGCGCAAGGCGACCGGAATATCTTCGATCCAGTTGTCCACCCGGTTGTACGTCACTTCCGTCGCCAAGCCCCAGGTCGGCTTAACATACGCTTGGCGGTAAGTTTTCAGATTGCGACCGCTCGAGTTTTGCAGGTTCGTCTTGCGGTAAGTGTAATCTTTGTCCGCCAGCTGTCCGATTCGAATCGCCATATCCGGTGGCGTATAGGTCATGCTTGGCGCATAAACCATGCCCAGATACTCGAGATACGGCCGGTAAGCGGAGGGCACCATCGCATCCGACTCCCCGATCGTTTCCTGCGCGCGGTGTGCGCCGAAGTACATCCAGGACAGAGCCGTATGGTCAACGCCTCTCCAGGACGGATCGCTTACGGATACGCTGTCGCCTTTGGCCCGATTTGACGTGGAAATAAACTGGCCGTCGATCCAGTCGTTCGCCCACTCAAACCACATCACGTCCATGGCCATTTTTACCTTTTGCTTAAAATCCGGCTCATCCGTATATTGGTAGATTGCGTTCAGGCAAAGATAGGTCATAAACGTGTATTCCGGACTCTCGTATTCCGCCCAGCCATCATGTACGCCCGCGTCTATCATCTCTTCTATATTGGCTCTGTTCATCGCTTTCAGCGTTGCCCCCGAGTTGCCTCCCCCTTCGTTATAAGGAACGGTCCGAGGGTAGGCGCCTGCGAGATCCACAACGTCCGGCAGGTACTGGCCTACGAGATAGCCCGATACATAGTTGCTCATCCTGAGATTCTCAGTCTGATTCAGCTTGGCGTACTTATATCCTGCGAAATAATCTTTGACATGCTGCATCATCGTGCTGTCGAACTGATCTCCGACCAGCAGATAGGCATACATTTTGGAAACCGTCTTGTACTCCTCCCAATCGTGGGTTTTGTACATGTCGTCCAGCTTCTTCAAGTTTCCGGCTACATTCTGGCCATCGAGAATTTGCGCCACGTACTGAACAATGTTCATGGGTCCGCCGACTTCCGACATCGCCTTGGTTTTGTTCCATAGCCATTGCTTGCGGGTTTCGATCGTTCCCGGAAAAGGGGAATAATTGCTCTCCTGCGGCGGTACGTCTTCGATGCTGACATAGCTGAATTCCGTCACGCTCAGCCGATTAACGTCGTGACTCGTCAAAGCCAATCCGAAGTAAACGGTTTCAGGCAAACTGACGACTTCTTTCTTAACCAATGTCCAGTTCTCTCCGTCCGCGGAATCGTACGCGCTGATCACATTGCCTATACGAACCAGCTTCACCCAATAGGGAGCCGGCGCCGCGGCGCCCGTCGTTAAAGTCGAAGCCCCTCCTGTCGTTAAGCGATCCTCGAATACAACGCCGTTGGAAGGCGAGACCGCCATCATAGCATGACGGGATTGAGGCGATATGCTTTCGCGGATCATGACGCCGGCCTTGGTCCATGCAACCGTGTTCTCCATATTCGCGACGCGCGCAACGATTTGTCCGTCGCCTACCCATGGCCGGTACATATAATGGAAGGAATCGTCAGTGCCCCATATGTCGGCTCCGGAAGCTTTAAGCGTGAACGTTGCTGTAGACTCATCATAAGTCGCGCTTCCCGCCAATCTGACGCTGCCGATGTCCAAATTACCGAACGGCTCCGGCAATCCGCCAGCGGAAGGATTCGTCGTCACCGAGATTTCATTGCTGGCACCCGAGATGTTGGCGACCGCGTCTCTTGCCTTTACCGTGTATTGATAGGTCGTATTCGGAGTTAGCCCGCTTGCGGTGTAGCTGGTCAGCAATCCGCCCACAAAGCCGATCAATTGGCCGTTCTGGTATATATCGTACCGGGTAACGCCGACGTTGTCCGTCGCTTCCGTCCAGGCCAGATTAACGCTCGTATCCGTCTTGCCGGACTCCGTCAAGTTGGCGGGTGCCGTCGGCGGCTCGGTATCGACCTCCGCCGCATCCTGCATGACTTCATATACAGCCAGGTCGGTGACCGCAATCGCTTCATCCGTGCCGCCCGAATTGACGCGGACGGAAAATTCCAGCTTGAAGGTCGAGATCAACCTTTGACCGCCGTTCGGCACGATTGTCATCCGGTAGCTGGCGATATCGCTATCATTCACGGTCAGCATTTCATTCGGCGCCGCGTTCTTGTAGGCCGCCGTATTTGTTATGGTCGACTTGTCCGGTACAGGGAAACGGGGAATCAGCACATTGTCGTAATTGCCGAATTGCACCCGCGCGTAAATATCGTTGTTGATCGGTTTATCGCTGGCAGCGGTGCGCTTGAGCTTATATTCCAATACAAACTCAACCGGCGCGGACCCGACCGGCAGCGCATAAATCTGGTTGATCCGGGAGACAAGCGCCCCGCTAGCCAATTGGTAATAAAAATAGCCGCCCTGGTTTTCGTTGTTCACCGACGAATCGCGAAATTCAACGGCATTTTTGCCATCGATCTGCACGATTTTCTGAGAACCGCCGTTTGCGCTGTTTTCCAAGGTAAAAGGACTCGTGCCGCCGGCAAATTGCGTATCCATATCTTGAGCGAGCAAATTCACCCATATTTCGGACTCGCCCTTCGCGGCTTGCAGCGCAGGCATATTGGTGAATGCAAGCACAAACGCCAGAAGCGCGCTTACGATTTTCCTGCTTTTCATAACCATCCTCGAGTTACCTCCATTGTTTAAGAGAATTAGGGTAAAACGAATGATAAGAAAGCGCTTTACAAATTGCTTAAGGCTGGCTGCTCTACACCTCCGATAGGAAGTTGAGTATTCGCTTGATCAAGCCGAATACTCAACCTGCCATCTCGATCCGTCTCTATTTCTTCAGAAACTCGTCGATTTGCTTCTGAAGCTCGGTCTGGATCTTCTTCAAGTAGCCTTCCCCTTCGGATTTCAGCTCGTTCCAGGTTTCCGTCGGGTCCATTACACCGTTAAATAAAGCCGAATAATACTTGTCCTCGATTGCGCTGTACAGAGAAACCTCGTTCGCGACAGGCTCCGGATCGAAGGAGAAGCCGGTCAATACGCTTGCGATCAAGTTGTCTGCATTGGCGTTGAACTTATAATGCTCAATCGACACGGGGTCGAAGCCCGCATTCAAGCGATCCAGCGTCGGGTTCCATACCCATGCATAAGGGAAGAAGCCGTATTTGCTATCCGGGAGAGACTTGTATTGGTCGTCGCCAATCGCTTCGTAGTTCCTTCCCTCGATCCCATAAGCAAGCAGATCGTAATTTTCCTTCTTGGCCGTCCAGTTCAAGAACATCATGGCGCGTTCCTTGTTCTTGCTCACCTTAGGAATCGCCTGGAAGTTCGCCTGCTTAAAGTTTGTCGTGACTTTGCCCTTCTCCAGCGGCATGAACGTTACGGCTTCCACTTCGGCGCCAGGCGTATTCTGCGAGATTGCCGTCGAGATTTTGGTAGGTACGCCGAAGTCGTTCGTGGCGTAGATCGCGATATTGCCTGCCTCGAAGATCGTATCGGCATCCTTAATCGCCAGCACGTCCGGATGAATCAGCCCTTCCGTATACAGCTTGCGGGCCTCTTCGATCCATGACCACACCATAGGGTCCATCTCGTCGAACAAGTTGTACACCTTGCCGTCATTGTTTTTGTAATGAAGAATAATGCTCTGTCCCAAAGCGTCCGACCGCAAAATCTCGGGACTGAAGGTCATGAACGATCTGTACGCGCCCCACGCCTGATCCTTCTGTCCGGGAAGACCTTTGGCCAGAATCGGGATGATATTCTTTTCGTTCTGTTTGATCTTGTACGCAAAATCGATCAGCTCTTCATAGGTTTTAATTTCCGGTACGCCATATTTTTCTCTCAAGTCTTTGCGAACCAGATAGGTTCTTCCGTTCAGATGCGAGTTACCGAGCGGAAGCGCGTAGATTTTGCCCTGGAATTTGTTCGCATCGAACATTTGCTGCGATCTGACGGCTACGGCGTCTTGTCCGTACTTCTCAAGCAGCTCCTCCAGCGGCTCGTAATAGCCCGCGGCAATCATTTGTTCCATGTGCAGCCACGGCGCATCGAAGATCAAATCCACATTCTCGCCGGATGCCAGCATGACCTGCGTTTTTGAAGCAAGATCGGACCAAGGTATGAATACAATATCCAGCTTAACGTTGATCGTGTCCGCCATTCTTTTCTCGGCTTCGGCAATGACCAAATCCATATCCGCCGGGCGATCCCCCGGAATGATGATCTTCAGCGTGACCGGATCGAGCTTCGCGCCTTCGACGGCAGCCGGGCTTCCCGTCTGTTCGGCATCGCTTTCGTTGTTCGAGCTGGAGCTGCAGCCGAGCGCGATCTGGACAAGCAGCAACATCATGAGTACTGCCGCAATTGACTTCTTCATCTTGCGTATTCAACCTCCCATAATAGTTTGTATCTATGCTCAACCGAACGATCTCGGTACAAGCCTACCCTTTTAGCGCGCCAATCGTAATGCCTTTCACAAAAAAACGTTGAATAAACGGGTACAGGAAAATAATCGGCCCAATCGTCAAACACACGGTCGCCAGCTGCACGCCGTATGTCGGTATGGCCTGGGAGTAAGTCGTCTGACTTCCTCCGACGTACGAATTGATATTTACATTCGAGATGATTTGCCGAATCATAATCTGCAGCGGATGGAGATTATGGTTGTCGATAAACAATAACGCCAGATAGAAATCGTTCCAATATTGCAGCGCATAAAATAAGCTCACTGTCGCGATAACGGGTTTGGATATCGGAATAATGATTCTAAAAAAAATGGTCAGGTCGTTGGCCCCGTCGATTGTCGCCGCCTCGTTGATCTCGTAGGGCAGGGTGCGGAAGAACGACACCATGATAAAGGCGAAAAACGGGTTCAATAGATAAGGAAGAATGAGCGCCCATAGCGAGTCCTTCAATCCGAGCGTATTCGCGACCAGAATATAGAAGCCGACGAGCCCGGCGCCGAATACCATCGTAAAATAAGTCATGAAGGATAAGTAATTGCGGTATTTCACTTTCTGGTGGGCCAGTACGTAGGCGTACATCGATGTGATCAGGATGGCAAAGCAAGTTCCTATTAACGTCACCGAGACTGTGACCGCATAGCTGCTCGCGATCTGTTTGCCGGCCATCGTGTATTGGTATGCATACAGCGAGAAGTCTTTGGGGATGAGCTGCATCCCGTGCAGTTTAATGCTGCTTTCCGTTGCAAACGAGTTCACAACGACCAGCCAGAAGGGAATGAAGCAAAGAAGAGCGAATACGCCCACGAATACGTAAATACCGTACACAAAGCTTCTTTCCCACAGCGATCGATCTTCTTTCACGCGATTCAAATTCATGGTGCTCCCCCTTAGAACAAGCTCGAATCCTTGTCGATCTTCTTGGCGATTTGATTAAAAATAACGATCGTAATCAGGCCCATCACCGACTGATACAGCACGACGGCGGAGGATTTGCTGAAATCGCTCAATACGCGCAGCGCCCGATAGGTGTACGTATCAATGACATCGGTCGTTGAGTACAAGGCGCTATTGTCGCCGATGATGCCGTAGATCATCCCGAAATCTCCGTAGAAAATGCGGCCCACGCCAAGCAACCCGAGCACGACGACAACATTGCGGATTAACGGGAGCGTAATGTGATAAATTTGCTGAAGCCGCGTCGCGCCGTCTATTCGGGCGCTCTCGTAATATTCCCCGGAAATGCCCGTTATCGCGGCCAGAAAAATAATCGAATAGTAGCCTGCGAACTTCCACACGTAGATTAGCGTCAAGATTCCCGGCCATACTACAGGCTTCAGGTACCAGTTCACAGGGTTTAAGCCGTATGTCTCCAGGGTTCTGTTAACCACGCCATCGGTCGTGTTCAGGAAGGCGAACGTCATCATGCTGACGACGAGCCAGGAAATAAAATAAGGAATGAAGATGAACGATTGGGCAAGCTTCTTATAGAGGAGATGGCGAATTTCGTTCAGAAACAAAGCCAGCACAAGCGCAATCCCCAGACCGAATACGAGGAACAATCCGTTCAGGAAGATCGTGTTTAACGTTACTTTGTACCAATCGCTGCTCATAAAGAAAAACTTGAAGTTTTCCAACCCGACAAATTGACTTCCCCACAACCCGTCCGCCAGCCTGTATTTCTTAAAAGCGATTAAGTGCCCCGTCAGAGGCAAATACGCGAATACGATCAGAAAGATCAAGCCCGGCAGCGCCAATGCATACAAATACTTATTTTGTCTAATCTCTCTAAAAAAGCTCATCGTGTCACACCTGCTTCAGTATGTTGTGTGTGTCCCTCGTCAGGCTTAATCATAGGCCGTTATGCAAAGCAGCGTACAGTCCTCATCCTGGAATTCGGTGCTGAAATCGGCGAAAATACGGGTTCTGATTTCGGAAGCGAGGTTGTCAGAACGGAAATCGGCCTTGAACGGCAAACCAAAAAAGCGCTCTGGCTCTAGGCCGGACACGCTTTTGAGGGTGGGGCGTTGATTTGGACTACTGTCTTTCGCGATACTGACTTGGGGTCATCCCGGTTGCTTTCTTAAAGGCGGTAAAGAAGTTGCTCTTCGTCTGGAAACCCGATCGCTCGCCGATATCGGTTACCGTCCAATCGGTCGTCTCCAGCAGTCCTTTCACTCGGCTAATCCGTTGTTCCATAATATAATCCGACAGGGTGGTCTCGAATACTTCCTTGAACAGCTGCCTAATATAGCGCGTCGACAGCGATACGTGCTCCGATATCTCTTCGATCGTCAGCATCGGCTCATGCAGATGCGTCTTCACATAGTCTACAATTTCCGTCACAATCTCATCGCGGCGGCTTGAACCTTTCTTATTGCTCAAGTCGTCCATCATTTCCTTTAAGCCCTGTCCAAGCCAGCCCCTGATTCCGCTTAACGTATCGAATCTCTCCAGAATATTCTCGATCCCTTCTACCGATTCGACCGATGGCAGCTTATTAAACGTTTTGAACAGCGTATACAAAATCAATGACAACTGAAACTTGCTTTCGGCATAATGCATCGTTTGCAGATGTCCGAAGATTTGATCCAGGCTTTTGGTCACCTCGTCCGCTTTGCCCATCCGGATTCGCTTGATCAGCTCTTCCAGCATGTTATCGTCCGGCAGCGGCTGAACGCGCTGCATATAGGCTTCAAAATCCTGCTCGAGATAGACCTTGTCTTCGCCGGATATGAATTTAAGCATCGTCAGCTCGTGAACATAGTCGTAGATGCCGCGCAGATCGTCGCCGAACGAATTGGCCCCGCTGAAAGCAACCGTTACGCGAACCCTTGTCCACTTATCGATCTGTTTCCCGACCTCCTGCATGACCTCGACAAGCTCCTTCATCGAAATGTCGGACCCGGATATCAGCAGCGCAAGATGATCGCCGCCCATATCTACCGATTCCGCCTGCCAGTGCCGATTAAGGATTTCCTCGGCAATGTTGCCGATTGCGTATTTCATCAGCTTGCGGGAGGCGAAATTGTAGCGCTCCTGAAATATGCTGTATTCATTAATTCGCAGAACGCTGAGATGCAGCTTCTCTCCTCTGAACAACGCTGTCTCTTCGTGAAGATAGCGCTCGACCGGCGCGATCAGCTTGCCTTGGACGATCCATTGTCTAAGATACTCCGTCTTGATCAAGCTCTTGTGCTCCCGCATAGAGATGTCCAACTGGTCCACTTGATTCGTCAGCAGCTCGATGCCATATCGAATGACCTTGTATTCTTCCCGCGGACCGTCATTGGTCTCGCTCTTGAGCTTTAAGCCGAATTTCATCTCCAACTGATCGGCTAGTTGGGCATATGGACGATAAGTACGTCTCGAGTTCCAGAACAGAATCCCCAGCAAGAGGACGGCGAATAAAGCCGCGATCAGAAGCATCCTGTTCCGAAATGAATTGAAATCGCCAAGGATTTGCTTATACTTCGCCGTATTGTACAGCGTCCAGCCTTGCGGCTCGATATGGGCGTATTGAACGGACAGCAGCTCGCCCTTGTAGGTGTGCTTAAAGCTGCCGGCCGTGAATTGTTGGGATTTTTGGGCCAACTCGGCGTACAAATCCTCGGAACCGTTCGCTCCGAGTACGGTTTGCCCGTCGCCGTCCAGAACGAACGATTTCGTTCCCAACTGCTGGTCGTCCTTGAGCAAATATTGCTCCAGCAGCTTGTTATCCATCAGCATAACCAAATACCCGAACGATCGCTGTCCGGACGGCACGGTCGGAATGATCAGCGCCAGCATCTTCCGGCCCATCGTTTCGTGCACAATAAAATTCAGATAGGATTTTCTCGGCTGCTGAATGATCGCCAGCATCTCTTGATCGGAGAACCGCTCGAACGAGGATATCCCGTATTTTAAATTGATCGCATTTTCGGTGCGCATATTAAATAAATAAACATTGGCGATGAACGGTTCCGTGGACATATAGTTCGTTGCCGATTCGATCGCATCGACCTGGTGCGCGGAATTCTCGGTCATGTCCGTCAGCCACAGATTAATGCTTTTATTCTGGTACATATTCAGGCCGTATGCGATCATTTTCTTGAACAGAAACTTGGCGTTCTCTTGCGAGTGAACGACCTCGGTCTGACTGGCTTTATCGATTTGCTTCATCGCATACGCGGAAAATTGCCGGGAAATCAAATAAACAAAAGGAATAGAAACAACGGAAAAGAGAATGCAAAGCACCAGGAAAATCCGCACGTATTTCTGCTTCGGAATTAACCGCTTCATTGCTGCCACTCCTCGGATATCGGATGCCAAGCTCGGTTATCTCCGAAAAAGTATAGATTGTCCCCATTAAAGTTACAAGTATTGATACCGGAACTCCGGTCCTCATTGCGGAACTTTCCGACGTTCAGGAAGCCGTACCGGCGGTTGAGCCTTCCGGGAACAGACAGAGGACCGTCCCTCTAAGCTCCGGGACGGTCCTCTTGCTCTTTATTGCAGCGTCTCCTCGCGAGTCGCTCTGCGCTGGCCTCCGGGGCGAGCCTCCGCCGGGACGATAACGGGAGCGCTCTCTCCCGCTTCGGTCATTCTGCGGAGCAATCGGCCCCGCATCACCTTGGCCACCTCGGCGTGGGAATCGAGGCCGATCAGATTGGTTAGCTCGTACGGATCGGCCTGAAGGTCGTACAGCGACGTCTCCACATAGCGATCCGACCCGCCGTCGGCGAAGCCGTCCTTGTCCGGCGCCGTGACGCCGTATTTCCAGCGCTGCGTCCGCACGGCGCGACCGACCTCGGTCTCGCTGATCTGGACGAACACCTCCTCCGGCCATGACGCGGCATCGCCCGCAACAAGCGGCTTGATCGATCGGCCCTGCATAGGCTCCGGAACGGGAATCCCCGCCCCGTCAAGCAGCGTCGGAGGCAAGTCGACCAGGCTGACCAGTTCGCGAACTTGACGTCCTCCGGTAAAGCCCGGCCCGGTAATCAGTGTCGGAACCCGGATCGAGGCGTCGTGCAGGGAACGCTTGTATTCGCCGTTGCGCGTCTTGAAGTGGCAGCCGTGATCCGAAGTGAACAGCACGATCGTATTGTCGCGCAAGTCCAGCGATTTGAGCGCGTCCATCAGGCGGCCGAACGCCTCGTCCAACCGTTTGACCATGCCATAGTAGCCCGGTAGATGCTGGTGCGCGGTGCCCCCGAGCGCCGCCAGGTCGGGCGGCAGCCAGCCTCCCGTATATCGCTCCCGATACCCGTCCGGGGCCGGATAGTCGTCGAGATGGTTCTGATGGTGGGGCTCCAAATAAGAGAGAAACAGATAAAACGGATTGTCCTTATGATCGTCGATATAGCGAATCGCGGCATCGGTAATCGCGTCCACCCGATAGCCCGGCAGCTTCACCGGCTCGTTGTCGTTGTTGTACATGACCGTATTGTAGGCGTCGGAGGAAAACTCCAGCACGTTGGAGGCCAGCCAATACTCGTAACCCCCGCGATACTTCTCGCTTACCGGTTCCTCCGGCGCTAGATGCCATTTGCCGATATAGCCCGTATCGTACCCGGCCGCTCCGAACGAATGAGCCAGCGTCGGCATATCCTCGGGAAGATGAATGCCGTTGGCGTAACATCCCGTCTCTGTCGCATATAGCCCGGTTTGAAGACAGGATCTCGCGGGCCCGCATACCGGCTGGCACGTGAAGGAATGCGTCAGATGCGTGCCAAGCAGCGCCTCCCGGTCGAAATTCGGCATCAGCCCCATCGGATTGCCGTGCAGTCCCGACGTATCCCACCGCTGTTGATCCGTGAAAAACACAATGACATTCGGTTGCTTGGACATCCCCTATCATCCTCTCTACTCTTTGACACCGCCGGCGGTAAGCCCTTCGACCATGTAGCGCTGCAAAAACAGAAACGCGATCAGCAGCGGCAGCGTCGCCGTCACGGCCGCGGCTGTCGCGCCGGACCAGTTGTACGAATACTCCCCAAGGAACGTAAGCGACAGGCCCGGGCTTAACGTTCTCTTGTCGAGATCGCTCACCAGCGTCAAGCCGAACAGGAAGTCGTCCCACGCGATCAGAAAAGTATAGATGGCGATCGCCATAATGCCCGGCTTGGAGAGCGGTACGATAACGGTGAACAGCACGCGGAACCGGGAGGCTCCGTCGATCTCCGCCGCCTCCTCCAGCTCGCGCGAGATGCTGTTGAAGAACGTCCGCATCAGCATGACGCTGAACGGCAACGCCGTCGAAGCCGCCGCCAGCACGAGCACGAACAGCGTGTTCAGCAGGTTCATTTTCTGATACTGGGAATACAGGCCGATAACGAGCGTAACGGTCGGAAACATCTGCGCCGACAGCAATAGCAGCGCAATGAGATTGCTCCCCTTAAAGCGGAATCTGGACAGCGCGTACCCCGCGAAGATCGATACGATGATGCACATAACCGTCGCTCCCGCCGCAACCAGGAACGTATTTTTATAGAAGGTCAGAAATACGGAAGATTTCAATATATCGACATAGCTGCTTAAATCGATATTAAACGGAATCCACTTCGGCGGCAACTTCATCAGCTCGCTGTTGCTTTGCAGCGACGTGACGAACATCCAATAGACGGGGAACAGAAATCCGACCATAATGACGAGCAGCGCGACATACGTCAGGCCTTCCTTACGGAACAGCAAATATTTGACTCTATCCATAGGCTCTTCTCCTAATGCTCCGAGTTTCGATTCATGTAACGGGTGAACAACACCGAGAAGACGAACAGCAGAATGAGCCAGATCACGCCGATGGCCGAGCCTTTGCCGAGCTCATATCTGGAGAATGCCGTCTCGTAGGTGAGAATGGCGAGAGAGGTCGTCGAACCGGCCGGTCCTCCGTTCGTTAAGGTAAAGAACAAGGTGAACATCTGAAAATTGTTGACGATCATAATCAGCGTAACGCTTGTAATGACGGGCTTTATCAGCGGTAGCGTCACGTGCAGGAACATTTTCCAGCCGCTGGCCCCGTCGATTCTGGCCGCCTCGTACAGGCTGGCCGGGATGTTCTGCAGTCCGGCGAGCAGCATAACGCTGACCAGCGGCGTCTGCCGGAACACGGCCACGACCGTGATGGCCGCCAGCGCCCAGTCCATGCTCTGAAGCCAGCTTACGTTCTCGCTCATCAATCCGGAGCGAGTCATCATATAGTTCAACACGCCGTAATCCGGCTGGTAGATCCACAGGAAGATCAGCGCGGTTACGATCGTAGGAATGGCCCAAGGGATCATGAACAGGCTGCGCAGGAAGCTCCGCATCCGGATGTTGCGGTTGAGCAGCACCGCCGTAAGCAGACCGAGCAGCAGATCGATCGTGACCGCGGCCGCGACGTAAGTCAGCGTAATTCCGAACGAATGGTAGAACTCGGACGAGCCGAGCAATTCGGTATAGTTGCGAAATTGGTTCCAGGAGCGATCCGGGTCCATCAGGGAATAGTCGGAAAAGCTTAACGCAATGGCGCTCACCAGCGGAGCGATAATCGTCAGCATCATAATGACGAATACGGGCAGCAGCAGCACGGTTGCGAACGCGATATTTCTCTGCGTCCGGCTTAGTCGGAAGAACATCGGCTTCACCTCATTTTTCATGTTGTCGTCGAATGGAGAGGCTGTCTCATAAGCAAAGTTGCTTCAGATGATCGATAAAAAGAGGGTGTATATACCTCCCGGAGACTGCCTCATACGCTCCTGAAATCACCTTGTCACGGGTTTATCTATTCAGATTTCAGGAGCGTATAGCAGCGGAGGGAGGTATATACACCTGATATTATCGATTATCTTTCCAAGCAACTTGACCTGCTTATGAGACACTTCCGCCTATTGGTCGTACAAGGCTTTGATCTTGGGCATGACGAGCGTGATCGCTTCTTCCGTACTTTTGTTTGAATCGGTCACAAGCACGATCATGTCGGACGACTGCTTCATCGCGTTATCGAACTTCGGATTGGAGGCCGGAAGCGGCGAAGCCGTCTTCATCTGCTCGTTGAACACGCTGGCATAGTCGTCCTCGTTCATCTCCGGCAGCGAGGCTACCGATGTGAGCGAGGACATGATGCCGTTCAGTTGATGGTAGATAAGCATCGCGTCCTTGGATACGAGATACTTTACGAATTCCGCGGCCGCTTCCTTATGCTTGCCGCCTGCCGGAATAATGAGCTGATGCTCGGTGAATACCGTCTCGCTTCTGCCCGTCTTGCCCGGAGGAACGATGACGACTCCCCATTCCTTGTCGAAGGCCTCGCCTTTGCCGCTCATATTGCGGAAGTTCGTCCGACCGAAATCCCCGTCGATCAGCAGGCCCATTGTGCCGTTGGCGAACATGCCGCGCAGCGACTTCATATCCGAGCCTTTGGGCGAAATGCCGCCGCCAATCATTTCCTTCATATAGCCGAGCGTATCCGTCAATGCAGTCCCTTCGTCCCAGACGATCTTGCCCTGCTCGTCGATGAACTTGCCGCCATACGACAACGATGTCCGCAATAGCATGTTGCCCGTATAGGAGTCCGTGGCGGCCGTCTCCCCGATGCCGTAGATTGGATTGCCGTTCTCGTCCTTGCCGAGAGCAGCGACGGCTTTGGCGGCTGCGATCATTTCGTCCCAAGTCGCCGGCGGCTTCTCGGGGACGAGGCCCGCTTTGGCGAACAGGGTTTTGTTCCAGAACAGAGCGCTCGGATGCGGCGCCCAGGGCATCGCCATCACCTGTCCGTCGTATGTCACTCCGGAGCGGCTGCCTTCCACGATGTCGTTCACGAGGTCCGTGCCCACCAGCTCCTCGATCGGCGACGCCACCTTCGCTCCGACGAACGCGGCGGTGAAATTCTGATTGGCCATCGACACGTCGGGGGCGTTGCCTCCGGCCGAGTTGACCAGCACCTGGTCCTTGAACTGCTGGAACGGAATGCCAAGCGATTTGACCTTGATGTTCGGATGCTTGGACTCAAAATCGGCAATCAATTGTTTATAAGCTTCCTTCGTTCCATCCTCGACCGAAATCCAGTTCGCGAACGCAATTTCCGTCACTTCGCCTTTCGGCGCTTCCGAAGCGGAGGAAGACGAGCTTGAGCCGGCTTCCGGCTTCTCGTTCGATCCGCACGCAGCCAGCATCGACACGAGTCCGACCGTCAACATCCCTTGCGCGAGCTTTTTCCACGGTTTCATACAGCGACCACCCTTTTCAGTGATAATGATCATTGACAGCTGCGACTGCCTTAATATGAGTATATAAGCATCCGCTTTTGGCGTTTTGCCATATGTTCGGGTGATTTAGTCCTATTTTCGTCACTGACAAGCAAAAGCGCCTTTGGCGTCCTCTAGACGCAAAATCGAGTTTTTGTCGGCGATGATTCAGATAAATATAGCGAATTTTATACTTTCTGAATTACGGAAAGAGACCCCGTCGGCTCGCAAACTTGCGAAACCGTCGGCGCCTCCTATTTGTTCGTGCTCATTTTATACTCCAGCGGAGTCATCCCGGTTGCCTTCTTGAACACCTTCGTAAAATAGCTCGCATTCGGATAGCCGACCAGCTCCGCGAGAGCTCCCATCCTCGCTTCCCCAGCGCGGATCAGTTCCTTCGCTTTACCGATGCGAACGTCGGTCAAATAATCGTTAAAGCTGATGCCGGTCTCCTTCTTGAACAGCTCGCTTAAATACGTCTTGTTCAAATGAACATGATCCGCCACCTGCTGCAGGGAGATGTCCTCGGCATAACTGGCGGCCAGATAGCGGAACGCCTGCCGAATCGGCTCGCTGTAAGGCGGACGCAGCCGCTTTGCCTCCCGGAGCAGCTCGGCGACTTGGCCGGCCAGCCAAGCTTTGACCTCCTCGAACGTGCGAAGCCGATTCAACTCCTCCGCCGGAGAGAACGACTGGTAACGCGCGAGCGTCTCGGATTGCGGATCGAGCTTCCGAACCTTCTGCAGCACCGTATAGAGCAGCTCCAGCCCGAAGGCTTTGAATCCGCTCTCCGACAGCTCTCCTGCGCGCAAGTCGTTGTCCATACACGCATGCAGCGCTCGCAGCGCCTCGTCATAGCTTCCCGTCTCGACATAATAGGCGATGTCGCTGACGATCGCATAGGCCGTCTGGGAAGGCTCGCCGAAGCCGGTCAGCTTCGTATCGGGAAACCAGACGATATTCCGTTTGCCGTAGAAGCGCTGGCGTCGCAGCGCTTCCATGCCCTCGCCAAGCTGCCGACCCAGCGCGGACAAATCGGGATACGGCTCGCTAATGCCGACCGACGCCGGTACGCGCAGAAATTCCCGCAGATTGTTGGACAGCCGGTGCGCGCAGCGCAGCGACTTGTCGCGGATCGATTTGCCGCCGAAGCCGTCCGCGTTGCACGCGACGGCAAACAGATTTTCCTCGTACAGGAAGCTGCAGCCGCCCCCCGTCTCCCCGCGGACCGTCTCGTCCAGAATATTCAGTATCGCCGACTCAAGCAGCTCGGGCGTGCGAATTTTTGCCTCGCTCAGGCAGCTCGGGTAATCGTCCAAACTAACGGTCATCAGCATCGGATGCTTGTCGGACAAGGGAACGTCCAGCCAGATCATTTTGTCGCGAAACTCGTGCATCGCAGCGGGCTGACCCTTCAGCAACTCCTTGAAATAGATCGCCCGCAGCGCATAGCGATTCTCGTTCAGCCTGCTCTTCAGCGAATGAACCTCGTCCTCGCGCCGACGCTCGACCGCCATCTGCGCTTGAAGCTTGCCGATGACCTCGCGCAGACCGTCCACCGTCACCTCGGCCTTCAGAATGTATTCGGACGCTCCCAGCTTCAACGCTTCGGAAGCGTATTTGAATTCGTCGTAAGAGCTAAGAATGAGCGAGCGGACCCCCGGCTGGCGTTCGACCAGTTGACGAATCAGCTGCAGACCGTCCATCACCGGCATTTTAATGTCGGTAATAACCAAGTCCACGGGATGCTCCCGGCAGAACTCCAACGCCTCCTTGCCGTTGCCGCAAGCGCCCGCCACATTGATTTCCAGGCCGGTCCGCTGCAGCAGCGTCTCGAACCAGCGCCGAATTTGCGCCTCGTCATCCACGATTAAAATATTCATGCCGTTAATTCCTCCGGTCCCCGTATCGCGGGCAAAGATAGCAGCACGTCCGTTCCGCCCTCCGCTCGGGCAATGACGATCAGATCCGCGCTTGCGCCGTAGTGCAGTCTCAGGCGGTCGCGGATGTTCCGTAAGCCCATTCCCGAGCCTTGCTCAATCGCCAGCGCCGTAATGTCCGTATCGACTTCGGGCCGAGGAAGCTCGGAATAACCGACTCCGTCGTCGCGGATTCGAAACCAAACCTTGCCGTCGCTTAGACCGCCCTGCACAAGCACCGTTCCCGGCGAAGCCTTCGGCTCGATGCCGTGGAAGATCGCATTCTCCACGATCGGCTGCAGCAGCAGCTTTAACGTCTTGAGGTGTATCATTCCCTCGTCCGCTGCGAATTCCACCCGCAGATGCTCGCCCTGCCTCGCCTCTTGGATTCGCACGTAATTGCGCAGGTTCTCCAGCTCTTCGGAGATCGGGATAAACTCGCCTTCCTCCGTTAGCGTTCGCTTAAGCAGCCGAACGAGCGCCACAATGATTGAATCCACCTTTTCCGGAGGTTCGGTCGGCAGCATCGAGCGGATCGAGGCAAGCGTGTTGTAGAGAAAATGCGTATTGATCTGCGACTGAAGCGCGCGGATTTCCGTACGCCGTTTCATCTCCTGCTCGGCCAGCACGCGGTCGTGCAAATCCTCGATTCTCCCTACCATACTGTTGAATTTACGGGCCAGCTCGCCGATCTCGTCGCTGCCGGACACCGCCGAGCGCTCCTGCAGGTTGCCCATCTCGACCTCCTTCATACTGATGAACAAACGCTGAATCGGTATGGACAGGCGGCGTGCGATATAGTAGGAGACCAGAAAAGAGACGGCCAGCACGGCCAAAAACAACAGCACGGTCAGACGCTCCAGCTTGCCGATGTCGGCGTACAGCTCCGTAAGCGGCGTATATGCGACGATCCGCCAGCCCGTCTTAGCCACCGTATCGTAAGTGATCAGCAGGTTGCGGCCGTTCAGCTTTGCAACGAAATGACCGCTCTCCCCCTCCAGCTCGTCCATCCCTTCGCCGAAGCTTCCGAGCGAGCTGCCGATCAACTGCTTGTCGAAGGCAGAGATGACGATGCCCCGGTCGTCGATCAGCAGCGCGTTCTCGTAATCCTCGAAGGCGCTGCGGTACTGCTGATAGAGGAAGCCTTCGCCGACGCTGATCAGGAAAACCCCGAGCCTTGCCCCGGTCTCGAAATCTTTCAGCAGGCGAACCGCCGAGACAAAATGGTTATCGTCGACGGTCGGAATCAGATTCTCCGACGGATCGGAGATCCAGACGATGCTTCCGTCCGCCCGCAGCACATCCTCGTACCACGGCTCGTCCTTAACCGAGCCGATGCCAATTTTCCGACCTTCGTAAAGGGTGTGCAGCTCGAAGCCGTTCTCTCCGAACAGCGTCGTATTGTAATCCATCCAAGTATAAGCATATTTGTAATTGATCATCGTCTTGGCCAGAAAATCGCGTTTGGCGATTTCCTCGTATATCCCCAAGCCTTGAGGCGGCTTCAGCAGCTCGTATAGCCCGCTGTTGGCAAAATAAAGGTTGGAAATTGCGGTCAAGTCGGAAGCCATAATGTTCAGCTTGTCGGCAATCTGGTTCAGCATCTCCAGGTTGGAGGTAATCTCCTTCTCCTTTAACGTATTCTTGGAGATCGTTAGGGAGACGTAGCTGAACAGTCCAAGAGGAAGAACGATCAGCAATAAAAAGGAAGTCAGTATTTTGCGCTGTACGCTGCTTTTCTTGTTGAACAATCGTTTCCACATTTGCGCATTTCCCCTTAAGGCTCGGTTCGCGGCGACGGCTCGACGACGAGTCCCCGTGCAGCCGCGCGGTAGTCGGTAGGCGTCAAGGCGTAACGGTGCTTAAATGCACGCGTAAAAGCATACACGGACGAGTAGCCGAGCGAATAGGCGATCTCCGTCACCGATGCCGCCGTGTCCGCGAGCATACGCTTTGCTTTGTCCAGTCTCACCTGAGCGATGTACAGTGCGGGCGACATGCCGGTATGCTCCGAGAACGCCGATGAGAAATGCGTACGGCTCACTCCGGCCGCTTCCGCCGCCTGAGTGACGGAAATTCCTTCGGCCGCATGAAGCTCGATATATTCCAGACTGCGCTTGAGCCAGCCTTGCTGGGCTTGTTCAGAGTCGGCCGGCTCCGACCGTCCTTCCGCCAGCTTCGCGAATAGCCGATACAACAGGCTCTGCAAGCGGAGAACCGCGGACAGATCACCTGGGGACGGATTGCGCAGCAAGCTCAATATTCGCTTCAGCGTCCCTTGCGCCCTCGCCCCTGGGCGGCCCTCAACGAACGGCGTCTCCGGCTTAAAGCCGATCATATCCAGCATTCCCTCTGCGCCCGGGCCGTCCAGCACAAGCCAGGACATTTCCAGATTTTCCGGGCTTGGGACAGAGCGGTACGTATAGGTTCGCATCGGATAAAGGCAGAACGCGTTCCCGGCATTCAGCACGACGCTTCCTCCCTCGTACTCCAGATGAACCTGTCCTCTGCTGACGAAATGCAGGCTGTAGCTTTCGATTTTTTTCGGACCGGCGCTATAGCCGGGCTTGGTGGCCGTTGTTCCCGCGCGAACGGGCCACAGGGCGCAGCGCTTGTCTGCGCTGCCGGGAGCGTAGTAGAGAAACTCCGCGATTTCGTTGCCGTAGTCCTTCATGAGGGCTCCCCCTGACAAAATGATAAACGAATCGGACATACCGCCATTCTCCGAATGCCCGCTATTCCCTACAATATAGGGATGAGGAGGCGTTGCCGCAATGAGTAAAAAGCCAAACATTCTGTTGATCACGAGCGACCAGCAGCATTGGAATACGATCGGCGCCTTTAACGACGAGATCCGCACTCCGAATCTGGATCGCCTCGTTCGGGAAGGAACCGTTTTCAATCGGGCGTATTGTCCGAATCCGACATGCACGCCAAGCCGCGCATCTATTATAACGGGGCAATATCCGAGCCAGCACGGCGCATGGACGCTGGGCACGAAGCTGCTGGAGGACCGCCGCTGCGTCGGAGAAGATTTCAGCGAGGCCGGCTACCGGACGGCGCTGATCGGCAAAGCCCACTTCCAGCCGCTGCGCTCGACCGAGGAATATCCGTCGCTTGAAGCCTATCCGGTGCTTCAGGACTTGGAATTCTGGGACGGCTTCGAGGGGCCCTTCTACGGCTTCGACCATGTCGAGCTTGCGCGCAACCATACGAACGAAGCCCATGTCGGACAGCATTACGCGCTATGGATGGAGGAGAAGGGCTGCGCCAACTGGCGCGATTATTTCCTTCCCCCGACAGGAACGATGGACCGCTCCGTCACCTACAAATGGCCGATACCCGAACAGTATCATTATAATACGTGGATCGCGGAGCGCACGAACAACCTCCTGGAGCAGTATCGGGACGAAAACTCCCCGTTTTTCCTGTGGGCCAGCTTTTTCGATCCGCATCCCGAATATCTCGTTCCCGAGCCTTGGGATACGATGTACGATCCCGAGTCGTTGACGATTCCCGGACTTACGCCAGGGGAGCATGACGCCAACCCGCCGCATTTCGGCAAGACGCAGGAGGATAATCCGGACTTCTCCGACCTGCTCGAAAGCGGGTACGGCATTCACGGCTACCGCTCCCATCTGTACTATGAGTACGGGGACAAGTTCAAGCTGACGGACGATGATCGTAAAAAAATCGTATCCACCTATTACGGCATGATCAGCATGATGGATCGCGATATCGGTAAAATCTTGGACAAGCTGGACGCGCTCGGGCTGGCAGAAAATACGATTGTCGTGTTCACGACCGACCATGGGCATTTTTTCGGTCAGCATGGCCTGCAAGCCAAAGGCGGCTTCCACTACGAGGATTTGATCCGGCTGCCGTTTATCGTTCGCTATCCGGGGCAGGTTCCCGCGGGCGCGACGTCCGATGCCATTCAGTCGCTGGTCGACCTCGCCCCTACGCTGCTGTCGCTATGCGGGCTGCCCGTTCCGCACGCCATGACCGGCGTCGATCAGAGCGGCGTATGGAAGGGCGTCTCCGGTTCGGCTAGGGATCATGCAATCTGCGAGTTCCGCCACGAGGCGACGACGATCCATCAGAAAACGTATGTAGACCCCCGCTACAAAATTACGGTCTACTACAATCAAACCTACGGCGAATTGTTCGATCTGCAGGAGGACCCCGACGAGCTTCGCAACCTGTGGGACGATCCCGCGCACCTGGCGCTGAAAATGGAGCTGCTCCTCAAATACATCTGGGCCGAGCTCGGCAAGGAGCCGATGCCGATGCCTCGTATCTGGCACGCTTAGACGACAACCTTGAGACAAATATCGAAGCGTAAGTATCTCCAGCCGATGGCTGGAAGGAGATACTTACGCTCTATTTTCCTACGACTGACCTGCCTCTTAACGGTCTGAGAGACCGTTGCACAAGCAAAACCGAGCGGCTGACTGCCTCTAACGGTCTGAGAGACCGTTGCACAAGCAAAATCGAGCGGCTAGCTGCCTCTAACGGTCTGGGAGACCGTTGCACAAGCAAAAACCAGCAGCTACCTGCCTCTAACGGTCTGGGAGACCGTTGCGCTAGCATAATCGAGCGGCTAGCTGCCTTTAACGGTCTGGGAGACCGTTGCACGGGCAAAATCGAGCGGCTAGCTGCCTTTAAACGGTCTGGGAGACCGTTGCGCAAGCAAAATCGAGCGGCTAGCTGCCTTTTACGGTCTGGGAGACCGTTTCCCGGGCGAAATCCGGCGGCTCGCCTCCCGCTGCCGCGAGAGCTACTCGACCAACCGCCATTTCGTCTGGTTTGAGGTGTTCGTCGTCGTCTGCAGACTCAGATTCGCCCCGTACGGGTACGAGGTCAGCACCTTGCCGGAGCTTCTGTGAATCAGCCGGACGTAGCCGCCGCCCGCATCGGTCTGACTCCACTGCACGTTGTGCCCCGTCCAAACCGGATCGACCAAATTCAGCTTATTGCCCAAGGCCGGATCGTTGTGCAAATATTTTCCCGTCCGCTTATGCTTGAGAATAAAATACACGCCGTCGACGTCGATTTTCTCCCAGGCGGATTCCGCACTTAATTTGTCGCTCATATAGAAGTATTCATCCTCGTAGCCCACGCTCAGGAAAGTGTCGATCGGCGCGAAGTCCTTTTTGAGCCCCAATCCCGTTCCGTTGTTCTGCGCGGCCTTCTCGACCTTGCCCGCCGCCGTGTCGATAGACAGCTTCGGAAACCAATCGAGCTTCAAATTCGTATCGCTGACGAAATTCAGTTTATGCCATACATATTTTCCGTAGTTAAAATGCTCCCCGAACGCTCCCGCATGACGATCTGTCATGTAAATGTAGTCGGTGCCTTCCGTTCCGGAAACGGGAAGGATGAAGTTGCCTTGGCCTTCGAACGTGGAAGGACTGCCGATGTCGTAGAGGCTCGACCAGCCTGAAGCGATATTCGTAGAGTAAGCGTACTTCGCCTGGTTATACGACCAGCCGGTTGCGCCGGAGGTAAGCAAATAATAGTAGCCGTTGCGCTTGACCATCGCGGGAGCTTCACGGTAGTTGCCGGGAAACAGCGTCGCGGTCAATGCGTCAATCTGCGTGTAGTCGGCGTTCAGCCGATAGACGTTCAGGTCGGCGTTGCCTCTGGCCGAGGAGATAAAGTACGCCGTCCCATCGTCGTCGACGAACAGCGTTGCATCGCGGGATTGGTGCTCCACCCCGCCCGCCTCGGGCCGAAAATGGCCGAGAAATTCGTAATCACCGTCCACTGTGTCGCTAATCGCAACGCCGGCGTGGGCCAGCGAATAGTTGGCTCCGTTCTCGTAGTGCATCCACATGACGAATTTGCCCGTTGCCGCGTTGTAGACGATTTTCGGCCGTTCGATCTTGCTCCAGTTAAGTTCCGGGTGAGAGCCCTGCGTGAGAACGGCATGGACGAACGTCCAGCTTTTCAAATCCGTCGAGCTGTAAAGATTAATCTGCTTAAACGTCCACCCTGCGTCTTCGTTTCGTTCGACTCCATACCAGTAGTACACGCTGCCAACCTTGATCGCGCCTCCGGCATGGGCTTGAATGACGTTGCCCGACATATCCTTCCACTGATTTGCATTCACGATCGCGACCGCGGCCGCCTGAACGGCTGCTCCCGGCATCGTCGCGCTCAATGCGACGACCACCGCCAACAGCAGCCCCCATAAAGCTCTACCTCGTACCGTCAGTTGTGTCCTCATTATAAATTCCCCTTTCGGATTAGATTCTCCCCCCCTTGATTGTAATCGCTTCCATTTCTGCGTTTTAGTCAAATCTTCGGCATAATTGGCTCTTTGTTCGTTTTCTTGCTTTCCGATGAAAATCGTTTGTCGGCTTCACAAGGTTGACTGTATGCCAGCTTGTGGATCATCCGATTGAAACCGATCGAGTTTCAAACCGTAATCATCTTTATGGAACAAACGCCAGTGTCGGGTCGACAGTTCACTTCGTTGAGGATTCGCGAAGGAGTCAACAGCAGCCCGCTCCAATAAAAAATACCGTCGGCTTTTGACGGTATTTTGATCTCGTATGCGATTTGATTTTACTTTCTTCTAGACCAAGGCGATTTCGCGAATTTGCACGTTCCTGATCTTGGACAAATCGATGAACTGCTCGCCCGCCTTCACGAGCGGAGCTTCCATGTTGTGAGGATTCAGATAGACGACTTCGGCAGCTCTGCCGTCCGTTAGAACGACCTGTCTGCCAAGCAGCTTCTTCATCAGATTGTCCAGAAACAGAGATACGATCTGCGGATTCAGGTCGCCGAACTTGCCCTGCCTCATCTGCGCGACGATTTCGTGAAACGGTGTCGCCTCGCGATAGGGCCGTTTGGAGGACATCGCGTGGAAAATGTCGGCGATCGCCACGATCGCGCTGAACGGATCGATCCGGCTCTTCTCCAGCCCGTGCGGGTACCCCCGCCCGTCTTCCCGCTCATGGTGCTGCAGAGCGACTAGCGCCACACGAGGGTTGATTCCCGCAGCATCCTTCAGCAGCTCGTATCCGTACACGGTATGCTTCTTCACGATCTCGAACTCTTCGTCGGTAAGCTTGCCGGGCTTGTTCAGAATCGCCGCGGGCACCTTCACCTTACCGATATCGTGCAGCGTGGCCGCCAGGGAGAGCGTAGACAGCTCCTCTTCGCTCAGATTCATCCAGCTGCCGATCAGCGTCGCGATAATGCCGACGCCGATGTTATGTTCGAACGTATAATCGTCCTTGGCCTTAACAATCTCGAACAGCTCGAACAGATCCGGATTGCCGGACAGATCGCGGACCGCAGGCAAAATCTCCTGACGAATGTTCGTCAGCGGAATGCGTCCGGAATCGGAGATAGACTCGAACAATTCCTTCGACCTCGTCACGGTTTGCTTCAACAGCTTACGGTTCTGCGAGCTAGCTTCCCGCTGTGCGGGGAGCGGCTCTAGCGCGAGCGTAGATTCATCGATTCTATGATTATACAAGAGCTTGACGGAGTCTTCATTCAGTACGGTCATCGCCGGAATAATCGTAACTCCGTATTTGTTGATCACATCCGCTAGCACTTTTCGTCCGATTAGATGCTCCATGTATACGCTCCCAATGTCAATTCTTAGGATGTATCATACCATAGATTCAGTCGGAAATAGGAGGAAAATTTTAACCGATTGCTTAATCGTCGCGTTAATGTGTTAAAATTCTGGTTAATCCAACAAGAAGGAGCAGCTTATGTTTATCTTAATTGGACTGTTATTTCTAGCTGTATACGGCGTTCTCGTCTTCTATATCGGCTGGAGCGGCTGGACATGGATGAGGCCGATGGTCTCCGCCAGATTCAAATGGCTGTATGTCGTCGCCCTCGTCTTTCTGGCCTCGTCGTTTATCCTCGGCCGCTTCGTCGGCAATTTTCCCGCGCTGGGCATCATCGGCTCTTACTGGCTGGCCGCTTTCTGTCTGCTGCTTATGCTGCTGCCGATCGTCCATCTCGGAATTTGGCTGTTTCGTCTAACGAGCCTGCCGAGACATCGAGTACAGAAATGGGCCGGCTCTCTTACCCTGCTCATTCTCGTATCGCTGCTCTCTTACGGAACGTTTAACGCATACAGCCCCGTCGTCCGCACCTACGAAATACGCATCGATAAGCGGGCCGGCGATCTTCGGGAGCTGAACGTCGTCATGGCGGCGGACATGCATTTCGGTCTGCTCTCCGGACAAGCCCATGCCAAGCGCATGGTCGAGGAGATCAACGCGCTGAAGCCCGATCTCGTGCTGTATCCGGGAGATATTATCGACGACAATCTCGACGTGTATCTCGACAAGGGCATCGGCGAGATTATCTCCGGCGTGCAGGCGACTTACGGCGTATACGCATCGCTCGGCAATCACGACAAATATAAAGGCCGGATGGAGGAGCTGATCTCCGCTCTTGAGCAGAGCGGGATGGACGTGCTTTACGACGAATCGATCTCGTTGGACGGCAAGCTGACGTTAGTCGGTCGCAAAGACAAGACGGAAAGCGACCGGGCCTCGCTTGATTCGCTAATGACTGACATTCCGCGCGACAATCCGATCTTGCTTTTGGATCATCAGCCCTACGGGCTCGATATTGCCGCGGAGAACGGAGTCGACCTGATGGTCTCCGGACATACGCATCGCGGCCAGATCGCCCCTGCTCACCTGATTACTAGAGCGATATACGAGAACGATTGGGGCCATGTGCAGAAAGGCGAATTCCATTCCATCGTCACGTCCGGCTACGGCTTTTGGGGACCGCCGATACGCTTGGGCAGCCGCTCGGAGATCGTGCAAATTAAGATTTCTTTCGCGAACGGCTGATCCGGGACTCGGTGTGTTGGCTGATCCGGGACTGGGTGTTTTGGCAACGGCGGGGCGATGGAACTCTATTTGGTAACCTAGCAGCGTGCTCTAGAAATAACGTAGCGAAGCTGCCGTATAATTTTTAGGCGATTGAGAACAACCATTTTTACAATCGCGGTTTGAACGCTCTAAGCTTGGCCAGCACGCTTGCAGCCGCCCAACAATCGCGGTTGGACGCTCTAAGCTCGGCCAGCACCCTTGCGGCCACACGACATCGCGATTGGACGCTCTAAGCTTGGCCAGCACTCTTGCGGCCGCCCAACATCGCGGTTGGACGCTCTAAGCTTGGCCAACACGCTTGCAACCGCCCAACATCGCCGTTTGGACGCTCTAAGCTCGGCCAGCACTCTTGCAGCCACACAACATCGCCGTTTGGACGCTCTAAGCTTGGCCAGCACTCTTGCGGCCGCCCAACATCGCGGTTGGACGCTCTAAGCTTGGCCAGCACTCTTGCAACCGCCCAACATCTCGGTTTGGACGCGCTAAGCTCGGTCAGCTCTCTTGCAACCGCCCAACATCGCGGTTTGGACGCTCTAAGCTTGGCCAACACGCTTGCGGCCGCCCAACATCGCGGTTGGACGCTCTAAGCTTGGCCAGCACTCTTGCGGCCGCCCAACATCGCGGTTGGACGCTCTAAGCTTGGCCAGCAGGCTTGCAACCGCCCAACCATCTCGGTTGGATGCTCTAAGCTCGGCCTGCACTCTTGCAGCCACACAACATCGCCGTTTGGACGCTCTAAGCTCGGCCTGCACTCTTGCAGCCGCCCAACATCGCGATTGGACGCTCTAAGCTCGGCCTGCACTCTTGCAGCCACACAACATCGCGGTTGGACGCTCTAAGCTTGGCCAACACGCTTGCAGCCACACAACATCTCGGTTGGACGCTCTAAGCTTGGCCAACACGCTTGCAGCCACATTACGTTATTTCGGGATCGCTCTACTAATTCTCCGGCGGGAAGATTTCGTTCAGCGTTAAACTGAGGCAGGCCACGGTTGGCGAGGTCAGTGTTTGCTCCTCCGTCAGCGTCGCTACCGCCGCATATTTCCCGTCCAGAAGAACAAACTGCTCTACGAACCGGTGAACGGGATCGACCAGCCAATATTCGCGCACGCCGAATTTCTCGTACCCGTTCTTCTTAATCGTTTTGTCCCGACTTCCCGTGCTCGAGGATAGAATTTCTACAACCAGATCAGGCGCGCTGTAGATGTACCCGTCCCGGATAATTCCGCGATTCGCATTGGCAATATAAATCAAGTCCGGCTGAAAAATATTGTTCTCGTCGAAATGAACATCGAGAGGAGCGAACAGTACCTCTCCGTCTGCCGCACAGTCTTTATGAAAAGCAAGATAGAGTTTCGCTAGTATCCGTTGATGCGCATATATTGGAGACGTCAGGAAATCATACCGCACTCCTTCGATAATCTCGTATCTCTCGTCGATCAGGTAGTTTTCCGGAGTCTCCTTCACTTTCCCCTGTTTGTCCTTGGCTTCGCTCTCGTCGTCCCCCTCGTCCTCCCGTAAGATGTCGCCCAACTTCAAGCTGAGGCAGGGTACGGTCGGCGAGGTCAGTGTCTGCTCCTCCGTCAGTGTCGCCACCGCCGCGTATTTTCCCTCCACAAGCACGAACTGTTCCACGAGCCGATACACGAGATCTACTATCCAATACTCGCGCACGCCGAATTTCTCATAGCCGTTCTTCTTAATCGTTTTATCCCGGCTTCCCGTACTTGCAGATAAAATCTCTACAACCAAATCGGGCGCGCCATAGATGTACCCATCCCGGATCATGCCGCGATTCGCGTTGGCAATATAAATCAAATCCGGCTGAAAAATGTTGTCCTTGTCAAAATGAACATCTAGCGGTGCGAACAGCACTTTCCCCTCCGTCAAGCAGTTGGTGCGAAAAGCGGCGTACAGCTCCCCTAGCGCCTGCTGATGCGCATATACCGGAGACGAAAGGAAATCATACCGCACCCCTTCAATCATTTCATACCTTTCGTCAATCAGGTAATTTTCAGGATTTCTGGCTTGGCTTCCATCGTTCCGTTTATCCGTCATCCCCTCGGCCTCCTTTGACTTACAATCCTCCGATGCCTTTCAGTTCAAAGCCAACAGCCTCCGAACCAGCTCATCCTTGAATAGGTCGCTAACCGGGAACGAGACGCAAGGCAGCTTGTCCGATGACACGCGGTCGTCGTTCTCGAACAAGTCGCGCAGCTCATATTGCAGCTCACTGTTCAGTTCAAACCGTTCCAACGTCTGCGCCACAGGATCAATGATCCAGTATTCTGGTACGCCGTGCCTGGCATAAATCTGGAATTTGCGCTGGCGATCCCTCTTACGAGAACCTGGAGAGAGCACCTCGACGACGAGATCGGGCACCCCCTCCACTCCGCGTATCGTCACGATGTCGGCGCGGCTGCGATGAATCATAATTAAGTCCGGCTGAACGACGTTCGTTCGGCTCAAAATGACGTCCAATGGAGCCTGCAAAATAAAGTACTCGGAGTTGCAGCCCTGCACAAGAAGATGCAGAGCCGAGCCGATGACCTGATGAACGGTGGACGGCCCCGGAGACATCAGCTCCAGTTCCCCGTCCAGCACCTCGTAACGCAGTCCGTCATCCGGCATTTCCGCATAAGCCTCGTAGGTCACCGGATGCTCCATGATCCGATCCTTATTCGTTTTTTTCCTCCCCATCTACTTCATCTCCCCGCTCAAATTAAAAAACACCCCGACAAAGCCACACATTCCCGTGTCCGACTTTGGCGAGGTGCTTCCCCGTTTCTTATATTTCCAATTATGCCATTGCTATCAGAATACTGTCAACGCTTGTCGAATTCGTTCATCAGCCTCACCTCATTACACTACCGTCAGCGCCACCCACATTTTTTTGATTGAAATAGCCATTTTTAAGAAACTAATGAGATGAAAATAAGAAGAAAAACAGGGCTTGTCGAGATAAGATGAAGGAAATGAGCTTTGGGGGAGAAAAAATGACATTGCGCCGATATCCATGGTTGAAGTATGCGGACGATTTGCATGTCGAGCAGTTGCAAGCTTACGAGGAAGGATATGATACCCAAGGGTTGGAAGCGGAAATTGCAGCCATTCAGGCACTTGAAGCTTCGGAGCCGGAGCGCGAGGAACGAGCAGGCCGATTGCTGGATCGTACGGCTCAGCTGCCAAGAAGAAGCGGATATGCCTATCGCGAGCCTTCCGATCTCGAGGGCATCCAACTGGAAAGACCCGATCTCCGCTTTCCCGTAATGAAAGCTCCGACCGGACGGCAGCTATATGACAAACTTTACGGGGCTTGGCTCGGACGTTCGGCAGGGTGTTTGCTCGGCCAGCCGGTGGAAGGCTGGAAGCGCGAACGGCTGCATGGGTTCCTTAAGGAAACGGGCAACTATCCGCTGCAATCCTATATGTCTTCGGATGTGCCAGAAGCGCTAATCGGCAAATACGAGATTATTAATGAAGGGCAAGTGTACGGCAGCAGCTTTATTAATTGGATTAACAACGTCCAGCATATGGTCGAGGACGACGATATGAATTATACGATTATCGGACTGTCCATTCTGGAAAAGTACGGTTTCGATTTTACGCCGGGCGACGTGGCGGATTCGTGGCTGATGAACTTGCCGATTTTGCGTACTTGCACTGCGGAACGGGTCGCATACAAAAACTTGGTAAACGGGATTGAGCCGCCGCGGTCCGCCTCCTACCGCAACGTCTATCGGGAATGGATCGGCGCGCAGATCCGGGCGGACTTCTTCGGGTATGCAAACCCGGGCCATCCGGAGAAAGCGGCGGAGATGGCTTGGCGGGACGCCTCGATCTCGCACGTGAAAAACGGAATCTACGGCGAAATGTGGGTGGCGGCCATGCTGGCCGCTGCGGCCGTAACGGACGACATCGAGCAGATTATTCAAGCGGGGCTTGCGGAAATTCCGAGGCAATCCCGATTGGCGGAAGATATCCGTACAGTGCTCGTTTGGTGGAGCGAGGGCATTGGCTGGGAAGAAACAATAAAGCGGATCCATCTTCACTATGACGAGCATAGGTCGCACCATTGGTGCCATACGAATCCGAATGCCATGATCGTCGCTATGGGGCTGCTGTATGGAGATACGGATTTGCAAAAGTCGATCGGACTCGCGGTAACGGCCGCATTCGATACGGATTGCAACGGAGCCACCGTCGGCTCGATCGTCGGCATGATTCTCGGAGCGCAGGCGCTACCGGAAAAATGGATCGCTCCGTTAAACGATAAGATCGTATCCGGAGTGGACGGCTTCGGACTCGTGAAGATCTCGGAGCTGGCAGAGCGGACGGCGGCGATTGTGTCGGCGAATCCGTACGTTCAGATTTGATCGCAATTGTTGAACAGGCTCTAGTAAAAACCTGATCGCGCTAGCCACTGGTGTGGCGATACAAAAAAGGCCGCGAGCGGCAGAGGTGTTCCCTCTGTTCGTTCGCGGCCTTGCTTCTTATCCCCCGATCATACGGAAGTCGATCGGACCCGGTGGTGGGAACTTCGCCTTCGCTTCGGTCAGAAGCGCGTCCGACAGCTCCGTTCCCCGCTCCTGCGCCAGCTTCGTCGCATGATACTTGTACCACAGATCGATGATCAACACCTCGCCTTCGCGAATGATCGCGAACTCGGTTTCGAACAGCCTCTGCATATACTCGTCCTGGCCCAGTTCCAACGCCGCCGCTCCGACGACGATCCGAATCCGATCGCCCCCGGCCAACAAGTCCGGCAGCGATTCGTAGAGCCGCCACGCCCGTTCGTACTCCCCGCGCCGTACGAGCAGCTGCAAATACTCCTCGGCGAAAGCGCGATCCGGAAAGCCGTTGGATACGAGATAGGCTTGTTCATAGCAGGCTGCCGCCCGCTCCTCGTCCTCCTGGCGCACGGCAAGCCGGGCCAAGTTCCGGTAAGCCCATGCGGAAGGACGAAGACGAAGCGATGTCTCCCAAGCTGCCTTCGCCTCCTCCTCCTTGCCGATCTCCAGCAACATGACGCCATAATGCAGATAAGCCGTCCAATTCCGTCCCCGGCCGTCCTCCGTGCGCAGACTCGTCTCCAGCAGCTCGCGCCATTCGTCCTGCACCATCCAGGACGCAGGTACGTCCCATGCAGCCGTCTCCGGCATTCGGCCTTCCCTCAGCAGAGCCAGCCATGCATGCTGCGGCTCGCCAAGCGTGCCGTCCGGGAACGAGAGTCCTTCGGGTACGGAGCGACCTTCCCTTTCGGAACGGCGAAGCCGCTCCAGCGCGCCCCAGCCCGATCCGGCATGCAGCGGCTCGCCCGCCTCCTGATCCGCATGCTCCCGCAACCGTTCGTGAATCGCATAGACTTGCTCTTCGTTCAGAAGCGCGTCCACCGTTCTCTCCACAGTCGCCTGCGCCTCGTGCCAATCCGCTGCCTGCGCTTTCTCCGGATCCACCTGATCCATGCCGATTAACTGCGTGAAATCCCACACCGAGTTCCCCGGCATTTTCAGACCGTGCAGCTGCGTCGGAGCGAAGCCTCCCTGAACTTCCACGTAGCCGCCCTCTCCCGGCTTCGCCAAAAAGTCGCGCCAACGCTGGCCTCCCGCATGGTGGCCCCAGCAGAACATTTTGCGATAGCGCAGCCGGGCCGTGGAGCGCTCGTAGAACAGCCGCCCGTCCTCATAAGCGACCGCCTCCCACGGAGAGCGGCATTCCTCCGGCGTCAGGAAGAAATATTCGCTGGAAAACGGAAATTCCAGCGGATAGGATGCGTCCCCGCCGGGCAGCGAAGGCAGGCTCGGCAGCTCGCCGACGCCGTGGCCGCTCAGCTCCGGAGAAATGTAGATCGCCTTGCCCGTCGCCGCGAACACCCGGCAACGCTCCGTCTCCTCCACAGCGATGTTCGTCCACCAATACATCGGTACGGAAAGCTCGTTGTCATTGATAATGCGAACATAGATCTGCAGCTCCTTCGCTCCTGGAGGCAGATGAAAATCGATCTGCCAGAACACGTTGCGGCAGCGCTCGTAGTCGTACATGCGCACGAATTCATGGCCGTCGCGATCGCGCATTCTGGCCGTATGGATGGGCGAGCACGTCCCGAACGTATGACCGACCTGGCCGATATTCCATTCGATGCCGCCCGAAAACCAGGCGTTGAGAATCGCCAGATTGGCCGGCTGGAACGCCGGGTTTCGGTACAGCACGTCCCGGCCTGTCCGCCGATCCTTTAGCGCATACAGCCGTCCCCCGTATTCCGGCAGAAATACGGCCTGAAGCAGCTCGTTTTCCAGCACAATCGTCTTTAGCGCCATGGGTCTTTTCCGACGCGTATAACGGTCCTGCATCCGGTAAGGCAAGTAGCGCTCGCCGGTGTCGTCGCCGAAGCCGGTCTTCAGCTCGGGCGTAAAGCTGCCGTCCTCGATAACCTCCCGATGCGGATTGCGGCTCGCGAACATCGGCAGCGGGTTCTCCCCCTCGAGCGGCGCTCCTTCCAGCTCGACAATGGATGTGTAAACCTTCATTCTGGCGATCTCTCCTCCTTATAGGTAATTCACAAACCCGATTTTGACTGTAGTTCTACCCCTTAACAGAACCGATCGTAATGCCGGCGATAATTCTTTTCGATACGAACAGATAGACGATAAAGCTGGGCAAAAACACAACCATACACGCCGCGAAAATGCCGCCGTAATTCCCCGTGTTGGAATAGCCGTAGACGATCGACTGAAGCGCTAGAGCGAGCGTCCGCGTGCCTTCGTCGTTGGCGAAGATCAGCGCGTAGAAGTATTCGTTCCAGACGCCCAGGAAGTTGAAGATCGTCAACGTAATGATGCCCGGCTGCGCGACCGGCAAAATGACCTTCACGAAAGCCTTGATCGGGCCGCAACCGTCGATCGCCGCCGACTCCTCGAACTCCTTCGGAATCGACGAGAAAAATCCGGTGAGGAAAAACACGCCGAAAGGCACGTTCGTGCAAATATAGATCAATACCAGCGTCGCAATCGAGCCGGTCAGCTTCATCCCGACAAACAGGGAAAACAGCGGAATCGAGATCAGAATGCCCGGAATCGACATTGCGGACACGAACATCAGATGGATCAGACCGGAGCCCTTGAACTTGACCCGTCCCAAAATATAAGCGGCGGGCGCGGCGACCAGCACGATGCCGGCGCATGAGGCGACGGTATAGATGATACTATTCAAGAAATAGCGACCCATCTCCTGCTGCTCGAACAGATCGGTGTAGTTGGAAAATTGAATGCCGCTGCCTAGCAGCGTATTGGTGAAAATGTCTCTCGTCGTGCTGAGCGACGCCAGAATCACCCAGCCGAACAGCACGACGGAAAACGCCAGCCAAGCCGCCAACGGTACGTAGGCAGGAAGCAGCTGCAGCCCTTTTTTGCGCAATGGATTCGCCTCCTCGCTTAATATTCCAGCCGCTCCTTAGGGAACAGGCGGCCGATCAGTACAGCGGCGAGGATCGTCGCAACCGTAATGAGAATGCCGACGCCCGCGCCCGCTCCGACGTTGAACGACTCCTCCAAATACACGCTGCCGCCCTTGCCGAACACCTTCTGGTACATGTAATAGCCCGGGGTCACCGTATGCGGATCGTCCAGCCCGAACGTCGCCGACCAGACGAAGAAGTTGAACGCCGTAATCGTCCACAGGACAAGCGTCGTCCGGAACACGTCGCGCAGCAGCGGCATCGTAATCCGGATAAACTTCGTCCAGACGCTTGCCCCGTCCAAAGTCGCCGCCTCATAATAATCGGTCGGAATTCTTCCGATGCCCGCGTTCAATATCAGCATGAAATAGCCGATCGATCCGAAGCTGAACGCAATGATCATCGAGTAGTAGATATGCTCGTTATCGGTCCATTGGATTTCCGCCAGCTTCGTCAGCCCCAACTTCTCGAACAGCGTCGTCAGAAACCCGTAGCTGGAATTGAAGACGTAATGCAGCCAGACGACGGACAGAACGACGGCCGAAACCGTGTTCGGCAGGAAGATCAGCGAACGCCAGAAGCCCTTCCCGCGCACGTCCGAGGTCAGAATCACAGCGAATAGAAAAGCGAACGCGAATATTAGCGCGCCCCCGATCGCCCATATGCCCAACACGTTTTTCACCGAATCGAGAAAATAAGGGCTGCGCCACAGCGTCGCATAATTGTCCCCGCCAATGAATGTCCACTCCGCCACCTTGCTGGACAGCGAAGGAATATCGTAAAAGCTCATCGCGAACGTCCGCAGCGTCGGATACAGGAAAATGACGAGGTAGATCGCGACGGCCGGCCCCAAAAACAAGGCAATGACCGATTTCTTCAGCTTCATGAGACACCTCCCGTTTGAAACTCTTGCAAGTCGGCTTAGACTTAGCTGAAATTTCGTACAAACCTCATCCCTCTTCGCTTATTGGAAATCAAGTTGTACGTTTTATCGTATAAATCTATCGATCCGACTTTTACAACGCCGCATTTTGTACGATAAATCACATGAAATGCACGCATCGGCCAACAAAATCGCGGTATTTGCAGGATTCTATAATGTGCACAAAGCCGGGCGAAGCGGCTAACCCGCCCGCCGCGCCCGGCCCCATCCCCCAACCGAGAGTTAGCCGCCGTAGAACTTCTTCGCCGCCGCGCTCATCTTGTCGACGTAAGCGTCCGGGCTCAGCTTGCCCGTCGCCAGCTCCATGAACACGGGGATAACCGTGCCCGTAGAGAAGTCCCCGCCGTTATCGATGCCGTTGCCCCACGGCATATTCACCTTGGCGTTGCCGAATGCGGTCGCGGCTTCCGCCAGCGGAGCCGGCCACTCGGTATCGAGCGTGGCCGGAATAGCTAGCGCTTGATCGGCCATTCCCTGCTGCGCCTTCTTGCCGACCAAATATTTGACGAGCTCGAACGCGGCAGGGACGTTTTTGCTGTTTTTGTTCATCAGCAAGCCTTGAGCGCCGAAGGTAAGCCCTTGCAGTCCACCCTCGCCGTTGCCATTCGACACAGTCGGGAATTGGAACGAACCCCAACGGAAATCCGGTCCGGCCGTAGCAGCGACCTCGTTCGGCAGCCATGTTCCATTCAAGTACATGCCTGCTTTGCCAAGAGCCAGATCCTGCTGTCCAGCAGGATATTTGTTGCCTGCGATCTTCTTGGAGAGATAGCCTTTCTCCTGGAGCTGCTGCATATCGGAAGCGAATTGCTTGACGATCGGGTCCTTCCACATCTCGCCGGTTTTGTCCTTCACCAGGCTGTCCGTCCAATCGCTGCCCATCGCGCTGCCGAAGTAGCCGCCGATGAACAGATCGCGGTAAGCGTCGTCGAACGTAATCGGATCTACCCCGATCTGCTTGAGCGCTTCGCACGCCGCCAGGAACTCCTCCCAGCTCGTTGGAACCGCCGTAATTCCGGCCTTCTCGAACAGCGCCTTGTTATAGAAGAACAACACCGCGTACGGCTGCTGCGGAATGGCGTAGTAGCCCTCTTCCAGGCCCGCTTCCGTCGACAGCGTCTTGACCCATTCGATCAGCGACGGAATGAGCGAATCCTTCACCGACTTGCCGTCACTTCCGACCGACGGCTGCTGCAGCAGATCGTCCAGCTTCATCACGTGGTCCTTCAGATTGGCCAACGCCGAGCCCGGGTCCTGTTCGAAGATGTCGATCTGCTGTCCGCTCTCCAGCGCCGGCTTGATCAGCTTGTTAATGTCCCGGCCGTTAAACTTCAGCTCGACCTCGACGGCGGGATTGTTTGCCTTGAATTCCGCAATCGCTGCCTCAATGACCTTCGCTTGCGGCTCGGTATTGCTCCACATCGACCAGAATACGACTTTGCCCTCCAGCCCCGAGGCGGACGGACTCTCCGAAGCAGACGCCGTCGCCGATTCCGAGGCCGTCGCCGACGGAGTCGCAGTAGCGGACGGAGACTCGCTTGGCGATGCCGATGGCGCAGCCGATTTACTGCAGCCTGCCAGCAATACGACCGTCAAAATAAGCGAAAGCAATGCGAGCGTGCCGAGCTTTCTTCTGTTATTCAAATTCGATTCCCCCTATAAATTTGTTGTTAACGCTTACAATAACGATTATAGATCGGCAGCAAATCCCGAAGTATAGCGCCGCCTTAGATAAAAATGGACGACGATTAGCCTCCGCTCGCGCCCAAAGTATGTCTTCTCGTTAGATAAACATGGACTCCAATTAGATGTGCCCTTTGCAGCGACTCTAAAAACTAAGGGAAAGTGATATAATCGGTGTACCTGCAGCGGAAAGCGGTGACCTCGTGGGCGTATTGAAGAAAATGAAAATCAAAACGCAATTTATGATAGCGGTTGCATGCGTACTGGGGGTTATGCTGCTGATCATCTACTCGCTGTACGAGCAGACCTCGCGAATCGTAATCCGCAACAACAGCCAGATCACCGAGGATCTCGTCCGCAAGTTTAAACTCGGCATGTCCCAGAAGGTGGAAGAGGTCGGACAGATGATGCTGAATCTCGGCTTCGACCCGTTCCTTCAGCAATATTTGACGCAGGTTAACCCTAGTCTGCTGTACGAGATGAGCAAAGAGCTGGATCGGAAAATTATCTCCCTGAAAGCGGGACGGCAGGGCATCGAGGATATCGTGCTCATCGGCGCGCGCGGAACAAAGTACAGTCTTAACGGAGGCATTGAATACGTGCGGGGGCTTGAGCCGGAAATCCTGGCCGCCGACGGCGTCTATGTCAGCGGCTTGCAGAAATTCAGCTACAGCGGCACGCTGCAGAACGCTCTCGTGTTCGCCCAAAGCATCTACGCCGACGGCTCAAACGGCTCAGCGGATAAAAGAATCGGCTATATTGCGGTCATCGCCAACGTGGAGACGATGTTTTTCGATACCGATACGCCGCAGTCGGAGCCCGGGGCCGGCTTTTATTTGATCGATCGGTACGGCCGCGCGTTCCCGGAGACGAACGTCCCCGACATCGCCCGCAACGTCAAGGCGCTTGCCGGCGCATCTGAAGACCAGCCTGCGAGCAAGGATTCCATCGGGGGAATCAAAGGCTCGGTGCAGCTTCACTCGCTCCCGGACGTTCAAGCCTCCCTGCTTAGCTTCATTCCGGAGGAAGCGCTGCTGGCCGAGCTCAACAAGGTGCGTACGCAAAGCGTCTTTATCGTCCTGTTCGCGCTTCTTCTGATGGCTCTGCCCTTCGCGATGATCATCAACAACATCGTCCATCCGATTCAAGTGCTGGTGAAGTTCATTAACAGCATTAAATCCGGAGGCGCGATTCGCGAAGCGAGGAACGATCTGAAGCTGGAAGGCAATCTGGAAATGAAGGTCGTAGCCGAGAAGCTGAACGGCATGCTGAACGAGCTGAACAGCCTGACACACAAGCTCGTCGAGACGACGACGCATCTATTGGAAGCCGAGATTGAGAAGGAGAAAGCCGCTTCCGCTTATTTGCGCAGCCAGATCAATCCCCATTTCCTGTACAATACGTTGGAATCGATCAAGGGCGTGGCACTGGAGCTCGGTGCGGACCGCGTCGTGGAGATGACCAAGGCGCTCGGCAAGCTGTTCCACTACAGCATCAAGGGACCGGGCTGGGTGACGCTCGACCGCGAGCTGAACGCCGTACAATCGTACGTCTTCCTGCAACTGATTCGCTTTGAGGACCGTTTTGAAGTCGGCTACGATTTTACCGAGGAAGCTCTAAGGGCCCCGGTGATGAAAATGATTTTGCAGCCGCTTGTCGAGAACGCCGTCTTCCACGGACTCGAACCGAAAACGACGCCGGGCCGGCTGCTAATCACTGGCCGAGTGGATGACGGAGTACTGCTTCTCTCCGTTGTCGACGACGGCGTCGGCGTGGAAGAGCAGGAGCTGGCGGAGATTCGGCGGCGCTTAGCGTTGCCGTCATCGCTCGGCCGCAACGGTCGGGAGCCGGCCGTTCCGACGGAAGGCCTCGGCGTCCTGAACGTGCATAACCGTCTCAGGTTGGCCTACGGAGAGCAAGGCGGCTTAACCTTCGACAGCGAAGCCGGGCAAGGAACACGAATCGTCCTGCACATTCCTTTGGATACTATGCAGCCGGGAGGGGATACGGATGTATAAAGCGGTTCTCGTCGACGACGAAAATCTGGTGCTCAAAAGTCTCGAGGCCGGAATCGACTGGCGCAAGTCGGGGTTTGCCGTTGCGGGCAAAGCCAATAACGGAACCAAAGCGCTTCAGATGGTTCGGGAGTTGAAGCCCCATATCGTATTTACGGACATTCGGATGCCGGGGCTGTCGGGGCTTGAGTTGATTAAGCAAATTAAGGAAATGGACTCCGACGTCCAGATCGTCGTGATCAGCGGCTACGCCGAGTTCGCTTACGTGCAAAAGTCGCTAAGCTACGGCGTGCTGGGCTACTGCCTGAAGCCGTTCGACGACCATGAGATCGACGGCCTGCTCAAGACGGCGGCCAAGGCAATCGAGGACATCCGACAGAAGCGCGAGAACGAGCTGCTGGAGCTGATCGAGGAGCCGTCCTCGGAACGCGCCGATGCGGCGTTCGATCGCAGCCTGCGGGCGAACGGCCTCGATGCGGACTGTCTGTACGCGCTCGTCTCGCTTGGCAAGGGCCGATTGAGCTTCAGAGAAGGCGTGCACTCGGTCGCTGTCCATCTGGGCGCCTCGCGAATCGGCTATTTCGTGCAATGCGCGGAAGCGGAGCAGCTGCGAGGTTTAATCCGCGAGCCGATCCCGGCGGACATTCTCGGCATTGGAGCCGCGCGCGCGGGACGGGAGCTGTCGGGAGCCATTAAAGCGCTGGATGCGGCGACCGAGCATGCTTGGGATTTCTTCGTCCATGGACGGGATGCGGTTCATTTTCGCGAAGAGGCTGTCGGCGATACCGAGGCCGGTCTCCTGGTGCGACAGCTCGAACGCAGCGCCGCCAAGAAGGATATCGCCGCCATGCGACAGCTGCTCAAGGAGATGGCGCTGCCTGCCAACAAACGAGGCATGACCATCGTACTCGCGCTTATCGTCTACAATATCGTCTACTTCCACTCTTCCTCCGATCCGTCCGCTCCGCCCGAGGAGGAGTACATTTTCAGCCGAGACCAGCTCTATCACTTGTATCGCAGCTTCGACGCGATGATCGACAGCCTGCGGGAGGAGCTCCGTGAGCCGGGATCAACTTCGGGGGAGCGCAAGACGGCGCATGCCAACCTGAAGGAAATCGTTAAGCATATTAACGAAAACTATCGCAGCGACATTTCCATTCAGAGTATCGCGAGAAGCTTCTATATGAATCCCAATTATTTGAGCCAGCTGTTCAAGCGCGAGCTGAACATTACGTTTACCGAATATTTGACTCAGGTGCGCCTGCGGCAGGCTCGCCTGCTGCTTGAGACGACCGGCCTAACGATCGGCGAAATCGCGGATGGCGTCGGGTTCCGAGACTACTTCTATTTCATTCGGCTGTTCAAGAAATACGAGAAAATAACGCCTCGGCAGTATCGTCTGCAAGCCGGGTCGCCGCGGGAGGGGAACGCATGAGCCGTCGCTTGGCCGTCTGGCCGCTCGTCTCCCTTTTGCTGGCCGCATTGCTTTCCGGATGCTCCGGCCCGTCCTCGAAAGGCAAAGCTCTCCCCGCTCCTTCGGAACCGATGGAGATTTCCGTTGCCTTCTGGGATCTGGCGGAGAACATGACGCAGGACGATCCGGCACTCCGGCTGCTGGAGCAAAGACTGAATATTACGATTAAACCGATTCCGATCAAGCTTGAAAATTACATGCAGCAAATTCAAATGTGGGCGTCGGCAGGCCAGTTGCCGGATATCTTCTCCGTCGACGCGATGAATACCCAATCTTACAGGAGCTGGCGGGACCGCGGCGTTATCAAGCCGATTCCCGGCGATCTGTCTGCCTATCCGAATTTGCAGGCCTATTTGAGCTTGCCTGGGACCGACGACCTGAAGGACGACGGCAAGCTGTATTTCATCCCGCGCCAGACGTACGACAGCACCGACTACAACGTTCTGGACCGGATCGTCGCCTATCGGTGGGACCTTGCCCAGCAAGCCGGCATTACTCGGGAACCGGAGACCTGGGAGGAGTTCCGCGGGATGCTGAAGGCGATTGTCGATCATGATCCGGAGAAGAAGAGCGTGAGGGGACTGACCACTGTCGGCAATCTGCTGCTTGGAGGGTTGTTCTGGCTGTACAGCTCTCCCGCTGCCACCAGCGACGGCAGCGGCAGCGATTTCAAGTGGATCAAGGAGGACGGACGCTACATTCCCGCCGTATTCTCGAAACAGTCCATCGAATCGTTGACGCTGCTCCGAGACTTCTACACAGCCGGCCTGATCGATTCCGATCTCCCCGTCACCCGGGGGGATATGGCCAGAGACAAGTTCGCCGAAGGCAAAATAGCGGCGCTGATCATCGCGGGCGGAGTGCAAAACTTGGACGTTCACATCTATAAGGAGAGATGGCTGAAGCTTCATCCCGGGGACGACAGCTTCTACGATCGAGTCAAGCTGCTTAAGCCGCTGCCGGCTATGGACGGCAATAGATATCATTCCGTATTCAAAACGTTCTGGTCCGAAAGCTATATTTCCGCCAAGGTAGACGACCGGAAGCTGGCTCGCATTTTGGAGCTGTTCGATTATATGAATACGGACGAGTTCAAGGAGATGCGGCGTTTCGGCCTGGAAAACACGGACTTCGTTATTGAGGACGGACGCGTTAAACCGCTTGATCCGGACGTCAGCGTCATGACCAAATACAAAGCGTTCTCTACGTTCGCCAACCTGCTCGATTGGGACGGCATGTTTAAGCTGAACATGGACTACGTGGGAATTTCGCCGAAAGCGCGGACGGCGCAGCGAGTGCTGGTCGACTATTCGATGCGCGAGACCCGCAAGCAAGCTTACGAGCCGCGGCTGACGCAATTGTCCACCCCGACCAAGGACGGCTTCACCATCTTCGACAACGACGATATGATTCGCGTCATGATCAGCGATTTGCCGGTCGAAGCCGCCTGGCAGGAAATTATCGACGGCTATAAAGAAAAAGGCCTCGATCGAATGATCGAGGAAGTGAATGCGCGAGCCCGCGAGCTCGGTATCGAATAGCTATTTCGCGTACCGATGGCTGCCGATCGTGGCGATCGTGGTGAGATCGGACCAGAACGAGCCTTTGGTTACTCGCGGGTTTAAAGGAGCTGTCTCACAAGTAAAAAGAGTCGTACGATAGGATGATCGATAGAGAATGTTGTCGTGCATGTATCTCCCTACGATGGATGCTATACGATCCTGAAATGGAACGGTTAACCCGTAATAAGGTGATTTCAGGTTTCAGGACCGTATGAGGCAGTCTCCAGACTAATCATGACCCACAACGTTTCCAATTTATTGGATATTAAACTTTTACGACGGATCTATTTGCACACATGAGCTTACGCAGGGAAGTTAGTCGAAATTTCGTACAACACAGCTCGAACCGGGCTTAAACGGCGGACGTTTGTAGGAAAAACCGCACAAAGCAACTCGGCTCAGACTCAAACGACGAACGTTTGTAGGGAAATTCGTATAAATCGACACCCTACTTATAGGACAGTCCCTTTCTTGCACTTACTATCTTTGCTCCGTCTCCCTGATTAGAAGCTCGTCTCCCCCTAACACCGAGACAAGTCGCCCTTCTGCGTCGGCGGCAAACAACACCGTTCGCTCGCTTTCTAACAGGAACGCATACCCTTGGCCGGTTTTGGCATCCCTGATCTCGATCTCGGCATCGCGGCCATACTCGGATACGAACAGGTACAGCGCGCCATCGCCGAAAGCGACTTTGGATCCAAACACTCCGTGAAGCTCCCCGCCTCGAATCCATTCCATTGGCGTTAGATACCCCGCGACAGACAAGGCATGCCGGTACACCGCGGCGATCACCTCCGATCTTTCGTTCAATTCGATCGGCAGCGGGCACCGGATGAATGTCCCTTTACCAAGCTTTGTCTGGTGCAGCGACGCAGGCTCGGTTGTACGCCCGGACGCATTCGAGCCGTCTCTCCTGCTAGGCAATTCCTTATTCACTTCGGAAATGCGGTTCGCTCCGTAAGAGACCGGCAACACGCGGCCGTCAACCTCAATCGCCTCTTCTCTCATGACGTTGCTTAACTCGTATTTCCCAAGCTCATCCGCATAGCGGGACTCCGGCCGCCAATACTCGTCCAATCCCAGCGGTCCGGTAAACAAGACGGCGCCTCCTCTTTCCTTGGCATGATTAACGATTGTGTCGAGCGCTTGTCTACTGAAATTATGCGGACTAGGAACGATAATCAGCTTAGGCGGAGCTTGCTCCAGCGAATCCAGATGATATTCCCCGACCGCGCGGAACGGAACCTTCATCTCGTAAGCGAGAACCCTCGTCAATTTCGTCGTCGCGTCAAAGGCCAGCTTCCGGTTCGAGAAATCGTTCGAATACGGGAATACGACGACGACGTCTTCGAGCTCCCTGTCCTTGAACAAATGTCCGATCTCCCCCATAAAACGGCCGTAACGATAGCTTACGTCCGCTTCGGGTTTCTCCGTGCCGTCCGCTCGCAGCGCTCCGATATTGGATTCATTGACGTTGTTCATGTAATAATTCGTATTCCATATCCACTGAACCGCTCCGGCTCCGCCCGCCGCGAAAGCGTAAGCGTATTTTCTCTCCAGAATGTTGCGAATTTCCGTTTCCGTCCGCTTCGCTCGCCCGTTCGGCGTTTCGACGTACATAATGCCCGTCTCTTGAATTAGATTCGGCTTGTTCGCTGTTTTGGAGAACAAGCTATCCCACAACAGATGATCCATCAGCCACCACGAATGCACCGTCGTATAGTCGACCGCTTCCGCATAGAAGAACGGCGACGGTCTCTGGGAGCCGAGCCCCTCGTCCTGGCCGACCGTCACCATCTGCGAACCGTTGTGCGAACGGATCGTAGAGATCAAGTCCTTAGCCCATCTATTGTGCATCTCCATCGTGAACAAGGTGTAATCCAACCAAATCCCGTTCCTCTTCGGGATCGCGTTATCTGTAATACTGAAGCTGATCTCTTCAGGTTGCGGCAAGACTACCGAAGAGAAACCGGGAAGTTCGTCGGGGGTCATATCCCAGCGCTCTTGCAGTACGCGAACGTCGCGGTGGCGGCTTTGCAACCATTCCGCGAAAGCCGCCTGCTCGTATGTGTCTCCCACTGTGCGAGGGCCTGAGAACAAGCGCTTCGGATCGAACATCGTCGGTTCGTTGATCAAATCCCAGTGAACGTTAGTCGAACCGGAATGACGCGATACGATCGCGGAGATCAACCGCTTCTGTGCCGCCACGCTCCGTGGATCCAGATAAGGGTTGACTCCCTCCCACAACTCCGGAGTGAACGAGAAGAACGTGAAGACGACTTCCAAACCGTTTTTCTTAGCCGTCAATATAAAAGCGTCGATCGATCGGAGCACTTCCTCGTAAGGATGACCGTCCACGAACATCACCTGGCGCCAAGCCGTCCATATTCCGGTGCGGATAAGGTTGATGCCGGCCCGTCTCATATGCGCCATGTCCGCATCCCAGAGCCCGGCATTCGGCATGAACAGGAACTTTCGGGAAACGTCGGAAGTCATGTACGTCATTCCGACGATCGGCATAGGCTTGCCCGCCTTCACGAAGTAATCGCGTCCCACCGTCAGTCTTTCCCCTTCGCTCAGCAGCTGATTGTCGCGGCCCCAGAAACCTTGTCTCAACACGCGCCGCTCGCCACACTCGGATACCGCTTCGCACACGACGCGGTAGAAACCCGGAGCGACCGAAACGGGAACGGACATCCTTTCGATCTTAAGCTCCCGGGAAGACTGCAAGCTATCCTGGGTCGTCCAAATGGGCTCGTCGCTTCCCTTTTCGTACAGGGAAAGAGAAACTCGCCATTCTTTAGCGGTAGCGTCAGGCTTCGCAGCTCCCAACGACTGCATATGCAGACTTAAGACAGGCTGCTCCCCAGGCTCGTAACAGGCGTAATTCGGCTTAAGCCACAATTCGGTGACGCCTTCCGCGCAGTACGCCCCCCAAACCTGAAGCGCGGACAAGCCGCCGCCTTCCCAGAAAGCGGGTCCAATTCGCTGATTAACGAACAACCACCGTCCGCCCGCGTATTCCCCCTTCGTATTCTCTATCATCGTTATCGGAGCGGACAGCTTCCTACCTTCGTCCGACACTCCGTACAACAAAGGATAAATATGACCGTCCATCGGACCGCTCGACCCTAGCTCGCCGGGGCGATCGTCCGTCCGGGTCATGTGGAGCGTGAACGAACAGGTCGGCTCGATCGTTAGCAATTGCTCGCAGCCCGCCGCCAACGGAACGTCCGGATTGGCCTCCAGCGCAGTGATCCGATTCGCGTCCGTATTCAGTACCTCGTGAATGCGAAGCTGCCGATGATAGGCCGTTTGTACCCCCTCCGCCACCCATTCTTCCTGATTGCGGTAGACGGGGATTCGAAACGGAGCTCCCCCTATATGAATGAGGCCTTTGCCCTGCTTAAGAAATCGAACGAGGGAGTCCCATGCCAGTTTAGGAAAATAAGGCCCGTGAAGTTGAATCAATACATCCGCGGCGAGAAGAGCATCGGCCAAGCCTTCGGCGTTGACTACCTTGAATTTGCTCTGAAGCTCGTTTATAGCCTCGTTACTCGGACGCTGGCCGTCGTAGGGAAAAGCGGGATCATAAAATACAATGGTGTTTATCATTGAAGGGATTCATCCTTTTCATATTGGCTATTCATCGATACTTTCATAGTTCAGCGTAACTTTGCCGATTTGCGCGGCCCCGGGATTGTCCGAAAACCGGATTTTTAAATACTTTGTCCCTTTCGGAAAATGATCGCCGGTATAGATCGTTTTGTTTGCCGCGCTCTCGGCGGTCTTTTTACCCGGAGTGTACGGCTCATACCCGTCGTCGTCCGACGAGACGTAAAACCGCAGATCCGCGGACGGATCGCTTCCCGCAAGCCAAGCCTCGACTGTAAAGCCTGACAATACGCCCTTTCCCGACGCAAATGGCGCTTTGTAGATAACGTACTCGTTGTTGCCGGATTCGTTCGTGAGTCTCTTCTCGTCCCCGCCGAATGAAGAAGACGGACGTTGATCGTAGATCACACGTCTGCTCAGCTTGTACGTGCGGGTCAAATCCTTAAGCTCATCCACGATCATGCCTGATTTTGGGCCGTCTTCCCATATCGCCTTGATCGTTTCCTCGTCACCAAACGATGAAGGGTACGACTTACTAGACATAAGCGCGTTGTACTCTTTGTTAGAGCCAACGGGGGCATAACCGAGCGTTCGGTATGCGGGCATCTGGATATGTCCGTTCGGATCGTTCGTCTCCATCCAGTCGTAAGCATAAGCCAGCCAGGAACGGCGGTAATCGTCACTCTGATGAGCGAACCAGGCAATCTCGTCATACCCCCAAGGCCAGAAAGGCTCGCTCTTGCCTGGCGTACCGTTCGTGCCTCCATAGTTATCCAATTCGATCAAATACGGCGAGTTGGACGCGACCCATCCTTGAGGATGCAATCCTCCGATCGTGTTCCGATAGATGGAATCCATGTAGTCGATTTCCAGTTTCGTTTCCTGGGGAAAATGAAGCAACGGTTTGACACGTGCGGGATACCCCACGAAATCGAACGCCAGCTCCCGATCGGATGCATTCGAAGAAGCGGAATCCTCGTCGTCATACACTTCGTTCGTGTGCGCGTCCAACAGAACGTTATGCCGCCGGCCGCGCTCCTCTGCGTATGCCCGAATCCGTTTCAGCAATCGGTTCCATTCCGCATAGGAGGTATCTTCTTCTCCTACCAGCCTCACTTGTCCGAAATGGATCGATTCGTAGCCGAGATCGATGAATCTTTTGGCCCGATAGAAGAAAAAAAGTTGCGTCTCCGTCTGCGTAATGTCCGGCACCGATTGTCCCGGTCCCCAGTTATCCAAATATCTTCCGTCGGGATACAGCATAGCTTCGTATTTGAAATTCCGGTTTTCCCGAGGTAGTCCGAATTCCTCGAATACCCAAGCCGGTATCGGGATATCGTTCACCGATTTCGCCGTCGTCTCAAAGATGCCGGCCTGCAGAATAACCTCCGGATCCTGGGCATGAACGGCTTCGGCCATTTGCCCGGCGTTGGCGAACATGGTCTCGTCGTATTCGAATTCGGTCCAGATCATCGCGGCCCTTCCGATATGCTTCGCGCCGGTATTCTTGATAAATCTCAGCCATTCCCGCATCTTCTCCGGATCTGAATTCTCCCAAAATAAATACGTGGTCTGCACGGAACGAGACAAGTAACGATTCAGCGTATCTTGCGACATGCGACCGTCGAACGCGTAACCGGAAACCGCCTGTTTCCCTCCGCCTCTGAACTTATCCGCAGTCATCGCCCAAATCCCGGCTAACAGGAAGGCCGCCGCGACGACGATGATCCATTTCCGCACGGATTACCGCCCCCGTTCCGCCAGGATGACGGAGCCGTCTTCTCCGTAAACCATTCTGTATCCGCCAAGAAGCGATTCGATCGCTTTATTGGCAAGAAAAACGTCTTGTCCGTTCGTATCCTCCACCACCTTCGCGATATAGAAATAGCAATCTCCCGGCAGCGAGATTCGCGACCACGGACGAGCCTCGTACGGCCCGTCGAAGCTCTCTGAAACGTAAATCCAGTTCTCGAATTTCTCGTCCCCGGTAACGCCCCCGAAGTACATGTACCATAAGCCGTTGCGGCTCCAGATTTGGGACGTTTCCATCCTCTCGAATTTCCGCGGATAAGCGGCTATCTTATGCGCCTCCCAATCCGTCAGATTCCGGGACCTCAGCATGAGCTGACACCCGCGACTGCCTTGAGGCGCATTGACCTCTTGCGCGTTAATGACCATATAGTAAAAGCCATCCATCGCCTCGGGATAAACGTAAGGATCGGCAAGGGGGGACGCCTGAATCTCTTCTCCGTCCCAATTCGCGATGAAGGGGGCGGGTTTCGAAAATACCGGAGCTTCACCGACTTTGGTCCAATTCGTCAGATCGTCGCTTCGGGCTAGGCCGATCCCTCCTCCGTCCCGACTCGAGTTTCCGGTGTACAGCATATTCCAAACGCCATCCTTGAACACGACGCTGCCCGTCGCGATTCCCTGGTCGTTCCACGTCCCTGGAATCGGTTGGAGCGCAGTCGGCTTTTCTTCCCAATGCAGCAAATCCTTCGAGACCGCATGCCCTACGCTCTGGCGGGAATGGATATATTCCGGGTCGCCCTCTCTTGGATACTGCAAATAAAAGGCATGATGTTCGTCCCCTTGTCTGGCATACCAAAAATCCCATACGAACTTATCCTCCAGCTTGTAACAATCGAAGCCCATACGGAACACCTCCTTTAATAGCTGATCGCTTCGATAGAATCGAAATACAACGTGCCCGCTCCCGGGCTTCCGGCGCCGACGCCCGCGTAGAGCGTGAGATTCGCGACCGCCGACAAGTTCATAGGTCCGGTACCGTTATGCCAGGACGGCCTCGCGAAAGCGCTGAAAGGAATCTCGATCATCCTGGCCGTCGGATCCGATAAATCCAGAACTTTATCCCAATAATCTCCGCCGGCCGTTATCATTTGAATCGTTAAATTGCGATTGGAGCCGTCCGGCTTGAGCCAGAAACGAAGCGCGTCGTACCCGGACCAATCGGCGCCGCCGAGATTCAACGCTACCCCTCCATAGGTTAAGACCCCGACGTTATACTCGTATTTCATTCCGTAATCGCCGTCATTTTTGTTGGCCGCATCCAACGAAACCGTTACCGGATCCGCATTGGGATTGACCTCGTAGGCCGCGTTAAGAGCCAGGTCCGATCCCCCGTAGCTTTCGAAATCGTCGATCCTGCCATCGCTATAGGAACCGGAGTCCGCATAAAACGTCGTTACCTTCCCGATCTGCGGACTCGCCGCGGAAGAAGAGGCGCTGTCGAACTCGACTTTCACGTATCGGGTTCCGACCGGCAGCCTGCTGCCGATGTAGGCGATCTTTGTCATGCTCCCGTTGACCGTAACCTTTTTAGGCGTATAGTGCGTATAGTTGACGTCGTCCGAAGAGACGTAAAACTTAAAGTCGGCGACGGACGAAGCGGACGAAAACCAAGTATCGACCGCGAATCCGGTCAGTCTCGTACGATCGGTTACGTATGGAGCTTTGTAAACGACATATTCGCTCGTATTCGACGTTCTCGTCAGCCGCGAGCCGTCTCCTCCGTAGGAACCGGGATTGCTGCCGTCCTTGGCCAAATTCGTGCTGAGCCTATAAATTTTCGTCAAGTCGCGCAAATCGTCTTCGACCGCACCGCTCTGAGCCGCGGAGCTCCATATCGCTTTGATCGCTTCTTCGTCTCCGAGCGTATTCGGATAAATAGAACTCGCCGTTATCGCGTTATAAACATTGCTTCCGTTAACCGGCGCATTGCCCAACGTTCGGTAGGCGGGCATTTGCAAGTGACCGTATGAATCGTTCGTTCTAAACCAATCGTAGGCATATTTCAACCAAGAACGACGATAGTCGTCGTTCTGATGCGCGAACCAGGCGATTTCATCGTATCCCCAAGGCCAATACGGCGAATCGATTCCCGGGGAACCGTTACTTCCTCCGTAATTGTCCAACTCGATCAAATAAGGGGAATGAGGAGTAACCCAACCTTGCGGGTTTAATCCTCCGATCGTTTTTTGGTAAAGGCTGTCCATGTAATTCACTTCGAGCTTCGTTTCCTGAGGGAAATTCGGGACTCCTTTCATTCTGGCGGGATAACCCACGAAGTCGAAGGCGAGTTTCTTCACGGCGGGATTGGGCTGCTCCAAAGTATCGTGAAGAGCTGCCCCGGTGGCATTGATCTTCACGTCCAACAATTGCACCGTCCAGATATTCGGCATCGTCTTCCAACTAACTTTCACATAGTTCGTGCCGGCCGGGAGTGGGCTCGCGTTCGTCGTTTTGTAATTCGGCCACGTATATTCCGTACGCTGGATTTCTTGAATCGTCTTGCCGACCGGCGTCCAGCTCCGGCCGTCCGAGGACGCGTACAGATCGAAACCGTCGGGCTGATCGCCGGCTCCCGCCCAATTCGCAGAGATGACCTCAAAGCCGGTCGCGTTCGCCAGCTTGTACACGATATAGTGCCCGTCGGCCGATTGGGCGCCGTCGGCGCGGTTCAATCTCGATGCGTCGCCATTATAATAGTTGCCCGTATTGCCCGGCGCTTCATATCTGAACTGCCCCTTGGCCGTATACCATAACGGATTGGCGTTGTCGTACACTTCGTTCACGTGGGCGTCCAATAAAACGTTGTGCCTCCTGGCATGAACTTCCCCATATGCGCGAACGCGATTCAGCAGGCGGTTCCAGTTCAAATAAAACGGATCCGCTTCGCCCATCAGCCTGACCTGCCCATAATGGATCGACTCGTAACCGAGATCGATGAATCTCTTCGCCCGGTAGAAGAAGAACATCTGCGTTTCGAGGCTCGTAATATCGGGAACGGACTGTCCCGCTCCCCAGTAATTCGAATACCTCCCGTCCTGGTAAAGCATCGCCTCGTAACTGAAATTGCGGGTTTCCGGCTGCAGCCCGAACTCTTCGAACACCCAAGCCGGTACCGGTATTTGATTCACCGATTGCGCCGTCGTCTCAAAGATGGCCGCCTGCAGGATGACTTCAGGATCCTGAGCATGAACGGCATCGGCCATCCGGCCCGAGTGATAGAACATCGTCTCGTCGTCTTGGAAATTCGTCCAGATCATCGCCGCCCGCCCGATCAGCTTGGTGCCGGTATTCTCAACGAACCGCAGCCATTCCTGCTTCTTGCCCGCGTCCGTATCGAACCAGAACATATCCATGATCTGCGCGGATCGGGACAAATAACGATTCAGCGTGTCCTGCGACATTTTCCCGTCGAAAGCGTAAGGCGACGGGGCGGTTGCCGCCGCTTCGCCTCCGGTCTGCCATCCCCCCGCCAGAAGACTCAAACTGACAACTAAGCCAATCGACTTTTTGCGCATGCGATCATCATCCTCCGATTATTATTTTAAGTTGGCGATGTTGACACCCTTGTTCAAATACTTCTGAGAGAAAATAAAGAACAGCAGCGTCGGGACCAAGGCGATGACGATCGCGACCAGAATCAATGTGTAAGCATTGCTGGTCGGCGAAGTAAAGTAGAGCAGCCCTACCGCAAGCGGATAAGAGCTTCTATCGCTCAAGTAAATAAGCGGCCCGAAGACGTCCTTCCATGAACCGAGAAAGACGAACAACGCAGAGACGATGAGAACCGGTTTCGCCTGCGGCATGATCACGTTCCACCATATCCGCAAATAGCCGCATCCGTCGATCTTGGCCGCCTCGTCGATCTCCCGCGGCAGCGTGATATAGAACTGCCGGATCAGGAAGATTAAATACGCGGAGCCGAACAGTTGCGGCACGAGTAGCGGTTTGTAGCTGCCGAGCCAGCCGATCGACTTGAAGTAAATGAACAGCGGAAGCATGGTAACTTGACCTGGTAGCATCATTGTCGCGATAACAAGAATGAACATACCGTTGCGGAGAGGAAACTTGAATCTCGCGAAACCGTATGCGATCAACGACGAGCTGAGCACGGATAACACGACCGAGCTAACCGCAAGGAACGTGCTGTTCCACATGTAGATGTAGAATTTCAATTCTACGAACACATAGGAATAGTTGCTCCACAAGGCGGGAGACGGTATCCACTCGATTGGAATCTTGAAGTATTGCGCGCTGGTCTTCAAAGACGAAGTAAACAGGTAAACGAACGGGACGAGAATAATGAACGACAATAAAGCCAGGAATGAAAAAATGAATATTTTGCTCGCGAGAAGACCCGATTTATATCTCATTTGCTCTCCTCCTCGCCGAACAGCTGAAACTTTTTGGATAGTCTGAAGATGACCAAACTGAGCAGAAGGCTGACGATAAAGATGACCCACCCGACAACGGCTGCCGAACCCATGTTATAGTCGCGGAAAGCAAGAGTGTATAAGTAGAAAACAAGCGTGGCTAACGAGTTTTCATTGCCCATTCCGCCCGTCTTGAATTCGGAAGCCAGCGTCAGCGCCAAATCGAACACTTGCAAGCCGCCGATAATTCCCATGATCGATTGGAACAGCAAAACCGGCGTAAGGAGCGGTATCGTGACCTTGTAGAACTGTTGCAAGCCATTCGCTCCGTCGATCATGGCCGCTTCGAAGTACGACGGATCGATCCCTTTAATCCCCGCCAAATAAATAATGACGCCGCTGCCCAAAAACCAGAAGCTCATGGCGACGATAACCCATACGGCTTGACCTGGCTCGGTCAACCAGGATTGATAAGGCAAACCGAGTAAATTCAGAACTTGATTCAAAAGGCCGTATTTCCCGTTGCCGAATACCGGTTGCATCATCATGGCTAATGCCGTCCCGATCACAAGGGAAGGAAGAAAGATGATCGCGCGGAAAACATTGGACCCAAGGTAGTCTTTGGCCAACATCGCGGCGATAATAACGCCGAACACGAGGTAGATCAGGCTGCTTCCGAACGTAATAATCAACGTGTTCTTTAGCGCCGTATAAAAAATCGGATTCCTAAACACATCTTGGAAGTTAGACAGCCCTACCCATTGCGGGTCCCTCAAGAAATCCCATTTGACGAACGTCAGATAGCCGGAGACTCCCATCGGAAAAAGTCCGAACAATAGGAACCCCACGATCCATGGGGAGACCAGAAGCAAACCCGCAATCTTTTCCCTTTTTTCAATCCCCATTTTTCTTGTGCCTGATCCCAAGTTGTTTCCCTCCTAACTTCGTGCCGAAAATCGGGATGCTCTCCGGATGGAAGAGCATCCCTCTCCTTATACCGCTTATTTGCCGATATTCGCTTGATACTTGTCCAGCATAGGCTGGCCCTCTTTCTCCAATTGTTCGGCGAATTGTTGCGCCGTCACTTTGTCCGATACGAGCTTGCTTTGCAACCCCGTCCGCAACGTATCGAAATCCGAAGGGAACGGAGGAGTCGGAACGACGCTCGCCTTGGCCGCGGAGAATCCGGTATAGGCATTGGGATCTTCCGCCTCCAGCGCCTTCTGCGTTTCGTCCAGAGCTTCTTTGTGAACGGGAAGATCGGAGAACTTGCCGAACGAAAGCTGCCCTTCCTTGGAGATCATCCACTTAACCAGTTCCCACGCGGCTTCCCGATTCGAGGAGGAGGTAGGGATGGCGTGCGAGTTCAAATAACCGACCTGCGTCGTTTTTCCACCTTCCACGATCGGCGCCGGGATGGACATATAGTCGATGTTGGCTTCTTTCATCGCCTTCACGCTCCAGGTTCCCGTCCAGCCGATCGCCACTTTTCCGGTCGTCAGCGCGCTGTCCGGATTGCCGTAAGCGCCTTTCCATACGTCGAGAATCGGCACTTGCGCGCCGCTGGCCATAATGTCCTTGAACGCCTGAATAGCCTTTACACCTTCCGGCGAATTGGCCATCACCTTCTTGCCGTCTTGCGACAGAATCGGCGATCCGGCGCTTAGCGCCAGGGAGTACAACAGTTCTTCAGGGAACAGATTAGCGGCCATCATATCCCCTTCAAGACCCGCTTGAACCTTCCTCATCATCTCTACCCACTGGGTCGCGGTCATCGGCTCGGTCTGGGATGGAAGCGGTACGTTTGCCTTGACGAACAGATCCTTATTAATGAACGGAACTCTTCGGCCCACCCCGATCGGGGCTCCCAATTGCGCGCCATCCACGTTAAACGCCGACACCGAATCCTCGGTCAATTGTCCGAAAGCTTCCTTTGCTCCCGGCATCGTATTCAAGTCCAGGAAAACGTTCGAATAAATGTAAGCAACCCATTCGCTTGAAGTGAAGGCGATAACGTCCGGCGCGTTACCCGAAATCAAGTCCGTTTTCACTTTGGAGCTATAGGTTTCGTAAGGCAAAAATTCAGACTCTACCTTAATATTCGGGTAGGCGTTCTCGAACTCGTCCAACCAGTTCCGGAAGTTGACTTCTTCTTCCCCGGAAGCCCATCTCAAGTATCTGAGCGTAACTTCCTTCTCCACGCCATTCTCTTTGCTTTGCTGCGCCCCGCTTTCGACGCCGCTTCCCGCGCTGGATTCCGAAGAGGAATTTCCGGAAGAACAGGCCGCCGTAACCAGAAGAATCGCGATAACCAAACTTGTCGATAAAAACGCTTTCAAAGCTTTCATTTCCCTTACCCCCATTTAAGTATGAATGGCCGTTCCTTGCCCTGAAACCGACGCTTGGCTTCCTTTCGTCACCGCTTATCCGCCTCGCATCCCAACTCCTTGCAAAAAAACAAAATGCTAGACTAAAAATAAAATAATACATAATGTTATCTAACATTTTGATAATAAGAATAACACAGGCAAAACAAATGTCAATACGTTATTTCAATTGATCGTACTTCATCTTAAAACCTACAATCAAAAGTTTTCAGGAAACCACCGTTAATTTCAAATTATAATACTCAGTTTGTTATCTAACAAACCATAAAATATACAAAAATAACGTTTGTCTCATTGTTATTTTGTTAGGTATTGGATATGATTAGAGGTAGATATTTCGAATCGTTCGTCGATTGCCAAGGGAGAGAAAGAAGGATGGCTCGCAAAGTTACTCTGCAACAAATCGCCGATACCGTCGGCTTCTCGAAGTTTGCCGTTTCAAGGGCGCTTGCCGGCAAATCGGGAGTAACCCCCGATACCCGGGATAAAATCATCGAGGCCGCAACGAAGCTCGGGTATTTTTCGCAACGCTCCAAAGATCAAAAGCCGAAGCCCTACGATAGATCGGACCGTAACGTTTCTCCCGCGAAGAAAGTAATCGCCGTAGTCATTCCGAATTTAAGAGATCAAACCAAGGACAATCCTTATTGGGGAAAAATTCTCGACGGAATAACCGAAAGCGTCGAAAAAGCGGGATTAAACATGATTATTATGACGGAGCAGCTTTCCGATCATTTATTTTCCGCGATCAATCAGCAAGGTCTGCTAGGCTATATTTGCGTCGGGTTCATTCCCACGCAGATCGTGCTGGAGATTAGCAATCTTGGCCTCCCTTTCGTGTTAGTCGATCATGAAGATCCGTTAATTCCATCGGATTCGATCTTCATGAACAATTTCGATTGCTCGAGGCAACTGACTTCTCATTTGATCGGGCTCGGTCATCGCTCTTTGCAATTCGTGGGCGAAACGTCGTTGATCCGAAGCTATTACGACAGATGGAAAGGTTACTCCGCCGCTTTGGAGGATCACGGCATACCTTCTCGCCAGCATCCTCAATTGTTGAATCTTTTCGTGCTGCGCCCGGAAGAAATCCATGAAGAGACTTTGAATCAATTAAAGGAGCTTCAATCCAACAATGAGCTCCCGACGGCTTTCGTATGCATTAACGATTACATGGCCGACATCGTTATTCATTCGCTACAGAGATTGGGAGTTCAAGTCCCTCGGGATTGTTCCGTGACCGGGTTCGATGACTTGGATGTCAACGCTCTCGGGATTACGACGGTTCACAGCGCCAAGAACGCGCTGGGCAGAAGAGCCGTAGAAATGCTGCAGAGACGCGTTGCGCATCCCCATGAGGACTACGAGAAAATTCTGTTCGCCGGCAGGATGCTCATTAAGAAGACGACAAGCGTCCCTCCAACCTGAATTACAGTAGACAGGCTACAAACAGTTGGCAGCCTGTTTCAAAGTTGTTATCGCCAAAAAAACCTCCGCTTGGCCGACTTGGCCATGCGGAGGTTTTGGCGTGGCGCATTACGCCATCGCGACATCCCAAAGTTATTTCGCGTACCGGTGGCTGCCGATCGTGGCGATCGTGGTGAGATCGGACCAGAAGGAGCCTTTGGTGACTCGCGGGTCATAGAAGTAAACCGCGTCCTTCACGTTGTTCTTCCCGTTCAGCGCGTCCTTGGTGGCGCGCAGGACGGTTGCGTTCGGCTTGCTCTTGTCGAGCAGTCCGTTGTGAGCCGGCGGAAATTGCTTGCCCGAATAGATGACGTCGCGAATCGTGTCCGGAAACCGCGAGTCTGCCACGCGATTGAGCACGACGTTCGCCACGGCGAGATGCGCCTCGTACGACTCGTACCCGACTTCGACCTGCACGAGCTTAGCCAACAGTCGATAATCCTCCTCGGAGTACGGTTTAGCTTCGTTCTCGAAAACCGAGGGAATGACAACCCGCAGCTTAGTACCGATCCCAACGTCATCGGCCTTTAGTCCGTTGCGCTTCAACAGCGCGGCTCTGCTGACGTCGTTCTCCTCGGCGATCTCCTTCAAGCCGTACTCCTCCGCCACGACCGCCTGGGCGACCGGCTCGATCTCGACGAGCCGCTCCTCCGGGCTCCACTTGATCTTCGCGTGAAGCAGCTCGGCAACGTAGCGAACCGGAATGTAGATTCTGCCGTCCGCGAAGAAGGGCGCGCTCTCCATCACATAACGCGAGTCGTTAAAGTAGACGACGGGCACTCCGTTCGTCAGGATGATTGTATCTTTATGCGCAGTATGGATCGTTACCGCTTCGTTCTCGGAGTCCCAATCGGCTTTAGCGTTCAGATGGCCGGTTAGGCTGGCGATCGGCAGGAACAGTCTGCCTCCGAGAATTTGTGCCGGCTCTGCCAGCTTTACTGTTTTCCCGCTCACTTTAACCGTAATGTTTTCCTCGCTCTCGGCCGCAGCCGAAGTCAGCCCGACGCCGAGCAAGAGCAGGACGGCGAGCGACAGAAGCAAAATCGCGCGAATTTGCTTACTTCTATGGAGCATGAGAACCTCCCGAAGGTACAAAATGTATCGATAGCGTTTTCTTGCTACTGAAAAATATATCACAATACCGGGAGCTCAAAAGATTAACTTTTTCACACAAAAGGGCTTTTTCGCGAAAAAACGGCCGTAATAGGCCGTTTTTTTCTACGTTTGAAGCTCTCTTACCCTTTGGAACGAACGAGCAAGTAAAGGAAATACGGAGCGCCGATGACGGCGACGACGATGCCGGTCGGAATTTCCGACGGCTGAAATACCCACCTGCCGAGCGTATCCGCCACAAGAACGAGCAGCGAGCCGGCCAGCACGGTCGTCGGCAGCAAAATCTGATACCTCTGCCCGACTAGCCGCTTCGCGAGATGAGGCGCGATTAGCCCGACGAAGCCAATGCTTCCGCTGACCGCCACGCACGAGCCGGCCAAACCGACGGCTGCACCCAACAGCATAAGCTGCTCCCGGCTCACCGCGGCGCCGAGATTGGTCGCTAGTTGATTACCCAGAGCCAGTACGTTCACGGTCTGGGACTTGAAATACACATAGGGCAGCAGAACGCAAATGAAAGGCAGCAGCGCCATAACGAACTTCCAGTCCTTGCCCCAGATGCTTCCCGCCATCCAGGTCGCCACGAATTGATACTGCTCCGGGCTGATTCTCAGCGTAATTACGATCGTAGCGGCGGAAATGCCCGAATTGAGCGCGATCCCGTTCAAGATAAGCCGATTCGACGACAGCCCTCTATGCTTGCGATACGACATGACAAAGACGAGCAGCGCCGCTATTCCGCCCCCAACCCACGCCAGCAACGGCAGCACGAATGCGGAGACTGCGGTAATCGTCGGGAAAAAGGCGACGTACATAAGAATCATGAAGCCGGCTCCCGAGTTGATGCCGATAATGCCCGCATCCGCCAGAGCGTTGCGCGAGACCGACTGCAGAACACAACCGGACAACGCCAGCCCCGCTCCGATCAAAACCGAGATCACGATCCGAGGCAGCCGGAACTCGTACAGAATCAAGTTTTGCTGCGCCGTCCCGTTTCCGAACAGCGTATTCACCAGATCGGAGGGCGACAAACGGATAAATCCGGTATTCATGCTGGCCATGAACGCTAGAATGATGGCCACGAACAGAACGATAAGTACGATGATATTGCGCTTGCGCTTGGCAAGCTCTTCGGGAGATTTTAATCTGACGTATTCGCCCATCTCTACAGCTCCCTCCTTTCCTTGTTAGCCAGATAGAGGAAGAAGGGCACCCCGATGAGCGCGATCAGCGCGCCGATCGGCGTCTCGAAGCCCGGACGAACCGTTCTCGCGGCCAAGTCCGCAAGCACGACTAGCACCGCGCCGAGCACTGCGGATGTCGGAATGATCCAACGGTAATCGACGCCGACCAGTTTGCGCGCAAAGTGAGGCACGAGCAAACCGACGAACGAGACCGCTCCAACCGCCGATACAGCCGAGCCCGCAAGCACGATAACGATTACCGTCCCCATAAACTTGGTGAAGCCCGAACGAAGACCCAGCCCCTTGGCCACGTCATCTCCGAGGCTAAGCAGCGTAATCGATCTGGAGATGACGATTGCGCCGGCGATCGCCACAATAATCCACGGCGACATGACCTTCAAGTGAATCCATCTCGTCCCGGCCACGCCTCCGGCGTACCAGAAAGCCAAATCCTGACCGATGCGGAAATAAAGAGCTACGCCTTCGCTTAACGCGGTCAGCAAAGCGGATAACGCCGCGCCCGCGAGCACGAGACGAACCGGCGTCAGTCCGCCCTTCGCGATCGAGCCCAGCGCAAATACGAACAGGGCGCTTAGCGCCGCGCCGATAAAGCAGACCAGAACGAGGGACGAATAAGACATCCCCGGGAAAAAGGCAAAGCAAATCGCGAGAGCGAAGCCCGCTCCCGAGTTCAGTCCCAGCAGACCTGAATCGGCCAACGGGTTGCGCATCATTCCTTGCAGGATCGCTCCCGCTACCGCGAAGCTGCTTCCGACGAGCACGCATCCGAGCACCCTCGGCAAGCGCAGCTCCTGAATGACCTGATGATCGGTCAAATTCGAATTGTACTGGAATACCGCCAACCACACATCCTCGAAACGAATATCTCTCGCGCCGAACGTTACCGACACGCCTATTCCCAAGACCAACGCTATAATTCCGCCTAGAATGATCAGCAGAGCTACATGGGGACGGGAATGAATTCGCTTGAATACATCGGCCGCCCCGGCTTCGCCGACAGCCTCCGGTGCCGTAGAAGCGCCGGAAGGCAAACTAGACTCATTGGATTCTTTCCTTCTAAGTGCCACGATGAGGTCTCCAGTCTGATAGATTTGCATGATTGCACGAGCCTATGTAACAACCTGGTTCTTCTATTGATAAAGATTATCATTGTCATTTGTGACTGTCAATGCTTTGTATCGCCTTATCGGGCCGATTAGGCTGCCAGATTTTCACGCAGGGGAGACCTGCGGGCCTAAATATGTTTTAATTAAGAAGTGTGCGGTTCAACTCATGCAAATCCAACCGACCCGACAAGGAGGAATAACAAGATGGAAATCAGATCATTCTTGCTGCCGAAGGACAAAGTCGCTTACGTGACGACCGCGCAATCCATGACAGAGGCGCTGGAGCTGCTGGAGGCCTCTCAGTATTCCGCCGTGCCCGTCATCGATACGGATGGAAAATATATCGGTACTTTATCCGAAGGCGATCTGCTCTGGAAGCTGAAATGCACTTCCGGTTTGAACTTTGACAATATGAGCGAAATCCCCGTCTCCGGCATCAAGAAAAGAATTTACAACGAATGCGTCGCTATTAACGCCCATATGGAAGACATGCTGACTCTGGCCGCCGATCAGAACTTCGTTCCGGTCGTCGACGACGATCGCGTGTTTCTGGGGATCGTCAGGCGCAAGGACATTATTGAATACTACACGCGAAATATTACGGACTAACGGCGTGGCGGCCGAGTGGCCTTATGCTTCAGAATCGCCGCCGCAAGTGTCGTTCCGGCATCGGGGGTGTTGTCCGGCAAGCAGCTCCGATCCGCATTCGTTTTGGCCTTAGACGCCATGCGACCTCATCTCTTTATTTTCAGCTCTTTGGTCATAAACGCACTGTACGGATCCTCCGAATAATCCGCAAAGGGCTCGCAGTAGCGGAAGCCGAAGCTCTCGTACAGCGCTCTGGCCGGGGCGAACGACTCCGGCGATCCCGTCTCCAGGCTTAGCCGCCGATAGCCCCGCCTTAGGGCCTCGTCCACTATGCACTGCAGCATCCGCCTGGCAACTCCTTTCCTCAAATGCTTCGTCGCCGTACGACTAATCGTCCTCTCTGATTTCCACGATCGCCGCTCCCGTCCCTCTCGATTTTTCTCTACCTATTTATTTATCATTTTTCGCTTTATTCTTCAATCGTTTGGGGAAGCTAACTCTTTCCGACTGGTCAAAAGGTGTATACGAAAGGTAAAGACTAGTATATGGTATCAGCCTCTCCCCCCTCCTATACTTGAACTTAGGAAGCGAAGCTGCCCCGAGCAGCAGGGCTGACCATAACTAGACATGGCGGAGGGGTAGTATGAAGCTGGGAAGAAAGTTCCTCTTGATCACAACCTTGATTGTCAGCGTGGCGATGACCGCGTGCGGCAACGGCAACACGGCGAAGGAATCCGAGAAGGCGTCTCCAAGCGCATCTCCATCGGCTTCAGCGAGCGCGACAAGCTCAAGCGGCGCTGAAGGCGGCGAAGTGATTGAAGTATCGACGGTTTCCCAAAGCGATCCTTACCTGAAGTTCGACGAGGGCGAGAGCTGGGAAAAGAACTCCGTATACGATGCTTACGAGAAAGATATCGGCGTCAAAATCACGAACAAATGGATTGCCGACGTCACTCAATTCAAGGAAAAAGTAAAAATTACGATTGCCTCGGACGATCTGCCGGATTTCCTGCTGGTGAACGCGACTCAGCTCAAAGAGCTGACCGAAGCCGACATGATTATGGATTTGACGGAAGTGTACGATCAATACGCGACGGAAGAAACAAAAAAGTTTCTGACGATGGACGGCGGCCTGCAGCTGAAGACGGCTACGTTCGACGGCAAGCTGATGGGCATTCCAAGCTCTTATAACCCGTACCAGTACCAATACCTTTACGTCCGCACGGACTGGCTAAAGGAACTAAACCTTCCCGAGCCAAAAACGATGGCCGACTTGGTGACCATCTCCGAAGCGTTCAAAGCGAAAAACCCGGGCGGCAAAAGCACGACCTACGGACTTGCAGTCAGCAAAAATCCGTTCAACATCGAAACCGGCGTAACCGGATTGCGCGCCTTCCTCAACGGCTATCATGCGTATGAGAATATCTGGATCGACGACGGCAACGGCGGATTGGTCAACAGCGATATTCAACCGGAAGTGAAGCAAGCGCTCGCGGGGCTTCAGGATATGTTCAAGAAAGGCTTGATCGATCCGGAATTTGCCGTCAAGGACACGGAAAAAGCGGCTGAGCTACTCTACGACGACGGCATCGGCATGGTGTTCGGCGCATCCTGGACTCCTGCGCAGCTCGTTAAGGGCGCGGTCAAAGACAACAAAGTCGTGCAAGAGTGGGGCGTCTTCCCGATTCCGTCGGTGGATGGCAGCCCGGCTCGTCCGCAAATCGGCATCGGCGTAGACGAATACTTCGTCATTTCCAAAAAAGCGAAGCATCCGGAAGGCGTTATCAAGCTGATGAATCAATGGATCGTTATCGACAACCATCCGACTCCGGAGCAAAAAGTGTATACGTTAGGCAAGGACTTGGTCGAGAAAGGCAGCAACTACTGGCTGCTCAATCCGCTTCGCGTCGGCAAGCAGCTCGACAACAACGGAGAGATTCTGCCTAAAGCCATCGAAACCAAGGACGAGAGCATCCTGCAAACGCAAGACCAAAAAACTCGTTACGAGCGCGCAATGAAATTTGTCGACGGCGATACGAGCATGTGGTGGGAATACTTGATTTCCGGTCCGAAGGGCGCCCTGTCCCTCAATCCGGAAATTCAGAACAACAAGCAATACATGCAGAACAAATTCTACGGCGCTCCGACGCCTACAATGGTCGACAGACAGGAAATTCTGACCAAGAAGCGCGACGAAGTGTACTTCAAGATTATGATGAACCAAGTGTCCGTCGACGAATTCGACAAGTTCGTGGAAGAGTGGAAAAAGCTTGGCGGAGACGAGATTACGAAAGAAGTTAACGAATGGTACGCCGCTAATAAATAACCCCGGACGCGCGCGGAAGAGCGTCCCGAAAGTAAAGCCGATCTAGATTATCGTTAGGAAAAAGTGCGCATGTGTCTCCTGGAGAAGGCCTCATACGGTCCTGAAATAACCTTGCAACGGGTTTACCATTCCGGATTTCAGGAGCGTATAGACTCAGATGGAGATACATGCGCGTTTACTATTCAGATATCGAGATCCTTCAACCGCTTTCGGAACAGAACTTCCCGTTGACGGCCCGGCTCCAGCTTAACATCGAGGTGAATGGCATGAATGGACTAACGAGGATATGGAAGAGGGAATGGCCGCTGCATTTTATGCTGATTCCGGGCCTTTTCCTGGTGCTGCTGTTCAGCTACGTCCCGATGGCGGGCATCATCATGGCTTTTCAGAAATACGTGCCTAACAAAGGCTTGTTCGGTTCCCCTTTCATCGGCATGAAAAACTTCCAACTGCTGATCGATTACCCGGATATCGGGCGCATTTTCTTCAATACGATGTTTATTGCAGTCATGAAAATAGCGGCCGGACTGTTCGTGCCGATTACGATAGCGATTCTTCTTAACGAGCTGCGCCGGGAATGGATCAAACGGACTTTCCAGACGCTCGTCTACTTGCCTCATTTTATGTCTTGGGTTTTGCTGAGCGGAATACTCGTCGATATCCTGTCCCCCTCCTCCGGCATTTTCAATCAAGTGCTCGGATGGTTCGGAGTCAAACCGATTTTCTTCCTGGGAAGCAACGACTGGTTCCCGTACGTTATGGTGGCATCGGATGTATGGAAGGAGTTCGGCTTCGGCACGATCGTTTACTTAGCCGCGTTAACCAGCATTAACCCTTCTCTATACGAAGCGGCCGCCATGGACGGAGCCGGGCGGATCAAGCAGACGTTCTACGTCACGCTCCCCGGCATGATGCCGATTATCGTGCTGATGCTGACGCTCAACATCGGCAACGTGCTTAACGCCGGCTTTGAACAAATTTTTAACCTGTACAGCCCTCCCGTCTACGAAAGCGCGGACATCATCGACACCTTCGTCTATCGTATGGGCGTGCAGCAAGCGCAGTTCGGCTTTGCTACAGCCGTAGGCCTGCTGAAATCGATCGTCTCGTTTCTGTTCGTGTCGCTGTCCTACGTCCTAGCCTACCGACTGGCGAATTACCGTATTTTCTAATGATCCGCCCGCCGTTCAGAAGGGAGACTTACCATGATTACTGACCGTTCGCTCGGCAGAAGAGTTTTTATTGCGGGAAACTTCACGTTCCTGTTTCTGATCTCCTTCCTCTGCCTGATGCCTATTATGCATATTCTGGCCATTTCGTTCAGCTCCGGAGCCGCGGCGGCGGCCGGCAAAGTGTCCCTGTGGCCGGTCGACTTCACGACCGCCGCTTACGACAACGTGTTCGGCAAGCCCGAATACCTCCGCGCCTTCTGGGTATCGATCCAACGCGTGCTGCTCGGAACTGCCCTAAGCATGGCGCTTATGATCGTCACCGCTTATCCGCTGTCCAAGGACCCCCGCCAGTTCCGGCTCAGAACGTTTTACGCATGGGTGTTCGTGTTTACCATTTTGTTCAGCGGCGGACTGATTCCGACCTATTTGACCGTCAAAAACCTCGGAATGATCGACACGCTCTGGGCGCTCGTGCTGCCGACGGCGATCCCGGTGTTTAACGTCATCCTGCTGCTGAACTTCTATCGCAATCTGCCCAAGGAGCTGGAGGAATCGTCGCGCATCGACGGTGCCGGCCATTTTAAGACGCTGTGGAAAATTTACGTCCCCCTCTCCCTGCCGGCTCTGGCCACAACGGGACTGTTCACGGTCGTCGGACATTGGAACAGCTGGTTTGACGGCATGCTATACATGAACCATACCGAGAATTACCCGCTGCAGACGTTTCTACAGACGGTCATCATCAAGATGGATTTCCGCTTTATCAAGGCGGAGCAAGCCGAGTTGATGGTCAAGCTGTCCGACCGCACAAGCCGAGCGGCGCAAATCTTCGTGGCGGCGTTCCCCATTCTGATCGTTTATCCTTTCCTTCAGCGCTTTTTCATTAAAGGCATTGTCATGGGAAGCGTAAAAGAATAAGATCGGAGTGACTCACAACTTGGCGACAGCAAACCCGGGAGCTCGAGCGATGAAAACCTTATTCTCCATGCACGAATCGTCCATATTCAAGAAAATTATGGCTGCCTTCCTGGCAGCCCTTTTGCCTATGCTGGCGATTACCTGGATGATCAACGAACGGGGATCGGCCAACATCCGCAGCGAAATTTCCGGGTCGGTGCTGAATACGACCCGCTTCTATATGGATTCCCTGGACCAGGAAGCCGATCGGATCAGCCGCTATCTGCCCAACTACGTGATGGATCAGGATTTGATGGAGGTTGCGACGACAGGGAAAGAGATGAGCTCTTACGAGCGTTCAAGCAAAATTCTGGACATCCAGAGCAGGCTTGAGCTGATGAAGAACTCCAGCCCGTACATTCGGGAGGCCAAGGCCTACATCCCGCTCATTAACCGCACCGTGCTAAGCAATAACTTCGAAACCCATCTGGATGAACAGGAGTACGCCTCGATGCAGACTAGCGCCAAGTCTTATGACGAAGCGTTTATCTACTGGAACAATCGCTTTTTTATCACGATGCAGTATCCCGTCAACACGTCGCGAAGCCCGCTGTATGTCGTCGGAGTCGAGCTGTCCGCTCCCAAGATCAGAGACACGCTGGCGCAAATCGGCGGCAACCGCGGAGGACATAGCGTCCTGCTGAACCTGAATCGCGGTTGGCATATCGACACCGGCATGGACGACGAGCTGCTGGGTCAGGTCGCAGCCTTCGTGTCGGCTCAGCAGGAAACGCTTTCCAAAGAAGGCTATGACACGATCGTTCATCAGGGCAAGCGGCTGCTCGCCGTCTACAAATATTCCGCCCTATGGAACGCCTATTCGGTCACCTGTATTCCGGAGGAGATGATTCTCGGTTCCTTACAGATGTACCGGACATTGTTCTGGTGGGCCTGCGCGCTTGCGGCCGCCATCGTGCTGTTCTTTACCTATTTCCTGCTGCGCCTGATTTATCGGCCGTTGATGAAGCTGGTTCACTCGTTCCGCCGCGTGCAGCAGAATCGACTGGAGCCGATCCAGATCAATCGCGGAGCCGACGAATTCGGCTATTTGTACCAAGCTTTCAACGACACGATCAGTTCGCTGAAAAAGCTAATCGAGGAAAACTACGAGCAGCAAATCCGCAACCAGCGCTCCGAGCTGAAGCGGCTGCAGTCGCAGATCAATCCTCATTTTCTGTACAACTGCTTCTTCGTGCTGTGCCGGCTGATCAAATCCGACAAGCATAAGGAGAAGGCGTATCAATTTTGCCTGTATATCGGACAATACTTCCAGTTCATTACGCGCAACGACGAAGACGAGATCCCGCTGGCGCAGGAGATGGAGCATTCCCGGACTTACGTCAAAATGCAGACGATCTGCTACGGCGACCGCATCGAGGTCGGTTTTGATGGCGACGTCCCTCCTATTTCCGTCCCGAGACTGATTTTACAGCCGATTATCGAAAATGCTTATAAGCATGCGCTCGGCAATATGCTCCATCCGGGAGAGCTGTGGGTGCATACCGAGCTTAGAGGCGACGAATTTACGATCTATGTAGAGGACAACGGACAAAATATCACGGACGAAGAAATCGAGCTGCTGCGAAAGAAGCTGCGGCATTCCACGAGCCGGATCGAGGAGACGACCGGCCTGCTGAACGTCCACCGCCGGATTCAATTGAGATACGGAGAAAAGTACGGCCTGTCCGTAGCCCGCTCGGAGCTTGGCGGACTGCGGGTCGGAATTCAACTATGCGCGAGCCAGAGGGGGAACGAGCATGTACAGACTGCTGATCGTTGACGATCTACCGCTTATCGTAGACGGCCTTGTGGAGCTATTCGAGCATAACGAGCATCTGGCGCTTGAGACGGTGACCGCCTATTCGGGAGAAGAAGCGCTGGAGGTGCTCTCCAGCCAGCGCATCGATATCGTGCTGTCCGATATCAAGATGCCGGGCATAGAAGGCATTGAGCTGCTGCGGGAGATCAAATCCCAGTGGCCGGCCTGCAAGGTCATTTTCCTGACCGGCTACAACGACTTCGAATACGCCAAGAGCGCGCTCACCTACGGCGGCTTCGATTATATTCTGAAGGTCGAGAGCGACGACAAAATCGTGCAGGCGGTACAGCGGGCTGTCTCCAAAATCGACGAGGAGCAGGATCAGGCGAACATGATCGTCCGGGCGCAGTCCAAGATGAGGCAGGCGCTGCCTTCTCTTCAGAAGGAGTACATGTGGGGATTGTTTCTGGGCAAGCATGCCACGGAAAGCCAGCTCGATCGAATGTTTCGGGAGCTGGACATCTCGCTTGACGCTTCCTTGCCCGCCTACCTTCTTATCGGAAGGCTGGATGCGTGGAAGGAAACGTTTACGGCCCCGGACAAAGCGCTGCTCTGCTACGCCATGCAGAACATCGGGGATGAGATGCTGTCGGCACAGGTCAGATGCTTCTCCGTTGTCTTCGAGCTGTCCAAAGTCGTCTGGCTGATCCAGCCGAAAGCCTCAAGCGGGCCCGTTGAGCTCTCTTGCGATCCGGGCAGCGCGGAATGGCTTAAAGCCCACCGTTATGTGAGCGGCATTCTGGAATCGGTGCAGGCCAACTGCCGGAAGCTGCTCGGACTGTCGGTCTCCTTCCTGCTGGCGAGCGAGACGACGGACTGGTCGTCACTGTCGGATCATTTTCACACGAATAAATACGCTTTGAGTCTCGGTCACGGCTTGTTTAACGAAGTTATTCTTACCGATAAGGATGTGCCGCGGAGCCCGTCCGCCGAGTCCGCCGGAGTGCCGCGCGACAGCTTCTACCACGCCCGGGTTCAACTGCTGATGAGCTGTCTGGAGAACAACCATCGCGAGCAATTCGATCAGCTCTTCATCGAGCTTACGGAAGTGTGGAACGATCAGACGGCGCCGCAAGAGCGGAAAATCGAACTGTACCACTCCCTCTCGGCGGTTTTCCTGTTCTTCATTCACCAGAATCGGGATGTCGGCGAATACGTCAATACGCTGCTTGATCTCGACAAGCTGTTCCGATACGACGAGTCGATCTCCTGGTCGGAGCTCGTTCAGTACTATCGGCAGATGGCCGATTGCTTCTTCGAATGGAACGCCCAACGCTGCACGGAGCTGCCGGCCGAAGTCGTGAACAAGGTACACAGCTTTATCGAAGAGAATATTGCCACCGATATCTCCTTAACGGCGCTGGCGGATTACGTAAGTCTGAATCCCTCCTATCTGTCCAGACTTTATAAGCAAATTACGGGAGTCGGGCTGTCGAAATACGTGAACGATTACCGGAATCTGAAGGCGAAGGAAATGCTGCTGAACACGGCGATGAAGGTAAACGAGGTGGCTGCGGCGCTCGGCTACAATTCGGCGCTGGCATTTATCCGCTTCTTCAAGAAGCAGAACGATATGACGCCGCAGGATTTTCGTTCCATGCGTTCCCAACCGACCGAGCAAGGTCAATAAATGTATATGGAATGTAAGCAACGATCTCTTTTGCCTCCCGTGCGTCCCCCTTACAATTGGAGTACGTAAAGCGTACGAGGAGGATGGGTATGAGACAATTGACGGCGGTACTGCTCGGCGCAGGGAGTAGAGGAAGGTATATTTACGGACCGTATGCGGAAAAATTTCCGAACGAGTTAAAATTCGTGGCCGTAGCCGAGCCGGACGAGGAACGCAGAACGAAGTTTGCGGGTATTCACGGCATCGCCCCGGACCGGGTGTACGACTCTTGGGAGAAGGCGTTCGAGCAAGGCCGCATAGCCGATATAATGATCATTTGCACCTTGGACAGAATGCACTACGTGCCTGCGATGACGGCGATGGAGCTGGGCTATCACGTTCTGCTGGAGAAGCCGATGTCGCCTTCGCTGGAGGAATGCATTCGGTTGGAGCGCGCCTCGCATAAGTATAGGCGGCTGCTCGCCGTGACGCACGTGCTGCGTTATTCTCCGTTCTGGTCGGGCATCAAGAAATGCATCGCGGACGGAGAGCTCGGCACCATCGGCACGATTCAGCTCACCGAAAATGTCGGCTATCCGCATATGACTCACAGCTACGTGCGCGGCAATTGGCGCAACTCCGCGGAGACGAGCCCGATGATTCTGGCCAAGTCCTGCCACGATCTGGACATTATCTCCTGGCTAATGGATCAGCCCTGCACCGGCGTCAGCTCGTTCGGCTCGCTGCTGCATTTCCGCGAGGAGAACGCTCCGGCAGGCTCGACCGCGCGCTGCATCGACGGCTGCGAGGTGGAGCGAGAGTGCGCCTTCTCCGCGTTGAAAATGTACATCCAGCCGCCGCATCATCCGTGGGCGCGCTATATGACGAACGATCTGTCGCAGGAAGGCATCCTGACCGCGCTGCGGGAAGGACCGTTCGGCCGGTGCGTGTATCGCTGCGACAACAACGTCGTCGACCATCAGGTCGTTAACCTGGCCTTTGAGAACGGAGCGAACGCCTCGTTCATTATGTCCGGCTTGACGCAGAGCGGTACGCGCCGGGTTCAGATTATGGGCACGCAGGGCGAGATTATCGGCGACATGGACAAGGGTGCTTTTACGTTGTACAGGTATGTGACCGGCGAGCAGGTCGAGATTCGGTGCAATGTGGAAGGCGACGGACACGGTGGCGGCGACGAGCGCATGGTCGCTTCGTTCCTGCGCGGCGTGCGCGGCTTCGACAGCAATCCGTCGCAGGGCCTGACATCGGCGACCGCCTCCCTGCAAAGCCATCTGATGGCTTTCGCCTCCGAGCATTCGCGACTGAACGACGGAATGGCGGTCAAGCTGGCGGATCTGTATCGGACGGAAGTCGTGCTGGCTTAATACGGAAGGAAGAGAGCCGATCCATCGCAAAAGCTGCGGATCGGCTCTTTCTAGAGCTCATTTTGGAAGTTTCATCTGCCGATCGATACCTTAGAGTTGAATAACTCCGACTAAAGTAAGAATCGCAGCGACGATGCCCAATATAAAAAAGATACCGAAAAACCATTTGATAAACCTCGTACTGAACCCCGACGTAGCTGTGAAGGCCGTTCCGAAAATAATCGCCCCAAGAATCATGACACTGAGGAACACGATAAAAGCATTGAACATGTTGCCCACCTAAGCCTCTCTCGAATAAATACACTCCGCGACGTACCGCGATTAGTTGCTGAGTTGCTGCATAAACAACATAAAGCAACTTCTTGATTTTCTCTATACCTCGTAAGGGGTATTTTCATGTCGTATTTGGAATGTTGCTCCATTCCGGCTTGCATTCTATAGGCTTATAATAGAGGCGTTAGAGAATAAGATATTAGGAGGATACCCGATGGATATCAAGGGAAAAATCGAAGAGATCGTAGAACGCGTCAAAGCCGACAAGGATTTCTCTTCCAAATTCATGAGCGATCCCGTAAAAGCCGTTGAATCCGTGATCGGAATCGACCTTCCGGACGCCCAGATCAATGCGCTCATCGACGGCGTTAAAGCGAAGCTGACCGCCGATAAGGCCGGCGACATGCTCGGCTCTATTAAGAAGTTGTTCTAGAAGCATAGCAAAAGACGCCTCAGGACTTGTTCCCGGGGCGGCTTTTTGTTTCTGGCTCTACGCATCCGCGGGGGATGCGACAGCGATTTGGTGCGAATCCCCCGGGAAAATCATGTAAGCCTTACATTCGCACCAGAGATTCGCACCCATTCTACGCAGGTAGATAAATTAAGTTTGAGAAGTAACTTTGACATGGAGCATGAAGAAGTAGATAGACATTTCTTTGCGAGGATGTTTTTATGATATAATTTTCCATGTACAACCGCCTTGGGTGGGGAATACACACCTCCAGTAGGAGGTGATGTATATGTCGTTTTCGCTTTTAGAAGTTATCGGACTAGGAATGTTCCTCTTAGCCCTTCTAACTTATCTAAAACGAAAATAACCTGCCCTAAGGTTAGCGCCAGGGGGACAGGCTATTTTCTATAATACTTTATTTTTTTACTTGGAGGCTTCCCACTCAAGCGTTGTACGGGAGAACGGTGTTGGCGCACCGTTCTTCTCTTTATGTTATAAGTGTAAATCACTGGTCGCATTTTTGCAACATAACTGCCACACCTAACCAAACCCCATCATCTTCCCCCACACAAAAGGAAATCGCCCCTATTACAGGACAAATATGACGGCAAGATCACCCAATATGCCCAATCATCTTGTTTTTTCATCCGATATAAAAAGAAAATAGACCGTCCTCGCCAAAGACAAGGAATCGATCTATTTCCCATTCATCACATCGCTTTCGATCCGTACAAGCTGCTCATAATCTTATAGATCAGTACAGCCGCTTCGGCTCTCGTCGAAGAAGCTTGCGGTTTAACGGAACCGTCGCTTCCCGCTACGATTCCAGCAGCCGTCAACGCTGCGATACTGTCCGCCGCGTAAGCGGCGATTTGCGCGCTGTCCGCGTATTGCCGCAAATCCGATGGCCGCCCCACGGCCAATTGCTTGTTGACGATTCGCATTGCCTTCTCGGCCAAAACCATCATATCCTGCCGGGTAATGCCGGCATCCGGCTCAAAGCGGTTGCCGCCGACCCCGCCGGCAATGCCCAATGTTCTCGCAATGCCAACCTCATTGTAATAATATTTGGCGGGGGAGACATCGTCGAACGGCTGGTTTGCCACCGCGTGAAGTTCCAGCGCCGTAACGAGCAGCTTCATAAACTCCGCTCTGCTAATGGAAGCGCCTGGATCGAAGGTTGCTTCCGTTCTTCCGTTAATAATCCCTCTGGCGCTCATCGCTTCAATCTGCTTCCTGGCCCATGGGTATCGGTCTAAATCCGCGAAAGACTTCTCTACATAAGTAACGGCATACTTGCCGGATTGCACGGCATTAAACGTCACTCGGCCCGTTGCCGCATCGTATTTACCGCTTGGTACGGGCGAGACATTGCCCGCCTCGTCGACAAACCATACGATAATATGCTCGGGATTCAGCCGTTCTTCCGCTGTGGGAACATAGGGAATCGATACGCGTATTGGAGTGTTAGAGTTCCGCCAAGCGACCGCTGAATCATCCAACCGCACGCTTAAGTCGATGGCCGGCCTATCTCCGACAGCTTTTCTAACCGCCTCGCTCCATGCGGATTTATCCGCCGATCCGATCTGTAGGCTTACCGTTTGCTTGCCTGAGGTATTCATCGTACCCAGCAGGGTGACGGGAACATTCAAATCGCCGGCAGAGCTGAGAACATGAATCCGCTGCGCCCCCTCCTTCCGATCAAGGGCAGTCTTCGGAAGCGAAACGACATAGCTTGCCGCCCCCGCCTTATGAGGAACCTCGATGGAAATCGCCCCCGCACCGCTGGCCATCGCATTCGCCCATGCTTGCTCGATACTTTCTTGATCGACCGTCGAGATGGAGTTGCCGGATGACGCAGCGAGAACGGAATCCGGCTTTATTGTGCTGCCCTTAACTTCTGTCGATGTCTGCCCAGGCGACGCAACTGGGCCGCCATAAGAGCCCCCCGTATTCCCGCTCCCTCCCGTTCCGCCTGAACTGAAAGTGGTTGCAGATACCGCATGCGACAACCCGGATTCCCCATGATCGTTAACGGCGCTAACCTTATAAAAGTAAGATTTGCCGGATGCAAGTCCCGTATCGGCATATTTGTCCGTCGCGCTGGTGCCGACGAAGCCATATTCCCCGTCCGCCGCAACCGCCCGATAGATCCGATACCCGGTTGCCCCAACTGACTCCGCCCAATTCAGGTTGATAGCGGATGTTCCTGCCGCGGCCGCCGTTACGATCGCAGGTGCTTCAGGCGGTCCGTTCGTTGCGCTACCTGCTACTGTAACGATAATCGGAAGGGTCAACCCGGTCTGCTGATCGGAATTCCGGGTCACCTTCAGCACCAGTTCGACCGCGGCATCGGCTTCGGGAATCGCAATTCGACCGTCGAGCGCGATGACTTCCTCCCGGCTTGAGCTCGCGATCTCAATCCCATACCCCTTCGGCACTCCCGGCAGTTTAAGCAGCGTATCTTGCGCCGTTGGCGTAGTCAAGCTCAGAATACCGGCGGCAACCTCCGTCGCGGAAGGCGCGAATATCTCGATTTCGGCCAACTGCATGCGGTATTGATCGGCATCGAACGGAGCCGAACGCAGCTTCGTACCGACGATCTTGACGAATCTCGCCGCTGTGATACCGTCAAGCGCAAACGACTGCGCCTCCCCTGGCGCAGGCAGCGCATAATCCGTTTCGCTGACTACGGTCTCCCAATGCGCATCGTCATTGGACACTTGAACCGTAAAGTCGATCGGAAAACCGTAGCCTTCACGATCCGCATCGTTGCGCGGATATAGATCGATTCGGTTCATCGGCACGATGCGTCCCAGATCCAGCTTGATCCATTCCGAGTGGTCTACGCCAAGCTGGTCGGCGCTTGTCCAGCCGAACGGAGGCTGTCCGTCCAATCCCCGAAGGCCGTCCACGGCGAACGACTTGCCCCATACCTCGGCCTCAACCGTGCTGGAAGTCGTAACGGAGGCGGACAGAGCCAGATTGCCGTCAAGCGCGCCAAGCTCCACGCCCGCTTCCCCATCGGTCACCGTAATCCGGAATTGTGCCGTCAGCTCCGGCCTCTCGGCAACGTGCACTGTTACCCTAGTCGTGCCTGGCTTTAAGGGCCGAACCGTCCCGTTATTCCTGACGGCAGCGACAGACGGATCCTCCACGATGAACGTCAGCATCCGATTGCTTACAATTTCCCGCTGCTCGTCCGCCCTTAAACCGTGCACCTCGACATATCCGACTTCGGTGGACGACAGCTGCATATTTTCAACGCTTAGTGCAACTCTGTCCCCTAGGTTGATCTCCGCCATCTTGAAGTTAACCGGCCCGTAGCTTCGCGCTCCGGAGCCCGTCAACATCCGGTCCCCGGCATGATACGGTCCGAGAACCGTGCCTTGCGAGGAATCGTACGTCAGCGCTACGCCGCTGTTGTGGAAATAATCGCCGCCCGCCTCTTCCGATGAAGTCATATAGTAGTCCTGGTTCGGCTGCAATACGACGGCTTCGGAAAGAGGACTATACTTGAAGCCCGCTTCGTCCGGCCGGCCTTTCGCCATGTCGATATCCGTCTCGGCCACTTTGTTCATTGCATGATCGTAAATAAACAACGTATGAATGCGATTGCTCCCCGCCGTGTAATACCTCCCCAATTGGCTGACCGTGATCGGGCTTGCCCCGGTTCTGAAAGCGAAGCCCAACCCCTGCGGAACCGTTACGTGGTTAAACAATTCATTGTTGGGACCTGTCGTTACGTCCGCCTTGGTAAAAAATGCGCCCGAATCCCTGAAATCGACGGGGATCCATTCGAACGCTCTTCCGTTAAAAATCAGATGATATTCCTCGGCAAGCTGCGGAACCGAGATGCCCGGGACGAGCGCGGATACGACGGCCTGATCCAGAGATAACGTCAGGCTCGTCACCCCCGGCTTCAACCCGGTTAACGTACCGTCCGGCGCGGCCGTAATGGCACTGGAAGGTTCTACGGATAATTTAACGAACCGATTGTCCAGCACGATGCTCTGTCCGTCTGCCATATACCCGCGATAAACGGGTTTGAACTGCTTAGGCACAGACGTCGGCGCCATCTCGGCAATACCGATGGAACGAACATGCTCAATCTGCTTCCATTGCTCGGAATCGGAAGATTTGCTTACGCCGAGGCGAATGACGGTATCCGTCTCGTTCCAGGTTTCTCCCTCCGGAAGGGTAATGGCATAACCCCCGGCATTCGGAACCAGAGACAGAGGGACATCGCCTGCCAGCAAACGGGCTTCATGAAACTCTCTGCCGTCGAAAGCGCGATCGATCTGCAGTGTCTGTCCCACGGGAGAGTTCAGTACATGAAGGTACACGTACTGCCCGTCCGCCGAATCCGTCGCCACTCCCCACGTATCGTGCTGCGTCGTGTGCGGATAAGTGATATAGGAGGTGCTGGGTCGCGTACCGTACAAGGACGGACCGATCTCGGCGATCTTCTCGCCCAATCTTGCAAACTCGGCTTCGACGCCGGGCTCCCACTCATTGTTGGCGTACGGTCCCGTCGCCCACTGTATGCCGCCGTTGCGTTGACCAAGCGTCGCGGCCAAGCGAACCGTATATCTCAGCATGGATTCCGCGTTGTAAAGAATAGGAGTGTTGTACCGGGCCCACCATTCCTGGGTCACTCTATTATTCTCTTGGCCGGACGAGGTAAGCCAATTGTCCGTATTCGCGTCGATGCCGCCCATCGTTTCGGAAGCGACAAAATCGGAAAGATGCGGAAATACAAGGCTGTCGTTATAGCGGATGCCGTAATTCACCCATACGGCTGCTTCCGGGTTATATTGGCGGACGGAAGCTTTAAGCCTCGCGCCGTCAATGCGGTCGGAGCCGGGGGCGCCGTCGAACCAGAAGCCCGCGATTTGCCCGTCGTAGCGATCCCCGATTTCAACGATTAAATCGTTAATGAACTTATTCCATAACTCATAGTTTCCCCAGCCGGTCAACGCCTGCTGCTCCGTCGTCAGATCGTGGCCGTCAACGGGGTGGAAGTACAGAACCAGCTTGATATTCCGAGCCGTCAGCGCGGCGAGCAAATCCCCGATCACATCTCTGTTCGAAGCTTTGCCGGGCATGATCGCATTCATTGTTTCACTGGGGTACAACGCGCTCATCCCCGCATGAAACACAGTAAACGTAACGTATTCGGCGCCCATACTCTGCGCCACATCCGCGAACCTCTCCTCGTCGAAGCCATCCGCCAGCGCGTTCACGTCGGCGACGGGACTTCCCCCCGGGCTGTCGTAAGTGTGACCATACTCATAGCCGGGATACGAATACGTGTAGTGAACGAAGAGGCCCATTTTCGCGTTCGAGAAGAAATCCAGATTCCCCCCCTCGACTTGTCCTTCCGCCGCCTGTGCGATCGACGGTCCCCCGGTCATGACAGGCGGCGCGATAAGCGCCAGAATCGCAAATGCGAGCACCATTCTTTTTAATCGGCTAATCATGCGAACAACCTCCCCAAGTGTCAGTATGCATGTCCTGCGACTGCTTCTTGCCGCTCTGACGCTTTGCCGCGCCGCGCTCCGTCAACCCTTGACCGCTCCGCCGGTAAGGCCCTGCACGAAATACTTCTGCACGAACAGAAACATCGCTACCAGCGGAATCAGCACCAGACAGATCGCCGCCGACAAAGGCCCCCAGTCCGTTGCGAATTGCGACTTGAACGCGATAACGCCCATCGGAATCGTCTTTAGAGGCGAGGTAGAGAGCGCAATCGAACCCCAGAGCAATTCGCCCCAGAAGCTGACAAAGTTGAAAATGGCGCAAGTGGCAATCGCCGGCAGCATCAGAGGTACGGTAATGCGGTAAAATGTCTTCGTTTCGTTGCACCCGTCCACCCGGGCCGCTTCCAGCAACTCTTCGGGCAGCGTGCGGAAAAAGCTGCGGAAGATGAAGACGGTCATCGGCAAGCCCCAACCGATATAGGGAATGATAAGCGAGTGAAGCTCGCCGATCATATGAAGCCTGCTCATCATGATATACAGTGGCATAATCGCCGACTCCGAAGGCAGCATTGTCGTGGATAGAATCAGGAACATGATGCCGCTTGCGAAGGGCACGTGCAGCCGCGCAAGCGCGTAACCGGCCATCGCTCCGAAAATGACGATGAACAACACGGAAATCCCTACGACGATGCTGGAATTTAAGAAATACTCCCCGATATGAGCATCCAGCCAGGCTTTCGGATAATTAATGGCGTGTACATTCTTAGGCAGACCCCATACGTTAACGAAAAACTCCGCCGTCGACTTGAAAGAAGTATTCAATACGAACAGCACCGGATAGATGGTAAGTACGATAAACAGAACCACGACCGTTCTGCTGATCGGATGCGCGGCGAGATTAGCGGTCAGACCGGGTCTAATATTCATAAGACGTCCCCCGCAAAATCCGACTCGTAATCAGAATAATGAGCATAACGGCAATCGTCAGCAGGAAACCCATTGCGGCAGAATATCCGAACTCGCTATAAGTGAACGCCGTATCGATCATCTGCAGCGGAATCGTACGGGACAGAATGCCGGGTCCGCCTTCGGTCATGACGAATACGAGGTCGTAGGACTTGAACGCCAGCACCAACGTAAAGATGGCCGACAGCTGCACGATCGGTTTAATCAACGGAAGCACGATGGAGAAAAATTGACGGGCGTAGCTCGCCCCCTCCAGCTTGCTGGATTCGAACAAGGATACCGGGATATTCTGCATCGCGGCGAAGACCAGCATCATCGTTAGTCCCGTCAAGCGCCAGATACCTACAATAATAATGCTTAGAAGCACCGTATCCGGATTTTCCAGCCAAGCTTGCGCCCAGGACCCGAGTCCGATCGTACGCAGCAGCTGGTTGATCAAGCCCATCTCCGGATTGTACATGAAGGTGAACAGCAGCCCGATAATGGCCACTGGCAGCATCACCGGCATAAACAGAATCAAGCGGTATATGGCGCCTTCGCGCCGGCCAAGCCGGTAAATAAATCCTGCCAGCCCGGTTCCGATCACAAGAGCGGCAAACGTCATTGCGACTGCCAGATAGATGGAATTAAACAAGCTCTTGCGCACATTCTCTTCTAGAAGAGCTTCCTTGTAATTGTGAAAACCCACCCATTCTCGATGCAGAAATCCGTCCCATTCCTGAAAGGAAAGCACCACGTTCCAGATCGTCGGAATGAAGATGGCAAAAGCGATAAAAGCAAGGGCCGGAAGCATAAACAAAATGCCCGTTCCAACCATTTTTTTGCGTTGACTGCTTAGAGCCGCCATGTCTGTATGTCTCTCTCCTTCCCCTGAAAAACATTGCCTCTTCGACAAGGGGCTGTCCCATAAGTACAAAGATCCGTATCGAACGATGATCGTTGGGATGGTGCAAGTCGCATCTATCTCCTTCCGCTGCTATACGATCCTGAAATTTTGAAAGGTAAACCCGTGATAGGGTCATTTCAGGAACGTATGAGGCAGTCTCCAGGAGATAGATGCTTCTTCTTTTTCCATGGATCCTCTTGTACGTCTTTGCTTATGAGAAAGCCTCTGCTTTTTATTTATTTAGCGTATCCAGACGAACCTTCTCCAGCTTGTCCAATACGCTTGCTTCGCTCTGCCCTACCAATACATGGTTGGGGATAAACTCCTGCTCGAAGAATGCGGCGATCTTCGGCCCGAAATTGTAAAATTCCTTGGCCTGCACATCCGCGCTAAGCTCCATAATGCGCTGGATGACCGGATCGCTGACCTTTACGTTCACGTTCGCGGCCGCGTAGCCTTCGTCTGCATGGATCTTCTGGATCGATTCGTTCAAATACGTCTTCAGCACCTCGACCGCCGCATCTTTATCCGCGACATTCGCAGGAATGAACAATCCGTCCGCACCGCCAAGGACGGCATTCTCGGCCCCCATGGAAGGCCAGCTTGCGACAGACACCTCAAAATCCTTGGCATCCGCGATAATTCCTCCCGCATTGGCCGATACCTCGGCAAGCATTGCTACCTTGCCTTGATAGAATGCGGATTTCGCTTCGTCGCGGCTCACGGTTAAAGCTCCCTTGCCCGGATACCAGTATTGGTTGTCATACAGCGCTTTAATATTGCTTAACACCTTCGAGAAGATCGGATCCGTACCAGGCACCTTGCCGGCCGCCAGGTCTTCGAGTTTCCCTTCGCTCTTCCCAAGGCTCAATATGCCGTTGCGCGCGAGCCAAGGCTGAATGTCCTTCTCCTTGCCGATCGCGAACGGGTACGCATCCGTCTTCTCCTTAATCGTCTTGCTCGCGGCGATAAATTCCTCCCAGGTCCATTTCGTCGGTACGGGAATTCCGGCTTTCTCGAAAATGGCATTGTTTACGTAGATGACGGAGAAATTGGAGCCCAGCGGAACCGCAATATATTTCCCGTCGAATTTACCCAACTCCAGCAGCGTCGGATTGAAGGTTTGCTTCCATGCGCCGTTGTCCGCCTCCAGATACGGCGTCAAATCCAGCGCCTGATTGGCGTCCGCGAACGTCTTCATGTTTTGCGGCCAGAATTGATAGATGTCCGCAGGCGTATTAGAGGCGATGCCCGTCTTGATGATTTTCTCCAGGTTCGCCCAATCGACCTGAATGCCCTCGATATTGTACTTGTCCTTCAACTGCTCCTGAAGCTCGCTTACCATTTTCTCGCCGGACGTATATTCCACGATTTTTCCGTAGAACTTGATATTCTTCTTCGCAGCCGGAGTAGTCGCGGCCGGCGTCGAGGAAGACGCCTCAGCGGACGACTCCGCGCTCGGAATGGCGCTTCCTGCATTGCCGCCCTTTCCGCCGCAAGCGGTTACAAGCAAAATTGCAGCCAACAACATACTGCCGAGCACCCCTGATCTCTTAAAGCTCCTCATTGTTCTTTCCATCCTCCCGGGTTGTTTTGCAGCCTTCGCTCATTCGCTTATTTTGGCTACGCTTTCATTATAGAGAGCAACATCCCGCTCCCACAGGCAACGAATCTACAAACTGTTCCCGCAAATCTACAATTTGCCCGGGACGGCATGTTTACGATAATCGGACGGGGAGCATCCTTCGCTCTTCTTGAACACCTGGCAGAAATACTTGTAATTCTGAAAACCGACGCGATCCATAACTTCATAGGCCAGCAGATTCGTGCTTCTCAGCAATTGTTTGGCTTCCTCGATGCGAAGTCGATTCAAATATTCGCGAAACGGGACGCCGACCTCTTTGTTAAACAGATGGCTGAAATAATTCGGCGTAATCCCCGTTACCTCTGCCAAAGTATCTACCGTCAATTCGGATTTGTAGTGGCTCCGGATATAGTCGGTCGCTTGCGCGATCAGGTACGTATGCTTGCCGCCGCTCCCGTTCCGCTGCCTTTCCAGCGTCATCATGTAACGGCGCAGCACCTCCTCCTTATACGTTTGCATGATCTCATAATGAAGGAAGATCGCCCTGCTCCATTCCGGCCGATCCGATCGGCGCTCTTCCTTCCGCTCTTCGGGCCAAACGCCGTACAGTATTCGCAGCAGCTCCACGCATAGCTCCTCCACCCCTTCCCTGGACAGACCGGCAATCTGCCCGGCTTCTTCAAATTGTCGGTCGATCAGCGCATTAACGGCAGCGACGTCCAGATGGAGCACAGCCTCCGCAAGCTTCTGTTCCTCGATTAACGGCAGCGGATAATGGCGCACGGGAACGAAGCCAGGCACAGCTCTGAATACAACTCCGCCCCCATGCACCAATTTGCCGTTAAGCGCGCCACATGCTTCGCCCATTAATCGAAGCAGCGCCTCTACAGGCCCCGGAGCGCTCATACCCAAGCTTACGGTAATGCCGAACTTGTCCGTCAGGGTGCCGTTGAGATCCCAGTGCCACTGACGGACCGACGCCTCCCAACTATCCGCCGAATAGACTTGCGCCAATCTGCACAAGACATAGAATCTTCGCTCCCTCATATCTGTCGCGACATACTCTTCGCTCGCAAACCGAGAGAGCAGCTGCTTTCCGACCTCGGCATACATCTGCTCCCGCCGTTCCGGACTTAAAGCGGACAGTCGGACAGCGTAGCCGTCCCATTCCAGCGCCATGCAGACAAAACTTCCGTCCGTGTTCGTCAAATAACGGACAATCTCGCATGCGCCCATGGACAAATTGCTCTGCTCCCCGAGGGCAAGCTTCTCCAGACAGCGGGCCGCCTGGAGCGTCCTGCGCTCCCGCTCCTCCTGCCGATGCGCCAACAGCTTATGCTGCGCGGCTTTGACCATCTCGATCAGACTGCGCAGCTTGACCGGCTTTAACTCGTAATCGACAACCCCGATCTGGATCGCTTCCTTGGCGTATTGAAAATCCGCGTAACCGCTCAGGAGAATGACCGCCGCTGAAGGCGTCTTCCGCTTGATCGCCCTGCTCAGCTCCAGGCCGTCCATCCCCGGCATCCGGATGTCCGTGATGACAATATCCGGCAGATGCCGGTTATACAGCTCCCAGGCTTCCGTTCCGTTGGCCGCGGAATACACCTGATCGATATCGAACATCGACCAGTCGATCCCTTCCGCCAGGCCGGTACGGATTTGCACCTCATCGTCGGCAATCAACAGTTTCATTCCGATTCCCCCGTTTCCCGATGTCTCGGTATCGTTAGCTCTACGCAGGCTCCTTGTCCAGGTTCGCTCCTCACCTCAAGCTTGGAGGACGATCCGTATCGCAGCCGCAGCCGATCCGCGATATTACGCAGCGCAAACCCTTTGTGCCCCTCCGGTTCCACCTTGAGAATCTCGTCGATCAGCCCCGCGCCTATCCCGACGCCGTCATCCTGAACCCTCAGAACGATTTCGCCCGCAAGGCGCTCGAATACCGATACGCGAAGCGTCCCGCTGCCGATTTTGGGCTCAATTCCATGAATAATGGCATTCTCGACGAGCGGCTGTAGAAGCAGAGTCGGCACGGGTTCCTCCATGAGCGTCGGATCGACCTCAATATCCCAGCTCAGCTTGTCGGCGAAGCGATTCTGTTGAATGAGCAGATAGTTTTTGAGATGGTCGATCTCATGGCCGATCGTCGTCGTTTCCCTGCCTTGATTCAGCGTATGGCGAAAAAGATCCGACAGCGCCTCGATCTGCTCTCCGATATCGTAAGCCTTGCGTTTAACGGCCATCCAGCGGATCGAGTCCAGCGTATTGTACAGGAAATGAGGGTTTATCTGCGCTTGCAGCGCCTTCAGCTCCGCTTCTTTCTCGCGAATTTGCCCTTTATATACTTTCTCGATCAAGTTCTGAATCTGCCCTACCATATCGATGAAAATATAAGACACTCTTCCGATCTCATCCTTAGATCGAATTTCTAAATGTACATTAAGATTGCCGCTCTTCACTTTGGCCATCTCCTTGGTCAGCCGCTTGAGCGGCTTGACTACGCTCTTGCTCTGGACGATGAAAAACAGAATACCGAACAACGCGCACAAGGACATGCCGATCAGGATGAACAACTTGACGACCTCAAGCTGGGACAGCAGCTCCCTCTTCGGAACGATCTCGACGACATGCCAGCCCGTATCCTCAATCCGGTAATGAAAGACCGCGCTGTCGGCGCCGTTAATTCGCGCGTCGAAATAACCCTCTTCGAATTGAAGAAGGTATCGAACATACTCTTGATCGCTCAGATCGGCATCCAGCAGATCCTTATTCGGGGAAGAAACGACTTTGCCAGTCCGGTCGACGATAGAGATACCCCCGCCGTTCCACGAATGGATGCCGGCATACATATTCGATAAATAACTCTCATCCACGCTTACTCGCTCAACAGCGATCTGCCGCGGCGCATTCAAGTCGTTGATGGCTCGCACAAGCGAAATAACCGGTTTGGGAGAAGTCTGCTTGTACCGTTGGTTCAATAGATAGGGCGGGGTCCAGAACACCTTGCCGCCTAGCTGCTCCGCAGTCCCGTGAAAACGGGTATCCTCCACCTGAACGGAATCGCCGTACTGGAAGATGATTTCTCGCCCCCGGCTAACGGCAATCGAATTAATATAAGGCTTGCTGTGAAGCAGGGAATCGAAAGACACGAACAGCTTAGCCTTGTTGCGCTCTGCGTCCAGATAGTTTTTCTCCGTATGGAAATGAATAAGCTCTTGCAGATAATCGTCTGACAAAATCGTAAGCGACAGATAATCCGCCTCTCGAACGATATTCTCGATGCCGAACCGGGTTTGCTTGAGCACCTGAAGCAGGTTGTCCCGGGTCTTGTCATAGACGACGTTGGAAGCTTTCAGCTGAATAATAAAAGCCACGATACCTAGGGGGATCATAATAAATACGAGCAAATAGACGACGAGCTTCTTGCCCAAACTCAGCTCCAAAAAGGCATCCCTTATACGCTTCATATCAACAGCCCCATACTTGTAGTCGATCTATTATGTTTGCGCTTACATTATTCTGCATCATTCGACAATGAAACTCAATAATCAATATTGTAGCCTTCTGCGCGACACTCTGGGCAGGCTGCTCAGCTACAAAAAGTTTCGATAATCTACAATACGGAAGAGGCTGCCCCATAGGCATGTCAAGTTGCTCTGAAAGATAATGTACACAACGATTTGTCCACTCGACGGTTCTGCTCGCTCGACGGTTGTGTCCGCTCGACTGTTCCTGTTGAAACTACAGCTTTTTGATCCACAAGGAGACTTCCGTGGGGGAAGTTAGCCGAAAAACCATACAAAGCTACTCCGATTAGGTCCAAACGACGGGCATTTGTCAGAAAAATCGTATAAAGTAACTCAAATCAGGCTCAAATGACTGACGTTTGTCGGGAAAACCGTACAAATAGGCGATTGGGGCGATACCGCCAGAAAACACCAAACAGGCGAGCCCCCGTTATGGGAAAGCTCGCCTGTTCTGCCTTGCCTTTATTTCATTTCCTTCGTCGGTCCCGCCACAGGAGGAACAGGCAGCCCCGCTTGACGGAGCAGCACCGTCATTTGGCCGCGGTGATGCGTCTGATGATCGATGAACTGGCGCAGAAACTGGCCGCGTTTCGTCGGACCCATAAAGCCTTTGATTTCCTCGGCCAGCTGCTCGTCCGACAGATTCTTTGCTTCGTTATTATAAGCGGCGATAACCTCTTCGTACTTAGCCACAATCTCCGCCATCGTCGCCGGCACTTCCGCATCGCGCGGGATCGCAGGAATATTCAGGCCTGCGAAATAGCCGAACCCTCCGCCCGAGCTGACCAAATGCCACGCCAGCCAACCCAGCGAGCTATGTCCCTCAACGATCGCCACATTCATCTTGTCGTCGGTGATCGCCTTCATCACAGCCAGCGTTCCCGCCGACGATGCCGCCCAATCCGCCAAAAAATCCTCCGCTTTACGATACATGATTACGCCTCCCCAAATGGTTTCTACTCTATTTTAAACTCGATGGGAGACGAATTCAAATCGCTGGACAACCCGCTGGCGGCCTGCGAATATGACGCTAAAATTGGATAACCCTCGCTAAAGTAAGCACTCCCGTAATCAACGCCGCGATGAAAAAAACGATGAAAAACCACTTCGTGAATTTCCAGCTCATATTCGAGCCTTGCCACCAAACTGTACCGTAGATGACTGCCCCCAGCAGCATAACGGAAATAAAAGCAATAAAAGCATTAAACACTAACTCCACCTGCGCTTCCCGAAAATGATTAATATTTAATGAGCGTACATTTCGCAAAATCAGCATAATTCAGCCGCTCGGATTTCTCTATACCTCCGAAGTGATATTTTTACTGTAATCGGAGGCCGCAGACGATTTCTCTATATCGCGCGCCGCTGTTTCTAGTACAATACATTTAGTGGCATTAATCGAGTTTAGAGGTGTGCGGAAATGCAGGGAACAAGGCTAACATTAAGAGACGCGATACAAGAGCAAGGCGCGATGAGCGCGGAACGGTTTCTCCCTCTGGCTAGAGGAGTTGCGGCCGGAGTTGAAAGTCTTCATCGCAAGCATAAGCTTCATCTGGATTTGCGGCCCGAGAGGATCGAAATCCTGCAGAACGGTACAGAGGCGGCGCTCATCGACACAGGTTACGAGGCGAGCGGCTCGCCCGATGGTTATGCGCACCCGGCCTTTAATGGCAACTTTCATGCAAGCTTGCCGTATTGCTCCCCGGAGAACACCGGCAGAATGCAAAGAAAAATTGATGAACGCAGCGATTTGTACTCCTTGGGCGTTATTTTCTATGAAATGCTGACCGGACGCTTGCCCTTTCTGGCGGATACCGATCATCCGCTGGAATGGATTTATATGCATCTTGCGCAAAGCCCGGCCCCGATAACCGGCGCGGATTTGCAACTGCCGGACGGCCTTGAAGCGATTGTAATGAAGCTATTGGACAAAAACCCGGATCGCCGCTACCAGAACGCCGGACTTCTCATTGCCGACCTGGACAAGATCGGACGCTCCGACGATACCTTCTTCACCATGCCCGGCTTTTACGGCAGAGAGACCGAAATGGCGGTCCTGACCGAGGCCTTCTATTCCGCCTGCCTCGGATCGGCAGAGGTCGTCTACGTGTCGGGAGAAGCCGGAATCGGAAAATCGAGCCTACTGGACGAAATGTTTCGAAAGCAGCCGCAGACCCGGAACTTCTACTACATTACCGGAAAGTTCGAGCAAATCCCCAAGCAAAGCCCCTATCCTCCGATCATACAAGCCTTTCGCGGACTTGTCCGCCATCTGCTGGGCGAAAGGAAGCAGCGGTCCGAGGTCTGGAAGCACAAGCTGCGAACCGCGCTGGGGGCTAACGCCGGCCTCATTACGGCGATGATTCCGGAAGCCGATCTGCTTCTGGACGTTACCTCCTCCGAGAGCGAGTCGGAGCTATCCAATCATGAATCGGGAACAAGATTCGTTTACGCTTTTCGCAAATTCGCGCAGGCGCTGGCATCCAAGGATCATCCCATCGTCCTGTTTATCGACGACTTGCAATGGGCCGATGCTTCATCTCTCGAGTTGATTCGCGCACTGCTCTCCGATCCGGAAAGCCAGTATTTCCTGTTCGTCTGCGCTTACCGTCCTTCGGAGACGGATCGCAGCAAGCTTCCCGGTTACGAGTCGGACGGGAGCGTTGCCGTTCAGGCGGCCATCCGCCACATCCCTCTATCTCCTCTTGGCCCGGAGCAAATCAATCGGATAGTGATGGAGACGCTGGGCAGCCCTGCAGACGTGGCGATGCCACTGACGGAATTGCTGTATTCGCAATCCGGCGGAAATCCGTTTCATTTCAAGCAGATTCTGCTCCGCCTGCAGGACGACCGCTGTTTGCTCTACAACCGCGAAAAGCATAGCTGGCAGTGGAGTCTGGGAGAAATTATCGAGCGCCTGCCCGGGTACGCCATTCACGAATTGATAGAGCATAGGCTGAGCCGCTTGTCTAGCGCCGCACTGAAGCTGCTCCAAGCCGCCGCTTGCGCGGGAAGCGTCTTCGATCCCCGTTTAGTCGCGCCCGTTGCGAACTTGACGTCGGAAGATGCTAAATCGGAATGGTCGGCGATGGAGGCCGAGGGCATGCTTGTTCAAGGAGAGCACGGCAAGCTCCGCTTTGCGCACGACAGCATTCAGAAGCTGATCTACGGGAAGCTCGACGAGCGAACTAAACAGAATATCCATCTGTTAATCGGCCGCAGTCTGATCGCGGCGAATTCCGAGGGTTCCGGAGCCGAAGGAAGCTTATTTGACGGAATAAACCATCTGAATCTGGGCTCCGTGCAAATGACCGACAAGCGGGAGTTAAGACTGCTGGCCGTAAAAAATTGCGATGCGGGCAACCGTGCGCTGGAGACTTCCGCCTATGACGTCGCATTGGAGTATTTCAGCAAGGGCGTCGAGCTGCTATCCGCGGAAGATTGGATCGAGGAGTTCGAGCTCAGCTTCGAGCTGTACGCTCGGAAAGCGGAGTGCGAGTTTCTGTGCGGCAATCATCGGCAATATGAACGGGATATTCAGCTCGTGCTGGATCGGGCGCGCAACCCGGTCGAACGAAGCCGGGCGCAGATGATTAGAATTATGCAGCTGATTAATCAAGGCAAATATGTGGAAGGAACCGCTCTTGGCCTGCAAAGTCTAAACGAGCTGCAAATTAGAGTCTCTTACAATCCGGGAAAATTAACGCTTCTAATGGAAGGAATTCGGATCGAGGCGCTGCTTCGCGGTCGTTTCGACCGGCTTGCCCAGATGGAGGAAATGTCGGATAAAGTCCGGATCGCCGCGATGAATCTGATCTTCGCCATCATTCCGTCCACGTTTTTTACGAATAAGGATATCTTTTTTCTGCTTATGTGCCGCGCCATTCAACTGTCGCTTCGCTACGGCAACACGCCCGTATCCGCCGCCGTCTATTCCGCCTACGGCATGCTTCTCGGGAGCGGAATGGGCAAATTCGGCAAAGGCTACACCATCGGCAAGGTCGGCGTCGAGCTGTCCGAACGATACAACGTCCCCTCGGTGACGAGCAAAACCTACACTGTATTCGGCGGAGTGCTATGCCAGTTTGCCGGGAACGCCCGAGAAGGCGACGCTTATTTAGCCAAGGCGCTGCGCTGCGGCTTGGATTCGGGCGATTACGTCTTCGCAAGCTATGCGATGGGCGCTCACGTCAACTCGTTATACACGCGGGCGTCCTTAAGCGAACTTGCGAGAACAATCGCCGATTACATGGCCGTGTTGGATACGACAAAGGACGAATTCGTCAGGCAAAATTTTTATCTGTATCAGCAGGTCATTCTCGCCCTTCAAGGAAGAACGGCTGCGCCGGATTCGTTCAGCAGTCCCGACTTTGACGAGGAGGCGTTTCTGGAGCGGATTCGCCAGGAGGAGACATCGGCCACTACCTTGTTTCAATATGGTACGTATAAGACGCAGCTATACTATTTGCTGGGCAATTACGAGGAATCCGCCCGCTGGGCCCGCCATGCGGAAGCCTACGAGGATTATGCCACTCATCTGCCCCATCTGCCGGAATGTCAGTTCTACGAGGCGCTTGCCTTGGCGGAAATCCATGCCCGATCCCGACGAAGCTCGTTAACGAGAAAAAGGCTAGTTCGCGCTCTTCGGCGATTCAAAAGATGGACGAGGTGGAGCTCCGATAACTTTCGTTCTAAACAGCTGCTTCTGGATGCCGAGTATGCGCGGGCTGAAGGAAAATTCGCGCTGGCCGAGGAAATCTACGATAAAGCGATCCGGGAGGCCAGAGAGCAAGACGACTTCCGAATCATCGGACTGGCGGGTGAGCTGGCCGCCGTTCATTACGACAGCTGCGGCAAAAGAACGACGGCGCTCTATTATTGGCAGGTGGCCGTCGACGGGTACGGACAGTGGGAGCTTCCCTTGAAGCTGCGGCAAGCGGAGGAGCGGCTGCAGGCGTTGCGGCGGCAAGAGCAAGCGGCGGCTCCCGCGGCGGAATACGAGGCGGATCCGACAGGTCTTCCTGTCGATGTCGCCAACGTCTTCGCGGCGACAAGCGAGCCAGGCGAATCTTATACGCTCGACGGCGCCGATCTTACCGCAATTGTGAAAGCCAGCCAAACGATGGCCAATCGCATGGACATGGACGCTGTGCTCGCCGAAATATTGAGTACGATTCTGAAGCATGCAGGCGCCAGCAAAGGCGCTCTGATCACGGGCGGTCAGGAGGCTCTGTATATTCAGGCATACTCGGATTCCGAGACCGACGCCGAGGACATGGGCAAAGTTCCTTCCCTGCCGCTAGAAGTGCTGGACAGTTCCCTGGTGCCGGAGGGCCTCATTCGCTATGTCGCGCGGACGCGCGAGAACGTCCGTTACTCGGCCGACGAGGAGAGCTGGTTGATCCATAATCCGTATATCGGCAATCGTCGGCCTCAATCGGTGCTATGCGCCCCCGTTGTCGTACACGGTATTATGCTGGGCGTGCTGTATTTGGAAAACAGACTGGCCGGCGGCTTATTCGCCGCGGATCGTCTCGCCGTCCTGCTCGCTATGGCTTCGCAGGGCTTGATGCTGTGCGTGCTGCAAAGCTCGCCGAGTCCGGTTTATGCGGAGTCGGAAGCGGAGGATGACTTCCCCGCCCCCGGTCTGATGGAAGAGCCGCTTACCGAACGGGAGCTGGAGGTACTCGCCTTGCTTGCGGCCGGACTGTCCAACAAGGAGATCGCCGATCGTCTGATCATCGCCGTCGGCACGGTAAAGGTGCACGTCAAAAATATTTTCGCCAAGCTTAAGGTCAATCGACGCATTAAGGCAATAGAGCAGGCCAAGGAACTCAAGCTGCTGAGGTAACCCTGTCCGGCCGTACTGCATGAAGCTGCCTCGTTTTATACAGGTGCAATACGCGTGACCAAGCCTTTCTGCCGTCTTTTGCAGAAATTTGTCGTATGCTACAATGGAAGCGTTAAGTCTCTCCAAAGAATGGAATCTATTATTGACATAACGCCTGAAAGCGAAGTGGACAACCATGTTTTCGGAAATCAAGGATGTCATGTTCCCGGTATCTGCTCTTGAGGAATCCTCTATCGTAGCAATCTTGGATCGCAATAGTGCTTTTTCATATGTCAATCCGCAATTTTGCGCCATATCGAAGTACGCCCCCGAAGAGTTGATTGGACGGACTTACGAATCGCTGACTGCCGCCGACTTTAATTCCGATAAAACTTTGGGAGAAATGAAGCGGACGATAGAGCAAGGGAAGGTATGGAAGGGAGAAATCCGAATTGCGTCCAAGGACGGCGGCGGCGCCTGGCTTGCGCAGACCATCATTCCCCTTGTCAATGAGCACGGAGAGGTGCAGCAATCGGTATCGATCGGCACGGACATCTCGGAGCGCAAAGAAAATAAGCTTAAGCTTTTGCAGACGATGGAAAACCTGCGCGACATCGAGAAAGCTCTGGACGAATCGTCGATCGTCGCCATTACCGATCGTGCAGGGGTTATTACCTACGTTAACGAGAAGTTTTGCGAGATTTCCAAATACGAGAAGCACGAGCTGTTGGGCAAAACGCACCGGGTCATCAACTCCAACTATCATCCGAAAACTTTTTTCAAAGAGATGTGGGGCACGATCAAGAGCGGACAAGTGTGGAGGGGCGAGGTTAAAAATCGGGCGAAGGACGGCACGGAATACTGGATGAATACGACGATCGTTCCCTTCCTCGACGACAATCGCCAGCCTCGTCAGTTTATCTCGATCCGGTCCGATATTACCGATCGGGTGAAGGCCGAGGAAGCGTTGGCCGAGCGCACTGAGCAGTTAGCCAGAACTCGGGACGAAGCGGTCAAGGCCAATATGATCAAAAGCCAATTTCTCGCCAATATGAGCCATGAGCTGCGCACGCCGCTTAATGCGATTATCGGCTATAGCGAAATGCTGCGGGAAGAGGCCGAAGAGCTCGGAGAGACGGTATTCGTCGAAGACTTGGGCAAAATCAGCAAGGCGGGCAACCATCTGCTCGCTCTGATCAACGATATTCTCGATATTTCCAAAATCGAGGCAGGCAAAATGGAGCTTCATCTGGAAACGTGCAGCTTGCCCGACCTGATTCAGGACGTGACCACTACGATCCGGCCTTTGGCGGAGGAAAAAGGAAACCGTCTTAACTATGAATGTATAGCGCAGGACATCATTACGACCGATGTGCTCAAGGTGCGGCAAATTCTGATCAACCTGCTGAGCAACGCGAATAAATTCACCGATGCGGGAACGATCACCTTGCGCATCTTCCGAGAAGCACGCGATGGCGCGGACGGATACAGCTTTCACGTACAGGATACGGGAATCGGCATGACGCCGGAGCAGATGGAAAAGCTGTTCTTTCCGTTTACTCAGGCCGACGCATCGACGACGCGCAAATACGGCGGCACCGGTCTAGGGCTGGCAATCAGCCAGCGAATCAGCCAGATGCTAGGCGGCGATATCCGCGTGGAAAGCGAGCCGGACGTCGGCACCAGCTTCATCTGCTGGCTCCCGATTATGGAGGAAAAGCCAAGGGAGGCTCAGCAGTCAAGTGTGGAAGCCGATCCGGGCAATGCGGAAGAAGCCTCATCGTCCATCAATATTCTGCTTATTGACGACGAAGCCTCCAACCGCGAACTGATGCAGCGGTATATCGCCAAAACCGGCTGGAGCATGGCCTACGCTGGCACCGGGCCGCAGGGTATCCGATTGGCGAAGAAACGACGTCCAGACGTCATCTGCCTCGACATTCTGATGCCCGATACCGACGGTTGGGAAGTGCTCGCCGCTCTGAAGGACGACCCGGACACCGCCGACATTCCGGTCATCGTCTGGACGATGCTCAGCGACAGACAGCGCGGCTACGCCTTGGGCGTCTCCGAGTTTCTGACCAAGCCGTCCGAACGGGACAAGCTCATCGATACGATTAGCAAGTATATTCGTACTGAAGGGACTGTCTCATACTCCAATTGATTGGAAAGTTAGTCGAAAAATCATATAAAGCAACTCAAATAAGAAGGAAACGACGTACGCTGTTCGAAAAATCGTACAAAGCAACTCGATTCAGGCTCAAACGACGGAGGTTTGTAGGAAAAACCATACAAGTCGACCAAGATCAAGGGTTGTTAACCTTTACGACTCTACCTAGAAAACGGCAGCTTCAACACTTTATCCATCGGGAAGTCGCGTCCGCTCCAAGCCTTTACCTGCGTCCATGCGGCTTCTCCCTGCCAGAACGGATCGCTCTCCGGCAGACCGAGCGGCAGAAACACTGCCGCACACAGGTACAAGCTGCCGGTCGAGACATAGGGCTCGCCTATGTCCGGTTGATGCCCGCAAAAGCCAACCGTCAGCCAGCCTTCCGCGTCAAACGTATTCGGAGCTTCGATCGTGCGGCGAATGACCGCCGTTAACGCGCAGCGCACCTGGGCGGGCTCTACGGTTGCTTCCATCCGGTGCTGCAGCGCCATCTGCGCAAGATGCTGGAACGCTCCGAAGCGATAGGCCAGCGAACGGCCCAACGGCGGATAAGTTCCGTCCGGCGCGATGAGGCGTTCCAGCTGCGACGCATAGCGGATGGCCCGCAGCAGCGCGCGCTCGCGGACGGCGGCCCATTCCGGGTCGAGCGTGTGCACCGCATCCAAAATATCGACCAGCATCGGCTGAATTACGAAGCTATTGTAGTAATCCGCATGGTAATCGGGACCGTCTCCGTATATTCCGTCCCCCATGTACCAGTTTTCGTGCGAGCGGATCGCGTAGTCGACGCGCATCTGATCCCAATCCTCGCCTACCCGGTACAGGAACATCTCGATCATCGCCGAGAACAGCAGCCAGTTGCTGTACACCGGCTTGCGCGTTCGCGTGGCTTTCAGCGCGGCGATCACATTCGCTTTGACCCTCTCGTCCAGCTTATCCCACAGTTCTGTTGGAGCTCTTAAAATCGCATGCGCGAGGAACGAGGCGTCGACGATCGGCTGACCTCCATATGTAAAATTCATATAATCCGGAGAACTCGGATCGGTGCCGGCATCGATCGCATCGCGAGCAAGCTCTGCGTACTCCCTGCGATATCGCCCCTCTTCTCCCTCGTCGCTTCCGCTCTCCAGCCACGGCGCCAGACCGCACAGCAGCCGCCCCAACGCTTCCAGACCGACATATCTCTCCCTATCTTCGCCGTTTGTTTCGATCGGCATTTTCAACTTGAGCTCACGTTTTGCAAGATGAACGAGCACCGGATCTGCGATACGTCTCAGCGTATCGATCCAATAAGCTCGATCCAGCTTTCCGGGATTCATGCGGCTCTCCTCCAGACAGATGCGATCGCTGCGTATCGCTTGATGATCTCCTCCTCATTCTAACGATGCGGTACAACCGCTGTCGAGAAAATTTCCGAGCTTCGCAACAAACGCCCTACTCTGCACGGCACAACGCTAAAAACGGGCAATATGATCATCATTCAAGCGGAAGGCCGACTGCTAGGCGTGAAGCTTCCGGCAGCTCTCCAGTAATCTGCAAGCAAAAGCAAAACTGGCTGCATCCGCTGCAGCCAGTTTTGTTTGCATCCCTATATTACTGCCTAGCGTTGCCGTATCAGATCAAGTCCGACGCTTTCAGCAACCGTCTGATCATGACCATCACTTCGGCGCGGGTCATATTCTCCTTCGCGGCAAGCCGGTTGCCGCGTCCGTTGACGATACCCGCTTCCAGAGCCAACGCTGCGCTGCTTCTCGCCCATGGCGACAGCCGATCCGCATCTTCGAAGACGAATAGCCGTTGCTCTGCCGCAGTACCCGACAGCTTGCTTTGCAGGCCCGTAAGCTCCATCGCGCCGGCAAGCATCTTCATGGCCTGTTCCCGCGTAAGAGTCGCATTCGGACGGAAGCTGCCGTCCGCGAAACCGCCGATCAGGCCGTAAGCAGCCGCCGTGGCAATCTCTCCGTTATACCAATCGCTCGTCCTAATATCGCTGAACGGCGCTTTCCCCTTCTCCGCGCGCAAGCCGAGCGCCCGCACGAGAGCCGCCGCAAATTCGGCTCGGGTCATCTTTTGCTCCGGATGGAACAGACCGTCTTCCAGCCCCTTCGCCACCAACCGCGAGCCGAGGTCGTCCACCTCGTCCTTGGCCCAATGCGAAGCCATATCCGCGAAAGCGACCGGATGCCAGACGACAGCGTACGCGCTGTTCGTCAGGCTGTTAATCTGCGCGTAATAGACGCCGTCCTGCCGCACAACTTTCGTCGGCACATGCCTCACGCTGCCGTCGGCCTCCACGACGATTCCCGTCGTAATCCGATTTGGATCAACGCCGGCCGGAATAGCCATCGTGCGCTCCACATACACGTTGAATTTGGTTACGTCGATCGTTTTCCCGCCATAGGTCGCCTTAACGGTGAAGTCGAGCGGCAATACGACGATCTCCAATCCGTTGTCCGCAGCCGCTTTCTTCGCCGCCTGGACCGTCTGGTCCGACGGCTTCCCGACTTCGATGGCAATCTTGATGTCTTGCAGGGCGACTTGCTTGCCGATCAGCTCGGAAATAGCGTCGATGTCGATTTCCTTCGCCGGCAGCGTATAGGTCGCCTTATCTGTGCGAATCTGTACGACCGCCTGTCTGTTCTCCATATTTTTGACCATGCGGCCGTTTAGCTCTCCAACGACATGGTCGACTCCGGAATTCACGAGGATCGTCAGGATCGCGCGGTCGCCGGCTGTAGCCAAGCGCTGTTCAAGCTTGGTCTCATCCACTTGAACCGTTGTCGTTCGCTGTCCGTTCGCTTCCGTCGTCACCGCTTTGCCCGCCGTCTCCGACTTGCCGTTTACCTGCACTACGGCGTCGGACGTATCCGAGGACGGCGCCGCCGGCGTCCCTCCTCCGGAGCCGGATGACGGAGGCGTAGTCCATTTCGCGAACAGCGTAACATCCCCTTCTACGATAACGAAGGCCGCTCCCGCTTGATAGCTGTCTCCGCTGCCGTCCGCCTTCGTGTTCCAGCCTGCAAAGCGCAGTCCTCCGCGCGTCATCTCTCCGCTGTTCCCCGGCAATATCGCCGTTTCTCCCGCTGCATAAGCACCTGCCGCCGGCGGATTGCCGCCGGTATGGCCGTTGCCGTCGTACGTGATCGCGTACAGCTTCGTCCATTTCGCATACAGAGTCGTTCCGTTCAGCGGTACTTTATCCGAAGCGAAGTCCCAAGCGTTCGCCAAGCCCTCCTCCTTGTACCATCCTGCAAAACGATAACCTGCACGCGCCGGCTCTGCCGGAGCGTCAAGCGTCGTATCGAAATCCGCCTGTATCGCGTCAACCGCGCTTCCCCCGTTGCTCTCGAACGCCACAGAGTAAACGTTCGCGATCCACTTCGCGTACAGGGTATGATTCGACGTCGCCGTGACCTCCGTCAAATCCGTGACTTGCGTTCCCGCTCCGTCCGCTTGCGTATACCAACCCGCGAAGGCATAGCCTTCCCGCTCCGGCGTCGGCAAAGCTTCCGTCGTGCTGCCGTCCGCACCAACGCCGTATGCGGCATTGTGCAGCTTGGATTGCGTTGCCGGGCTCACCGTGCCGCCGTCCGCGTCGAATGTTACCGTGTAGACGCCGGCCAGCCATTTCGCGAACAGCACATGAGCTTCGGTCATCGATACGATCGTCGTATCCGTCACCTGCGTTCCTGCTCCGCTCGCCTGGGTATACCAGCCCGCGAACCCGTAGCCTTCCCGCTCCGGCGTCGGCAGAGCTTCATCGGTGCTGCCGTCCGCTCCCTTGCCGTACGGCGCATCAAATCGCTTCGACTGCATCGCAGGATTCACCGTACCGCCGTCCGCGTCGAACTCAACGATATAGTTTTTAGCCGCCCATTGAGCATATAGAGTGACGTTGGCCGCTTGGTCGATCGTGATCGTGTCGTTCTCGGCATACGACTCGCCGCTTCCATCCGCCTCCGTGTTCCAGCCGGCGAACGTATATCCGGATTTTGCCAATGCTCCCGATCCGACAACTGTCGCTGTCTGGCCTAACTCGTAGGCTTGTCCGTCCTTCGGAGCCGTGCCCGTTCCTCCATTGGCTTGATAGAGGACTTTATACGTCGGGATATACGGATAGTTTGGATTGGTCGTACGAATCGTCGCGATGGTCGCACCCGCATTCAAATCCTGCTCTACCGTATAGTAATAGCTTCCTCCGTTGATCATTCCGAAGCGAGCTTGCCCAAAGCTGTCCAGCGTCGCCGAAGGCACGAACTCGTTGCCCTGTATCCGGTATAGCGAGGTGTTCGGCGTTTCGCCGTTCAGCGTCGTGAACATACCCGCATGAACATTGCCTTCCGCATCTCCGTACAACTGCATCATAGCTCCGGGACTGTCGACAACGATGTCCCATTGAGAGGTGCCCGCATTATATTTGTACAGCTTCGCCGCATTGTCGAAAGGAAGACCCGGATTGTATTGGCGAATATTCGCATACAGCCTTTGCGCCCCGTCGATTGCGATTCCCGACATGGCATAGCTGTAGCTGCCGGCATTCGGGAGCACCGATATGCTGGACCACTGACGATTCGCATCCAGAATGAAAATCTTTTTGCCGTCATGGATATACGCTGTTCCTGCCGCATCGACCACGATCGGATTCAAAGCTCCTGCAGGCGTAAAATTTGACGGCATCACATACGGCGACCAGGTAAGGCCCTCGTCTTCACTGATGTGAATCTTATATTCCGTCGTCATCGGATTCGTGTTCATGTACAGGTCGGCCACATACCATTTGTCGTCGCGAGCGGCAAAAGAGTAGGCAACTCCGAATTGTCCCTGCGGCAGCTCCACGGAGCTCCAACTGCTATCGGACTCGCTTCTGTAATATACAGCGGAGCTCCCCATGCTGAACGCATAGATTTTGTCGTTGTCATAAGACAGCGTCGGTGTAGCAAGCGCCAAATTATCCGTAATATCGTACCAGACGGAAGGCACCAAATTGACTTGCTGAACGACGGTCGCATCCGTGTAGCCGGTCGCTTTGACCTTAATCTGATAGCTTCCGGGCGAGCTCAGCCCCGTAAGCGTGATCGTACCGACGTCTACCAAGAACGGTGCGGCAACGATCGCCCCATTGCGTGTAACCGTTACTTCGGTAATCTCTTCCCGCCAGTCCTCATCGTCGGCGAACGTCAGCTCGATGGCGTGGTCCGTATCGTTGTCGCTCGTATCGGCAACAAGCGTCGGCGATGCTTTGGCGTTGCCGAATATCGGGTTGTCCGTACGCACGATACCCTGGGAGTAATCGAGAATATAATAGTAGCTGCCATCAAACGCAACGCCGCCGGATGTCCACTGGAAGTTGTCCGTTGTGACCTCCATGCTCAGCGACGAGCCGTCGAACGAATAAATATTTGGAGCCTGTGTAAGGAAGAAATTATAGGCGCCTTGAGCCAGAAGTATAATGTCATCCGCTAATGACCTCAGCTCCATACCGCTGGCCGGAAGCGACGGTGAACTCAATAAAGTCCAAGCCGTACCGTTATAGCTGTACAATGCAGCCGTCTGGCCCATTGTAGGCATCATCTTATTGATTTTCATCATGGTCGCATAAAGTTGATCGGCCCCGTCGGCCGCCGCGCTGGAGAACCGATATGTGTATGAGGCGTCCTCGGGGAAAGGCAAGATTTTCGTCCATACGCCCTGGGTATCCAGCTTAAAAATCGCAAAGTAATCGACGACGTACAGATTGCCAGAACCGTCGAAAAATATCGACATCAGGTAGGCCCCGTTCTGAACGGCAGAATACCCGCCCGAAGGACCCGCAACCTCGGTCCAGGTCGCTCCGTTGTCGTCGCTCTTCATAATTTTGGAAGAAACATATGGGGGATTCCCAATGCTCCCGCGGTCGATGATATAGAACACGCCATCGCGAATCGTAAGCTTATAGGGTGAAATAAACTGACTGCCCGGCAAATCGACAAGCTTCTCCCACTGACTGTCGCTTGCCCATCTAACGAAAATCTTTTTCTCCAACTCGTTCAGCAAGTATAGCTTGCCGTCCGCTCCGGCGTAGATCCCGCTGGAACCGAGGGTGGCGTTGGCGGTAATGTCGCGCCATTGCGTGCCGGTAGCCGAAGCCTGCCGCTCTCCCCACATTACCCCCGAAATTGCAAGCACAAATACCAGCAGCAAATGAACTGCCGCCCTCCACTTTTTGTTACCCATCATCGTAATATGAATCCCCCTGTCTGAACGTGTCGATCTTTAGCGCTTTTTACTATATCAAGATGCGTTGAACCGATTCTGAGCATCGGTCGACCGAGACGCGGCGCAGGCAAGGAAATTGCTTGGCCAACGGCAAATAGCCCTCACCCCGAAAGGAGAGGACTGGTCAAGCGCATATCAAATACGGGACAGTGGAGGCTGACCGAAATCGCCCAAAAGGCGGGGCGCAAGCGCTGTCGGGTTCGTTCCAACCGATTCGGCCGGCGTTGCGGTTAATCGTTTCCCGAGACGTCGCCTTCGCCGACGCTGCGATCAAGCAAACGCTGCCCGTATGCCCGAAACGGGGCCGTCGTCCTGATTCCCCATTCCTCCTCGAACAGCTCGCAATAGGAGTCGTAGCTGCGCCGCAGTTCCTCCGTCTCCCCGTTCTCGAACAGGCCGAGCAGAAGCTCTTTGGCAAGCCGCTCCGAATAAGGGTACAGCTCGCATGCCCGCCTAATTCTCCGCAGCGCCGATTTTACCGCCCCCGACGCCCGTTCCGAAGCGGTCAGCTGCAGGGTCAGAGACACGTAGCCTTGCAGCAGCTTCTCCTTTCTCGCTTTCGCCCAAGGATAATCCTCCTTGTCCAGATAATGCCCGCAATACAGCTCCCAAGCCGTCGCAGCCTCCGAATCGCTCAACCGTCCTTCCGCTGCGGCGTCGGCCGCCAGCTGAAATCGATCCGCATCCGTGACAAGCCCGTCGCCGTGCAGCCGATAGCTTTCCAAAGAAAATTCGAGAGCGGCGTTTATGCCGGTTTCGCGCAGCATACGTCTGATCTGATACACAGCCGTATGAAGATGAACAAGCGCTTTGTCCAAGTCGAAGGAGGGCCAGATCTCCTCCATCAGCACATCGCGAGATAGTCGCAGTCCCCGGTGCTGAAGCAAATAGGCGAACAGCTCCTTCACCTTCAGCGTACGCCACTTGACGATTCGCCTTCCTCCCGGCTCGACAATTGAAAGCTGGCCGAGCATCTCCATTTCCGGCCGTTCCTGTTCTTCCTGACGAACCGAAGCGGATTTCCCGATAGACTCGCGAAGGCGAACGAGCGTCTTCGCGAAACGCGCAGGATCAATGGGCTTCAGCACGTAATCCAGCGCATTCACTTCGAAGGCTTCGACTGCATAGCTGGAATACGCCGTCACAAATACAATTTGAATCGCTCTGTCAAGAGAGTGGATCGCCTCTGCGGCTTCCAAGCCGCTCATGCCCGGCATCTCCATGTCGAGGAACACGATTTCCGTCCGCTGCTCCGCCAGATGGGACAGCCCTTCCGCGGCAGTCTGGTAAGCGCCGGTCACTTCAATATCCGCCGCATCCTCCAGCATCCACTTCAACTGCAGCAACGCATGCTTTTCGTCGTCTATCAGAATCGCTCTCATGCTCCACTCTCCCGCGGAATATTAAAGCTGACCCGGGTTCCCTCTCCCGGCCAACTCTCGATGTGCAACTGTTCGCCGTACATAAGACGCAAACGACGGCTAATGTTGGCCAATCCTACCCCTCCCGAATCTCCCGTCGACTCCCCGATCTCGGACAGCCGATCTGACGAAATGCCGACGCCGTCGTCCTCGACCGTCACCCTCCAGCCGGAGGCCGCGGGCTCGATCAGTATGCGCACCTTGCCTCCCTCGGGTTTGCGCATAATGCCGTGACGAACCGCGTTCTCGACCAACGGCTGAATCGAGAGCGGAGGCACCGGAATCCATTCGCCGCTCCCAACTTCAATCTCAACCCGCAGACGATCGTCGAAACGCGCCGATTCGATCGCGAGGTAAGAACGCACTAATTCCAGTTCGTTGTGAAGCGGCACTCGCTGCTCCAGATTGCCGAAGTCAAAGCTGGCGCGCAAATAACGGCTAAGCTCCAGCAGAAGCGCTTCCGCCTGAGGCGGGTTCAGTCGGCAGACGGCCATAATAGTATTAATTGCGTTAAATAAAAAGTGGGGCTTGATCTGCGCCTGCAGAAACGCCGTCTCCGTGCGCACGAGACGACGCACCGAGCTGCGCAGCTCCAGCAGCGTGCCCACACGGGCCCGAAGCTCGGAGGTTTCGTACGGCTTAACCAGAATGTCGTTGGCCCCCGCCCGGAAGCCCGCCAGCGTCTCGTCGGGCAGACGACCTTCGCTGAGCAGCAGAACCGGCAGCTCGGAAATCGCGGCCTGCTCGCGGATGAGCCGGACCAGCTCCAGGCCGGACATACCCGGCAGCACCAGATCGACAATGACGAGATCGAACGGGCCCGCCTCCTTCAACAGCGACAGTCCCTCCTCTGCGCTCGCGACCGTCTTGATGGCGAGCCGTTCTTCGCCAAGCAGCTGCCTCATCACCTGCGAGCCAAGCCGATCGTCATCGACGATCAGGACGGACCCGCTGCCCCCGGGAGCTTCGGGGGCAGCGGAAGCGGCAAGCTCCTCACGATAATCCCCATCGAAGGCCGGAAGCGTACGCCCGCTTGCCTCGCTAGCGCTCGCTGCGGCCGCTATCGCTTCGGAAGAAGCGATCGGCCAGGAAATAGACAGCGCCTCATCCTCTTCGTTTTCCAAGCCGCGCGCCCGCCATTCGCCGCCGCCCAATTCGATCAGACGTCGGGTCACCGACAGCCGCACCCGCTCGGCGGACTCGGTCGCCGACTCGTCCGCACGGTAAAACTCCGGCTCCTCCCTCTCCGTCGACAGCGCCGAACCTATACCCGGCGCAGCGATTATCAATGCGACACGGTCTTCTTCCGCTTGTATCGCAAGCCGGACGGCTGCTCCGCCGGCATGCTGCAAAGCGTAGGCGACCAAGCTGTGAATGATCTGTCCCACCCGGCGTTCATCAGCAAGCAGCGGTGGCGGATTGGGGGACAGAACCTCCACCTCCCACCCGGGCAGCGCTTGCGGCGGATATAGCTCCAGTACGGAACGGACGACCGGCGGCAGCAGCACAACCCGACGTTTGTATTCCGCCTCCCCGCTTTTGAGCAGGCTGAAATCGATCATATCGTCAACCAAATAAGAGAGCCGTCTCGCGATCCCTGTAATCATCGTCAGCCGTTCGCTCCCGCCTCCTCCGGCTTCCTGCTGCTCGGCGGCGGCGGCCAAATTCGCGATGCTCCGCAATGGCTCCCGAATCTCGTAGGATGTGCTTAACATAAACTCGTCTTTCCACTCGTCATGTTGCAGCAGCCGCTCGGACATCCTCTCCGCATGTCCAAGCAAGTGCGCAAAGCGGGAAACGATCTGATACGCCTGCGCAGCGCTGAATACAACGATCGTAAAGGGGAGAATGGCCTGATTCTCCAAATAGCCGAAGCCGTTCAACAAATAGACGAGCAAAATAATCAGCACGCTCTGGATGCTGGCGGTCAGCGCCAGCGTATTTTCCCGGCGGGTCATGACAGCACGAATCAACACGTAGAGCACATAAGCAATCGAGAGCAGCGAACAGACGAGAAGCAGCACTTCGAAGCGAGAGAATTGGGCGGTCGGCAGAGCAAGGCCGGCGAACGTAATGATGCAGGAAATTATCAGGACTAGCCGATCAAGCAAGCGAACCCCGAATTTTGGATAGAGTTGAACGATGTAACGAGCCAGAAAATAATAGACGAATGCAGAGGATATGAGCTGCACCCGCAGCACGCTTTCGTAATTCAGAGCTTGCAGCAACGCAAGCGCTGCTTTCTCCCCATGCGTCAGCACAAACAGCAAACTGCACACGCAAAATCCGCCAAGCTGCAGTAACGGCGCTTCCCGTCTGCGCAGCCGGAAGAATAGCAGCAAAAACAAAGCCGGAATCAGAAACCCGCCGGCCGTCAGCCAATATTCAAACAGTCCCAGCTCGCGGCTGCTCACGATCGCCTCCTGCGTCCCGAACCAGATCGGATAAACGATTCCGCCGGAAGCGTAGCTATAATTGGCAACTTGAATGACAATGTCCGCCTCGGATCCCTGAAGCTTGAAAAAGCCGACATTCGGCGTATTGCCGGGCAGCGTGCCCTCTCGATCCAGGCCGGGACGGCCGCTCCCGCCGACTTCTTCGCCATTCACGTAAATTCGGCTGGCCATGCGAATATTGGTCGTGCGGATGCCGTAAATGCCGGAAGCGTCATCCGGCAGGCGTACGCGCAGCCGGTAGGTAGCGGTGCCCAACCCCGATTCCAGGCCGGGAAGCCCGTTCCAGACATCAGGTACGTTCACCGCAACTCCTTGCCTCAGTGGGGATTTGTCGGCTTTCGAGAAATCGGCTTCCGTCAGCGGCAGCCCCGGATACAGCAGCCATTCTCCATTCAATCGCACCGCGCCGCTTGTCGTCATATCCCGATCATGAAGATTAACAATCCCGTTCTCAGCCGGCACCGATCGGTCTCCTTCACTGCGGAGCTCGGCCACAATCCAGCATAAAGGCAACAGAGTGAGCAAAACAATGCTCCCCAGAAGCTTAAGCCAATAGTATTTCGTCATTATACTTCTCCCGCCGCAGCAGCCGTCGATCGCCGCTTATCCCCTGGTTAACTTTCCTCCCTATTCTAACGATACGTTGCCGCAGGTGTCGAGAAAATTTCCGTACTCCGAACGGTACCGACTCGCAAAGCCTGATGCTCCCAGCAACAGTAAAAAAGCGCGATCCCATCTGGCCGCAAACATGGCCAGCGGGATCGCGCTTGTCGCTCATCCAAACAAATAAATTTTGAGTTCCTTGTAGAAATTTTCACGGGTTCCGCAATAAATAAACACAATGTGATTATCCGCTTCGTGAATCGCATAACAAATACGTACCGAAACCCCTTTAAACGTAAAATCGTACGACATAAACTCTCTTAAATCTCCGCTTAATTGATACCCTTTTTGTGGATTTTCCACAATAATTGCTTGATGATTCAGTAACTCGGCATGAAGAGCGGGAGCTTTCTTAGCGATTGCTTGCAGAACTTTCTCCATCTTCTTCGTTGAAGAATACGTCCAGACCATTAAAATCGAGATCCCCTTTTTCGTCGTCCGATCCCGAATCAGCCATATCCTCCATAAACTCATGAACTCGTTCGGCCAGTAAGCGGTGATATGCAGTTATGCGATGCGACAATTCCCTTGCCAGTTCTTCCTCAGACAGACCCTCTGCGAGAGTCTTGCGAACAATTAGCTGAATATCGTTTTCTTGCAAAGTCTGCTTGATTCGCACCGGCTTCAGGAAAATCCCATCATCCATCAAGTATGCTTGGACCTCGTCTTCCATGTTTAAGGCATCAAAATAGCTTTTCGGAATTGTGAGCTGTCGTTTACTGGTAATCTTGATATCCCGGAATTCGATAACCCCCGTTAGCTTATTCATCATAATTAATTATTCACCTTTTCTAATCGTACCCGTTATAGAAATCATTATGTTCCAATTACTCACTCATTATTATCAGCCGCGGGCTTAAAGTTAACTTCCTACAGGTAATCTACAAGTAATCTACAAGTAATCTACAGGTATTCTACTCATCTACAGGGGGGATTATTGAAGTTCTCTCGACATCTCCTTACTCAGTAAGGAAATAGTAGCACAAATCAAAGTGGGAATCAATCAATCCTTACTCAGTAAGGAAAAAAAGAAGCCAAGCGAATTCACATCTGATTATCCGTTGCTCATCGCGCTAGCCCTTAACAGCCCCCGCCGTCATGCCCGAAATAATATACTTCTGCCCAATCGCATACACGACAATGATCGGGAGCAGATTTAGAATCATAGCCGCGGACACCAAATTCCAGGAGCTGATATAGGTGCTGAAATAGTTGTACATCACCATAATCATTCCCCATTTGTCCGAGGAATTCAGGAAATAAAGCGGGATGATGAAATCGTTCCAGCAGTTTAAGAAGTTAATAATAATCGCCGTGACCGTTACGGGTTTAAGCAGCGGAAAAATGACTTGAAAAAACAGTCTTCCGCCGCCGCAGCCGTCAATCACCGCGGACTCGTCCAGCTCCTTCGGGATGCTGCCGATAAAACCGAAGTACAAAAAAACGGTAAACGGGATAAAGATGGCGGAATAGAGCAAGTAAGCGCCCGTATACGTGTTAATAATATTCAGCATTTGCATGACCTTCATGGTCGTCACGTAGTTCATCGGAGCGACAAGTCCGAGCAGGAAAATTGAATACACCACCATGTTAAGACGCGTCCGGTTCCGGGAAATGACGAACGCAGCCATGGCCGAGACGACCAGCGTAATCAGGGAAGCGGCCGTCGATAAAAACAAGCTGTTAAAGAAGGACGAGTAAATCCGTTTGTCCTTTAACACTTCCAGGTAATTGCTGAACAAAAATTCGGACGGAAGCGACAGGCTCATCGTTGCCGCTTCCGTAACGGACTTAACCGAATTAAGCAGCACCATTAAAAAAGGAACGAGGATGACCAGGCTCAGCAGCCATGCGAATACTTCCTTAGAGAGGTTGACCAATCGTCTGTGCTTAACCATTATCCGTTCGTTTCCTTTCGTGTGAAGATCATAATAATCCCGATTGAAATGACGGCCAGGAAAATAAACATAAGAACCCCCAGCGCCGTGCTGTAGCCGTAATTCCCCATCGAAAATTGATTAAATATCGTAATATTAATGACTTCCGAGGATCTTCCCGGCCCGCCGTTGGTCAATGCGAAGATAACGTCGAATACTTTCAGGCCGGAAATCACGCTTAACAATGTATTAATCAAAATAGAAGGCGCGATGGAAGGAATAATGATCTTGGTAAACTTATTCCAATAGTTGGCCCCGTCCATATCGCTCGCTTCGATTGTTTCCTTCGATACCGTCTGCAGTCCGGCCAGAAAGATAATCATGACAAAACCGGCCGCCTTCCATACTTCAACGCCGATCGTCGACCACATGACCCATTGCGGATCCTCCAACCAAGCCTGCGTCAAGAAGCTTAATCCGATGAATTCAAGAGCATGATTCAAAATCCCGTTAGAGGGATGGAGCACTTGCTGAAACATTAGACCCACAATCAAATTCGAGATAATAATCGGCAGAAAATAAATCGTGCGCAAAAGCCCTTTGGTTTTAATCCCCTCGTTGAGCATCAGAGCTAATCCCAAACCGATAGCAACCTTCAGTACCGTTGTAAAAAAGGCGTACATAAGCGTGTTCTTAATAAACATAAAGCTGCCGCTATCGTTAAAAATCTCTTTAAAGTTGTCCAAACCGATAAACTTGATCTTTTCGCTCATGGAATTCCAGTTGGTTAAGGAATAATAGAAGCCCATAAAGCTCGGAAGCAAAAACAACAAGAAAAATAGAATAAGCGCGGGCAAAATAAATTTCTTTGAGTAGATTTTATTTACGTACATAGCCGTTACCTCATTTGTGGATTTCTCGTACGGATCTTGCGGCAATTGGAGAAAAGACCGGCAGACGAGTAACCCTGAATTAATCGTCTCGCCGGTCCTTCATGCCGCTATTGATTCTGAGCAGCAAACAGCTTTTCGCGGTCCTTGTCGATCGCCTCAAGCACTTGGATCGGCGTCTTGCTGCCGAGCATCAGCTCTTGAATGTACTTGCCGACAATGGTGTTATCCCAGTAGAGCAAGCCGTATTCCATATCCAAGCCTTGACCGCCCGGCGCGTTCTCGAGGATCGTCTTGCCGGCTTGCGACGGCTTGCCTGCCACATCCGTGAACGACGGATTCGATTGCAGGTCGGGACGGCCTTCATAGAAGGTATTCAAGTTTTCCGGCTTGGCCATGAAGTCGAAGAACTGCTTTACGCTATCCAGGTTTTTGGAATCCTTGTACGCGACCCGCATATTGCCGCCCGCGGAGTGCGAATACATATCGTTGCCGGCTAACGGAATCGGGAACATCTCCCATTCGCTTGCTTTCGAATCCGCATACTTCTCGGCAACCTCGCCTTGGTACGACTGGTACATCAGAATCATCGCCGATTTGCCTGTGCCCATAGCCTCGTAGCTGGAATCCCAAGCGTTGGACAACGAATTTTTACCGAAGTAGCCTTTGTCGTACAGCGTTTTGAATTCTGCCAGGAACGTCTCGAACTCTTTGACATCGGCAAATTTCATTTCCTGATTGTTCAGCTTGTCGTACAAGCCCGGATTCGCTTGCGCCGCTTTCGGACCGAACTGCGAGAACCAGATCGCCCAATACCAAGCTTCTTTGCCGACCATATAGAGCGGCGTTTCGATGCCTGCTGTTTTCAACGTGTCGGCAACCTGCATCAGCTCTTCCATCGTTTTCGGAACCTGGAGATTATGCTGCGCGAACAGCTCTTTGTTGTACAAGATGCCCCAGCCGTCTACGTTCCACGTCATGAAGCCACTGATTTTATCGTTAATGGTCGTGCCTGTTTTAGCGTATGGCGCATAGCGCGACACCCACTCTTCATTCGATAGATCGGCAAAATATTTTTCCGGCAAATATTTGTACGCTCCCGAACCCGCGCCGACCATGAAGATGTCCGGCACTTCGCCCGAGGTCATTTTCGTCTTCAGCACGTTGGCATACTGATCGTCCGGTACGACTTGCAAATCGACTTTAATGCCGGTTTCCTTGGTAAATGCCTCAATCAAATCCGAGTCCACTTTTGAGCCTTTGTTTACCCAGTTTTGCGAGGCAACAAAGGTCAACGCGACATCTTTCTTCTCTTCTTTCTTCACTTCGCCGCTACTCGTCGCCGCTGGAGATTCCGCATTGCCGGATGGGCTTGGCTTGTTATCTGTCGTTGATCCGCACGCTGCCGTAACAAGCAGGGAGCAGAGCATAAGCAGGCTGGTCGCCCATCTTTTCGATCCCGTTTTCTTCATTTCTGATCCTCCCATTAATCGCTGATCTGAGCTCTTGCTCTTAAATTGTAATCCCTTTCAAATAGGGGATGAATATCGATTACTGACCTAAAACCGTGGATATTATTGACCTCTTGCATTTCTTCTTTCATAAAACAGAAAAAATGATCTATAGTTGAAAAGTGGCGGTTTAGCTAAGGATTTCTTGGTGATGTTGATACTTCTGTTGACGTGGGAGTAGATCCTTACAGCAAAGATGCCTCGACTAGACGATTAACTGCTTCGTTGACAACACGAACAAGGTAGGTGGTTTTCTCCTGGAGGAGCGGAGCGTTTGCCTTTGGAATCGTGAAATCTCCTTGTTACGAGTTTACCCATTCCGATTTCACGATTCCAACCCGGGGTCCCCGCAAAGTAATTGGAATCGGCGTCGATAGCGTCTCTTCACTTTGCGGGGTGGAGCAGCAACCGGAAGGCTAATCATGACCCACAACACTTCCAGATAATTGCCAGAAATTATTCGTATAATTATCGATGACGCTTTAGTGACATAGAATCCCTGATCTTGGTTGATTTATATGATTTTCCCCACAAACGTTCGTCGTTTGAGTCTGAGCCGAGTTACTTTGTGCGGTTTTTCCTACAAACGTCCGCCATTTAAGCCTGGTTCGAGCTGCGTTGTACGAATTTTCGACTAACTTCCCTGCGTAAGCTCATGTGTGCAAATAGATCCGTCGTAAAAGTTTAATATCCAATAAATTGGAAACGTTGTGGGTCAT
>Ga0160454_100080_pt1 | contig 128368 bp, 121 predicted proteins | sample HID1971M_E6MG_FD_108218 | JGI IMG/M metagenome (GOLD analysis project Ga0160454, IMG submission 108218) | Enriched millipede-associated microbial communities from UW Madison campus, WI, USA - HID1971M_E6 MG | ecosystem: Host-associated > Arthropoda: Insects > Digestive system > Unclassified ...
TAAAGGGGTACACGGTAATGAATACAGGATTGAGGATGTCCGTAGCACAACTGCAGAATAGTCTCATGGAACGCAAAACAAAGGACCGTCAGGGAATGAACTCATCCCTGACGGTTTTTCTTACGACCGATGGGCGACTGCCCGTTACGGCCTGGCGGACCGTTACGAGAGGGAAATCGAGGGTTTGCCTGCTTCTAACGGTCTCCCGGACCGTTACGAGAGGGAAATCGAGGGTTTACCTGCTTCTAACGGTCTCCCGGACCGTTACGAGAGCGAAATTGAGAGTTTGCATGACTCTAACGGTCTCCCAGACCGTTACGAGAACGAAATTGAGAGTTTGCATGACTCTAACGGTCTCCCAGACCGTTACGAGAGCGACTTAGACCAGTTTTGGCGCTGAGTGGAGGGGATTGAGCGAACAAAGTTGTCGAGCAAAGGAAAAACATCGAGGTCAATACAAAAGAAGGAAATTTCAGGGAATCTGTCGAAATATGAATCATCAACTCCTGGAGTATCCTACAAGCAAATTGATTGCTTTTCCTGCTGTTCCGTATAACGCCAGTATGCAGCGAAAAAATACAGCCAGAAAATACAGCCGGCGGAGGGGAGGACTCGAGATGATTCTATGTTTTCGGGAGAAGGCCTTTAATGGCGGGAGGATAGAAATCGTCAACGAACATGAAGAGCCGGTCGGGGTAATCGGCTTGCTCAGCGTATTCAGATCGTCGATGGCGGTGTTCGGAAGAGACGGCGACGGTCCACTGTTCGGCGGCAAGTTCCGAATGCTGTCCCATAAGTGGGCCGTGACGGACGCAAGCGGTGAAGAATGCGGTATGCTCAAGTGCCAATGGTTGTCCCTGTTTGAGCGGTACGAATACGACCGTTACGGAGTAGGGGGATTCAAGATCAAGGCTTCTTTGTTTTCGCGGAAATACGAGATTAGAAACGACAAGGGCGAGCTCGTCGTATCGTTCCAAAAGGTGAACCGCTGGTTGGAATCGCCCGCCTTTCGTCTGACGGTGCATAGAAGATGGATCATCGACGGCTATGAGTGGGTGGTCGTCATCATGGGGATAAACGAGATTCAGAAGCGGATGGACAGGACGGGGTGATGGAGCGTAAGCTTCTTTCCGCCCAATGACAAAACGAAGGGGGAGCAAGAGATGATCCTATATTTTCGCGACAACTTCTTTAATGCCGGCAGAACGGAAATCGTCAACGAAAATCAAGAGCCAATCGGGGAGATAGACCTTCGCAACGCGTTCGGATCGTCGTTGGAGGTATTCGGAAGAGACGGTGGCGGTCCGCTATTTGGCGGCAAGTTCCGGATGATGTCCAACAAGTGGCGTGTGACGGACTCAAGCGGAGAAGAATGCGGTGTGTTGAGATACCGGTTCACGTTTATGTCCAAGAGATACGAATACGACCGATACGGAGAAGGGGTATTCGAGATCACCTCTCCGGCTTTCTCTCGGGACTACGAAGTGAGAAATGCCAAGGGCGAGCTCGTTGTATCGTTCCAAAAAGTAAGCGGCTGGTTCGAATCGACCGCTTTCCGCTTGACGGTACATAGCGGGCGGATCGACGGTTACGAGTGGGTGTCGGTTATTATGGGGATGCACGAAATTCGGAAGCGACAGAACAGCGCCGGCGCGGGGTGAAGTGGGCGGATAGTTAAGCGATCCAGGAAAATGATTGTTCTACTGTAGGACGGCACAATTGTCTAGTAGCGGCATCATGACGTATTTTACTACTGTAGGACGGCACAGTCGTCTTGTAACTCCGCCACACCGCACTTCTCTGTTGCAGCCCGACTACAATGGCATGCGGCCGCCGTATCTTTCCGTTTTCAGTTCTAACCGGACCGAATCGGCTTCCAGTTCTCCGGCCAACTTGATTGCGTGAGCTTCTTTTTGCCCGATGACAAGCATAAGCTTGAACCAAGAAATCCCGGGACGACCCTGATCAGGGTCTAACGTAGGGAGGTTTAAGCGATGCGAAGAAAATGGGGCAGAGGCTTTCCGATCAACTTTCTTGGGGAAGGTTCGTCGTTCAAGCCGCTTCCTCGACGGTGGGGGAGAAAATCGCTGTTTCCGCGGCTTGGCTCATCTCCGGTCAAAACCGTTCCGCGCAAATGGGGAACGGGACGACGTGTTTCCGTCAAGGGCGGCGGTTCAAGTTCAAGCTCCAACTCAGGCTATGCGCCGGCCAAACGGTGGGCGACAAAGCGCCAGGGTCCTAAGATGAAGCGCAAACATGTTTGGCTGATCGTCGTGCTGCTGCTTATCTTCGCCGTGATCCAGGGCATGATTTTCCTGGATCGGGAGCTGCGTCAGCCGATGATGTTTCTGGCAAAGGTGAAGGTGAATCAGTTAGCGGCCGATGCGATTAACGCGGCGATTAAAGCCGAATTCGCCCGAGCGGCAGAGTCGGACAAAATGATTTTGTGGCGAACGACCGACGAAGGCAAAATTACGGGATTCGAGCTGGATTATAAACAGCAGATGGCCATTACGGCAAAAACAATCGAGGTCGTCGAACGCACGTTGAAGCAGCACGAGGATGTTCCCGAACGTATCCCGATCGGCCACGCATTGAACAGTCCGCTAATTTCGTCCATTGGTCCAAGCGTCGCCGTCAATTTTCACCCGGCCAGCGTGGTCAAAGCGGAAGTCGGTTTGCAGCAGACGGAGGCGGGCATCAACATGCTGCTCGTCGAGGTGTACGTCCGCATTCGCACCGAAGTCGCCGTCGTTATCCCCTTTGACCGGGAGCCGGAAATCGTGGAGACGAAAATTCCGCTCTCCTACGCTCTAGTCGTCGGCGAGGTGCCGTCCTACTATTACGATGGCAGCGGCAACCCTGTAGGTAGCGGAGCTTCCCAGGCCCCGGCTATCGCTCTTCCTCCGCCCGACGCAACGGTCGCGCCATCGACTCATACTCCGTAACTGAAACTAACTGGATGAAGTCACTGTTGCTCAGTAGAGAGAGAGTTGCGTTATGTCAGTAAAATCAGACTAGATTATACTGGTCAGAACCCTGTTCTTTTTTCTAAGGGGGAGAAAATTTAAAGCGGATAAACCGCGTTAATTTCGAGACTGAGGAGAAAAACGCCCATTTAGAGCGAAAAATCCGCATTAATTCTCAAAAAAAGGGGAATTTGCGAAATTAAAGCGGAAAATCCTTCTTACACGGATCGAAAATGGCTTAGATGCCTATTTAAAGCGGAATTTCCGCTTTAAACCAACGCGCAGTGTACTCCCCTGAGCAGACTTCGCAGATCAAGCTGAGCGGACCCACGGATCGAGCTGAGCAGACCCCGAGCGGATCGAGCTAAGCGCTCCATAAACCGGAGTTTGAAGGCCGGACTTGCCGACACCGGAGGAGCGTCGGTCCGCAAGAATGAACACAGCAAAACCCGCCCTCCCAACCGGAGGAGCGGGTTTTGTTTTTGCATCTTACCAACTACTGATGAACCCATATCCCCGAAACCGTCATTACGCCCGGAAGCGCGGATTCGTCCACCGGCACGTTGTCGAACCAGCCGCCTACCGCGAGGTTGAGCACCAGGTAGAACGGCTGGTCGAACGGCATGACGCCCGGCTCCAAACGGCGCTCGGCGTAGCAGTGTCCGTCGACGATCCAGCGCATGGAGTCGGCCGACCATTCCAGCACGTAATCGCGGAACTCAGCAATCGTTCCCCCGTTGTCGAACTGATAGGAGAACTCGTCGATCTTCTTATTCGCCCAATCTTTGCCGTAATGCAGCGTTCCGAAGACATGATCGGGCAACCGGCCTTTGGCTTCCATCATATCGATCTCCCCGGAAGCGGGCCAATCTCCGTAAGCCCGGTGCTGAGGCATCAGCCAGATCGCCGGCCACAGCCCCTGTCCCACGGGCAGCTTGGCCCGAACGGTCAATCTGCCGTAGCAGAAGAAGAAGCGGTCTTTCGTATCCATCCGCACGGACGTATACCCGAAGCTCCTGCCGTCCTCCGCCACAACCGTTTCCCGGCAAGCCCGCAAATTCAATCCGTTTTCATCCAAATAGAGATTTTCCGAATTTCCCGTATAAAACTGCTGCTCCCCGTTGCCCCAGCCCGGTTGGATGGCGTTGCCCTCTTCGTCGAGCAAGTCGTTCCCCTTCCGAATGTTCCATGCGCTCAAGTCGGCGCCTTGTTGCGTATAATCCTGCTGCCAAATCAGCTTGTTCATCTCGCACACCCCTCTCCGTTTATCCCCAGAATACTGAATTTCCGCGTCGAGTCAAACAAACCTAAAAAAATGGGATAGTTTCAAAAACAGTGGCCTTTTTTTCGCGCGTCTATTTTTCTACGATGGAAGAGAAGGAGGCAGGCAAGATGGGCCAACATAAAACTGGACAGATGAAAGCGTTTTTTAGGCAATGGCAATTACAGAGCATGGTCGTTCCCGGCATCGTCTGGATGTTCATTTTTTGTTACATTCCGATGTTTTGGCTCATTATTGCTTTTATGGATTACAGCATTGCCAAGCCGATGCTACAGTCTCCTTTTGTCGGATGGAAGCATTTTGAGGCCTTTACCTCGGATGAGCGCTTCTGGCGTTCCATACGCAATACGCTGGGGATGAGCGCGATCAAGCTGGCGCTGGGCTTCCCGATTCCGCTGCTGTTCGCTCTGCTGCTCAATGAAGTTCGCAGCATGCGCTTTAAACGCACCGTTCAGACGATTTCGTATCTGCCGCACTTTATTGCCTGGACGATTTTCGGCGGCATTATGCTGAACTGGCTGGGCGAGGGCGGCGTCATCAACCAGATCCTGATCGGGCTTGGCTTTCAAGAGCGCGAGATTCTGTACATCAGCGATCCGAAATATTTCTGGTGGATTACGTATTTCTCCGACACGCTCAAGGAAACCGGATGGGGCGCAATCATTTATATCGCGGCGATCTCCGGCGTCGACCCGGGCTTGTACGAGGCCGCGGAGCTGGACGGGGCCAACCGTTGGCAGCGGATGTGGCATATTACGATTCAATGCATACGCCCGACTATCGCGATTTTGTTTATTCTCGCAGTCGCAGGAATGCTCGGCAGCAACTTCGACCAAATTTTTATGCTCAAGAACAACATGAACCTGAAGATGGCCGAAAGCCTGGACCTGTACGTGTACAACATGGGTCTCGTATCCGGTCGCCACTCCTTCTCGACGGCCGTTCTGTTTGCCCGCTCTATTGTGGCGTTGGCGCTGTTGTTCATGGCGAACTCGGCATCCAAAAAACTAAGCGGCGAAGGCATTTTCTGATAAGGAGGGAGAACGATGGGAAGGCAGGGGAAATTCGGGCGCTTCGGCGTCTTTGATCTCTTCAACGGTTTGCTGATGATTCTCGTCTGTTTCGCCACGCTGTATCCGATGTGGTTCGTATTCATCAACTCGTTTAATGCGCCCAAGCAAGCTTTGCTGGGCACGGTCAACTGGTTCCCGAAGGAGTTCTCGCTGGCCAGCTACAGCGTCGTATTTAACGACAAAGTGCTGATGAACGGCTTTGTCATTACGATCTTGCGTACGGTGTTCGGAACCGTCGTGCACGTCTTGTTTACGGCCATTGTCGCTTACGGCCTTAGCAAATCTTACCTGATCGGCCGCAAGGTGTACATGAAAATCGCGCTGATCACGATGCTGTTCTCCGGCGGATTGATTCCGACGTTTATATTGATGACGAAGCTGGGACTGTACGACAACTTCATGGTGTTTATCATCCCGGCGATGTATTCCTTCTTTAATATGGTTATCTTTATCAGCTTCTTCCGCACGATTCCCGATAGCCTGGAGGAGTCGGCCAAAGTCGACGGAGCTTCGGACTACGGCGTTCTGTTCCGAATCGTGCTGCCCAACAGTATGGCCGTTCTGGCGACAATCGCGTTATTTTCCGCCGTCTATCATTGGAACGATTATTATCAGGGAGTTATCTACATTCGTTCTCAGGACATTTTGCCGATGCAGACGATCCTGTTTAAGATTATTGCGGAAAATTCGATGTCGCTTATGCAGCAGCAGGCGATGGCGCAGTTCGGCGCGAAGCTGCCGGGCAATTCCATCAAGTTCGCTTCCATGATGGTCGCCACGCTGCCTATTCTGGTGTTCTATCCCTTTATTCAGCGCTATCTCGTCAAAGGGGTCATGATCGGCGCGATTAAGGGGTAAGCAAAAATATATAATGACAATAAAGAGAGGATGAACATGCAATGAAGCGCAAATTATTTCAACCCGGCATGGCTCTGATTTTAGCGGTAGTACTGGCGCTCAGCTTGGCCGCATGCTCGAAGTCCGACAATGGTGAAAATAAGCCGTCGGCCCAGTCGTCCGCGAGCTCCACACAGCCGTCGGAGAGCGCATCAAGCGTGGCGAGCGCTCCGACGCTTACTGCCGACGAGGCCGCATGGAAGCTGGATACGAGCCCTGTCGATCTGACCTGGTTTGTAGGCGCTTCCTGGTACGGTCGCACTTGGGGCGACAGCTTGAACTCCAAGTACATTACCGAGAAGACGGGCGTTAATGTGAAGATCGAAGTGCCTTCCGGCGACGCCAACGAGCAGATGACGCTAATGATGACCTCCGGCAAGCTGCCCGATTTGATCAGCATGGGCTCTTGGGAAACCGCTGTCAAAAAGCTGTGGGAAGGCGATCACGTCTATGCCCTGAACGAGCTGGCGGACCAGTACGATCCTTATTTCTTCAAGGTGGCGGGCGACGGCACGCTGAAGTGGTATCGCCAGGAAAACGGCAATACCTACGGCATCCCGAACGATTCCTACAGCCCGAATCTGATGCATGAGACCGGTATGACTGCCGCTAACCAGACGTTCCTCGTGCGCAAGGATTTGTACGAGGAGATGGGCAGCCCGGACTTGTCGACACCGGATGGTTTCTTGAACGCGCTGCAATTGCTGAAGGATAAGTACTCCCAGTACAAAGGTCAGCCGATGAGTCCGTTCTTCGCACAAGGCAACGTTCCTTACGGAATGACCGAGTATTTGCAAAACCTGTTGGCCGTTCCGTACGAGAAGGACGGCAAAGTATACGACCGTATGACCGATCCCAACTATATCGCATGGCTGAAAACGTTCCGCACCGCCTACGAGCGCGGACTGATCAATGTCGATTTCCTCGTCGATTCCGATACCCAGGTAGAGGAAAAAACAAACAACGGACGGTATTTTATGATGGTGCGCGAATGGAACGGCATGGCGGCGGTTAACCCGATGCTGGCCGCAAGCGAGAACCCGGATTCCTACTATATCGCGGTTGACGGACCGCAAAACAGCAACGGCGACAGCGCCAAGCTGTTCCCGGGCAACATGGACGGCTGGATGGTCACGATGATCAGCAAGTCGACCAAAAGCCCCGAGCGCGCGATCCGTTTCTTGACTTATCTGGCCAGCGAAGAAGGGCAGAGAGACCTGTTCCTCGGCAAAGAAGGCGAGATGTGGGATATGGTGGGCGACAAGCCGACACTGAAGCCGGAAATGGTGCAATTGCTGGATACCGATATCGAAAAGCTGGAGAAAGAATACGGCATTATGGATACGTACTGGATGATGCGCAACCCGGTTATCGTCAATCAATGGCGTCCGGAGAAAGCTCCTGTCATCAAGCAGATGGAAGACTTCGCCAATGCGCAAGCCGATATCGACAGCGGTATCTACAAAGGTTTGGACCCGCTCGGCGATTCCGAGGTTGCGGTATCGTGGTCGCGGATCGCGCAAACTTGGGAGGAAGTCGTTCCTGAGCTGATTACCGCCAAGGACGATGCCGCCTTCGATAAAATTTTCGAGAGCTTCCTGTCCAAGCGCGACAATTACGGCTTCGAGCAGGTCATGACCTACCGTCAGAACGAGCTGGACGCTCGCAAAGCTAAAATGGCGCAATAACCTGAATATCTAAGAAAATGAGGCCGTCCCGCATACGAGTTGTCCGATTTCGATTCGGACAGCTTGCGGGGCGGCCGTTTCCCCCGCATCCCTAACGCCTTGGTTGGATTGTATGGTACGATTACGGGGGTGGGGAGGGACATCGAGTTGAAGGCTTCGCTGACTGGAATAAGGAAGATTTACCGCAATTCTCGCATCTCGCGCAAGCTGTTTCTGGCTTTCAGCATTATGATCGCCGTCCCGGCCATCGCGATCTCTTTTTTATTTATCGGGATTAAGCAGAACCAGCTCTACAAGGACGCGATGACGACAGGCAGCGGCCATGTTGCTCGATTAAACGAGCAGCTGCGCAGCAAAATGGCGATGATTGAAAACGTTTCCTCCACAGCGCTGACCCAGAAGGCGTTCGTGGATTTTATTCATTCGAATATGCGCGGGGACGGCCTACGTCTCGTTAAGTTTAGGCAAAATCAGTTCGAGCAGATGCATAACATCATCCAAAGCAACGAGATGATCAGCGAGCTCAGCTTTTATGTCGATAATCCGAACGTGTATGAAATCTGGCCTGAAATCTACCATTACGACAAATTCTGGCCTCAGGATTTCTGGGTGACGCTGCGCGAGGAGGGCGGTTCGGCCTACCGTCTGTTCGCGCTTAAGGACGGCGAGCATACGCTGTCCTACTATCGGCTCGTGCGTCTCCAGGGGCAACAGCAGAAGCGGCCCAGCATTATGGAAATCCGCGTTGAGCACGGCGCCTTTTTCAGCGATCTGCTGGCGGAGGGCGGGGGGGATTTCTTCTCCGTGGTGATGGACGGAACGAATCCGTCCCGCTACGTGTACAATCGGGAGCATTCGTTTGCCCAGAATGCCGGGGACGAGTTGGACACGATTCTTGGCCGCGTACATCAACAATTGGACGTGCTGCAGCAGAAAAGCCCCGTCAAAATTTCCGAGGGAGATCAAACCTATTATGCGATCTACCGCTATATTGCTCCGCTGAACGCTTATGTGGTGGACATCGCTTCTCATCAGGCGCTTATGAAGGGACCGCGCAGCTGGTACGTCTGGGTGGTGGCGATTGCCGCTTGTGTGCTTCTGCTGATGCTGCTACTGGTATCTCATACGACGCGGCGCATTTTCCGGCGACTGGATCGCGTGCTGATCTCGATGCGCAAGGTTCGTCAAGGACAGTTGGACGCGAAAATCAATACCGGGCTCGGGGAGAACGAAAACGGCGACGAGATCGATGAGGTGGCCGTCAGTTACAACAATATGCTGGACGAAATCAAGCGGCTGATGACGCAGGTGGTGGATAAACAGCTGATTGCCAAAAACGCGCAGCTGCATTCGCTGCATTCGCAAATCAACTCGCATTTTCTGTACAATGCGCTAGAGTCGATCCGCATGCTGGCGGAGGTTCAGAAGCAGCCCGCCATCGCCGAAGCGCTGGTGTCGCTCGGCTCGCTGCTGCGCTACAGCATGAAGTGGCGCAGCGACACGGTTGCCCTCGGCGAGGAGCTTGCCAACATTCAAAGCTACATTCAATTCATTAACTTTATGGAGAGCGCAGATTTCACGCTGACGGCTGAGCTTCCTCCGGAAGTGCTCCGCTACGCGATTCCGAAGATGTGCATGCAGCCGATCGTGGAAAACGCGGTTCGTCACGCGGCGCCCAAGGGAGGCGGCGTGCGCATCCAAATTTCCGTCAAGGTGGAAAACGAAAGTCAGCTTATTGTAGAAATACGCGACGATGGAGCGGGTGTCGATCCGCAGACGTTGGCCGGTCTGCAGGCCGCGCTGCGGGGCGATGCGGACACGCCGATCGTCGCTAGCAAGAACGGGCTGGGTTTAGAAAACGTGCACAAGCGTCTGCAGCTTCACTACGGCAAAGATTGCGGTTTGTGGATCGACAGCGTGCAGGGGGCCTTTACATGCGTGACGATACGCTTGCCTTGGGAGAATACGAACCTTGGGGGGTGGTAGAGGATGATCAACGTTCTGATTGTGGACGATCAAAAGCAAATACGCGACGGGCTGCAAGCGATGCTGAGCCAGTTTCCCGTGCAGCTTGACGGCATTCATAGCGCCGGCAACGGGATCGAGGCGCTCGAACTGTTGAAGCAAGAGAGCATTCAACTGGTCATTACCGACATCCGCATGCCGGACATGGACGGACTGGAGCTGATGGCGCGCGCCAAGGAGGAACGGATTAAGGCCGATTTTCTGATCATTAGCGGCTACAGCGATTTTGCATACGCGCAGAAGGCGATTAGTCTCGGAGCCAAAGGCTATCTGCTCAAGCCGGTGAAGCGGGAGGACCTGCAAGCTTCGGTAGAGCATGTCCTGCAGGAAATCAGAACGCGGCAGGAGCTGTCTCGCAACATTAAGCGCATCTCCCGACGAGCGCGCGAGACAGATCGGAAAGAGCTGGTCATGTTTATGCAGGGCGCGGCGGGCGACGACGAATGGATCGGCCAGGTGGAGAGGCAAAATCCCGAGCTATGGGCCGGATATCGGCTCATTCTGCTGCGGGAGGAGCTGCGGATCAACCAGCCGGGAGCCGACAGCGCGCACAGCATGGAATCGATCGCTTATCGCATATACAGTAGGCGGGGATGCGTCTGTCTGCAGCATCGTCCGCATCTGATCCTTGCGGTGGAGGTAGGGGAGGATCCGGGTGCTTTGCTCGCCGCGCTTCAGGCCGAGCGGATTGGCGCGATCGCTGCCGTAACCGGCCCGCAGTCGGGACTGAAGGAGCTGCCGAACGCCTATTCGCAGGTGCAGGAGCTGTACCGCCACAGCTACCTGCTTCCGGAGAAGCGCTGCATTGTGCCCGCGGATATCGAAGGGCTGGACCAACAGTGGCAGGTGCCCTACGAGGAACTATACGCGCTGTTTCAAATGATCGGCGCTCAAAACAGCGGGCAAATCGCCGAAGGCATCTCTAAAATTTTTCACAAGAGCGTGCTGCAGCGCTATCCGATTCGTTACACGCAGCAGTTGTGTCGCGCCACGGTACAGATGCTGGAGGAGTACGAGCGCGTCATCCGCCCGTACATGGGGGAGGAGGCGCTGGATGTGGACTGCCTGCGAAACCTGTTCGATTATCCGGGCATTCGCGATTATATTCAGGCGCTGCAGCAGCAGCTGCTCCGGCTGAATCAATTTTATTACGAGTTCAAGTGCAGCTATCGCAATTCTCAGGACTTGAACGAAGCGATCCGCTATATCCACGAGAATTATCATAAGCCGTTGGACCTGGCGATGGTGTCCAACCATGTCTCGCTGAATTACGCCTACTTTTCCAACCTGTTTAAGAAAAATATCGGCAAAGGCTTTGCGGAATACTTGCGCGACGTCCGACTGGATAAAGCGCGGCGGCTGCTGGCCGAAACCGAGCATAAGATCGTCGAAGTGGCGGCCATGGTTGGGTACGAGAGCTACAAAAGCTTTATTCGGGCTTTCCGCGACGTGATGGGCGTACAACCGACGGAGTACCGGCAGCGAATAAAACAGCAGGAGGAGAGGGAGGCGGACCGTCGCGGCTCGGCGCTCTGACGACAGATATAAAATATTGGGTTAAAGTGCAAAATATTGTACCTTTTTTCCCGGCATGCCATTCGTTAGAATGAAATTGTCCTGCAGGAACAAGCGTCTGTAAGCGTTTACTAGTCGTCGGCTGGCGTCGCCGGCGCAAGCGCAAGGAATAAGCTTGATCACAAAGGAGGGCAATTAATGACGAGAGCATGCTATGCGGAGCATCGGTTAATGCAGAAGGTATTCACCCTTATGATGGTGGCAGTTCTGTTGGTCGGCGCAGGTGGGCCGGCATCCCGGGTTCAGGCGGCGGGCACGACGATTACTTCTATGGCTTATTTCTCGGCGGCCGACGGCCCGGTCATCTCGAAATCGGGGGTAGGCCAGGCCAGCTACGGCTTTGTTATGCCGATCTTCAACGGAGGCTCCGCGAACTGGGCGGACGTGGTCGACGATCTGGGCGTCAAGGTGAAGACGGGCGGCAATTGGGTCGATATCGACAGCGTCGGCGGTTATGTCTACAACCAGAATTGGGGACATTGGAGCGACGGCGGTGCCAACGGCTTCTGGTTCATTCTCTCAGCCACGACGGAGATTCAGCTTTACTCCAAGGCGAATGGAGTTACGCTTAACTACACGCTCGCTTTTCAAAACATCAACGAAACGACGATCACCGCGATGTCTCCGACCCAGGGGCCGCAGATTACGGCAGGCTTTACCGGCGGAGCGGGCTTTACCTACCCGGTGTTCAACAACAACCCGGCCATTCCCTACGCGGCCGTAGCCAACGATTTGAAGGTGTATGTCAAACCCGTAAACAGCAGCACCTGGATCGACATCGAAAATAATGCGGCCAGCGGCTGGATTTACGACAGCAACTTCGGTCAGTTCACGGACGGGGGAGGCGGTTACTGGTTTACGGTAACGGAATCGATTCATGTCAAGCTGGCTTCCAAAACTTCTTCGGCAAGCTTGACTTATACGATCGTTTTTAACGAACCGGTTAGAAACTCCTACACCCTCACGCCTTATGACGGAACGACCTATTCGGCCGACGCGAGCGGCGCCATCGGCATTCCGCTGCCCAAAATCGACGGGGGAGCGCCAATCGGCACGGAGTTGGGCAATTTCGTTTATCAGATCAACATTGGCGGACAATGGGTCGAGCTAGGCAACTCCAGCCAGAGCGGCTTCCTGTACTCCGGCAACGGCTACAACAATATGTCGGCCTCCAATCAGTGGGGATATTGGGCCGATTATATTTACGGACTGTGGTTCCAGCCGATTCAGGAAAATATGCAGATTCGGATCGGTTATCCGTTAAATGGGCAATCCGGCGGAAGCATTGGCAGCAATTACGTCACCTATACGCTGATCGGCAATCCGAACGCTCCCCGTCCGGATGAAACCGATCAGGAGGATATCGCCATCGGCACGCCAAGCGATCCGGCCATAGCCGGCATGACGCTGGTGTGGCAGGACGAATTCAGCGGCAGCCAGCTCGATGCGGGCAAGTGGAACTACGAGCAAGGCTATTATATCGGCAACGATCCGAATAGCTGGGGCTGGGGCAACGCCGAACTCCAGCATTACACGAACAGCTCGCAAAACGTTTTCCTGCAAGACGGCAAGCTGAACATCCGGGCGCTCAACGATCCGAAATCGTTCCCGCAGGACCCTAACCGGTATGCGCAATATTCCTCCGGGAAAATCAATACGAAGGATCATTTCTCGTTCAAGTACGGCCGGGTCGATTTCAGAGCGAAGCTGCCAACCGGCAACGGCATTTGGCCGGCGCTGTGGATGCTGCCGGAAGATTCGGTGTACGGCGCATGGGCGGCATCCGGCGAGATCGACGTGATGGAAGCGAAGGGACGTTTGCCGGGCACGACCAGCGGCGCGGTGCACTTCGGCGGACAATGGCCGGTGAACAGGTACATTGCCGGAGAGTATCATTTCCCGCAGGGACAGACGTTCGCCAACGATTTTCACGTCTATACGTTGATTTGGGAAGATGATAATTTCAAATGGTATGTGGACGGCAAGTTCTTCTTTAAGGTGACCCGAAATCAATGGTATTCCGTAGCGGCGCCGAACAATCCGAACGCGCCTTTCGACGAGCCGTTCTACATCATCATGAACTTGGCGGTCGGCGGCCATTTCGACGGCGGTCTGTCGCCGGACCCTAGCGATATTCCGGCCACGATGCAGGTCGATTATGTGCGCGTCTATGAGGAAAACGGCGGTGGCGGCAACCCCGGCAACGTTGCGGTAACCGGAGTTTCTCTGAATCAGAGTACGGCGCAGCTTCAGGTCGGTCAGAACGTGCAACTGAATGCGACCGTAGCTCCGTCCAATGCGACGAATAAGCAGGTGACCTGGACGGTTTCCAACTCCGGCGTCGCTTCCGTAAGTCAGAACGGCGTCGTAACCGGAGTGTCTCCCGGCACGGCAACCGTGACCGCCACGACGGCCGACGGCAACAAAACGGCGGTCTGCAACGTTACGGTCGTTTCGACCACGATCGTCATCGGCGATTCGGTGCGCGGCCTCAAGAAAACAGGCGACAATCTGCTGTTTTACGTCAACAGCGCTACGTTCGCCGATCTTCACTACAAGGTGAACAACGGCGTACAGCTTAATGTGGCGATGACGACGACGGGCAACGGCAACTTCACCTACCCGGTCAACAATCTGCAAGCCGGCGATACGGTCGAATACTTCTTTACCTACAATCCGGGTCAAGGAGCTCTGGATACGCCTTGGCAAACCTATGTTCACGGCGTAACTCAGGGAACTCCGGAGTAACTGCCTCAATTGCACCGATTCCCCCAACCGGCTTGAGCCGGTTGGGGGATTTTGCTGACGGCCGTTTATTCTATTTTAATTTTGACCGCCATGGCTTGAGCAGGATCAGTTAGCTGCATTATCCCATACGTCCACGCGCTTGCTTGTTTACCGATCAGAGAATCGTCGAAGGGAAGGGCGGATTTGTCCCCATCTTTCAAGGTCCATTTTCCATCCTCGGCTAACGTGACCCAGGATGCGATTTGTTTGTCCGCATTCGCGATCAGTATCCGCTTTTTCTCCACATCGACTTCCTTAACCGTTCCAGTAATATCCGCATCTCTTGTACAGCATTCCTTAACGGCGACCTCTAGCGGGAACGTCGTTCCGGCGGCTTGGAAGATCGCGTCCTGAATGGCTTGAACGTCTGCACTCGAAATTGTCCTCTCAATGTCTCCGTAGCTTCTGATTTCAACCCAAAACTGTTCGTCCGTATATTCGAAAAAAATGATTTGGATTGCATTTGCCTCTTCAACGGCTTGTTTATGCCTCAAGACGGATTCAATAATTTTCTCAATATCGGGTTTGTCCGGATCCGGATTGCCCAAAACCTGGTTGCCCGAAGAGGGATCGCCTGATGCGGGATCACCAGAAGCGGGATCGCTCGGCCCTAGTGAAACGACAACAGGATTCGGCGTGTATTTAAGACTCAGCCCCAACGCATTGGCGGCAAAACGCAAACTGACGTAGAGAGAGCGATTGTGCAGGAAAGGAGCCTGCGTCTGCGTATACTCTGCTTCGTTTACCTGTGCGGCGAGGCTCGATTGAACGATTTTAACGCTCAAGTTTCCTTTTGTTGCGGTTGCGGCCTTTTCGCTCGGAATCCAGGATACTCTCGCTCCGAAAGCTTCGAAAAATGGCCGAAACGGAACCATGATATGATTGTTATAGATGATGGCGTCGGCCGAGACTTCCATAAGCCGATCTTGATGGGTAATAATGATCGGAACCGCGTCGCTGTTTGGGGACTGAGCATAGGTGTAAGCAGACGGGCAAAGGATCAGCAGGGAGAAAAGGGTTATGAGTAATTTTCTCATTCGAGTTATCCTTTCCAAAATTTTCTTGTTATTGATCAAACACTATTGAACCTGGAACCCATGAAAATCCTCGAAAACAGCTTGATAGCGACTGATTCTGGCAGGCTTATATTTGGGACTGGAGCCGATCGGCATCAGCATCCCTTTTTCACTGAGTTTACGCAAATGCTTGGCTGCCGTTTTACGATGGATGCCTAATCGATTCGCTGCTTGTGAGGGAGCGATCGGATCGTTGCTTCCGCAAGCCAAATCGTAGAGAGCTTTCTCCACAGGGGCTAGCTGAACGGGAATAAGACCGCGTAGTTTACCGAACAGCTGCTGAACGATTTGCTGGCAACGCCTAGGTCTGTCTCGAACGTCATCATAGGAAAACCTCAACACAATCCAACTGTCGAGCACCAAGTGGTTTTGGCGAGTCAGATGGTCGGAAAATTTGTGTTGATCGATGTTCTTCCAATGCGTTCCATAGCCGTCGATCTCTATGCAGATTTTAAAGCCCACTGTATGGTAGGCAAAATCTAGATAACGACGTCCGTCCTTGAAATCGTTCACCTCATATTCCGCGCTCAAGCCGACGAAGTTTTTGAATGACAGCCACCATACATGATAAAGAAACAAATTCTCCGCATGGCGGTCCGTCTCAGCAAGCCTTTTCCTTCGCTCGTTCGTACTCCTCGCTTGTTGTTCATCCATCCACTTCCCATACGCCCTCAAATTTCTCGTCTGTAACTACTTTCGCTTTCTGTTCCATTGATCCACAACCTCTCATGGATATAGAAAATCAAAAAACCGCCCAAAACCGGCGATTGACCGGAAGGAGCGGCGTGTGCTTCACGACTGGAGTTACATTTATGTATATACATGTAAAATAACATGTGTTAGATGGGTTTGCAACATTTTTATGAGCTTGTGGATGAAATAAATGGAGAGGCTAAAATGTCTGTGGTTGAAATGGCGGATGAGAGAGAGCGGTTGCCAAAAAAGTGCCTCGACGGTGGCCGGATGGGGGAGCGTAGGCCAAAAAAGTGCCTCGACAGTGGCTGGATGGGGGAGCGTAGGCCAAAAAAGTGCCTCGACGATTGAGCTGTTTAGCTTATAGAGGGACGATACGTTCAAATGTGTTCACAAATGTTCGAAAATGTGTGTTATAATGATTTCGAACGATAACGAACCTATTCGGAGGTAATCAAACTCATGGAAATTAGACATTCGACGAACCCGGCCGACGCCAAGCATTACGATACCGCGAGACTGCGCCAGCAATACTTGATCGAGAGCCTGTTTCAAGCGGACGAAATTAAAATGGTGTACGCGCACGACGATCGCTTAATTATCGGAGGAGCGAATCCCGTTAACGCGGCACTGACGATTGAAGCGGCGGATGTGTTGAAGACGGAGTATTTCTTGGAGCGCCGGGAAGTTGGCTTTATTCACGTTGGCGGCGGAGAAGCGGTCATCGAGGCGGATGGGGAGCGCTATTCGCTGAACAAGCTGGATACGCTCTACGTTGGCAAAGGTACGCGCAGCCTGACTTTGTCCAGCGCAAATGCGTCCAATCCGGCGAAAGTGTATTTTACTTCGGCGCTTGCTCATACGACATACCCGACGCGCAAAGTATCGGTGCAAGAAGCGAATACGCTGAACCTCGGCTCGCTCGAATCGTCCAATGAACGCACGATCCATCAGATCATCCACGAAAACGGCGTGCAAAGCTGCCAACTGATGCTCGGAGTGACGCTGTTCAAACCGGGTAGCGTCTGGAACACAATGCCGGCTCATTTGCACGATCGTCGCATGGAAGCGTATCTGTACTTTGACATGAATGCCGATGCCAGAGTGTTCCATTTTATGGGCGAACCGAACGAAACTCGTCATATCGTCGTTGCGAACGAACAGGCGATTATTTCTCCAAGCTGGTCGATTCACTCCGGAGCGGGCACAAGCAGCTACGCATTCGTGTGGGCGATGGCGGGGGAAAATTATACGTTTAAGGATATGGATGTCGTCCCTATGGATGCGTTAAAATAGCAGCAACTGCTTAATCGGGAGGAACTGCCCATACATGCTTGCGATAACGCGTCATCAACTGATTTTGGAATTGCTGCAGGAGAACGGGACTATTCAGGTGTCCGAGTTGAGCGACCGATTTTCGGTCACTCCGAAAACGATTCGCGAGGATCTGGAGAAGCTTGAGGAGAAGGGCTTGCTCTCGCGGATTCACGGAGGGGCGGTCAGCCGCTCCGATGTGTCCGGTTCGCTGCTGCCGCTGCAAATTCCGAATACGAAGCACGTCCCCGAAAAGGAAGCGATCGCCGCGCATGCGCTGCGCTACGTTCGACAGGACGATGTGATTGCTCTAGATGCGGGCAGTACAACGCTTGAGATCGCAAAAATGCTGCCCGACATGCCCCTGACTGTACTGACCAACGATTTGTTGATCATGCGCGAGTTGATGGGCAAGGAGCAGATCAGACTGGTAGTCCCGGGCGGCTATCGTCACCGCAACGTGCTTGTCGGCAACGATGCTCTGGAATGGCTGGCGCGTCTGAACGTGCAGAAGCTGTTTCTGTCGGCAACGGGCGTACACGACAAATTTGGCTTGTCGGTGTTTACAGGGGAGCTGCTTGATCTGAAGCGGGCTTATTTGTCCGGGGCGAAGGAGGTTTACGGAGTGGCCGATCACAGCAAGTTCGATCGGGCCGCTCTGCAGACGTTCGCCGCTCTGGAGGATTTGGACCTGCTGATTACGGACGACGGACTTTCCGAGGAGGTTCGCCGCCGTTACGAAGAAGGAGGCAAGGTGAAAATTGAACTCGCATCAACGAAACCGATTTGATCTGGCAGGCAAAACCGCCATCGTCACCGGAGCGGGCAGAGGGCTCGGCCAAGCGATTGCCGTAGGTTTGGCGGAAGCCGGCGCAAACCTTGTGCTTGTCACGAACCGTACCTCCGCCGAGGAGACCAAGGCGAAGGCCGAAGCATACGGCCGCAAAGCGATTATCGTGCAAGCCGATGTCGCCGATCGCAGCAAGCTGCCATCCGTGATCGACGCTGCCGTCGAAACGTTCGGAGGCTTGGATATTCTTGTGAACAATGCCGGTATTATCCGCCGGGCACCTGCGATCGAGCACGCTTATTCCGACTGGCAGGAAGTGCTTGATGTCAACCTCAACTCCGTGTTTGTCCTAAGTCAGCTCGCGGGAGAGCTGATGATTGAACAGGGACATGGAAAAATCATCAACATCGCGTCCATGCTCAGCTTCCAGGGCGGCATCAACGTGCCTGGATACACGGCCAGCAAGCATGCGGTCGCAGGTTTGACCAAGGCGCTCGCCAACGAATGGGCGTCCAAGGGCGTACAGGTGAACGCGATCGCTCCGGGCTACATGGCGACGGACAATACGGAAGCGCTTCGCAACGATCCCGTCCGCAGCCGCCAAATTCTCGATCGCATTCCGGCAGGCCGCTGGGGCGCGGACGAGGACCTTGTCGGTCCGGCGGTTTTCCTCGCTTCGGCGGCTTCCGACTACATGAACGGCCACGTGTTGTGCGTGGACGGCGGTTGGATGAACCGATAAATCGGCCTGCCTGACCGAACGGGATACCGACAAATATCGGCCCTAGCTGCACCTGACCGAACGGGATACCGACAAATGCCGCCCCCCGGGAGCTGCTTACCTGACCGAACGGGATACCGGCAAATGTTCGTGCAAAGAGAGATAAATAAGGGGAGACGGTAAGCCGCAACAATCCGCGGCTTAACGTTTCCCTTTTAACATTTTGTATTCCTCGCGTTCCCAACGGTGCAGAAGCGGGTAGGGGTCGAACGCCCATTCAACGAGACCTCTGTCCCTGTAGATGCCGTAATGCAGATGCGGAGGGAATTTGCCCTGTGTGCCGGGGCGCCCGTAGCCGGAGCTGCCGACCCAGCCGACTACTTGCCCGGGACTCACGATGTCTCCGGTTTGTATATTTTTGTCGAAGCCGGACAGATGTGCGTAATAATGATACAGATTGTTCAGGTCGCGAATGCCGATTCTCCAGCCTCCGTAGGCATTCCAGCCTTTAATTTCGATAATTCCGTAGCAGGTGCTCCTGACCGGAACGCCATGGCCGGCGAAAATATCCGTTCCCTCGTGGATCCGTCTGCCGCCCCAGCCGCGCTTGTTGCCCCAAGTGCTGCGATAGGAGTATGTGCTTTTCAGAGGTAGAGGAAAGGTGTGTCCGGACAAGTCCAGACGATTGAAATGCCGGTACAGCTTGGCAAATTGCATTATGCGCTGCACTGCGCGCGTGTTATGGTAATACTCCCACAGACCGATGCTGAAATCGTCCTCCGCGCTGCCGTACTGTAACGCCTGCACCGCTACCGAGTAGAGCAGATCCTCATCCTTGCCGCGATCCGCGATTTTGTCCCCGGAGCCGTCTTGACCGATCCCGCGAAAAAAACGGATAGACGCCGGGTTCGTATCCTCCTTAGTCGGGTTCAGATCGCCGCTCCAGCGTTCTTCCGGAACGTATACGCCGGCAACCGCGCCTTGGCGAAGCGGCCTCGTTTTCGGATGGGCTTGCGATATCGTCCGTTCGTATTGATCGATGGCCGCGATGTACGGCCATTCCAAGCCGGTCCTCAGACTGATCGCTTCATATAGCCGCCTGCGCTTCGCGTATTCTTCGGACAGTGACGGCCGATCCGTATCCGCTCCGTAAGCGGCGGGCGCGTAATCGCTTGTTCCCAGCGTCAGGAGACCGACAAAGGCCGCAATAAGCGCATAACGGAAGCCGCCGCCGAATCTCCGCCAATCGTGTAGCAACATGACTCCTCCTCGAGCTCGAATTCAAATCCATTAGTTCAGCCTATATAAGAAGTATGGTTTACAGATCATTGGTTTTTATCCGAATCGTGCTATAATAAGGAGGACAGAAAGAGGGGAATTCCTATGACGACCGGCGCAAAACCGCGCAAACCCGAATGGCTGAAAATCAAGCTGACGACAGGGGAACCTTACCAGGAACTGAAGCAAGTAATGAGGAGCAAGACGCTGCATACGGTTTGCGAAGAGGCGCGTTGTCCGAACATATATGAATGCTGGGCGAATCGCACGGCGACTTTTATGATACTTGGGGATATTTGTACGAGGGCTTGCCGTTTCTGTGCGGTCAAAACCGGGCTGCCTACCGAGCTTGATTTGCAGGAGCCGGAGCGAGTGGCGGAAGCCGCAGACCAGATGGGGCTTAAGCACTGCGTCGTCACCTCGGTGGCACGGGACGATCTGAAGGATGGAGGAGCATCGATCTTCGCGGCGACGATCAAGGCGATCCGCAAGAGAATGCCGTTCTGCAGCGTCGAGGTGCTGATCCCGGATTTTCTGGGCAACCCGGATTCCCTTCAGATCGTAATGGACGCCAAACCGGACATTTTGAACCATAACATCGAGACGGTCGCCCGGCTTTCGAACCGCGTGCGGGCGAAGGCCAAGTATCCGCGTTCCCTGGAACTCATCCAGAGAGCGAAGGAAATGCAGCCGAACATTCCAACGAAATCGAGCATTATGCTCGGTCTCGGGGAAACCTACGAAGAAGTGCTGCAGGCGATGGACGATTTGCGAGCGGTGGATTGCAACATCTTAACGCTCGGACAATATTTGCAGCCTTCCCCGTCGCATCTGGACGTCGTCAGATACGTTCATCCGGACGAGTTTGCGGCGCTTAAGGAGGAAGGTTTGAAGCGGGGCTTCTCCCACGTGGAGTCCGCTCCCTTCGTACGCAGCTCGTATCATGCGCATGAGCAAGTCAAATCCGCGGAGGCGAGAACGAACGGTCTCCAGAAGGAGAGCGTAACATGATTTTCATGGCAGGAGGCAATGCGTACTCGCTGGTCCATGAATACAAGAACGGCTGGAATCCCGAAGCTTTCCGCGAGAGGTATAGCGAAGTTCTCGAACGATTCGATTACGTCGTCGGGGATTGGGGCTATAATCAGCTCAGGCTCAGGGGCTTCTACCGGGACGGGCACCCGCGGGCAAACAAAGAATTCGCGATTTCCAACTTCGTCGATTATATTAACGAATACTGTAACTTCGGCTGCGCGCATTTCGTGCTGGCCAAGCTGGATATGAACGCGCTGCCTCCCGATGCGGTCATCGTCAAGGAGGAAGATGCGGAAGTCGTCGTCGCCCTGAACGAGACGGGAGAACAGGCTGCGGAGACGGCAGCCGCTTTAAGCGGCCCGATTTTGCGCTGGCCGCTTAAGGAGCGCGCGGGCGGGCCTGTTCGCGTCCCGAATATCACCGTTTCCGCGGTAGCTCGCGCGGCTGCGGATGCGGAACGCCGCGAAGCGGAACGACGCCATTCGGGACAGGAGAGGGAGCAGAGAGGGTTCGGCAGCTCCTCTTTCTCCGGTCGGGGAAACCAGGCGAGGAACGGGCAGGAATCCGGCTCCCAGCGTCATGGACGCTCGCACGGTTCTTCAGGAGGCGAGCGCAGGGCGCAGGGCCAGGGTAGCGGACAAGCTTCGAACAAGCCCCATTTTCGAGGCGGGAATAAGACGAACCATCCGGACGCTGCATCCTCGAGAGAGGGAACTCGTCACGATGGAAACCGCAAAGAGTCGCCTCGACAAGGCCAGGAAGGCTTTCGCGCAGACGCTCCGCGCAAGGAAGCTCCGCGCGGCGAAGGCTCCCGCAACGAAAGTCATCGCAATGAAAACCAGCGTAGCGAAGGCTCTCGCAACGACAGCCACCGCAGTGAAGGCTATCGCAATGAGGCCCAACGCAGCGAGGGTTCCCGCAACGAAGCCGCTCGCCCCGACAATCGTTGGCAGAACCGGAACCGGAGGCGCAAAAGCTTCGGAGGCAAGCCGGGCAATCGCCCCGAAGGCGGCTCCCGCCCGGATTCGGGAGCTTCCAAATCAAACGATTAGCCCAGCAACGTCTAAATACATTTCAAAAAGGCGCGTATCCCCTCGGTAAGCAACGAAGGAAGATACGCGCCTTTTCTGTTATTAAACCGAACCGATGAACGCCTCGCGAACGCGATTCCAAAACGTAAATGGACGGTAACGGGCAAAGGTGACTTTCTTCTCGGCGACTCTGCAAGTCATCGAACGAACGCCGACCCGCGCCATTAGCATATGATCGACGCCGATGATCAGCTCCTCCTCCGGATCCGGAGGCACGATGTCGCAATGATGATGCTTGGGCAGAATGACCGACGATCCGAGCGTTCTGTAAACGCGGTTGTTGATGGAGGCGATTTCGGCGATTTGCAGCGCCTCCAGCGACGGGTGGATGACGGCTCCGCCGAGACTTTTGTTATAACCCGTGCTGCCCGTCGGAGTAGAGATGACGATACCGTCGCCGCGGAACATTTCGAACGGCTCGTCATTGATCTGGATCGCCGCCACAAGCGTTCCTTCCGCGCTCTTCAGCGTAAATTCGTTAAGTACGAGATGCGTTTCCTTGCCTTCAGCCGTATAGATCTCGACATGCAGCAGAGGATAATGGATGTTGCGCGGCTCGGACGATGCCATCAGATCGAGCAGCTCCACGATTTCGTTCTTCTGCCAATCCGCATAAAAGCCAAGATGCCCGGTATGAATCCCGATGAAGGCGATGCGATCCAACTGATTCTTATAGCGATGGAAAGCTTGCAGCATGGTGCCGTCTCCGCCGATGGTAACGACGGTTTCGGGCGCTTCTTCGTCATAAACAAACCCTCGCGTACTCGCTTGGGCTTGGAACTGTTCCGATAATTCCCGGGACAACCGATCTCCCCGATCAAGCAATGCATACTTCAAACGTCGGCCGCTCCTTCCAAATGGACCTTGATAACCGATGCCGATTCGATGCACGAAAGGGATCGTTGTCTTGATCATACCCAATAACTTGACCGAATTCAATCTTTGGCGGAGTCGGAAGCAAGCCTGGACCAGATGCGCCGCATTCCGATCGCGGCTGTTCCTAAGACGACGATCAAGCCGATGGCGCAGGCGAATAGAACGGGCGGCCATATCAGAGCGGCTTGCCACCCGAAGCGAATACCGACGGATTCGGACGACACATTCGCCCAAGCAGGAACGACGGAGGACCAGCCGGCAGCTTCTCCGGCTTCTCCCTGATAGAGAAGCGGCCAGAACACGTACACAAGAAGCATCGCAATTAGGCCGTGAATGAATCTCGTCCGGGCGAACGGCCAGTATCTCCAACCGGAGCTGCTCATCAAGCCGGCCACTTGCGCATGAACGGACAAGCCGGCCCAAGACAGCACAAAAGCGGCGACGGCGATCCGGTCGACGAGAGGGATCGCCGAATCGGCTGCGGCGGCTTTGGCTCCCAGCGTCACCTCGAAAGCTCCATGCATATAAGCCTCGGACAGCTGCGGAGGTAGCCCGAACCACGGCAGCAGCTGCGCCGCCAACTGCCGTACGGGCGTCAGCAAGCCTCCGTGTACGAGCAGATCGAGCGCAGCGGAGAAGAAGACGACCAATCCGCCGACGATCATCATGAGGGCAAGAGACGACTGCAGCGACTGCTGCAGCAATATGCCTAACGGCCGTCCGTCCTCCAGCCGGGCACGGTGCATGGCGGTTAGCGCTGCGCGCCATCGGCCGGTCTTCGCCGCTCTATTGTCCGTCCGCGCCGCAATTTGGAGCGTATCGCCGCGGCGTTTCCCAAAGCGCGAAGCGATGCCGAGCAGGAGGGCGCCGCTATAGTGGGCGGCCGCAAGCACGGGAGCGGCATGCGAATTGCCGAAAAAGCCGATACATACGGCTCCGATCAAGAAGATCGGATCGGACGTCGTCGTCATTGCCACGAGCCGCTCTCCCTCGTCCCGCGTAACGAGCTTTTGATCCATCAGGCGCGAGGTTAGCCGCGCGCCTACCGGATAGCCCGATACGAAGCCCATCGAGACGATAAAGCCGCCTACGCCCGGAAGGCGGAACAGCGGCCGCATGAACGGGTCCAGCAGCGTTCCCATGAAATGGACGATGCCGAAGCCGAGCAGCAGCTCGGACAGAACAAAAAAAGGGAACAGGGCGGGGAATAGTACCTCCCACCATACCGACACGCCTCTAAGCGAAGCGTTGAGCGCGCCCGAGCCGTCTCCCAGAGCGAGACAGCCGATCAGCAGAGCCGCTCCTCCGATAGCCAGCGCGCCGGCCAGCGCGAAGCGGCGATCTTTATTTTCCGGATTCGCGCTTAAGGGAACCACGGTCATACCTCCATTCGTACATGCCTTGTCCCAATATATGACGGCTTCGGGACAATGTTTCCGATCGTCTGACAAGCTGCTATAATTTGTTGAAACCGCTTGCAAAAAACAGTGCAAAAAATCGCGAACATATGCTACAATAGAACTAGATCGAACGGATCTAATCCGCGTAATCCAAATTCATCGAGCTGGAGTGATGAGTATGGCGGCAGTGGTCGCAGGACTAATTGTATGCGCTTTCGTATATGTCATTCGGGAATCGTTGACTCCTGTGGAAGAGGAAATATAAATTCATGCACAGTCGGCAAGCCGCCGATTCTAATCGCCCCCTTGCGGGCGATTTTATTTTTTGCCGAGAGGAGGGCGGGAGCGTTATGGTATAATGAAACGGAATGCATGACGTTCAACCTATTCTAGGCTATCGCGCGCATGCCGATGCCGCGATGTGATACAGGAGGCGCAATTGTGTCCAGCTACGCAACGATTTACGATGCGATCGGGGGAGCCGAGACGATCCGGGAGATCGTGACCCGTTTTTATCCGAAGGTTCAAGCGCACCCGCTGCTCGGTCCTCTATTTCCGGATGATATTCATCCTGTTATGGAGAAACAATTTTTGTTTCTATCGCAATTTTTGGGCGGTCCGCCGCTTTATTCCGACGAATACGGGCATCCGATGATGAGAGCTCGTCATTTGCCGTTCCCGATTACGCCCGAGCGCGCCGAGGCATGGCTGGCGTGCATGGCTGAAGCGTTGTCCGAAACCGGCGTTCCCGAATCGCTGCAGAAGCTGACGATCGAACGGCTGTCCGGTCCGGCGCATCATTTTATCAATACCGAATCCGAATCATCTCACTCTTAAGGAGGCCCGTTATGGAACCGCTCTTCCAGATTAAAGTGACTTGCATCTGCTGCGAACAGAGCTTTCAAACCTCTAGAGTTCGGCCAAGCTTGAAGAGAGCGGTGAGGGCGGATACCGATTTCTGCTCCTATTTCAAAACGGTGAACCCGGATTATTACGTCGTAAGGGTATGTCCGTATTGCGGATTCGCATCGACGGAAAATTTTTCGGAAACGATCAACGAGAAGCAGAAGGCGATTTATTACGATAAAATGGGAAGCCATTGGAAAAATCGGGACTACGGAGGGGAACGCAGCGCGCAGGATGCATTGGAATGCTACAAGCTCAGCCTGCTCACGGCTCAGTCGATCGGGGAGAAGGATCGGGTCATCGCCGCTCTGCTTCACCATATCGCCTGGCTGTACCGTTACGACGGTAAGAAGGAGCAGGAAGACCGCTTCCTGCAATTCGCTCTGGACGCTTACGTTCGGGTGTACGAGACGGCGAGCGACACGACCAGCCCGGCTCGGTTAATGTACTTGATCGGGGAGCTGAACAAGCGACTGGGCAATTATCATGAAGCCGTCCGATGGTTCGGAAGGGTCATTCACGATAAGAAAATCGTCGACGCCGCGATGATTCGCGCATCACGCGAGCAATGGCAGGGCATTCGGGAAGAGATGACCGGACAAGGTCTTGAGCTTCCGGAGGAAATGGTCGAGAACGGGGCGTCGTAAGCCCTGCTGCTGTAGCTGCTACCGAATGGCACGGTTGGCAAGCAGGTAGTCCCGATCCGCATCGATAATGCGCAGAGTCCCTTGGCAGCAGGGGAAAACGATCGTTCTTTTACGGGCGCCGCCGTACATATCCCTTACCTCTTCGGGAGTAAGCGGCAGGCGGACGTTGGAGCTTCGGCAGTAGGGGCATTCCTGAGCGATGACGTCCTGCATCAGTATATCGTAGGGCAAACTATGGCTTAAAGGAATCAATGTAGTCCTCTCCTTGTCTGCTTCGCGATCAGAATTGGGCTCTTTGAATAACCTCTTAAAGATACCTTACGGCAACGCCCTAACGCAATAAGAATGGAGCAGTGAGATGATGACAAAACCGATATGGAACCTGGAGTCGCTCTTCGCGGGCGGCTCCTCTTCGCCTGATTTCGCGGCTTTCGTGGAGGAAGCCGAAGCGGGCTGCGCCGCTTTGCTCAAGGAGCTCCAGACCAGCGGTGACTCCGTTCCCGACGAGCGGCTGCTTGCGGGCTGGACGGCTAAGCTGCAAGAGACGCTCGCCAGACTGCGGGAAGCCGATTCCTTCGTCGCCTGCTTGACGTCCCAAAATTTAAGCGACAAGCGGGCGGTGGGCTGGACGGAGAAAATTCAGACGTTGGCGGCTCGCTACAAGCAGGCTTCCGATCTGTTCGACGCGAAGCTGTCGCTCGTGCCCGATTCCAGTTGGGAGGCGTGGATGGAGCAGTCGGAGCTTGCCGCTGTGCTGTTCCCGCTTAGCGAGAAGCGAGACTTCGCGAAGGAGAAGCTTCCTCCGGCGCTGGAGGCGGTTGCCAGCGAGCTTGCCGTGGATGGCTATCACGGTTGGGGAGAGCACTACAATACGGTTGTCGGAAGAATCGCGATTGCTTGGGAGGAGGATGGCAGCATCGTTCATCTCTCCGCAGGGCAAGCGGCCAACAAGCTGGACGATCCATCTCAGGGCGTGCGCGACACAATGGCGGCCAAATGGGAGGCGGCCTGGGCAGAGCAAGCGGACCTGGGAGCGGACGCGCTGAACCGGATCGCCGGCTTCCGGCTGAAGCTGTACGGTCTTCGTGGCTGGAGCGATCCGCTCAAGGAGCCTCTGGCAATTAATCGCATGAGCCGCCAAACGCTTGATGCGATGTGGGAAGCGGTAGAGGGCAGCGTCGAGCCGCTGAAGCGCTATTTGGCGCTTAAGGCTCGGATGCTGGGCAAAGATAAGCTAAGCTGGCACGATGTGGACGCTCCGGTCGCTTCCACCCAGTCTAAAATTCCGTACAATGAGGCGGCTTCGCTTATTACGGATGCCTTTGCGCAGTTTTCGCCCCGATTGGCGGAATTGGCGCGGACGGCGTTCGCCGACGATTGGATCGAAGCGGAGGATCGCCCGGGCAAGAGGCCGGGAGGCTTCTGCACAAGCTTCCCGATTGGCCGCCAAAGCCGAATCTTCATGACGTATTCCGGGACGCCCGGCAATGTGTCCACGCTGGCGCATGAGCTCGGGCACGCCTACCATGCGCGGCTCGTTCAAGAGCTGCCGCCGCTGGCGCAGGAGTACGCGATGAACGTGGCCGAGACCGCCTCCACCTTCGCCGAGGCGATCGTCAGCGACGCGCTGCTGAGCAGAGCTGAGAGCGACGCCGAGAAGCTTGCTCTGCTGGACGAACGGCTGCAGCGGGCGGTCGCCTTCTGCATGAACATCCGCGCGCGTTTCCTGTTTGAGACGCGCTTCTATGACCGCCGCGCTTCGGGTATGCTCGAGGCCGCGGAGCTGGGAGAGCTGATGACGGAAGCTCAGCGAGAAGCGTTCGGCGATGCGCTGGGCGGCTGGCATCCCCATTTCTGGGCGTCTAAGCTGCACTTTTATTTGACGGACGTCCCTTTTTACAATTTTCCGTATACGTTCGGGTATTTATTCAGCACCGGGCTTGCAGCAGTAGCCGCCAAGGAAGGCGAAGCTTTCGCCGAGCGGTACGACGCTCTGCTGCGCGATACCGCAGTCATGACCGTCGAGGAGCTGGCGCTTCGCCATCTTGGCGTACGCCTGGACGAGCCGGAATTTTGGAACGATGCGGTTGCCAAGGCGGTCTCCGATGTGGACGCATTCGCCGCTTTGTGTAAGCCGTAAGGTAGCGACTGCGCACGCCGTTGCGGCGGGAAAAGGCATGAAACGCTTCGTTTCGAACGATTTCATGCTTTTTTCCTATTTTATTTGCTTTTGAGTAGACAAAATCATTGAAATATTCTAAAAATTCAATTATACTGAGTCCGAAGTCCCGAATGGAATACTTTGGATTTGTCGGAAGTAATAGAGAAACCAAGCGCGAAGGAGGAGTATAATGTCATCTAACCAAATTTCTTTGGCCCGTCAGATCGACTTGGCTTTGGAGAGACTGGGAAGAGAATTGAAAGGAATGACGGCCGGCACGATCGTACTGCAAATTCGGGAGGATTCGGTCGGCAGATTCGGCATCCGCCATCTTCCCGTCGATTGCGGCAATCGCTCTCCCGTCGCTGCGGGGATGACGGCTGAGCAGGTGCTTGAATTGCGGCAGCTGGCTATTGAGGCATTAAGGCATAAGAGCGGTTGGACGCATGGAGAAATTTCTTACGATTTCGTGTTGAAGCAGGGGCGTGTACTCGTCAGTGTTCAGTTCGAATCCAATTATAACATGGCGAACCTGATGTTTCGCTATTCCCCGAAGAGTCGCGAACGCAGAGAGGCTTCCAACGGTTAACGGTTAAACAAAGAAATACATAAGAAACACAAGGGGCTATCCGTCAATGGTCGAATATCGACTTGACGGATAGCCCTTTCGTTGCGTTAGCGCTGCTCCAATCCGAAGTCGAAGTCAGGGGACACGTAAGGGTCCTCCGGGGCCGGAATTTTAACGACCTTGGTAACGTCGATCTGAATAATGTCGATGTCGTTATAAGAAGTCGTTCCGAGCGTTCCCGTTACGGACACCCATTCGTCGGTCTCAAGCGTATCCGCATGTCCGAACTTGGCCATAACGCCGTAAGGGGACGCATCCGCCGAGCAGCAGTTGATGGCAAAACGACTGACGCCGAACTGCTTGGGCCCCATGCCGGCTTCGCGGTAGACGAAGCCGCTGATCTCGATCGTTTTGCCGAGGAAGGCGTCGCGGTACAGATCAATCGTGGTGAGCGTTTCGATGTACCATTTGGGTGTCACGTGAATGAGATCGCGCGAGTACAGCTTTTTACCGTAAGCGGCGTAAGCCTCGGTAAAATTGTCGGACGGGAACAGAAGGTCAAGCTCTTCAGGCGACAGCTCGCGATCTGGCGCGGCAGCAGCAGAGCCGTGAGACTCGCTCTCCTGAGCGGTCGACTTCGGTTCTGCTGCGGGTTTGCTCGCGGTAGGCGCGGGCGTATCGACGTAGCTTTCGCTTGCCGAAGGAACGGGCAGCTCGGGGGACGGCGCCGGCTCCGACGCTCGTCCGCCCCGAGGCTCGCTTACGACCGTTGTCTGGGGCGCGAATTGAACGCCTTTGGCCGAAGCCATGCTGCTGCCGAGCAGCCCGTCCGGAACGGCGTAGCCAATGAGCAGCGGAAGCGCGAACCAGCCGTAAAGGAGCAGGCTTTTGCCCCAGGACGCGGGCATTTCGTGCTGGCAGCCGCAATCCGGGCCGTGGCTTTCTTTCTCGAAGAAGGCGCGGATGGCCGAATACAGCTGCTGAGCGGCGACCGCATAGAGCCCCAGCGCCGACAGCTTGACGATGAATTGCATCCGTTCGGCGATATACAGATTCAGATTGCCGGAGCGGACAAGATGCACGATCAGCAGCGCAAAGCCGGTTAGCACGATGGCTCTGGCAGCGTAATGGAATGCAAGTACGGTTGATTTGGACATAGGAGCCTCCTTAGATGATCCTTAGACGAATCCCAGCCGATCGAACGCAAGCGAACCGAGGAGCACAAGCACAGCGATCAGTAGGCTGAATTTCAGGACGAATTTTTTGCGGAAGACGGCAAGCATCATTAGCGTGTTTTTCAAATCGAGCATCGGCCCCACCACAAGGAACGACAACAGCGCGGCGGGCGGGAACACATTGCCGAACGAAGCCGCCACAAACGCGTCCGAAGTCGAGCAGAGAGACAGCGCGTAGGCGAAGGCCATCATGAACAGATGGGATAACAGCTCGTGGTCGGCGACGGCGGCGAACGACGAACGCGTGATGAACGTCTGCATCAGACCGGTAATCAACGAGCCGAGAATCAAATATTTGCCCATCTCGAAAAACTCGTCGGCGATGTGCGAGGGTGTCGCGGCAAGCTTCTTGACAAACGGCGCGTTAGGGTCGCTATGATCGTGATGATGTTCATGATGGAGATGGCCGTGAGAGTGTTGATGATCTGCATGGGAGGAGGCTGCGGCAGTGCCAGAACCAGGGCGATCCTCCTTCAGCGGGCTGCGCTTCAGCCGGGCGTACAAAATGAAACCCAGCGCGACGGACACGAAGAACGCCAAATAAAAGCGAGAGTAAGCAAGATCCTCGTTCGAGCGGAAAGCCTGGAATGTGGCGCCGAATACGACGGGATTGATAATCGGACCGGCCACGATGTAGATAAGGCCTATGTAAGCGGGCAAGCCTTTGCGCATGAGTCTGCGCACGATCGGAATCATGCCGCATTCGCACAGAGGCAGAACGATGCCGAGCAGGGTGCCGAACAGTACGCCCGCCACCGGATTGCGGGGAGTCAGCTTGCGCACGAGCCCGTCCGACACGAACGCCTGAAGCAGCGCCGATATAATTACGCCGATCAGCAGGAAGGGCAGCGCTTCGAGGATAATGCTGATGAAAACGATTTTGAAATTTTGCAGCCTCGTATTGTCCAAAATCCAACCGGACCCATCCCGCCCGAAAAAAATGAGCGCCAAAAGCAAGGCGCACACGGCCGAAGCCGCAGCGGTAGTCCATTTCATCCACCTGTCGTGCACCGTTTCACATCCTTATCTCTAATAGTAATTATTACGATTATTATACACTATGCTTGTACGTTTGGCATTCATGACTTTTGATTTACCTAAAGAGCCGCACGCGGAGAATCGCTCATCCGCATCTCGCGCCAACGAGGTTGACAACGTGGTGCGGCGGGGTATAATGGGTAACAACTAAAATATATTCAGCGACGAAGAGAACAAGTACGTCTGGACGGAGCGCTCACAGAGAGCCGGTGATTGGCTGGAAGCCGGTACGCACGCCATGCGGAATGGATCTTGGAGCTGGAAGAGGAACGATGGAGATGAACCGCGCACGAGCACGTCATGCGGCGCAGACCTCCGTCCGATGCTTTCCCGACTGTTCCCCGTTACAGGAACGCTAAGGTATCGCGCTAAGCCGGAAGGCGTCGCGATACGAATAAGGGTGGTACCACGGCTTTCCTCGTCCCTTGCGGAGGAAGGCTTTTTTTATTTTCTCGAAAAAAAGGAGCGAATTGACTATGTCCAAGCAGCAACGCGTACTATCCGGCATTCAATCCAGCGGCAAGCTGACGATCGGCAACTACATCGGCGCGATGAAAAATTTCGTGGCCCTGCAGCATGAGCACGACTGTTACTTCATGATCGCGGACCTGCACGCAATCACGGTTCCCCAGGAGCCGGCGGCGCTGCGCGAGCAGACCGAGTCCGTAGCTGCGCTGTACGTGGCCGCAGGGCTTGATCCGTCTCAGGCGGCAATTTTCATACAGTCGCACGTACCCGCGCACGCCGAGCTGGGCTGGCTGTTGACGACGATGTCGTACATGGGCGAACTGGAACGGATGACGCAATTCAAGGACAAATCCGAGGGCAAGGAAGCGGTAGGAGCGGGGCTGTTCGTCTACCCGGCGTTGATGGCGTCCGATATTTTGCTTTATAACCCGACGCTTGTTCCCGTGGGCGACGACCAGAAACAGCATCTGGAGCTGACGCGCGATTTGGCCGGAAGGTTTAATCACCGCTACGGCGACACATTCGTTATCCCGGACCCGTTCATTCCAAAGCAAGGAGCGCGCATTATGTCCTTGGAGGAAGGCACGAAGAAAATGAGCAAGAGCAGCCCGAGCGCGGGAAGCTACATCTCGATGCTCGACACGCCGGACGAAATCCGCAAAAAAATATCCCGAGCCAAGACGGACATGGGCCGGGAGGTCGTGTACGATGTGCAAAACAAGCCGGAGGTCAGCAACTTGATGACGATCTACGGCCAATGCTCGGGCAAGACGGTCGAGGAAGTTCAGGCCGCTTACGAAGGCCAAGGCTACGGCGCGTTCAAAAAAGATTTAGCCGAAGTCGTCGTCGCGGCGCTGGAGCCGATGCAGCGCATCTATACGGATGTGCGCTCCTCCGGCGAAATTCACCGCATTTTGCGCGATGGGGCCGAGCGTGCGAACGCCGTGGCCGAGCAGACGCTGGCCAAGGCGAAGGAAGCGATGGGTTTTCTGCCGCTCAAACGCTAAACGGATTTTTTTCTTAGCTTCGCCTTGACGATGAATCCGAGGCCCGTAACAAACAGGGTTACGACGCCGAGAAGCAGCGCCAGCCAGCCGTTGTAGCTGATCGAGAAAGCCGTGGCCAGCATGCCGATCACGGACAAAATGGCGAACAAGAGTGACAAAGTTTTACTCATCAATTTCACCTCGCATATTTTTCTTCGTATCTAGCATACTAAGTTGGCAAGCTTGCAAACCAATCATTAAGGCGAAGGGAGACTTCAATCATGGCATCAAGCAACCAACTTGTTGTACCGCAAGCCAAAGCGGCATTGCAAAGCATGAAAATGGAAGCTGCACAATCTCTGGGGGTACAAATCCCAGCGGACGGATATTACGGCAACGTAACATCCCGCGATGCAGGTTCCCTCGGCGGTTATATCACCAAGAAGCTTGTTCAAATGGCCGAGCAACAACTTTCCGGTCGCTAAGAACTTCGGTTCGGACCGAAAGCCCGAGGAAACCCCTCGGGCTTTTCATATTGTGCCCCTCCGGCAAACAAACGTCAAGAGGCCACCCCCGATCCGACGGATTCGGGAGCGGCCTCTCAATAAACCCTGGGTCTCAATAAGAGTTCATTCGCAGTCGTTTTTCCAGCCTGTCGTCGCTCAGCCAGCCGACATACGATTGAAGCGGAGCGAGGTTCAAGTCCATCAATACGACGGCTACGAACGGGTATTGCTTGCGGTAGCGGTAACGGACATCCACCCAGCGCACCTCATATCCCCACGTATGCGTCTTTACCAATCCGCAGGGGAAGGGCGTCACGCTTAGAAAAGCTTGAACGTCCTGATGCTGCTTGGAGGCGTCGATGGCCGGGTGTTCATCGCATTTGAGCACGTCCACCCATTTCATTTTCCCGTTGTTCCATTCCCCGATGCCGTAAGTGCAATCCTCCGACACCCGGACGACATTCCAGCGATACAGCGAGATGGTCGGCAGGAGCGTATAACGATCGCCGGGCTGTCCTTCGGGATCGTGGCCGGCGATCTTGCCGGACAGTCTGCGATGCGCGAGCGTTCGCCATCCGTAATAAATGCCGAGCAGCACGTACAGCACGGGAAAAATGACCTGCGGAACGGCGATTCCGGATATCCAGAGCAAGATCGCAAACAGATGGGCGAAAAAAATAAATGGATCGAAGATGTGGATGATGTTCCACGCGACCCATTGCTTGCTCAGCGGACGGTAAGCCTGAGTTCCGTAGGAGTTGAACAGATCGCTTAGCACATGGACGACGACGGCCAACAGCACCCAGAAGGCGATATGCCACCAGGGAATGCCGCGGAACGAAACCGCGATAACGGTGGTAATCAGCGCGGTCCAACCGACGATTGCCGGAAAAGAGTGAGACAAGCCGCGATGATTTTTGATATAATCGGCATTGCTTTTGAAGCGGAGCAGACCGTCCAGGTCGGGCGCGTTCGATCCTGCGACGGTGCCGATCAGAATGGCGATCGGACCGTAGGCGTGCGAAGCGATGACGGGATCTGTCATGGCCAGTCCTCCCAAGCCCAGGCCAAACACGAAATGCGTACCGGTGTCCATTACTTTAGCCCCCTTATCTGCTCAGTATGGACGTAACGGCTATAAAATATGAAGGGAGATGAAGCGCCTTGATTTTGTTTTGCGAGTATGTCATTCCGGAGGAGACGCGCGAAAGGTTTCTCGAATGGGCCGACGCTCGTCCGGAGCTGTGGAGGGACGCCGAGTTCGCCGAGAATACGGCGCAGCCGGGCGTGTTTGTGGAAATTCGCAGAGCGGAGACGGAGGTCGAGGCGGCGAAAATGGAACAGGAACGCCGCGATGGGCGTTCCTGGAGGGAGATGGAGCAATGGGTGAAAGGAGGCCGCAGCGGATTGAGAATATGGACCTTCCGTCAGCGGTTGCTGCCGAAGGGCAGCGTGTAGTTCAGCGGCTCGTCGAACGTAATGTAGTCCAGATTTAGCATAAGTAGCAGGTAGCGCTTGCCTGTTACGGGATCGCTAATAATAATGTGGTCTCGGCCAGCCGCTTCCAATATGCCCTTGAAAATTTTTGCGTTCCACTCGGAATTGTTCTCGTAGGTCATGTACAGCGTTGCAACTTTGCCCAAGTTCATGCGCAAAATATTTTCAACGTAGGATTCCTCCTGCTGGCCCGGCATCACCGGCAGAGCGGCTCCGGTCGGGCCGATCGGCGAGCCGGCAGGGATCATCGGCGGAGTCATCGCGCCCTGCACCATCGTGTTCGTCGGCATCATACCCTGCATGCCGGCTCCGGCGGCGTTCACGGGCATCGGGACGGCGGCGTTCATCGGCATCGCGGCTTGAGGCTGGGCGTAACCGCCCCAGGGCATTTTGTTATCTAACATTCGTATATCCTCCTTATAATGTTAATACAGGTTTGGACAATCGGCGCTTGCCAATCATATGCCACCCTCTTTTAATCAAGTCGCCCATGTCGGTCGCTGAGGCGCTGGGCGATTGTCGCAATACAGTGTATTGAAAAAGCCCGGATTATGTGACTGGGCGAACCGATTTATCGCGCCGGCTTGCCCGGCTCGCTCCGATGTAGTGGCGATTTGATGAACTCGGATAGGCGAACATTGTCAATGCTTGAAGATTTGCGGTATCATTGAACAGACATCAGGAATGCCGCTTGCTTGCATAAAGGAGGAGCTCCGTGCTTAAAGATCTAGTGGCCTTAACCAAGCCGCGAATTATACGCTTGAACCTGATCGCCGCTTTCGGCGGTTATTGGGTTGCTTCCAAGTGGGAACCGGATATATGGATTCTAATCTGGATGCTGGTCGGATCGACCTTAACGATGGCTTCGTCCTGCGTCATCAACAACTACTGGGACCGGGATCTCGACTTGAAAATGGAACGTACGCGCGACCGGGCGCTTCCGCAGCAGAGAGTGTCTCCCGGCTTCGTGCTCGGATATGGAATCGCGCTTGGTCTCGCCGGTCTCGCCGTGTTATTCCTGCTTGTTAATCCGCTTACGGGCTGGTTGGGCTTGCTTGGCATGTTCGTCTACATAGTTATCTATACGATGTGGCTGAAACGCAGCTCGACCTGGAGCACGTCCGTCGGGGGAATCTCCGGCGCGATGCCGCCGGTGATCGGCTATTGCGCAGTGACAAACGATGTCGACGCGGGGGCCTGGATCTTGTTTGCGCTTCTGTTTCTGTGGCAGCCGGCCCATTTCTGGTCGCTGGCGATTCGTCGCAAGGAGGAATACAGAGCGGCCGGATTTCCTCTGCTGCCGGTCGTCAAAGGCGTCACAAGAACGAAATGGCAGATGCTGCCGTACATTTTGCTGCTCATCCCCGCATCCATACTGATGTACTATTACGACTACGTAGGCATTTATTTTCTGATCTTATCCGTCGGAATCGCCGCTCTTTGGTTTGTTCATGCGGCTGGCGGGTTGCGGGCCAAGGATGACGAGAAGTGGGCGAAAAGAGATTTTATCATTTCGATCAACTACTTGATGATTATGTTTTTTACGATGGTGCTAAATACGACGGGGGTGTAACACAATGGATTTGTCCAAGGAAGAGAACAAACAGCCCGAGCAGCCGACATCTGCCGGGGAGGACGTCGTTATGGAGCCCGTCAAGCAGAACGGGCCTCAGAAACCATGGCTTCAGCGTTACGGCTTCTCGCTTGTCGTGCTGGCGCTGTGCGTCATCATGGGATATTTCATTCTGCAGCAGCAGAACAAGAAGGACGAGCTTCTTGTGGAGGGGCAAGGAACCGAGTTTTCCTATTCCGATATCAACGGCGAGACTGTATCGCTAAGCGGCACGAACGGCAAAGTGCGGCTGCTCTACTTCTTCTTCGCGAATTGCCCGGACGTCTGTCCGCCGACGACGTTCGTCATGTCCGAAGTGCAGGACGAGCTCAAGGATGAAGGCTTGTTCGGCAAAGACGTGCAGTTCCTCTCCGTGACGATCGATCCGGACCGCGATACGCCGGAGCTGCTTAAGAACTACGCCGAGCGGTTCGATGCCGATCAGGAAGGCTGGAAGTTTCTGCGAGGAGACGAGCAGGAAACGGCCAAGCTGGCTGAGAAATACGGCATTCTCGTACAGAAGGACAACGATGGCAATTTCGGTCATATGAATCTGATCGTGCTGCTCGATGAGAAGGGGCAAATCCGCGACTGGATTTCGGCCAACGACTTTATCGATCTTGAAGGAACCGGGGAGAAGCTCAGCCCGAGCGAGCTGACCAAGAAAATCAAAAGCCTCCTCTAAACGCAACAGTTAAAAAACCGTTCCTAAAGCAAATGGAAGCGATGAGCCTCCTTTGCGATAGGCACGGTTTTTTGTTTTGGCAGGAGGCGGTAGGAGAGCTAATCATGACCCACAACACCTCCAGATAATTCCATAAGATATTCGAGATATTCGTATAATCATTGCAGACGCTTTAGTGACATATAATTTCTGATCCTAGTTGATTTATACGGTTTTTCCTACAAACGTTCGTCGTTTGAGTCTGATCCGAGTTGCTTTGTGCGCTTTTTCCTACAAAAGTCCGCCATTTAAGCCTGGTTCGAGCTGCGTTGTACGAATTTCCGACTAACTTCCCTGCGTAAGCTCATGTGTGCAAATAGATCCGTCGTAAAGGTTTAATATCCAATAAATTGTAAACGTTGTGGGTCATGATTAGGTAGGAGAGAGGGAAACACGGTTTAAATGGCTCGAAATGGGTGCCACGGCATACGTAAAGCGGATTTTCCTCTTTATTTTCCGCCGAGCGGATCTAAGTTCAGACACATTACGCGTCTCGTGCTGATAAACCCGCCCGTTTTTGCTTTGGCACGTCGCTGGCAGCCCGTTACGCAAAAGGGTTGTCCGGCTCCGGATAAACAATATACTCCTCCAGCCCCGCCTTTTCGAGCTGCTGGATTAAATATTCCTCGGGCGTTCCTTCGACGCCCATATAGCCTCTGCGCGTGTAGATATGATCGGCATCGGGAAATACGTCGCGCAGAATGCCCCGAATGCGCCGCCCGGAGGCGTCGTGGTCGGTGAACAGATACACGTGGCTGTCTCCGACTTCCTTGCGAAGCGTTTCGATGCGATCCGTATTCAACGTTCCGAACGTGCAGTAGATCGGCACTTCCGGAACGAGGACGCGGGAGAGACGGCTTTTGTCGTTTTTTCCTTCGACGATGATGGCGATGTCCAAGTCGAATTCCTCCGGTCGCTACTTATTCGACGTCAAATTTTAATTTAGCCGGCTCTTTATCCAACTTTTTGCTGCTGATAATCGTATTTTTTGTACACGCACTTTTATTGTACCATTTTCTCCAATGCCGCCGCTTAACGATCGCCTCAATGGGCATGCGGAGGGATCGCCGAATTGGGATTCCAGTTCATTTTGAAGGCGGCGCGCGGGAACAGGAAGGTCAGGGCCAGCATCAGCGCGAGAAAGGACAAAAAATAGGGCGAGAAATGATCTCTCACCGCCCCGGCAGCCACCGGGCCGAGAAAGGAGCCGATCGACAGTGAAATGGACAGCATCGAGAACGTCCGTCCGTAACGGGACGGGCCGCTGAGCTGGAGCAGGAATGAGGTCATCGCCGGGAAGATGACGCCTTTGGCCATGCCGATCACGAACAGCAGCGTCAGCAAGGATACGGACCACTCGGAGGCCAGTCCGTAGTAGCAGAGCGCTAGCAACATCACTCCGCCGACTGTGCGGAAATACGGCAAGTAACGGTTCAGGAATAGCATGCCGAGCGTGACGAGAGAGCCAAGGCTGATGATGGAAAATAAAATGCCGGTGCTCATAATCGTTGCGGCGTCCGTGCCCCGCAGCGGTAGCTCGAAGGCAAGTATGCCCTGCGCGCACGCCATGCCGATCGGCAGGAAAAATACGGCCCAGGGGAAACCCATGCCGGTCGGAGCCTGCTCCATCTTGTCCGGCTGCTTCGGATCAGCCGCGAGCTCGACAACGCTTGGCGAAGGGATGTCGGCTACAGGAGGCTCTTTGACAAACCAAAGCGACAGAATGCCTGTGACGAGCAGCACCCAGCCGAGCAGCGCGAAAGCCGGGCCGAAGCCGAGCTTGGCGGCCAGAATTGCTCCTGCGGCGGGGGAGATGACGGAGGCGAGCGTGTGCACGAGACCGTTGCCGGCCATCAGCTTGCCCTGTTGAATATGGGTCTTCGCCAATCTGGCGAGCAGAGACATGCACGCCGGCGACAGGAAGGCCAGCACAAAGCCGCTGGCTGAGCGAATGTACAGCAGCTGCCACGGGTCGGTTACGCGAGCCTGGAAGAGCAGCAGAATGCCTGCGCCAATAAGGCTCATGGAAATGAACAGACGACTGCCGCGGCGATCGACCGCGATGCCGGCAATCAGGTTGCCGGGCAGATGAGTCAAGGAATACATGCCCATCACCAGGCCGATAAAAGACGGAGCGGCTCCGAGAGAGACGGCGAACGGAGTAAGCATCGGGTACTGGGCATGCAGATCAAAAAACGCAACGAACAAAAATAAATAAAGCCAAACGGCGGTTTTCATGTTTTCCGCGACCTCCTAATCGATGCGGGGACAAATCCCCCTCTTGTCCGCAATCGCGGCTTATCCTACTTTTACGTCCGATCTCCCGCGGATATGCCCGTCGTTTACTGGGGGCGAACGGTTACGGTATAATAGGAGCTATGTGAATTCGAGAGATGAACTTTGAAGGAGGGGGTTGGGATGAATTTGAATACGGACGCTTGGCTCACATTTCTGCAAGATAATTGGATCGTCATCGCGATTGCGATCATTGTGATCCTGATCGTGCTCAAAGTGGTCAAAACAGTGCTCAAGTGGGTGCTTGTCGCCGCGATCGTAATCGGCATCGTCACCTACGGCGGACTTTCGATCGAGGACATCAAGGAAGTCGGCTCCAAGGTGTCGGAGGAAGCCAAGGACCAGGCGATCAAGGCGATGGCCGGCGATGCAAGCAAGGCGGTTTACAAGACGAACGCGGACGGCTCCTATACGATCACGACGGATACGCTCGAGCTGACCGGGGTGCCGAATTCCGGAGAGGTTACCGTTAAGCTGAAGGGCATTTCGTTGGGCACGTGGAAAATGGAGGGCGAAGTGCGCGAATTTGTCAAAAATGCGCGCGCAGCGTCCAAGTAACGGGAATGAAGGGCTGGGGCACGGTAGTTGACGCCAATTTCGTCACCTGGGCACTGCTCGCGATCATCGCTCTGTCTTTGTATCAGGGCGTCCGTAGAGGCGCGTCGGGCTCTGTTAAGCGGCTGGCGTTCTTCCTCGGAGAAGCTGCGCTGACTGTGCTTGCGGTCGCGCTTGCGGCTGTGGCCGCTTCGGAGCTTTCGCCGATCTTGCAGAGCTGGCTTGGAGAACGCAGCCTGTCGCGTCCGAGTCCGGATTCTTCCGGATGGTCGCAGTTCTTCTACACGGCGACGACCGGCTTGCGAGATTTGCCTCTGCTGCGCTTTGCGGCCCTGTTTCTGATCTTCTACGCGCTCGTTCGTCTGATTGTCGGTTGGGCCGCCCAAGCGCTGCTGCCGAAGATGCGGGAGGCTGCTTCCTATGGCTCGTCTTCGGGGGGACTAGTGAGCCGTACGGCCGGAGGCGCGTTAGGAGCCGCTCTTGGAGCCGGCAGGGCGCTGCTGGTTACGGCTGCTCTGTTCGCTTACTGTGCCCTGTTTTCTCAAGGTCCGCTGACGGATTATATTCAGCAGTCGGGGCTTTACCGGGAGGTTGCGGCGCAGATTATCCGCCCCGCCGCGGGCAGCGTGCTGGAGGAACGGCTTCCGGTATTCGCCCAGGCGATGTCCGGAGAGCTGGACCAGCTATGGCAGAAGCGATATGACGTCATCGACGCCGAGCTTCCCGACGACATCGTGCAGGCGGCGCTGGCCGTGACGAAGGAACGGGACGATGACAGGGCCAAGGCGCGGGCGCTGTACGATTGGGTCGGGACGCGCATTGCGTACGATCACGATAAGGTGCGAGCATACGAGGATTTGGGCCAATGGCGGGAGCAAAATCCCGAGACGACGTTCGCCACGCGCAAAGGCGTGTGCATTGATTACGCACGTCTGTATGCTTCCATGGCCAGAGCGGCGGGCTTGGACGTTCGCGTCGTGACCGGGCTTGGCTACGACGGTCGCGGCGGATACGGGCCTCACGCCTGGAACGAGGTTTATTTGAACGAAGAGCAGAGTTGGATTCCGCTTGATTCGACATGGGCAAATGCCGGGGATTGGTTCGATCCTCCGGGATTCGCCGATACTCATATACGGCAAGGAGGGGCAACCGGGTGAGCAATGGCTTGACAGAAGAAGCGCAGAAGCGGGAAGTCCGCAACAGAAGACATTTCAGCTTCCGTCTGAACGTATTTTTTTTCATTACATTTGCCGTCTTTTCCGTATTGATCGTAAGATTGGCCTATTTGCAGTTTGTGGAAGGCGACAACCTGAAGGCTAAGGAGCACCAAATCGGCTCCCGAACCGTTCCGGTCCCTCCGATCCGAGGCAACATTTACGATTCGGCAGGGAAAGAGATCGCCTATTCGGTCTCTACGCAATCGTTGTATTTTACGATGGATATGAAGATCAAGAAGGACGAAGCGATGGAGCTTGCCGCTCGCCTTGTCGAAGTGTTCGACCGTCTGGGCGACAAGAATGCTGCTCCCCTTACCGTTCAGGATGTTTATGAAGACATGGACTTGGAGGGCAAGGTGCACAAGCTGCACATGCAGCGGCGAATCAAGACGGGGCTGACAAAGGAAGAAATCGCTTATTTCTCCGAGCATCGTCAGGAATTCAAGGGCATCGACGTCATCGAGGAGAGCATTCGCCAATACAGCGACGACCGTGTCGCCGTGCAGCTTATCGGTTATATGAAGAGGCTGAGCGGGGCTCAGGATCTTCCCAAATATAAAGATATCGACAAGAACCAGACCGACAGCGGGGTTAAATACATTAGTACCGAGGAAGTCGGATTCGACGGGATAGAGCTGATGTATCAAGACGAGCTGCGAGGCAACAACGGCTACAAGGAATATCCGGTCAACAATCGAGGCGAGATTATTGGAGCGGCGAAGTTGACCAAGCCGATCAAGGGCGAGAATTTGTATCTGACGATCAACCGCAGCGTTCAGTTAAAAGCGCAAAAGGCGATTATGGAGCATATCTATTTTGTGCGACATGCCAAGGGCAAGCAGTACGAAAGCGCGAAGCCGACGACCGGTTACGCCGTCGCCATGGAAGTGGATACGGGTAAAGTCGTCGCGATGGCCAGCATGCCGGACTACGATCCGAGCGTATGGCAGGGCGGTATCAGCCAGAAGGATCTCGATGCGATCCAATTTTTCCAGTACAACGGCACGATCAGGGAGGTTCAGCCTCCGTACGAGGAGTACGATGAGCGTAAAAACCATCCATCCTCGTTGGTGTACCTCGGTTCCACTCAGAAGCCGCTGTCCGTGCTGATCGGCCTAAACGAAAAGCTGTTTACGCCAAACACAACTTTTAACGATCCGGGCTATTTCGAGTTCGGGCGCGCAGGCCATGAGGTGCGCATTTGGAACGCCAGCAATGCGGCCAACGGGAAAATTAGGGCTTGGGAGGCAATTGCGAAATCGTCCAATGCTTTCATGTCCGCGATGGTCGGCAATGAGCTTTTCCGCCAATACAAAGGCGATGAAGGCCTGTATATATGGGACGAATACTTGAAGCAGTTCGGTTTGGGCGTCACGACCGGCAGCGGGCTTCAGGGCGAATCCGCGGGCGTCGTCGATTACTTTAAGAGTACGAAGACGGAAGGGCTTCAGTCTGCGTTGATCAGATCTGCCTGGGGGCAGCAGGCGAAGTATACGGCGATGCAGCTGGCGCAATATGCGGCGACGCTGGCGAGTCACGGCAAACGGATGAAGCCGCAGTTCGTGCAGGAAATTCGCGACGTCGACGGCAATGTCACCGTCGGCTTCCAGCCGGAAATGCTGAATTCGATCGACATTCCCGAACAATACTGGAAAGAGATCGAGAAGGGAATGGCTTTGGTTAAGGTTCAAGGCTTCGATGATGTCCCGTACACGTTCATGCGGAAAACGGGAACGTCCCAGCAAGACGTCGGCAGTCGTCGCAGGGTAGAAAACGCGGTGTTTATCGCTTATGCGCCGGCTGACAAGCCGAAGCTTGCTGTCGCGGTCGTCGTTCCAGACGGCGGCTATGGCGGCTGGGGTGCGGCTCCGATCGCGCGGCAAATTTTCGATGCGTACGACGCAGAGGTGGGCCTATACGGCAAACCGCGGCCTCAGCTGTACGGTGGCGTTCAATCGGCGTCCGGAACTCCCGAGGGCGAAGCTGCGGGAGCCGATAACGCTGCGGCTAACGCCGGCGAGTCGGTCGCTCAGCCTTAATTTGTAAAGTTGCACGCTGGCAGGAAGGAAGTTCATTTGAGTGAGGCAAACCGATGTTAATTCGTCGGTTTGTCTTTTTTTTGGCCAATCGCCATGGTTACGCCTGATCAAAACTGATCGAACTTGTTCGCATAAACGGTCTGGGAGACCATAAAGATTGGTCCAGTTAAATCAACGTTTACCGGTACTGGAGCTAATCGAATGGCCCGGCGTAATGCACCTTCTCCGTTAGATGGGGTGATGCATGGAAACAGGCATTATCAGTTTTTTTTATTTTAAATGTTGCATTAGGTAAACTTAGTTGTATAATATAAACAAAGAGTCTTTGAGGAAAGTATTCGTCGTACTAGCAAAACAGTTGTTTAAAGGCAAAGAGAGATTTGCCGGGAGGAGAGAGCACAATGAAGAGACGCTTGCCGTCATCGATTAAACGATTTATTATGACTTTATTATTTTTGGTTGTCCCCGTCACCGCGGTCGTTAGCGGCTGCGGAGCAGGCTCGGGAGCGTTCAAGGACGAGGGGAAGCTGCATATCACGACCACGATCGGAATGATTAGCGACGTCGCCAAGGAGGTTGGAGGCGACCGCGTCGAGGTAATCGGGCTAATGGGACCGGGAGTCGATCCGCACTTATACAAAGCGTCGCAAGGAGATATCGCCAAGCTGGAGGACGCTAAGATCATTTTATACGGCGGGTTGCATCTGGAAGGAAAGATGACGGAAATTTTCGAGAAGATGGGCAAGAAGAAACCGGTTGTCCCGGTGACGAAAAATATTCTGGAATCGTCGCTGCGAGAGACGGGCGACGGGACGCACGATCCTCACGTTTGGTTTAATGTACGGCTGTGGATGAGCGCGACGGAGACGATCCGCGACACGTTGATCGAGAACGATCCGGCGCACGAGGCGGGCTACCGCGAACGGGCCGAGGCCTATCTCGCCAAGCTGGAGGAATTGGACCGTTACGCCAGAGAACAGATCGCTTTGATTCCCGAGCAGGGACGGGTGATGGTGACCGCGCACGACGCCTTCGGGTACTTCGGAGACGCGTACGATATTCAGGTCGTCGGCCTGCAGGGTATCAGCACGGCGGCCGAATACGGATCCAAGGATGTGACCGCGCTGCGCGATATGCTGGTGGAACGCAAGATCAAAGCGGTATTCGTGGAGTCGAGCGTGCCGAAGAAATCGATCGAAGCGGTTATCGAGGGAGCCAAAAAGCTCGGCCACGAGGTCAAGATCGGCGGAGAGCTGTTCTCGGACGCGATGGGCCAGGACGGAACCCCCGAAGGAACATACATCGGAATGGTGCGGCATAACGTGGATACGATTGTCAAAGCGTTGAGCTAGGAAGGGGAGAGAGAACATGGTAGCGAATAATTCCGGCTTTGCGCCGTTAACGGTAACGAATATAACGGTTGCCTATCAGAAGAAGCCGGTCGTGAGGAACGTTTCGTTCGAAGCGACTGAAGGCGAGCTGATCGGCATTATCGGGCCTAACGGAGCGGGCAAATCGACGCTGATCAAAGCGATTCTGGGCTTGCAGCCATCGCTGAGCGGCGAGACGCTCGTCTACGGACAGCCTTACAAATTGCAAAGAAAACTCGTCGGCTACGTTCCCCAGAGGGAGTCGGTCGATTGGGATTTTCCCACGAACGCATTGGATGTCGTAATGATGGGTAGATACGGTAGGCTTGGCCTGTTCCGGAGGCCCGGCGCGAAGGAAAAGGCGATCGGAATGGAATGCTTGGAGAAGGTCGGAATGGCCGATTTTGCGAGCAGACAGATCAGCCAACTGTCCGGCGGTCAGCAGCAAAGGGTGTTTCTCGCTCGGGCGCTGGCGCAAGACGCGACTCTCTACTTCATGGATGAGCCGTTCGCGGGGGTGGACGCCGCAACGGAGAAGGCGATTATCCAACTGCTGAACGAGCTGAAGCGGCAGGGTAAGACGGTGCTGGTCGTACACCACGACCTTGCAACTGTGGAGCAATATTTCGATTCGGTCATGCTGCTAAATGGTGAACTCATCGCATACGGGCCCACGGCTTCGACTTTTACGGAGGAGAACCTCCAGAAGGCTTACGGAGGAAGACTGACCTTCATCCAAAGCCGCGGCAGCGTCGATGAGCCTGCCTTGATCGCAGGAAGGGGATGACGGGCCATGCTTAATCTGTTTACGGATCCGAATTTGCAATGGATATTGTTGGGGAGCATCCTGCTTGGGATCAGCACGGGCGTCATCGGTACGTTCGCCTATCTGCGCAAGCAAAGCCTGATCGGAGATACGCTGGCGCATGCGGCTCTTCCCGGCATCTGTATCGCCTTCATGCTGACGGAAGTCAAGTCGGTCGGACTGTTCATGATCGGAGCGATCGTCGCTGGCATGATTGCCACGGTTGGCATCAGTTGGATCACCCGATTTTCCCGCATTAAACAGGATGCGGCGATGGGCATCGTGCTGTCCGTATTTTTCGGACTCGGTATCGTGCTGTTGACGCAAATCCAACACAGCTCTTACGGCAACCAGAGCGGGCTCGACAAGTTTCTGTTCGGGCAGGCGGCTTCGATGACGTCCAAGGACGTCTATACGATGACGAGCGTCGCGATTGTGCTGATCGTCGTCTGCGCGTTGCTGTTCAAGGAATTCAAGCTGATTAGCTTCGATCCCGGCTATGCCCGGGGATTGGGCTTCTCGGTCGCGACGCTGGAGCAGCTGCTGCTCTGGCTCGTAACGATCGCCGTCGTCGTCGGCATTCAGGCGGTTGGCGTCGTGCTCGTCGCGGCGCTGCTGATTACGCCGGCGGTGTCGGCCAGATACTGGACGGATCGGCTTGGCGTCATGACCGTGCTGTCCGGATTGTTCGGCGCGCTAAGCGGCGCGATCGGCACCTGGGTCAGCGCCGGCACGGCGCAGCTTCCGACCGGACCGCTAAGCGTGCTGACCGCGACGGCCGTATTCGTCGGCTCGGTGCTGTTCGGACCGCGCCGCGGCGTAATCGCCAAGCTTCTCCGTCGTTCTTCCGCCAAGCGGGAATGGGCGGCGGAGAACGCCAAGCAAGCGGGAGCGCGAGTTAACGCATCCGCGAAGGAACGGGGGGTGTCGGCATGAGCGGATTTTGGATTATGCTGACAGGCGCCTTGGTTGCCGCTTGCTGCGGCATTCTGGGCTGCTTCCTCATTTTGCGTCGGATGGCGCTCGTAGGCGACGCAATCAGCCATTCCGTATTGCCGGGAATCGTCATCGCTTTTCTGGTCAGCGGCTCGAGAGATTCGTTCTTCATGCTGTTCGGAGCGGCGATCATCGGCTTCCTGACCGTGTTTCTCATTCAAATGTTCCAGCAGAGCGGCGTGCAGAGCGACGCTTCGATCGGAGTCGTCTTTACCTCGCTGTTCGCAGCGGGCGTGCTGCTGGTCAGCCTTAACGCTCAGCATGTCGATCTGGATCTGGATTGCGTGCTGTACGGGGAAATCGCCTACGTGCAGTGGAACTCGCTTACGATCGGCGGAGTCGACTTGGGACCGAAAGCGGTATGGCTGCTAGGAATCACGCTGTTTATTATCGTGGCGTTGATCACGTTGTTTTACAAGCAATTTAAGCTGTGTGCGTTCGATCCGGCGCTGGCGGCGGCAATCGGCATTCCGGTTGCATTGTTCCACTACGTGCTGATGGGGCTCGTGTCGATGGCGACGGTCAGCTCTTTCGAGAGCGTCGGGGCGATTCTTGTCGTCGGCCTGCTGATCGTACCCCCGGCAACCGCCTATTTGCTGACGGATCGTCTTGGCACGATGATCGGCCTGAGTCTGGTCATCGGCGTGATCAGCTCGGTTGCCGGTTATTATGTCGCTGCTGCGCTGGACGCATCGATTGCAGGCTGTATGGTGTGCGTGGCAGGCGTATTGTTCGTGCTCGCCTTCCTGTTTTCTCCATCGCACGGGTTTGTCGTACGAAAACTGCGACAACGCGTCTCCACGGCTCGCGAAGCTTACTGAATTAGATAAACGAGAGCTGCCTATCCGTCTGAGGACGGATCCGGGCGGCTCTTATTTTAATTCGTTTTGGAGGGCCGAATTATGATAAAATGATCGTTATATGGAAGAAAGAAAGCGTTAGGGAGCGGATAGAAGAAGTGGCATACGAGATGAGACAGTATCGGTTGTTGGCGTTGGATTTGGACGGCACGCTGTTGAATGAGCACGGCGAGGTAAGCGAGATGAATGCGATATGGATCAAGCATGCGATCGATGCAGGCGTGACGGTGTGCGCCTCCACGGGCAGAGGCTTCCAGGGCGCGATTCCGATCGTCGAGCGGCTGGGTCTGGATTCGCCGATGATAACGGTGAACGGCGGAGAGGTGTGGAGCAAGCCTCATAGCCTGCATAAGCGAACGACGCTTGATTCGGATAAAGTAATCCGTCTGCACGAGGTGGCTTTGAAGCACCCGGACGTCTGGTTTTGGGCGTATTCGACCGAAGGTCTCTTTAACAAGGACGACTGGACTGATGATCCGGCCTCCAAGGTATGGCTGAAATTCGGCTACTATTCGGAGGAGCTTTCGCTGCTGGAGGAAATTTTGAAGGAGATCGGCGTTTGGGACGGGCTGGAAATTACCAATTCCTCGCCCAACAACATCGAGGTTAATCCGCAGGGCGTTTCGAAGGCGTCGGGGTTGATGGAGCTGTGCCGGCTCAAGGGTCTGGACATGTCCGAAATCGTATCGGTAGGCGACAGCTTAAACGACATCGCCGCGATTCGCGCTTCGGGTCTTGGCGTGGCGATGGGCAATGCGCAGGACGAGGTGAAAATGGTAGCCGACGTCATCACGGGGACGAACGAAGAAGACGGCGTCGCTCAAGTCATTCAACAATACGTTTTGAGGACGTGACGCGATGGATATTTTGGGCTGGGTTCTGATCGTAGCTTTATTTGCCGTCGGTATGGCCGGGGCGATCTACCCGATTTTGCCGGGAGCTTTGGCGATTTACGCGGCGTTTTTCGTCTATGGCTGGTTTTTCTCGTTCGAGCCGTTCGGCTGGTGGTTCTGGATTATCCAGACGCTGATCGTGGTCGTGCTGTTCGTGGCGGATTATATGGTGAACGCGTGGGGAGTCAAGAAGTTCGGCGGCTCTCGGGCCTCGGTCATCGGCAGCACGATCGGCATTCTGGTCGGTCCGTTCGTCATTCCGGCCTTCGGGCTGATTATCGGTCCGCTGGCGGGCGCCATACTCGGAGAGCTGATCCATGGCTCGGAGTTCAACCGCGCACTGAAGGTCGGCTGGGGCTCGCTCGTCGGGCTGTTCACGAGCACTGTCGTCAAGGTGCTGCTGCAAGGCGCAATGATCGTTTTGTTTATCGTCTGGCTGATTTTAAACTAATTTAATCGAATGGCGAAGAGGGTTACCTTGAAAAAAGACACTTTACTCAAAAGCACGCTTATTCTAGCGGCCGCTGCGCTTGTGGCGCGGGCGCTCGGCATTTTCCAGCGGGTTCCGCTCGATTATTTGATGGACGATCTTGGAAATATTTACTACAACAATGCAAACTCGATTTATTTGCTGCTGCTGATCGTGGCTACCGCGGGCATTCCGAGCGCCGTCAGCAAGATGGTCTCCGGGCGCTATGCCGTCGGGCGCGTCCGCGAAGCGCAGCAGGTGTACCGGGCGGCGATGCTGTTTGGGGCAATCGCCGGCGTCGTCATTACGATCGGTCTCTGGTTGATCGCTCCGGTGATCGCTTCGTCTATTCTGAAGGAGCCGGAAGCTGCGACCGCAATCCGGGCGATCGCTCCGTCTTTGCTGCTGTTTCCGATGATCGCGATGATGCGGGGATATTTTCAAGGCCGGCAGTTCGTGACTGCAGGGGGCATCTCGCAGATCATCGAGCAGATTTTGCGCGTCGTCGCGGCCGTCGTGATCGCTTACGCATTCTACGCAATCGATCCGACCAACGAGGAAGGCATTGCCGCCGGCGGCGCTTTCGGCAGCGTATTCGGCAGTATCGGCGCTTTTATCGTGATGCTGTATTATTCCCGCAAGCTGAAATCTAGCGACCGACTAGAGCCGCGCATACAGGCGGATCCGTCGCGTCAACTGCGGCTTCGCTCCATTTACAAGGAGCTGTTTAACCTGTCCATCCCTGTCGTCATGACCGGGATTACGGTGCAGCTGCTGTATACGATGGACAATTTTATGATTAAGTCGCTTACGGTGGGACATTTCGACCAGGAAACGATCAACCATTGGGCTGCCGTGTACGGAATGAACGCCCAATCGATTGCAGGAATCCCGATCATTCTGGCGGTTGCGCTTAGCCAGTCGATCATACCGCATATTTCGTCCGCCCATGCACTGAAGGACGCCGACAAGGTTGGCCAGCAGGCTTCCTTGGCGGTTCGGATCGCGCTGTTCAGCGGAATGCCCGTCGTGCTTCTGCTCGGCGTCGGCGCGTTCAGCGTGAACGGACTGCTGTTCGAGAAGCCGATCGGCAGCCAGGTGGTGGCGATGCTGACGCTAGGTACGATTTTCCAGATTGGAATGATGGTAACAAACTCGATTCTGCTGGGCATCTCCGAGCCGAAGAAGGCGACGATGCACGCGCTGACCGGCGTTCTGATCAAGGTGGTGCTCAGCTTTGCTCTGGCTCCGTTCTTCGGGGTGTACGGCATTATCGTCGCTACGACGGCGTGCTTTATTTGGGCGCTTGCCTTTAACGTGCTCAGCTTAAGGAAACGCTCGCGGTTCAAATTTCTTGGCAAACGCTGGTTCCCGTTCCTGCTCACGGTCATTATTGTGGCGGCGGCGATCGGATTTGCGGAGTGGGGCGTGCTGGCGATCTGCAGCGGATTACCGGATAAGCTGGCGTTTTTCCTCGCGTTCGGAGTGATGGGCGGTGTGCTTGCCGTGCTGTATCCGGCGCTGCTCGTCTATCTCGGCGTCGTCACGGCGGCGGAGATTTCAACCTACCCCAAAGCAGTACGGCGTCTTCTTGCGCCATTTATGAAACTGCGGGCAGGATTAAGAGGCTGATTGTCGAAATAAAATGAGGTTGGGCGCTTGCTCGCAAGCGCCCTCAGCTATTTTATGGGAGGGACTCATTCGTGAACATTCGGACGTTAAAAAGATGGGGATGGACGTTATGCGTGCTGCTGCTGACCGTTATTGTCGGCTGTCAATCGGTCGGGGGGCTTAACCTGAACGATATGCTGGTCAAGCAGCTCAGCATTGAGAAGCAGGAGCAATCGCTCGTTCTAGAGCTGGAAGTGGACGTCAACGAGGCTCTGCTCGCTTCGGAGGACGAGAAGGCGAAGAAGGCGGTCGAGCTGCTGCGCAAGCTGAAGCTGGAATTGGTTCACTCGAAAGCGGATGCATTGGGCAATCAATGGGTAACCGGAAATTTGGTTACGAGCAAGGGCAGCATTCCGTTCACGCTTCATGCAGACGAGAAGGCCGTTAGAATCGACATTGACGGAGCGAAGAGACCTTTCGTGCTCGAGCTGTCCGCCCTGCAGGACGAGTTGGGAACGATGGCGCTGCCGAGCGGAGAAGACCGGCAGGCGATGATGGAATCGGTGCGCAAGCTGGCCCAGAATATCGGCTCGTACCTGATTAAGGGGCTGCCAAATCCTCCGGTAATTACCGTCGATCAGGTGAATGAGACAATTCACGGCGAGTCGACGAAATTGACCAAGGTGCACGCGGAGCTGAACGGCGAGCAGTTGGGGCAGCTGCTTCCCCTGTACCTCGAAAATCTGATCAAGGACAAGGAAGGCTTCCGCGCGGCCGTCGTTCAAGTATTCGAGTGGCTCTACGAGATGGAGGAGGATTTGGATCTCGGACTGAGGGACTCGGAGAGCCTCAACGCTGAGACCATGGCGAATTTTGCCGTAGAGACCTTGCTGCCTGAGCTGGAGGATGCGCTGGAAGATCTGAAGAAGGCGCAGCAGGAAGAGGAATGGAAGCAGATTTTCGATAAGGGCATTACGCTGAAAACCGACCTGTACGTGGACGAATCGCTGCATATTCGCAAGTCGAATCTGGAGGCGGTTATCGCTCCGGCCGCTTTTGCGGAAGAAGACAGCCCGATTCGCAGCATTAAAGTGCGGGCAAGCAGCGAAATGTGGAACGTAAACGGCGAAGTGGAAATTCCAGCCGTCGAAACGCCGGTTAACGCGCTTAAGCTTGAGGAGTTGGACAACTACGACGCATACCGGTTCGTCAGAATGTTCGACAGCGATTCCGTGGTGTACGATCTGTTGAAAAACGATTTTGCGATCGACGATCAAAGCTTTACGCTCAGCAGCGAATGGGGCATTCCGTTCTTCGTGGACGAGGAAGGCACAGCTTTCGTACCGCTGCGCGAGACGCTTGGCGAGTTCGGCATTCGTCCGAAACTGGAGGTTCCGGCGAACGGACCCATGGAGATTCGCTTCTATGACCGGCCGACGGCCAAGTCGATTATTTTGCGCAAAGATTCCGACCAAGCGACGGTAAACGGAGAAACCGTCAAGCTGGCTCATCCGCTCATGAACGATGCGAATATGACGTACATCTCGGCAGATGATCTGTTCGGCTTGCTTGGAGCCGAGTACGAGGTAGTCGAGTGGGAAGACTACGACGAGCAGATGATGGAAGTCACGCGCGATTTATAAGAAAATAGGAATGGAGAAAGGGAGGGGGTGGACCATGCTGAAAATAACGAACGAGCAAGCTTTTCGCGAGCAGATTGCCGAAGATCGGTTAACGGTGGCGGTGTTTAAGACGACCTGGTGCAAGGATTGCCATTTTATCAATCCGTTTATCGATGACGTGGAAGCGGCGTATGCGGATCGACTGACGCTTGTCGAGATCGACCGCGACGATCTGCCGGATCTATGCGGCGAATTGAACATACTGGGCATTCCGAGCTTTATCGCTTTCCGCCAAGGCCGCGAGTTGGTCCGATTCGTCAGCAAGCTGCGCAAGACGCGCGAGGAGATCGAACAGTTTCTCGATCGGGCAGTCGAAGTATCCGGCGCTATTGCTCAGTAGTTCTGTAGCCGGTCCCTTCCAGGGCTGACAGCGGGGCTGTCTCATAAGTAGGGTCGTACAAGATGATCGATCAAGAAAAAGTGCATGTATCTTCTGGAGACTGCCTCATACGGTCCTGAAATCACCACTTAACGGGTTTACCCATTCAAATTTCAGGATCGTATAGCATCGTAAGGAGATACATGCACGACTACTTTCTCATCGATCATTCTTTCGTACGACTCTTTTACTTAGGAGATAGCCCCTTAATGTTCACATTATGAACATGGTTTTAACATGTGAGGTTCGGTATAATGGGAAACAGGCCTATTGCGCCAACTTTCACATGAAATCGGGGATATGCATGACCTTTCAAAGATATCGTTTGCTTGCTCTGTTGACCTGCATCGGCATGTTTCTCGTTTTGATCGCGGGAGTTCTCGTGACAAATACCGATTCCGGCCGCGGCTGCGGCACGGATTGGCCGCTGTGTAACGGCAAATTCGTACCAGCTTATACGGTGGAGTCGATGGTTGAATATAGTCATCGTATGATTAGCGGCATCGTTGGGCTGCTCGTAGGAGCGACCTATTTGGTAACGCATTTCTGGAAGCCTGCGCGCCATCGCGAAAACCTGCTTTATGCAGGCGGGGCGCTGTTGTTTACAGTTATGCAGGCGATTCTCGGCGCGATGGCGGTCAAATGGGAGCAATCTTCGATCGTTATGGCGCTCCATTTCGGCATTTCGCTATTCGCCTTCACGTGCACCTGGCTGCTGTACAAGCTCGTCAAGCGTCAAGCCGCGGAGCAAAGCGGTCAAGCCGTTCCCTCCTCGCAGCATCGTCGGCCATTACCTGCCGCGTCGATCTCGACAGGGCTGTACAAAGGCGTAGTCGCGGTTATCGTGTATTGCTACGGCGTCGTTTACCTCGGCGCGTTTATCCGCCACACGAGCTCCGGAGGGGCGTGCGAGGGATGGCCGCTATGTAACGGCGAGATCGTGCCCGAGCTATCCGGGTCGGTTGCAGTCGCGTTCGCGCACCGGATTGCCGCGCTGCTGCTGCTCGTGTTTATTGCTATTGTCGTGTTCTACGTTCGCAAAGCTGCCGGAGCCGGCTCGGAGCTGGCCTCCATCGGCAACAAGGCGCTTATTCTCGTCGTCCTGCAAATTTTTAGCGGAGGACTGCTCTCCTTCACTTTATCGAACGAAGACGCCTACGTATTTACCGGGCTGCTGCATACGGTTATTATTTCGGCGCTGTTCAGCGTACTGGTGTTGTTAGCCATTCGAATGCGGCAGACAATGAAACGATAGCTTGTTCGTACGAGGGACGGCGCAAAACCGGCGATTCGGTTGAGCGAGCCGTCTCTTTTGCGTTACAATGAGACAGGAAGGTTAGCCGATGCTAGGGCGTGTCAGAAAACCCGCTCAGGGGCATCTTTCACCGCCTTTTCACTCCCTGCTTCGTCACTTTTGCTTGACGTACCTCCGGTACGCCTTCACAAAAGTTCCTTGCATGGAACGGAATTTCGGCAAAATCTGCTGCCTTCGAAGTATCAGACACGCCCTAGGGGGAGAGCCATTGCTAAGAGTTTTGTTCGGAGAATGGCCGCGCGAATGGTCGGGGAAGTCGCTAGAGACGGTCCGATCCATTGAAGCGTTCGCCCGGCGCTGCTCCGAGCTTGCGCGCGGTCGGCCGGAGGAAGCAAAGAAATACCGCACCTTTGCGATTTGGGCGGAAGGTTTGCTGCGCTCGATGGACGAGCTTGAGCAAAGCTGCTACGCAGCCAAAAAATACGCGCAGCAAATTAGCCATAGGCGGCTCGACGAGTTCACGGCCGAAGAGAAAATGAACTACGAGCGCCACGTTTATTTCGACAAAAACGCTTATATCCGTTACTTTTCCTTGCTGGACAAGTTGGGCACGCTGTTGAATCAACTGCTGGCGCTGCGAACCGAGCGGATTAAAGCCCGTTATTCGTATTTTACGATGCTGCGCAATATGAGACAAAACGGACTTCATTGGGAGCTGGTGAAGCCGTTGAATGAAATCAAGGAACGGCACCAAGGCGCGATGAGCCGTCTGCGCAGCCGCAGAAACATCGAGATCCATCAGATGAACGAGGAGCTGCGCGACGATCTCGCTCAGAGCCTTGCGAACAACGGAGCAGGCAGAACGCTCGAAAATTTGGGAGCCAACATGGAGGATCTGGATCAAGGCTGGGCCATGGTTCAAGGCTCGCTGCATGTCGCTTTTCGCTATGCGTGCGCGTATTTGCGCCGCATGGATTAAGCCTACAACGGGACGGAGGGGAACCGCGTGAAGCTGCTGGGCAAAACCGCGCTGATCACGGGCAGCGCCAAAGGTTTGGGACGACGCACCGCTCTGGAGCTGGCAGCCCATGGATGCGATGTAGCGATCAATTACGTGAACAGCCGGGACGAAGCCGAACGGTTAGTTGAAGAAATCGGGGCTTTGGGACGCAAGGCGTACGCGATTCAAGCGAACATCGCGATCGCCAACGATTCGGAGCGCCTTGTGTCAGAGACGGAGAGAAGGCTCGGCGAGGTCGATATTCTCGTTAACAACGCCGGTCCGTTTATTCGGGAGCGACGTCTGTTCGCGGACTATTCAAAGGACGACATTCACGACCTGATGAACGGTAATCTCGTCGGCACAATGCTAATGGATCATCGGGTTCTGCCAGGGATGCGGGCCAGGCAGTGGGGGCGAATTATTCATTTCGGCTTCGGCCATGCTTCGGAGGCGAGATCCTGGCCGCATCGAGCCGTCTATGCGGCGGCCAAGGTCGGGCTCGTGTCGTTTACGAAGACGCTTGCAGTGGAAGAAGCCGCTAGCGGAATTACGGTGAACATGATCTGTCCCGGAGATATCCGCGGCGAGAATAAGGAGAAGAGCATTGCCGACGTAGCCGGGTTGATGGACGAGGAATCGCCCCGGGGCAGGCCGGGAAGCGGCGAGGATGTCGCGCGGATGATCGCATTCCTGTGCATGCCGGAATCGGATTTCATCACGGGCAATACGATTGACGTGTCCGGCGGACTGGACCCGATTCGCACGATGCTGAAGCGATGACAAAAGGTCCTGCCGATGGCAGGACCTTTCTAAACCTTCTGGCTTCGATGAAGGAAAATCAGAACACTTGAACGACTTCCTGAATGCCTTCGACTTCTTCCAGCAATGCGCGCTCGATTCCGGCTTTGAGCGTGATCGTGGAGCTTGGGCAGCTGCCGCAAGCGCCCATCAGACGCAGCTTAACGATGCCGTCTTCGATGTCGACGAGTTCGACGTCTCCTCCGTCGCGTTGCAAGAACGGACGCAGCTTGTCAAGAACGTCGCTCACTTCGTCGTAAATGCTTGGAGCATTCGTACTCATGATCATCCACTCCTTTCATAGTCTATTATAGTACAAAAAGGGTTAATTTCAAACCGGCCATGTTTCGCATTTTTTGTCGAAGAGAGGAAGCGAATACAGATGAATATCGTGGAGTTTTGCGTCAGCAACGCTCATCATGGAACGGACGAGGTACTGAAAAAGCTGGAACAGCTCCCCGATGTCGAAGTGATCGAATACGGATGTCTCGGCAATTGCGGCGAATGCTACCTGTCCCCGTACGCCTTGGTGAACGGAGAGAGCGTCGTAGCCGAGTCAGCCGAGCAGTTGTACGACCTGGTGCTTGAGGCGCTTCGCCAGCAGGAGGAAGAGCGAAGCGCTCTAGACAAGCTGCTGGGCGATCTCTGATCGGACTTGTCCCGCAGATTAACCGAAATGGCGCTTGCTCTTCCACAGCACTCCGCTCTTGAGCATCCGCGGAATGCGACCGAGCAGCGGCGTCGCGCCCATTAAGCCGAAGCCGGCCTTCTTGCCGAGCGAGCCAAGCACGCCTTTGAGCTTGATTCCGCCCAGTCTCGGCTCTTTGCCGTGCCAACGGGCCCGGATGACCTCGGCGACCTGTTTGCCCTGCGCTCCCGCCAGTTGGGCGCTTGGAGAGAAGGGCTGGCTGGAACAATCGCCGATCACGAAAACATGGGCATAGTCGGGCAGCTCATGGTACTCGTTTACGACTAGACGCCCCTGAGGATCTTTCGGCAGCGAGATCCGCTGGACGAGGTCGACCGGCTGAATGCCGGCGGTCCACACGGTAACATCCGTCAAAATCGGCTCGGAACCGTTATGAATGACGCCTTGTTCCAGCGAGGTGATGCCGATATGTGAACGCATCTCCACATGGTGCTGGTCGAACCAGGAAGCGACGTATTCCTGCAGCTTGCCGGGGAAAGCGGACAGGACGCTATTGCCCCGATCAAGGATGCGAATATTGATGTCCGAGCGGCTTTCGCGCAGCTCGGCAGCAATCTCGACGCCGCTCAAGCCTCCGCCCACGATTGTCAGCTGGCCGTACGGGCGGATGTCGTTAATCTGCTGGAAGGTGCGGCGTGCTGCCGACAAAGACTGGACGCTGCACGTATAATCGACAGCACCCGGGATACCGTGATAATTATCCGTGCAGCCGAGCGCGATGACGAGAGAGTCGTAAGCGATCGGCTCCTGATTGGACACGTGCACGATTTGGCGATCCAGATCGACGTCGGTAATATTTCCGTAAATCATTTGCAGTTGCGGATGAACGGGATAGTTGACGCGCAGCTCCAGATCGGACACCGTTCCGGCCGCAAGAGCGTAATACTCCGTTTTCAACCCCTGATAGGGCATCCGTTCGACAAGAACAAGCTGCCGATCGGCGGGAATATGCTCCAACAGCTCCTGCACGACCATCATTCCTCCGTACCCGCCGCCTAAAATAACGACCTTGCTCATAAACGCTCTCCTTTGATGTCGGTTCGCTTTAGTATGACACAGAAGAGCCCCCGTCTTACTCGACGGGGAACTCCCAATTACTCGTATACTTTGACTTCGTTGTAGAACGTATCGCGTTCGACCGGAATTCGGCCTGCGCCTTTAATGAGCCATACCAGGTCTTCGCGCGTAATGCCGTCCGGAGTTAATGCGCCAGCCGCATGGCTGATCTTCTCCCGGACGATCGTGCCGTGCGCATCGGAGGCACCCATCGTGAGCGCGACTTGCGTAAGCTGAGTGCCGATGTTGATGAAGTAGGCTTTAATATGTTGGATGTTATCCAGCATCAGACGGCTGATCGCGATCGCTTTAAGATCGTCGTAAGCGGAATTCCTGCGCCGGATGCTCGCTTTCGGGCTGATCGGCTGCATCGACAGCGGGATGAACACCTGGAAGCCGTTCGTCTCGTCCTGCAGGTCGCGAACGTGGATCATATGCTGCACCCGCTCCTCTAACGACTCTACGGAGCCGTACAGCATCGTCGTATGCGTGCGCAAGCCGAGATTGTGCGCCGTGCGATGTACGTCCAAATACTGCTCGATATTCGCCTTGGTTACGCGCATCTTTTTCCGATACTGATCGGACAAAATTTCCGCGCCGCCTCCCGTCAACGTCTCCAGGCCGGCTTCGATAAGCCGCTCCAGCACTTGACGGTATGTCAGTCCGGAAATGCGGGAGAAGAAATCGATTTCAGCTGCCGTATAGGCCTTCATTGTTACGTTGGGATATTTTTCCTTCAGCGCGCGAATCGATTCTACATAATAGTCGAACGGTACATGAGGATTGTGGCCGCCGACGATATGGAATTCCCGGACGCCGGGATGAATGTGCTGCTCGACGTAATCGATCATTTCCTGAGGCGATAGCGTATAGGAGCCCTCTTGACCCTCGTCTTTGCGGAAATTGCAAAAAGCGCAGCGCGCTTCGCATACGTTCGTGAAGTAAAGACTCATGTTTTCGATGAAGTAGACCTTCTTGCCGTTCTTCCTTAGATTCACCTCGTTGGCCAATTGCCCAATCGTCAACAGGTCGTCGGAGCGATAGAGGAAAAGTCCGTCCTCAAGGGACAGACGTTGACCGTTCCGGACTTTATCGGCGATTTCCGCCATTTGGCGGTCAGGGTGTGTCGTAACGAGAGTCATGGCATGCGCCTCCAGCCGTAATGAAATAAAAGTAGTGCGACAGGGATGTCGACTGTTTGTGAAAAAAATAACTTTCCAGAAAAACATATAAACCCAAATGTGAACAACCTGTAAATATTATAAACCTGAACCCCCCTTACGGCAACTGGAAATAGAAAAGGGTATAAACTAACGCAAAAAGGGGAATCAACTTGAATAATAAGAAAATTATGGTTATTGTAAAAATAAAATATCGAATAAGGCGGTGTGTTAATCTGAAACCGGATATTTTACCCCTTCACGAACTGGAAAAGCTAGAGGAAGCCGAGAAAATCGAAACGCTGAGGCAGTACAGGGCGGCGTATACGATCAAGGATCTTAGCCAGGCCTGGAATTTGAACAACCCCATTCAATACTACATGTGGCTTAAAAAGCAGCACATTTACGAGCAAATTGTGCGCAAAGCGGATAAATTCGAGCCGTCCAAGGAATGGAAGAGGATGCAAGCGTCCGGAAGGCTGGACAGCGGCAGGAAGGACGTTCGCAGCCTTTCCGCCGATCAATTCCGCTATACGCTGGACACGGAATCGGTTGGACAGGATTTGGCGCACGTTTTTAATCGATTGGCCGATTTTCTGCTCAACGAGAAAGGGCAATTCCGCTGTCGCATCGAATTGAAGGGGATCGCACACCAGCCTACGGGCGATGCATCTCTTGAGGCTTAGAGCTCTCTGGAGTATACTGAGGAAGAGAACAGTATCGTCTAGGGAGGGAAACCGACAATGATGAACATCAGCGAATTGGCTACAGAGAAAATACAGGAAATGCTTGCCGCGGAAGAAATTCCGAATTTGTTTCTGCGCATTGGAGTACAGGAAGGCGGATGCAGCGGCTTCTCATACGGCATGGGCTTCGACGATGAAATCAAAGAGGGCGACAGCGAAATGGAAGTTCGCGGTGTCAAAGTGGTCGTCGATAGCGAAAGCATGAAATACTTGCGCGGCTTGGAAATTGACTGGAAGGAATCCGCCATGGGCGGCGGTTTCACCATTCACAATCCGAACGCAACCGTCACTTGCGGCTGCGGCTCCTCGTTCCGCACAGCGAAGGAAGCGGGCAACCCTGCGGCTGAGCCTTGCTAATCGGGTAATTATAGGCGTTAGATTACGGCCTCCAAGACGATGTTAGTCTATGACTAATTCGTCTTGGAGGCCGTTTTTGCGCTGGATAACTGTGAGCATAAACAGACTTCCATTTCAACTACATTTCACGAGATTAAAAAGGACTTGTTTGTTTTGGTTGAAAAAGCTAATATTTGCTTAATATTCCCTAAGGAACTTTCCAAAAACTTTCGGTTTATGATAAGTTATAACAGGGCAAAGTTGGAGTTGAGAAACCCCAATGAGAAAGGCGGAACCAAAATGGAATTTCGGGAGAAGAGGTTAACGGCGCTGAAGCGCAATATCGAAAATCTGCGTAATGAAATGGTGCTTGCTTACGTGAAAAATGGGGATATGCGTCATGCGCAGGTATTGGAAATTTCCCAACTGCTGGACGAGGAACTGAACCGTTACGCGAAATGTCAGCAGCGTGCCAGAGCGGCGGCCAAAGCCGGACATAGATTCGTCTACCATTCCAGACGCAGCGAGAGCGTTACAGCCCGCAGATAAGCGCTATACTCCAACTTCGTTATTATTTAGATTAGATGCCTGCCGATAATTGACATCGGCTTTTTTGGCGTTCCTTCGCAAATTGGGGCGAATTTCCGGCGTCATCCATCCAAGAACCTGTCCTTCGCGATGAGTATGTATAATCATACCCTCAGGGAAGGAGCCGTTATATGGAAGTCACGATTAGCAGACAGTTAGCCAACAAGTGGGTGAAGACGAACGCTTTGCGCTCCAATTCCTATATCGCCAGACATATTCCGCCTTCGAGGCTGCTGAATGCGGCGAACTTGCGCAGGATGATCGCTGTTCACGGCATGGTTGTCATCAAACCGGTTCGCGGCGGCGGAGGAATCGGCGTCATGAAAATCGAGAAGCTCGGCTCGTCCTACAGACTTACGAATAAATCCAATAAAAGAACGTTTTCCTCATTCGAGAGATTGATGAAGGCTGTGAACTCCGCGCGTCTGAAGCGGACTTATTTGATTCAAAAAGGGATCCGGCTGGCGACAATCGGAGGCCGGCCGATCGATTACCGCGTGAAATATGTCAAAGAAAACGGAATATGGACGTATCGGTCGATGGTCGGGAGATTGGCGAGACGGGGCCTGTTCGTAACCAACCTGTGCCGGGGAGGCACTCAGATGACGGCAGCGCAAGGGATTCGCCGCTCGCTGTCGGCGAAGCTTGTCGGAAAGAAGAAGCGCGAAATGCGAAATTTGACGAAGGCGTCAACGGCGCTGCTTGAGAGTCGTTACCCGGGAATCGGACAGCTGGGTTACGATTACGCGATCGACCGAAAAGGACATATTTGGATACTTGAAGTCAATACTCGACCGCAGTAAACGAAAATTATCGACAAAATTTTCTATAGAAGACGGTAATTAAATATTTTGCGGTTATGAAAGTTTTTTATTGGAAAATCGCCCAAAAACCTGTGTATAACTTCATCCACAATATACACACCGATATATCAAGGTTTTGAGGCAGATTTCAACAAAATACACACAACTTACTCACATTGCCTTGTGGATAATTGTCGGCTTGTCCCCCCTGCTCCAGGCATGCTATGATGCCTTCACAAACCTAAGGAGAGGGTGTGGGTCATGTTGCCGTTGTTAACCGATGAACTGCTGTTGGATGCTTATCGGAGCGCGCTGCGCATGCAACTGGACAGGGAATTCGTACGATTGCTACGAACGGAAATCCGGCGTAGGAAGCTGACGGTTCCCGAAGAAAGGGTTGTCTAGATATGCCATGCGGCAATTTCCACCGGAAATGCATATTGGCAGCCGACACAGCGAACGATGTGCCGGCAAGTCGTCCTTTCGGCAGTGGAAGGCTCCTCGAAGGAGACGAGCTCGGGCTCGTAGGGAGAATAGGGTCCGCTCCAATCGCTCGAACGACCTTCGTCTTCGGCGGCGGAACCGCAATTCGGACAAAAAATCTCTAGGGGGCTTAAAGCGTTGCAGATCGGACATATCAAACAGGGCATCCTCCTTAGGCCGGCAACAACCGGTTTTCCTAAGCTAGGATGCCCTTATTATAATTGTTTAAAAAGCGATGCCTAAGCGGACTTTATGATCCTTCAATGAAAGGTCTGCTTAAAATTTCATGTTGCTGCTGTGCCCCGGAGACAGCTTGGCGTCCGGATCGATGTAGACTTTGGCATTGTTAATGGCCGTAGGCGCTTCGCCGAAACCGACGGCAATCAGCTTAAGCTTGCCGGGATAGGTCGTAATGTCGCCGGCGGCAAAGATGCCCGGAATGCTCGTCTCCATGCGGGAATCGACGACGATCGATCCGCCCTCTATGTCAAAGCCCCATTCCGCGATCGGGCCAAGCGAGCTCACAAAGCCGAAGTTAATGATTACCGCGTCGACCTCATGCTCGGTCGTTTCCCCGGATTTGACGTCGGTAAGCGTAACGCGGGAAATCGCGCCCTCTCCGTGCAGGCCGGTGATTTCCGTCGGCGTGACAACTTTAACGCTGGAGCGCTGAAGCAGCTCGACGCTGTGCTCGTGAGCGCGGAACTTGTCCCGACGATGAACGAGGGTCACCTGTTCGGCGATTGGCTCAAGCATAAGCGCCCAATCCAGCGCAGAATCGCCCCCTCCGCTAATCAGCACTTTCTGCCCGCGGAACTTTTCCAGATCGCTGACGAAATAGTGCAGGTTCGCTTTCTCGAAAGCGGCTGCCTCAGGCAGCTCCAGCTTGCGCGGCTCGAACGCTCCAACGCCCGCGGCAATAATGACGGCGCGTGCATGGTGAACCCCTTTATCGGTAACAATTTCAAAGAGGCGTTCCTCAAGCTTGGTCAGTTGAGCTACTTTTTCTTCCAAACAAACGTTGGGTTTGAAAAGCTCCAACTGGGCCTTCAAGTTATCGACGAGTCCTTGGGCGGTCACCTTCGGAAATCCCGCAACATCATATATATATTTCTCGGGATACAGTGCGGCAAGCTGGCCTCCGAGCTGAGGCATGCTTTCGATCAGACTGACGGACATCCGTCTCATACCGCCGTAGAAGGCTGCAAACAGGCCTGCAGGTCCTCCGCCGATAATCGCGACGTCCACGATTGACGTATTACTGGAATTCAAAATGCGACACCTCCGTGTTTTGATGCCGATAGTAGCAGCTTGTTACTAAACGCTTCAATTATAAACTTGTCGACTAAGAGAAGAAAGCTTTTTGTACAAATGTCCAAATATATTCATGAAAAAGAACCTTGAAAATTGTTGGAAAAGCCGATATGATCAACTATAGAATTTCGTTAAGTGGATTAACGAAAGAGATTGTGTAATTTTTCACAAACTAACCACACAAAAGGATTGGATGGGATCATCAATGAGCAGTATACCTAAGATCGTCATTCTGGGCGCAGGCTACGGCGGTGTTTTGACTTCGCTTCGTCTGCAGAAGGAATTGAATTATAATGAAGCGGATGTCACTCTGGTCAACAAGCATGATTATCATTACATTACGACGCACCTGCACATGCCTGCCGCAGGAACGGACAATCCGGAGAATGCCCGCGTCAACATCTCCAAGCTGATCGACGAGTTCAAGATCGACTTCGTCAAATCGACGGTTGTACAAATCCGTCCTCAGGATCGCAAGGTCATTTTGGAAGACGGAACGCTTTCTTACGATTATTTGATCATCGGTCTTGGCGGCGAGCCGGAAACGTTCGGCATCCCGGGAATGATCGAGCATGCGTTCAACATTCGCAGCATCAACTCCGTTCGCCTCATCCGCGAGCATATCGAATATCAATTCGCGCGCTTTAAGCGCGAGCCTCACCGCACGGACTATTTGACGTTTGTCGTCGGCGGCGCGGGCTTTACGGGCATCGAGTTCCTCGGCGAGCTGGCCGACCGCATTCCCGAGCTGTGCAAGCAGTTCGACGTCGATCAATCGCTCGTTAAGATCGTTAACGTCGAAGCGGCTCCGACTGCGCTTCCGGGCTTCGATCCGGAGCTGGTCGAGTATGCGATGCAAGTGCTGCAGAAGAAAGGCGTTACGTTCCGCATCGGCACGGCTGTCAAAGAGTGCACGGCGGACGGCGTTATCGTCGGCGAAGGCGAAGAGATCAAGTCGCAGACGGTCATTTGGACGGGTGGCGTTCGCGGTAACCGTCTGATCGAAGAAGCCGGCATCGAGACGATGAGAGGCCGCGTTAAGGTCGACGAATTCCTGCGCGCTCCGGGCCACGAGAACATCTTCGTACTGGGCGACAACTCGCTGGTATTCAACCCGGAAAACGAGCGTCCGTACCCGCCGACAGCGCAAATCGCGATGCAGCAGGGCGTCAACTGCGCGCACAACCTGGTCGCATCGATTCGCAATCAGCCGCTCAAGTCCTTCGCGTTCTCGAACAAAGGCGCGGTAGCATCGCTTGGCAAAGGCGAGGCGATCGGTCTTGCGTTCGGCAAGAAGTACAAAGGTCGTACGGCGTCGTGGCTGAAGAAGCTGATCGACATTCGTTATCTGTTCATCATCGGCGGTATTCCGCTTGTGCTGCGCAAAGGTAAATTCCTGTAATGAGACACTGCAGCGTGCAAGTGCGGGGCCTGTTGACGCGAGACGAACTGGACCGTTACAACGCGCTGATGGAAGTCGGCTCTTATCTGGAGACGCAGAAGCGCTACGATCTCGTCGCCACGGTGCAAGCCGAAGTGGACCTGCTCATTCAGCCGGGCATTGAACGGTTGAAGGAGAAAGGACGCGCGAGAGACCGGATGACGCAAGAGTATTTGGAAGAGAAGCGTCGCGCCGAGTGGGAAGCCCAGATGAGCGCACTGGAAGAAGACGATTAATCGAACGGCCGGATCGGGCCGCTCTCCGCGGAAGCGGGAGCGGTTGCGATCCGGTTTTTGCATTTTGGCGGCTATGCTTGTCTTTGTTTCAGTGTACAATAAGAAGGAGAAGTAATTTATAGGGTGAACCAAAGGATTCGATGGGATGACCCGATGGAATGGAGAAAGGGAATTACAAGGGAGGAACAGAAATGCCTGGAAGAACGGAGAAAGACTCGATCGGAAGCAAGGAAGTGCCGGAAGAGGTGTATTACGGAATTCAGACTTTGCGCGCGGTGGAAAACTTTCCGATTACAGGAGTGCCGGTTCATCCCGAGTTGGTCGTTGCGCTCGCCCATGTGAAGAAAGCGGCCGCTCAAGCGAACATGCAGCTCAAAAGATTGCCGGCGCAGATCGGACAAGCGATCGTGCAGGCGGCGGAGGAAGTTGCGCGAGGCGATCTGTCCGACCAATTTATCGTCGACTCGATTCAAGGCGGCGCGGGAACCTCCATTAATATGAATATGAACGAGGTGCTGGCCAATCGGGCGCTTGAACTGATGGGGCGGGCGAAAGGCGACTATTTTCACTGCAGTCCGAACAACCATGTCAACATGTCGCAATCGACGAACGATGCGATTCCGACTGCGCTTCGCATCGCGGCTCATCGCTTGACCGATCAGCTCTTGGATACGATGGAAGAGGTGCGCCAAGGATTCGTTCGCAAGGAAGCGGAATTTGACGATGTGATCAAAATGGGCAGAACCCATTTGCAGGATGCGGTTCCGATTCGCATGGGCCAGGAGTTTGGGGCATATTCGAAGGTGCTGCAGCGGGACTTGGGACGCATCCGCCGGGCTTCCGAGGGTTTGCTTTCGGTGAACATGGGCGCGACGGCGGTGGGCACCGGACTGAACGCAACGCCGGAATATATTCGGCTTGTCGTGGACAATATGGCGGACGAGCTGGATATCCCGATCCGTTCCGCTCCCGATCTCGTCGACGCGACCCAGAACACGGACGCCTATACGGAGCTGTCCGCCGCGCTTAAAGTATGCGCCGTCAATTTGTCGAAAATCTGCAACGATATTCGCATGATGGCGTCCGGTCCGCATGTCGGCTTAAATGAAATTTTGCTGCCGCCGAGACAGCCGGGTTCTTCAATTATGCCGGGCAAGGTGAATCCGGTTATGGCCGAGGTCGTGAACCAGGTGGCTTTCCAGGTGATGGGCAACGATCATACGATCTGTATGGCTTCCGAGGCGGGGCAATTCGAGTTGAACGTCATGGGACCGGTCATCGCCTTTAATTTGTTGCAATCGTTACAAGTGCTGCAGCGATCGCTCGACGTCTTTAACCGCTACGCGCTGGAGGGGATGGAGGCGAATCGGGCCAAATGCAAGGCGTACGTGGACAGAAGCTTCGGCATCGTCACGGCGCTGAACCCGCATCTCGGTTACGATGTGGCGGCTCAATTGGTCAAGGAAGCGACGAAGACGGGCATGACGATCAAGGAGCTGATCCTGGAGAAGGGCTTGCTGACGCAGGAGGAAATGGACGAAATTCTCGATCCGATCCAGATGACGACGCCGGGGATCGCCGGAGAGCATCTGCTGAAGGAGCAGCTTTAAGAAAGTTCGCGCTATCCCGGAAAAGGGGAGATGGCGCGAACTTTTTTTAGCCTCAAATAGACAAAGAGGGGCGAATTCTGTATGAAATTTCATCTAATGTTGATGCGTGACAATAAGATGTTGTATGGTAGAAGTTGGTTGAAAGGAGAGGAGGTTCTTGCTTGGTGAAAAAGATAAGTATACTCTTCATCTGCTGCTTCTTTTTCTATAGTTGTGGTCATAAAGCTACTCACAATACGGAAGAAGCAAGCGATTTTCACTTCATGGTGGGGGTAAATAAAAGGGTGCTACAGGAAGGAGAGGAAGCGATATTCCAGGGTTCGCTCGAATATCGAGGAAAAAGAGAAATCCAATTTGATCTAGTGCCTTCTATGTGGATCGTAGTTACAAAGCAAGGGGACGCACCGACGGCTAAATATAAAACCTTTGAATTTGATCCTGCAAATGAATCAATGAATCCAGGCGATGTGTATAGCAATGAAGTTAAGGAGCTTCACCTGGAGAAGGGGAAATACAGTGTGTCGGCTAACTTATCGATTTTTTCCGCTAGAAACTCGCAGTACGCTTTAAACGCAGGTCCAATCGACTTTGAAGTAAAATAGGAAGCCCGACTGCAACGTCGGACTTCCTAATTAATCTGCTGAGAATCAGTTCCCCGAGTTTCTAGGCAACAAGCTCGCGAACGCTTCTTCCGTCAACAGATTGCCGACGAAGAACGAGCCGAACTCGCCGTAACGCGCGCTGACTTCGTCGAATCTCATCTCGTAGACGAGCTTCTTGAACTGCAAAGCGTCGTCGGAGAACAGGGTGACGCCCCATTCCCAATCGTCGAAGCCGACCGAGCCGGAGATGATTTGCTTGACCTTGCCGGCATAGCCGCGGCCGATCATGCCATGGCTTCTCATCAGCGTCTTGCGCTCCTCCATCGGCAGCATGTACCAGTTGTCCTCCAGGTTGCGCTTCTTGTTCATCGGGTAGAAGCAAATATGTTTGCTCTTAGGCAGGATCGGCTTCAAGCGCGCGACAATTTCTGGCACCTGCATCGGATCCACGCCTGGAGTTCCCATATAGTTGCTCAACTCTACGACGCTGACGTAGGAGTAAGCTTTCACGGTATAACGGGCAAAGCTCGAGCGGTTGAACGCGTTCTCGATCTCGTTCAGCTCCTCCAGCGTCTCCCGCAGATGCATGAGAATGAAGTCGGCCTTCTGTCCGACGATCGAATAGAAGGCATAGCTGCCTTCCTTGCGCTCTTCCGTCGCCGTCCATTCGGCGCGCAGCTTCGCAAGTTCGTCCAGCGCGTTTTTTTGTTCCTCAGAGGTCGCGGCGTTCCAGGCTTGCCAGTCGATCGTGCGCAGGTCGTGCAGCACATACCATCCATCCAATGTTTGAGCGGCTTCGCTCATCGGTCATCTCTCCTTGTCCAAGCTGTTTATTCCATTGTAGCCCAAGCGGAGAGCGAGGGGCAAACGTGGAAGACTCGTAAATCGAAGGAAAACGTTGTTTTCGGCTTTTTGTTCACAGCTCATTCACACGCACCGCGTTGACTGCGGACCGAGCAGCTTGTAAACTGGAAAAGAGTCTGATTTTGTGGAGGTTTGCGTAATGATCGGTGGAGTCCTTGGCGGCGTCTTGTTCGGAATTATCGGCTCGCTGCTCTGTCTGGTGCTCTTCTTCGGCATTGGCTTTATTTTGAACATGCTGATCAAGACGACCTGGTTTCCGTTATGGCTGTTTGTGATCGTCGTCATTCCTCTCGGCATTTGGCAGCTGTGGCAAGAGGATTTGACCGTCACCGAAAATATACAATCGCTGCTTGTGTCCGATACGATTCTGATCGTGGCCGGCGCCGTCGGTGCGTATTTAAGCGGTTGGGCGATTCGAGCGCTGCGGCGCGGCGGATACAAAATGTTCTAGACCGCGGCTTAAAGCCAAGTCGCGCGAAGGCGGGGGGAGTCGCATGCTCCGATTATCGGAAATGTTGAAAATGGCGAAGTACGCGCTCGTGGGCGGGTTAAACACGGGTGTGGATTTCGCCGTTTTTTGTGCTTTGATTTACGGGTTGGGAATGCCGACTGCGGGAGCGCAGGTCCTATCTTATCTAGCGGGGACTGCGAACAGTTATTTACTGAACCGTTACTGGACGTTCGGGATGCGGGGACAGAAAAACGCGGCGGAGTTGGTTCGCTTCGTTGCGGTTAACGTCGTGTCGTTCGCCGCGGCTACGGCGGCGCTGCTAGGGCTCGAATACGCAGGACTGGAAGCGGCGCTAGCCAAGGCGATCTCCGTCTTCGTGTCACTTGCGGTGAACTATGCGGGATATCGACTATGGGTATTCGGCGGCAAGGAGCGCCAGCGAATCGGCGAGCCCGAAGCTTGATTTATATGTTACAATAGTAGGATCATCACTTTGAAGAAAAGAGTGTCGATCCCGCAATGCGCGTGTCGAATTTAATGGAATTTACGGAAAATCATCGCTTTATCGTCCGCAGAGATTTTGCGCTCAGCGGCCTGGATCGGAAGGCGCTCGTCGGCTTTTATCAGCCGATGGCGGGGGCCGTTTCGGCCGCTTTCTACCAGCTGCTCTATCACCAAATCGCCGAAGACGCATCCGGAATATCGACTCCCGAGTCCCAGCGCAAGCTGTTTCTGGGGCTGGGAATCGAGCTGAACGCAGGCGGCCGCCAGGCGGTCGTCGAAGCGGCCTCGCGGCTGGAAGCGATCGGCTTGCTGCAGGTTTACCGCCATCATAATCCGCTGTCCGAGGAGACGCTGTACGAGTATGCGCTGATTGCGCCGCTCAGTCCGGCCGAGTTTTTCGCGAGCGAGCATTTAACGCTGCTGCTGTGCGACAAAATCGGCAAAAGCGCGCTGCTGGAGCTGCGCGACGGGTTTGCGTCCGAGCCGCCGCCCGAGCTGGCGCGCTTCGTTAACCGCGAAGAGGCGACGGTGCACTTCTCGGAAATATTTCGCATCAGCCCTGGCCTTGTCGATCCGGAGCTGGAAGCGGGCTGGTCCGAGAGCGCCGTCGCGAAGGAGCAGAAAGCTTCCCAGCCTGCGGAGCGAATACGCCATAGCGAAATGCTGCTGCGTTTTCCGCGCGGATCGGCGAACCGGGTGTTCGTCGAGCGGCTGAATCGGGCGCCGCAGGCCATGGCGCAGATCAATTATTTGGCTTACAAATACGATTTGGAAGTGCCGGAGATTTGTCGTTTGCTCGACGAGGACGGCATGTTCCGTCACGACGGCACACTGCAATGGGACGACCTGCAGCATCGGGCCAATCTGATGTACAGGCAGGATCGCAAGCGAGCGGAAGAGCGGGAGCGGTTTCTCGCCCGAGGCGATGAGCGAACGGGGAGCCTTACAGGGGACGAGCCCGTCGCAATTCCGCCTTCCCTGCTGCTCGACATTCCCGAGCGGTTTCAGGAGAGTATTGCGGTGGAGCGGTATAACGAAATGCTGCGCCGGGAGCCGTACACCCGGATGCTGGCACGGTTCTTTCCGGGGGAAGTGCCGGACAACTTCGTGCGCGTATTCGAGCGCATTGATTTGAGCTACAAGCTGCCCGAGCCGGTCATCAACGTGCTGATCCATTATGTTTTCTCGCTGGGACGGGCGCAGCGGCTGACGAAATCGTTCGTCGACGCGATCGCGTCGAACATGCTGGCCAAAGGCATCGATACGATCGAGAAGGCGATCCTGTACATTCGCGAGCAGGAGAAGCTGAACGAAGCGCTGGACCGCAAAAACCGCGGAGACGATTCTGCCCGCGCGGCAGTATCGGGCGGACGCGGCGGCGGAAGGCGGAAGCCTGCGATGTCGGTCGTTAAAGATTCGGGGACGGCGGACGAGGTGACTCCCGAGGAGCTGGAGCGGATGCTTGCTCGCGCGAGGGAGCGGAAGAGCAAAAAATGACGCCGGTTAAGCGGCAGATGAGGAGGCGCGGACAATGGAATCATTGAAGGACGCTTTGCGCCGGCTGCCGTTCGGTCCGCAGTCGGGGCAAGGACGGGACATCGCCGAGCAGGTGCTTGCCGACCCTCTGGTGGTCGATCTGCGCAGCCGCTACCCTGAGCTTGACGACCAGGTGCTGCGGCTTAACTTGAACCGGCTATACCAGATGACTAAGGAAGCGCGCAATTGCCGGGCTTGCCCCGGACTCGAGGCTTGTCCGAACGACATGCAGGGGCACTCCACCGGCATATCGTGCGAAAGCTTAAACGGCCGCTGGCAAATCAACGATTACAAAACGCCTTGCTCCAAATGGATCGCATTCGAGGGCCAGGAACGCATCCGCCGCAGAGTGACGAGCCTGTATTTGGACAATTCCGAGCTGGGGCAGTATTACGACGAAGAAGAGATGATGCGCTTAGACCCGAATCGCGCTGTGGCCGTAGATCAGCTTCAGGAGTATGCCGACGGCGCGGAGGAATCGGGATTGCCGAAGCGCGGCTTATATCTTCAGGGCGATTTCGGCACCGGAAAAACGTATCTCGCCGGCTATCTGCTGCATCGCTTGGCCAAAAAAGGCTTCTCCGGCGTCATCGTCTACATGCCCGACTTCGTCGAAGAAGCTAAGGCGCTGATGTTCGAGCCGCAGAAGCTAAAAGAGACGGTGACGCTGATGAAAGAGGCGGATTTGCTCGTCTTCGACGACATCGGCGCGGAAAATTTGACGCCATGGGTTCGCGACCACGTGTTGGGTGCGATACTCAACCATCGGATGAACCGCAAGCCGACCTTTTACACGTCCAATCACGCCCTCGAGGATCTTGAGAAGCATTTCAGCTTCACGCACAAGGAAGGCGAAGAGATGCACAAGGGACAACGATTGATGGACCGCATTCGTCCGTTCGTCGACATCATCCATGTTCGGGGACGCAATCATCGCGGCTCCGGGAAATGAAAAAGAAGCTCGCGGACGGTGCTTCGGTATCGTTGGGCACCGAGCTGCCGGTCGATTTGCAGCCTTGGGAATATCGGATTTATACGGCTTCTATTCGTCAATAAGGTGAAAAGTGGCCTTTCTTTCGACGTTAAAATACGTCGGAGAGAGGCTACTTTTTTTCATTATGGATTTATTAGTTTTTTTTATAGACACTTATTGACAATCGACTTGTCGGCCTGTTAAGATTTCTCCAATACCAAGTAAATATATATGAATTACTTGGTATATGCGAATTATTAGGTAAAGGACGACTCGCAAACAGCACAAAGTTGGCGGATCTCTGGATGCCGAGATCGTTCCCGAGCGGTCGGAATGGCCATCCGGCGCGACGGGAGCGCAAAAATGACATTGGTTGGGGTGGATAAACATGAAAACATTGAAAAATCTCCAATTCGTACTTATTGCGGCATTGATCGTAACCGTATTGACTGCATGCGGCGCCAAAAACAATAGCGGCGAGCCGTCCAAAGCGGCATCGCCAAGTACGCCGGCGGCAAGCGGCTCGCCGAGCGCTTCGGCTCCCGCCGAGCCGTCGAAGGAAGCTCCGAAGGACATCGAGCTGCTTAACGTATCCTACGATCCGACTCGCGAGCTATATGAAGAATTCAACAAGAGCTTCGCTGAATATTGGAAGCAGAAGACCGGGGGCAACATTACGATCAAGCAATCCCATGGCGGCTCGGGCAAGCAGGCCCGCTCGGTCATCGACGGATTGGAGGCCGACGTCGTTACGCTCGCGCTCGGCTTCGACATCGATGCGCTTGTGGAGCCGGGCTTGATCAAGTCCGATTGGCAGAAGACTTTCGAGCAGAACAGCACGCCGTACACATCGACCATCGTTTTCCTCGTGCGCAAAGGCAATCCGAAAGGGATCAAGGACTGGGACGATCTGATCAAGGACGGCATTCAAGTCATTACCCCGAATCCGAAAACGTCGGGCGGAGCGCGCTGGAACTACTTGGCCGCATGGGGCTACGCGACGAAGACGCTTGGCTACGACGAAACGCAGACGCTCGATTTTCTGAAGAAGCTGTTTAAGAACGTGCCGGTACTGGACACGGGCGCACGTGGATCGACAACGACGTTCGTGGAAAAAGGAATCGGAGACGTGCTGCTAGCTTGGGAGAACGAGGCGTACTTGGCTCTGAAGGAATTCGGAGACGACTACGAGATCGTGACGCCGTCGCTGAGCATTCTGGCGGAGCCTCCGGTAGCGATCGTCGACAAGAACGTCGATAAGAGAGGCACGCGCGAAGCGGCTACGGAATATCTCCAATACTTGTACACCGAGCAGGGCCAGGAGATCGCGGCGAAAAATTTCTACCGCCCTCGCCTGCAATCGGTGGCCGACAAATACAAAGATCAGTTCGGCCAGCTTAATTTGCTGTCGATCGACCAGGATTTCGGCGGCTGGAAAGAAGCGCAAACGAAGCATTTCTCCGACGGAGGCACGTTCGACCAAATTTATACGCCGGGTTCCTAACCAAGGGCCGGCAGGAGGTTAGCCCGTCAACATGATCCGATTAAGAAAAAACGAGCGGATATTGCCCGGATTTTCCCTTACGTTGGGCTTTACGATTCTTTATCTCAGCTTGATCGTACTGCTCCCGTTGGCGGCATTGGCGATCAAATCCGCGGATCTGTCGCTGGCGCAATGGTGGAATACCGTCTCCGATCCGCGCGTCGTCGCCTCCTACAGGTTAAGCTTAACGACCGCATTCATCGCAGCGCTCGTCAACCTCGTGTTCGGTTTGCTGCTTGCCTGGGTGCTCGTGCGCTACGAGTTTCCCGGCAAGCGGATCATAGACGGGCTGATCGATTTGCCGTTCGCGCTGCCGACGGCGGTCGCGGGCATCGCGCTTACGACCATCTATGCGCCCAAAGGCTGGATCGGCTCCTTGCTGGAGCCTCTGGGCGTCAAGGTCGCGTATACGCCAATCGGCATTACGATCGCGCTGATTTTTATCGGCATTCCCTTCGTCGTGCGAACGGTTCAGCCCGTGCTGCAGGATTTGGAGGCCGATATGGAGGAAGCGGCGGTCATGCTGGGCTCGTACCGTTTCCGCATTTTCCGCAAAGTGATTTTGCCGGATTTGATTCCTCCGCTGCTGACGGGCTTCGCTCTGGCGTTCGCGCGCGGCATCGGAGAGTACGGCTCGGTCGTGTTCATCTCCGGCAACATGCCGATGAAGACGGAGATTGCTCCGCTTCTAATCATTACGAAGCTGGAGCAATACCAGTACGCGCAAGCGGCGGCGATTGCCGTCGTGCTGCTGCTGATCTCCTTTGCTCTGCTGCTGGTCATTAATATTTTGCAAAGGTGGAGCAATCGCCGCCTTCGCGCCGTGAAGGGGGGCTGAGCGGATGGCGGGTATCGTTACGAATCCGCGGGCTGCGAAAAAACAGGCGGCGAAGCCGCATCTGTCGGAGCCGAAAGCCGTGAAGTACGCGCTAATCGGCGTTGCGCTGCTGTTCCTCGCCCTGATCGTGCTGCTGCCGATGGCGGCGGTATTGGCCGAGGCGTTCCGCAAAGGCTGGGCTGCTTATTTAAGCGCTTTGACCGACCCGGACGCGATGTCGGCTTTACGCCTAACCGTGATTACCGCGCTGATCGCCGTGCCGCTGAATACGATATTCGGGCTGGCGGCGGCATGGGCGATTACGAAGTTCAAGTTTCGCGGCAAAAATTTGCTCGTTACGTTGATCGACCTTCCGTTCGCCGTGTCGCCGATCGTGAGCGGTCTGATCTATGTGCTGCTGTTCGGCGCGCAGGGGTTGCTCGGGCCTTGGCTCAGCGAGCATGATATCCATATTATTTTCGCCACGCCGGGGATTGTGATCGCCACGATGTTCGTTACATTCCCGTTCGTCGCCCGCGAGCTGATCCCGCTTATGGAGACTCAGGGAGTAACGGACGAAGAAGCGGCTGTCAGCCTCGGAGCGAAGGGCTGGCGGGTATTTTTCAAGGTAACGTTGCCGAATATCAAGTGGGGTTTGCTGTACGGCATGATTCTGTGCAATGCGAGAGCGATGGGCGAGTTCGGCGCGGTGTCGGTCGTCTCCGGACATATTCGGGGCGAGACGAATACGCTGCCGCTGCACATCGAAATTTTGTACAACGAATATCAGTTCAGCGCCGCCTTCGCCGTCGCCTCTCTGCTCATGGTGCTGGCTGTCGTCACGCTAATCGTCAAATCCATTCTGGAAAGCCGCATGAGCTCAGAATAGCCCGCTAATGGCTTCGCTCCATTTGGTTCAACTTATATTGAGCAATAGACCTAACGAAACGGAGGAACGAAAATGGCTAAACCGCTGGAGGTAGACGAACGCTGGCTGGGGCGGATCGCCGAGCAGGTGAACGGATTGGAATACGGCGAGGTGAACATCGTTGTTCATGACGGAAGAATCGTGCAGATTGAGCGCAAGGAACGCAAGCGTTATGACGACCCCTCGCGCAGCGTGCCGAAGCAGGTGCAGAGGGAACCATACAAACAAGCTTAGCGATTTGTAGACAGTTCATAGAGTGGCGGCGCCAAAGAATTCGTCCTGGCGTCGTCTTTTTGCGTTATAGTAAAGTAAATCCAATTCGTCGATTGGGAGGGAGTTTACAGCTGAGATTACGATTATTTAGCTTATGTATTCTGTTCCTTTCTATGCTGATAGGCTGCTCTAAGCAGCCCGAGCCGGTCGCCATTGACTATGACAGCAGCCTTGTTCCGGTGCAAGTCCAATTTAACGGCACGGTTTACCGGACGACATCCGAAACGGCGGCATGTACAGAGGAAATCGGAAAGGGATACGCATTATCGGAGGAAGGCAAGGTTTTAGAACGGATCTATTGGCGAGTGTTTCAAGAAGCCGATGGGAGAATTGCGGTAAAATCGGCAAGTACCTGTTACATTTTTACGGAATAGCGCATGAAGGAATTCATCCAAGGGAACAAGGAACTTTCTTGAAAGGAGGTCACACATGGAAAATCATAATACGCCAACTTTAGAAACAGAACGATTGATATTAAGAAAATTCACTGAAAATGACATAGAAGCCCTATTTGACATCTATAAAGATGAAGAAGTGAATACCTTTTTGCCATGGTTTCCTTTGAAATCGTTGGAAGAAGCCGAAAAGTTTTTCAAAGACAAATATAGCGAAGCCTACAAGCAATCAAAAGGATATAAATATGCAATTTGCTTAAAAGCAGATAATATCCCAATAGGTTATGTAAATGTGAGCATTGAGGAGAACCACGATTTAGGGTACGGGTTGAGAAAAGAATTTTGGCATAAAGGGATTGTAACAGAAGCATGCAGAGCTGTTGTTAAACAGGTAAAAAAAGACGGATTCCTTTATATCACGGCTACCCACGATATTAATAATCCTCGCAGTGGCGAAGTAATGAAGCAGTTAGGCATGAGCTATAAATATAGCTTTGAAGAACAATGGCAGCCTAAAGATATACGGGTTACATTCCGAATGTATCAATTAAACTTTGACGGGCAAAACGTTCGGGTGTATAAAGAATACTGGAATAAATATGCTGTTCATTTTATAGAAAGTGAGATATAAGGGGATTGATAAGAATCTCAATACAAAGGGGCCGCCCATTGGGCAGCCCCTTGCTCGTTGTTTTCGCAAATTAAGAAATGATGAATTTAACGACAACCGCGACCGTGAACACGATGAACATGAAGCCGAACATCACTCCAAATCCCGTCGCTACGTCGAACAGATCGTCGCGCGGCTCTTCGTTGATATGCTGGCGCGGATCGGTAACATTTGCATTTGCCATTGATAAGCCTCCTGACACGCATTCGATAGTTACAGTATACCCAACATCGCTTTTTGTTGTAAAGTGTTCCCCCGAACGAACGGTGACAAGTTTGCGACAACGGAAAAACGGATAAGGCGATACGGCGTGCGAATGTGCTACAATGGGAGGAACGGGTGTTCTATCCGGACATCAGAAGGAGGTACGTTTGTTGGACATCCTGGACGCTGCCGCAAGTCGGGACAAGGCGATGGAAAACATTCGCAACAAGCTGGCGCTGCTTCCCGATCAGCCCGGCTGTTATTTGATGAAAAACGAAGAAGGCAAAATTATATACGTAGGCAAGGCGAAGGTGCTGAAAAACCGCGTTCGCTCCTATTTTAACGGCAGCCATGACGGCAAGACGCAGAAGCTCGTCTCGGAAATCCGCGACTTCGAATATATCGTAACGGCCAGCAATACGGAGTCGCTGATTTTGGAATGCAACCTGATCAAGGAGCATTTTCCCCGTTACAATGTGCTGCTGAAGGACGATAAATCGTTTCCTTACTTGAAAATCACGAACGAGAAGCATCCGAAGCTGGAAGTCACGAGACGGGTGATCAAGGATAAAGCGAAATACTTCGGACCTTATCCGAACGCTTTCGCCGCACAGGAGACGAAAAAGCTCCTCGATAGGATGTACCCGCTGCGCAAATGCAATACGCTTCCGGACAAAGTATGCTTGTACTATCATATGGGCCAATGTGTCGCTCCTTGCGAGTACACGATTGAGCAAAAGGTTTACGACGGCATGGTCGGGGAGATTTCCCGGTTTTTGAATGGCGGGCATACGGAAATTAAGCGCGAGTTGAAGCGCAAAATGGAGTCGGCGGCAGAGGAACTGCAATTCGAGCGGGCGAAGGAATACCGCGATCAGATTGTGGCGATCGAAGCGCTGATGGAGAAGCAGACGATCAATATGGCGGATGCGATGGACCGGGACGTGTTCGGTTATTCGGTCGACAAAGGCTGGATGTGTGTGCAAATTCTTTATATGCGCCAAGGCAAAATGAATCAGCGCCACATGTCCGTTTTTCCGTTTTACGGAGAGGCGTACGACGACTTTCTCAGCTATGTAACCCAGTATTATAGCGACAATCCGGCGCTGCCGCGCGAGGTGCTGCTGCCTCCTCCTCCGGTCGAGGGCGAACCGACGGAAAAAGCGACCCTGATCGAGGGAGCTGCCGAAGTCAAACAAGCCTCTGTAGACACGACCGAGGGACATGAGGCGAAGGCTGGCGAATCCGCGAAGGTTGGAGAGTTGAAGGCAAGCTACGGCGAGGCGGATAAGGGAGAAGCCGCGGGGGTTGAAGAAGCGGCGGAGGCGTACGAAGCGGAAGAGGAAGGCGAAGCTGCGGAGGTCGGAGAGACGCTGCGCCGCTGGCTGAAGATCAAGGCGGCGTTCCCGCGCCGCGGCTCGAAGCGGCAGCTCGTTGCGATGGCTTGCGACAATTCCCGCGTGGCGCTGGAGGAGAAATTCCGTCTGATCGAGCGGGACGAATCGCGGACGGCCAAAGCTTCGGAAGGGCTGGCGAACTGGCTCGGCATTCCGAGCGCATCGCGCATCGAGGCGTTCGACAACTCGAACATTCAGGGCGCTTCGGCGGTGTCGGCGATGGTCGTGTTCACGGACGGCAAGCCGGATAAAAAGGAGTATCGTAAGTACAACGTCAAGACGGTGCAGGGACCGGACGATTACGAGTCGATGCGGGAAGTTGTGCGCCGCCGTTACGAGCGCGTGCTGAAGGAAGGCTTGACGCTGCCCGACCTGATCGTTGTCGACGGCGGCAAAGGGCACATCGCCGCGGCGCTGGACGTGCTTGTCAACGAGCTGGGGCTGGACGTTCCCGTCTGCGGTCTGGCGAAGGACGCCAAGCACCGTACCTCGCAACTGCTGGTCGGCGATCCGCCCGAGGTTGTTCCTCTGCCGCGCGACAGCCAGGAATTTTACTTGCTGCAGCGCATTCAGGACGAGGTGCACCGCTTCGCGATTACGTTTCACCGCGAGAAGCGGGCCAAATCAATGGTCGCCTCGCGGCTGGACGCGATATCAGGCATCGGGGAGAAGCGCAGGAAGCAGCTGCTGAGCCACTTCGGCTCGCTGAAGGCGATCAAGGAAGCTTCCGTCGACGATTTCAAGGCCGTATCGATTGGCGAGGCGCTGGCGCAGCGCATTCTTGACACGCTTAATGCAGAGTGAGACTCTGGCTGGTTGGACTTTATTAATCAAATATACAAGCGGAAGGCCGTTCCTCGGAAAACTGGGGAACGGTTTTTTTATGGGCATCGGTTGAACAAACAGGCGGAACAATTTAGAGCGGAAAAACCGCGCTGATTTTGTCGAAATGGTAGGATGGGCATTTTTAAAGCGGAAAAACCGTTTTAATTCCTCTGGAATAGGGAAATTGGAAAATTAAAGGGGATAACCCGCCTTAAATGGTTCCAAAATGACGCATCGGCGCAAATAGAGCGGCGTTTCCGCTTTAAATTCACAAGTTAAACCGACGAGGCAGAAGGAGGCCGACCAAGACCTCGGTCTAGAGAAGACTGGACGAAAGACGGCGCGCAAACCCGACGCTAAACGATGGGATAAGGTTCCGAGGGAGGATAAAATGAAAACGAAACAAGAGATTACGGCGCAAATCAAGCGAAAGCGGGTTGAAAGCAAATGGCGCATTCCATAGCAAAAACGGACAACGCCCCATGTGTGGGCTCTATCGGAACAGGAACGTTATCGGGTTATCAAGCTTCAGGAAATCTGCGGCAAAAAGTATGGATGCTCTGGGAGAGGGCGATGGCCCGTCTGATGGCGATGACGAGCGACTATACGCTCGAAGCCGGCATGTGCAAGCTGTTGGTTAAAAAGCATAAAGGAGCGGCGTTCGTCTGCGAGGACGGCACGCGAATCGAGAAAGGAGACCGGGTCGGCGAGCTCCATCTGAACAATCGGCTCGTATTGGAGCTGACCGGGGAGCATGGAGCGGACCGGGCCGCGCTTCGGACGGCTCGACTCGTCCGGTCATCGCTCAGGGAGCTTGGCGAAGCGCTTGAGCGCAGGCCGGAGCTGGGCAACGTCAAGGCGCTGGTCGGCGTGACGCTGCTGCACCGAGGTTTGACGCACGGTCTTGGCTTCGAACAGAGACCGCTTCCTTCGAAGCTGTTCGAGCGAGCGACTGCTGCGTACTTAAAGCTGCTGCTGCGCTTCCTTCACCCGGAGGGCCTGAATCGGAGCGGGCGAAGCAGAGAGAAGCTGACGCCGGTCATGCTCGTCTGCACGCGCGCTAACCTGCTCGCGAAATTCCCGAAACGGGAAGAGGCGCACGAGTTGCAGGGGACGTCAGACCGATTCTTTATAAAATCTTCAGATTGTTCTCCGGCCGATCCTTATATTTCTGCTTTATGATCGGAGCATTCCATCTTTTGAAGGAGGAAATGTCCGATGACCCCGAATTATTCCGATTCGGCCGACACGACGGCCGAACGCGGAAAGAAGGCTTGGAAGCCGCTACTCGCTCTACTGGCCATTCCCGCAATCAATGTTTTGTATGTGCTGCAAAATCGTCCGAACGATAGCGTGCAGTCGCTCGTAACCGAAGTCGACCGAATGACGCCGCTTATTCCGGCGTTTGCACTGCCCTATGTGCTATGGTATCCGTTTCTGCTGCTTGTCTTTGTGTTGATTTTGCGAAAAGACAAGCAGGAATATTACCGCACGCTGCTGGCGATGTGTCTCGGGCTGCTGCTGTCCAATCTCGTATTTCTATTCTTCCAGACGACCGTACCGCGTCCCGATGTGGCGGCGGACGGGGTGTTCAATCGCTTGATTCAGTTCGTATACGCGAACGATCAGCCGTATAACTGTTTTCCAAGCGTACATGTGATGACCAGTGCGCTGATGATTTACGGATCTCGGGTGTTGGGCTGGGGGACGAAAATTCCGCTCGCGATTTTCGGAGCCTCCATCATTGCTTCAACGCTGTTTATCAAGCAGCATGTTCTGGCGGATGTACTGGGAGGACTTCTGGCCGCCAAGCTTGTGTTCTGGCTTGCGGGCGAGCTGATGCCGATGCTGCTGAAAACAGCCCGCGAGAAGCTCTCCAACGAAAGGAGCGTTTCTCGAACATGATGAGCGAAGAAGCGCGATTGTTTTTGCGCAAGTTTATGAGTCGGCCGAAGCAAATCGGCAGCATCGTGCCAAGCTCGGTATCTCTCGCCCAATGTATGGTCGAAGCCGTGCCGTGGACTTCCGTTGGTGCGGTTGCGGAGCTTGGTTCGGGCACAGGCGCCGTAACGAGAGAGATTGCGAAACGGGTGCGACCGGATACGCAGGTATATTTTGTTCGAGATGGATTCGCGAATGCGAAGCCGGCTGGCCGACAAATATCCGCGCTTCAAGCGGGCCGCCAATGCGGCAAATCTGCTGCGCGTAATGGAGCGCAACGGCACGCAGCAGCTCGACTGTATTGTCAGCTGTTTGCCCTTCTTCAATTTTCCCGCAAGCTTACGAGACGAGTTGATGCGTCAGGTGATTGAGGCGCTCAAGCCGGGCGGCCTATTTATCGCTTTCCAGTACTCCCTTCAGATGAAGAAGCGATTATCTCGCCACTTCAAACTTGAAACGATCAAATTTGTTCCCTGGAACATGCCGCCGGCCTTCGTGTACGTTTGCAGGAAAGAGGAAGCTTCGAGATTCGACGATTTGCCGCTTTCCACTGCTGCCGTTTCCGTTTTACAATAAAAGGAGAAAACAGTCGGTACGAAGGAGAACAGCGGAAGATGCCACCGAAAACCGTATTGGTCGTCGATGACGAAGCGGAAATTCGCGATGTTATTCATGTGTTTTTACGCAATGAAGGATTTAGGGTGTTGGAAGCCAAGCACGGGCTTGAAGCTCTGGAAAGGCTGGAGAGCGAGAAGGTCGATCTGGTGGTGCTCGATGTAATGATGCCGGAGCTCGACGGTATTCGGACCTGCATGAAAATTCGCGAAATCTCCGGCATACCGATCATTATGCTGTCGGCCAAACAGGAGGAGATCGACAAAATTACCGGTCTGTCTATCGGCGCCGACGATTACGTCGCCAAGCCGTTCAGTCCGCTGGAGCTGCTCGCAAGAGTGAAAGCGCAGCTTCGCCGTTCCGGAATGGCTGTGCCGAAGGAGGATACCTCCGATGCGATCTATGTGAACGATCTGGTCGTCGACATCGCGCACCACCGCGTTACCGTCAAAGGCAGGGAGGTCTCGCTGACCCCGCTTGAATTCGCCATTTTGGAGCTATTGGCGAGCCATAAGGGCCAGGTGTTCCATGCAGATAAAATTTACGAGAAGGTGTGGAAGGAGCCGACCGGATATTCGGACAACACCGTGATGGTTCATATCCGCAACCTGCGAGAGAAGATCGAGGACAATCCGCGCGAGCCCCGCTATGTCAAAACGGTGTGGGGGGTCGGCTACAAAGTTGAAAAATAACTGGCTTTCCGTCCTATCCGGCCGCAGAAGCATCCGTTTTCGAATGCTCTGGACGTTCGTCGCCAGTCTAATTGCCGGGATGGGCACTTCCATCGCGATTCCGACCGGAATGATTTTCGGAGTTCCCGCCTCCGTGCTTGCTTTTTTCGTTTCCTTCGCCGCCGTTTTTTTCTGGCTCACCCGGTCGACGATTGTACATCTGCGCATGCTGTCCGAAGGGCTTGGCCGCATCGCCGGGGGAAATCTGGCCTATCGCATCCCGGCAGGCAGACAGGATGAGCTGGGAGTCGTCGCCGAGCATATCAACGTCATGGCCGGGCAGCTGGAGCAGTTGATCGAGAAGGAACGACAGGCGGAGAAGGCGAAAATGGAGCTCATCACAGGAGTATCCCACGATCTGAGAACGCCTCTGACAAGCTTGATCGGATACTTGGAGCTGCTAAAGGGGAAGGCGTTCCGGGATGAAGGAGAGTACGATCGATTTGTCGGCAATACGCATAGCAAAGCTTTGCAGCTGAAAGATCTGATCGATGAGCTGTTCGAGTACGCGCGATTGGTTCAGGGTCCGGGGGCGGAAATGCGGATCGTCGATTTGCGGAAAATGCTGAACCAGCTGCTTGTCGAAATCGAACCGCTTGCCCGCAGCAGCGGGCTTTCCGTCATTGCGGAGCTTCCGGATGCTTCGCTGTTTGTTCGACTTGATCCGGAGCAAGTTCGCAGAGCGGTTGATAATTTGCTGATGAATGCGCTGAAATTTTCGTTACAACCGGGCACGATCGCCGTTTCGTTGACGCAAACGGCAGGGAGGGCCGTCATCTCCGTCGAGAACGAGGGAGAGCCGATTACGAAGGAGCAGGAGGCGCGGTTGTTCGAACGATTTTACAAAACGGACGAATCAAGAACGAACCGCAGCGGCATTCCGGGCGGCGCCGGATTGGGGCTGGCGATCGTGCGCGGCATCGCCGAGCTTCACGGCGGCCGCGCGACGGTCGTGCACGAGAACGGACGCTTCAGGTTTTCGGTCGAATTGCCCCATGAAGCCGCCAAATAACGATGCCGACGAGGCCGGGGAAGATTAAGCTGAATACGCCTCCGGCGAAATCGCCCGGCAAGCCGTCGAACATCATCTGCATCCCCATTAAGATCGCATCAAGCGTCACATGGGCGAAAATGACGGTCATCAAGCCGAAGCGAAGCATAAACCAGCCGAACAGGAAGGAAAGCAGCACAAGCTCGATAACGCGCGTGTAAACCGGATAAACCGCATAGCCGACGTGACCCAGCGCCCAGAACAATCCCGGCGGCACGATGGCGAGCGTCGTCAGAACGACTACCGTTCTTTTCGAAGGCTCGCCGCCCTTCAGCTTACGCGCGAGACCGACGAACCAGCTGCGAAAAACGCCGATCCCGAACAGCCGGCTCTGCAGTTCCTCCGAGATGCCCGCGCACCAAGCCATCAGCGGCAGCAGCAGAGGAATGGTCATATTGTACATCGATTGCGTCGCATCGCTCGAAGCGAAAGCTCCCAAGCTTTTTTCCAACAGGAGCAGAATGACGGATTGGGCGCCCAGTAAAATAAAGGCGAGGAAATAGCCTTCTTTCATGCTTTTCAGCACGGCTTCCCCATATCCGGATTCTCGCCATCTCGGCCAGAGCGACCGGCCCATTGATTTCCACAGGCCATCGCCGCCCACAGCCGAGAAATAAGTAAGCAGCGCCATTGCCGCATAGGTAACGAGACTGACCGTCACACTGACGGTATCCCCCCCGCGGATTCCCGCCTCCCACGTTCCCGCTCTCAGGCCCGGAATCATATTATAGGTCAGTCCCGCATACAGCGCGAAAAAGACGAGCGCCAGAAAAATGCCTCGGCGGTAGGAAGAGTGTCCTCCGTGGGTACCCGTATAGATAATCGCCAGAATGAACAGCAGCACTTGGGGCAAAATGAAGCCGAATACGGACAGCATTGAGGCCCATTGTTCCTGATTGTCCATATAATCGATAAACGATTTCGGCAGCTCGACCCGGTAAGCGACGGTGCCGCCCTGCCAGCTTGCGGAGGGGGTCGAACCGACGGTAGAAGGAGAGTCGACTTGAAGCAGCAGCTTCGCTTCTCCAATGTTGTCTTGCCGGGAAGCGTACTCGAAGCCGCCGCTGGCGAGACGAACGCCAGTCCATTCCCAATCGCCTGAACGAATGCCGAATGAGGAGGCGTATTGAAGCGCGTTGGCTGCTTGATCGGCCGTCGCCTTCTCCTCCGATGCCGGTCCGTCTCCATCGCGGCCGGAGGACTCTTCGACATGACGCCAAGCGACCAGATCGCCCGATTCCATATGGAGCGAGACGGCCAAAGAGCCCGGCGTGCCGTTCACGTACAGCTCCACGACGTAGACGTCGGTCGGAGTCGCTGCGGCCCACAGCTTATCGTATTCGCCCGTCAACGCTTGCTTGGACAAGTAGCCGTTCGTCCGGCTATCGGTCATATGCGTTACCGTCGTTTTGTGAATATCCGAGGCTGCCACGCCGAATTTGTCGGCGGCCCAAACGATCGCCCGCTGCTCCGCTTCGGCTCTTGTCAGCACGGTGGAAGTATTCATGGAGAACAATTGCCCCGATATGGGGAACACTTGTATCAGTAAAAAAAACGCTAGCCCGATCGCGGCCGTCCAAACCCAACGTTTGTCCAGCGGAAGCGGTCGATTTTCGATCATACGGCTTCTCTCCTCGCCTGCAAAAATTTCAAGTAAACGGATACAGTGGCTTCGCGCTTCGCTTCACCGTTTTTTTCATTAAGTATCTCGCATTTTCAGCGAAAATGAAAGCAAACGAAGCGATAATGACTGTCCGATGCCAAATCCCTCGGAGAATTATGCATACAACCGCTTAAACGAGCCGGATTGCCCCCTTTTTGACGTTGTTCCTCCGCGGGGTAAGGACTATAATTCGATGGTACGTCTTTTTACGATAGAACGGCCGAGTTTCTGCTTGCAGAAAACGGGGGAACCAACGGATGGCGTGTACAACCACTATTGTATTCGAACATCCCGGGGTGAATTCCATCGCGATCGACGCGGAAGGATAGGGCAGCCTGTTCGAGCCCGAACCCGACAGCTAACCTCGTAGGCGTTATACGAACAGGAATCGCGTGCAGTGTAGGCACTGGGGTTCCAGTGCTTTTTTTGTTTGCGTAAAAAAGCAGTCGAGGTGGATGAATTTGTTCAAAAAAGCAGCGAGATGGCTATATGCCTCTCCTCCGAGAATTTTGCTGCTCGGATTTTCTTTCATTATATTGACGGGAGCCGTACTGCTAATGCTGCCGATCGCATCGGTGAGTCGGGAACCGACTTCCTTCGTGGACGCCTTGTTCACCGCAACCTCGGCTACTTGTGTGACCGGCCTTGTGCTGTTTGATACGGGCTCCTATTTTTCGACGTTCGGCCATTGGGTCATCTTGCTGCTGATTCAGATCGGCGGTATCGGCTTTATGACGATGGCCACGTTGTTTGCGCTCATGTTGCGCCGGCGGATTTCCCTTAAGGAAAGGCTGATATTGCAGGAATCGCTGAACCAAGGCAGCATAGAGGGACTTGTCCGGCTCGTACGCAAAGTCATCTTTTACGCTTTGGCGCTGGAGCTGGCCGGAGCGGTACTGTATACGATCCGCTTCGCGATCGATATGCCTCTAGGGAAGGCGATCTACCACGGCGTATTTCATGCGATCTCAATTTTCAACAATGCGGGCTTCGATCTGACCGGAACCGGAAGCAGCTTTATCGGATACGCCGAGGACTTCTACCTCAACGCCGTTTCGATGGCGCTAATCGTCCTTGGAGGGTTCGGCTTTATCGTGCTGGCCGACTTGTTCGACTTCCGGAAAAAGCGTAAATTCTCGTTGCATACAAAAGTGGTGCTGAGCGTCTCCGCAGCTCTGATTGTCGTCGGGGCGCTGGTCATCTTCATTTTCGAATTTACCAACTCGCGCACGATTGGTGACGAGCATTTCGCGCACAAGGCGCTGTCCGCCTTTTTCCAGTCGGTCACGACTCGCTCGGGCGGCGTAGCCACCGTCGACGTGGCGGAGCTTCGCCAAGCGACGCAATTTTTTATGATTATTCTGATGTTTATCGGCGCTTCTCCAGGCTCGACGGGCGGAGGCATCAAAACGACGACGTTCGCCGTGCTGGTCGGCGCGGTGCTGGCGATGATGCGGGGCAAGGAGGATGTCGTGCTGTTTCGGCTGCGGCTTGCTCAAGAGAGGGTGTACAAAGCGATTACCGTCACGCTCTTCTGTATCGGAATCGTGCTCGCGGGAACGATGGTGCTGGCTACGACCGAGGATGCCAGTTTCCTGAAAATATTGTTCGAAGCGACTTCCGCTTTCGGCACGGTCGGGTTGTCCATGGGCTTGACCGGACATTTGAGCTTGGCGGGCAAGCTGACGATTATTGTTCTGATGTTTATCGGCCGATTGGGGCCGCTCACGCTGACCTACGCATTGGGGCCTAAGCAGGGACGGGCGCTTTACCGTTACGCGGAAGGTAAAATTATTATCGGGTAGAGGACGGAAAAGGATGAAATTAAATCAGTTCGTCATTATCGGTCTAGGACGATTCGGCTCCAATCTCGGCCGGGAATTGGTCAGATTGGGCTATGAGGTTCTCGGCGTCGATCGGGACGAGGAAAAGGTGCAGGAGCTGTCCAACGTTCTGACGCATACGATCGTAGCCGATGCGACGGAGGAGGAGGTTCTGCGATCGGTGGGCGCCCGCAATTTCGATTGCGGGGTCGTAGCGATCGGCGACGATATCCAGGCCAGCATTTTGGCGACGATTCTGCTTAAGGAGCTGGGCGTAAAGAAGGTTGTGGCCAAGGCGGTATCCGACCTGCACGGCCGAGTGCTGGAAAGAATGGGCGTCGATCGGATCATCTACCCGGAGCGGGATATGGGCGTTCGCGTTGCGCATCAGCTCGTCTCCCCCAACCTGCTCGATTATATCGAGTTGTCCAAAAAATATACGATCGCGGAGTTGGCCGTGCCGCAATGCTGGTCGGGCAAATCGCTGGAGGACGTCGACCTGCGCGGCAAATTCGGCTGCAGCATCGTGGCCATCAACAAGCCGCAAGGCATGATTATCGCTCCGGCGGCCAAGGACGTATTGTCGACGGAGGATGTTATGGTGGTGATCGGCACGAACGATCAAATCGAGCAATGTCAGGAGTCGTTTGATTCCGGTGAATGAAAACCATCCCGTTCGCTCAGGCTAGTGGTATGACGAGCGGGATGGGGAGGTAGGGGCGATGAGGAAGGCGCGCCTTGGAAAAGCGGTGATGGCGTTAGTGTGCGCCGTCGCCTTTTTAACGTTGTGGGACGGATATATGCCGGCTCGCGCCGAGCAAACGAAACCGAGCGGCGCCCATTGGACCGAATGGGAACGGAAATACGAGGGCGTATTTGTGCTGTCCGCTTCGCGCGAATCCCGCAAGGTCGCGCTGACGTTCGACGATGTGCCCGGCGATCGTTATACTTCGCAGGTGCTGGATGTTTTGAAGCGCAAACGCGTACGCGCCAGCTTCTTCGTCGTAGGCACCCGCGCGCGCAAATTTCCCGAGCTGGTCAGACGGATTCACCGGGAAGGCCACGATATCGGCAATCACTCTTACAATCACCCCGATTTCTCGAAGCTGCCGCTGAGAAAGGTGCAGGAGCAAGTGTTAAGAGCGGAAGCGGCGATCGCCGACGCCGTCGGCTTCAAGCCGCGGCTCGTTCGTCCGCCGTATGGGGAAATCGTGCCGAAACAGCTGGAATGGGCCAAGAGGCGCGGCTATACGGTCGTTAATTGGGACGTCGATTCGTCAGACTGGCGGCAGCTCAGCGCGAACCAGGTGTTTCGGAACGTGACCCGCTCGGTCAGGCCCGGCTCCGTCGTGCTGATGCACGCAGGCGGAGGAAATGGACAGCGGCTGGCCGGCACAGTTGAAGCGCTCCCGAGAATTATCGACTGGCTGCGCGAGCACGATTACGAGCCGGTTGCGCTGACCGAGCTGCTTCGTCTACCGGAGAAGCGGGGGCGTTAACGAAAATTCGGCGAGTAGGCTTCCTGTGATGCAACGCAATCAAAGCCGTCCGTTCTAACTTCGCTTTAAGTGCTTTTGTAGCGCACGGATTCCCTTTGAAAGTACGCAGTCGTCTCTTCGATCAGAAAACGCGTCGAAGGAGCGAGCCAAGCCGGATCGCCGTGAATCAGAAACGTCGTCCGCCTGGTTTCCTCCAGCTCCTGAATCGGGGCAAGATACAAATCGTTGTCGACCAATACCTGCTCCCTCAGATAAGATCGCGGAAGCAGCGAGCCGGCCCGACAAGCGGAGAGCAGCCGAATAATGGCCTCGAACGAATCGATTTCCATTCGCACGTCCGGCTTTAGGTTATATTTTTTCAGGAGCTCGTCGGTCATCGTCCGGTACCAGGTACCGGGAGAGAACAAAATCATCGGCAGGTTTTGCAGGTCGGCCATTTCGATGTGCGTTCTTTCTAATATAATGTGATTTCTCGGAAGCACCAGGATAAGATGGTCGTCAAATAAGGGCAGGCTGGTAATGGCAGGATCGTCGATAACCGAAGAGGCGACGATGCCGAAGTCGACTTTGCGCTCCTTGACCAGCTCCGCAATTTCGTGCGACTTGCCGGTGACGACCTTGATTTCCAGATTAGGATGCTTCTCGGTCATCGTCTTCACGAGATCGGGAAGCGTCGTCTGCAGCGTCGTCAGACTGGCGCCAATCGTCGCGTCGTGGGCCTCGGACGATTTGTAAGCGTTCAGTTTCTGTAAATAGCTGCCGTGAAAACGTCGCAGCTCCAGCGCGAATTCGTAGGTCACCTGTCCGGCCGGGGTCAGCTCCAAACGCTTGCCGACCCGTCGGAATAAGTCGACCTCCAGCTCCGCTTCGAGCCGCGCCAGCCGCCGCGAAAGAGCGGGCTGGGACAGGTTTAATCTTTCCGCCGCTTTATTTAAGCTGGTCTGCTCCACGATCGTCGCGAACAACCGCATGTCTTCGAGCATGATGGGCCCTCCTCTCATATGCAGAAAAGTTATAACTGATAATATAAAATAAGCAGTTCCATTATAAGCGAAAATAGAGTAACCTTAAAAGCGGTGACAAAATGGTGACGAATGCCAGCTGCGCAACAAGCATCGTCATCCGTTGTCGAAGCACGGATGCGAAAGGAGATTAAACTCACACATGAAAGGTAATTCTTATTTACCGCGCAAGCTTCATTCGCTGCTCGGCGTAATTCCGCTCGGCTTGTTTATCGTCGAGCATGCGCTGACGAACTACTCGGCTTTCGAGGGCGGCAAGGAGGGCTTTACGGACGCGATCGATCTGCTCAACAGCCTTCCGCTCATTTTCTTCATGGAAATGTTCATTATCTGGCTGCCGATTTTGTTCCACGGGGTGTACGGGTTGTACATCGCCTATCAGTCGGACATCAATACGGGACGGTTCAGCTACGGACGCAACTGGGCGTTCGCGTGGCAAAGAATTACGGGGGTCATCACCTTTATTTTTGTCGCGTGGCATTTCTACGATACCCGTATCCAGCTCGCGCTGGGGAATGTATCCCATGAGGAACTGGGTCAGCACATGAGCAACATTTTCAGCAACCCGCTGGCCGTAACGGCTTACGTCATCGGTGTCTTGGCTGCGACGTTCCACTTCGCGAACGGCCTGTGGGCTTTCCTCGTCAGCTGGGGCATTACGGTCGGACCTCGCGCTCAGAAGGTTTCTTCGCGAATTTGCATGGGCATCTTCGTCATCCTGGCGGCTCTGTTCTTGCTGTCCATTTTCGCTTTCCGCAGCGACGAGTTCGCTTCGGCGGCGACAGCGGCGCTAAGCGCAGTTTCGGTAGGTTAAGGGAGGAGTACAACATATGGCAACTCAAAAAGTCATCGTCGTCGGGGGCGGCCTTGCCGGTCTGATGGCGACGATCAAAGCGGCGGAAGCGGGCGTGCGCGTCGATCTGTTCTCGCTCGTTCCGGTCAAAAGATCTCACTCCGTATGCGCCCAGGGCGGCATCAACGGAGCGGTTAACACCAAGGGCGAAGGAGACTCCCCATGGGAGCACTTTGACGATACGATATACGGGGGCGACTTCCTGGCGAACCAGCCGCCGGTAAAAGCGATGTGCGAAGCCGCGCCGGGCATCATTCACCTGATGGACCGGATGGGCGTTATGTTCAGCCGGACTCCCGAGGGCTTGCTGGACTTCCGCCGCTTCGGCGGAACTCAGTATCACCGTACCGCGTTCGCAGGCGCGACGACAGGGCAGCAATTGCTGTACGCGTTGGACGAGCAGGTTCGCCGCTGGGAAGCGGCCGGACTCGTACAGAAGTACGAGCACTGGGAGTTCACGGGAGCGGTCATCGACGACGACGGCATTTGCCGCGGCATTTCCGCGCAGGATCTGCGCACGATGGAATCGGTCACTTTCCGCGGAGATGCGGTCATTCTGGCTACGGGCGGACCGGGCATCATTTTCGGGAAGACGACGAACTCCGTCATCAATACCGGAACTGCGGCCAGCGCCGTGTACCAGCAAGGCGTCTATTACGCGAACGGCGAATTCATCCAAATTCACCCGACGGCGATTCCGGGCGACGACAAAAACCGGCTTATGAGCGAATCGGCTCGCGGAGAAGGCGGACGCATCTGGACTTACAAGGACGGCAAGCCGTGGTACTTCCTCGAAGAAAAATATCCGGCGTACGGCAACCTCGTGCCGCGGGATATCGCGACTCGGGAAATTTTCGACGTGTGCGTCAACCAGAAGCTCGGCATTAACGGCGAGAACAGAGTATATCTCGATCTGTCTCACAAGGATCCGAAGGAGCTCGACGTCAAGCTCGGCGGCATCATCGAGATTTACGAGAAGTTTACCGGCGACGATCCGCGCAAAATTCCGATGCAGATTTTCCCGGCCGTTCACTATTCGATGGGCGGTCTGTGGGTCGACTACAATCAGATGACGAACATTCCGGGGCTGTTCGCTTGCGGAGAGTGCGATTACCAATATCACGGCGCGAACCGTCTCGGCGCGAACTCGCTGCTGTCGGCGATTTTCGGCGGCATGGTAACCGGACCGAAGGCGATCGAGTACGTTAAGGGCTTGAAGAAATCCGCCGAGGATATCTCGGAGAGCGTGTTTGAGCGCGAGCGCAATAAGCAAGCGACCAAGTACGAATCGATCACCAAGATGGACGGCAAAGAGAACGCGTACGTGCTGGCCAAGGAGTTGGGCGAATGGATGACGAACAATATGACCGTCGTTCGCTACAACAAAAAGCTCGAAGAAACGGTCGGCAAGATCAAAGAGCTTAAACAGCGCTACAAAAATATCAATATTAACGATTCGGCGCAATGGAACAACTCGGGCGCGGCGTTTACGCGTCAGCTCTGGAACATGCTCGAATTGGCCGAGTCGATGACCGTGAGCGCGCTGCTGCGCAACGAAAGCCGCGGCGCGCACTATAAGCCTGAGTTTACGGAGCGCGACGACGACAACTTCCTCAAGACGACGAAGGCGAAGTGGACAGCGGAAGGTCCTGAGATTTCGTACGAAGAGGTCGACGTATCGCTGATCACACCGCGGAAGCGCGACTATTCCACCAACAAGAAGAAGGAGGGCTAATCCATGGCGGAAGCAACTGCAGCGCCGTCGACTGCGGCGGGACGCAAAGTCAAATTTATTATTACTCGTCGGGAGCGTCCGGATGCCTCCCCATTCACGGAGGAATTCGAGGTTCCGTATCGTCCGAATATGAACGTTATCAGCGCGCTGATGGAAATTCAGCGCAATCCGATTAACACCAAGGGCGAGAAAACCGTTCCGGTATGTTGGGAATCCAACTGTCTGGAGGAAGTCTGCGGCGCTTGCTCGATGGTGATCAACGGCAAGCCGCGCCAAGCGTGCAGCGCGCTCATCGATAAGCTCGAGCAGCCGATCCGGCTGGAGCCGATGGCGACGTTCCCGGTCGTGCGCGACCTCGTTATCAATCGCGAGCGGATGTTCAACGCGCTTAAGAAAGTTAAAGCCTGGATTCCGATCGACGGAACGTACGATCTCGGACCGGGGCCGCGGATGGCGGAATCGAAGCGCCAATGGGCGTACGAGCTGTCCAAGTGTATGACGTGCGGCGTCTGCCTCGAGGCGTGCCCGAACGTCAACGACCGCAATAGCTTCATCGGACCGGCTTCGATCTCGCAAGTGCGCCTGTTCAACGCTCACCCTACGGGCGAGATGAACGCGCACGAGCGTCTCGAAGCGCTGATGGAGGAGGGCGGCATCGAGGGCTGCGGCAACTCGCAAAACTGCGTGCGCTCTTGCCCGAAAGGCATTCCGCTGACGACTTCGATCGCGGCGATGAACAAAGATACGACCAAGCATCTGTTTAAGCAATGGCTCGGTCTGTAAAATAAACAAGGGTTGTTCCAAGGCCGCGAAGGCGACCGGGAACAACCCTTTGTTTATTCGACGAATCAGGCCTTGGGACGAATAACCTCTTCCGCCGCCTCGAAATACTGCTCCAGCGTCACTTCTTTCCTCGTGACGTCTTTGGCGACGATTTTTCCAACGTAGCGAACATGCCAAGGCTCGTAGGAATAGCCGGTGATGCCTTCCTTGCCCTTCGGATAACGGATAATAAATCCGTATTCCGAGGCGTACTTAGCCAGCCATTGGCCTTCTTTCGTATCGCCGAAACTTTCCTCCAGACCGTAAGACACGCTAGCGCTTGAAATATCCATGGCCAGTCCGGTTTGATGCTCGCTTTGGCCCGGGCGGGCGCTTGTCCGATTGGCGACCTTCTCTCCCTTGCGCTTGACGTTGCTCTCGAAGATCGATTTCTGCGTTGAATAGGAGCGATAGCCGGAGACGGCCTTCAGCTTGATGCCGTCCTCCGACGCGGCCTTAAACAGCTTTTCCAGCGCCGAGGCGGCTTCCTTGCGCATTTGCTTCTTCGGAGAGTTTCCCGAGAAGGAGAACGGAACGTCGGGCACGACAAGATCCTTCGGTTCGTAATCGGAGGGCAGATTCCGCTGCTTATTGACGAGAACGTACAGGCTGGACGTGTTTGTAACGATTGCAGCGCCTTTCTTATCCTGTTTTACGGTGAGGCTCGGCAGGCTGTCCGCCAGCAAGGCGAAAGCCGGAGAAACCTTGACGGGCGGCTTGACGAGCTCGATCGGAGTTTCCGTTGGAGCTTCGGTCGGAGCTTTGGTTGGCGATTCGGTTTGTGGTTCAGTCGGCGATTCGGTTTGCGGATCGGTCGGAGTATCAGTTGGAAGCGAGGTCTCGCTATTGGACGGCCCGGCGATCGGCGCCGACGAGTTTTTCGAAGAATGCGCATCTTGATACAGCAGTCCGCCGGCAATGGCAAACCCGAGTGCAACGACGACGACGGTTCTCTTTTTCATCTAGTAATCTCCTTGGTGAATTGTCGTAGTTTATAAGAATGATAGACTTATCGAGCGCAAATGTAAACCCGAAGTAGGTGGAAAGATCTATTTAACAAGCGCGATACGTCCATATATCCGTCGAAAGAAGGAGGAATATGGAAGTCCGTGTCAAATACATATTAGGGCGTGTCTGAAAACCCGCTCAGGTGCATCTTTCACCGCCTTTTCGCCCCTTGCTTCGTCACTTTTGCTTGACGTACCCCCGGTACGCCTTCACAAAAGTTCCTTGCATGGAACGAAAATTCGGCCAAATCTGCTGCTCTCGGAGTATTCAGACACGCCCTAGTTGGACCGCTTTAAATCGGGAGGATACGTGCATGGCTGAACGTCGGCGTTTTTGGAGCTATTTGCGAGTGCAAGTGATTTTGCTGATGATTGTCGTTCTGATGCTGCCTTTAGGCGGAGTCGGCTGGTTTTATTACAAAACATTAAGCTCGGATCTGGGGGAGATTGAACGCGCGCACGCGTTGGAGGTCAGCGCATCCGCGCATCGGCTGTTCGTGCAATTGGGGGAGCAGCTGTCGGGTTCCGTCATTACGAACGCCAAATGGAAGGACTACGTCGACGCTATTAACGGCGAAGATCTCGGATGGATCGAGGAAAATATAAACGTATCGCCTGACATTGTGCCGAACGTCAGCTTTGTCGCAACGTTCGATTACGAAGGCAAGGTGTTGTCGCAGGCCGGAGATATTCCGGAATTTACCGGGCAGTTGGCGGATAGGTCAATCGTCGAGAAAGTGAAAGCGGTTCCCGACGCGTATGGCATGATTCAAACGTCGGAAGGGCTGGCGGTGATCGCCGTGTCGCAAATTACCGACGAGCAGGGCGTGGCGAAGTCTCCGGCCGCGCTGCTGTTCGGTCGGCTGTTGGACGACGAAGCGGTAAAGGGAATCGGAGCGATTCTGAATGCGGGCATTTCCGTTCGATCGTCTACGGATCAGAGGCTGAGCAGCCTGCCCGATGCAGAGAGGGATCGCGCAGAAGCGGCGCTCCCAGGCGTCGACGAGCGACCGCGTTTCGCGACGACAGAGTCGGAGGGGAAGAGAAACAGCGTTGTCGTTTCCGGCTATCCCGGCATGTCGGGAGAGGCGATCGCCGAGTTGTCCGTCATTGTGCCCGCGGAGGCCAGCGGAACGGTACATAAGGAAATGGTGAGAATGAGCTTGATTGTTGCAGTGCTGGCCGGCTTGCTGATCGCGCTTATCGCTTATTTGCTGCGTTGGCGAATGATCCTTCCGCTCGTTGCCTTCGAAGCTTTCCTTAAGGAGGTGTCTTCAGGGCGGCTGTCCGTCTCCGTATCCGACAAAACGAGGAGACGGGAGGATGAGATCGGCTCGATCGGCCGCTCCTTGCAGGAGATGGCCGACCATTTGAAGACGCTCGCTGCGGGTATCCGGTCGACGGCCTCCGCCACTTCATCGGCGGTGGGTCAACTTACAGGAGAGGCGGAGGGAGCTGCGGAAGGCGCGAACCGGATCGCCGAGGCCATGCGGGAAGTGGCGGCGGGAGCGGACTCCCAGATGCAGGGCATGAAGCGGGGGGCCGACGTGGCTCTGGAGATCGTCGCAGGAATGGGCACGATCGGGGAGCGTTCTTCCGCCGTTGCAGCGGTAGCCGAGGAGGCTTCCAGACAGGCGGCGGAAGGAAGCGATACGGTCGTCGACGCCGTCGAGCAGATGGATAAAATATCGGCGACAGTGGAGTCTTCCGTTCGCGACGCCCGCGAGCTTCATTCCAAATCGGAGCGCATCGAACGGATGGCCGAAGCGATATCGGCGATCGCCTATCGCACGAACCTGCTAGCGCTTAACGCGAATATCGAAGCGAGCAGAGCGGGAGAGCATGGGCGAGGCTTTGCCGTCGTAGCGGGCGAAGTGAGGAAGCTGGCGCAGCAGGCGGATCAGACGGCCTCGGAGATTACAGCCATCATTGCCGAGGTGCAGGGCGGTATTTTGTCCGTCGTGCGCCATATCGAAGCGGGACAGACGGAGGTAAGCAGCGGCGCGGTCAAGGTGAGGGAAGCCGATCAGACGTTCCGGGGGATCGCCGTCGGCATTCGCGGCATGGAGGACGAATTGCAGGGCATCGCCGCGGCCGGACAGCAAATCGGAGCGCAGCTAGAGGAGTTGTCCGCGCTGATCGAACAGACGGAGGCGATATCGGCTTCAAGCGCGGAGCGCGCGCAAGACGTCGCGGATATCGCGGAATCGCAGATGAATTCGGTACGCAAGGTCGCCGACGAGACGAATGCGCTGGCAAGCCGGATTCGCGAGCTGGAGCAGGCGGTTAATCGTTTTCGATAAACTGGACTTAAGTCGAGGGAGAGTCCAGTGCATCGGTCAAGGGAAATCGTTGGAAGGATACGGTAGAATGATCGTATCATGAGGAGAACAGGGAGAGTAGGTATGAAGATAAAAGGATTATCGCAGACGATCGCAGCATGGAAGTTGTTACTGAGCAGCTTTCCTCGCGGAGTCGTTGCATTCGTCATCGCGGTAGCGGGTTTAAGCATCGGGTTGCCGCTTGCTCTATTCGTGATCGGTTTACCGATTCTGGTCGGAATGCTTGCCGCATGTGAAAAAATATTGGGCGTGGATCGGCGCATGGTGGCCGCTTGGGAGTCTTGCGGGGAATATCCGTCCGGATCTCCCCAAATCGGCCTGCCTGATAGCCGGGCCGAACTGGTTCAGGGGGGCTTGAAAAGTTGGGTCAGCTCGCTCGGAAACGTTCAACGATATCGAAATTTGGCGTACGGAATCGGCCAATTCCCGGTTTCCATTCTGGCTTTCGTGCTGGCAATCGTCATTCCGGCGACGGCGTTGGCCTTATTGCTGTCGCCTGTCGCGGAACTTATTAGCTCGCGTATCTTCTCGTTTAACCTATTCGAGCAGGATTTGATCATGAAGTGGCTTTTCCCCGATTGGTCAAGCTTTCAACGGTCTTGGTTCAACACCGGCCTCGGCGTGATTCTGCTCATGGCTACGCCATTTTTGTTTCGAAAGCTGGGTCAATGTTACGCGGCCTGGATTCGCTGGATTTCAGGAACGCCATCCCATACGTAAGAGAGCGGACCGGCTTCGGTCCGCTCTCTCTGCGTATGGCTCCGAGTTACATCCACGTCTCGCCCCAGTGCTGAATGGACTGAATGACTTCCTCCAGCTGGTGGCCTTTCTCGGTCAGTTCGTATTCGATGCGAACCGGCATTTCCGGATAGACCGTTCGGGTTAGAATGCCCGCCGCTTCCAGTTCCTTCATGCGGTCCGTCAGCATTTTATCGCTCATTTCCGGAATTTGCTCTTTAATGTCCTTAAATCGTTTAGGACCTCCGAGAAGCACGCGGATGATCAGTCCGGTCCATTTTTTGCCCAGTAGCTCTGCAGCCGATTCGTACTTGGGGCACATTTTGGAATAATCCATACCGATTCCCCCTCTTTTTCTATTTTAGCACACTCACTTCAAAAAAGTAAGTGTCAGCTTATTGCCAGCCATTGCCGTAAAAGGGTTCGCAGTCTCGTCCGCTCCGGAGTACGGAACGGAACAACGATCATGTAGAGCTGAGTAGCCGCGCCTTGTTCTGGATGTGCGCAAAGCACCGAAAGTAACGTTATACAAGAAAGCCTGCCGTTGATCGTTGATCGGCAGGCTTTCTTGTATATAGTGTAGCCCAAGGGGGCAGAAATAGAGCGGAAAACCCGTGCTAATTTCGCCGAAAAGGGAAAAATCGCAGAAATAGAGCGGAAACTCCGGCTTAATTTTTCTGAAAGAGGAAAATTTCAGAAATAAAGCGGAAGATCCGCCCTAATTTCGCCAAAAGAGGCGAATCCGCAGAAATAGAGTGGAAAATCCGTTTTAAATTCAACAAGGTGCTTCCCGGGTAGAGCGGTACTTAAGCGCATAGAAGCACAAGCGACTTACAGAGGAACAGCGATTTTTTCCTTCTGGCGAAAGAACACCCAACGGGTAAAACCGATCTCGCGCAGGCGGGAGCGGACAGCCTCCCATTCGTCTCCGACGCGGGCCGGCAAATGGGCGTCCGAGCCGAAAGTGACGTCGGCGCCGAAGTGCAGCGCGCGTTCGAGAACGGCGTCCGCCGGATACCAGCCGCCGCAATCCTTTGTTTTCCCGCTCGTATTGATTTCGATCGACAGATCGTTCGCGGCGACCGCCTTTAGCGCTTCGTCGATGTCGGCTTCCGCTCCGGCAATGTCGGCAAAACCCGGATAATAACCTTTCATCGCGTCAATGTGGCCAAGCACCTGGAATAGTCCGCTTTCCGCAGAGCGGCGGATCAGTTCGTAATAATACTTTTTCTCGTCCAGTTGCTGCGCCTCGTCCTTGTCCTTCCAACGGTTGCGGTTAAAGATGCTGACGCCTCTCGTCTGATGCACGGAACCGATAATGTAATCGAACGGGTAGGGGGCGTAAGCGGACCGGTACAGCTCAATCTGGTCGATATAGAAATCGGATTCGACGCCAAGCAGCACCTCGATCCGGTCCTTGTATTGTTCTTTGAGCCGGAGCACCTCCGCCACATAATTCGGAAATTCGCTGCGGGCCATCGCGATGCCAGGCTGAGGATGATCGTGCTCGTGGGCAAAATAAGGCGAATGGTCGGAGATGCCGATAACGTCCAAACCGGCGCCAATCGCCGCTTCGATGTAATCCCGAATGCTGTCCGATGCATGTCCGCATCTGATGTGGTGCGTGTGCAAATCGAATTTCATTTCGTTCACTCCTAGGGCGTGTCTGCATACTCCGAGGGCAGCAGATTTTGCCGAATTTTCGTTCCATGCAAGGAACTTTTGTGAAGGCGTACCGGGGGTACGTCAAGCAAAAGTGACGAAGCAGGGGGCGAAAAGGCGGTGAAAGACGCCCCCGAGCGGGTTTGCAGACACGCCCTTGCTTATCGTTATTCGCTTCCGATGAATTGATCCTCGGGCATCCCCTTCAGATCGTTCAAAAACTGCCTCATCGCGCTGTTGACGTATCTCCCCGACTTGGTCATCACGCCGACGGGGTGGCTGACCTCCAGTTCGGTTACAGGGATCATTTTGAGCGTTCCGCGCCGGACCTCCTCGGCTATGGACAGCTTGGAGACGACGGCGGCTCCCAGATTCAGTTCCACCATCCGCTTGACTTCCTCGCTGCTTCCCAACTCCATGGCGATATTCGGCTCAATTCCGTGCTCGCGCAGCACCCGATCCGTGAACCGTCTGCCCAAGGTGTCCGGCGACAGCAAAATCAAAGGAACGTCCTTTAGCATATCGATCGTGACCCGCTTGGCTCCGGCGAGCGGATGCTGCGGAGCGACGACGAATTCGAACGTATCGTAGTAGAGGATGGACGTTTCCACTTGCAGGCTGCGGTCGGTCAAGTAGCCGATGCCGATATCGACGGCGCCGTTCTCGACGCTGGAAAGCACTTGGGTCGAAGACATGGAGAGGATGCTGGTCTTAATGAGCGGATACTGGTTCTGAAAATAGGACAGGACGCGGGGCAAAATCTGAATCGCGATGGAGGAGGTCGTTCCGAGCACGATATGGCCTTGGGGCACTTGGTTCAGATCGGTCAGCTTCTGCTTAAGCTGCTCCACGATGGTAAGTATTTGCTCGGCATGGTCGAGAAAGACTTGTCCTCTGTCCGTCAAAGCGACGGGGTGATTGCGGTCGACGAGAATGGCTTTGAACTCGTCTTCGAGACTTTTGATTTGCGCCGATACGGCGGGCTGCGTCAAGTTGAGCACTTCGCCGGCTTTGCGGAAGCTTAGCGTTTTGGATATCGTGACTAACGTCTCCAGTTGGCTGATGTTCACCTGTGCGCCTCCTTATATATTGAATTAATTTATCAACAGTCCCGATGGATATAAACAGGATTTGTCATAACCCTATTATAGGGGAAATGTTTTTTCATCGCAAAGGGTTTACAAGTACTCAAAATTGAGTATAATTACGTTGTCGTACTCAAATTTGAGTATTTTAATCCGTCTAGAGAGGAAGTTCACCGTATGGATGTTAATAAGAGCAACACCAAGCTCGTCGTGGCCGGTCTTTTGCTGGGCTTGTTTATGTCGGCGCTTGATCAGACGATTGTCTCCACGGCGATGACGACGATTATCAAGAAGCTGGGAGGACTCGAAAGCTTTATTTGGGTGTATTCCGCTTATATGATCGCGATGGTCGTCGCGACCCCGATTTTCGGCAAGCTGTCGGATATGTACGGACGCAAGCGGTTTTTCCTGATGGGCTTGATTCTGTTCCTGCTTGGCTCGATATTGTGCGGCACGGCGCAGAACATGGATCAGCTGATCATCTACCGCGCCATTCAAGGCATTGGCGGCGGCGCTTTGATGCCGATCGTGTTTACGATTATTTTCGATCTGTTTCCGGGAGAGAAGCGGGGGAAAATGATGGGGCTGTTCGGCGCGGTATTCGGCGTGTCCAGCGTTTTTGGGCCGATCTTGGGCGGAGCGATTACCGATTATATGAGCTGGCGCTGGATTTTCTACATTAACGTGCCGATCGGACTGCTGTCCATCTACTTCATCGCAACGGCGTACCGCGAATCGAAAAATACCCGCAAGCAAGTGATCGACTGGGCCGGAGCGATGCTGCTGACCGGCGCGATTCTGTGCTTGATGTTCGGGCTGGAGCTTGGCGAAAGCTGGGGATGGGATTCCGCCAAGACGATCTCCCTGTTCGCCGGATCCGCGGTGCTGCTCGCGCTGTTCCTGTGGGCGGAGAGCGTCGCGAAGGACCCGATCATCAAGCTGTCGTTGTTCCGCACGCGTCTGTTTACGAGCAGCATGGCGATCAGCCTGCTGTACGGCGGCGTTATGATCGCCAGCGCGACTTATATTCCGATTTTTATTCAAGGCGTATTCCATAAAACGGCGACGGAAACGAGCACGGTGCTAACCCCGATGATGCTCGGCGTCGTGCTAAGCAGTCAGATCGGAGGCAGAGTCGCCAGCCGCTTCAGATACCGGGACGTCATGCTCGTGTCCGCACTAACGCTGCTGATCGGCTCCTATTTGCTGGGATTTGTGATGAATACCGATACAAGCCGCCTCGTCATCACTTTGTTCATGGTCGTAATCGGACTTGGAATGGGCGTATCCTTCTCGCTGCTGAACATTTCGACGCTCGGCTCCGTTCCTCCGCAATACAAAGGCTCGGCCTCGTCGCTGATCACCTTTTTCCGGACCATCGGTTCGGCGCTCGGCGTAACGGTGTTCGGAACGCTGCAGAAGCATCATTTTCAAGAGGGAATTCAGGAAGTGCCGAATATGAGTCCCGAAATGGCGGGACAAATCAAGGGCGGCCAAGCACTGCTCGATCCGACCATTCAAGCGAAAATGGGACTGTCTCCCGATATCGTGAACGGTCTACTCTCCAAGCTGGCCGGCTCGATCACTTACATTTTTCAGTGGTCGGTGCTATTGCCCGCCTTGGCGCTCGTGTTCGTGCTGCTGATGGGACGCGCCAGAATGGAGAAAACTGCTCCGGCGCCGCAAGGCAAACCGGAGGTTTCCTACAACAGAGGTTAGCGCCATGTCGATCCGATTAATCATTCTTGGACTGTTGATGGAGAACAATCGGCATCCGTACGAGATTCGGCAGACGATCAAGAAGAGAAATTGGCATTTGACGTTCCGGATTCGAGACGGCTCGCTTTATTATGCGGTCGATCAGATGCGGGGCGAAGGGCTGATCGAGGTAGCGGAGACGATTGCGGTTCAGGGCGACAACCGTCCGGATAAAATCGTGTACCGTATTACGGATAAAGGGAAAGAAGCGTTCACGCGGATGATCTACGAGGAGCTTGGCAAAGACTTCTATCCGCAGCACCCGATGTTCGCCCCGCTCGCGTTCTCGCGGCACGCCGATAACGAGGCGATGGCGGCGCTCGTCGCCGAGCGGCTTGACGGCTGTCTGGAAAGAATCCGGAACGTGCAAGACGTGTTGGAGATTAAAGCAGGCTGGCTGCCGCATGGCGCCAAAAGGATGATCGAGGGCATACTGCGGTTCAGCGAGGCGGAGCGCGACTGGCTCACGGAGATGCTGGATGATGCGCAGAAAGGCTTGTTGAACTCGGCTGACCGACAGCCGGGTCACTGACCGGAAAAGGAGATCGCCGAACGTTTGTCGAATTAGTCCGTCAAATCCGCGCGTAAAGCGAGAGAGGCGACATTTCCGATGGACGACAAAAAACAGATTAACGCCTGGGTGATGTACGACTGGGCGAATTCGGCTTTCGCCACGACGATTATGGCTGCGGTCATGCCGATTTACTTTATTAGCGTCGCCGGCGGAACCGACGGAAGCTGGAGCTTTACGCAGACGGCGGCGGCAATCGTCGTGGCGTTGCTGTCGCCGCTGCTCGGCGCAATCGCCGATCATGCGGGACGGAAAAAAACGTTTCTCCGCGTCTTCACCGTGATCGGAGCCTCCGCCAGCGTGGCGATGGCATTGATCGGCCCGGGCGGCATGTGGCTCGCCGTCGTGCTCGTCGTAATCGGCATGGTCGGCTTCGGAGCCGGCAATACGTTTTACGACGCGCTGCTTAGCGACGTGACCTCGCCTGCGCAGCGGGAGCGCGTCAGCGCCAGAGGCTACGCGATGGGGTATTTGGGCGGCGGCGTGCTGTTGGCCGTCAATCTTGGACTCATACTCGGCTGGGAGACAATCGGACTGCCGGACAGCACCGCAGCGTCGCAAATTTCGTTCGTGACGGTCGGAGTCTGGTGGTTCGTTTTCTCGCTGCCATTGTTTCGTAGAGTTCAGGAAACGAGGCTGGCGACGGAAGGCACGGCGGTGGCACACATCAAGACGGGAGCGCGACGGCTTAAGGAAACGTTCCGCCGCATCAAGCGTTATCCCGAGCTGATGAAATTTATGCTGGCCTATTGGTTTTTCTTCGACGGCATCAATACGATCATCGTTATGGCCGCCAGCTACGGCACGACGATCGGCATCGAATCTACCCATCTGATCGCCGCCCTGCTCATTACGCAATTCGTCGGATTCCCGGCGTCGCTCCTGTTCGGCAAGCTGGCCGACAAGCTGGGCAGCAAGAAGATGCTGTACAGCTCGCTCGTCATCTATCTGATCATCGTCCTGTTGGGTTACTTCATGACCAGCGCATTGCATTTCTACTTGCTGGCCTGCATGGTTGGGCTTGTGCAAGGAGGCTCGCAGGCGACGTCGAGATCGATCTTCAGCAAAATGATTCCTCCCGGCCGGAACGCGGAGTTTTTCGGCTTCCTCAGCTTTACGAGCCGTTTCTTCTCGTTCGGCGGCCCGCTCGTATTCGGCATTGTTAAGCTGCTCAGCGATTCGAGCAGGTCCGCGCTGCTGGCCGTTGCCTTCTTCTTCGTCGCGGGCCTTATCCTGCTGACATTCGTCGATTTGGCGAAGGGAGAGAAGGAAGCTGGACAGACGATTTGAGCGCATGAGTACCGGAAGACCCGGCTGAATTCAAGGTTCGACGTCGAATCCGCCCCCTGAAACGCTTCGTGATCAAAAGCGGACTTTTTGACCTACCGCTCAAATGAAGGGTCAAAAAGTTCGCTTTTCAGCACCGAGAAAATTGGATGAAGACCGGTGATGAGGAACGGAGTGTAGGCAAACCTACATGAGTACCGGAAGACCCGGCTGAATTCAAGGTTCGACGTCGAATCCGCCCCCTGAAACGCTTCGTGATCAAAAGCGGACTTTTTGACCTACCGCTCCGGAATGACCGAGTCGGCGTAGACGATGTCCGCGCTTCCGCATGGCCGACCGGTTTCGTACGAGACGTTGCCGAGCAGCTCGCCGAAACGCGCTCGCAGCGGCTCCGCTTCCGCATCTGCCGTCCCTGTCTCCAGCCAGCGCAGCGCCGCCGTCGTCGTCTCCCGCGCGTCCTTCAGCGCCCGATCCCACAGCTCCAGCGCACTGGAGCTGTGAACCGTCGTGCGATCGGTCGGATCGATCCAGCTTTGGCGGGACTCGTTCAGCACGTCCCAGTCCGGAGTCCGGCGCGGCGGGGAGAACGGCTGCAGCATGCCGAAGACAAGTCGGCCCTTCCAGCCGCTCGGATCGTAGAACAGCCGCTGCGCCTGCTGCATCTGCCGGGCGGCGTTATCGAGCTGTTCGGGCGTCATGCGTTCCGCCGGCACCGGATAATGGAGTCGAGCGGCGCGGAGGAAGCCGGAGGCGAAGTCGCCGGGCAGACGTCCGTTCGTGTCGATTTCCGGCGAAACCGGAGTTTGGCCAGTATGAATGTCGGCGCGCCGCAACATAATCGCGGAATCCATCGCCGTTTCATAGCGCTGATGATGCCATTTTTTAAATCCGGAACGGCTGAATACGAACGGATGAAGATGGCGATCCAACAGATGATGCAGCAGAAACCCAAGGCTGTAGGCGGTTGCCGGATCGTCCAAAGAGCGGCCTTTTGCTTCTTCCAGCAGCGACAGCAGGAAGGGGCCGCAGCTTTGCGAGTGCATCAACGAACCTAGCCTGTTCAAGTCTGTGTCCCCGCTCTGCCACGGCAAATAACGGTCGTAAAATAAAAAGTCCGGCCCCTGGCAGCCGAGCTGGAAGGCGGTTTTCCACTGGGGCATCTCCATAGGTCTTTCGGCCCGAACGAGGGCTAAAACCTCTTTGCCGAATTGAATATGAGCCCAAACATTCGGCATCGTTCTGCCTCCTTTGGCAAAAATCAGTGTACTTGTACCTATGATTTAAGTATAATAGGGGAAAGTGATTACGGCTAGCGGTTCAATCCAAACAGACAAGGGGCGCGTTCAGGCATGAAGGCTGAGTACATCAACCCGTTTTTGGAATCCGCGCGGATGGTCATCGAACAAATGGTACAGATTCGTCCTAGCACGGGGCAACTGTCGATTCGAGACATCAAATTCGCGGAAAACCATGTATGGATTCAAATTGGACTGACAGGTCATCTAACCGGCGATATCGTATTCGGGTTGAGCGAATCGGTCGCGCTGAGGATCGTATCTGCCATGATGGGCGGATACGCGATTACCGAGATTGACGATATGAGCAAGAGCGCGATCTCCGAGCTGGGCAACATGATCAGCGGCAACGCCAGCACAATGCTTTATAATCAAGGCGTTCACGTTGACATTACTCCTCCGAAAATTATGGAGTCTCATTTCGCATCAGCGACCGGAGCCAGCAGAGCGCTGGCGGTACCTCTTATTATGGATGGAATCGGCGAGATGGAAATTCAGGTTCTCATTGCGTAATAGATAGGAACGAACGCCCCGTCAGGGGCTTTTTTCATGGGACCATTCGGCCGGATGTGTAATTTGGCGGGGAGGGGTTATGATGAGAGTGGAGCTGCGCGGCAAAGTCGTGCTGATTACCGGGGCGTCTAGCGGCATCGGAGCGAAAGTTGCCGTTCTGCTGGCGGAGCGGGGCGCGATTCCGATTCTGACGGCGCGGTCCGTGGACAAAATGGAGCGATTGGCCGCATCCATCTCCGGCGAGCACGCAGTGTACGCGATGGATGTCCGTTCGGACGAGCAGGTTCGGGAGACGGTGGCGCGGGTCGTCGAGCGTTACGGAAAAATCGATGTGCTTCTGAACAATGCGGGTTACGGAGAGTTCATTCGTTTCGCCGATGCTTCGATCGCTCATTTTCAGGACATGCTGGACGTCAATTATATGGGCTCGGTTCGCTGCACCCATGCGGTTCTGCCCGATATGATGCGTGCAGGACAGGGTCACATCGTTAATGTCGCTTCGATGGCCGGGAAGATGGCAACCGCAAAGTCGACCGCTTATGCCGCAACCAAGCATGCTGTGCTGGGCTTTACGAACGCTTTGCGCCGGGAACTGCAAGGCTCTGGCATCGCCGTCTCGGCGGTTAATCCGGGGCCGATCGATACGCCGTTCTTTGATCGTGCCGATCCGGACGGCCAATATTTGCGGAACCTGGGCGGGTTCATCCTGTCGCCGGACAAGGTTGCAAGGGCGATCGTATCGGTTATCGAGAAGCGCAGGCCGGAGTTGGACATGCCATGGGCGGCATCGGCCGGGACGAAATTTATGCTGTTGTTTCCGCGGCTCGGCAACGCGCTGTTCGGGAAATTATTAAACCGGAAATAGGTTTTCATGAGAAATGGGGTTGGCATTATGGATTTTGTTACATTGGGATTAAACGAGACGCTGGTCGACAAGCTGGCGGCCTCCGGAATTACGCAGCCTTCGGAAGTGCAGCGGCAGGCTTTGCCGGAGCTGTTAAGCGGAAGAGACGGCATTCTGATCTCGCCGACGGGAACGGGCAAAACGCTGGCGTACTTGCTGCCTCTGCTGCAGCGGATCGACGGCTCTAGCAAGGAGGTACAGGCGCTTATTCTCGCGCCGACGCAGGAGCTGGCGATGCAAATTATGCGCGAGGCGGAGGCTTACGGGCAGCCGCTCGGCGTTAAAGCGGCGGCGCTGATCGGAGGCGCTTCGCTGGCGCGGCAGCTCGAACGGATGAAGAGCAAGCCCGCGCTGATCGTCGGCACGCCGGGACGCGTGCGCGAGGTGGCGAGTACGCGCAAGCTGTCGCTGCATAGGGTTGGCTTTGTCGTCGTGGACGAGACGGACCGGATTTTCTCCCTCGGCGGCAAAAACGACGTCGAGAATTTGCTGAAAATGTGCTCCCGCGAGCGCCAGACCGTCTTCGTATCGGCGACCCGCTCGCAGGCGATGCGCGAAGCGGAGGCGAAGTGGCAGAGCAATCCGTGGGTAACCGACGTGACGGAGCAGGAAAATGAGAACGGGCTGTCCTCGACGCTTAAGCACTGGTATTTCCTTGGCGATCGGCGCGACAAAATCGATCTCGTGCAGAAGCTTGTCCGGCATCTAAAGCCGAGCTCCGCGTTGTTGTTCGTAAACGATACCGACAAAATCGGCGAGCTGATCGCCAAGCTGCGCTACGAAGGGCTGTCGGTCGAGGCTTTGTACGGGGACACGAGAGGGCAGGAGCGCGGCGAGGTGATGCAGCGCTTCCGCAAGGGCCGCACGAAGCTGCTGATCGCGACGGATGTTGCCGCCAGAGGATTGGACCTTCCGGGGCTGCCGCTCGTCATTCAATTGGAGCCGGCGCTGGATGCGGATCATTACGTGCACCGGTCGGGCCGCACGGCGAGGATGGGACGCGACGGAACCTCCATTACGCTGATCGCTCCGGAAGAGCGTTTTATTCTTGATAAATTGGAAAAGCAGCTTAGTATCGTTTTCCAGCCGCAGATGCTCTACGAAGGGCGGGTCGTACCGTACGAGGAAGGCATGAAGCGCAAAGATTCGGGAGCCGGTCGCAGATCGCCCGCTGCCGACGAGAGGGGCGACCGCCCGGGATGGAAGTCGAAAGCGGATTATCTTGCTTCGCTAGAGACTCGAAAGCAGACCGAAAGCAAGGGAACGCCTAGCGGCGAAGCGAGACGCGAGCGGCCTCAGGCAGCGGGAACTGGCGGGAAGTCTGCAGGCAAGATGGCCGAGAAATCCGTTGGCAAGTCAACCGGCAAGTCGCCGGTTGCGGGCAAGCCTCAGTCGACGGCTAAAGCGGCGCCATCGCCGGCTGTTAAGCCCAAGCCGGGCAAATCGAAATCGGAGCGCGCGAGAGAGCAGAAGAACAAGGGCGCTCCGAAGTGGCTAAAGGCGAAACGCGAAGCCGGTTCTCCGCCCAAGCCAGATTAAATCGAATAAGCCGTCTCCTGTCATGCGATCTTGGGATCGGGACGGGAGACGGCTTATTTTCAATTCCGCGTCGTTTAGCGGTACGTTTTCATTTGCAGCTCGTTTAAGCTTTTGAACTCGTACCCCTGCGAGCGCGCCGCGTCAATGATGCGTCCGAGCGCCTCGACGTTGTCGCGGGAGACGGAGTGGAGCAAAATGACGGCTCCCGGATGCAATTGGCTCATCACGCTGTCGTAGGCGTATTGGCCGCCTCGCTGACTGTTGACGTCCCAATCCTTGTACGCGACCGACCAGAAGACGCCGGTGTAGCCCAGCTCGCGGCAGACGGAGAGCATCCGATCGCTGAAAATGCCCCGGGGCGGGCGCATAAACTTCATCTCTTGCCCTCCGGTAAGCTCGGCGACCGCTTGCCTCACCTTGTCCATTTCTCCGCGAATTCGCTCCGCTCCGACTTGGCTCAAGTCCGGGTGGCTCCAGGAATGGTTGCCGATCAGATGACCTTCCTTGGCCATTCTTTGCACCAGCTCCGCTTGATCCTTCACGAAGTGTCCGGTTACGAAAAAGGCGGCCGGAACCTGCTTATCCCGCAAAATGTCGAGAATGCGCGGCGTAAAGCCGTTCTCGTAGCCGTTATCGAAGGTCAGATACAGTTCCTTGCTGTTCGTGTTGCCGAGAAAGATGGCTTGCTGCCTTTGCAGAATGTTCATGAAGCCTTCTTCGGCGATGGACGGCAAGCTTCCCTGCTTGCTTTTCTTGAATCCGAAATGGAAGGGAGACTGGGAATTGGCCGCCGCGGTTGCGGCAAAAATCAGGCAGGCGGCGGCAACGCCCGCCAACATGGGGATCAATCGGTTGCGCATGAATGTCGGCACTCTCCTTACGGACATGGTTCTTAATACCATGGTGCGAAAGAAGCGGAATTATTCACAGCGGGTTCCCGAAGTCGTCCCGAGATTTCCTACCTGAGCCTTATTTCCGACTTTGGGCCTTGCCAGGGAGCGCCTTTTCCTTGGATGCTATTAATGCGGGAACTATCCCGTGAATACGATTGCTGCAGAGGAGAGACTTCAGGATGAAACAGATGCAACCGGTTCTTAAAAAGACGGCAGCGGCTACGATCGCTTTGACGCTGCTTGCGGGCAGCGCAGCGGCAACGATGGCTTCGGCGAAATCCGACCATGGCTCGAAACACGGAAACGAAGGAAAACGCGGCGGCAAAAGCGGCATTCATCTGGATTATAAAGATTTGAACGGGAAAGAGTGGAAGTGGGCTTACGAGCCGATTATCAGGCTGGCCGCCCAAGGCGTATTCAACGGCTATGAGGACGGCAGCTTCAAGCCTCGCAACAACATCAGCCGGATCGAGGCGCTTGTCGCGGCGGTTCGTCTCCTGGGCCTCAAGGAAGAGGCCGAAAAGCCGGAGAATAAGAACGCCAACCTGAACTTCAAGGATTTCGACCAACTGCAGAAAAAATACAGTTGGGCGGTCGGCTACGTCGCCGTGGCGCTGGAGAACGACTTGTTCTCCGAGACGGACACTAAGATTCAGCCGGACAAGCCGGCATCCCGGCTCTGGGCGTCCGTTCTGCTCGTCAAAGCGATGAAGCTGGAAGCCGAAGCGAAGACCAAGATGGATACGGTGCTGCCGTTCCGCGACGCTAAGGAGATTCCCGCGGGCTCAGTCGGATATATCGCGGTGGCGCTGGAGAAAAATCTGATCCAGGGCTACAACGACAAGACGTTCCAGCCCAACCGCCCCGTTACTCGCGCGGAGCTGGCGTCGCTGCTGGACCGCGTCGATCAGCAGCTTCCCGAAGAAGGCAGAGCGCAAGCGATCGTCGGCAAAGTCGAGACCGTAGCCAACAATGCCTTGACAGTGAGAAAGTCGGACGGAACGGCAGTAACGGTACCGGTAGACGCCAACGTGTTTATTTTCCGCGATAATGTTAAAGCTTCGCTCTCCGTACTAAAATCCGGAGACGAGGCGCTCGTGCGCACGTATGAGGGCAAAGCGGTGTTTATCGAGGTGACCAAAACGGCCGAAGCGAACACGCAGTTCGTCGACAGCGGCATGCTGACCTCCTTCACGCTGAATCCGGACGGCAAGCTGACTACAGTCTCCCTGAATAAAACGCTAAACGGCGTCACTCATGTGATTATTTACAACGTCGACGCGAACGTCTCGATCAGCGGCGGCGGTCTGACCTCGAACGTGAACGTCGTCGTTCGCGGCACGAACAGCCTCGTGCAAACGATCGAAATTCAATCTTAACCCGTCATAGCGATGTTTCGAACAAAAGGCTGTCCCACAAGCCAACCCAGTTGCTCTGAAAGAGAATCGATGATAAAGGTTCAAGAGGTATGTACCTCCCTTTCTTTGTCTATCGATGATCTCAAGCAACTCTGGCTTATGGGACAGCCTCGTTTTTTTTTGCGCAGCTCTCATGATCCGTTTCGCGTACTCTTCCGGGAAGCTCTCGCGCTCAGCTCCGCCAAGAACAGCGACAGAAGGACGGGCAGCATAGTCATCGCTTCGACGGTGAGAAATCCCCACGTTCCGACGGAGAGCGCCTTATACCAATGGTAATCCGACAACCAGACGCACACAAGAACGAGCCAGACGCCTGACGCGGAATAAGCCAGTCCGTAAGCTTTCATCCGAGACACCTCCGATTCTACCATTCCTCGCGATAAGCCTCCCTATTCCGAGTAAAAAGGGGACTCTTTGCGCATACTGAAACGGCGTCGAAAGGATGGTACGATATGGAACGCCGGGAAGTGATCAGCAATTTTCAATTGATGTCCCTTATCGTCATATCGACCATCGGGACGTCCAGCTTGTACGCTCCGGCCACATTAGTCCGTTACGCCGAACGGAATTCGTGGTTTTTGGTGCTTGTGGGCGGTCTGGCCGGCTTATTGAATCTGGCTATTCTAATGACTTTAAACCGGATGTATCCGGACAAAAACTTGATCCGCATCTGCAAGCATGTCCTGGGACCTTGGATCGGAGGCCTGCTTGCTTTCGCGATTATATTTTACTTTATCGACGTTACCGCGTGGATTGTTCGAGAGTTTGCGCAGTTTTTCATCGTCGCGCTGAGCCCGGTCGTTCCCCAATCCTGGTACTTGGCTACGGGCATCATTATGGGAGCTTACGCGGTCTATCGAGGTCTCGAAGCCTTCAGCCGCGTGTCGGAGATCGTGCTTTTCGTCATCGTGTTTACTTTTCTGGGCATTTACACCGTACTGAGCTGGCAATATCATCCGGAATACTTGCTTCCCGTTCTAGAGAACGGATTGCTTGCGCCGCTTTCCGGCATCATTCCCGTCGCCTCTTGGCTAGGCGATCTGATGTTCATCTCGATGATGCTGAATCACGTGCGCCGCACGAAAAAAACAGCGGCATACGCCGTCGGGGCTGTGGCGGTTACGACGGTGCTGCTCATGTTATCCGTGCTTTCTTGTACGCTGTTGTTCGGGGCTAAAGCATCCGAGTCTTTCACCTACCCTAGTATCAGCCTGATTCAGAACATCCGCCTGTTTCGGCATATCGAGCGGTTCGACGCGGCCCTCGTCGCCGTATGGGTGATGAGCTGCTTTATCAAGCTAACCGTTTATTTATGGTCCGCCCAGCAGGGGTTGGCCGATTTGCTGAAGCTGAAGAAACCTCGCATGTTTCTTATTCCGGTCGCCGCAGGAATCTATGTTTGCGCCAAGTTCAAAGTATGGGGACTCATTGAGCTCGGCAGGTTTTACGATCAGCAAGCCTGGTATTTCTGTTTATTCCAGTATGCCGTTCCGGGATTCCTCCTGTTGGTCGCATGGCTGCGGGGAGACGGCGGCAAAACGAAGGTGGGCGCATGAGCGATAGACAAACGGAATTCTCGGAGGATTTGGCTGAAAATGTCCGACGGATACGGGAATGCATGCAGCATACCGACGATTTGATCTTCGTCGATCGGGAGCTTGCTTCGGGGAAGCCGATCAAGATCGCCTATTTGAAGGGCTTGACGGATGACCGTAGGCTGGAATATTTGCTGGCCCATGCCAGAGAGTTTGGGAACGGGGACTTTGCTTTCGGCGACGATGGCTGGCGCAAGTCGATTCAGCAAGGGGCGGAAAGTCTCGCCGCCGGACAAGCGCTGCTGCTGTTCGCGGATCCGCCGGGCGCCGCAGCCATCGACCTGTTGGGCGTTCAGCTTAGAAACGTAGAAGAACCGTCGAGCGAATCGACCGTCAAAGGACCGAGAAGCGGTTTTACGGAGTCTCTTACCAATAACCTGGCGCTGGTGCGTTACTACTGTCCTTCTCCCCAGCTTAAAATCGAAAGCTGCAAAATCGGAAGGCTGAGCCCGACCCCGCTGGCGATCTTGTCGGTTGGCGGCATCACGAACCCGTCCATTCTGAAAGAGGTTCATCGCAGAATCGACGAAATTACCGCCGACTTCATTGTGGGAAGCAACGCGATCGAGGAGTGGATCGCCGATCACCGGGGAACGATGTTTCCGATGGTGGAATCGACCGAACGGCCGGACCGCGTCGTCGGCGCGCTGATGGATGGGCGAATCGCGATCATCGTTCAGGGCACTCCGTTCGTCATTTTGCTGCCCTTTGTTTTTTTGCAGGCCTTTCAGGTAGGGGAGGACTACTTTTGGAATTTCTATATCGGTTCTCTTCTCCGCATGCTCCGGATTTTTTGCGGTTTGATCGGGTTACTGCTGCCCGGGTTCTACGTGGCTACGGTCACTTACCATCACGAGCTCGTACCGACCGCGCTTCTTCAGAGCATTGCGGCCGCGAAGGAGCCGGTGCCGTTCCCGGCCGTCGTGGAAAGCTTCGCGATGATGTTCGCGTTCGAAATTATGCGCGAAGCGGGCATTCGTATGCCCAAGCAAATCGGGCAGGCGGTCAGCATCGTCGGTGCGCTTATTCTCGGTCAAGCCGCGGTGGAAGCAGGGATCGTGTCGCCGATCATGGTCATCGTCGCGGCGCTGACGGGCATATGCACGTTTACGCTGCCTCCGAACGCTATGAATTACGCCATTCGTCTCCTCCAATTCGGAATGACGTTTCTAGCTTCCCTGCTCGGCTATGTCGGGCTTGTGGCCGGGATCATCGGATTGCTGATTTATTTAGCTTCCTTGCGCTCATTCGGGATTCCGTATTTGGGACCTGCGGCGCCGCTTAATGCGCAGGAATTGACGGATGTTATCGTGCGGCGTCCGATTCCTTGGGACTCCAAGCGCCCGACTTTGTTTCGGGCGCTTAACCCTTATCGATTCAGAGGCGGGGACAAATGAGAGCTGCAGGGCGGATCGCGTGGGTATTAGCCGTGTTTGCTTTGGTTGGTTCTGGCTGCAGAGGCAGCCTGGAGCTGAACGAAATCCATATTGTTCATTCCGTCGCCCTGGACGCGGGAAAGAACGGAGGCGTGAAGCTGTCCGCGGAAATCGCGAGGCTTTCGTCCGGACAACAACAGCCGAAAGGCATGCAGAACAAGACGTTCATATTGACCGGGGAAGGGAGCAACATTTTCGAAGCCGCCAGGCTGATGCGGGCCAAGTCGGACCGTACGCTGCTGTGGGGCCAGACGACGGCGATCGTGATCAGCAAAGACGTCGCGCTGCAAAGCTTTGACAAACAGATTGAGACGCTTCGCCGTTTCCGGCAATTTCGCAACACAACGCTCGTCTACATGATCGACGGACAGGCTTCGAGGGTATTGGAAGTAGAGATGCCGAACGCTTCGATCAGCGCGCAGGCCTTAAGGGGATTGGCCGAAGGAGGGGAAATCACGGGGCTGACTTCGCAGACGTCCCTGCTGGACATATACATGGATCGAATCAACGGCTATAAGGAGGTTTGCATTCCGGCGGTCCGGGTGCTGAGGAGCAAGGACGGAGGTGCCGACCGTCTAATTAAAGCCGCGGGTTTTTACGCGTTTCGAGGCGATCGATTAGCAGGCTTCATGCCCGCCCGGATAAGCAAAGGCTACCTCAGGGCGTCCAATCGCATGAGAAGTACGATTGAAAAGCTGGCTTGCGACGGGAAAACAGGCAATACGGTCGCATTCGAAAACACGAGAAGCAGCAGCAAGATCGCGGCCTCGATCGATAAGACCGGAACGCCCGTCGTCCGGATCGAAGTCGACACGGATCTGAATCTGGTTGGGCAGCCATGCGAAGACCAGACCGTCACCCCCGAGCTGATCGCGGAATGGGAGAAGCAGCTGAATTCGGACATTGAGGATCAAATCAAAAGCTTTATCGGGTTTTCACAGCAACACGCGACAGATTTGCTGGGCATCGGGGAGCGCATCCATCGGAAGCAACCGCAGCAGTGGAAGCGGATCAAAGACGAATGGAGCGAACTTTACCCGACTTGCCGGTTCACGGTGAACGTTAACACCCGAATCGACCACACCAACTTTACGATTTGAAGCCGCCTTTTTGTAAGCGGGTCTCCCGCCCGTTATAATAAGGTGAACAAGGCATTTGTGCCGCTTATCGGGGAGGCTGGAGATTGGTGGTATCCGCGCAGGAGAAAACGAGCGCGCCCGCGCTTGCGATGAAGGAGCTTACAGGAGGTTACAGCCGGCGGCGTCCGGTGCTTCATGGCGTCTCGATGACGCTGCATGGCGGCGAGCTATTGGGCTTGATCGGGTTGAACGGGGCCGGGAAGAGCACGGCAATCAAACATATTTTAGGGCTGATGGTTGCGCATAGCGGGGAAGTTCGCGTCGCCGGAGCGACGCTGGAGGAGAATCGGGAGCTGTATCGCTCTTCCATCGCTTACGTGCCTGAGCAGCCGTCGCTGTTTCCTAATTTGACGGTGAAGGAGCACTTGCATTGGACGGCGCTCGCTTATGGTCTGAATCGGGAGGCGGCGGAGAAACGGGCGGACGAATTGGCGACGACGTTCCGGATGACCGAGGCGATGAAAGCTCTGCCCGACACGTTGTCCAAAGGGATGAAGCAGAAGGTCATGTTAATGAACGCCCTGCTCGTTCGCCCGGCTCTGCTCATTATTGACGAGCCGTTTCTCGGACTCGATCCCCTGGCGATTCGCGGACTGGTGGCCGCTCTGGACGAAGCGCGCGATGAAGGGACGGCGATTCTACTTAGCTCGCATATTTTGCCCGCGCTGGAGCGCAAGGCGAATCGGCTCGTCGTGCTCCACAAGGGCCGTCTGATTGCCGAGGGCACGCCGAAGGAAGTGAAGGCGGCAGCCGGCTGCACCGGAACGGAAGCGACGCTGGACGATGCGTTCGAGGCGCTGGTGGAAGCTGCGGAAGGGGGCCGCAAGGGTGAGTAGAATCGCGCATGACGAACAGCGCGCCTTCTTGCACTCCCTGCGGAGAGAGCGCACCGCCGCCTTCCGAAAGGAGATCGTGCCGTATTTCCGCTATGTGTTCCAGAGCGGCTTCGGCTTGTTTGCATCGGCGATCTTTTTTACCTTGCTGATCGGGTACATGGATTTGATCAAGGCGGTGCCCGCCGATTGGCCGGCGAAGTGGGTCGGCGCCGTCGTCCTCTCGCTTTCGGCGCTTCGCGCTCCGCTTCGCACGTACTTTCGTCCCGCCGACTCGGTGTTTCTGCTGGCGATGGAAAACCGCATGCTGGAGCAGTACGTCGCCGTAGCGCTGCGCAAAGCGGTTATTGCGGGCGTATTGCGGACGCTTGCCGTATTTGCGCTGTTCGCGCCGATCTATATTCGTTCGCCTCAGACTGCGGCTCTTGCCGATGTGCATCCGCCGATCGTTCTAGCTTTGCTGTTTGCTGCGCTGACTGGGATTAACATCTATGGAGGCTGGCGCGAACGAAGAGCCGCGGCGCGATCGTGGCGCATCGGACTGAAAGCCGTTCGAATAGCGCTGTCTGCGGCCGCCGTAACGGCGCTTCTACTGAAGCCACTGGCGTTGGCGATTCCGTTTGCGGCAGCCATTGTCGCGGTATTGGCGCTGCTGTGGAGGCTGCCTGCGCAGCATGCGCTGCCGTGGGACAGGCTGATCGAAGAAGAAGCGGCTCTCAGGCGCAGATGGATGGGTTTCCTGAGCTGGTTCGTGGACGTGCCGACCGAAACCGCGAAGCCGACGTACAGACGCTGGATCGCTTGGATTGGCGAGCTTATCCCGTGGAGCAGAAGCAAGGCCTGGCATTATTTGTACGTTAAAGTGTTTTTGCGCGGGGAGACGTTCGGGGCGCTGTGGAGATGGATCATCGTGACTTGCTTGGTCGTCGCCGTATCGGGAAGCGCGCTAATCGATGCGCTTGTCTTCGGCGCATCCATCGTCGTGTGCGGGCTGCAGCTCAGCGAGTTGAAGCGGGTTCGCTTCGTGGAAACGGCCGATACGCTGCCGATCGCTCCGCAAGGCAAGCTTATGGCAGCGGCGGCGGTCGCGCGCGGGGCGGGCTTGGCGGCGGTCGCTCTGATCGGAGCGGCCGTGCCGGCGACGGCAGGCTTAGGAGCCAATCCGGGAGATGCGGAGGTTTTTCGATTCGACTACTGGCTGGCCGCAGCCGGATTCGGACTGCTCTGGTGCGGATGGTGGATGCCGCGCAAAATCGCAAGATTTACGGACGAGGACGATTTGTGAGAGGCGGGCTTGGGCGGAATATGATTTCGAAATAGAAAAAGGCTTCTCGTCCGGCCTGCCAGCCGGCAACGAGAAGCCTTTTTTTTGCTTGTAGTTATAAAATTAAGCTTTTCCTGCTTTGATATCCAGCACTGCTTGATAGATTCGGTCGAACAGGTCTTCCAGGTCGTTCTCCTCGATGCAGGAGAAGGCGACGCGCAGATCGGTTTCGCCCAGGGCGATCGTGCCTACGCCGTAATCGCTCAGCAGACGCTGACGTACGGTTTCCGCGTCCACGGTCAGGTTAAGACACATGAAGTAGCCGGAGTTGAACGGGTAATACGTCCAGACGTCGCCGTACTTGCCGCTGTCGAGCAGAGCTTTAACTTTGTTGGCGCGTCCTTTCATAATAACGAACTTCTCTTCCTTCTGGGCTTGGAAGCGATCGGACTTAAGCGCGCGCAAGATAAACGTTTGCGACGGATGAGGCCCGCTGGAAATCGTGGAGCGGATGTTGCCGATCGTCTTTTGCTCAAGCGCAGACAGGCTCGCTTCGCTCAGTCCGCCGTAGGTGATAAAGCCTACCCGGAAGCCCCAGACGTACTCTTCTTTGGTCGCGCCGTCGACTTTAATGGCGAGAACGCGCTCATGCAGACCGCAAAGCTGTCCGAACAGCGATTCCTGCAAGGAATCCTCGAAGAACAGGCCGAAGTAAGCGTCGTCGGTGACGGCCACGACGTTGATGCCGGCTTCCGCGGCTTCGCGAACGGCGTCGACGATGGCGCGTCCTTCCTCGGCTCCCGGCGTGTATCCGGTCGGGTTGATTGGGAAGTTAAGCAGCACGATGGCTTTGCCCTTGTCCTTGCGGGAAAGCAGAGCGTCGCGAAGGCCCGCGGAATTGAAGCGGTTGTCCGCGTCGTACAGCGGATAGTATACCATATCCGCGCCACGTCGAACATGGTAGGTCAGCTCGTAGTTTTCCCAATTTTTGTCCGGGACAATAACCGCGTCGCCTTCGTCGGCGAACAAGTCTCCAACGATGCTGAGGCCATGCGTCAGCGCGTTCGTGACTACCGGAAGACTGATCGCCTTGCCGGCGACGGACGGGTTCTCGGCCAACATTTTCTCGCGCCAGATCGTACGCAGCTCCGGCTTGCCTCCTGGAGGGGCATATTCGTAAAGATCCTTCGGATCGTAGGCGGTCAGCGTTTCCTGAATAACCTCCAAATGCATCGGCTTGCCGTTCTCGGTGGCGATGCCGATCGTGGCGTTGTAGGTACCCGCTTTCTGCTTCGCTTCGGCGGATTGGCTCAGAATGCCGAGCTTAGGCAGGTACATCTTCTTGCCAAGATCGGATAGCATTTCGGCAACGTGCGGATTGTCGCGGGCAAGCGTCTCGTTCAATTGCTGGGCAAGGGGATTCATCACTTTCATCCTTCCAATCGTCATTAGGTGATATTATACACCATTGGTCGATTAGCGTCATGGTATGAGAGCGTTTTCTTGTAAAAAAAGGATACCGATTTATCACTTTTCACCAATTCGTTTCATAGGCGGATCGCCCTTTTGAGCGAGCGTTCGCAAATGCGAATTGAGCGGAAGAAGCTGGTTGCGGGGCAAGCTAAATTAAGGATTGGAAAAGGGAAGCTTGCGCTAGATTGCGAAATCGTGTACGCCGCACATTGACAACAGAAAAGATACATTTTAGAGTAAAATGACTAGTCCATTGTTAAGGAAAGGGAAGCCGATGACATCACCGTTTGCGTATTCCGCCAAGCTGGCCGATTGCGGCAGCAAACATCTGGCGATGTATTTGGCCATCCGGGAGGCGATTATGGAAGGGACGCTGTCTCCGGGGGAGAAGCTGCCGTCCACAAGACTGCTGGCCGCACTGTACGGGCTGTCCCGGGGAAGCGTAAGCTTGGCCTACGAGATGCTGTCGGCGGAAGGCTTCGTGGTGACTGGCGTCGGACAGGGGACGTTCGTGGCGGGAGCGGAATGGGAGTCGGCGACAAAGTCAGCCGTCTCCCTAAATGGAGCGGCGTGCGGAATCGATGCGACGATGGAGGACGCCCAATTGACGAAATGGGGCCGCCGTTTGCTCGATCTCCCTCAAGCGGCGCATCCGCCCATTCCGACGCTTGAGCCCGAACGGGAAGAAGCAATCTCGTTCGTTCCGTCGGGGCTTGGCCCGGAGCGGTTTCCATGGCAGGAATGGAAGGCGGAGGTCGCCCAGCAGTGGAAGAGTCTCGGAGTGTCCGGCCACGCCGACGGTCATGCGACTGAAGGGAGCCTGGAACTGCGCAAGGCGATCGCGGGCAGATTGCGTCGGGAACGGGGCATTCCATGCCGCGAGGACGATATCGTTATTACCTCCGGCTCCATGCAGGCGATCGCTCTGCTGGCGCAACTGCTGCTGGAGGAAGGCAAGTCCGCAGTGATCGAAAATCCTTGCTACGCCGGAATTCGCAACGCGGTGATGACAACGGGAGCTTCCGTTATTGCAGAGCGGACGGACGGCGGGGGCATCGTGCCTCGGGATTGGGAGGCGTCGGTGCTGTTCGTCACGCCGACCCGACATTTCCCGACGGGCGTCGTGCTTAGCTACGAGCGCAGACAGGCGCTGCTCGCATGGGCGTCCAGACGCGGCGCCTGGATCGTCGAGGACGATTACGACAGCGACTTTCGCTGGGGCGGACGTCCGATCGAGCCGCTCAAGTCGCTGGACAGGGAAGGCCGAGTCGTCTATGTCGGCACGTTCTCGCGCTCGATGAGCGCCAGCATGAGAATCGGCTTCGCGGTCGTTCCGAAGGAGCTGATGCAGCCGTTCCTGTTGGCGAAGAAGCTTTACGATCCGTATCCGACGGGGATTGCGGAGCAGCAGGCGCTGGCGAGCTGGATGTCCTCCGGCGGCTACGACCGGCATATGCGCAAGACGCGCCGCATTCTCGGCAAGCTCGAGTATAAGCTGCGCTCCAGTCTGACTGCGGATTTGCAGCAGCTGTTCACGGCTGTTCCGTCCGATGCCGGATTGCATGTGTATGCAAAGTGGGAAGGGGCGGAAGAGGATTACCGCCGATTGGTCGAGGAGTGCGCGCGAAGCGGGGCGATATGGAGGGACGGATCGGCTTACGATATTCCGTTCGGAGGGTCGCTCGAAGAGAAGGCGCCGCCTTCGGCGCTGTTTGGGTTCGCCCATCTGAGCGAAAGGGAGATTGAAGAAGGCGTTCGCCGCATCCGTCAGGCGGCTCTGGCGCTGAATGAGCTAAGAGCAAAGCCGGAACAAGGAGGTTTCGTTCATGATTAATCTAGCGCCTGAGTCGTTTGTTCTACATTCCGCCTTTGCGAAAATTTCGTGCGAGCCGGGGTGGAAATGGCAGAAGCGGGAGAAGCCGCTTGCCAATTACGATATTTTCTACGTATGGAGCGGCGAAGGGGAGCTGTCTCTTAACGGGAAGATGTACGAACTGGGCAAGGGCAGCTGCTTTCTTTTTCGAAAAGGGGATCATACGTGGGCGACGCACAACCCGCAGAAGCCGCTTGTGCTTACGTACATTCACTTCGATACGGCCGAGCCGGCCCAGGAAGTTCCGGTGCCGTACCGCGTATTGGAGGATACGTTCGACTTCGAGCATTTGCTGTCCAAATACGTACGCCTGTTTCTGGTGAAAACCTATGCGGCCGAGATCGAAGCGCAGCTGATTCTCAAGCAGTTGATCATCCATCTGCTGCGCTGCGACAGGCAGGAGCCCGTCGAGCGGAAAGTTAGCAATCAGCTAAGCGAGAGCATTCGGGAAGTCGCGAACTACATTTTGCAGCATCCCGGCCAAGCTCATCGCGTCGAGGATCTGGGCAAGCGGGCGGGGCTGTCTTCGCGATATTTTTCGATCAAGTTTAAGGAACTGATCGGCATGTCTGTGCAAACCTACATGATCCGAGCAAGAATCGAACGCGCGCAGCATCTGCTGCTCCATGCGGGCATGAACGTGACCGAGGTCGCCGACGCGTTAGGCTACAGGGACATTTTTTTCTTCAGCCGGCAGTTTAAGCAGTATACGGGCAAAAGCCCTTCGGAAATCCGCTAGGGCGTGTATGCATACTCCGAGGATAGTAGATTTGGCCGAATTTTCGTTCCATGCAGGAACTTTTGTGAAGGCGTACCGGGGGTACGTCAAACAAAAGTGACGCAGCAGGGGATGAAAGATACCTCTGAGCGGGTTTGCATACACGCCCCAGCAGACAAAAAAACCGTCCGCGGCCCGCAATTAACGGGATCGGACGGTTTTCTTCATGCGTATGGCCGGTTTAAGACTTCGGGACCAGCGTTCCGAGCCGTTCGCCCATGCGAACCCTGGAGCCTAGCTTCAAATCCGGGCGTGGGTTTAAGGTGCCGTCTTCCGTAAGCAGCACGATGGTAGAACCGAATTCGAAGTAGGCCAGCTCGTCCCCTCGGCGAAGCCGGCGCGGCTTCGGCTCGACGTAACGAATGCTGCTGACGTTCATCGCGCCTACTTTGACGACGGCGACTTCTCCCTGCTCGTGGCGGATGTAGGAGACTAGACGCTCGTTGCGGGAAAGCACGCGGCGCATAGAGGTAAGGCCGAATTCGTTGACGGGATATACCTTGCCTGCAATGTGCTCGCTCTCGACGATATCTCCGTCGCATGGGGAATGGATGCGATGATAATCCGTCGGACTCAGGTAGAGCACCCAGAAGTATCCGCGCCGATATTGAGCGATTCTCGGAGAGCCGTTAAGCAGCTCCTCGATCGTATAATCTTGTCCTTTGATCTGCAGCATCATGCCGTCTTCGATCACTCCGCAGCCGGTAATGAGCGCGTCCACCGGGCTGGTTAGCGCGTCTGCGGCGGCGTCGACGGGCCGTCGGCCGGGCTTGAGTCTGCGCGTAAAAAAGTCGTTGAGCGAACGGTATTCTCCGATCGCTTTCTCCGCTTCCTCGACCGGAATGTTGTATATCGCCGCAAAGCGAGGAATGAGACGCCGGCTAAAGGAAGATTTGGCGAAGCGCCCCGTCATGCGGGATATGAACTTGCGCGACGACAGTTCCGTCATCATGCGCAGCAGCCAACGAGTCATGTGGCCGAGCACTCCTTTATCGATAGATTCATTCCCGAGAATTGTGACATAACGCCGCGTAAAGTGCAATAGCCCCTTTGTTACGATTCAGCAAGATTAGGTTTCTCGCATCTCCTTGTCTGAATCGTCTATGCAAAGCTTCCCCGGCTTCCATGCCGTCGAAGCTGTTTTTGCTTGGGCTGCGGGCAGGCGCCGTAACTTTTTTGCTCTCCTCCGTATATGCTGAAGCGACGGCCTAGGAGGCTGACGAGGGAGGCGGGAACGATGCTGAGAGCCGCATTTATTACTCCGGGAGCTTTCCCGGTTCCTTCCGCGATGGGAGGCTCCGTCGAACGCGTGGTCGAGAAGGTCGTTCCCGAGCTGTTGCCCCACGTCGACGCTACCATCTACGGCAGAAAAGGCAAAAGGCTGCCCGCACGGGGGAGTCTTCGCGGCATAAAGGTAGAGCGATTCCCTGGAGCGAACAAGAGCGACTATTTTAACAGGGTATGCGCCAGGCTAGCCCGTTCGAAACCGGACGTCATTCAGGTGGAGAACCGTCCGCTATGGGTTCCCAGGCTAAAGCGGCTGTTTCCGCGGAGCCGGATCTGGCTTAACTTGCATTCCACTACTTTTATCAACGCTCCTTATTTGAACCCTGTCCAAAGAAGAAGATGCTTGCAGGCAGCCGACCGCATCCAGGTGAACAGCGAGTTTCTTCGCACGTACGTTAGAACGTACGTGCCGAATGTGTCCGATAAAATCCGCGTAAACCCTCTTGGGGTGGATATTTCGAGATTTTACGGCAGATCGACGTTGGAAGGGGCGGCCGTCCGCGAGGAAATGCGTTTCCGTTACGGATGGGGGAATCGTCCGATCGCCATTTATGTCGGACGTCTCGTTCCCCAGAAAGGCGTTAAATATTTGCTTGCCGCCGTTCCGTCGATATTGGCGGCCGTGCCCGATGCGCTGATCGTGATCGTCGGCAGCGCGAGATACGGTTCGCATCGCGAGACGGGACATGTGCGGCGACTTCATCGTATGGCCGCCCGTCTGAAAAATCATGTTCATTTTCAACCGTATGTTTCTCATCACGATATTCCTCGCTGGTTCGCGATGGCGGATACGGCCGTGGTGCCCTCCGTCGGAAAGGAAGCTTTCGGGCTGGTCAATCTGGAGGCCATGGCTGCGGAGCTCCCCGTCGTCGCTACCCGGGCGGGCGGAATGAAGGAAATCGTGGTGGACGGACATACCGGGTTTCTCGTTTCCACCGAGCGCGAGAAGATCTCGGCGGAGCTGGCGGGAAAAATCGGTTTTCTGTTGACAAACGGCGAAATGCGTCGGGAAATGGGCTTTCGGGGCAGGGAACGGGTGCTGAGGGATTTCCAATGGCGGCATACTGCGGAACGATGGCTCAAATTCCAGTCGGAATAAAAAAACGCCAAAAAGAGGCGCATGAATCTCCCTTGCGAGGAGAATTGTGCGCCTTTTTCTCATGCGTGCTCCAGATGTTGAAGCGTCTGCAAAAAAATTTGTTCGATGTGCGAATCGTCGAGCGAGTAGAAGACGGTTTTGCCGCTTTTGCGTCGTTTGACCATGCGCATGTTGCGCAGATATCTGAGTTGGTGGGACACGGCGGACTGGCCCATGTCCAGCAGGGCGGCGAGGTCGTGCACGCACAGCTCCCGATGAAGCAGGGCGCCGATCAGCTTGATTCGCGTCGGATCCCCAAGAGCCTTGAACAGCTCGGCCAAACGGTTGGCGGAGTCTTCGGTGATCATGAGCTTTTTGACTTCTTGCAGCGGAAGATCGGAATGTGCGCAGCCTTCTTCCGACCTTATCAGCGCGATTTTATCCATGTTAATCTCCCTTGCGGATGGTTGCGATAGTTCTTTCATTATAACGCAACGAGAGAGCGACGGAAATAAGGCGGCGGCTCCAAGCCGCAAAACGGAGGCGAGGGGCGTTGCGGGCGACGGAGGAATGAACGAAAAAAATGGACGGACGCCTATCCGCGTGACGCGCCCATGGGTGAATGCATATGATACTGAAGATTTCGATGAACAGGAAGGAGAGGGACATGAAAAAGAAACGAGCGGGCAAATCTCCGAAATCGCGCAAACCGCTATACTACGTCGACGATCCGAATAAACTCGAGCTGAAATGGCTGGATGACATACAAAAATCGAAGCCGATGGCCGTACACGGATCGGCCGTCGATGCGCCGGAGAGACCAGCGGGAAATCCAGCCCATAGCGACACGGCGAAGTCGGGCGTCTCCGAAGCCCCGGCTCCAGCGTCAACCGGAAGCGACGTCGGGTCGGCATTAACGGAAACGGTATCGACTCCCGAGGAGACGGAGGAGCTCGTTGCGATCGCTACGGGGGCGTTTCCCGCAGCCGAATTGCCCCAGAAGCTCATGGAGCCCGATATTGTGGCCGTTGTCGAAGCCCTGCGTTCGGAAAGCGTCCAGTCGACGGATCAGTTGGCTGCGATGATGACCGGCGACGTTGCGGCGGAAGTCGAAGATCTGAAAAGCAGAAGCTTGAGAAGCGGAAGCTTGAAAGGATCGGTAGTTGGAGGATTGAAAAAAGCAGGCTTGAAAGGCGAAGGTTCGGAAAGGCGAGTTTTGCAAGGCGAGGTTTCGAAGAGTGCGGGGCCGGAAGGCGGAAGTTCGAGTTTGCAGGACGAAGGCTTGAAGGACGGAGTTGCGAGAGAAGAAGTCCAGCAGGAGCAGGACGAGGAGGATGCTGCGGAGCGGGAGGCGCGGCATGCCAAGCTTAAGGAGAAAAGAATGCCGTCGCGCCAGACTCCCGTCGTCTATACCGACGATATTGCAGACGAGGCGATTACGGGCGAGAAGCTGGCTCCGTTCGCGGTTAAGGCGATGCATTTGGCAGCCGATTCCGTACACACCGATTCGCTGGCGGATTTTTCTGTAACGGCGATCAAGCTGGCCGACGGTTCGGTGACGACCTCCAAGCTGGCCTCGGAATCGATCGTCGGGGACCATCTGGCCAAAAACGCGATCTCCGGCCAGAAAATCCGCGACCGCTCTATTACGGGAGAGAAGCTTCGCGACGGAAGCGTCTCGTCGGAGAAGCTGGCGGACCGAACGATCAGCTCGGATAAAATCGCCGAAGGATCGATTCAGTCCAAGCACTTGAACGTGTCCGTCATTACGTCGGAATTGCTGCAGGACCAGAGCATAACATCGGAGAAAATCCGCAGCGGAGCGATCAGAAGCGAGAATCTGTCCAATGAAATCGTCGACACTTCGAAGCTGGCTGAAGGATCGGTGACGACCTCCAAGCTTCGCGACGGCACGGTGACGAAAGAAAAAGTGGCAAGGGGAGCGATTGAGTCCCAGCACTTGACCGAAGGTCTCATCGTTGCCGATCATGTGGCGTTGGGCGCACTGCAGGGAAAGCACTTGGCTCCGCGGGCCGTCGCGGCGGAGCATCTCGGGGACGGGGCCGTAGGGACAAGGGAACTGGCGGATCGTTCGGTGGCGGGAAACAAGCTCGCACTGGGGTCCGTTCAGGCAGAACACCTTCGGCCGGGAACGGTAAAGGCCGATCATCTCGCGGACGAAGTCGTTAAAACGAGGCATTTGCAGGACGAATCGATCACGGCTTCGAAGCTGGCGGACCAGTCGGTCACGACGCTGAAGCTCGTCGATCATGCGATCACGTCAACGAAGGTGGCGGATCAAAGCATCGTTTCCGCTAAAATCGGAGACGAAGCCGTGCATTCGCGGCATATCGCCAAAGGCAGCGTTCTGTCCGACAAGCTGGCCGAAGGAGCGGTAGAAGTACGCCACCTCGCCGAGCATTCGGTAAGCAGCCGTCATTTGGCGGCGCGTTCGGTCGCACGCGAGCATCTCGCAGACAGCTCGGTCGGTTCGGGGCAATTAGCGCCGGGCTCCGTTCAACCGACGCATGTCTCGGAGGGAGCAATCGGTCCAATACAGTTGGCCGAAGGCGCCGTAACCTCCGCCAAATTGTCGGAACGCTCCGTAGGCAGTGCGCATCTGTTGGCTGCCTCCGTCAAAACGGAGCATTTGGCCGGGGAAAGCGTCTCGTCGGAGCAGCTGGCGGCAGGAGCGTTGAGGCCGCATCATTTCGGTCACGAGTCTGTCGTTGGGGGCGCGTTGGCCGCGGATGCGGTCGGCGGTAAGCACATCCGCGCCGGAGCGATAGAAGCCGCCCATCTTGCGAACGGGGCGGTAAGCGCGTCTTCGCTGCAAATTGAAGCCGTGATGGAGAAGAACATCGCGCCGGGGGCTGTCGGAGAGCGGCAAATCGGCATTCGGGCGGTTTACTCCCATCATCTTACAGATCATTTGATTACATCGCTTAAGCTTTCTCCCGAATGCGTCTCAACGGATAAGCTCGCTGATTTGGCAGTAACTTCGGCTAAACTGGCGGACGACAGCGTAGGCTCCGATAAGCTATCGGAGAATGCGGTGTTCGACAAAGCCCTGCAGAGCGGGGCCGTAACGGGACGCGCTCTGGCTGAAGGGTCCGTCTCTTCAAAGCATTTGAAGCCCAAATCCGTTAAGCAGCTTCACTTAAGCGAAGGGGTCGTATCGTCCGCAAGCTTGGAAGATGGCGCGGTAACGTCGGATAAACTTTCGCACGGCTCGATTAAATCGCCGCATCTGGCCATGGGCTCGGTGGAAAGCCGGCATCTGGCGGAGCAATCCGTTCTGAGCGTGCATATGGCCGAGAAAAGCATTCGCGAGTTTCATCTGAACGACGGAATCGTCGGTCCGGGCAAGCTTGCGGCCAATAGCGTGGACGGCGGCAAAATCGCGCCGGGATCGGTGAAGGAGCAGCATATTCAGGAACAGTCGATTTCATCTTCGCACTTGAAGCGGGACTCGATTGAGTCGGCGCATATCGGCGCAGGAGCGGTGGGCGAACGGCATTTGGCTGCAGGAAGCGTGCAAGAGGCCGCGATTCAGCCTTCCGCGATTACGGCGGATAAGCTTGCCGACGGCATCGTAACCTCCAAAAAACTGGCCCAGCTCAGTGTCGGCTCGGAGCATCTCCAGATCGAAAGCGTCAGCGGCAAGCATCTGAGATCGGAGGCGGTGCACGGCTTTCATCTTCGCAAAGGCACAGTGTCCATCTCGCATCTTGCGCCCGATTTGCTTGCGCTGGCCAAAAACGGCGAGCGGCGCATCGATGCGGAGAGGCTGGAGCCGAACGCGGTCAGCTCGGTCCACGTCAAAGATCGGACGATAACGGAAGAGAAGCTGGCGGACGGGGCCGTTACGAGCTTGAAGCTGGCCGACGAGGGCGTAACGGCCGATAAGCTGGCAGCGGGCAGCGTCTCGACTGGAAAGCTGGCAGATTCGGCAATTACGTCGGATAAGCTGGCGGACGGCGCAGTGACCACAGAGAAGCTTGCCAGCGGGAGCATAGGCGTCGAACAGCTTGCAGAAGACTCAGTGACGACAGAGGCTCTGGCAGACGGCGCGGTAACGGGCGCCAAGCTGAAGGACGGTGCGGTGACCGCGGACAAAATTGCTGCGGGAACGATCGGGGCGGATCAACTGGCAGACGGTTCGATTACCGGCGTTAAACTCGCGGACGGCAGCGTCGGAACGGCTCAGCTTGCGCCGGGCTCCGTGCAGGCGGATCAACTGGCGGAGGGTGCGGTTGGAGCGAGGCAGCTTGCGGAAGGCGCGATCGTCGAGCGATTGCTGGCGGATGGCAGCGTATCGAACGACAAAGTTCGTGACGGGACAATTACGGGGGATAAGCTGGCGGAAAGCGCGGTCGGCACGAAGCAGCTTGCGCTCGGCGCCGCAACGGCGGCGATTTTGGCCGACGGCAGCGTGACGAAGGAGAAACTGCTTCGCGGAGCTGTAACGGCCGACAAGCTTGCGAACGGCAGCGTCGGAACGGAGCAGTTGGCGGAAGGCTCGGTCACGGAGGACATTTTGGCAAGCGAAAGCGTGACGGCGGATAAGTTGGCCGGAGGCGCGGTAACGGCGGATAAGCTTGCTTACGACAGCGTGGGCACTTCGCATTTGTCGACAGAAGCAGTGACGACGGATATTTTGGCCGACGACAGCGTAACGACCGATAAGCTGCTGGATGGCGCTGTGACTACGGAGAAGCTGGCCTATGGGAGCGTGGGCTCCTGGCAGGTGGCCGTAGGCGCGATCACATCGGATCTGCTGGCCGAAGGCAGCGTAACGGAACGGAAGCTGGCGGACGGCGCGGTGACGGCCGCTAAATTGGCTTACGGCAGCGTGAGCACCTCGCATTTGTCGGCAGGAGCGGTCGTCTCGGATATATTGGCCGAAGATTCGGTGACCGGGGAGAAGCTGGCGGACAGCACGGTTACGGCGGAGAAATTGGCCTACGGCAGCGTGAGCTCGTGGCATCTGGCTCCGGGAGCGGTCGTCACAGACTCCGTAGCGGATGGCAGCATTACGAGCGAGAAGCTTCAGGACGGAATCGTAACGACCGACAAGCTTGCGGGCAGCAGTGTGGGCACGAGTCAACTGGTGCTCAACTCGGTAACCGAAGATATTTTGAGCCCTGGAAGCATCGCGTCCGCCAAGCTTAAAGACGGCGCGGTGACGGGGGCGAAGCTGGCTCTGCGGAGCGTTGGAACGCAACAGCTGGCAGTCGGGGCGGTACAGGCGGAATCGCTTGCGGAAGGCGCGGTTGAGACCGGCAAGCTTGCGGATGGAGCGGTAACGGCCGAGAAAGTGGCGGATCGGAGCATCGGAGCAGCGCAGCTGGCGGACGGTGCCGTGCGCGCGGAGTCGTTGGCGGAAGGGTCTGTTGAATCCGGCAAGCTTGCGAACGGAGCGGTGACGGCCGAGAAGCTGGCGCAGCGGAGCGTCGGAACGGAGCAGCTTGCCGACGGGGCTGTACAGACAGAGTCGCTTGCGGAAGGCGCGGTCGCAACCGGCAAGCTGGCGGACGGTGCGGTCACGGCGCGGAAGCTGGCTCTTGGCAGCGTAGCGGCCGGACATCTGGAGATTGGCGCAATAACGGAGAGCCGCTTGGCGAATGACAGCGTCACGACGGAGAAGCTGATCGACGGGGGCGTCACGACCGACAAGCTCGCGGGAGGAAGCGTCGGCGCAAGCCAACTGATGGATGGAGCGGTAGCATCCGAAAAGCTGGGCAGAGGCGCGGTAATTTCCGAGAAGTTGGGCGAGGGCGCAGTTACGAGCAATAAGTTGGCGCCGCGCAGTGTCGAAACAAGCAAGTTAGCGGAAGGTGCGGTTGTCTCGAGCATTTTGGCGGACGGCGCGGTTGAAACGGCAAAGCTTGCGGACGGAGCGGTGACGACTGAGAAGTTGGCAGACGGCAGCATCGGGACGGAGCAGCTGGCGGACGGTGCGATAACGACGTTGAAGCTGGGCCAGGGAGCTGTCGCGGTAGAAAATCTGTCCTCGCCTTTGTTCGAATATTTGCGACTTGCCGGAGAGGACATTGCGACAAATCGAATCGTAGCGGGAGCCGTCACTTCGGAGAAATTGGCGGCAGGCGCGGTAGGGACGGAACAACTTGCCGACGGGTCCGTGACGAGCGGAAAATTGCGGGATGGCGACATCGGAACGGAGCAGCTGGCGGTTGGCGCAGTAAACGGGGAAAAGCTTGCTGCAAGAAGCGTAAGCTCGTCGCACATCATTCCGCGCTCCATTCTGGGTTATCATCTGGGCGAGCAGACGATTACGACGAGCCACTTCAAGCCGCAGTCCGTGACCGATGCGCAATTGGCCGACGGCAGCGTCAACGAGTCGAAGCTTGCTCCGGAAGTTCGCCAATGGCTCCACCAACTGCAACAGATGCAAACAACGGCAGTTGCCTTGGCCGAGAGCGCCCCTCGTGCGTTGGAAGCACACAGCGTAACAGGCGAGCACTTGGCGGACGGCAGCGTGAGCGGGGCTAAGCTGGAAGCGAGTAGCGTAACGAGCGAGCATCTTGCTGATGGTAGCGTGAGCGGAGCGAAGCTTGAAGCAGGTAGCGTAACGAGTGAGCATCTTGCTGATGGCAGCGTGAGCGGGGCTAAGCTGGAAGCAGGCAGCGTAACCAGTGAGCATCTGGCGGACGGCAGCGTGAGTGGAGCGAAGCTGGAAGCGGGTAGTGTAACGAGCGATCATCTAGCTGACAGTAGCGTAAGCGGAGAGAAGCTTGAGCTGGGAAGCGTGACAAGCGAGCACCTGGCCGATGGTAGCGTGAGCGGAGCGAAGCTGGAGTTGGGCAGCGTAATAGGCGAACATCTAGCGGATGGCAGCGTGAGCGGAGCGAAGCTGGAAGCAGGTAGTGTAACGAGCGATCACCTGGCTGATGGTAGCGTGAGCGGAGCTAAGCTGGATGCGGGCTGCGTAACGAGCGAGCACCTGGCTGATGGTAGCGTGAGCGGAGCGAAGCTTGAAGCAGGTAGCGTAACGAGTGAGCATCTGGCGGATGGTAGCGTGAGCGGAGCGAAGCTTGAAGCAGGTAGCGTAACGAGTGAGCATCTGGCGGATGGCAGCGTGAGTGGAGCGAAGCTGGAAGCGGGTAGCGTAACGAGTGAGCATCTGGCGGATGGTAGCGTGAGCGGAGCGAAGCTTGAAGCAGGTAGCGTAACGAGTGAGCATCTGGCGGATGGCAGCGTGAGCGGAGCGAA